>Ga0326727_10000071_pt1 | contig 437641 bp, 392 predicted proteins | sample MB2enrmetagenome_FD_207643 | JGI IMG/M metagenome (GOLD analysis project Ga0326727, IMG submission 207643) | Lab enriched peat soil microbial communities from McLean, Ithaca, NY, United States - MB29MY | ecosystem: Environmental > Terrestrial > Soil > Wetlands > Peat | place: USA: New York... | reverse complement strand
CTCGGGATTGATAAGCTAAGCAACGCGGAATCGAACCAACAGCGCGGAAACTGTTGAGGAATCAAGCCGGTGAATCGACCAATTTGCAGCATTTCATCGATTCGCACAAATTGATCAGAGTATCCCTTACATTAGCTTCATCAAGACGACGGTCGGTATTACACACGAAGAGGAACTCGTCCAAGCGGTCACTTCACTTACCGATAAAGTTCACCCGCTGGCGCTCGGAAACGTCGAACGCTTCCTCGCGCAGTCCCGAATGATCGCGACAAAGCTCTTAAAGACACATATGTCGAATGAGGATTCGCATATAATTGCTGAGATTGTCGAGACCCTCGCATCGCGATTGTATTTTCACGGTCATCCTATCGGGCGACGGGAAGCAATTCACGACCTTCACCTAAAGGTCGTGTCACCACCAAAGCATATTGAGCATCTGATGTGGCGCCTCGCTCAGGCGTACGAGGTCGCGGGGGATATGAATAATTTCTTTAATCCGCTGCGCGATCTCAATCGAGTGAAGATCCGGGTGGAATCTGAACGCCGGACGCGTTTCCGCGAACTATTTGAGGAAGCGAAAGCCAGAGGCGCGGACTCGTTCAACGCTCACAAATTGGCCGAGACGGTTTTGAACCAACTTATGGAACCCGTATCCATCGAATGCGATCTCCCGTACACTTTCATCGACAGCGCGAACCTGCAGAGTACCTTCCAGGAGACGACGCGGTATGAACTAATGCCGGAGATCAGTCCAGGCCAGGTTCAGATTAAGCAAGAGTTGACCGAACAGGGGTGGACCCACGTTGAGGCTCCGCCTGCCGAGGAAGAGGCGCGCCTCCAGTGACGCTGGGCTGAACCGGCATCTCGCTTCGATGCGAAGGTTTGAAGCGCGGGTCCGGCACGGAGATGCTCCCGCCGATCGGAGAAGCATTTGTCGGAATCGCCGAATCAATCGGGACGAGGATTGCTTGCACGATGCGCGGTCGCCCATCACCACTCATGCTTATAAAATTCCCCCGATCTAGCAACGATTAAATGCGAACGTACGCTCGCCAAGTAAGCGAACGCATGTTCGCTCAGGCGGGCCCCAAGCAATTTATGAATTTTAGGCGACGGCACCTTCTCACTTGCCTCAATTCTCACTTTCTGTGAACCCGCTAACAGTAGAAACTAAAAGGATCTGTGTGGGCGTCCCCATCCGGTCACCGCATTCCTTTTCGACGTTCCGGAGAGCGGATCGCTCGGACACCAATCTTGCGTTGTGACGAACGAATCGCGCCGAATCGTTCTCCCGCCTAGTGGAGATCAAGCGGCGGACTCCTTTCGCGAACCGGCTCGTTCGCGGCGCCTCCGTCCAGCGGCTCATATGCTGGGAGCCGACGCGCCGATCGAGGTCGTCCCATCCGTCAAGCTCGGCGACCCCGCTCGGGGCCGCGCGCAGTCGCGGGGCAAGGCGCCGGGCTCTTCGTCCATCCGTGCCGAAGAAAGCCGCCGAGCTGCGCGCCTGGATTGCGGACGACGACACTCGACCGCACCACGCCGGCAAAGGGCATCGTAAGTTGTCGCGGAAGCTCCAAATCGCTGAGAGGAGCGCGGTACGGCATGCAAAGCGAGAATCATCCCGCGAACGTCGGCCAAGTCGAAGTCGCGGCCAGCACGCTGATCCAGTTCTTGAAGGGCTACGGCACCGGCGGACGCATAACGCCCGACGCCCAGACTAGTCGCGGCGGAAGTCTCAGGGAGACCCTGAGTGGCCTCCGAGCCGTCATTGACGACTTCCTGGCGCAAGAAGCGAGAAATCCCCGTGGATAAAATTGACGATGTTGCGATTGGTGACGTCGTTTTCGTCAGGTCGAAGGGCGAGACCGGTGCTGTCGTCGGCAAAACGATGACCAGTCTGCGAATCCGTCTTCTAACCGGGACTATCGATGTACAGGAAGGCGACTTCGAGCTCCGGGGTTAGCCCAATTCAAGGTTGCGCGCGCTTGTTCAGGAACATGCGATAAGCCTCGGATCCGACCTTACATCGAAGTAAGTCGCACATGAAGGTTTGGGCAACGCGGTGAATCGGCGCCCATTCGGAGGCAGTTGTTAGAGACCTAGAGCAGCGGATTGCGGAGATGCTCGAGCGCCGCAATGGTTTCGACGTCATAGCCGGCTGATCGAGCCCCATTCTTTCCATGGATCGTGTCCCAGCCCGTGGTGTATGAGGGGGCCGGTCCCGTAGGATAGGGAGCGGCCACCGTGGCTCTCGGCGAAGGTTGTTTTTGCACAGCAACTTTCACGAAAGGAACCACGATGGCCAAACCAAGTATGGCACTCGCCGAGCTCGTTGAGAAGGGGGCCAACGACGACGTCGTCCGCGAGCTCCTCAGCCACGTCGTCCAGCGCCTGATGGACTTCGAGATTGAGCAGCGCTGCGGCGCCGGCTACGGCGAGCGGACCGACGAGCGCAACAACAGCCGCAACGGCTACCGGGATCGGGTCTGGGAGACGCGGGCCGGCTCGATCGACCTGCGGATCCCGAAGCTGCGCCGCGGCAGCTATTTTCCCGGCTTCCTGGAGCCCCGGAGGACGGCTGAGAAGGCACTGGTAGCCGTCATCCAGGAGGCGTATATCCAGGGCGTTTCGACCCGTTCGGTCGATGAACTGGTCAAGGCCATGGGCATGTCCGGCATTTCCAAGAGCCAAGTGTCTCGGCTTTGCGGCGAAATCGATGAGCGGGTCGGCGCGTTCTTGAACCGACCGATCGAAGGCGATTGGCCGTACTTGTGGATCGATGCCACGTACGTGAAGGTCCGGCAGGCCGGCCGCATCGTGTCCGTCGCCGTAATAATAGCCATCGGCGTCAATACCGACGGCGTGCGCGAAGTTCTCGGGCTTGCGGTTGGCCCGAGCGAAGCAGAGCCGTTTTGGACCGACTTCCTTCGCAGCCTCAGCCGGCGTGGACTGCGCGGCGTTAAGCTCGTTATTAGCGACTCGCATTCTGGCCTCAAAGCCGCAATTGCAAAGGTTTTCAAGGCCACATGGCAACGTTGTCGCGTGCACTTCATGCGCAACGCTCTCGCGTACGCCGGCAAAGGTCAACGGCAGATGGTGCTCGCGTTGATCAACACCGTCTTCGCACAAGAAACGCCGGCGGCAGCCAGAGCGCAATGGGATGTCGTTGCCGCGCAATTGCACGCGAAATTCCCCAAGCTCGCCGACATGCTTGCCGACGCAAAGCACGACGTGCTGGCGTACATGGATTTTCCCAAGGCGCATCGCACGCAGATCGCGACCACAAACCCACTCGAGCGCCTCAATGCCGAGATCAAGCGGCGCACTGACGTTGTCGGCATTTTCCCCAACGACCCCTCGATCGTGAGGCTCGTCGGCGCCCTCCTGTTGGAGCAGAATGACGAGTGGCAGTTGCAGCGCCGGTACATGCAACTCCAAGGACTTAAGGTCGTGAGCGACAACCCTCTTCACCGCATCTCAGCGGTCGTCAATAGCTGAGAACGGCACCTCGCCGGAGCCGCTCTCGTACACCACGCCCTGGGACACGATCCGGGAGATTTATGATATTGGCCCGCAAGCCGACCTGCGCGGAGCACCCGCGGCTCGTCTTTGCGTGTTTTCCCCCATACTCCCCGCCGGCAACCTTTGATATCACGTATCTTGACTGCCCCCTGAACCTCGGAGTCCAGATACTTGATGCGAGCACGAGTTGCAATCTTCATCGCTTTCGGCTTGGCCACGTTGCCGGCGAGCGGTGCCCGAGCCGCCACTGCTCCGCTGCAATTTACGCGGTTGGCGGTCGCGGCGTCACGCGTGGCGGTCGCGCCCGACGGCAGCCTATGGGCGCTCTCGACGAAGCCGGCCGGAATCGAGAAAGACGTGCTGCACGAAACCGGCGATACCTGGAGCGCCGTTGCGGGACTGACCGCGGATAGTATCGCGATCGGTGCCGATGGTACGGCGTACGCTTCGAGCGGAGCCCGCGGAGTGTTCGCCTACGTGGGCGGTACGTGGCGCTCTCTCGGCGGCGCGGGTCTCGGCGGCCTCGCGACGGGCGCCGACGGGTCCCTCTACGCACTTGGGGCCGCGGCCGATCGCACGGGGGACCGGATCATTTGGCGCCGACCGCCGAGCGGCGGTTGGGCGAAGCAAAGCGCGATCGCGGCCGCACTGGCCGGCTCGTTCGATTCGTACGCGTACGCGGTGCCGCACGTGGGGACACTCAGACCGGGCGGCTACTATACGCTCGCGGCGGATGGGGCGATCGCTTACCAAGCGCCGAACGCCGCACCGGTGCGGCTGCCCGGCAGCGCGAGCGCCGTCGCGCCGGTTCCAGGCGGCCTCTTCGCGCTGAGCAAGTCAGCGACCGCCGCCGGTCAGGCACTCTCGTATTTTGATTTTGCCACCGGGTTGGTCACGGCCGAAAACGAGCGCGCGAGCGGGCTCGCGGCCGGCCGCGGAAGCGCGGGCCCGTGGCCGCAATTGTACGTGGTCGAGGCCGCCGGGGTGCTCGAGCGATCGCCGTTGACGCTCTCCGTGCGGCCCGTCGTGTCGGACGTCGCGCTACCGTCGAAGGGAAGTCTGCCCCTCGGGATCACCGCCGGACCGGACGGCGCGCTCTGGTTCTCGGAGGCCGGCACCGGCCGCGTGGGGCGCATCACGACGTCCGGCAAGGTCACCGAACATCAGGTGCTGACGGTGAACTCCTCCGACGGACCCGGGCCGTTCGAGCTGACCTCGTTCGACGGCGACCTCTGGTTCACGACGGCTTTTTACGGTTTCGTCGGCCGCATTTCGCCGAGCGGCGCCGTGGCGGATATCGAAATCGCCAAGGGCTCGGGCGAACCATCGGGCATCGCCGCGGGGCCCGACGGTGCGGTCTGGTTCACGGACGATTGGATCGATAAGGTCGGACGTATCTCGGCGAGCGGCGACGTTATGGAATATCAGTTACCCGTGACATCGAGCTTCCCGCAATCTATCGCGCTGGGATCCGACGGTGCATTGTGGTTCGCGGAAAACTCCTCCGGACGAATCGGCCGGATCACGACGTCGATTCACTTCAGCGAGTATCCGATCGTTCCCAAGACGAACCATCCTGTCGATCCGCAAGGATTAACCGCCGGACCGGACGGCGCTCTTTGGTTCACCGAGCAAAACGGCAATCACATCGGCCGAATAACGACGGCGGGCGCGATCACCGAATATGCGGTTCCGACTGCGCAGGCCGCGCCGCTCGAGATCGCGGCCGGGCCGGACGGCGCGCTCTGGTTTTCGGAATACGGCGCAAACAAGATCGGGCGCATCACGACGGAAGGCGTCATCACGGAATACAAGATCCCGACGGCCGGCGCCGGCGCCGTAGGCATCGTTACGGGTCCAGATGGAGCGGTGTGGTTCGTGGAGGGTCTGGGCGACAAGATCGGCCGCATCGGGTTGCACTGACATGGCGAGCGCTTCGCTGAACCGGAAAGGCGGCAGCGCCCGCGCCGCGCTACGCACGCACGCGCGTCAGCTTGATATCGTGGCCTTCGTGACGGCTCACGAAGCCCACCACGGCGCCCGACGCATCGCGCTCGAAGATCCGGCGCAAGCGCGGCTGGCCCGGAACGAAGAATACGTCGCGCACCTCCGCCTTCAACGGAAAAGCCGCTCCTCCGTTTATCGATGCCGCCAACGCCGAGCCATCGACTCTGATCGACACCACGTAACCGGGCCCCGCGGTATACGTCCCGGCATAGCCGGCGAGCACGCCGGCAGGCAGCGCGACCGCCGGCGGATCGTCTTGCAGCGCGATCGTTTGGCTCGAGATCATCTTCCAGCCGTCCGGCTCTTTGAGCCAGACTTCCGTCGAGCGGTACCTGGCCGTTTGCACCTGTCCGTGAAAGTGCACCGTCGAGACGTCCGTGAAGCCCGTGACCGCTACGGAACCGTGCAATTGCAGGTGCCAGTCGGTCTGGACGAGCGTATTGGAGACGCCGCTCGGCGCCGGTCCCGCCGTCGAGACGATATCTTTCTTCGTCGATAGCGTCCCGTTCTCGTTCATGAAGATAACGTTGTCGTCCAAGTACCGCGCGAGCGCGGCGGCGTTTCCGGTCGCCGACGCATCGGAAAACGCTTGCGACTGCCGGCGTATCAGCGTCGCAGTGCTCGAGTCGCCGGCAACGCTCGGGCCGGCCGCGGATGCGAACGAAGCCAGGCCTGCCAACAATACGATGCTCACAAATTTCATTGGACACGATCCTCCCGCGCGGCCCTTTCGCGACGGCCGAAACGCTGCCCCCGTAAACGTCTCGCCACATCTCACGAACGCGGGGCCACCCACCGGCCGGGGCTCAACCTGAACGACCACACGAACCATCTGCATCACCGTCATCTTAGCGGAGATTCACCTTTGATCGAACCTGCACCGTCGATCCCAGCCACCCGAGCATCCGATGCTCTTTCTCGTCCGGGTCGGACGGGCCTCAGTAGGCCTGGGCGGCCGAACGCGGAGCGAGCATTGGTGACGTCGATGCCAAGCGCGACGCGCCGGCGCAGCCTGCACGTTGCTGCCGTATTCATTGCACTGCTTCTGGCATGGAGCCAACCTCGCCCGGCCGCAGCCCAAAGCGCGCTGACGACGTTGCAGAATCCGGGCGGCGGCCATATCGTGTATGGACCGGTTGCCGGTGCCGCGAACGACGCGGCTGCGATCGGCTTCGTGTTGCACTCGATCCACGTGCAGTGCCAAGACCGGCCACGAATCGGCAAGGTGTTCTCCGTGCACGGCAGCGACTCGCACGCCGTCTTCTTCTCCGTCACCAAACGCACCCAGGGCAATGTCGCGGCCGCCGGTCTCGTCATCGCTTCCCGGCAGCCGTCGGGTCGTGAGGAAGCGGCCCTCGTGACCGACGACGCGTCACGCTTCGGCTCGACCGTCAACCCCATGCTGCGGACGCTCTTTCGCGTCTGGCACCCCGCGGGCGGCGGCGCCGTCAGCACGAGCCGGCGCGCCGGTAGCGCCGCGGCGCCGGGCGCACCGTCCCTGCATCGCGTCACCGCGGGTGACGATTCGGCCTCGGTCGGGCTTCCCGAGGGTTGGACGATGGATCCCGCAAGCAAGTACGGCACGATTATCGCGAACGGGCCGCACGGCGAGCGAGCGTTGCTCGGTTCGGCGCTCTTGGCGATGGATTCCGATAACCCGCGCGTGCAGCGCACCGAAGCGTTCGCGCAGGGCGCCGGCCGGAACACCGTCTACGCGCGCACGATGTACTATCCGTACGGAACGGAGCCGGCGTCGGCGTTCGTCGCCGTGATCCAGCGCTTGCGGCAAAACTCCGGGTTACCGCCCGCAAAGATTGAAATCACCGATGCGACGGCGCTCGACGTCGCGCCGCCCGAGCATTGCGCGAGCATCGGCGGAACGATTGACCCCGGCGACGGCGAGCGTTCGCTGCGGGCGATCTACTGCTCGGGTGGCGAATCTCCGATGGGACAGTACATGAACGTCGTCGACTTCGTGACGATTCCACAGCGCTACGCGACCCGCGAGAGCGCGCTTCCCGCCGCGATCCTAGCCGGCTTTTCGGTGAACCAGAACGTGGTTTCGGCACAGGCCAGCCGGATCGCGGCGCCGGAGATCGCGCGCATCAACGCGATCGGCCGCCGCGCGGCGCAACAGGCCGCGGCCGCGCACGCCGCCGAGGACGCGCAAGCCGCGTCCGTCCAGCGCCACTGGGATGCCGAGGATCGTAACGGTACGGCGTTCACCAACTACCTGCTGGACCAGACCGTCGTGGAGGACACGCAGAACAACGCGCACGGGACGGTCTGGAATTCGGAAGCCGATGCGCTGGTGCGCAGCGACCCGAAGCGCTATCAATACGTCGATACGCCGAACTTCTGGAAAGGCATCGACTACTAAGGATCGGGCAATACTGTAGGGGTTCCCCTACTGTCGCAGCGACGCCCGGCGGCTATGCTGTGAGAAACGCTACGCTGCCGCGGGAGCTTCGTCGCATGCAATCACGCCGGGTCGTCCTCCTTCTGATCTTTGGGCTCGCATGCGCGAGTGGGTGCGCCGGCAGCGGGAACGCGCCGCTGCCCGGCGGCCTCGGCGCTAACTCCGCGGCCCTACTGCGCGCTGCGAAGGCGAGCCCTACGCCAACCCCAAAACCCACGCCGCGGCGTCTGCCGCCTTCCGTCATCAACGCGGGCCTCGAAGGGGCCGAAGCGTACTACGCGGGCTTGCCGCACAAGGATCCGGTGACGGACTTGCAGAGCCTGGCATCGCACCTGCTCGCGACGAAGGTCCTCACGAGCGCCGTCGTTGCCGACGGATCGATCTCGGCGACGTTCCCCGACGGCAGCCGCGCGATCCTCATCAGGCCGAGAGGACTTGGGGTCGCGACCGGCCCGGCGGGCTCGCCGCCGCCGATCGCGCCGGTCGGGCCGGCGACGCAGCACGAGATCGCATTCTTGGTGAACGAACACGACGCGTTGGCCTTCGCTCCGTCGCGGCAGACCGCATTCGCGAAGGCGTTCGTGAAGCTGCAGTTTCCGCAGGCCGGGTACGGCGTCGACGTCCAAGATGTCACGCTCGACAATATCGTCGCGCTCGGAAACGGACACCCGCTCGATTTCCTGGACCTGGCGACTCACGGTGCAGTCGCCGTGCCGGGCCCCTATTACCTCAACGCGTCGAACACCCCGATCACCGATGCGAATCTCGCGAAGTACGCCGCCGACCTCGCCAAAGGGACGGTCCAATACGCGGTCGTGCTGGCCGTTACGAACCGGGCGGGCGACACGCCGGCGCTGGCCTTCACGCCCACCTTCTTGACCGACCACCTCAGATTCAACCCGGGTGCGATCTTCGATAACGAGTCGTGTTTCGGCCAGAGCCCGCTCATAGCGAACGCGGTGCATGCGGCGCTGCAAGGCGCGGGCGTCGGCCGCTACATCGGCTGGACGAAGTTCACCTCCGGAGACGATGCGGATCAATCCGATGCCTTCCTACTGGACCGGCTGCTCGGCGAACAAAAGCCCTCCGTTACCGGCCTGGACGCCTACGCGTCGCAGCGCGCTCCGGCGCAGCGACCCTTCTCGCTCGATGCCGTCGAGAGCGTCATGCCGACCGAGATCCGTAGCGGCCCGCTCGATTGCGATACCAAAGCCGCGTACACCGTTGGAATTTGCGGCGACGCGCCGGATAACGCGAAGTATCCCCCGCTCGCCGACGGCGAGGCCACGCGTATGATTTTCACCGATCTCGGCGGTGAGAAGGTTGCGGATCCCCCCATCTTCTACGCACTTCCCTCGATCGAGTACATGACGACGACCGAATATTCGAATCCGTATTCGGCTCCGAAAGACCCGACCGCGCTGCTCTCGATCGACGGCTACTTTCCGAAAACTCCGGGCAAGGTCACGATCGAGAATACCGCCGGAACCTTCGAGGCTCCCGTGCGTTCGTGGGCGCCGTGCACGGCGTGTCTCGTGCCCGGGATGACTCAGGTGCAGGTCGCGATTCCCAACGAGGGCGCCGGATCGTCGGGCCGCGTCACGGTCTACAGCGCTCCTGAAGCCGGCGGAAGCCGGGGCATCGCGAGCAACGCGGTACCGCTCACGCAATGGCCCGGCACGATTTCCGAAAGGGACGATGAAAACATCACCCTCTTCGATCAGATGCCGGGCAAAGGTTCGGGCCACGTCTACGCCACGATGAACTTCCGCATCCGTGCCGACGTGCACCCGACCGTCGCGACGATCGACACGGCGCCCGCACCGCAAAACTTCAGCTATTCAGCGATCCAGAACGACGCCGTCGGCAAGATCGATAGCGTTAGCGGCAGTTTCACCAGCACCAACGGCCAGATCGAACTCGAGTTCTCGCCCGGCTCCACGACGTCGTACACGCCGCTGCGGGATCTCTTTAGCCTCAGCCCCGTCGCGTGGACCGCGAAGCCCGGTACGAAGAACGCTTGCAATACGTCGATCGCGCCCGGACCGCAGCCCGGCGCCGGCAACGTCCTCTGCACGCTGTTCGGCCTGCAGGTGTTCTCGGGCCTCGCCTGCACGGACAACGCCAACGGTACGTGGTGCCAGGGCGGCAACTCCATTTGGTACGCCTTCGGCTACGGCACGGGAACGCCCGAGACGTCGCCGCCCGGAATCGTCTTGACGCTCGACCCGTCGACCTATGCGATCTCGACGCACGTGCCGGTGTTCCCGCCATTTCAGAGCGGCTTCGGTTTCTACCAAGGCTCGGGTTTCAATGGTGAAAACTCGAGCATCGAAACCGATACGCTGACCGTCCGGATCGGCGCTCCGATCAGCGCCCCACCGCAATCGAGCTAGCTCGCGCCGCCGGGAGCGGTGGGCTCGTCCGGGCTCGAGCAGTTGTAGTCCAGCGTCGTGCTGCACGCGCGCAGGTCGCGATGCGTGGTTCCGGCACCGAGCGTGACGCTCGCGTGTTGAACGGGAACGTCGTCGGATTCCAGGCGCAGGTCGACGCGCCCCGGATGAAGGCCGCGCAGGGTAAACCGGCCCGCGGCGTCGGTCGTCGCGCTCACGCGGCCGCTACCCACGCGAACGTGAGCCAGCGGCTGGCCGGTCGTCCGATCCAGCACCCGGCCCGAGAGCACGACGACGGCGAGCACAACGAGTCCGCGGCGAAGATGGATGAGCATGCCGCCCCCTTCAACGCGGCGCGAGCGAGCACTTCAGGCGCCGCAGCGAGGGTTCACGAAAGCGGCCGGCCGCTGCGCACGACCAGGACCGTCGCGTCGTCGCGCGAGCGTCCGTTCGCGTGCCGCCGCGCCGCTTCGCCGATCGCACGTGCCGGATCGACACGCGCGCGCCGCGCGCTCGCGAAAGCGCGCGCCACGGCGAAGGAGCCGAAAAAGTGTGGCCGGCCCGCATCGCTCCCGCGCGCCTCGGTCACCCCGTCCGTGACGGCTACTAAGACGCTCCGCGCATCCCAGCGAACGGTTCGTTCCGCGAATCCGCAACGGGCCAGCCGGCCGAGCCCGAGAACGGCTTCCGCGAGCGGCCGGCGCGATCGCAACTCGCGCCGAGCTCGTTCGAAGACGGCATGGGCGGCGGCGCCGGCCGCCGGACCGCGCCCCGCGACGTCGCCGACGACGATTGCAAGCCGCTCCGAGCCGACCGGAAAGCAGCCGGCGAAGTCGCCGCACGTGGCGCGGCCGGCGAGCGGCCGAGAGTCGAGCCAATATCGAGCGGCGTCGACGCGGGCCTCGTCCTCGGACGGGCGGGACCGGACTACCTGAAGCATCTCATCTCCCCGAAACGGCGATAGTCGTATCGTCCGTTCGAGCATAGCCACCGTCGGAAGCGCGATATAGGATCGGCGTCCTATCGCCGCCGGCGCACGTTTCTTCAATCGCAGGCAATGCCGTCGGGTAGCCGAGCGGCGGCGGCCATGCCGCACCGGAAGTGCTCGAGCCGCGACGGATACGATCGCACAAGAATCGCTCGAGCGCACGTGCTTCAATGTCGGGAGTCACCGTTCGCAGGAGCTCCCTATGACACAAGGATCGCCGCCGCACGCACCCGGCATCGCCCGAGCCGCCGTGCGTCCTTCACGGTGAAGCGCTCGATACGGATGATGCGGGCCGGCATTCTGTTCGCGGCCGCCGTGCTGGCCGCAACGATATCTTTCTTTTCCGGCGTGCTCGCCGAGGATGCACCGATGCGACCGAACGCGATGTCGACGACCCCGAGCGATCTCCCCGTAGAAGGCACGTTTCCGTCGCTCGCGGGCGCGACCGCCTGGCTGAACTCGCGCCCGCTAACGCCTGCCGAGCTTCGCGGTAAGGTCGTGTTAGTTCAGTTCTGGACCTACTCGTGCATCAATTGGCGCCGCACGATGCCCTCCGTGCGGGCGTGGTACGAGGCGTACGGCAAGCACGGACTCGTGGTCATCGGCGTTCACACGCCGGAGTTCGCCTTCGAACACGACCTCGCTAACGTTCGCGCCGCCTCGAAGGAGTTGCAGGTCGGATACCCGGTTGCGGTCGATAGCGATTATGCCGTTTGGCGCGCCTTCGACAACCAATATTGGCCCGCGCTCTACTTCATCGACGCGCACGGGCGCGTCCGCCACCACCACTTCGGCGAGGGCGACGAGGCCCGTTCCGAAACGGTCATCCGGCAATTACTCGCCGAAGCGGGTCAGACCGGGCTGCCGGCGGGGCCGGCGCCGGTCGTGGCGCGGGGCGCCGAAGTCGCTGCCGACTGGACGGACCTCCGATCGTCCGAGACCTACGCCGGTTACGAGCGAGCTACGAACTTCGCTTCGCCGGGCGGATTCGTCCCCGACGAGCCTCACGGATACGTCGCCCCGGCCCGCTTGAAGCTCGACGATTGGGCACTTTCCGGAAACTGGACCGCGGGCCGGCAAGCGACGCGCGTCAACGCGCCCGGCGGGCGCATCGCCTATCGCTTTCACGCCCGCGACATGCATCTCGTGATGGGGGCGGCAAACGGCAGCCGCTCGATCCGATTCCGAGTGACTCTGGACGGACGCGCTCCCGGCGCGGCTCACGGGGCCGACGTCGACGAACGAGGGTACGGCTCCGTCGGCGAGCATCGTCTCTATCAGGTGATCCGCCAATCGCGTCCGATCGGCGACCGGACGGTCGAGATCGACTTCCTCGAGCCCGGTACGGAGATCTACTCCTTCACGTTCGGTTAGTCTCCCGCGATGGGTGCCGCGAAAGCGCCGAAATCGAGTCGACGGCGGGTGAGGACGTAGCGCATCGGTGCGATTCGGGTGAAGAAGGCGGCACGACCGTCGGTACGTGCTCGCCTTGCCGACGACGATGTAGGACCAAATACCCTGCCCGAATGTGGTCCTCTGGGACGTCCGGCGATCTTTACCGGATGTTACGATTGTCGAGATTTCACGTCTCTCGCTCAGGAAGGCCCGCTCGCACGATGGTCTATCGTACGCCCGAGATCCTGGTCTCGTACTTTACTTCAGACGTGCTCGGAACCGCTGTGGGTAACTCCAGTTCGTGCTCGAACAGCTCGTGGGTCCACCCCGACTGCGGCACCGGCGTCCAGTAGGTTCGCGAAAAAGTATCTGAGGTGAACGCTCGCGTCGCCACCCGCCTCGCGCCGCTCCCGGCCTGGGAAGCGCGCTTTCGAGTCGGCGACCGCTTCTTGCGCATCTTCAGCGACCGCGCCGACATCCGGGATCACCTCCAGCGCGCGTACGGGCGCTTGCGCGCGGAGCACTCCGAATTGCCCGTCTCGGTGGATTCGGGCAGTATCGGCTGGGACGGAGCTTCGGCGATGTTGACGTTCGGCGGTGAGCGCCTGCCGCGGATCGAAGGCACCGCGACGCCGCTCGACGCGGCCGTTCGCGGAGCGGCGACGTTGTTCGGCATGACGTTCCGGCGAATGCGAACCCATCGCGCCTTATACGCCGCCGGCGCCGTCGCCGGGTCCCGGGCCTTCGCGCTCGTGGCGCCGAGCGGTTCCGGCAAGACGACGCTGCTGCTCGAGCTGCTGCGCCGCGGATGGACGACCCTCGGAGACGAGTTCATCCTGCTCGACCGCGAAACGCTGGTCGCCCAGCCCTTTCCGCTCGGGCTCGCCGTCCGCGAGACGTCGCTGCCCCTGTGCGCCGACCCGCGGGTCGGAGCCGCGTGCGCGGCCGCGCCGGCAACCGGCTCCCCGGGTTCGCGGACGTTTCACCACATCGACATCGCGAGCACGTTCGGCCCCTGGGCGATCGCCGGACCGCTGCCGTTGACCCACGTCGTACTGCTCGAACGAACCCCGGGCGCCGAACCGAAGCTCGAACGCATGCCGGGTTCGGTCGCGGCGCTGCGCGCGCTGCCGAACTTCTTCATCGACGACGTCGCGATGACCGACATCTGGGAAACGGTCGACGCCGTATCGCGCCTGAGCTGTTATCGTCTCGCGGCGCCCGATTGCCACGCAGCGGCGGACTTGCTCGAGACCCTCGCTCGCGGGTGAGCTTCACGGCGAGCGAGTTGACTCGCGTCGACGAAGAAGCTTCAGGACTGAATGATCTCGCGGACGCCGCGGACTGCGACGTGACGATCGCGTTCGACGGCACGGTCGCGAGCGTTCGCTTCGACGATGCGCGCGCGGCCGCGTTGTATCGCAGCCGCTATCGCCACATGCTCGCCCGCGGCGAGCCCGCGCTCCGCGCATACGCGGCCGCGCGCGGCGCGGTCCGCTATTTCTGGGTTCCCGGTACGGCCGCGTACCGCTGGGAGCGCCACAGGCTCGAGCCGTACGAAATCGCGTTTCTCGCCGACGCGGTGGCCACCACGCACTTTTTCACCGCGCTCCCGAAACGAATGGTGATGCACGCGGCAGCGGTCGCCGGCGACCGCGCTGCCGCCGCGATCGTCGGGACGAGCGAAGCCGGCAAGACGACCACGGCCCTGGCGTGCACGCGCGTCGGTTTGCGGTTGTTCTCGGACGAGTTCTGTTTCGTGACGCCGGCCGGCGTTATTCCTTTTCCGCGCTCGTTGAATCTGCGACGCGGCGGAATCGAACTGCTGGCCCGCGGCGCGTCGCGCGATACGCCGCTCGATGCGTGGCTGCAGGCGAACCGCGGCGCCGACGTACAGGACGTCGGTTACGACGAGTTGCTGGGAGCGTGGGAAGACCAGGCCCATCCCGTCCCGTTGCGGGCGGTGTTTTTCGTGACCGCCCGCGCGGCGATCGCGCGGGCAGCGAAGGCGAGCGCCGCGCAGATGCTGCCGCGGGTCCTGCCATGGACGCGGATGGAACCGCAGGGGCTCGAAGCCGCACGCGCCCTGCTCGAACTGCTGCAGCGCACGACGTGCTACGAACTGACCCTCGGCACGCCCGACGATACGGCCCGGCTCATCGAGGAAGCCCTGGCAGTGGCGCTGCCCGCCCGCGCGGTGCCCTGAGGACCGGAACGACGGGCAGGGCCTCTCGCGATAACACCGAACGTACGTTCGATGCCCAACGAGACGCCGGAATCGCCCCTGCTCCGCGCGGTGAAGCTGCTCGTCACGATCTTGCCGCGCACGGAGCGCGCGGCACTCCGCCCGTGGCTGCTGGCGAAGTACGCCGTAGACGGCAGCGAGGCGCAACGGCTGCCGGGCGCGTAATACTCCGGAGGTCGCGTGGGGATGTAGCTCAGTTGGTAGAGCGCCAGCTTTGCAAGTTGGATGTCAGGAGTTCGAGCCTCCTCATCTCCACCATGTCGCAAGCCCGTACCCGCGGGCTTGTGTTCCCAGCGACGCGCCGTCGCGGCGGCGAGACCGGTCGCGGCAGCCCCGTCCGGGGGAACCGGCGCGGCCGGCGCTGGCCGACGGCCGCATTTCGAACGATACCGTGAAGATGGACCAACGCGTACCGGAGGTCGCGCGGCTGCTCGCTTCCGGTCAGACCCGGCCGCGACTGCGCATGCAGGGCGTCAGCATGCTCCCGATGCTCTGCGAAGGTATGGTCCTCGAGCTGGGACCGTTCCGCCGCGACGAAGCCAAGGTCGGCGACGTCGTCGTCTTTCTCCAGGAAGAAACGATGGTCGCTCATCGCATCGTCGGCTTCACCCGCGACGGTCTGCAAACCGCCGGCGACAACCGGCCCGGAACCGTCGAGAACGTGCGCTTCCACGAATTGGTCGGGATCGTGGCCGCCGTCTACGAGAGCGATGCGCCGGATGCGCGGCGGGTCGACGACGCGTCGTACCGGCGGCGCGGCGAGTTCTTGGCCCGTACCCGCGGCCGGCGTGTCGCGGCCCGGCGGGCGAAGTCGTTCGGCGAGCGACTCGGCGGCGCGGCCCCATGGAGCCGCCGGCCGCTCTTCGCGACCCTGCGCCGCGCGCTCACCGGGTACGTGCGCGGCGATCCGGCGCTCGTGGACGCCGCGCTCGGCGCCGCTTCCGTCGAGGCGCTCGTCGACTACGCCGACCGGCACGCCTGCGGCGCCCTCTTACAGCGCGCGGTATCGCTCGCTTCGCCCGGCGCGCTGCGCGAGCGCTTCGCCGAGCGCCTTCAGGAATTCGTGCGCCGGAGCGTCGTGCGCGCGTTCCTCATGCCGCGTCAGATCGCTTCGGTGATCGACATCTTACGCGAGCGCGAGATCCCGTTCGCGCTGCTCAAAGGTACGGCGCGCGCCTATGCCGAGGTGCCCGACGCCGTCTTCTTTCCGAGCCACGACGTCGACATCTTCCTGCCGCGCGAGCACCTCGACGACGCCATCGCTGCGCTGCGCGAACGCGGGTATTTCTTCGCGGCGGGCGCCCGCGAACAAGCGCGCTTCCGCGACTCGCACCACCACGCCGCGCCGCTCTACCCGCCTTCCATGCAGGGCTGGTATGTCGAGCTCCATACCCTCCTGGCGCCGCCCGGGACGCTCTCCACGCCGACGGATTGGGCCGCGCTCTCGCCGCACTTCACGACCCTCGACGGTCCGCGCGGCGGCGTCGCGGCATTCGATCCGTTCGGCACCGCGCTGCACCACGCCGTGCACGGGTTCCGCTTCGACCGTTTTCGCGACGCCGTCGTGTGCGCGCTGGCGCTGCGCGAACTCGACCCCGCGCAAATCGAAGCGTTAGCTGAAATCGCGGCGCGCGAAAATCGCGAACGCATCCGCATGAACGCGTTCTTTCACGTGGCCGCAGAGATGGCGCAGGTGGCGTGGCCGGCCCCGAGCCGCGACGTGAAAGCGTATCTCGATTGGCTGCCGCGCCGCGAAGACATGCCGCTGACTTTGGGCAAGCGTACGCAACCCATCGAAGCCTGGTTCGCGGCCGGCCGCGACGTCGCCGGAATGGACCCGCGCATCGTCTCCGCCGACGACGGCACCCCGCTGCGCGTCGCCGGCCGAATGGCGCTAGCGCCGATCGCGCTGACGTACGCCGCACTTCTGCGCCGATGAAGGGTTCCGGCGGCAACCACGGCGCTGCGCGCTCGTGGGAACCACGACACGGGCAAGCGATCGAAAGCGCCGCACGCACGAAGCGAATCGAATAACCGTCATCCGACGAACGTAGCAGCGCATTCGCGAGCTCCGGCGGGAACGCCGGGCGTCGATGACGAGAAAGAATCTCATGTCATTACGCCTCCGCGCTTTCGGCGCCGGCCGCGCTCGCGTGCCCTTCGCAATCGCACTCGCCGTCTCGCTCCTGCTTCCCGCGCAGGCGGCGCTCCCGATCGCGCCGGATTCGCCGACCGTGACGACGCTGGCGGGATCGGGCGGCATGGGCATCACCGACGGACCGGCGCTTAGCGCGACCTTTATCTCGCCCGCCGGATTGTCGTACGACCGCGAAGGCAATCTGTACATCGCGGACCGAGCGGCGCAACGCATCCGCAAGTTATCGCGCGCGGGCGTCGTGACCACGATCGCCGGCGCGGGCAAGATGATCGCGCTCGGGCTGGGCGCCGAGGGGGGCTATCGCGACGGTCCGGCGGCGCAAGCGCTCTTCAACATGCCCGAAGACGTGCTCGCGCTACCCGACGGATCCGTGCTGGTCGCGGATACGAAAAACGTGTGCCTGCGACTGATACGCGGCGGAATGGTTTCGACGTATGCCGGCATGCCGGGGCAGGCTCACGGCCCGGACGGACCGCGGCAGTCGGCACGCTTCAACCGTCCGCTGTCGCTCGCGAGCGACGGTGCGGGAAACGTCTACGTGGCCGATCCGCCCAACGGCGTCCGCGCGATCGACCGCGCCGGCAACGTGACGACGTTGCACTTCCCCGACTCGGCATACGTCACCGGCCTCAGCGGCGTGCCGGGGGATACGCACCATCTCCTCTTGATCTTGGCCGCGAAGATCGAACGGCTGGATCTCACGACGCTTGCAGTCGATCGCGTTTTCCCGTTGAGCTTTTCATTTCCGGTAGCGGTCAATCGCGAAGGCCAGACCAGTGCGGGCCCCGCGTCGGCCGTGGCGGCGTTCGCGGGAGACGATTTCGTCTGGACGGACCCGTTGCAGAGTGCGGTTCGCTTGGGCCAGACCGCAGCTGAATCGGGCGGCGCGGTGAACTATACGCGCCCGCTCACGATGGTCCCGCGCGAAGACGCGAGCCTCGGCTTTGCCGGATTTCGCGACGGGCTCGGGACGCAAGCAGAGGTCGACGAGCCGATGGGCGTGGCCGTCGCGCCCGACGGCTCGGTGACCGTTGCCGATACGGGGAATCGGCGCATCCGCCGGTTAGCGAATTTCAACCGTTTCACGCATTTGATCGTCGACGACGCGCAGGCGGAATTACCGAAGTCGCCGGACCCCAAGGAGTTTCGAATCGCGCTCGTGGGTTCGTCGTACGTTTGGTACGATCAGGCGTGGCACGATTCCGTTCCCGGCATTACGGAGGACCTGCTGCGTGCGGGCATGCCGCCGGCAGCGCGCCGGCCGCATATCTATCCGATCATGCGCTTCAATGCGAATGCGGCCGGGTCGCTCGACATCATCGACGACGAGTTATCCGACAGCGGCCTCTTCGACATGATCGTTCTGGACTGGACCGCGTTCGGCATCGGCGGCGACGGCCAGGACGAATCGCTCTATCCGGCCGGTTGGCAAGCCAACCTCACCACGCGGTTCGCGCGGACGCTCGACGAGTTGCGCCGCGCGCACGTTGCTTTCTTGGTCTTGGACCATCCCGCTCCCGCCGATTTTCCGAGCGAAATGGCGTACAAACTGTTGCCGAAGGGCGGTACGCTCGACGACACGCCGCCACGCACCGAACTCCAGCACGTCCAAAACTATCACGACGATATGCGTAAAGTGCTCGATACGGCCGGCGTTCCGACCCTGGACGTCTGGCCCGATTTCCTGCGCGAATATGCCAGTCCGGATCGCCTTCCGCTCTTCAACGTGTGGGACCACCACTTCTCACAGGAGGGACGCCACATCGTCGGAACGGCCCTCGCGCGACGCATCCTCGCGCTGCAGCCCTGGAACGCGAGCCGATGAGGCGGTTCTTTCGTTTGCGTGCGTTCGCGGGGGCCCGCAACCTGCCGTTCGCGCTCGGGCTCGCGGCTCTCCTGGCCGTGCCGGCGACCGCGGAACCACCCGTTCCGCCGGACTCGCCGCTCGTCACGACGATCGCCGGATCGGGGGGTCTCGGGATTAGCGACGGTCCGGCGGCGCGCGCCACCTTCATCTCGCCGGCGGGCATCTCGTACGATCGCGCCGGCAACCTCTACATCGCCGACCGCGCGGCGCAGCGCATTCGGATGTTGTCGCGTAACGGCGTCGTGAGCACGCTCGCGGGCGACGGGCCGATGATCGCACTCGGCTTGGGGGCCGAAGGCGGTTATCGCGACGGTCCCGCGGCGCAAGCGCTCTTCAACATGCCCGAAGACGTGCTCGCGCTCGACGACGGTTCGGTCTTGGTCGCCGACACGAAGAACCTGTGTCTTCGGCTGATTCGCGGCGGCGAGGTGTCGACGTTCGCCGGTGCTCCCGGCGTCGGCAAAGGGCCCGACGGCCCGCGCCAAGCGGCCCGCTTCAACCGGCCGATTTCGCTCGCGACGGACGGCGCCGGCAACATCTACGTTGCCGATCCTCCGAACGGCGTGCGCGCGATCGACCGCGCCGGAATCGTCACGACGTTGCATTTCCCCGATTCGCCGCTCGTGACGAGCCTGGCGCAGATTCCCAACGATTCGGACCATTTGCTCTTGGCGACCGCGTCGCAGATCGAACGTCTGGACCTCAAGACGCTGGCCGTCGATCGCATCGTTCAGCTCAACTTCACGATTCCGGTCTATCTCAACCGCGAGGCCATGACGCCGGCGGGCCCCGTCTCGGCGTTGGCGGCGTTCGCGGACGACGACTTCGTATGGACCGATCCGTTGGAAAGCGCGGTCCGCTTGGGCCAGAGCGCGATCCGCAAAGACGACAATTCGTTACTGAACTATACGCGGGTGTTGACCCAGGTGCCGCCGGAGAATGCCAGCCTCGGCTTTTCGGGCTTTCGAGACGGACCGGGAGCGCAAGCTCAGGTCGACGAGCCCATGGGGATCGCGCTCGCGCCGGACGGCACGGTTGCGGTAGCGGATACCGGAAACCGCCGCATTCGACGCTTGGGCATCTTCAATCACATCACGCACGAGATCGCCGACGATCGCCAGACCGAATTGCCCTCGGAACCCAACCCGCACGAATACCGGATCGCGCTGGTCGGGCCATCGTACATCTGGGCCAACCAGGCTTGGCACGATTCGATTCCCGGAATCACCGAAGACCTCTTGCGCGCCGGTGCTCCGGGCGCCGGTCGCGTTCCGCGGGTGATTCCGATCATGCGCGCCGGCGCGCCGTCGCCCGCCCTCTTGGAACTGATCGACGGTGAGTTCTCCGACGGGGCGGTCGACATGGTCGTCCTCGCGCTCGGGCCGTTCGGCGTGCGCGGCGACGGGAGCGACGAACCGATCTTCCGGCCGGGGTGGCAAGAGAATCTCAAATCGCATCTCGTGAGGACGATGGCGCACCTGCGCGCGGCCCACATCCCGTTCTTGGTGCTGGTGCATCCGGGCGCGGCCGATTTTCCTACGGAGATGGCGTACAATCTCTTGCCGCGCGGGGGGCCGGAGGACAACACGGTCCCGCGCACCGAGGAACAGCACGTCCAGTACTATCACGATCAATTCGAAAAAATCCTCAAGAGCGCGGGCGTGCCGGTCGTCGACGCGTGGCCGGCCATGATCGCGGCCTACGCGAGCCCCGACCGCGCGCCGCTCTTTGCGGTATGGGATCATCACCTCTCGCACGCCGGCCGCCGAATCGTCGCCGGGGTGTTGGCGCATCGGCTGCTCGAGATGAAGCCTTGGAGCCGTCCTCACGCGGCGAAGTAACGCTCCGCCGAAGGGGACGGGCGAAGCGCCCGGTCGCGCCGAATCGGTACCGACGCCGCATGCCGACCAGCCGTTCGCCGAACCCCGAGCGCCCGCCCGAGATCGCGCGCCGATGATCGCCGGCGACGAACTCGCCGTCGAAGCCGCCGGGGTCACCAAATCCTTTCCCGATGATTACCGGCTAACCACCTGGTTTCGCAGCGGCGGCAAGGGACGCGAGCGGCGCGTCGTGCTGCGCAACATCGACCTGGCCATCCGGCGCAACGAGATCTTCGGTCTCCTCGGCGCGAACGGCGCCGGGAAAACGACGCTCTTGAAGATGTTCGTCACCTTGTTGCTGCCCGACGCCGGCAGCATCCGGATTGACGGTATCGACGCCGTCGCGCATCCCTTGGAGGTCAAGCGGCACGTCGGGTTCGCGCTCGGGGGCGAGCGCACGTTCTACAACAAGCTCAGCGCGCGGCGCAACCTGGAATTCTTCGGCACGCTCGCCGGCCTCGATGCGGCGGCGCTGCGACGCCGCATCGGCGAGGTGATCGAAATCGTGGATCTGGCGGGTGCGCTCGATCGCCCCGTCATGTCGTTCTCGAGCGGCATGCGCCAACGGCTTGCCGTCGCGCGCGCTTTGCTCGGCGATCCCCCGATCGTGATCTTCGACGAGCCCACGCGTGCCGTCGATCCCGTGCACGCCCTCGAACTGCGCACGTTGATCCGCGACACGCTCGCGCGCCGGCTCGGCAAGACCGTTCTACTCAGCACGAACCTGCTGGAAGAGGCGTGGTCGTGTTGCGACCGCGTCGCGATCTTGGGTGCCGGCCGCGTCGTCGCGGTCGACGCACCCGAAGCGCTGGTGGCGCGCTTCTCCGAGCGCCGCCGCTTCGCGATCGCCTTCGACTCCATCGCGCCGGGCCTCGCGGAACGCTTGCGCGCGCTCGAAGGCGTCACTGACGTCGAGTTCGCCGACTCCGTCGCGCTCCTGAGCGTGGAGCTTCGCGGCCGCAATTTCACCGAACTGCTGGCCGTCCTCTCGTCGGGCGCAAGCGTCGTCCGCAGCCTACGCCAACTCGACGACGCGCTCTTCGACGTGTTCCGCGCGACGGCGAGCGACGACGCCCGTGGCTAGCCCGTCGCTGCGCAAGGCCCTCGCGATCTTCAAACGCGACGCGCGGATCGCTTATTCGTACACGCTGGCGTTCTGGAGCTCGCTCCTGGGCATCGTCGCGCAAGCCGTGACGTTCTATTTTCTCTCGAAGCTCGTCGGCGCGTCCTCGACCTTCAGCTACAACGGCCGCAGCGTCCCGTACTACGACTACGTCGCGGTCAATCTGGCGTTCTTGCGCTTTCAAGGCGCCGCGCTCGCCGGCTTCCAACGCGCCGTGCGCGGCGAACAACTCACGGGCACGATGGAAGCCGTGCTCGTGACGCCGACGGGTCTCTCGCTCTTGATCGCGTCGTCGGGGCTGTGGGCCTTCGCGATGACCTTCGTGGAGATCGCGATTTTCCTCGGCATCGCGGCGCTGTTGGGGCTCGATCTATCGCACGTGCAGCCGTTGACGACCGTGGCCTTCATGCTTCTCACGGTGCTCGCGCTTTCTCCGCTCGGCATCTTCGCGGCGGCCGGAATCATGACGTTCAAACAACAGCTGCCGACGGGACTGCTCGTCGGCGGCATCGCATCACTGCTCGGCGGCGTCCTGTTTCCGATCAGCAAGCTTCCGCCGTACCTGCAACACCTCTCGTGGTTCGTTCCGCTGACCCATTCGCTCGGCGGCATTCGCGGAGCCGTCGCCGGCGCCACGCTCTGGCAGATGCGCGCCGACGCCGCGTGGCTGCTCGCGATGTCCGCCATCCTCCTGCCGGTCTCGCTCTTCGCCTTCGCTCGCTCGGTGAAGCGCGCGAAGATCGACGGCACTCTGGGAGACTACTGAACGTTCATGAACGCCGATCGCAACAACCCGACGTGCAGCGGTGACCTCGAGATCCGCAAAGCGGGCAACGAAGTGCTCGTACATCATCCCGCGGGTGGGCAGGTGCACGTGCTCAACGAGGTTGCGGGGCGCATCTTGGAACTCTGCGACGGCACGCATTCCGAACCGCAGATCGTCGCCGCCATCGTGGCCGAGACCAATGCAAACGCGGCGATCGTCGAACCCGACGTCGCCGCGATTCTCGACCGTTTCCGGGCGCTCGGTTTAGTGGAGAGCTAGCCTACTTCTGGCAGACGTTCGCGCTGTTCGAGCCGTGCGTGCACGGAGGCGCGGTCGTGGAGCCGTGCGAGAGCCCCGCCACGAGACCGGCCACCGCGGCCGGGATGAAGAAAAAGAACGGGCTGCCGTGGGTCGCTGCGGCGGGGACCGCTTGCGCGACGGTCGGGGCCGTCTCGGCCGGCACTTCTTCGGGCGGCGTCACGACGACCGGCGTCTCCGGCGCGTGCGCGATGGCCGGGGTGTAGGGCACGTGCCGGGCGTGGGCGACGTACGGATGGCGCTTGCGCTGCACGTGCGCGATGGCGGCATGGCGCAGCAGGGAGATATTCCCGCAGATCTGCGGCACGTACACGACGTTGCCGTCGGCCAGGTCGACCCGCCAGCCCATGATGGTCTTGTTCATGACGGCGTTCTTGACGGCGTAGACCGACCCGCCCCGGGCGCCCGACATCGCGTCGAGGCGCCGCGGCAACTTGACGTAGACGGCCTTGCCGTCGAGCAGGTTGTTGCGGAACTCACGGTACTCGGCCGGCGTCAAGCCGATCCGGTCGGCGGCGTCGGAGAACAGCTTCGGGTGCTCGCGCGTCGCGTTCCATACCTCTTCCGCGGAGGTCGGGGAATTCGGCATCAAGTGGTCGACGTATAGATTGACGATCATCTCTTCTATGCTTTCAGCGCGCGGAAAACCGCTATTACTCGCAACTTATACAGGGTTTTGAGTTGGAGGAGTAGGGCCGATGAGGTTCGGGCTGTAGGACTAAGGTCCCAGCCCGTCCACTCCGGCCGGCTCGACGAGCGGCGACGAGCTCGCGAACCGTCTGAGCAACAAGTACGACGCGCCCTGCGAGTTTACCCGGTGAAATCCGCATGGGACCCGAAGTTCTCTCCGGCGGCCACACGAGGGCGGCCGGGATCTCGACGACGCGCCGGCCCTCCGCCAGCATCGCGGCGACGGCCCAGGCGTTGAACTCGCCGACGTGCGGCCGCCGCAGCAGGTCGCAGAACGTGGCCCGGTCGTACGCGCGCACCATCCCGGTGAACGTCTTGAGGTGGCCGTCGACGCACAGCGAGAGGAGCGCGTTCGCCGCGCGGCTCGCCAGGAGGCGATCCCACGGCACGTTTCCGACCCGCCCGCCGCGCATGTACGGTGAGGCGAGCGCGGCAGCCGCGCCGGCCTCGAGCCGCGCGATGACGAGCGGCTCGATGATCCCGGGGTCGTAACTGAGGTCGGCATCGAGCACGACGACCGTGTCGTGCGAAGCCGCGAAAGCGCCGGTTCTGACGGCCGAAAGCAGGCCTCGATTACGGTCGTGGCTCAGTATGCGGATAATGTCGGGATGCCCCGCCGCGAACTTCCGAAGGATATCGGGCGTTGCATCCTGTGAGCCGTCGTCGACGACGATCAGTTCCACGTCGTAACGGGCCCGAAGGAGGGTGACGTGGTCGGCCAAACGGTTCAGAACCCTCTCGAGTGAAAGGCTTTCGTTGAACGCCGGGACGACGACCGAAATAGCGGTGCGCTCCATTGACGTAAGCATACGCGCCGAACAGGGGTCCCGCATCGGCCCGTTTTCGCCGAATCTAGGGACCTTTGTCCTAGTTCGCGATGCCGCAACGCGACCAAATAGGCCTCTTCGTTCTGCGCGGGCGCTGTTATCATCGAGAACGTCATGTTAACGACCCAGCCCACCGGTATGGAGGATCGGACGCGAACGCTGTCCGGCCTCCGCGCGCGCCCCAGACCAACTTCGTACGGCGCGACGTGGTCGTTCGCACTCTTCGGTGCCGACGTGGCCGGCGTGATCGCCGCCGTGTACGGCGCGGAAGCGCTGACCCGCGGCGACCTGACCCGCCTGGCGGCATCGCCGGGCGCGGTGCAAGCGGTCGTCTTCGCGACGGTCATCTTCTTCATGATCTTCGAGCGCCTCGGCATGTATCGCCGTTCGCTCGCGACCAACGCTCGCGATGAAGTCTACGCGACGGCCGCCGCTTCCGGCATGGCCGTCGTGCCGATGCTCCTGTTGCTTCTGGTTCCCTCGCTCTACGAGTTCCGCCACGCCCTGCTGATCGCGCTGCTCATGGCCGTGGCCGGTATCGGCTGCGCGCGGTTCGCCTTGCACGCCGTACGCGACCGGATCTTTCCGCGCACGTCGCGGCGCATCGCCGTGGTCGGCACGGCCGAGCGCGTCGCCGCGGTGCCGCACGAACTCTCGCTAACGGCGGCCGATACGGTCATTCGCCTGCCGATCGAAAGCTTCGAAGACGACATCGCCGACTCGGGGCTCGACATCGCGAACCTCGATTGGCTGCAGACGGCGATCGACCGCGGCTGCGACGAGCTGATCGTCACCGAGGCCCTGCCCGCGGACCTGATGCCGGCCCTCCTGCGCCTCACCGAGAGCCGCGGCATCAAGCTGGCGTTCGCGCCCATCCGCATCCGGCCGCACGCGTGCGACTTCACCGTCCGCCGCGACGGCGGCCTCGCGCTACTCTATCCGCGCAGCCTCGCGATCTGCACTCCGGGCGCCGAGGCCGTGCGACGTTTCTTCGATCTCGCGATCGCGCTGCCGTCGCTGATCGTGCTGTCGCCGCTCTTTCTGCTGCTCTCGATCGCCGTGATGATCGACTCGGGCGCGCCGGTCTTCTACCGCCAAACGCGCGTCGGCCGCAGCGGCAAGCACTTCGACATCATCAAATTCCGGACGATGCGCCCGGACGCCGAGCGCGCCACCGGCCCCGTCTGGGCCCAAACCGGCGAATCGCGCACGACGCGCATCGGCCGGTTCTTGCGCCGCACGAGCTTCGACGAACTGCCGCAATTGCTCAACGTGGTGTGCGGCGACATGTCGATCGTCGGTCCTCGTCCCGAGCGCCCGTTCTACGTGGAGCAGTTCCGCAAGATCCTGCCGCGTTACGACGAGCGCCACCTCGTGCGCCCGGGCATCACGGGCTGGTCGCACGTCCACATGCGGCGCAACGTCGATACGTCGGCGATCGGCGAGCGTCTGAGCTACGACATCTTCTATCTCGAACATTGGTCGATCTTCATGGACATCACGATCATCGCCAAGACCGCGGCCGAGTTTCTCTTCCACTCGGCAGCGTAGCAGCGAGCGCGTGAGCGCGGCGCCGAAGCGGAGCCTGACGCACAAGACGCTGCACACGTTCGCCACCTTGCTCTTCGGGCAAGGTTCGTCGGTCGCGGCGGGCATCGCGACCGCGCACGCGTTCGGGCCCGCCGGTAAGGGCGTGCTCTCGCTCGCGACGATCTTGCTGACGTTCGCGGTCACCTCGGCCGACGGCGTGCGCGATGCCGTGGCGTTTCAAATCGGCCGCGAAGGCCGCGACGCGCGCGCCGTTTGGGGAACGGCACTGCGCGCCGTCGCTCTGGCCGGCTTCGCGGGGCTGCTCGCCTTCGCGACGCTGTGGTATCTCAAACCCGCGCAACCCGCCTTTCTGTACGTCGCGCTGGCCTTTCCGTTCGCGGTCTACGTGCAAGCCGTCGGCGTGCTCTATCTCCTGCGCGATCACGTCGAGCGCATCAACGTCAAGAACGCCGCGACGATCGGCGGCGGCGGCTCGCTGCTGACGTTGGCCCTGGTCGTCATCTTCCACGCACCGCTTGCGGTGGTGCTCGGCGCGTGGAGCGCGACGTTTCTGGTCGCAGCCGTGTGGAGTTCCATCGGCGTGCGCGAGTTGCTCGGCGGAACGCCGCTGCTGCGCGCCGCCGGGTTGCTGCGCGAACAGTTGACGTTCGCCGCGAAATCGGCGCTTTCGTCCAACGTGACGTTCCTGGCGTTGCGGGTCGACGTTTTCATCGTCAGCGCCGTCCTCTCGCCCGCGACGCTCGGCGTCTACACGTTGGCCCTCGCGACGGGCGAAGTGATGTGGGGCGTCAGCCGCTCGATCTTCTGGTCGACGTCGGGGCGCGTCGCGATGCTGGATGCCGCGGCTTCGGCGGCGCTGACCGCGCGCGCGGTGCGCTCGGTCGTGGCTTTTCAGCTCGCCGGCGGCGCGCTGCTCTTCGCCGTGGGACCGTGGCTGATCGCCGCGATCTACGGTTCGCGCTTCGCCGCCGCGGGCGACGTCCTGCGCATCCTGCTGCCCGGCATGATCTTCTACAGCGCCGACGGCATGCTCTCGTACTTCATCTCGGTTCGCGCGGGGCGCCCGGGGCTCTTACTCGGCCTCGAGTGCGTCACGCTGGGACTCTGCGCCGGGATAACGCTCCTGGCGGTGCGTCCCTTCGGGATGTACGGCGCCGCCGTGGCGGACACGGTCGCGTACCTCGCCTCGTACGCGATCAAAATCGGGTTCTTCACGCGGCTCTCGGGAACGCCGCTCGCGGAGGTCCTGCTGCCGCGTTACGCCGACGTTCCCACCGCGCTGCGGGGGCGGTTGGCCCGCGCCTTCGGCACGAGCTCCTCGACGCGGCTGCCGTAGAAACGCCGCAGCGACCGAACGTCGAAGCGGGCGGCGATGGCGTGACGAACGTACTCGCAGCCGAATTCGGGCGCACGTACGTCGCATTCACCGTCTTCCACGAACCAGATGCGCGCGGCCGGAAGCGTCGCGAATGCGCTCAGCGCTTCCGCATCGGAGCGCACGCCGACGCTCGCGATCGTGTAACGCTCGTTCGATAGCGGCCGCGGGTATGGCACGAGTTTAGCGCTTCCGGCATATTGCCGCGCGAGCGCGGGCAGGGCGTCGGGCTGGTAGACGGCGACGACGTCCGAGCGCTCCGCGTGCGCCTGCAGGTATGCCGCGACGCGCTTCCAGTCCCCCGGCTGCGCGTCGTGCCGGTATTGGGAGACGAGCACCGCGCCGCCCAGCAACGCGGAAAACGCCAGCACCGTGCGGCCGAGGAGCGGGCGTTCCTCGTCCACGGACGTCCAGAGCGCGTACGCGGCGGCGACGACCGGGACGTAGAGCGCGATGAAATAGCGGTCGTAGAGTTCGAAGCGAAGCGCCGCCGCGAGCACGACGTACACGGTTTCGATCGCCGCGGCGGCAGCGATCAGCGCCGCGGTCTTGCGCGACACGTGCGGCCGGCTCGCGACGACCGTCAAGGCGATGACGGTGACGGCGACCCCGTATGCGCCATGCACGATCCACGACGCGTCCCACTGCCAATCGAAGGGGAATACGAAACCGAGCCAGGGGTGCGTGAGCGTCCAGCGTACGATGCGCCCCAGCGGCGGCGCTTCGGTAGCGAACCAATTACCTTCGCCGTGGGCCTGCAGCGCGAGCGGGACGACCGCCGCGATCACGAGCGCCGAGGCGGCGAGGTAGGCCACGAACGTGCGCGGCTTTCCTGCCACCAACAGCGACGCGGCGAAACCCGCTAACGCGAAACCGACGAAGTATTGCGTGTAGATTCCCGCCACGGCGAGCGCGACGAAGGCCACGCGCGCGGCCGGCCGCTCTTCCGAGAGAAAGCCGGCATCGAACGCGAGCCACAGCAGCGCGGTCAGGAACAGCGCGAGGCCGTAGTGGCGAATTTCGAGCGCGGCCCAGACCGCGTACGGGTTGAGGCCGGCCCAGAGCGCGAAACCCAGCGCCGGCCGCCCCGGCGCGATCCGCCGGCCGATGGACGCGAGCGCCACGAGCGTCCCCGCCCCGCACAGGACCGAGAACGCCCGCGCGAACCAGACCGCGGCGTCGAGCGAGCGCCACGCACCCAGGAGCGCGAAGTACAACGGCGCCTGCAGTTCGTAACCGATCGCGTGACCGGTCGCGTACCACGCGCCGTGCGCGGTCGTCGCCAGCGTGTATTCTTCGTCCGTCCACGTCCCGAGCGAGGCGCCGAGCGCGACGCCGGCCAGCACGAACAGTGCCACGACGGGCGCCAGTCCGCGCCGGTCGCTCAGAGCTTGAATCGGCGAAATCTCGCGATCGAGGGTTTGAGGGCGCGGCGCCAAGCCGTCCGCGCCGCTTCGGTCAACGCGCGCCCCGCGCGCCGGTCACAGGCGATCGCGAACGCCAGCAGCAGGGCGTCGTCGAGCCGGCCGCGCGCGCGCCAGGCCTCGTCGAGCACGATCCGGGCGCTGTGGAAGTCGCCCTCCTGCAAGAAGGCGACGGACGCCTCACGCAGCTTGCGCGGACGCACGGCGTCGAGGTTGGCGAGGGTCCCGACGGCATACGCATCGGGGTCGCGCCGGACGACGTCGGCCAGCTTCGTATCCCCGAAGCGCACGGGCCCCGTCCGCCAGGATCGGCTCCCGGGATGCGCCAGATAATCGACCAGCGGCTCCTCGAGAACGACGACGTCCGTGAAGCGCAACGCGCGCAGATACCATTCGAGGTCTTCGGCGATGTGCCACACCCCGTCGGGCGGCAGGCGGCCCGGTTCCGCGAACGGCACCCGCTGCGCGAGCGTCTTGGTCACGACGACGGTCGAGGGGCAGAGGAACTGGCCCGCGGCCAACCCGCGCGCCGCGTCGGCGCGGTCGATGAAGACGAACCCGTCGCCGAGCGCGCGCCGGCTCGTCTCGCGATAGGCGTGATGCGTGCGCAACACGCTCGGCGCGATCTGGCCGCGCGGCGACACGAGTACGAAGTCCGTCCCCAGCAGCGACGCGCCCGGGCAACAGGCGTGCGCGGCCCACTGCCGTTCGAGCTTGCGGGGATGCCACACGTCGTCGGCATCGAGAAACGCGATCCACTCGCCGCGCGCGGCGCGCACGCCGGCGTTGCGCGCCGCTCCTGGGCCGGCGTTGGCTTGCACGATCACGTTCGCGCCCGCCGCCCGAGCGACCGCCGCGGTGTCGTCGCGCGAACCGTCGTCGACGACGATCACTTCGAGGACCGGGCGCGTCTGCGCCAGCGCCGATCGGATGGCGCTGGCGATGAAGCGCGCCGCGTCGAAGGCGGGGATCACGACGCTGACGGGAACCGCCAGGTCGTCCGCGGGCGGCGCGCCGTCCACCAAGGCCGCATCGCTCATGACGGACGCACCGACCGTAAGCGCACGCTCGTGCCGCGCCACAGGGAACGCGCCGCGCGGGCGCCGTAGCGGCCGACGACGCTGTCGCCGAACGTCGCGAGCGCGAAGAGGCCGAAGTCCGCCGGACTGCGCGACTCCTGGAAAGCCTGGCGCCCGACGGCCCGCGCGCGCCCGAACTCGAGTTCGCGCATGTACAGAATCGCCGACTCCGCCAGATGGGCCCGGCGCACGGCCCGGAAGCGTTCCGCCGTCGCGCGGCCGTAGCGCGCGGGCTCCGCCACGACCCGTTCGCCGAGTTTCACGTCGCCGTATTTCAAGCGTCCCGCGCTCGCCGACATATTGTCACTATGGCGATTGTAATCGGCCAAGATCGACTCGATGAGGAGCACGTCGCAGTGCAGCGCCGCCCGCAGGAACCACTCGATGTCTTCGCTCACGTGGTACTCGGGCAGCGACGGCAAGCTCTCGTCGTAGTAGAGCGCGTGACGTTCGACGTCCGCGCGCCGCACGGCGATGCTCGAGGTGAGCAGAAAATTCCCGGCCACGAGCGCCGCCAGGAGCGAGTCGCGTTCGAGGGTGACGACGCGCGCGGCGACCCGGCGCCGCGCCACCGGCCGGAACTGGGGGATGCCGGCCAGCGCGGAGCCGAGGGCGCGCGAACCGTCGTAGACGACCCGATAGTCGCTCGCGATCAGGCCCGCATGCGGAGCCGCTTCGTACGCCGCCCGGAGCTGCGCGAGCTTCTCGGGCCACCAGCGATCGTCGGCATCGAGGAACGCGACCCAGGACCCGCGCGCTTCGCGCAAACCGAGATTACGCGCCGAGGCGAGCCCCCCGTTGCTCTTGCGCAGGACCCGCGCGCCGTGCGCGGCGGCGATGTCCGCGGTCGCATCGCTCGACCCGTCATCGACGACCACGATCTCGGCGGCAGGTTCGCTCTGCGCGCGGACGCACGCGATGGCCGACGCGATGCGCGCCGCTTCGTTGTACGCCGGGATGACCGCCGAAACGGAAAACGCGTCAGAGGCCACGCGCGGCTCGCGAACGGGCAAATCGCGGCGCGGGCCGCGCCACGGGAACCCGGGGCAGCGCCGCACGCAGCGCCCCCAAGCGGTGCGGCGCGTAGGAATTGAGCAGCAAGAACGGGAGCGAAAGCGCGAGCCAGATGTACTTGATCGAGAACGGATCGATGAAGAGCGACTGTGAGAACAGCGCGATGATCGCGGCCTCGCAACCCAAGCGCGCGCCGAAGAGCCAGTGCGACTTGGGAATGACGCGCAGCTGATACGCGCTGTAGAACCAGCACGCCAGGACCAGGCACAAGCCGAGCACGCCGAAATCGTTGAGCGACACGAAGATGATGCTATGGCCCGGCCGGGTCCACCCTTGGAAGATCCGCTGGTAGACGTCGAGTACGGACCGGTCGTAGTTGAAGCCGTAAGAGCCCACGCCGCTCCCGAAGAGCCAGTGCTCCTTGAAAGTGTGCATGCCGGTCTGCCAGATGAAGGTTCGTCCGCTGCCCGTTCCGTTCTCGCGGCCGAAGCGTTCCCAGACCGTGGGAACGAACGCGGAGAGCCCGAGCGCGGCGGCGGTGACGCCGATGACTTGAAACCGGTAGCGCGTCCGGATCGCGAAGTACAAGAAGACGACGACGGCCGCGATGAAGCCACCCCGCGAGCCCGCGAGCAGGAGCCCGAACATCATGAATAGCGTGAGGCCCGCGCAGAGCACGCGCAGCGCGAGCCGGCGCGCGTAAAAGGTACCGGCCAACGCGAGCGCGATCGGCAGGAGAAACGACGATGCGAAGTAGTTGTGGTCGAGCTCGATGCCGCCCGCGGTCTCGACGGTCAGCCAACCTTCCGAGTTGACGTTGTTGTGCAGGAACTGCAAGATCCCGATGCAGGCCGCCGCGATGCCGCTGAAGATCACGCCCGCCATCACGATCTTGAGTTCGGTGCGCGTCGCGGGGTAGACCGCGAGCACCGTCATCATCAAGAACAGGTTGAGCATCGTCGTGTAGACGAGCTTGCCGGTCGTCCAGTCAGGCACCCATAGGAGGGTCAGCGTCGCGTACGCGACCAGTCCGAGCCACCAGTACCAAGCGCGCGGCGGCAAGAGCACGTGGCGGGTCAGCAACATGCGGAAAAGCAGCGCGCCCAGCGTCGCGACGCCCACGAGTTTGACGACCGTCGAGCCCGCGGTCACGACGAGCAGCGAGTCGAACGGCACGAGCGCAACGTACGCCAGAAACGGAAACACGAGGGGATACCGGAACGCGAAGACCGCTCCGATCGGCAACAGCGCGAGGACGAGCGCCCCGATCAGATGCATCTTCCCGAAATCGTCCTGCGCGTGAACGGTCGCCTTGACCGCGACGTAGGCGTAGAACAAGCCGATGACGATCAGCCCGGCGCGAACGGAAAACAGGGAGCGTCGCGCCTCGCGCAGTCGCTCCGAAGCCCGGCGGATCACGCTGTCCTAGCGGCCGGCACCGACACCATCGACGGCGGCGCGCCGCAGCGCCCGCAGGAACTTCTCCTCACCGTCGTTCTTCGAGCAGACGGCGTTGGCGCCCGAGATGTAGCAGTGGGAGTTGAAGAGCGGATCGTTGGTCTCCGAGAGTGCGATCACCGCGGCCGAACGCGTCGCTTCGCGAATCCGGCAGAGGGCGGTCGGGCCGCTGCGCTCGAGGTAATCGATGTCGACGAAGACCGCCGCCGGATCGTGGGCGCTGATATCGCGCACGTCGATACCCTGGCTCGTCGCGATCACGTCGAACCCCGCGTTCGAGAGCATGCGACGCAAGAAAGGCACGAAGATCGTTTGAGGCTCGATCAGGTACGTACGCAACGCAATCTCCTTAACTAACGATGCCGTTGCGTACGGCATAGACGGCAACTCCGGAACGCGCGTTCACCTTCAGCTTGGCCAAGATGTGGCTGACGTGATTCTTGACGGTCTTCTCCGAGAGCGACAGCCGGTTTCCGATATCGCGGTTCGAGAGGCCGTCGGCGATCAGGCGCACGATTTCGAACTCGCGGCTCGAAAGTTCGCTCGCCTCGCTCGCGCGAGCCGAACGGCGGCGCAGCATCGCGCCCGCGAGCCGCGGGTCCGCGTAGTAGTCGCCGCGCGCGATCGTGTGGATGATCTCGATCATCATCGCGGGCGACGTATCCTTGACGACGTACGCCGCAGCCTTGGCCGAGAGCGCGCGCTGCATGATCCGCGGCCGGTGCTGCGCGGAGATCACGCACACGCGGCATTGCGGCGCCGCGCTCTCGCACGCGTCGATGGCCTCCTCGATCGAAGTCGTCAGGCCGTCGATGTCCATCACGATGACGTCGGGACGCAAGGTCGCGATCTGCGCGCCGTCGACGGACGGCGCGTCGCCGACGATCTGCAGGAGGGGATCGGCGGAATACACGTGCCGCAACGCCTCCACGACGAGCCGGTGCGGCTCGATCAAGAGCAGGCGAACGGATTGACGCGGGCCGTAGAGCGAGCGTTGAATGTAATTCACACGGGACTTTCCGGCGGCAGGGGAATCGACTGACCGGCTCCCAGATAATAATCGGACGTCTCGCGGCGGTCCGGCCGCGTCCGGTTGAGCACGATGCCCAGGAAATTGATCCCACCGACCGCTCGCAACTTATCGATGGCGCCGCGCACCGCGCGGCCCTCCGAACTCGCCGACGAAACGACGAGCACCGTTCCTTCGGACTTGATGCCGAGCACCACGCCGTCGACGATCGAGCGTAGCGCCGGGCCGTCGATGATCACGAAATCGAAGCGTTCGCGAGCGCCCTTGATCAGGCGGTCGAAGCCGTCGCTCTGCAGCAGGCCGACGGGGTTCGGCGCGGGCCGGCCGCTCGAGAGCAGAAAGACGCCGCTATGCTCGGTCGGCCGGATCGCTTCCTCGAGCTGCTTGACCCCGACGAGCACGTCGGAGAGCCCCGCCTCGTTCGCGAGGTTGAACTTCGCATGCATGGTCGGGCGGCGCAAATCGGCGTCGATCACGAGGACGCGCGCTTTCATCTGCCCCATGCTGATCGCCGTATTCATGGCGACGGTCGATTTGCCGTCGCCTTGATCGGCGCTGGTGAAGGCGATCGTGCGCGGCGGACTGCTCGACGAATAGCGCAGCGACGCGACGAGCTGGTAGAACGATTCGACCGCGAGCGGCTTGACCCAGGCGTTCTCCTTCCACTCGAGCGCATCGACGAGCGGGATCGTTGCGAGCACGGGCAGACCCAGGCGATCGCGAACGTCGTCCTCGGTGCGGAAGCGGTCGTCGAGGAACTCCGCCGCGAAGACCGCCGTGATCGCCAGCGCCAGGCCGACGACGAAGCCGAGTGCGAGGTTGAACGCGATGTTCGGTGCGACGCTATAGACCTGGGGCGACGCCGCTTGCGTGATCGCCACGTCGCTGAGCGCGGTCGTGCGCGAGATGAGGGCGTCCTGGTACTTGTGCTGCAGCGCGTCGTAGACGCCTTCGGCGGACTTCTCCTCGCGTTGCAGGTCCGAGATGCGCCGCGATTCCACCGGCAAGCGATCGAGTTTGGGCTGCGCGTCGGCGCGCTGCTGCTTGAGGGTCGCGATCTGCTCGTCCGACGAAGAGATCTGGCTCTGCAACGTCGCGGCCTGCTGGCTGAGCTGCTGGTAGAGCGGATTGGGAATGGTCGACGAACCGGCCGCGACCTGCGCCGGCTGCGACTGCAGCTCGCGCTCGGCTTCCGCCAACTGCGACTTGAGCTGGATCACCTGCGGGAAATCGTCGGTGTACTGTTTGCGGGCCGCGGCGAGCTGTACTTTGAGCGATGCGACTTGCGAAGCCATCTGGCCCGAGACCGGATTGGAAGCGACGGACTCCGTACCGACGATCGTCGGCGGCGTCGAGGCGAGTTCTTGCTCGACGGTCTCGAGCTGCGCGCCGGCAGCGCGAGCGTCGAGTTCGGCCTGCTGCTCCTTCGTCTCGAGCGCCGAGATCGACGCCAGGTCCGAGGCCGTCTGCGTCGGCAGGTCCGCGATCCCGGTCTTGGTCTGATACGCGGCGAGCGTCTCTTGCGCCGCGCGCATCCGGGACTCCGCGGCCGGCAACTCTTTTTGCAGGAACGCGATGGCGGAATCGGCTTGGTGCGCGACGAGCTGCCGTTCGTGGTCGACGAAGACCGCCGCGAAGGCGTTGGCGATGCGCGCGGCCGTCTCCGGATCGCTCCACGTGACCGCGACCGAGATGATCGCCGTATCGGTCACGGGCCGAACCGACAAGTGGCTGAGCAATCCGGCGACCGAGGTGTTGAGACCGAGCTGCTGGATCACTTCGGCCGCGACCGGCGATTGCTGGATCAGTTCGGCGTACGTCTCGGGCGACTGCTGGCCGCTCGCGGCCATCAGCGCGTTGAGGATCGGCAAGCCCGTCCCCGCGGAATTGTCGCCGTTCCCGACCGTCGCCGTGCCGGCGCTGCCCGCGATCAACTTCGTGGCCGTCGTGAACTTCTTGGGCTGGAGCAGCGTGAAGAACGCGACGGCGATGAAGAAGCCGGCCCACACCATGAAGAGCAGCTTGCGGCGCCGCTCCAGGACCTTCCAGAGCCGTCGCGGATCGAGCTCGCGGGCCACCGGATCGCCGGCGGCTTGAGCGACGTCGAGCGCATAGGGCTGCACGAGCGCCGGGCCTGAGTAACTGCCGTTCGGTCTATCGATCATCACGCCGTCTTAGGGAACCGGGACCAAAGCCCGCAGCAACAAGAGTACGCTCGAAACGCCGCCGATATCGTGACTCGCCGCTTTCGGCACGTACACCAAATCGTTCTTCTGCATCACGAGGTCGTGCGAGAGATCCCCGCGCTTGAGGATCGCATACAAGTCGATGTTGTAGACGGTGGCTTTACCGTCGGGGCCGATGCGCGTGACCGTCACGTGGTTGAGGTCGAAATTCTGCTGGGTGCTCGTGCCCGCCACCGCGATCGCCATGGCGAGATCGTCGCCTTCGTGCAACGCGACGTCGCCGGGCTTGTCCACCGCGCCCAAGACGCGCACGTTGAACGTGAGCGGCGTCGGGATGTAGACCGTCGCGCCGCTGAGGACCGGAACGTTGACGCTCGTGTCGCCGTCGTGCAGAAGCTTCTGCAGGGAGACGCGCGTGACCGTACCGTCGGGCGCCTGCACCCGTGCGTCGGGGAAATCGCCGTCGGTCGGGCCGAGCCCGCCGGCCGCGGCCAGCACGTCGGTCAACCGCGCGGGCGGCGGCAAGGTGTACTTGCCCGGAGCGCGCACGTTGCCGAGGATCAGCGCCTCGACCGGACCGACGCTGTAGATCGCGAGCGTGACCTGCGGCGAACGCAGATAGTGTTGCAGGCGCGTCGCGATCGCGCGCGAGGCCTGCGCCGTGGTCAACCCGCTGATCTTGACGCTGCCGACGAGCGGCACGCTGACCGCCCCGCCTTGCATCACGCGCAGCGGCTGCGGCGGCGTGAGGGTCGGCTCGCCGAAGACGGTCAACGTGACCTCGTCGCCTTGGCGGATGCGGTAGTCGACGGGCGTCGCGATCGTGGCTTCGGCGGCGGGAAACATCCCGGGTGCGGGATACCCGGCAGCCGGGGCTTGGGCGCCGCCGGGCGCGGTCGCCGCTCCGGGCTGGCCCGCGGCGGTTACGGACTGCGCGGCGGCGGGACCGGACGAGCACGCCATCCAGCCGATCAGTACGAGCGAGGCCGCCGCGCGGTGCACGGCGGGCACGATCCTATCCATATCCCCTCTAGAATAACCCGCCGGGCCGTCCGCGCCAAAGCGCCCCATCGGCCCTAGGATAGGGACTTCTGGCCCTTCGCCCCGGAAACCGCTCTCCGATACCACGGCGAACCCGCAAACAAAAGGTCCGCAAGTTCCCGGCTGGTCCCTTCCGTCGAGAAGCCGGCCAGCACCCGTTCGCGCCCCCGCGCGCCCAGCGAACGGCGCAATCCGGGGTCGCGCAGCAGCCGGCGCAGCGCCGCGGCGAGGGCCGGCGGATCGCGCTGTTCCACGAGAATGCCGCAGGTCTCGTCGACCAGCTCGGGGATGCTGCCGGTCCGCGTCGCGACCACCGGCAATTCGGCCGCCATCGCCTCCATCAAAGCGACCGGGATGCCTTCGTGTTCGTCGCCCGACTCGGTGCTCGCGAGCACGGCGAGGTCGTAAGCGCCGCTTTCGAGGGACGCCACGAGCTCACCGTGCGGGACGTTACCGAGCATGCGCACGCGCGCACCCAGCGCGTGCTTGGCGATCGCGGCCTCCACCTCGCGCCGGATTTCGCCGTCGCCCGCGAAATCGACGTCGAAGGCCAGGCCTTCGTCGCGCAGCTGCGCGAGCGCCGCCAGCAGATAGCGGTGACCCTTCCAGATGCACATGCGCGCGCTGCACAGGATGCGCGGTCGCGCGCGCGGCGTCGCCGGCGCGGGTGCGCGCGGCAACTCGACGCCCAGATGCACGACCCGGCATTTCGAGCGCAGCTCCGGCGCGACGCGTTCTTGCAGGTGCGCGCAGTTGCGCGCGGAGATCACGCGGACGAATTCGGCCGCGCGCAACTTCTCGTCGATCAGGTTATCGAAGAAGATGTCGTGCTGGTGGGCGGTGATGCTGAACGGAATGCCGGTCAAGCGCGACGCGACGTAGACGATCGTGGCGGAACTCGTGATCCAATTGACGTGCATGTGCTCGAAGCCGAGCCGCCGCGCCTCGTGCGCGAGCGCGAGGGCCTTGGGAAAGAGCGCCAGGTTCACCACCCGCGCGCGGAGCGCGCACGGCGAAAACGCGACCGTGCCGAAGGCGCGCGCGACGCCGGCCGGATTGCGGGCGAACTCGCGGAGCGCGAGTCCGATCACGCGAAAATCGAGGATCCCGAGATGAAACGGCGTGGCCGGCAAATCCGGATACGAATTGTGCGTCGTCGTGGCCCGCGCGGGCACGAGCGTCAAGTCGAAGTAACGCGCGAGCGATCGCACCTCGGGTTCGAAGAACTGTTCCGCCGGTGCGAACGGAAAGCGCGCCGAGACGTACGCGAGTTTCAGCGGCCGCTCCCCGTCAACGCCGCGTAGAGCGCGACGTGCTCGCGCACCGTCCGCGCGGGATCGAAACGCTCGTCGGCCAGCGTCCGCCCCGAGTCCGCGACCGCGCGCCGCGCCGCCTCGTCGCGCAAGCGCTCGAGCGCCGCCGCAAACGCCTCCGCCGAGAAATCGCGCGCGACGAACCCCGTCACGCCGTCCCGGAGCAACACGTCGTGCCCGGTCCACGGCGTACTGACCACCGGCAACCCCGCGCGCATCGCTTCGCCCAGCGCCAGCGGCATGTGCTCCCACGAACTGGGCAACAGATACGCATCCATCGCAACGCACAAGGTCGCCGCGTCCTCACGAAACCCCAAGAACCGCACCCGTTCCGCCACGCCGAGCGCCGCCGCCTCACGCCGCACCGCCTCTTCTTCCGCCCCCGCCCCCGCAAGCACCAGCACCCACCCATCATCCGGTCGCGCCGAACGCGCGAAGGCCCGCACCGCGAGCACCTGATTCTTCTCCACCGAAAACCGCGCCGGCACATACAACGCAAACGCCGCCGCATCGAGCCCGAGCGCCGCGCGCAACGCAGCCCGATCGCCCACCGGTCGCGCCACCCCATTCGGAATCACGACGACGCGCTCGAGCGGCACGCCCTCCCGCGCCGCAAACCGCTGCCGCTGCTCCTCCGAAAACACCACGAACCGCGCCGTCCGCGCGTGCAAGAACCGATTGGCAACCGCATTGACGGGCCCGCGCAACGGATCCCCATGCTCCGTGAACACGATATTCGGAACCCCGGCTAAGACCGCCGCCAACCGCCCCGCATACTTCCCCGCATGCAGATGCGCGTGCACGACCGCCGGCCGCTGCCGCCGCAATTCCCCCACCAACCGCGGAAAGAACCCGGCATCCAACTTCCCGCGCCGCCCAACCTGAAAGACCGGCACCCTCAACCGCGCGCGCGCCTCATCCTCCAACCCATCGGGATAAATCGAAACGATCCCCACATCGACCCCAGCGTCGCGCAGCCCCGCCGTCAACCCCCGAACCATCACCTCGGCCCCACCGCTCTTGAGCACCTGCACCACATGCAGCACCCGCCCCAAAACGCGATGAGACCCCGGATCGCCCCCAACGGCGGCGGCTCCAGAAGGAACACCCGCTTTGAGTTGCGCTCCTTCAGACACAATTTGGTACCGTTGCAAAGCGTACGTCGCCGATACGAGACGAGGCGGCGTTGGCATTGCATGGATTCGGCGGGAGCTCCGACGAGGAGCGGAGCCCTGGAGGGGCGAGAGCGACGAGCCGAGCAGCGGTAAATTTCCCACGGATGGAAAATTTACCAGCGGTCCCGCCGGGTCCGTGCAATGCAAACGACGCCGTCGCCAAGAGTGGAACGAAGTCCCGCATCGAAAACGATAACAAATAACGCTTCAAGGAAACAACACGAATCCGGTCGCTTTCGGAAGACGAGCCGGTGGAGGCGGTCCGTCGAACGTGAGTGAGCCGGAGTCGCCGTAGCAGTCGCACGGGCCCGTGCCGTGCAGCACGAGCGTGTGATGGTAGTCGTGCGCGAGGTGCGGGAGGTCGTGGCTCGCGTAGACGTCGGGGTTGACGACCGCCGCGCAGGGGCCGACGAGTTTGCCGTGGTCGTAACAGGCACGGAATTCACGTGCGTAAATGCCCGTGGAGGTCTTGACGGAGGATGGCCCGGTCGGGTAGGGACCGACGGGTTCGTAGAAGGTCAGGGCCTGTTCGGGGCAGGCGTGGATGAGCGAGACGTTGCCGCAGGGGCGGCCGGCCACGTAGAGCCGGTTGGGATCGTAGAAGAGCAGCATGTCGGCCAGGGCGCGCTCGCGGGTCGCGGGGTCGGAGACGTCGTCGTTGACGACGATGAGGTTGCGGCCCGCGCCGATCACGCGCATGGCGCCGGTGAGGTTGTCGTCGAGGATGGGGCCGGTCCACAGGAACGGGTTGTGCGCGTTGCCCTGGTTCGCGTAGAAGCAGTTCTCGCACATCCCGCCCCACGTGTTCGGCGCGGTCGCGGCGACCGAGGCGATCGCGGCTTCCGGTTCGCCGGGCGTGTAGCCGCCGATGCCGTTGAAGAGCACGGGCAGCGGCATCGCGGCGGCGAGGGCGGCTTCGCCTCTCTGCCACTGTTCGCGCGAGTAGCCCGAGCCGAACGGCGCCGCGGCCTCGTGGCCCGGGCAGGTGTAGTCGCCGGGTGCGAAACGGCCGACGCCCCAGCACCAGGCCTGGCGCCACCACTCGGGCGGCGGCGAGGCGTCGTCGATCATGATGAGGTCGTAGGCGCCGTCGGAGCGTTCGAGCTTGCGCGCCCAGTCGCGGGACGCGGCTTGCAGCGCCGTCGAAGCGGGATTCCCCCACTTCTGGAGGATCGTGCCGGTCGACGAGACGGTCAGCGGCTCGTCGGGGTGCCCGTCGCGGTGGTAGAACGCGTCGTCGCCCAGCACCGCGCAGTCGGGACCCGCGTCCCGGTTGGGGCCGGCCGGGAACGCGCCCGAACACAGGTTGGGATCGAGGTAGATCACGGTCTTGATCCCCGCGCTGCGCACCGCGCCGTTGTAGCTGGGGCCGCCCGGCTCGAAGAAGACGTCGATGTACTTCGCGGCGATCCGCCAGCGGTGAAAGCCGTAGGTCCGGTCGATCGCCGCGGCACTGTCGGTACCGAATTCGACGCCGCGGGTATGGTCGCGCACGATGATGGCCGGCGGTGAGGCGGAGGGAAGACTCATGGAATCGCGCGCTTCGGCGCCGCCGTCGCGCCGGCATGCGACGCGTGCGCGCGCGCACAGTGAGCGGCGGTCACGGGGCAGGCGAGGCGTGCGCTGCCGATAGGTCCCAGAGGAGGCGACGAGTCGACATGAGCTTTTCGGAATCACATCCGCCGCGAACGGCGCTCATCGTGGAACGCCAGCGACTGATGGTCCCCTTTCTGCGCGACGTGCTGGAACGCGCGGGCCATGGCGACGTCGTTGCCCACCGCTCCGCATCGGCGCGGACGCTCCAGCGGCTGCGGCCGTCCGTCGTGGTGCTCGGCATCGACACCCTGGGCGCGCGGCCGTTCGAGGTGATCCGCCGCACCCGGTGCGGGACGCCCGCGGCCCGCATCGTCGTCCTCACCCGCTCGGACGATCCGGTCTGGAGCGCGCTCGCGCGGGCGGTCGGCGCGGACGTGGTTCTAGGTCCGAAGGCCGACCGCAACGACTTGCTGGCGGCCGTGGCGGCTAGGCCGGAGGGACCGGCAAGAGAACTCCCGGCATCGCCGAACGTCCCAATCAAATGGGGCGAATGCCTACCGGGACAAGTCAAGTGATTGCCGTCGCTTACGAAATTTTAACGTGACGGCGGTATCGACACAGCGTACCGGCGTCGTATAGCGCTCGGGACCGAAAGTCGCCGGGACTTCCGGTCCGCACGGTTGCGGTCCAGGCCGCGGGGTTGAAGTTTACAGAGATATGCGAGACGGTCGATTGCGAGTCGTTATCATCGAGTCGCAGGTCCTTTTTGCGAAAGCGCTCTCCGGCATCTTTGCTGAAGACGGCGCCTTCGAGGTCATTTCCGACCAGCGGACGCCCGATTCGGATGCGCTCGCCCTCGCGCGCCCCCATATCGTCATCATCGATCTCGACGGACAGCCCACCGACGTCGCCGCCACCCTGGGCACCTGTCAGAAGGGCGCACCCGACGCGCGGGTCTGCGTGCTCTCGATGCACCTCTCCTCCGAAATGATGCAGCGCTGCCTCACGCACGGGGCCGAGGCCTACATCGTCAAGGATATCTCGCCCCCGGAGCTCCTGCGCGCGATCAAGACCGTGGCCGAAGGACAATCCTACGTCGACCCCCGGGTCGCGGGCGGGCTCCTGCGGCGGCGCTCGATGAATCAAGGCAAGCCCGACATCATGGAGCTCTCCGCGCGTGAAGCAGAGGTCCTCAAGCTGATCGCCGAGGGCCTGGCCAACAAGCAGATCAGTGCCCGCCTGCACCTCTCGGAGAAGACGGTCAAGAACCACGTGAGCCGGATCTTCTCCAAGCTCAACATCTCCGCGCGCACGCAGGCCGCGGTCCACGCGATCCGGGCCGGGATCGTATAACACCCCGGGCCGGGCGGACGTCTGTGGAGGCAAGGAGACTCGAACTCCTGACCCTCACGCTGCCAGCGTGATGCTCTACCAACTGAGCTATGCCCCCGCGCGGTCACCGCACGCGGTGCCGGATTTCAAGTTCGCAGAGGCGCCCCCGGGACCTCTCGCGCCCCACCCGAAGTGACGAGACTTTAGATAGATCGTGTTGGATACCGAATTCGCCGCCGGCCAGGAGGGCCTCACCTCACCCGGCCCCGTTACGGCCGTCATCGGCGGCGGCATGCTGGGCTTGGTTCTCGCCCTGCGCTTGGCGGAGCGTGGCACTCGCGTCGTGCTCTTCGAAGCCGCGCCGACCTTCGGCGGACTCGCCGCCCCGTGGACCCTGGGCGACGTGACCTGGGACCGGCATTATCACGTGACCTTGGCCTCGGACCGCGCACTGCGGGCGCTGTTGCGCGATCTCGGCCTCGAAGGCGACATGCGCTGGGGGCCGGTCGGCACGGGTTTTTACACGGGGGGCCGCTTCTACCCGATGAACTCGGCGCTCGATTTCCTGCGCTTCCCGCCGCTAGGCTTGATCGACAAACTGCGCCTCGGCTTGACGATCGTGGGCGGTTCGCGCATCGCCGATCCGGCGCCGCTCGAAGAGATCTCGGTCGAGAGCTGGCTCACGCGGCGCTCGGGTCGCAAGACCTTCGAGAAAATCTGGCGCCCGCTCTTGCTCGCCAAGCTCGGCGATCGCTATCGCGACGCCTCGGCGGCGTTTATCTGGGCCATCATCGTGCGGCTCTACGCCGCGCGCCGCGCCGGGCTGGGCGCCGAGCGATTCGGGTACCTTCCGGGCGGCTACGCGCGGCTGCTCGCGGTCCTGGAGGCGCGCTTGCGTGGGCTCGGCGTCGAACTGGTCGCGGACGCACCCGTCGCGGAGATTCGCGCCGAGAGCGGCCGCACGGTCGTGCGCTTTTCCGGCGGCGCGGAGCGCGCGTTCGCGCGAACGATCGTTACCGTACCGGCACCGCAGGCCGCGCGACTGATCCCCGCGCTCGATGAGGACCAACGCGACCGGCTCGCATCCAAAGTCTACGGCGGCATCGTGTGCGCCTCACTCGTGCTCGACGAGCCCCTCGGCCCATACTACGTGACGAATCTGACCGATGAGTGGGTGCCCTTCTCGGCGGTCATCGACATGGCCGCCGTCGTCGACCGGCGCGAATGGAACGGACACGCGCTCGCGTACCTCCCCAAGTACGTACGGCCCGACGACCCGCTCTTCGACGAGAGCGACGCGACGATCGAAGCGACGTTCCTCACGGCGCTCGAACGCATGTATCCCGGCTTCACCCGCTCGCGCGTGCGCGCGTTTCGCGTCTCGCGCGTGCGCAACGTCTTCCCGATCGCGACGCTGGGCTACTCGAAACGTCTGCCCTCGATCGCGACGTCCGTGCCCGGCGTGTACACCCTCAACTCCGCGCACATCGTCAACGGCACGCTCAACGTGAACGAGACCGTGCAGCTGGTCGAACGGGGTCTCGCGGCACTGGACGCGACCGGCTCCGCTTCGTTGCGCGGCGGCGCGTGACGTGATGGCCGCTCCCAAACCGACCGCCAGCCTCTCGCTCGATCTCGATAACGAGTGGGCCTACCTCAAGACCCATGGCGATGCCGCGTGGGAAACGTTCCCGTCGTATCTCGACATCGTGGTGCCGCGCTTTCTCGAGACGCTCGCGCGCTTGCGCTTGCGCATCACGGTATTCGTGGTGGGCCAGGATGCGGCACTCGAAAAGAATCGCGCGGCGCTCGCGCTGATTCCGGCCGCCGGACACGAGGTCGGCAACCACTCCTTCCACCACGAACCCTGGCTGCAAGATTACTCGGCGGCTCGCATCGAGGCCGAGATCGTCTCGGCGTCGGAGGCCATCACCGCGGCCACGGGCGTGCGACCGCACGGCTTCCGCGGACCGGGCTTCAGTCTCTCGCGTTCGACGCTCGAGACGTTGGCGCGTCACGGCTACACCTACGACTGCTCCACCTTTCCCACGTACATCGGGCCGCTCGCGCGGGCGTACTATTTCATGACCGCCAAGTTGACGCCGCAAGAGCGGGAACGCCGCAAGGCGCTCTTCGGCGGCGTCTCGGACGGGCTGCGCCCGCTGCGCAGCTATCGTTGGGATCTCGGCGACCGTTCGCTCGTGGAAATCCCGGTCACGACGTTCCCGATCGTGAAGATCCCGATTCACTTCAGCTACATCCTCTACATCGGAAGCGTGGCACCGGCGTTGGCGTTGCCGTATTTCCGCAGCGCCTTGTACGCGTGCAAGCTGCTGGGCATCGCACCGTCGCTGCTGCTGCACCCGCTCGATTTTCTCTGCGGCGACGACGTCTCGACCCTGTCGTTCTTCCCGGCCATGCAAATGGAACGCGCGCGCAAAGCCGCGTTGCTCGAGGAGGCGCTGACGATCTTCCGCGACCTCTTCGAGGTCGTGCCCGTCGGCGAGCACGCCGCGGCGATCGAACGCCAAGCGGCGGCGCCCCGCGTCGTGCCGCGCTTTGCGACCTGACGCGCGACCGCTTCGGTGAAGATCTGTTTCGTCGCACCCCGCTTTCCGTATCCGCCCACCAAGGGCGATAAGCTCCGCGTCTATCAAGCGATAAAGCATCTGTCGCGCGACCATCAGATCACGCTCGTGGCGGCGACGGACGAACCGGTGCGGGAAGAGGACGTCGCGGAGGTCGCACGCTTCTGCAACCGCGTCGAGATCGTGCCGATCGGGCGGCTTCAATCGATCGCCTCGGTGGCGCTGCGAGCGCCGTTCTCATCCCTGCCGCTCCAGACGCACTTCTACGACTCCGCGACCCTGCGCGCGCGGCTGGCCGGCGTCTTATCCGAGGAGCGTTTCGACGTCATCCATGCGAGCCTGATCCGCATTCTGCCCTACGTCTGGGACGTAACCGAGGTACCGGTCGTCGTCGATTTGATGGACACGTTCTCGCGCAGCATCGCTCTGCGCAAGCGGACCGCGCCGGTCGTGTTGCGGTGGGCTTACGAAATTGAAGAACGCCGCGTCGCCGCGTACGAACGCGCGGCCTGCGAGCGCTTCCCGCTCCTCTTCGTTTGCGCCGAAATCGACCGCCAGGCGCTGCACGCGCGGAACGTTTCGGTCATTCGTACCTGCGCGGACCTCGATGCCTTCGAATACCGCCGGGAGGGCCGTGAGGACGATCTGGTCATCATGAGCGGGAACATGGGATACCCGCCCAACGTCGACGCGGTCACGTGGTTCGTCCGCAACGTCTGGCCGCTGGTGCGGCGGGCTCGCCCGCAGTTGCGGTTCCGCGTCGTGGGACTGCGCCCGGCCCGGCCCGTGCGCGAACTCAACGGCAAGAACGGCGTGGAAGTGACGGGGCCGGTCCGCGACGTGGCCGCCGAACTGCAGCGCGCCACCTTGGCGGTCTGTCCGATGCGCGTCGGCTCCGGCATGCAGATCAAGGTGCTCGAAGCGATGGCGACGGGCACGCCCGTGGTCGCGACGTCGTTCGGCAACGAAGGGATCGAAGCCATACCCGGAACGGAAATCGAGGTCGCCGACGAGCCGCAAGCCTTCGCGAACGCCGTCTTGGGACTGTTGAGCGATCCGGTCAAGCGGGCGCGGCTGGCGGCGGCGGCCCGCCGTTCGAGCGAGACCGACTTCACGTGGAGCGCGCATGCGTCGCTCTTGGAGAAGGCGTATCGACGGGCGATCGCCTTTCATAGCTGAACGCTATATATGCGTGAGGTCGCTTCACGAGGGCGGCGCCGCGTGTTACGCTCGGCGGGCGAAGGTTGCCGGGCAGTCGCGCGCCACGGCGTGAGGAAAGTCCGGGCTTCACCGGGCAGCGTGCAGGATAACGTCCTGTCGGGGCAACTCGAAGGAAAGTGCCACAGAAACATACCGCCCGTTCCGCTTCGGCGAAACGCGGTAAGGGTGAAATCGCAGAGGTAAGAGCCTGCGGAGCGACGCGGCGACGCGCGCTCGGGTAAACCCCACGCGAAGCAAGATCGCTCGGTCGGATGCGCGAGCATCCCGGACGGCCCGTCCGCAGCGAGCTACGTCGCAACGAGGCGCGCGGCAACGCGCGTCCCAGAGAGATGGCTGCCGCCGCGCAAGCGGTACAGAATCCGGCTTACAGGCAGCCTTCGCAACCCCGCCCCGAACGAACCGGTCAAAGCCAACGACAACCGCCCGGGAATTCCGCGCGGAAAACCCCGGGCGTCCGGGGCAGGTGAGCGGGCGGCGGAGCCGGCAGCTCACCGGGGGATCGGGTTGGGGAGTACCCCGCGTAAAAGGAGTTTCTAGTTGAGCGCTCATTTCAGCAAGGATCTGACGGTCGAGCAGGCGTTCAAGACGCACGCCGGCGCCCGCCGCGTCTTCGCGAAGTTTCACCTCGGCGGCTGTTCGAACTGTGCGATCAGCGAGACCGAGACGATCGAACAGGTCAGCGAGGGCTACGGCATCCCGCTCGCCATGCTGATGGAAGAACTCGAGAAGCTCTTCGCCTCGGGCGGTCTCAACGTCGGCGACCACGTGCGGCTGCCGGACGAGATCCGCTCGAAGATCCCGCAGTTGGCGAACGTGCCGGAGACGGGCGAAGTCAAGAGCACCGAAGCGGGCGCCTACACCGTCGAGTTCGGCGACGTCCGCCTGCAAGGTCTGGCCGAGGATTTCATCAAGGTCGAAACGGCTCCGGCGTCGGCCTAGCTCTCGTAGAGGCCGAGCATCGCCTCGATCCAGCCGTCGATGTTGAATCGCTCGGCGACCCGCGCTCTCGCGGCGCCGGGCGATGTCGCGTCCAGCGCCCGCTCCAAGGCTTGCGCGAGACCGGCCGGGTCCCGCACGGGGAAGCGGCAGACGCTCGGTGCGTCGCCGCAGATCTCGTCGACGATCGCGATCGCGCCGGCGGCAACGGGAAGTCCGCACGCCATGGCCTCGGCCAGCACGTAGCCGAACGCCTCGCGCTCGCTCGCGAACGCCAACGCATCGGCCGCCCAATACAGAGCTCGCGCATCGGCGGCCCGCTCGAGGACGATCGCGCCGGGCAGGGCGGCGAAGGCCGTGCGATCCTCCGCCGACCCGCCCGCCACCAGGATCCGCACGCCCGGCAGCGCCGCGGCGGCGGCGCGCAGGGTAGCCCCGCCTTTGTACGCGACCCGATCGAAGAACAGGACGACCCGATCGCCCGGCGCGATACCGAGCGCTTGCCGGGCCGCGCGACGTTCGGAGGGCGCCGGCGGCCGAAAATGCGCGACGTCGATCCCGTTGGGGACGACCCGTACCCGGTCCGCCGGCCCCGACCACGCGACGATCTCGCGCGCGATGTCGTGCGAAACGGCGACGAGCGCCGTCACGCTGCGTCCGATCGCGCGATACTTCAGCCACGCCCGAGCTCGGGCGGCAACGGAGGTGTCCTCGCGATGAGAGTGGACGTGCCAGTACACCCGCGCGCCGCCGGCCGCGCGCAGCGCCGGAATGTCGTAGCGCGTGAAGTGGGCGTGGACGTACGCGGGACGCAGCGCACGCAGAGCGGCCATCGCACCGGGGGCATCCCGGACGAGATGGAGATCGACGCCGGCCGCGCGCAGCTCGCTCGGCCAGGAAGCGCCCGGCACGTCCGTCGCGACGATGGAGAGCGGGCGCCCGCGCCGCTGTGCGGCCGTTGCGAGCGATGCCAGCGCGGGGATGAAGCTACCGCCCGTCGTGCCGCCGTAATCGACGACTTGCACGATCCGCGACGACGTTACAGAGACTTACGATCTCCGAACGACTCTTCGGTGCCGTGCCAGTGCGTCACCGACGCCTCGCCGGCCTTCCAGCACAGATATACCGGCCGACCGTCGCGTAGCGCCGGAAAATCGAGCAGGCCGAGGTCCATGTCCTTGACGACGCAGCCGTACGCCTCGATGCGGTTGATGATCCGCACGACGTCGGCCTTGAGCTCCGTGCAGCGGCGGGTCTCGCTGCGGCGTTCCGCAGTCGATGCGCCGGCGCGGCCACCGGCTTTGCGCAGCGCCGGGTCCTGTTCGAGCAGCTTGATCGCCAGGTCGCGTCGCTTGCCCCACAACTCTTCGATCAAGGGCGCGAGCACGGGAATGAGGGCGTTGGCTTTTTCGGGCGAAAAGAAACTCATGCGCTCTCACTCCGTCGGCTTGCAGTGAATTCGGCTCGGGCGGTACGGCCTGCGATCACCCCGGCGCGATTCGTGGTGGTGGCGGGTCTTTCCGGCGCCGGAAAGAGCCAGGCGATGAAATCGTTCGAAGATCTCGGGTTCTACTGCGCCGACAACCTGCCGCCTGCGCTGATCGGCGAGCTCGTGACGCTCGTCGAGGGCGCGGGCATCGAACGCGTCGCGCTCTCGCTCGACGTCCGGATCGGCGGCCCGTTCGGCGATGCGCTCGCCGCGCTCGACGACCTCCGCGCGCGCGGCATCGCGTTCGAGGTCCTCTTCCTCGAATCGGGCGACGACGTGCTGTTGCGCCGGTATAGCGAGACCCGCCGGCGCCATCCGCGCGAATCCGGCATCGGCCTCGCCGCTGCGATCGCCGACGAGCGCGAACGGCTCGCCCCGCTGCGCGCCCGCGCGACGCGGATCTGGGATACGTCGCATCTGACCCAGGCCTCGCTCAAGGCGCGCGTTTCCGCCTTCGCCGGCGACGCGCACGCCCACGCGCTGGCCGTCCATGTCGTCGCCTTCGGCTTCAAATTCGGTCTGCCGCTCGAAGCTGACTTGGTCTTCGACGTACGCTTCTTTCCCAATCCCAACTACGTGCCCGAGCTCAAGGCACTCACCGGTGCCGACGCGCCGGTCGCGGCGTTCATGAACGCGCTGCCGGACATGAAAGGGTTTCTCGAACGCCTCTACGCCCTGGTGGATTTCGTGCTGCCGCTCTACATCGCGGAAGGGAAATCCCGGCTAACGATCGCGGTCGGTTGCACGGGCGGGCGGCACCGGTCGGTCTACGTGGCGGAGCGCTTGGTCGAGCACCTGAACGCGTCGGGCCTCGTCCCCGTCTCGCAAGAGAATCGCGAACTGGTGCCGGCATGACGAACGGACCGCTGCGTTTCCTGCGTTGGTTCTATCCGGGGCTCGGCGTCAAACGCTGGTTGCTGCTCGCGATTCTCGGCTGTGCGCTCGTCGTCAACGGCGTCACCCGCTGGTTCGTCGCCGAAGGCGCACACATGCCCATCAACGAGATGGTCGACGGCGTGATGGCGGATTTCAACGTACCGCTGCCGTCGCTGCCGTACGTCTTCGCGATCGTCGGCGGCATCTTCATCTTCTTCGGCATCCGGCAGTGGATGCGCGCGATCGTGGTTGCGGTCGCGCCGACGTCCAAAGACGACATCGTGGGCGCGTTGCTCGACCGCCGGCTCCGGGGCGGCTACAAGGTCGTCGCGATCGGCGGCGGCACGGGCCTTTCCACCTTACTGCGCGGCCTCAAGCGCTCGACGACCAACCTGACCGCGGTCGTCACCGTCACCGACGACGGCGGCAGCTCCGGCCGGCTGCAGAAAGAGCTCGGCATCCTGCCGCCGGGCGACATCCGGAATTGTCTCGTGGCCCTGGCCGACGACGAAGCGCTCGTGACCGACCTCTTTCAATACCGCTTCCGCGAAGGCGAAGGCTTGACCGGACATTCGTTCGGCAACCTCTTCTTGGCCGCGATGACGAGCGTGACGGGCAATTTCGATTTAGCGGTAAAAGAATCGAGCCGCGTGCTCAACATCAAGGGCCGCGTCTTGCCCGCCACGCTCGACACCGTACGCCTGCGCGCCACGCTCGCCGACGGCACGGTGGTCAGCGGCGAAACCAACATCTCGGGCTCGCACGTGCCGATCGCCCGTCTCTCGCTCGAACCGGCCCGCGCGCAGCCCTTGAGCGAAGTGCTCGAGGCGATCCGCGACGCCGACGCAATCGTGCTCGGGCCGGGCAGCCTCTACACGTCCGTGCTGCCGAACTTTCTGGTCGACGGCGTGGCGCGCGCCGTGGCGGAGTCGAGCGCGCTCAAGGTCTACATCTGCAACGTGATGACGCAGCCGGGGGAAACCGACGCCTTTTCCGCTTCGGCGCACGTGCGCGCGCTGCTGGAGCAGGGCGGAGCGAAACTGGTGGACACGGTGATCGTCAACGAAGAGCCGCCGCGCCGCTTATTGGAAGCCTACGCGGACGAGGGCCAGATTCCGGTCGAACCCGATCGCACCGCGATCGAGGCGCTCGGCATCCGCGTCGTCGGCGCGAACGTGATCAGCGAAACGCGCAACGTCCGGCACGATCCGCAGCGGCTCGCCGAGGTCGTCCTGAAGCTGATCGACGAACACGTCGCGCAGCGCTCCTCGTTCGTGCGGCTCGCCACGCCGGCGAATCCGAAAGAGACCGCCGGAGCGCGCTCGTAGCGGCGCAACGCATCGTCATACGGCGGCCAACGCGACGGCGTCGGCGCCGGCGGGAATGCGCATCGGCGACGACGGATCGTTCGCCGCCTGCCACACCGCTTCGGCTACGTCGAGCGACCGCGTGAAGGGCGCCGGTTCGGACATCCTCGCGAGCAGGCCCTGTGCGAGCGCGGCGTACGGCTGGGAGATGCTACGCTGCAACCGCGGCCGCGCGTTCTCGGCGAATTGCGTTTCCGGGGAACGGCCCGGCAACACGAGACGCACTTGAATGTCGAACGGTTCGAGCTCCAGCGCGAGCGATTCGGTAAATGCGTTGATTGCCGCCTTGCTCGCCGTGTACGCGGCGAGCAGCAGCATCGGGCGCAACGTGACGGTCGACGTCACGTTGACGATGACGCCGGACCTGCGTTCCCGCAACTGCGGCAGCACGGCGCGGACCAGCGCCATCGTACCGTACGTGTTGGTTTCGAAGATCTCGCGGACGGTCTCCATCGACGTGGCTTCGAAGGCGCCCAACAAGCCGATGCCGGCGTTATTGACCAGGACGTCGATCCGGCGGGCGGCTTCAACGGCTCGATGGATGCTTTCCGCATCGGTAACGTCGAGGGCCAGAACGCGCAGTCGCGGTGAGGACGGCAGCAGGTCGGCGCGCGGGGTGCGCATCGTAGCGACCACGTCCCAATCGCGATCTAGGAAATACCGGGCGGTCTCGAGGCCGAATCCGGACGAACATCCGGTAATCAAAACGGTCTTCATAGCGCAACTCTAGACGATCGCGACCGGACTTCGTACCATAGGAAGTCCGTATTTCTTCGCTTGGAGTCCAGCTGATGGTCGATCCGCTTGCCGAAGTCGTGTTGCTCCTGCAGCCGAGCGCGCCGTCTTCCAAGGTCGTCAGCGCCGCGGGCCGGTGGCGCGTTCGTCGCTCGGAATACGGCCAACCGTTCTATTATTTGCTCCTCGAGGGAACGTGCCGCCTCACCGTCGACGGCGCGGAGCCGATGATCCTCGTGCCGGGCGATTTCGCGTTGATCCCGTCGGCCGATAGCTTTACGATGTCGAGCCTCGAACCGGCCGCGTCGACGGACGTGCCGGTGTTGCTGCCCAAGGGTGAATATCGCGTGGGAACGCAAACCGGCCCTGCGGAGCTGCGGGCGTTGATCGGTTATTGCGAATTCGGTTCGCCGGACGCGGCGGTACTCGTGTCGTTGCTTCCGCAACTCGTGCACGTGCGCGGCGAGCGCCGGCTCGCGACGCTCGTGCAATTGCTCGGAGAAGAGGCTCGTGCGCGCAGGCCGGCGCGCGACGTCGTGTTGGCGCGCCTGCTCGAAGTGCTCTTGATCGAAGCGCTGCGTTGTTCCGGGGCCGCTCCGGCGTCGTCGGGTCTGGTGCGCGGCTTGAACGACGAGCGTCTCGCGGTGGCGATCCGGCGGATGCATGAAGATCCGGCGCGACCGTGGACGGTCGCGCAGCTCGCGAAAGAAGCCGCGCTGTCGCGTTCGGTGTTCTTCGAACGGTTCAACCGGGCCGTCGGCGTCGCGCCGATGGAGTATTTGCTCGCATGGCGCATGGCGCTCGCAAAGAAGTTGCTGCGACAAAACCAAAGCACCGTCGCCGAAGTTGCCGAACGCGTCGGATACGGATCGGCAAGTACGTTCAGCGTTGCATTCGCGCGGAGCGCCGGACTCCCGCCGGCGCGCTATGCGCGAGCGCTGCAGCGCAGCGAGACGAAGCCGGCATGAATCGCCGGCGGCGCCGTCAAGGGTCTTCGAACGCAGCAGCGCCGCCGGAACGGAGGCCTCGTCCCGCATAGAGCCGCCCGACGCGCGCGGCCGCGCGCGCCAACAACGCGTCGGCGTCGCGTAGCGAATCCGCGAGCGAACGCGGACCGTCGACGATCGGCATGCAGATGACGCCGAGCGGCGCGAGCGCGGCCTCAGCCTCCGCCGAGACGCGTCCGCCGAACGCCACGACGGGCACGCCCGCGCCGAGCGCGAGCGCCCCGACGCCGGCGACCGTTTTCCCGCCGGCCGATTGCAGATCGATGCTGCCCTCGCCGGTCAGACACAGCACCGAGCCGGCGAGGCGCCCGGCCAGTCCGCGGATCTCCGCCACGATCTCGACGCCGGGCGAGATGCCGGCCCCGAGCCATGCGAGCGCGGCGAACGCGAGCCCGCCCGCCGCGCCCGCTCCCGGCACGGCGCGCCGGTCCACGCCGAGCGTCGCGGCGGCAACGTCGGCGAAGTGCGCGAGCGCGGCGTCCAGCTCGGCGACGCAGGCGGGGCCGGCACCCTTCTGCGGGCCGAAGACGGCGCTCGCGCCGCGCGGACCCGTTAGCGGATTATCGACGTCGGCCGCCACGACGAAGGCCACGTCCGCCAAGCGAGGATCGAACCCGCTCGCGTCGATGCGCGCGAGACGCCGCAACGCCGCACCGCCGCGCTCGAGCGGCCGCCCATCCGCATCGAGGAAGCGGACGCCCAGCGCTTCGAGAAACCCCGCGCCCGCGTCGTTCGTCGCGCTGCCGCCCACGGCCAGCACGACCCGCCGCGCGCCGAGGTCGAGCGCGGCTCGCACCAGTTCGCCGGTCCCGAACGTCGTGGCTCGGAGCGGATCTCGCGCCGTGCCAGCGAGCGCGAGCCCCGACGCGGCAGCCATCTCGACGACGGCCGTCGTGCCCTCCCAGGCGAAAGCCGCGCGGACCGGAGCGCCGAGCGGTCCCGTGACGGTCCGGACCTCGCGATGCCAGCCGGCCGCCAGGAACGCATCGACCGTTCCTTCGCCGCCGTCGGCCATCGGCACGAGGTCCATTTCAAGGCTCGGCCAGCCCGCGCGCAGGCCGCGGTCGATCGCGGCGGCGGCCTGGACGGCGGTCAAACTGCCTTTGAATTTGTCGGGTGCGACGACCGCGCGAGGCGGCTCAGCTATGGGTCAACGTGACCGTGATGACGCGTTGCTCCCCGGGCCCCAGCGGCGAGGGATTACTGATCAATCCGGTCGAGACGTAGCCGGTCGCCGTGACGACGTAATCCCAGTCGCCGGTCGGAACCGGAGAGACGCGGAAATTGCCGTTCGCATCCGTCTGCACCGTCAGCACGCCACCGTTGATGACGACCGAGGCGCCGGCAATGGCCGCCCCGGACGCGTCGACGACGCGGCCCGAAACCGTCGCGTAGTTGCCCTGCGGCGGGATGCCGGTGTCGCAACCGGCCAAGAACGCCAAGACGAAGGCGAGTACGAACGGAAAGCGCGCGACCATCATGGTCGCGCGCATTGGCTCAGGCGGCGACGACGCCCTCTTCGGAATCCTGGCGGTCCATGTTGGCCGCCTTGTCGACGACGAGCCACGTGTTGGCTGCATCGCGATGCGCGTCGTCGACGCGAGCTTTCAACCATTCCAGGATCGCATCGTCGTTCCGGTGCGTGGCGACCGCGGCATCGAACTCAGCCACCGTGATGCCCCAGCGCTCGAAGACGCCCTTGTCCATCGGGCAGGGATAGATATAGTCGAAAATCGTACCGTCGGCGGCCGCCCGCGCCTTGTCGAACGCGCGCAGGAGCCAGAGGAAACCGCCGAATTCGTCGCGGCCGCGCCGCGGAAAATCCTTACCGCTTCGAAAGTCCGTTGCCAAGGTGTCTCCCTCCGATTCGTGCGTGTCGCGGCCTCGAGGCCACGTTGACTTCAAACCGCACGCCGGTTCGATGAGATTCACGCGGGCGGCGAGAACGTCCGCAGCATGAGCGAAACGGCAACCGCGGCGCCCGGCAAGGCGCGATATCTCGAGAGCGCGCTCGACGCGGTCGGGAACACGCCGCTCGTCCGCTTGCGCCGCGTGATCGACGACGCCGCTTGCCTGGTGCTCGCCAAGGTCGAATACGTCAATCCGGGCGGCAGCGTCAAGGATCGGCCGGCCGTGCGGATGATCCGCGATGCCGAGGAAGCCGGGCTGCTCGGGCCGGGTTCCACGATCGTCGAGGCCACGAGCGGAAACACGGGCACCGGCCTCGCCATGGCGGCAGCGATCCGCGGGTACCGCTGCATCCTCGTGATGCCCGACAAGATGTCGAAGGAAAAGATCGACCTGCTGCGCGCCTACGGCGCCGAGGTCGTGGTGACGCCGACCAACGTGGCCTCCGATTCGCCGGAATCGTACTACGGCGTGGCGGCCCGACTCGTTAGCGAAATTCCCGGCGCCTTCATGCCCAACCAGTGGCACAATCACGCGAACCCCGAAGCGCACTACCGCACGACGGGTCCCGAGATCTGGGAACAGACCGGCGGCACGATCACGCACTTCGTCTCGGGCATCGGCACGGGCGGCACGATCTCGGGCACGGCGCGTTATTTGAAAGAACGCAATCCGAAGATCCACGTCGTCGGCGCCGATCCCGAAGGTTCGATCTATTCCGGCGACACGCCGAAATCGTACGCCGTCGAAGGCATCGGGATGTCGTACTTGCCCGAAACCGTCGATCTCAAGGTGATCGACGAAATGGTCCGCGTCCCGGACCGCGAGTCGTTCTTGATGGCGCGCCGGATCACGCGCGAGGAAGGCCTGCTCGTCGGCGGCTCGGCAGGCACCGCCGCGGTCGCGGCCGTGAAGCTCGCCAAGACTTTGCCCCCCGATGCGGTGCTGGTCACGATCTTCCCCGATTCGGGGCGCGGCTACATGTCCAAGATCTTCAACGACGAATGGATGATCGCTAACGGGTTCCTGGCCGAGGGCCGCCGCAAGGCCACCGTCGGCGACGTGCTGCGCAGCAAGGAGCCGTTACCGCCGATGATCACGGTGAAAGATAGCGACGTCGTCCGCGACGCGCTGGATTTGCTGCGCCGCTACGAGATCTCGCAACTGCCCGTCGTGCGCGACGGCGAAATCGTCGGGAGCGTCAACGACGTGGCCGTGATGCAGGCCGTTTTCGATCGGGCCGACCTCTTGCACAAGAGCGTCCGCGACGTGATGGGCCGGCCGTTCCCCGCTCTGGAAACGGACGCGCAGATCGATCGCGCGTACAAACTCCTGACGTTGGCGAACTCGGCGATCCTCGTCATGGACGGCGGACGTCCGATCGGGGTCGTCACGCGGCAGGACATCATCTCCTACCTCTCCGCCAGCACGACCGCCGAGTGAGGTTCAGCACCCGCGCCATCCACGAAGGCCAGGATGCGGATCCGGCGACCGGCGCGACGATCGTGCCGATCTATCAGACCTCGACGTACACCCAGACGGCGGTCGGCGAACACCGCGGTTTCGATTACAGCCGCACGGTCAACCCGACGCGCACGGCGCTCGAACGCCAGCTCGCGGCCCTCGAGGAGGCCCGCTTCTGCAGCGCGTTCGGCAGCGGCATGGCGGCGACGTCGGCCGTGCTCAACCTCCTCTCCGCGGGCGACCACGTCGTCGTCGGCGACGACCTCTACGGCGGCACGTACCGGCTCTTTTCGAAGGTCTACGAGCGTTACGGCCTCGAGTTCACCTACGTCGATATGCGCGATGCTGCGGCGACGCGCGCCGCCCTGCGGCCGAATACGAAATTGCTGTGGGCCGAGACCCCGACCAATCCGCTCCTGAATCTCGTCGACATCGCGGCGCTTGCCGCCTCACGTCCGCCGGGCTGCGTCCTGGCCGTCGACAACACGTTCGCGTCCCCGTACTTTCAATCGCCGCTGGCACTGGGAGCCGACGTCGTGGTGCATTCGACCACCAAGTACATCGGCGGCCACAGCGACGCGGTCGGCGGCGCCGCGTTGACCAACGATGCCGAAATCGCCGCCACCGTGAAATTCCATCAAAACGCCGTCGGCGGCGTGCCGGGACCCTTCGACGCTTGGCTCGTGATGCGCGGCGCGAAAACGCTCGCGCTGCGGATGGCTGCCCACGAACGCAACGCCCGCGCCGTCGCGGCCTTCCTCGCCGCGCGCGACGATGTGGAGCGCGTGTATTATCCCGGTCTGCCGAGCCATCCACAGCACGAGTTGGCGATCCGTCAGATGCGCGGCTTCGGCGGGATGGTGTCCTTCGCTCTGCGCGGCGACGCCGAGCGCACCTTCGCCTTTGCCAAAGCGACCAAACTCTTCAGCCTCGCGGAAAGCTTGGGCGGCGTCGAATCGCTGATCGGCATTCCGGCACGCATGACGCACGGTTCGATTCCGGCCGCCGAACGCGAACGGCGCGGCATCACCGACACGCTGGTGCGGCTCTCCGTCGGCATCGAAGACGAGGAAGACCTCATCGAGGATCTGCGCGTCGCGCTCGACGCCACGGCCGCGGTCGCGAGCGACCGTTCGGGTTCGTAGCGTTAGCGGTTACTGACGCCGCCGTTCGGGATAGACCACCACGTACAGCGACGCGAGCGCGTCCTTGGCGTCCTGGGTGCCGACTTCGCCGACGGCGGAGATCAGCGCGACGTCGATGCCGCGCTGCGTGTCGATGACCAAGTACTCCTGCCGCTCCACGTCGTGGTTGCTCGACGGATCGCCCGTGCGGGCGCGAAAGAAATAGGCCGGCATGCCGTTAGCGAGCGCGGTCTTCGTATGCTCTTCGATGAAGGCGCTGTCCGACCCGGAGCGCATGTCGCTCTCGTGCGAGCGCTCGTATGAGTCCAGGCTGCCGTCGTACGGTTCGATCGTGATCACGATCGTGCGCTGATCGCTGCGGCCCGCGTGGTATGCGAACGCGGCGACGGTACGTTTATCGGAACTGTTGGGATCGTCCGGCGGAACCTCGAGGCGGGTCCAGCCGTCCGGCGCTTTGAAGTGCATGCCGGGATCGTCGTAGCTGAGCGGATCGCCGGCGACCGCCGCCCCTCCCGATGCGGCGACGCAACAACCCGCCAACGCCAATGCGGCGACAAACCCTCGCGACTTCATCCAACCTCCAACACGGCAGCCAGTGCCGGCAGAGACACCGCGTACCGGTAGCCCACGTTGCGATGGTCGTCGTCGAATTCCTCGTGCCGTACCTCGAGCCCGAGCTCGCGCACCCGCGTGACGAAGATGCGCGCGCCGAGGTCGAGCGCGTACTCGTCGCGCCGCCCGCAATCGACGTAACGCAGGCGCAAACGCGCCAACTCGGCCCGCTTGGTCAGGCACATTTCGACGGGATCGTAGGCCAGCCAGCGCGCGAAGACGTCCTCGCGGATCGCGCCCGTGTAAGCGTCGAACGGCAGGTCCACGGCGAACGGCTCCGCGGCGCGCGGAGAGTACGCGGCCGCGTAGCCCAGCATCTCGATCGTCGCGTACTCGGCGTGCGAGCGCTTGTGTTTCTGCTCGAAGGCGGCGACGAAGGCTGCGACATCGCCGCCGTAGGTCTCGAGCGTCCGCTGCGCCCACGGGAACGACGTGCCGAAACTGCCTCGGAAATTCGTATCGCCGCTATGCGAAGCGAAGGCGCCGAACACGCCCGGATAGGTCATGCTCAGGTACAGCGAACCGAATCCGCCCGACGACTTGCCGAGCACCGCGCGGCCGCCTTCGTGCGCGATCGTCGGATACGCCGCGTCGACGTGGCCGACGACGTCGCGCACCGTGTACGTGCCGTACGCGCCGTTGTGGATCGAGTCGAGGTACTGTGAGCCGCCCAGGCGCGTAAACCCGTCGACCAGGGCCAGAATCACCGGCGGCATCGCTCCGCTCGCGATCAGGCGATCCGCCCACTGCACGACGTTGGTCTCCCATGGCCGAGCCGAGACCAGCGCCGCGACGTCGCCCGTGTAGCCGTGCAGCACGTAGAGCACGGGATAGCGCTTCGAGCCCTGCCCATCGAAACCGGGCGGCGTGTACACCGCGAGCGCCCGCGTCGCCGGATCGCCGAGCGGATTGCCCCGCAAAGCCGGCGAGTCGACGAAATCGATGTGGAGGTCGCCGTCGAGCCGCAGGAGCCGGCCGAGTTCGCTTGTCGCCATACCGTCACGTACGCGCGCACAGGACGGCGTTCCCGTATCGCGATAGGTTGTCGCGATGTTCCGCCGCGTCTCGCTGGTACTCGCTCTGCTCGGCCTCACGAGCCTCCCCGCGCTCGCGCAAGCCGCGCCGCCGGGAGGCGCGCCCGGGTGGGGGAACGCCGCCATCGTGTCCCACGGCGATTTCCCGGTATTCGAGGTCGGCCGCAAACCGTTCTTTCTCTTCGGTGCGGCGTTCTTCTACGAACGCATGCCGCGCGAACGCTGGAGCGACTCGATGCGCGACTTGCGCGCGCTCGGCATCAACACGCTCGATCTCTACGTGCCCTGGAATTGGCACGAGGTCGCCGAGGGCGACTTCGACTTCGACGGGCGCACCAACCCGCGCCGCGACCTCGACCGCGTGTTGCGGCTCGCGAGCGGCTATGGCTTCCAGATCGTCCTGCGTCCGGGGCCCGTCGTGCGCAACGAATGGCGCAACGGCGGGTATCCCGCATGGCTCCTGCGACGCCCGGAATACGGGATGCCGCTCCACGATCTGCTCGAAGGCCGCTATCCGCCGACGGCTACGTTGCAGAACGCGCACTCGGACGACGCCGCCGCGCAGTGGATGCGCAACGCGACGCACGTGCGCTACGCGCGGCGTTGGCTGCGGCGCGTGCTGCGCGAGTGCGCGCCGTACGCGAAGCGCATCGTGGCGATCGCGCTCGACGACGATCAGGGCGCATACATCGATAACCAGACGTATCCCGCGCCGCACTTCCGCGCCTACCTCGAGTGGCTGCGCGATGTCGTGCACGGCGTCACCGGGCCGCGCGAGCTCGTGTTCATCAACACCTACCAGATGAAGGTGCCCGCGACGTCGCCGGTGTGGGCGATGGGTAATTGGTATCAGAGCGACGCCTACGCGCTCGGGGAACACGATCGCGCGCAGTTGGAGTTTTCGACCGCGCTCCTGCACGCGCGTCCGGGCCAGCCGCTATTCGCCAGCGAGTTCCAAGCGGGCTGGCTCGAGGGGCCCGACGACGTGCGCCCGCGGCCCGCCGACCCCGGCAACACGTCGCTCGCGTACGGCACGATGTACGGGCTGGGCGTGCGCGGCATCGTCAATTTCCCCGCCCAGGATACGCTCTATCCGGCCGGTTGGGAGGTTCCGTTCGCCAACGCTTTCTACGCCTGGGATGCGGCCCTGCAAATCGACGGCAGGCCCGCGCCGCGCTACGAGCCCACCGCCGAATTCGGTGCGCTCGTGCGCCGGTTCTCGGCCGAACTCGCCGCGGCGCGGCCGGCGGAGGACGCCGCGATCGCGTATCTCGGCGGCAGCTTCGCCCCCGAGGCCTCGACCAACGCGCTCTTCTCCGACATCGCAGCCCAGACGATCGTCGCGCAACAAGCCTGCCGGGCCGCCGGGCTCGATTGTACGCTGGTCGATCCGCACGCGCTCGACGCGCGAGCGCTGCGGCGCTATCCCGTGCTGATCGTACCGCAACCCGCGGCCGCAGACGCGCCGCCGCTGCTGCCCGAGGTGCGGCGTGCGCTCGCGGCTTACGCGCGCGGCGGCGGCCGCATCGTCGAGGGTTCCGCCGCGGGGTCGCCCGCCGCCGTCGCCGCCGCGCTGCGCGCCGCGGGTCGCGTGCCGGCCGTCACGGGCGTCGCCGACGCCCGTTTCGCGGCCGTCGCCGCGCCCGATGTTAGCGGTTTTTTGACCGTCACGAATTACGGCGATACCGCGCGGAACGTCGACGCCGCCGCGGTGCGCATCGAGGGTCGCGCGCCGGCGTTCTTACGGTCATTTACCATTCCGCCGCACCGCGCGCGCGTCGTTCCGGTGCCGCGCGCGGCGGACCGGCCGGAGGACGCGGCGGCCCCGTCCGCGCCGCCCGCCGGTGCGCCGCAAGCGCCCGAGCTGGCGATCCGCGACGACGCGCGTTTTCCGCTGGCCGTGCCGTTCGCGCCCGTCGTGCCCGGCGCGGCGCGCGCGTACTTCCAAGACGTCTACCGCGATGCGGACGTGGGAACGCGCGGGGACGTCGTGCTCGATAGCGGCGCCGTGCGCGTCGTCGTCGCGCCGAACGCGGGCGCGCGCGCGTTCGTCTTCGAGGACGATGCGACGCGGCGCAACATCTTCACGACCGTCGGGGCTTTGCGCGACGACGTCGCGGTCGAGCCGCCGCTCTCGACGAGCGACCGCATCGCCAAATACACGCATCAGTTTCCCGCGGGAACCTTCAACCGGCCCTACGCGGCTGCGATTCCGGAGCCGGCGGGCCCGGTGGTACGGGCGCGCTTCGCCTACGACGCTCCCGACGTGATCCCGAACGGCGCGCGGTTCGCGCGCGAGATCGCGTTGAGGGCGGGGGCGCGCGCGTTCACGCTCGACGAGGACGCCGGCTTCGGCGGAGACGACGCCGCCGGCGCGCAACGCGCCGTTTCCGTGACGTCGCTCGCCGTCGGCGCGACGGCGGACATGACGACGCAGCGGATCTTCGCTCCCGATGCGGCGCCGTTCGCGCCCGGGTCGAGCGTGCGCGTCGCGCGGGGCGACGCCCTCGGCTTCTACGACGCGGCGAACCACGATTTCGCGACCGTGGCTTGGCGCGCGGGCGACGTCGAGGACGCAGCCGTCTTGGAAGAGCGCTATTCGGTCGTGGTTCGGCTCACGCTCGCGCGGGGACGCCGCGCGCACCTGCGTTTCGGCTACGCCGAGGCCGACGACGATGCCGGCGCCCGCGCGGCCCTCGCGGCGGCAGATGCGGCCGCGCAAGACTCGCAGGGCACACTTCCGGCTGAGCGAACATCGCTCGCTGCGGGGAAGTGGCGGAACGGTCTACGCGATCGCCTCAAAAGCGATTGAGCTTACGCTCTTGTGGGTTCGAATCCCACCTTCCCTACCACTTACGAGCCGGGCCCGGGGGTTCGGGGGGCATGCCTCCCACAGAGTCGTGATTTTTCAGGCGGGAGCACTGCGCGGCGACGTACGCGTGGCGGGCGACAAATCGATTTCGCATCGCGCGCTGATGATCGCGGCGGCGACGGCCGGACGATCGACCATCGCGGCGCCCAACCGCGGCGAAGACGTGCTCGCCACGCGCGACGCGGTGATAGCGCTCGGGGCGACGGTCGACGACCGGGGCGACGCGATCGCCGTGACGGGGGGATCGTTGCGCGACCCGGCCGCGACGATCGACGCGCGCAACTCGGGGACGACGACGCGCCTGCTCATGGGCCTGTGCGCCGGGCACGGGCTACACGCCCGTTTCGACGGTGACGCGTCCTTGCGGCGCCGGCCGATGGAGCGCGTCGCGCGGCCGCTGCGCGCCCTCGGTGCCGACGTGACGACGAACGGCGGCCGCCTGCCCGCGACGGTTCGCGGCATCCTGTCGCCGCCGGGCGGTGAGTTCGCGCTGGAGATCGCCTCGGCACAGGTGAAATCGGCCATCCTGTTCGCCAACCTCGCCGCGCGCAACCGCGTGCGCATCACGGGCGACCGCCATTCGCGCGACCATACGGAGCGCCTGCTGCGGCGCTTCGGCCGCGCGATCGCCTTCGACGGGCGGACGATCGAGCTCGAACCCGGGTCGCTCGCACCCGCCGACGTGCGCGTTCCCGCCGACCTCTCGGGGGCGGCGTTCTTCATCGCCGGCGCGGCGATCACGCCCGGCAGCGATCTGCGCCTGACCGAAGTGGGCGTCAATTCCACCCGCACCGGCATCCTCGACGCGCTGCGCGCGATGGGCGCCGATCTCGACGTCGAAAACGCGCGCGAGCTCGATGGCGAACCGGTCGCGGATATCCGGGTGCGCTATCGCCCCCTCGAAGCGACGCAGCTCGGCGGGGAACTCGTCGTGCGCGCGATCGACGAGATCCCGATACTCGCCGTCGTCGCCGCGCATGCCCGCGGGAAGACCAGCATCCGGGATGCGGCGGACTTACGCGGCAAGGAATCCGACCGGCTGACCACCATCACGGAGACCTTGCGCGCTTGCGGCGTCGGGGTCGAAGAGTTCCCCGACGGACTCGATATCACCGGCGGCGGTGCGCGACCGCCCGGCCGCACCTTACGGACGTACGAAGATCATCGCATCGCGATGGCGATCGCGGCCCTGGCCGCGCCCACCGGTCCGCATCCGATCGACGACGAGCACTGCATCGCCGTCAGCTTCCCCGATTTCACGCCGCTCTGGGCGACCGCGCAGCTCAGCTCTCGTCGAATACCAAGCTGAAGAGCAAGCGGACGCCCGTCGAGACGGTGAATAGCGACGCGCGCATCCGTTCGCGGGCTTCGTCGAGCTCGCGCAGCGCGCGCGTTGCGCGCAGTTGCAACGCCGGCAGGGTGTCCAGCGCCCGCTCGCCGATCGCGATGCGCGCCTGGGCGAGCTCGACATCCGTGAAGAGCGGCAAGTCCGCGTAGCCTTCCAACCGCGTGCGAAGCGCCAGGCCTCGACGTACGAGGCCGGCGATGCCGGCTGCCACGAGACACAGGCCTGCGGCGATGCCGGCGCCGAGCAGGTAGAACCCGGCATGCGCGGGCAGCTCGCCCATCAGGCCGCCGCTTCGCCCTTCCCGCCGCCATCGGGCTTCGACCCGCCATCGGGCTTGGCGGGAGCATCGGACTTCGTCTCGGGCTTCGTCGCGGCATCCGACGATGCACCGCTCTTGCGCGAGTCGTTCACGTAGAACCCCGAGCCCTTGAACACGATCGGCGCGGGGTTGAAGAGCCGCTTCAATTCGGTGCTACCGCACTTCGAGCAGCCCTCCGAAGGCGACTCCTTGAAGCCATGCTTGATATCCGTGACGGTTCCGCAACGCTCGCACTGGTACTCGTAGATCGGCAACCTGTTCCCCCATCTCCAACGGGCGTCAAAATCGTTGTCAAGTATACGCGCTTTTAGCACTTCGAGTCAACGACTGCTAAATTTCAGAAGTCCGAGAGGACCGCGTCCGCCGCCGCGTCCTTGAACTCGACCAGGCCCTTGAAGTGAACGAGGGATTCCTCGAGCGCATTTTCGAGCCGCCGGCGCGAGGTCATCCGGTCGATCAAAGCTCCGAGCACGCCGCCGTAGGACGGATACTCGAGCCGGACGACCAGCTTGGCACGCTCGCCCTTGCGTTCGATGCGGAAGTCGATCCGGCGCCGCACGGAATACGCGCCGACGAGCGAAACGATATAGCCGTCGAGGAAACGGTCGACCTCGTAGAGTTCCTCGTCTTCACCGGGAATCGTGCCGCGCAAAGCGACCTCGCTGCCGAGCTGGAGGGGCTGCGAATCGTCCAAGCGCCGCGCGGTCGTCGCGAAGGAAAGCCAGACCGGCCACTTCTCGACTTCGCAGATCAACGCGAAGGCCGCTTCCGGACTGCTGGCCAGATCCTGGCTGCCGAGGATGGCATTCGGCGAGAGCCGTTCGACCGATCCGGAGGATGCGAGCATCTTTTAGGGTTCGCCGTCTCGCTGCGCCTCCCTGTCGGACCTACTATATGTTGTGTCCTCAGGCCAAGCTGCCTACAACTTGTGGGGCGGCTGTGCAGACCGGTGGATAACCCGGGCGGCCGTCTTCAGGCCGCGGTCCGGACGAGCACCGGCCGTAGCAACTCCTTCAGCCGCGCCCGGGCTCGCGAGAGCCGCGAACGCACCGTGCCGATCGAGATACCGGTCTGGACCGCGATCTCTTCGTACGAGAGGTCCTCGACCTCGCGCATGGCTACGACGGTTCGGAAGGCCTCGGGCAGCGCGTCGATCGCCTTGTTGAACTCGTCCTGCGTCAGCGCGTTGGCGCACGCGAAGAACGGGTCCTCGCCGTCGTGGCGAACGTTGGTGACGTCCACGAGCGCGCTCTGCAGGCGCGCGAGCCGCACGTCCGCCCGCTTGCGCTTCTTGTTGTGGTCGAAAAACACGTTGACCGTGATCCGGTACAGCCAGGTATAGAACGACGACTGCCCGCGGAAGCGGTGCAGGTTGCGGAAGATCCGCAGGAAGACTTCCTGAGCCAGATCTTCGACGTCGCCCGCCTGCACGTTGAGTTGCGAGAGGATGCGGCGGACGTGCTGATCGTAGCTGCGGACGAGCTCCTCGAACGCCTCGGCCCGGCCGGCGCGATAGGATTCGATCAAGCGCAGATCGCGCGCGGCGCGCAGCTGCTGCTCGGGATCGGCTTTCTTACGCGGTTGGCTTTGGACCGGCATCGGGATCCTTTCGGGACTCGTGTGTTCCCGTAGGATAGGGCGCCCGGGCTCCCGGTAATGTGAGGTCGCCTACGGTCGCGTGTCACCGCCGAAAACCGACCCCGACCCCACGCCGCGCGCGAACGCGACCAGCGTTTCGATGCCGTAGGCAAGGGAGGCCTCGTCGACTCGGAACTGCGGGCTATGGCCGGGATGCACCGAACCCGCGGCTTCGCTGCGGATGCCGTGACGGATCAAGAGCCCCGGAGCGCGCTGCGCGAAGTAGGCGAAGTCCTCGCCGCCCATCGTCGGAGGCGGACTGGCGACCGGAATCGCGCTGTTCGCGGCCATGTACTCCCGGAACGTCGCGGCCAGGGTCGCATCGTTGATCACCGCCGGATAGCCGTAGATCACCTCGAGCTTGCCGGTCGCGCCGTACGCCGCCGCGACGTTCTCCACGATACGGCGCGCGCGCCCTTCGAGGCCCATGCGAACCTCGGGATCCTGCGAGCGGAACGTTCCGGACATCGTGACGCGATCCGCGATGATGTTGTTGCGGTACCCGCCCTCGATCGTGCCGATCGTGACGACGATCGTCTTGAGCGGATCGATCTCGCGCGCCGCGATGTTCTGCAGCGCGAGCACGGTCGCGGCCGCGCACGGAATCGCATCGACCGCCGTGTGGGGCGATGCGCCGTGACCGCCCCGGCCTTCGATCGTTACGTGGAACTCGTCGGCCGCCGCATTGCACGCGCCGGGAATGAAACCGACGGTTCCGGTTTCCAGCCGCGGATCCACGTGCAGCATCACGACCGCGTCGATCGAAGGATTCTCCATCGCGCCGGCCTCGATCATCGGCAGCGCGCCCCCCGGGCCTTCTTCCGCCGGTTGGAAGAGCAGCACCGTCGTTCCATGCAGCGTCTCGCGGCCGGCCTGCAACACCCGGGCCGCGCCCAGCAGCATCGCCGTGTGCGCGTCGTGCCCGCAGGCGTGCATCTTGCCAGGAACTTCAGAGGTGAACGATTCGCCGGAGCGTTCCGTCAAGGGCAGCGCATCCATATCCGCGCGCAAGCCCGCGACCCGGCCCGGCAGCGCGCCGCGCACGATGCCGACCACACCCGTACCGGCAACCCGGCGATGCTCGATGCCGAGGGCGTCGAGTTCCCGCTCGACGAGCGCCGCCGTCTTCTCCTCTTCGAATCCGAGTTCGGGATGGCGGTGGATCTCGCGGCGCAAAGCGATCGCGTGCTCGGCGACATCGGGTGCGATGGCGGTCGTCGTCATGAAACCGGTCATTCGCGCTCGGGCACCGAACCCTTCGATGATAAGCGCTTCGCTCGTCATGGAGCAGCGGGATGCCGATCGAGTTGGACCACCTGATCTTGCCGGTCAACGACGCGCGGCGCAGCGCCGAATTCTACGCGCGCATTCTCGGCCTCGAACGCGAGTCGCCCGACGGCCCCTTCATTCCCATCCGCGTGACCCCGCGGTTCCTCATCCTGCTTGCGGAATTTGAATCCGCGGGCGGCGAACATCTCGCCTTCGCCCTCCCGAAGCCGGAGTTCGATGCGGCCTTCGCGCGCATCGTCGCCGCGGGCATCGCGTACGGCGACCGCTACGACTCCGTCGGCAGCATGCGAGGCCCCGGCGTCGAGAGCGGAGCCCGAGGGATGGGTCAAGCGCTGTACTTCTGCGATCCCGACGAGCATCTCATCGAGATCCGGCACTACGAATCCGGTTGAGCTTCGCGCAGTCGCTTGAATTCCACGAACTTCCGGTAGCTTCGGGGATTCGCGCCTCGCAGCCCTCACCTACGCTAGCGCAGCGGAACGATCCGAAAAGCAGCCGTAACGGTTCCGTCCAGCTGCTTCCATCGCTTACCAAACCGCGGCGAGCTTCACTGGAGCTTCGTTCGTTGCGATTCGGGAGGCAACTATTTTACGAAACACGTCTCGAGCACAGCGTCACATCGTGTGAGCAGATCCGCCCGCCCCGGCGTCAGCTAATTCGAGCACGATGTCTCGATGAAATCGCGGTAAAGCCGGATTGGAATAACGTATCGGTTAAGTCGTTTAGGCTCGCGGCCGCCGGGAGGTCCGGTGCCTGGGCAGCGCGAACCTCGGCGGACGTCGTAGAGCGTCGCCTTCCCTTTGCTTTCCGTGAAAGATCGGGTGCTCGGATGCGAATCGTCACCGTTGCAGGCGTAGCCGGTCTAGCAATCGCCGCGATCGCCACACCGTCGATAACGACGAACGCGAATCAGCCGGCGCCTTTGGCCGTCGCGGCGCAGCGCGCCGGTCGCGGCATCTCGCGCCCGTTGAGACGCCGTCGTCCGTCGTTCGTGTACACGCCGGGCTCGTGCACGAGCGTGGCAAGCGTCTCCTTCGTCGGCATTCCCAATCTCTCGAACGCTACCGGTCAGGAAAGCGCCGTTGTAGGGGGCAACGACAACGAAGCCTGCGATTACAGCTCGACGGTCGCCGGCGGAGCGGCAAACGTGATCTCGACCCCCGGCTCCGGCAACCAGTCGGGTGTTGGATATAACGGCTTCATCGGAGGCGGGACCGAGAACGCGATCGTCAATAGCGATGCGTTTGTCGGAGGCGGCATCATTAACGAGTCCGCGGGGTTGTCAGCTTTCGTCGGCGCGGGCGTCCTCAACCTCGCGGCAGGCGGGGGATCGTTTGTCGGCGCGGGCGACGTCGGATGGGATTCGCTGAACTCGATTGCCGCAGCCCCCGCCGGGAACACCGCTTACGGCACGGACTCGTTCGTCGGCGCGGGCGACCTCAATCAGATCTCGAGCACCGGGAACGGCTCGTTCATCGGTGGCGGCGGCTACGCCTGGGCGACGGCCGCGAGCGGCGTTTCCTCGGCAGCCAATCAGATCTCGGGCGTCGATTCGTTCCTTGGTGCCGGTGACCAGAACTCCATTCCGGCGAACGATGCCGCGATCGGCGCCGGGACCAAAAACGCGATTGCGTCGTCGGCTGCCGATTCTGCCATCGTGGCCGGGGAGTTCAATAGCAGCTCCGGAGGTGTCGCGAACTTCATCGGAGCGGGCGAGGGAAATAGCGCGACGGCTACGTTAGCGTTCGTCGGTGCGGGATCCGGAAACCATGCAACCGCGGCCTACGCCTTCGTCGGAGCCGGGTACGGCGATACGGCATCGGGTACGGGGGCGTTCGTGGGCGGCGGCGGCAGCAGCGTCAGTGGAAGCACCGCGTCGGGAGCGGATTCGTTCGTCGGCGCCGGCGACGAAAATACCGTCACCGCCAACGAAGCGGCCGTCGTCGACGGTCAAGGCAACACCATCGGAGCCGCGGCAACCTACTCCTTCGTCGGCGCGGGGTACGGCAACGCGATCGGAGGCGGAGCCTCGTACGCTACGATTGCCGGCGGTTTCAAAAACCAGATCTTGGGCGGGACCGGCGCGGGGGGATCTCACGGCGCCGCCGTTTTCGCGACGATCGGGGGCGGCGCGGGCAACGTGGTGTCGGGCGCTTACGGCTCGGTCGGCGGGGGTACTGCAAACGTCGCGTCGGCGTCATACGCGAGCGTGCCGGGCGGCTATCACAACGACGCCGCCGGCGTCGCGAGCTTTGCGGCGGGTTACGTTGCCGAGGCACTCTATCCCGGATCGTTCGCGTGGTCGGACGTGTCGTCGACGACGGTGCACGTGCGCACGACGGCCGCGAATGAATTCGTCGCGCGCGCGGCGGGAGGCGTGTATTTCTATTCCGATGCCGGGCTCACGGACGGCGTGCACCTCGCGCCCGGTTCGGGCACGTGGGGCAGCGTTAGCGACCGCGCGAGAAAAACCGCCGTCGTGCCGCTCGACGAACGCGCGATCTTACAGAAGGTCGCGGCGCTGCCGGTCAGCGAGTGGAGTTATACGTCCGAGCGCGGCGTGCGGCACGTCGGCCCGATGGCGCAGGACTTCTACGCGGCCTTCAAAGTAGGCGAAGACGACCGGCACATCACCTCGATCGACGAAGACGGCGTGGCGCTGGCCGCAATCAAAGCTTTGCACGCGGAAAACGACGACCTGCGCCGGCGTCTCGCGCGGCAAGATGCGCGGATCGCGGCGATCGAGAACAGACTGGACCACTTGTACGTGTCCGGCGGCAGTTCGCCGTAGGCGTAGACGCGGACCCGCGCCGTGCGGACGAGGGCCGCGCTCGCGCGGGATGGTCGCGGCTGCTCGCGCCGGCCGGCTGGACGCGGTCTGCGACACCGGAGGGCTCTCGAATCCGGCATGGATCGAGGTACCGCGGCCCGTTACGATCGCTTAGCCGCGCTCTTGTCGTAGCGGCCCTCAAAGATTGTTAGAACAGCACCCCCGGATCCAGTAAAAAGACGGCCGCCTCATAGAGCCCGAACGCCGCGAAGGCGAACAGCGCGACCGTCACCAGCCGCGACGGGCGCCGGGCCAGCGCCGTGGCGAGCAGCGCGAAGAGGAAGGGCTCGAAATCCAAGGCGTGGCGCACGCCGTACTGTTCGCCGCCCGAGTCATAATAGGTGAGCGCCGGGATCGCCGTGAGGAGCGTCGCGAACCACAAGACGGCGATCCGCACGTTCCAGCCCGCCAACAGGGCGTACGCGAACGGTAAGCTCGTGAACACGACGGACAAACCAAAACGCGGCGGTACGATCCAGGGCGCGGCCGCCAGAACGTGGGGCGCGATCGCGAAATAGAGCGTCAATTGCCCGGGAAGGTTCGCGAGCGAAAAGGGATGCGGGTTCGCGAGATAGCGCTCGTCCATCACTCGATACCAGATCGAGAAGCCGCGATCGACGAGCGTCCCCCACCGGTTCTCGTTGTAGAACCCGGAGACCAGGGCCGCGGGCAGAACGGGTGCCGAGAACTGGAGTAAAGTGGCGCGCCGCGGACTCTCCCACCAGAGCAGCAGACCGTACAGCGGCACGACCAGCAACAGCGGATAACGCGAGAACGCCGCAGCCAACGCCCAGAGCGCCGCGAGCCACGGGCGCTTGCGCCCCGTCACCTCGCACAGCGCCAGCATCGAGAACGCGAAGCCGCTCACGTGCGCGAGGAACCAGACGTCGCCCCGCGTCGCGCAAAAAAACAAGCTCGTGCCGAAGAACGCGAAGGCGACGGCGCCCGCGGTCGCGAGCCGGCCGACGCCGAGCCGTTCGCACAAGCGCCACGCACCGAATACGGCGACTGCGCCGAGCACGTTGTCGAGCAACGTCTGGTTCGCATCCGTACCCCAGATCAGTACGAACGGGAACAGCAGCAGGGCGGGGAGCGGGGCCTCGACGACGTACGCACGCCCGTGAAAGGGCACGGCGTCGATCCAGTCGCCGGGAAAGGAAATCCAATTCCGGCCGTGCCTCCACGCGTCGGCCAGCCACACGTAGTTGTTATAGGGCGTCGGCAGCGCGTGCCAGAGCAGCAGCGTGAACCCGAGCGCGAGCGCGCCGGCGAGCGGCGCAAAGAAGAGCCCGCGGCGCGGGCCCTTCTCGCTCACCATCGGGACGCTCTAGCTGCGGTACCGCAGGAAGGCGGGCACTTCGATGTCGTCCATGTTGACCGGCGCGACCTTGTCGAATTTCGACTCGTAGTTGAAGCCGGACGTTGCCGGATCGAACGCACGACGCGCCCCGAACCCGGCGGCCAACACCGTGATCCGCACCTTCTGCTGCATCGCCGGATCGATCGAGGCGCCGAAGATGATCTGCGCGTCGGAATCGACCGCGCGCGCGATCATCTCGGCCGCTTCGTTGACCTCGTACATCGCCAGATCCGTCCCGCCGGTGATGTTGAAGATCACCCCGCGGGCGCCTTCGATCGTCGTTTCGAGCAGCGGCGAAGCGATGGCTTTCTGGGCCGCATCGGCCGCGCGATGTTCGCCCGTACCTTCGCCGATGCCCATCATCGCCGAACCGGCGTCGGTCAGGATCGTCTTGACGTCGGCGAAGTCGAGATTGATGAGACCGGGCTGGGTGATCAGATCGGAAATCCCCTGGATGCCCTGGCGCAGCACGTCGTCGGCGTAGCTAAAGGCCTCTTGCAGCGGCGTCCGCCGTTCGATGATCTGCAGGATGCGCTCGTTGGGAATCGTGATCAGGGTATCGACCTTCTGCTCGAGGTCTTCGATGCCGCGCTCGGCCAGCAGCATCCGTTTGCGGCCTTCGAACGAGAACGGCTTGGTGACGACGGCGACGGTCAAAGCGCCGGATTCGCGCGCGAGTTCCGCGACGATCGGCGCCGCGCCGGTGCCCGTGCCCCCACCCATGCCCGCCGTGATGAACACGAGGTCCGCGCCGTCGAGCACCATCGCGAGATCCTCGCGCGACTCTTCGGCGGCTTCGCGACCCGTATCGGGATTCGCGCCCGCACCGAGGCCGCGCGTCTTGCCGTTACCGATTTGCACGGTGTTCTCGGTGTGCACGTTGCGCAGCGCCTGCACGTCCGTGTTGACCGCATAGAACTCGACGTTGCTCAAGCCCGCTTCGATCATCCGGTTCACGGCGTTGCAGCCGCCTCCGCCGATCCCCACGACTTTGATCGTCGCCGCGTGCTCGGGATTGTAACGCTTGGAATCCGCCATCGAAACCGATACCTCCGGGAAGAAAGAGAGCTGCCTGCGGTCGTTCACGTTCTCGCGAACGCGTCGTTGAAGATTAATTCCAGAGATCGCCGAACCAGGCGGCGACTTTGCCGAACACGCTGCGCGTCCGGCCGTTGTGCCAGGTCGCGCCGTCGCCCTTGGGCCCGAACAGCACGAGCCCCACGGCCGTTGCGAATTCCGGCTGCTTGACCGCCTCGGTCAAACCGCCGATCGCCGTCGGCACGCCGATGCGCGCCGGTATGCCGAAAAATTCAGAAGCCGCCTGCTCGATCCCGTGCAGCTTCGCGCCGCCGCCGGTAATGACGACTTCCGCTAAGATCACTTCGCGCGGGAGTCGCTCGGTCAGCTGCGCTTTGGCCATGCGGAAGATCTCGAGCAGGCGCGGCGCCACGATCGCGCGCAATTGCGCGCGCGTCACGTTGCGCGTCGTACGGCCGTCGAGCGTCTTGACCGGAAACTGCGCTTCGCCGTGCTGGTCGTTCATCGCGGACGCCACGTTGCGCTTGATCTGCTCCGCTTCGGCGACGGTCGTCTTGAGACCGAGCGCGATGTCGTTGGTGAGGATGTTGCCGCCGACCGGGATCGTCGACGTGTAGATCGCGCCGCCGCCCGAATAGACCGCGACGTCGGTCGTGCCGCCGCCGATGTCGAGCAGCACGACGCCGACGTGCTTCTCCTCGGCGAGCAAGGTCGCCGCCGACGACGCCAGCGGCTCGAACACGATGCCGGCGGGTTCGAGGCCGGCGCGGTGCACGCACTTGAGCACGTTCGTGATGAACGTATTGCCGCCCGTGATGATGTGCGTGTCGACTTCGAGCCGCGCGCCGCTCATGCCGACCGGGTCCGTGACGCCGTCGTGGCCGTCGACCGTGAAGTGGCGGGGCAGGGCGTGGATGATCTGCCGGTCCGCGCCCACGTCGATCAGCTTCGAGGCATCGACGACGCGCTTGACGTCCCGCGGGACGACCTCGCGGTCTTCCCCCGAGACCGCGACGACGCCGCGGTTGTTCGTACTCTGGACGTGTTCGCCCGTGACGCCCACGTAGACGTGCGAAATGTGAACGCCGGCCATCCGCTCGGCCTTCTCGGTGGCGGCCTCGATGGACCGCACCGTCTCCTCGAGGTCGGTGATGACGCCTTTACGCAGACCCGTGGAGGGGGCTTCGCCGATGCCGATCACTTCCAGGCCCGAGGCCGTCGCGCTCGCCACGACCGCGCACGTTTTCGTCGTGCCGATGTCCAGCCCGGCGATGGTGACGGATCCCCACGGCGACTTAGCCAACCGCGAAGGGACCGGATCGACGAAAAGTGACCGGCATGCCACTATATATTGTGGTCGGCGGCGAATTCCCTTGTATATATTGTGTCGATAGGGTGTCGATGGCCTGTGGACGACGGTCGATAACTACTTGCGATACTCCACGACCGGCGTGTCGGGCGCGCGCAGATCCACCGCCCGGACGTCCCCCGCCCGCGGCCCGAGCTGAGCTAAGATCGGGCCGATCAACCGTTCTTTCCGCGGCAGGTCGTCGTCGTCGCCGAAACGGACTCGGATGCCGCTGGCCATCGTCGCTTCGAGTTGCCCAAAGCCGTCGAGATCGAATTCGCGATAGCGGCCGGCCCGGCCGGCCAAGGCCCGCGCATCGCTCTGCAGCGCCGCCAGTTCGGAATCGTGCAAAAAAACGCCGGGCTCTTCGTCGAGGGTGGTGCGCACCGCGTAGACCTCGTTGCCCCCGGGACAACCTCGTTCCAGGACGCGCAGCGCCGAATCGACGGTGGCCAGCGCACCGCCGCCGTCGCGCACGCAGGCTTCGGGCACGCGCTCCGTGACTTCGATCCACACGGCGGCCAAGGGACGGACGTGAACCCGTGCGGTGTCGACGTAGGGTATCGCTTCGAGCCGCCGGCGAATCGCCGTGCGATTGAGCAGCCAAACGTCCGCGTTCGGGTCGATCGCCGCGCGCGCGACGACCTCGTCGCGCGAGACGTGAACGAGCCCGGTGACGGCGAGCGACTTCAAGTGGAAGGCGGGCAGGCGCGCGACCGAGACGACGGCCCACGCCGTCGCGCCGGCCACGACGAGGCCGAGCAGCCAATAGGTGCGCAAACGCGCCCTCAGGGTCGGGCGCGAACGGCGCCGTCGCGGATTCCGCTTCACCGCAAGACGTACCGCTCGATCGCTTCGGCCACGCCGTCGTGTTCGACGTCGCCGACGATCGCATCCGCTTCGGCCTTGAGTTCCTCCGGCGCCGAGCCCATCGCGATCGCGAAGCCGGCCACCCGCAAGAACGGCAGGTCGTTGTAGGAATCGCCGATCGCGAGCACGCGCTCGAGCGGGACCCCGAGCCGCTCCGCCACGATGCGCAGCGCCACGCCTTTGTCGACGCGCGGATCGAGCATCTCGACGAACTCGGGATTCGAGCGCGTCACGTACGCGACGCCGCCGACCGCGTGCTGCATCAGTTCGAAGGCCGCGGGCGCCTTGGCGACGTCCGTGACGATGTTGACCTTCGTGCTATCGTGTCCCGCGAAGGCTTCGAGCAGCGACGGCACGACGACGGGTTCGGTACCCGACGTGCGCGCGTAGAGTTGCGCGTACGTGTTATCGTCTTCGACGTAGAACCGGTCGTCGCGATAGAACTGCACGTGATAGCCGTTGGTCTTGGCGACCTCGTAGATCTGCTTCGCGACGGCGAACGGCAACGGCACTTCGCGCTCGAAGCGGCCCGTGCGCGCGTCCGCGATGACGGCGCCCTGATAGCAGACGATCGGGCCGTCGAGGTCGAGCACCTCTGCGAATGGTTTGGCGCCGACGTACATGCGGCCGGTCACGATCGTGGCGCGCACGCCCGCGGCCACCGCGCGTTTGACCGCGTCGATGACGGCGGAACGCACGGGCTTGCGGGGTTCGACGAGCGTCCCGTCGAGATCGAGCGCGAGCAGCAGCGGCGGCTGGAGAGGCGCGTTCAAGATTCTCCTTCGATTCTCAGCAATGCGGTGCGCGCGTGCGCGGGAAGGCCTTCGAACTCGGCGAGCGCCGCGAGCGTGCGCGCGTCGCCGGCCATGCGGGCGCGACTGTTCTCGACCAGCGACATCGTGCGGTAGAAATCGGCCGTGCGCAACCCCGAGGAGAAGCGGCCCGCACCCGACGTGGGCAACACGTGATTGCTGCCCGCGATGTAATCTCCCGCCGCGACCGGCGTGTCGTCGCCCACGAAGATGGCGCCCGCGCGCGCGATGTGCGGTATGAGGCTCCACGGATCCCGCACCTGTAACGAGAGGTGCTCGGGCGCGAAGCGATCGATGACGGCGAGCAGGTCGCCGCGGTCGCGCGCGAGCACGAGGTACGCGCGGCCGCTCAACACCCGGTCGACGATCTCGCCGCGGCCGCACGCGGTCGCGAACGGTCCGTCGAGCAGATCGGCAACGCGCTCGAGCAGCGCGCGGTCCTCCGATACCGTTGCAACGCGCGCGAGCGGGTCGTGCTCCGCCTGCGCGATCATCTCGCCCGCCACGAACTCGGGTCGCGCATCGGCATCGGCGACGACCAGCACCTCGGAGGGTCCCGCGAGTCCGTCGATGCCGCACGTGCCGAAGACTTGGCGCTTCGCTTCGGTGACCCAGACGTTGCCCGGACCCACGATCTTGTCGACGCGCGCGACGCGCTGCGTGCCGTGCGCGAGCGCGGCGATCGCCTGCGCGCCGCCCATCGCGTAGAGTTCGTCGACGCCGCAGAGCGCGCACGCGAAGAGGATCGCCGGATCGATCGAACCGTCGCGGCGCGGCGGCGTCGCGACGACCACGCGCGGGACGCCGGCGAGCTTCGCGGGGATGACCGTCATCAGCACGGAGGAAGGCAAGGCCGCGGTGCCGCCGGGCACGTAGGCGCCGACCGCGCCGAGCGGGCGCACGAGCAGCGCGCTCACGGTGCCGTCGGCATCGCGCTGCGAGATATCGTCAGGTACTTGGCGCGCATGGAACGCCGCGACCCGTTCGCGCGCCAGCCGCAAGCCGGCGACGATGTCCGGGGGCAACGCCTTCGCGGCCTGCGCTTCCGGCGGCACGGCCACCCGCACCGACGCCGCGTTCGCCCCGGGAAAATCGAACGCTCGCGTATATTCCGCCAGCGCTTCGTCGCCGCGCGAGCGCACCTCCGCGACGATCTTCGCCACGGTCGCCCGGACGTTCTCGGGCGGGTCCCAACCGCCCGCGTAGAGCCCCGCGAGCGCGGTCTCGTCGCCGGCCTCGACGATGCGCAGCCGGGCGGGAGCGCTCACGCGCGGACGAGCGGATCCAGGCGGCCGAGCAGGGCCGTGATCGCGCGATACTTGGCGCGAAATCGAACCGGATTGACGACGAAACGCGCGGTCGAGGGCGCGATGTCGTGCACGACGACGAGGTCGTGCTCCCGCAGCGTGTTGCCCGTGGCGACCAGGTCGACGATCAGATCCGCGAGGCCGACGAGCGGACTGAGTTCGACCGAGCCGTGGAGCTTGATGATCTGCACGGGGAGATCGCGTTCGGCGAAAAACGCCTCGGCACTCTTTTCGAACTTCGTGGCGACCCGCAAGAACGTCGGTAATTGCGCGCCCTCGTGGTAGCGGTCCGTCCGGCGCCCGGCGACCACGAGCCGGCAAGCGCCGAAGCGGAGGTCGGCGAGCTCGCACACGCTGCGCTCGGTTTCCCAGAGCACGTCGGCGCCCACGATGCCGCAGTCCGCGGCGCCGAACTCCACGTACGCGGGCACGTCGGTCGGGCGCAGGAAGAGCGCGCGGGTTCCGTCGGCCGTCGTGACCGTGAGCTTGCGGCCCGGATCTTCGGGCAGGTCGATGCCGGCGGCGCGCAAACTCGCCGCCGACTCGTCGTAGAGCGCTCCCTTGGGAATGGCGATCGTCAGCGCGTCGCGTTCGCCGTTGCGCACCGCGTTCACCAGCGCACCTCGATATCGCGCACCGCGCCGTCCGTCGCGATCACGACGCGCGGAATCCGGTGCGCGCGCGCCTCCGCGAGCAGTTCCGTTTCGCCGCGGCGTTCGAAATCGATGCGCACGATGCGTCCCGCGGCACGCTCGCGCGCCGCCAGCACGTCCGAACCGCTGACCAGCACGTCGATGGCCGGCGCCGTGCCGAAGCGCGAGCTCTGGCGGCGTTCCAGCGCGATGATGATGCGCTCGACCGCGAGCGACCAGCCGACGGCACCCGCCTCGAAGCCGAAGATCGGCAGCAGGCGATCGTAGCGCCCGCCGCCGCACAGCGCGAAGCCGACCTCGAGCGCGAAGCCTTCGAAGATGAAGCCCGTGTAATAGTCGAAATCGCGCAGAAGCGAGAAATCGACGTTGAGCCGCGCGCCGAAACCCAATTGATCGGCGCGTGCCAAGATCGAACGCAGGCGCTCGATGCCCGCCAGGCCCGCATCGGTGTGACACAAGCCGCGGGCGGTGGCGAGCACGTCCTCGCGGCCGCGCGTCAGCGCGAGCCGCACGATGGCTTCAACCGCCGCCGTCGCCCCGGTGCCCTCGAGGCGCTCGCGCAGCGCCACGATGTTGCGCGCCGCGATCAGGTCTTTGGCGTGCCGGGCGCCCGCATCGTCGAGTTCGAGCCCGGCGAGCACGCCGTCCACGATCGCCGCGTGATTGATATCGAACAGCGTGTCGTCGAGACCGAGCGTGTCGAGCGCCTCGAAGGCCGTAAAGAGGCTCTCCGCATCGGCATCGAGGCTCTCGGGACCGATCAGCTCGAGCCCCGCTGCCGTGAACTCGCGCATCCGCCCTTCCTGCGGATCCTCGTAACGGTACGCCGAGCCCACGTACGAAAGCCGCAGGGGCAACGAGGCCTCGCGCATGCGCGTCGCGACGAGGCGCGCGACCGGCGTCGTCATCTCCGGCCGCAACGCGATCTGCGTTCCGGTCTTGTCGTTGAAGAGGAACGTCTTCTTCGCCAGATCGTTGCCCAAGCCGGCCTCGAGCGAATCGAAGCGCTCCATCGTGGGCGTCTGCACCTCGGAATAGGCCCAGCGCTCGAAGACGCCCCGCAACTCGCTCTCGACCGCGCGCTTGCGCCGCAATTCCGCGGGCAACCAATCGCGCGTGCCGGCCGGCAGCTTCACAACGGCGCTTCCCAGACGCGGCCGCCGCCGAAGATCGACTCGAGTTCCCGCCGCACGTACACGCTATTGGAAATCCCGCGCGGCACGCGTTCGACCGCGTCGCCGACGTGTAACATGATGGGCACCATGCCGGGAGACTCGTCGAGCAACCGCGCGAGCGCATCGATCTCGACGACCGAACTGGCGCAGACGTGCCAACCCTTGGGCGGCGGCGGCACGTCGCGGCGCTCGAACGTCTTGACCTCGTTGACGGTGACCGACACCTCGACCGGCACGTCGTCTCCCGGCGTCGAGCCGCGCCGCTCGCGAAAGCGCACGCGGCCGCGAATCGTGACGATCGCGTCCGTCACGAAGGGCGCCTGCAGTTGCGCGTAGGTCTTCGGGAAAACGATGCACTCCACGCTGCCCGTCATGTCCTCGAGGGTCGCGATCAGCATCTGCTGTTGCGCTTTGGTCATCGTGCGCCGCACGGCCGTCAGCATGCCCGCGACGGTCACGAACTCGTCGTCTTCCTTCGAGCGCAAATCCTTGACCGCGACCGCGCCGCCACGCGCCAAGGCTTCCGCGACGTCCGCGAGCGGATGTCCCGAGACGAAGATGCCGAGCGTCTCTTTTTCCCAGCCGAGCTGCTCGAGCACGGGCGGCGCGGGCAACGGGCGCAGCTGGGGCTGAAGGTCCGCGTGCGTCGCTTCGCTCTCGCCGAAGAGCGAGAACTGACCGGATTCGCGGTCGCGCGCGGCGCGCGACGCCGTCTCGAGCGCGGTTTCCAGCGCGTCGAGCTTCTGGGCGCGATTGCCCGGCATCGAATCGAGCGCCCCGCACTTGATCAGCGCCTCGAACACCTTGCGGTTGACGCTGCGCAGATCGACGCGTTTGACGAAATCGAAGAGATCGGCGAAGCGGCCGCCCTTTTCGCGGGCCTCGATGATGCCCCGCACCGCGCCGTCGCCGGCGCCTTTGATCGCCGCGAGGCCGAAACGGATGTCGTCGCCCACGACCGTGAAGTCGACGCGCGACTCGTTGACGTCGGGAGGCAGCACGCCGATGCCGAGTTTCTTGGCTTCGTCGAGGTACTCGACGAGCTTATCGGTTTTGTCTTTGACCGACGTCATCAGGGCGGCGAGGTACGCGCGCGGATGGTTGGCTTTGAGATACGCGGTCTGATAGGCGATCCAGCCGTACGCGACCGCGTGGCTCTTGTTGAAGCCGTAACCCGCGAAAGGCTCGACGAAGGCGAAGATGTCCTCGGCTAACTTCGCCGTGATGCCGCTGGTCTCGATCGCGCCCTTCACGAACTTCTCGCGATAGACCGGGATCTTGTCCTTCTGCTTCTTCCCCATGACCTTGCGCAGTTCGTCGGCTTGGCCCATCGTGAAGCCCGCGACGTCCCGCGCGATCTGCATGACCTGCTCCTGATAGCAAGCAACTGCATACGTAGGAGATAAGATCGGTTCGAGTTTGGGGTGCAGGTAGGTCGGCTTCGTGCGGCCGTGCTTGTTGCTGATGTACTGCGGGATCCAGTCCATGGGGCCGGGACGGTAGAGCGCGACGAGCGCGACGATGTCGTCGAGCGTGTTGGGCCGCAGGTCCGTGACGACGCGGCGCATGCCGTCGGATTCCAACTGGAACACGCCGGTCGTCTCGCCGCGGCCCAGCATCTCGAAGGTCTTGGCGTCGTCGTCGGGGATGCGCGCGAGGTCGAAATCGGGCTTCTCGGTGCGCCGGATCTCGTCGACTGCGTTCTTCATGACGGTGAGGTTGCGCAGGCCCAAGAAGTCCATCTTGAGCAAGCCGATGCGCTCGACCCAACCCATGTCGTATTGCGTGTTGACGTCGTCGTCGCCGAGCTTGATCAGCGGCGTGATGTTGACCAGCGGGTCGTTGGAGATCACGACGCCGGCCGCGTGCGTGGACGCGTGCCGCGCCAGGCCTTCGATCGACGCCGCGGTGTCGAGCAGTTGGCGCACGAAAGGTGACGTATCGTAGAGCGACTTGAGCTCGGGGATCTGTTTGAGAGCCTGTTCGATCGAGAGGCCGCCCGGACCCGAGGGAATGAGTTTCGCGACGCGGTCGACGTCGCCGAGCGGCACGCCGAGCGCGCGGCCCGCGTCGCGCACGGCCGCGCGCGCCGCCATCGTGCCGAAGGTGACGATCTGCGCGACCCGGTCGCTGCCGTACTTTTCGGTCACGTAGCGGATCACTTCGTCGCGCCGCTCGACGCAGAAGTCCGTATCGATATCGGGCATCGAGATGCGATCGGGGTTCAAAAAGCGCTCGAAGATCAGGTCGAACTTGATCGGGTCCATGTCCGTGATCTTCAAGACGTACGATACCAGCGACCCGACGGCCGAACCGCGGCCGGGGCCGACCGGGATGTCGCGGTCGCGGGCGTACTTGATGAAGTCCCATACGATCAGAAAATACGAAGGGAAGCCCATCGCGAGGATGACGCCCAGTTCGTACTCGAGCCGCTCGCGCAGGGCCGCATCCGTGCGCGCGCGTTCCTCCCCGTAGCGTTCGATCAAGCCCGCTTCGCAGACCTCGCGCAGGTACTGCTCGGGCGTCTTCTCGACCGCGAGTAGCGCGGGCATCTGCGGGTCGGCGGCGACCTGCGGTACGGGAAAGACCGGGATGTTGAACTGCTTCTCGGGGATCCGGATGTCGATCCGCTTGGCGATCTCGAGCGTGTTGTCGCACGCGTCGGGCACGTCGCGGAAGAGCTCCCGCATCTCCTCGGCGGACTTCACGTAGAACTCGTCCGTCATGAACTTCATGCGGCTCGTGTCCTGGACCGTCTTGCCCGTACCGATGCAGAGCAGCACGTCGTGGGCCTGCGCGTCGCCGCGGTTGAGGTAATGCGAGTCGTTGGTCGCGACCAGCGGCAAGTTCATCTCGCGCGCGAGCTTGATCAGGCCGTCGTTGACGACGTCCTGCTCGGCTATGCCGTGGCGCATGATCTCCACGTAGAACCGGTCGCCGAAGATATCGACGAACGACTGCGCGGCCATCTTCGCGCCCGCGTAGTCGTTCTTGAGCAGCGGCTGCGCGCACAGCGACGACATGCAGCCCGAGAGCACGATCAGGCCCTCGTGATGTTTGGCCAGCAAGTCCATGTCGATGCGCGGCTTGTAATAGTACCCTTCGAGAAAGCCTTTGGAGATCAGCGCCGTCAGGTTCCGGTAGCCGACCAGGTCCGCCGCGAGCAAGGTCACGTGGGCTTCGTCACGCACGGTGCGGTCGAACCGTCCGCGCGGCGCGATGTAGGCCTCGCAGCCGACGATCGGCGTGAGCGAGTGCTCGCGCGCGGCGTAGTAGAACTCCATCGCGCCGAACATCACGCCATGGTCGGTCAGCGCGACGCCGGGCGCGCCGCCTTCGGAGGTGCGACGGCACAAGTCGTCGACACGACAAGCGCCGTCCAGCAGCGAGTACTCGCTATGAACGTGCAGGTGAACGAAGGAACTCAAGGGGTGACGGTGACCTCGGCGCGGCGGGAGCGGTCTTTGTTACCCGCGGCGGCGGTCCGGCCCCTCCGCCGCGGCTAGCGCCGTTTCCGAAGGACCCGTTCGTGCCAGGCCCAGTGCGGAACGCGCGGCCACGAACGCCGCGCGGCCGCCGGCACGCTGGGGTCCACCGTGAGGCCGTAGAGCGTGCCGTCGAAGAGGTACATCCACTGGCCGTCGACGACCGGCGCCATCCGGTAGTTTCCGCCGGACGAGAACACGGGCTTGCCGCCCAGGATCGCGCCCGTTTGCGCGTCGAGCGCCCAGAGCGACGTGTACACCGACGAGGTCGGGCCATCGGGCACGCCGAGAAAGACGACGCCGCCCGCCGTCGGCAGCGGTGCGGTGCGCGGCCATTCTCCGCCGTTCGCACTCGAGTACGTGAAGGAATCCGCTCCGAACGCCGCGTGCCAAATGATCCCCGTCCCGCAATCGCCGATCGCGACCATGCCGGGCGGAAAGAGCGAGTCCTGCGACGAGTTCACCGAGGCGTAGAGCAGGGTGGTCAGCGGAGAGTAGGCGGGATTGCCCATGTAGTTCGCGCCCGAATCGGGTTTGGAGAGATTGAGGATCCGGCGCGTTTGGAGCGTTCGCGCGTCGCTGCTGACCATCACGCCGCCCTTTCCCTGCGTTCCGAGCAGCGGATCGGGGCAATTCGGCGGCTGGTAGTAGACCGGCGTTCCGGCGAAATCGAGGTCCTCGTATCCGACGGCGAAATTGAAGCCCGGATAGTCCGCCGCGTACACGTGCGACAGGTCGGAGGAGAGCTTCACGACGTTTTCACCGTACCCGGCCTGTTCGTCGTTCGTCGTCGCGAACGGCGGCTGCGGGCCGGGGTTACCGCCCGCGTTCGTGTTCGTGTCGGCATTGCCCACGCCGACGTAGACGTCGCCGAGCGGATCGACGGAGACGCCGCCCCAGCCCCAAACGCCGCCCCCGCTGTACGCGCCGGGATGCGGTCCCGCGTTCCAGACGGTATAGAACGTGCGCAAGACCGTCAAGGTCGAGGCCTGGAGCACGACGACGCGCCCCCGCCACGACGCGTCGTCGCAGCTGGAGCTCGTGCCCACGTAGAGCAGCCCGTTGGCCAGCGTCAGGCCGCCGTGCGTGAAGACGTACTCGCCCTTCAGGAGGGAGGGTGTGATGTCGACGCGGCCGGTGATCGCGCCGGTCGTAGCGTCGAGCCGGGAAACGATTACGTGGTTCGCAGGCAGGTGGTTCGTCGTCGAGTCGTTCCCGGAGGCGACGTAGAGCGACTTGGTCGCGGGATCGTAGCGCGGCGTACCGCCCAGCGACGAGACGCCGCAGAGCGGATCCAAGAACTGCTGGCCGAGGTGCGTTTGCCACACGAACGTGCCCGTCAACGCGTCGTAGGTCTTGATGTCGCCGGCGCTGCCCACGACGAGCAGTCCTTTGTGGGTGCCGATGTTGGTCAGCAGCAACGGCTGCGTCTGGGCGTAGCCGTAAACCGGCGTCGACCAGGCCAGATGCAACTTGAGGGTCGCGGCGGGCGTGAAAGCCGTCGTGTTCGGGTTGTAACCGGTGTGCTGGTTATCGTACGCGTACTGGGGCCAGTCGTTGAAGCCGGGCGCCGCGGTCGCCGCGGGATAGGCCGCCGGGGCCGGCCAGGGGTAGCCCGTCCACGCGCCGTCGGCGCGGGCGCTCCCGCGACCGAACCCGACGCTCGAGACGAGCGCAAATAGGAAAGCGAGCGAGCGCTCGAGGCTGCGTGCCGGAGGGACGATGGGCATGCGTCACGTTTCGCTTCCTTCGCCGCGGCCACCGTCCGGCCGGCCCGTCACATCTCGCGGAACCGGGCCCGCCCGGCTGCTGTTCCACGAACGTATGCAAAAAGTGGAGAAACCCGACTCAGCCTGGCGCGCCGAGCTCGATCCGCAACGTTACGCGGTGCTGCGCCAATCCGCGACGGAACCGCCGTTCAGCGGCGAGCTCTACCACAACCATGCCGACGGCACGTATACGTGCGGTGCGTGCGGTGCGGAGCTCTTCAAATCCGACGCGAAGTTCGAAAGCGGTAGCGGCTGGCCGAGCTTCTTCAAGCCCGCCGACGGCGCCGCGGTGACCCTCGTCGAGGATCGTTCGCACGGCATGGTGCGCACCGAAGCCCGCTGCGCCGCCTGCGATTCGCACCTCGGCCACGTCTTCGACGACGGTCCGGCGCCCACGGGCGAGCGTTTCTGCATCAACTCGCTCGCGCTCGGCTTCGTTCCCCAGGACGGTTCGAAGAGCGCATAATCGCGGACCGGCCCGCGGCTCCGCGGCCTGGACGCTCACAGCGGCCACCGTCGCCGGGGGCCAGGTCCTTCCTCGTCATCCAGCGACGTCAACGCACCGGCGGGCGGGACGAAGAGCGACCGCCCGATGGCGCCCGGCAAACACCCCGAACCACCGGCACGGTCGTTCCGCGGCGCGAGTTGCCGGCGGCGCACGCACGCAGCAGGAGGCAACCACCGCCCAGCGCACATCCGGCAGGGAGCAGGAAGCTTTAGCGTTTCCCACACCTCGAACGCGCGGCCGGCGCCGGCCTGACGAGCTCGCCGCGGCGACTTTCCCGGCAGACGAGCGGCTCCCGTCGAACAGCCGTGCGACGTTGGTACTTGGGACCTCTTCTCGTGCGGTGCTATAACGTGAAAAGAAGTTTCATGAATCTTACTGGTCACAAGGGGCGCCACGCTTGATCAAGCACGATGTCGTCGTCGTCGGAGGCGGGCTCGCCGGGATGCGGGCCGCCGTCGAAGCGGCCGAAGCCGGGGCCGACGTAGCGATCGTTTCTAAAATGCATCCGGTGCGCAGCCACTCCGGCGCGGCCCAGGGCGGCATCAACGCCGCGCTCGGCAACCGTGAGGAAGACTCGCCGGAGAACCACGCCTTCGATTGCGTCAAGGGCTCGGACTATCTGGGCGACCAGGACTCGATCGAAGCGATGGCCGAGGACGCGCCGCGCCAGATCGTCTGGCTCGAGCACCGCGGCTGCATCTTTTCCCGCATGCCCGACGGGCGCATCGCGCAGCGCCCCTTCGGCGGCGCGGGCTCGCCGCGTACCTGCTACTCGGCCGACGTGACGGGTTTGGTCATCCTGCACACGCTGTGGGAACAACTCGAGCGCTTCGGCGTCAAGGTCTACGAAGAGTACTTCGCGACGGCGCTCTGCATCGAAGACGGGATCGGCACGGGCGTCGTGGCCTACAACATGCGCACGGGCGAGCTCGAGCTCGTCACGGCCAAGGCGACGATCTTCGCGACGGGCGGCCTCGGCCGGGTCTACGCAAAGACGACCAACGGCTACGCCTCCACGGGCGACGGCATGGCGATCGCCTATCGGGCCGGCATTCCGCTGATGGACATGGAGTTCGTCCAGTTCCACCCGACGTCGCTCAAGGAAAACGGCGTGCTGCTCTCCGAGGCGGCGCGCGGCGAAGGCGCGTACCTGCTCAACAGCGAGGGCGAGCGCTTCATGTTCAAGTACGCCCCCAACAAGGGCGAACTGGCCTCGCGCGACGTCGTCTCCCGCGCCGAGTGGACGGAAATCCTCGAAGGCCGCGGCATCGACGGGTGCGTGTTGCTCGACCTGCGGCACCTGGGCCGCGAGAAGATCCTCGAGCGCCTGCCGCAGATTCGCGAGCTCGCGCTCGATGCGACCGGCAAGGACGCGATCGATACGCCGATTCCGATCCTCCCGGGTATGCACTACGCCATGGGCGGCATCGAAACCGATAAGTTCGGCGCGACGCGCGTACCGGGCGTGTACGCGGCGGGCGAGTGCGCGTGCGTCAGCGTTCACGGCGCCAATCGGCTCGGCGGCAACTCGCTGCTCGAGACGATCGTCTTCGGCGCCCGTTCGGCCAAGCACGCCGTGCAGTACATCAAGAGCGTCGGCTCGGTGCGGCAGTCGGAGCGCACGCTCAAGAGTGAACAGGATCGCATCGCCGGCATCCTCGCGCGCAGCGGCGGCGAGCGTCACTCCCACGTGCGCAAAGCCGCCAACCAGCTGATGTCCGATCACGTGTTCATTTTCCGCAACGAAGGCGAGCTCACCAAGGCCGTCGACGGCCTGCGCGGCGTGCGCGAAGCCGCCAAGACGATGACCGTGATGGACAAATCCAAGACCTTCAACACCGATCTCGTCGGGTTGCTGGAAACGGAGTTCCTGGTCGACGTCGCGGAACCGATCGCGCTCGGCGCGCTCAACCGGACGGAGTCGCGCGGCGCGCAGGCTCGCACCGACTTCCCCAACCGCGACGACGAGAAGTGGCTCGTGCACACCCTGATGCACTACACGGGCGCGGACCCCAAGCCGGACTACTCGCGCAAAGTCACCTTCACCAAATACAAGCCGGAAGTGAGATCGTATTAAGACGTGAAGATCACCCTCGACCTCTTCCGCTACGACCAGGCCGTCGACGACGAGCCGCGTCGCGAGCGGGTCGATATCGAATTTCCGGAGACGCAGACCGTCCTCGACGCGCTCGAGTACGCAAAGGCCGAAGTCGACGGATCGATCTCGTTCCGCCGCTCGTGCCGCTCGGCGATCTGCGGTTCGTGCTCGATGAACATCAACGGCGTCACGGGCCTGGCCTGCAAGACGCCGCTCAGCACGGTCCTGCGCGAGGACAACTCGGTCAAGATCGACCCGATGACCAACTTCGAGCCCATGAAGGACCTGGTCGTCCACATGGACCCGTTCTGGGACAAGTACTCGCGGCTCAAACCCTACCTGCAGCCCGCGGACAAGGACTCGGACCACGAGCGGGAGCGCCGCGTCTCACCCGACGATATGAAGAAGCTGGTCGCCGTGGCGAACTGCGTCATGTGCGCCACCTGCTACTCGCTCTGCCCGGTGGTCAGCGTCGATCCGGCCTTCGCGGGGCCGGCCGCCATCGCGTACGCCTACCGCTTCATCGAAGACACGCGCGACGCGCACCAAAAGGAGCGGGTCGCGCAGATCAGCGACGACTACCTCTGGCTTTGCGCGCACTGTTACGCGTGCTCGTACTGTCCCAAGCACGTCGACCCGCAGGACCGCATCATCGATACGAAACGCCGCTCGATCGCGGTCGGCTTGACCGACGCGCCCGGGCCGCGGCATGCGCTGGTCGTGGCCAAGACGATCAAGCAGACCGGCATGCTCGCCGAGAACGAAGTGATCGCGGGAACCGTCGGCCGCTTCAATTTCCGCGGCCTGCTCAAGATCATGCCGCTGGGCCTGCGCATGGCTTCCAAAGGAAAGATACCACCGCTCTTCATGCATCCGGTCGAGAAGGTCGACGAAATCCGGACGATCTTCGAGTCCATGGGGGTCCCCGTCGCTTAATGGCAGTTGAAATCGCGACGCTTCCCGCGAAGCGCCGCTCCAAGTCGGCCGAGACCAAGCGGTACGGTTTCTTCCCCGGCTGCGTCGCCAAAGAGTCCTGTACCGAACTGTTCAACTCGACGTTGCTGCTGGCCGACCGTCTGGGCATCGAACTGGTCGAGTTGACGGCCGCTTCGTGCTGCGGCGCTTCGGTCCTCAACGACGTCAACCGCGACGTCGCGCGGGTCCTCAACGCCCGCACCTACGCGCAGGCCGAGGCGCTGGGACTCGACGACGTGATCACGATCTGCTCCACGTGCACCGGCCACATGCGGGCCGCCAACAAGGAACTGCTCGAGGACGAGTCCCGCATGGAGCAGGCAAACGCCCTGCTCGGCAAGTTCAACGCCTCCTACAAGGGCACGGTCTCGGTTCGCCACCTCCTGTGGCTCCTGATCGACGACATCGGTCTGGACGCGCTCTCGAAGATGGTGGTCAACCCGCTCCGGGGCCTCAAGGTGGCTCCGTTCTACGGGTGCCACATCATCCGGCCCGAGTCGGTCAACGGATGGGAATCCGCGCGCAACCCCCATTCGCTCGAAGATCTGATCACCGCGCTCGGCGGCGAACCGGTCGATTACGCGGGCAAGACCCGCTGCTGCGGTTTCCACGTCCAACTCGAGAAGGACGGGATCGCCCCGAACATGGTCGGCCAGAACATGCGGATGGCCAAGGACAAGGGCGCGGAGGCGGTCCTGACGCCGTGCCCGCTCTGCCACCTCGCGCTCGACGGCTACCAGGCCGACTCGGTCGCGCGCTGGGGCCGCACCGACCTGCCGACCTTCCACCTGCCGCAGCTCGTGGCGCTGGCGCTCGGCGTCGACGCCACGAAGCTCGGCCTCAAGCGGCACGTCATCTCGCCCGGACCCGTGCTCTCCGCGCACGACTTGGCGCCCATGCACGTCGCCTGACCGGCGGGCCCGGAAAGCGAACGGCAGCGCCGCCTCCGAAACTGGGGGCGGCGTTGCATTTTGAAGTGTTACGGTCCGCCTTACTTCAGAGTTGCCCTCACGTGGACGAATCTATAGGACAACAGGCAGCCCCGCAGCGAGGAACATGGATTACCAAGCGAGCACCACTCCCCGCACCATCAGCATCGGTGACGAGAACCAGCGTGTCGTGTTCGGGGTCGAAGACCTGTGCCGGCACACCATGATCTTCGGGTCGTCCGGTTCCGGTAAGACGACTCGCGCGTACAACCCCATGATGCTCGAGATGCTCTCGAAGCTCCGCGCCGGCGCCTTCATCATCGCCGCCAAGGTCGAGGCCGTCGACGAGGCCGTCGAAATCGCCCGCCGCGCCGGGCGCGAGGTGCTGGTGGTGGCGCCGGGCAGCCCGATCGGCTTGGACCTCCTCAGCGGCAGTCCGGACATCGACTCGATGTATTTCCGCGACACCTTCGGCCGCGTCAGCGACGACGCGCGGCAATGGGTCGACGCCGCGGTCGCGCGCATGAAGAACGCGCTGCGCATCCTCAAGGCCGCCGGAACGCAGTACTACACCTTCGAACACCTCACGGGCTACTGCTTCGATGACAAGTTCGCCGCCATGGTGCGCATTCAGGCCTCGGAGCGGCTGCGCGGCCTGCCGCACGATAGCGACGAAGCCTGGACGATCCGCGAGGCGATGAGCTACGAAGACACGCGTTACCTGCAATTCACGCCGGAGACGCGGCGCGCCGTGCAGTTCTCCGTCTCGCAACTCCTCGAACCGCTCCGCGACGTGCAGATCTCGAAGACCTTCGCGCGCCGGCACAACCTCGTGCAGATCGAATCCGTATTCTCCGGTAAGGTGATCGTGTTGCACGTTCCTCGCACCCGCTACGAGCGCGCGGCGAGCGCCATCTACACCTTAGCGAAACGGCGCTTCTTCACGGCGCTCGAAAACCGGCGCGCCGACCCGTCGCTCGATCAGGAACGTCCGGTCGTCTTCGGCATCGACGAATACCAGCTGTGTATTTCGGAATCCGACGTCCAGTCGCTCGGCGTCATCCGTTCCGCGGGCTGCATGGTGCTCGGGACGACCCAGGGCGTGTCGTCCTTGTACTCCGTCCTTCCAAAGTATCACGTCGACGCCGCGCTCCAGAACTTCACACAAAAGCTGTTCTTCAAGACCGACGACGACGACACGCTGGCCGTGCTCGAACGCGCGACCAAACACAACGCCAACCGGATCGACACGAGCGAATTGTTCTCGATGAACCGCGATCAGGCGCTCTGCCACGTCACGGTGGGCGACGACTCCGTCGACGCGATCCTAACGATGAAGCCGCTGTTCGTTACTCCGAATTTCAGCGCGGGCGGTGGTTCGGCGCCGAGCCTCGCCATCGCGTAGGCGGGCCGCCGACCGTCCACAAACAAAGAAGCGCCTCGGTTTCCCTCGACGCTTCTTCGCCCCCTTGCCTCTTGCGGACAAGCTTTTTACGCATCGAGCCGATTCGGTTTCGTACCGGCGACGCGTTGCTCGATAATCATAAGGGAGCGCCGCCGAAATTGCATTCGGTTCAGCGTAAAGATTGCTTTGCTCTCTCCAAGAGCGAGCGTACGCGTGCCGCCGGTAACGCGTAGAACGTCAGGCCGTGGGCCCCGGAGGTCGTGCGCGCCGACAGCAGGGCATCCACGACTGCCGCTTCGGTCGCTTCGGCCGCGGCCGCGAAGAGCCCGTCCATCGTATCGTCGTCGTTGACGAGGGTCGCCGGCACGGCGGAACTGGGATCGCGCGGGTAGAGATGGGTCGTGCTGAACGCGATCAGCAGATCGCCGCTCGAAACGTTGGAGACCAGTCCCAGCCGCCCGAGGCCGAGCGCCGCGCGTTTCGCGAGTTCGCGCAATTGACGATAATCGAGCGGAGCGTCGGTCGCGAGGGTCACGATGATGCTCCCGTCCGCCGCCCGGCCGCGCGTCCGCAGCGACGCGTCCTTCGGGACGCTCGGCAATAGCTCGTGCGCGAGGAGGCGCCCCACCGGCACGCCGTCGATGCGCAGCTGCTCCCGCGTGCCCGTGTTCGCGTTGACCAGCACGCCGACCGTGTACGAGCCCGGAGCCGGATCCGATCCGTTCGCGGCGGCACCGCGCTCCGCCGGAGCCAGCCGCGACGCCGTGCCGATGCCGGCTTTGAACGCGAAGGCGCGCATGCCCGTGCCAGCGCCGACGGCACCCCGCTCGAAAGTACCGCCCGTGGCCGAATCGAGCGCGCGTACCGTATCGGCCGGGCTCACGTGGCGGCCTTGGATGTCGTTGAGGCCTTGGTCGTCGCACTCCGCGACGACGGGTAACGGCACGTCGTCCGTCACCCCGATCGCCGGGTGCTTGGCGATCAGCCAATCGATCACGCCGTCGTCCACGCGACCGACGTTGAGGGTGTTGGTCAGCGCGATCGGCACTTCGAGAAAGCCCGCTTCGTCGACCCAGTGGGCGCCGGTCATCTCGCCGTTTCCGTTGAGGTCCCACGTGGCGGCGGCGACGCGCTTGGTCCACGGGTCGTCGTTGGGCAACACGACGGTCACGCCGGTCCGGACCGGCCCCGTGCCGGGCACGAGCGGGCCCGCCGCGCCGTCGATTTTCGTCACCTGCCCGACGCGCACGCCGCCGACGTCGGTGATCGCGTCGTTCGGCCCGCTCGGCAAGGTGCCGATAACGATGCCGTCGTCGCGCGCACCCGCCGGCGCGGCGCCGGCGCACAGGGTGAGAGATAGCGCCAGGAGGGCGGCGGGAGCACGGAACGGCGAAGGCATCGCGTGGCGTTCTCGACGGGCCGCCGCCCGTCCGCCCGCACCGGAGTCCCGCGCCCGGGCTGCGAACCTCAGCGGATGCTGTCGGACTTCTTCAAGCACGGAAGCAACGCGTTACTGGTCGCGGGTGCCGCCGCGCTCACCGGCGCGGGCCTCACGGGCCGCGCGAAGCTCGCTCCGCCCGCGGTGGCGGGGGGAGCGGTCCTCTTCTTCCTGAGCGAATACGGAACGCATCGCTTCTTGCTGCACGCGCCACCCGCGAAGATCCCGTTCGTACTGGGCTTGCAGCGAAGGCTGCACTACGACCATCACGTCGACCCGGCGCGGTTGGATGATCTGTTGTTTCTGCCTCCTTGGTTTCTCGTACCGGCGCTCGGGCTCTTCGCAACGGCATACGCGCGGCTCGCGCGAGAACCGGCGACGGCGCGGTCGCTCGTCCTGGGCAATCTGCTGGGCTTGCTGTATTACGAATGGGTCCACTACGTGGCCCACGTCCCGTTCCGGCCCGTGACCCCGTATGGGCGCTGGATCAAGAAGTACCATCTCTGGCACCACTTCAAGAACGAAAAGCTCTGGTTCGGCGTCACGAACCCCGCTCTGGACGCGCTCGCCGGCACGTACGAGGCGGTCGCCGACGCGGAGCGCAGTCCGACGACGCGCAACCTGTTCGGATAGCGACGGCGCGCCGAGCAGGCTCGTCAAAACTTAACGCGGAAACCGTTATGGCAACCTGGAGGTAAACCCGCCATTCTTACGCTCCCCACGATCGACAGCGGCCTTCGCAAACATCTCGAGCAGCTCGGCCTCGGCAGCGCCCGCGCCGTCCACCGCAACCTATCGGTCTCAGCTCTGTACGAGCACGCGCTACGGCGCGGCGAGGGCGAACTCGGCTACGACGGGCAGTTCGTCGTCGAGACGGGCGAACACACGGGGCGCTCCCCGAAAGATAAATTTTTCGTTCGAGAGCCCGGTAGCGAAGCGCACATCGATTGGGGAGAAACCAATAAAGCCGTCGACGTCGCGACGTTCGACGCGCTCTTCGAGCGGGTCGCGCGCTACCTCTCCGAGCGCGAGATCTACGCGATGGACACCTACGTGGGCGCCGACGAGCGGTATCGCCTGCCGGTTCGCGTCATCACGGAGTACGCGTGGCACTCGCTCTTTTCGCGCAACCTCTTCATCACGCCCGACGTTCCGCCCGCCGATTTCGTACCGGAGTTCACCGTCGTCGACGCGGCCGAGTTCGTAGCGGACCCGGCCCGGGACGGCACGCGCAGCGGGACGTTCATCTTCGTCAACATGGCGCGCCGCATCGTCCTGATCGGCGGCACGCGGTACGCGGGCGAAATCAAGAAGTCCGTGTTCACGATCATGAATTACCTGATGCCGCTGCGCGACGTGCTCTCGATGCACTGCTCGGCCAACGTCGGCAAGAGCGGCGACACGGCGATCTTCTTCGGACTCTCGGGAACCGGCAAGACGACGCTCTCGGCCGACTCGAACCGGCCCTTGGTCGGCGACGACGAACACGGCTGGTCGGCTGACGGCGTCTTCAATTTCGAAGGCGGCTGCTACGCGAAGGTCATCAAGCTCTCGCAGAAGGCCGAGCCCGAGATCTGGGCCGCCTCGCATCGCTTCGGCGCGGTGCTCGAGAACGTGGTCGTCGACGAAGCGACGCGCAAGCTCGATCTCGAAAGTGAAGCCAAGACGGAGAACACGCGCGCCGCGTATCCCGTCGAGTTCATTCCCAATATCGTCCCCGATCTGATGGCCGGCCACCCGCGCACGATCGTGATGCTGACGGCCGATGCCTTCGGCGTGCTGCCGCCGATCTCCAAGCTGACGCCCGAGCAGGCGATGTATCACTTCCTCTCCGGCTACACCGCGAAGGTCGCGGGCACGGAAAAGGGCGTCACCGAACCGACGGCCACGTTCTCGACCTGCTTCGGCGCGCCGTTCATGGTGCACCATCCGACGGTCTACGCGCGCCTCCTGGGCGAGCGCATCGCCAAGCACGACGTCACGTGCTGGCTGGTCAACACCGGCTGGACCGGGGGCGCGTACGGCGTCGGTAAGCGCATGGCGATCGGACACACCCGGACGATGGTCAACGCCGCGCTCGACGGCACGCTCAAGGGGGCGACCTTCGAAACCGAACCGTTCTTCGGTTTATCGATTCCGACCGCGCTCCCGGGAGTGCCGAGCGAGGTGCTCAACCCGCGCAATGCGTGGGCGGACAAAGCCGCGTACGACGCGCAAGCCAAAAAGCTCGCAGGCCTGTTCTTCAACAACTTCAAGAAGTTCGCAGCGCAAGCCAGCGACGGCGTCAAGGCCATCGCGATCGAGCCGTAGAGGCGCGTCGGCCCTTACCGCGTTTACTCGCCCATGACTTTGACGACGACGCGCTTGCGCCGTTGACCGTCGAACTCCCCGTAGTGCACGCGTTCCCAAGGCCCGAGGTCGAGCTTTCCGCGCGTTATCGGTAAGAGCACCTGCTGCCCGAGCAGCATGCGCTTGAGGTGGGCGTCGGCGTTGTCCTCGCCCGTCCGGTGGTGGAGATACTCGGGTTTGCGTGGCGCGAGCTCCTCGAGCCACGTCATGATATCGGACCAGAGACCGGGTTCGTGGTCGTTGACGAAGACGCTTGCGGTGATGTGCATCGCGCTGATCAAGACCATACCTTCGGCGACGTGCGAAGCCGCGACGATGCGCGCGACGTCGTCCGTGATGTCGCGTATTTCGTAACGTGCCTCCGTTTCGATGAAGAGGTATTCGGTGTGGGCTTTCACGAGCCGCGTCAGGCCGGCTGCAACGCGCGGGGCGGTGCCACCCCGAGCTTGGCGGCCGTGCGTTCGAGGCTCTCGACCACCACGGGGTCGAGGCCGACGCCGTCGCGCAGGTTCTCCGCGGTCCGCAAGGCTTCGGGCTCGCCCGCCGTATAGACGCGCTCGAACCCCGGCGCCGGCGTGCTGGTCCGCATTTGACCGAGCAGCGTGCTGAGGTCGCGCTTGAACTCGACCGGATCGCGAAACGCGTCGATCCGGATCGCACCGAAGAAATGGCTCGTGATAGCTGGGTTCAGCGTGCCGAAGCGCGGCGGCATGTCGGCCACCAGCGTACCCCCGGCCAAGGTGGCGCAGAGGATCTGCGAGAGCAATCCCAGGCCGTACCCCTTGTGGCCGCCGTTATCGCTTCCGAATCCGCCGAGCGGTAAGAGCGCGCCGCCAAGGCCTGCGTCGGGATCGGTGGTGGGATGGCCTTGCGAATCGATCGCCCAACCCGAGAGCAACGGTTTTCCCAGGCGCTTGGCGATCTCGAGCTTGCCGAGCGCGACGGTGGTCGTCGCCATGTCGAGCACGAAGGAATCGCCGTCCTCCGCGGGCAGGGCGTACGCGAACGGGTTGGTCCCCAGCATGAGTTCGCGGCCGTCCGACGGGGCAGCGAGCCTCCCCGCGTTCGTCGAAGCGATCCCGATGCAGTCGTGTTCGAGCGCGAGCATCGCATAGTAGCCCGCGATGCCGAAGTGATTGGAGTGGCAGACCGTCGCGAAGGCCGCGCCGCGTTCCCGCGCCTTCTCGATCGTGCGGCGCATCGTGCGCACGGAGACCGGATGTCCGAGTCCGTTGTTCGCATCGACGGCGAGCGTCGTCGGCGTCTCTCGCAGAACGCTCGACGTCGCACGCGGATCGATGACGCCGTCGCGAATGCGGTCGAAATAATACCGTTCCAGCCGCGCGACGCCGTGTGACTCGATGCCGCGCACGTCGGAAGCCGTCAGGACATCGGCGACGAGCCCGGCATCCTCGGCATTCACGCCGGTCGCCTCCAGCGCGCGACGGACGAACGCGCCGAGTTCCGCCACGTTATAACGTGTACGCACGAATGGTACCTCCTGCGATCGTATCGGGGCTCGTTTCGCCGCCCGAAGCGAAATTGCTGCCGTCCGCGAGGGAGTCGGCTGGGCCGCGTACAATGGCGGCGGCGTGAGTTCGAGCACCGTTGGAATCGTCGGCGTCGGCCGCATGGGCGCAAACATCGCGCGCCGATTGCACGAAGTGGGGTACGACATCGCCGCAGTCTACGACGTCGACGCGCGAGCGGCATCGACCGTCGCGCGCGAGTTCGGCGCATTGGCCTGCGAGCGGCCGGCCGGCGTCACGCGTGCCGCCGACGTCGTGCTGACCGTGGTCAGCGACGACGCGGCAATGCGGCACATCTTCGAGGACGCGCCGGGCTCGTTGCTCGAGGGATCGCGCGGCAAGACGTTCGTCAACTGTGCGACCGTGTCTCCCGCGGTCCACGTCGACGTCGAGCGGCTCGCCGAAGCGCGCGGCGCGTCGAGCATCGAAGCCTGCATGGCGAGTTCGATAACGCAAGCTCGCCAGGGAACGCTGTACCTGATGGTCGCGGGCCGCAAGGAAGCCGTCGAGCGCGTCTGGCCCATGCTCGAGAAGATGAGCGCTGCGCTGCGCTATATCGGCCCCGCGGGCAGCGCCGCGAAGGTCAAAGCGCTCGTGAACATGGTGATGAACAGCAACACCGCGGCGCTCGCGGAAGGCCTGGGACTCGGCGCGGCGCTCGGGCTCGACGTGACGATGCTGCGCGAGGTCTTCTCGCAGACGGGCGCCGCGTCGCGCGTGCTCGAGACCGACGGCGCCGACATGGAGGCGCGCGAACACGACGTCTTCTTCTCCGCCGCGCACGCCGCCAAGGATTCCGGCATCGCGCTGGCGCTCGCGCGCGACGCCGGACTCACCTTGCCGGTCGCCGCCGCCGCCAAGGCGCAGTTCGAGCGAATGGTCGAACTGGGCCTCGGCGAACTCGATAAGTCCGGCGTCGCCGAGTTGACTTTCCCCGGCCGCGCCGCCGGGTGACGTTCCGCTAACGGCGGCTATCCCAGCCGTTCGAGCAGGGTCGCGTTGGCGATGCCGCCGCCCTCGCACATCGTCTGCAGGCCGTAGCGGCCGCCGCTGCGCTCGAGCTCGCAGAGCAGATCGGTCATGAGGCGGCCGCCGCTCGCGCCGAGCGGATGGCCGATCGCGATGGCGCCGCCGTTGACGTTGACCCGCGACATGTCGGCGTCGAGCTCTTTCTGCCACGCGAGAACGACGCTCGCGAACGCTTCGTTGATTTCGACGCGGTCGATGTCGCTGAGCTGCATATTGTTACGCTCCAAGAGTTTCTTGGTCGCGGGAATCGGCGCGGTCAGCATCAGGATCGGATCGTTCGCCGCCAGCACGAAGGAAGCGAAGCGCGCGCGCGGCGTGAGCTTCAGGCGCTCGGCGACCGAACGTTCGACGATCAGCAGCGCGGACGCACCGTCGCTGATCTGCGACGAATTGCCGGCGGTGACGACGCCGTCTTCTTTGAAGACCGTACGCAAGGTGCCGAGCTTCTCGAGGGTGGTATCGCGGCGCACGCCCTCGTCCTGTACGAAGTCGCGCTTGGTGCCGTCTTCATCGACGACCGGCACGGCCACGAGCTGCGCCGCGAGCTTGCCCGACGCGTTGGCCGCGCCGGCGCGGCGATGGCTCTCCAGCGAGAAGGCATCGAGCGCGGCGCGGTCGATCTCCCACTTCTCCGCGATCATCTCGGCGCTGACGCCTTGATTGACGAGGTGGTTGTCGTAGCGCTCCTCCATCCGCGGGCCGAACGGCTTGCCCGGCCCGAGCGTGTTCGAGCCGATCGGCACGCGCGACATCATCTCGACGCCGCAGGCAATCGCCACGTCGTAGGCGCCGCTGATCACGCCCTGCGCGGCGAAGTGCGCGGCCTGTTGCGACGAGCCGCATTGGCGATCGATCGTCGTGGCCGGAACCGATTCCGGAAAACCGGCCGCGAGCACGGCGTTGCGCGCGAGGTTCGTGCTCTGCTCGCCGACCTGCGATACGCACCCGCCGATGACGTCGTCGACGAGCTCCGGGTCGATGCCGGCTCGCTTCACGAGCTCGGCAAGCACGAGTCCGAGCAAATCGGCGGGATGCCACCCTTTGAGCGACCCGTTGCGCCGGCCGACCGGCGTCCGGACCGCCTCTACGATGACCGCTTCCCGCATTGCAATCGCCATTAGCCGTTCTCTCCTCCGAAGAAGTAGCAGTACAAGCGCTACCTTGCCTGAAACTTCTCCGTCCTCGCGCCGTTTTCAGTTCGCGATGGCCCTACTCTTCCAACCCCTCACGCTTCGCGACACGACGTTTCGCAACCGCATTGCCGTCTCACCGATGTGTGAGTACTCGAGCACCGACGGTTTCGCGGCCGATTGGCATCTGGTTCACCTCGGCAGCCGCGCCGTGGGCGGGGCCGGGCTCGTCCTCACCGAAGCCGCCGGCGTCACCGCCGAAGGCCGCATCTCGCCAAACGATCTCGGCATCTATCGCGACGAACACGTTGCGAAATTGCGCGAGATCGTCGAGTTCGTCCACGCGCACGGCGCCGTCGCCGGCATCCAGCTCGCGCATGCCGGACGCAAGGCCAGCACGGCGCGTCCCTGGGACGGCGGTAAGCGCGTCGCTCCGAACGACGGCGGCTGGGAACCGATCGCACCGAGCGCGATTCCATTCGATCCGGCCGATCCCGCGCCGCGCGCGATGTCGGGTCAAGATCTGGAAGACCTAGTCGACGCGTTCGTCGCTGCAACGCGGCGCGCCGTCGACGCCGGATTCCGCGTCGTCGAGATCCACGCCGCCCACGGTTATCTGCTCCACGAATTCCTCTCGCCGCTCTCGAACCGGCGCACCGACCGCTACGGCGGCTCGTTTGAAAATCGCACGCGTTTGCTGCGCGAAGTCGCAGCGGCGGTACGCGCTGCGCTCCCGCCGACGCATCCGCTCTTCGTGCGCATCTCGGCCAGCGATTGGATCGAAGGCGGCTGGTCGATCGACGAGTCCGTGGCGCTCTCACGCGACCTCAAAGCGCTGGGCGTCGATCTGATCGACGCATCGTCGGGCGGCCTGGCGCCACAACAGCAGATCGCCCTGCGTCCCGGCTATCAAGTGCCGTTCGCCGAGCGTATCCGCACCGAAGTCGGCATCCCGACCGGCGCCGTCGGCTTGATCACCGAACCCGAGCAGGCCGAGTCGATCCTCCAAGACGGCGCGGCCGACATCGTGCTACTCGCGCGCGAACTCTTACGGAATCCCTACTGGCCGCTCCACGCCGCCACGGCGCTCGGCGTCGACGTTGCATGGCCGCTTCAGTACCAACGCGCCAAACCCGCCCCGGTGCGCGCAACCGCCCGCTAGCAAGCGAACGCCGGCGCTCTCGCTACCGGTCATTCCAGACAGACCACCGCATCGGGCGAGGCGGTGAGCGCGCCGGACATGATGCCTTCCAGGCAGCCCGCCCCCCGAACGTCGACGGCGCCCTTGACGATCGCTTCCAAGTAGACGACCGCATCGGGCTCGACGACGACCGAGCCTTCGACGATGCCGTGAACGATCGCGCGAACACCGGAACGCACGACGAGATCGCGCTTGAGAATGCCCGATACGTCCGCGTCGCGCTCAAGGATCAGTTCGTCTTCGAAGATGCCGCGAAGCTTCCAGCCCGGAACCGTAACCGGATAGCGTTCGGTAAACTCAAAGCGAGAAACCCGTACCATCGCCGCCCCACTACCGCTTCCCCCGCTCCAATTCCCGCTAACACCAACCGCCCGTCAAAACAACGCTCTGCCGACCACACGACGGAAGCCCAGCTTTCCGCCCGGTCTAGGCGCGCCGGCCGACGTGTGCGCATGCACACGAGCCACGGCGCAACGCCGCCCCGGCGAAAACCCGAGCTTCCCCCAACATGATAGAAGCCCAGCTTTTCGCCGGGTCTAGGCGCGCCGGGGCGACGTGTGCGCATGCACACGAGCCACGGCGCAACGCCGCCCAGGCGAAAACCCGAGCTTCCCGCGACAAGATAGAAGCTCAGATTTTCGCCGGGGCTAGGCGCGCCGGGGCGAAGTGTGCGCATGCACACGAGCCACGGCGCAACGCCGCCCAGGCGAAAACCCGAGCTTCCCGCGACAAGATAGAAGCTCAGATTTTCGTCGGGGCTAGGCGCGCGAGGCCGAAGTGTGCGCATGCACATGAGGCCTCGCGCAACGACGCCCAGGCGAAAATATGAGCTTCCTACGAAAACGCGGAGAGGCCGGTTAGGGCTTGTCCTAGTATCAGCGTATGCACCTCGCTCGTGCCTTCGTAGGTGAGCACCGATTCGAGGTTGTTCATGTGGCGGATGACCGGGTATTCCAGCGTGACGCCGCTGGCGCCGAGAATCGTGCGCGCTTCGCGGCAGATGGCGAGGGCTTCGCGGACGTTATTGAGTTTGCCGACGCTGACGTGCTGGGGCGAGATCGCGCCGGCGTCCTTGAGCCGGCCGAGCTTGAGCGCCAAGAGTTGACCCTTCTGCAGCTCGAGCATCATGTTGACCAGCTTCTCCTGCGTTAGCTGGAATCCGGCGATCGGCTTGCCGAACTGCTCGCGGGTCTTCGCGTACGCGAGCGCCGACTCGTAGCAGGCGCGCGCCGCTCCGAGCGCGCCCCAGACGATGCCGTAGCGCGCCTCGCTCAGGCACGAGAGCGGGCCGCGCAGACCCGACACTCCCGGGAGCATGGCGTCGGCGGGAACGCGGCAATCTTCCATCACGAGTTCCGACGTGACCGACGCGCGCAGCGAGATCTTCCGCTCGATGTTGTTGGCGCGAAAACCCTTCGTCTTCGTGGGCACGACGAAACCGCGAATCTCGCCGCTGCGCGCACCGTTGTGCGGATCCGTCCGCGCCCAGACGACCGCCACGTCGGCGATGCCGCCGTTCGTGATCCAGGCTTTACTGCCGTTGAGAACGTAATCGCCGCCGTCGCGACGGGCGGTCGTCCGCATGCCGGCCGGGTCGCTGCCCGCATCCCATTCGGTCAGCCCGAAACAGCCGATCGCCTCGCCTCGCGCCATGCGCGGCAGCCACGTCGTTTTTTGCTCTTCGGAACCGTAGGCGTGGATCGGGAACATCGCCAGCGAGCCCTGCACCGACACGAAGCTGCGCAGACCCGAGTCCCCCGCTTCGAGCTCGCGGCAGGCGACACCGTACGCCGTCGCCGACGTGCCGGCGCAACCGTAGCCGTCGAGGTGCATACCGAGCAATCCGAGCTCGCCGAGCTCGAGCGCCAGCTCCTTCGGGAACGTACCGCGCTCGAACCAGTCTGCAATCTCCGGCAAGATGCGCTTTCCGACGAAATCGCTCACGGTGTCGCGGATCAGCCGCTCGTCGACGGTCAAGTCGTCGTCGATCCCGAGCGGATCGAAGGGGTCCAGGGCCTTGGGGCGCGCCGTCGTGGTCATGCGCTCCTCTTCCGCTCGGAACGAGCCGTTCCATCGTCGCAGCAGCTTCGCCCACCGCGAACGCGCGGATCCCGCGCCCCAGCCGGACGCGGGGGATGCACGGCGTGGCGGCTCCTTGGGCTTACCGATCCGCCGAGGCCGGTCGAGCCTGTCCGCGGACCCCGCTGCCCGGACGCTGACGAAACGGGGGCCTGCTACACTCCGGCGCAGGAGGTCTCAGCACATGCAATTTGCGCTTTTTCCGAAGGCCGTTCGAGCCATCGGTTCCGTCGTTACACTCTCACTCCTCGGTACGCTCGCCGTGCTCACGCCCGCCATGGCGAACGATTCCTCGGACGTCGACCCGGCTAACGCGCCCGGCATTGCGGACCGGGCGGGATACACGCCGCAGTTCACAACCCTGCCTGCAACGCTCGATCCCCGCACCCTGCGACGCGATGCGGCCGGCCGGCTCATCGCGCCGCTCTCGGTCGTCCAGCCTCCGAGTTGGGCCGGCACCACGACCTCGCCGCTCAACCGGGTCAAGTACGACCTCACGTTCCTGGGCGCGTCTCCAACCACCAAAGGCAAGTCCAACATCGGGCTCTACATGATCGCATGGCGCTTCAAGTTCGCCAACGGCCTCACCACCGACGCGACGAAGCCCGCATGCGGCGACACCACGCCGGTCTTCGACCGGGTCTATTTCTCACCCGTCCTGCAGGACGCGAACTTCTCGTCCAACGGCACCAGCGTCGGCTCCCGCGAGTACATCGACGCCTTCCAAACCGCCGAATTCGCCGGCGAACACTTTTCGTCGAGCTGGCGCACGAATTTCGTTCCGTCGCCCATCATCTGGTTCTCGCCCGTGATCGACGTGCCCGCGAGCGACGGCACCGCCTCCGTGGTCGGAAACGGTTGCGTCTTCGGTCAGGTCCTCAACTCGTACCTCAACGCCCTCGTGGTCAAGGAAATTCAGGCCCTCCAAGGAGCGAAAGGCCGGAACGGTTTCGTGGTCAGCCATTCGAGCGTAGCCTTCAATCTGCTCAACGACACCGTTTCGTACACGGTCACGAAAAACGTCAAGAGCTGTTGTATCATCGGCTACCATAGCGCGTACGGTACGTCGAGCTACAACCAAGTCTACGGCGTCGGCGCGTGGGTCGACGGCGGCATCTTCGGCGGAGAAACCGACGTGGCGGCGATCAGCCACGAAATCGGCGAACTCGTCAACGACCCGTACGTGAACAACGGCACGCCCGCGTGGGGACACGTCGGACAGGTTTCGGGATGCCAAGGCAACTTCGAGGTCGGCGATCCGCTAACCGGCACGGCGTTCTCTTACACGCTCAACGGATACAAATACCATCTTCAGGAGCTGGCATTCTTCGGATGGTACTATCGGGAGTCAGGCCTCGGCACCGGCAACAAATACTCGTTCAACGGCACTTTCAAAACCTACCAGAACACGATCTGCAAGTAGTCAACTGCTCGACCAAATGCGAGAGCCGTCCGGTTCGCCGGGCGGCTCTCGCCCCGGTCGAGCGAGCGCCGGCGCGCGCCACTCCTCGAGCACGAGTTCCGGCGCGATCGCCGCTCGCCTATTCGTACCGGAGCAAACCGCGCGATCGCGTGCCGGCGCATGAAAGCGAAGCTCGCGCAATCGACTAGACTCACGGCCCGACGCGACATCGACACGACTTGTTCGAGCGAAGCGAGGTCTGAGGCCGCGTCGACGTAATGGACCGTGACGACGGATCGAGGAACGCACGAAGCGCCTTGACGGCTTCCGTCCCCAAACGCACTTGGGTCGACGCGACGCTTTCCACCACGACGTCGTCGGTCGTCACGAGCGAAGTCGATTCGGAGGCCATGACGCCCGCAGTAGGCTGCGCTCGGCCTCCCGCCCACAGCATCGAAAAACTCCCTACGAGGTCGAGCGATTGACCGCGAACGCCGCGAAGGCTTGGTCGACCGGCATCAGCTGCATCGAATTGACGTTCACGTGCGGCGGTCGCGTCGCGACCCAGTGGATCGCATCGGCGACGTCGTCCGCCGAGAGCGGCGTCGTGCCCCGATAGACGGCGTCGGCCTTCGCCTGATCGCCGCCGAAGCGCACCTTCGAGAACTCCGTGCCGCCGGAGAGGCCGGGCTGGATATCGGTGACGCGAACTTTGGTGCCTAGCAAATCGGCGCGCAAATTCAAGGAAAATTGGTAGACGAACGCCTTGGTCGCGCCGTAGACGTTCCCGCCGGGATAGGGGAACTCGCCCGCCACCGAACCCAGATTTACGACGTGCCCGCGATCGCGTTCGACCATGCCGGGCAGCACGGCTCGGGTCACGTACATCAGGCCCTTCACGTTCGTGTCGACCATCGCGTCCCAATCATCCACCTTCGCCCGCTGCGCGGGCTCGAGGCCGGCGGCGAGACCGGCGTTGTTCACCAAGACGTCGATCGCGGCGTACTCGGGCGGCAACGTAGCGACCGCCTCGAAGACGGCGTCGCGATCGCGCACGTCGAGCACCAGGGAATGTACCCGGTCTCCCAGCTCGGCGCGCAGGTCGTCGAGTAGCGCCGCTCGGCGCCCGGAAGCGATCACCCTCGCGCCTTCGCGCGCGAAGCGGCGCGCGGTCGCGGCGCCGAAACCCGTCGTTGCACCCGTTACGAACACGATCATCGGTCTCATGGACGCCGGCACGCCGCGGGGGGTTTCGCCGGCGCGGGGCGCTTCCGAGCGGGCTGCGAAAGAGGTTGCGTGTCCAAACCGGTCGACGTCCGGATCCGAGCCGCGCTCTTGGCGGCAATCGTCGACCACGTCCTGGAGACCGGCCTCGCCGGCCTCTCGCTGCGCCCGCTCGGGAGCGCCGTCGGCGCCAGTCCGCGTACCTTGTTGTACCATTTCGGTTCGAAGGAACGCCTGATCGGCGCCGTGTTCGATGAGGCGAACCGCCGGCAAGCCCGGCTCCTGGAGGCCTGGATCGAGCGAAGCGCCGAGCACGACGCCCGCACCCTGATGCTGCGCGCCTGGCAGTGGCTGACCGCGCCGCGGCATGATCGCCTCCTGCGGCTGCTCTTCGAAGCGTACGGCCTGGCCATCCGGGACCGCCGGCGCTACGGCGCGTTTTTGCGCGGGGCGGCCGGCGTCTGGATCGAACCGTTCGCCTCGACCCTGGAGCGCCGTGGCTTCTCACCCGAACGCGCTGGGGCGCTCGCGACCTTGCTGGTCGCCGTGACCCGCGGGCTGCTGCTCGACGTCCTGGCAACGGGCGACCGCGCGCGCGCCGATCGCGCGTTTCGCTCGTTCGTGAACGCGATCGAATTGCCCGAAGCTAACGCTTGAGGACGCGCTCGAGCTTATCGAAGAGCGCTTCCATCGTGCGCGCGTTGACGTCCTCGAGGCGGCGCCAGAACAAACGGCCTTCGGTATCGGATAGCGTCGCCTCGATACGGTGGGACAACACCGTGCGCTTCGCATCGGATTCGAGATAGAACCCGTGCGTGCCGTCGAAGCCCTCGTTGCGAAATCGCCACACGATGCGTTCTTCGGGTACCACCTCGTCGAGCACGGAATGCACGCCGCTGTGCCATTCCTCGGTCTTGCCCGGTTCGAGCGGGCCGGCGCTGCGCATGAACGGTTGCGACGCGAACGGCCAAATTGCGTCGGCCGACGTTCCCATCTCCGCGAGAAGTTGGTAAATGCGGCGACGGGTGCCGCCAAAACTCCGTTTGTGAACTACGTTTAGGGCAATCGGCATGGTAACGGTTTCTCGGAAGGCGGCCATTCTCATCCGCAAGCGCTTCCCGGTAAGGGGCGCAGCGGAGACGGCTCATAAACTAAATATGTAGGTGTGAGAACCGGCCGCCTCGCCGATCCGCAAAAACAAACGAGGGCGGCGCCGCGCGCCACCCTCGAGAACGGCCGATACGGCGAGCGCTCAGGCCTTCAGTTCGATGTCCACGCCCGCCGGCAGGTCGAGGTGCATCAGCGCGTCCATCGTCTTGGGCGAGGCCTGTAAGATATCGATCAGGCGCTTGTGCGTGCGCATCTCGAAATGCTCGCGCGACTTCTTATCGACGTGGGGGGAGCGGTTGACGCAAAAGCGGTTGATCTCCGTCGGCAGCGGAACGGGACCGCTGACGAACGCGCCCGTCCGTTTGGCCGTATCGACGATCCGCTCCGCAGACTGATCGAGGACGCGGTGATCGTAGGCTTTGAGACGGATGCGAATTTTTTGTTTAGCCACGAACTACTTCTTCGCCGCCGCAACGGAGTCGGCGAGGATCGCCGTGACGACGCCCGCACCGACCGTCCGGCCACCCTCGCGGATGGCGAAGCGCAGACCCTCTTCACACGCGATCGGCGTGATCAGCTCGACGTCCATCGTGATGTTGTCGCCGGGCATGACCATCTCGACGCCTTCGGGCAACTTGATCGTGCCGGTCACGTCGGTCGTGCGGAAGTAGAATTGCGGACGGTAGTTCGCGAAGAACGGCGTGTGGCGGCCGCCCTCTTCTTTCGAGAGCACGTAGACTTCGGCTTTGAAGTTCGTGTGCGGCTTGATGGAGCCGGGCTTGGCGAGCACTTGGCCGCGCTCGATGTCCGTGCGCTCGATGCCGCGCAGGAGCACGCCGATGTTGTCGCCGGCGATGCCCATGTCGAGGAGCTTGCGGAACATCTCGATGCCCGTGACGACGGACTTGCGCGCCTTCTCCTGCAGACCGACGATTTCGATTTCCTCGCCGACCTTGACCTGACCGCGCTCGACGCGGCCCGTGCCGACCGTACCGCGGCCGGTGATCGTGAAGACGTCTTCGACGGGCATCAGGAAGGGCTTGTCGACCGCGCGCTCGGGCGTGGGGATGTAGCTATCGACCGCATCCATCAACGCGAAGATCGGATCGGCATCCGGGTCGCCGCGCTTGTTGCTCGAGTTGAGCGCCTTCGTGGCCGAGCCCTTGATGACCGGCACGTCGTCGCCCGGGAACTCGTACTTGGAGAGCAGTTCGCGCACTTCCATCTCGACGAGCTCGAGCAGCTCTTCATCGTCGACGAGGTCGACCTTGTTGAGGAACACGACGATGTACGGCACGCCGACCTGCTTCATCAGCAGGATGTGCTCGCGCGTCTGCGGCATCGGGCCGTCCGTCGCGGAGACCACGAGGATCGCACCGTCCATCTGCGCCGCGCCGGTGATCATGTTCTTGATGTAGTCGGCGTGGCCAGGACAGTCGACGTGCGCGTAGTGGCGCTTCGCCGTCTCGTACTCCTGGTGCGAGATGGCGATCGTGATGCCGCGCTCCTTCTCCTCGGGCGCATTATCGATATCGTCGACGTTGCGCTTCTGGATGCTCGAGTTCTCCGTGGCTAGGCAGTTGATGATCGCCGCGGTGAGCGTCGTCTTGCCGTGATCGACGTGACCCGTCGTACCAATGTTGACGTGCGGTTTGCTCCGGTCGAATTTTGCCTTCGCCATGATCTTCTAATGCTTCCTTATGCCGGTTGTGTGAGGTGCGTGTGAATCGTTGATAAGAGGGGGAAGGGTCGCCTCAGGCGGCGGGTTTGGTTCCCTTGGCTTTGGCGACGATCTCTTCCTCAACGGATTTCGGCGCCTTCTCGTAATGGGAGAACTCCATCGTATACGTCGCGCGGCCCTGTGTCGCCGAACGCATGTCCGTCGCGTAGCCGAACATCTCCGAGAGCGGTACGTTGGCCGTGATCGTGGTCGCGCCGCCCACGACGTCGTCGCTGGACTGGATCATGCCGCGCCGCTTCATGAGGTCGCCGTTGATCGCTCCGAGATAATCCTTGGGCGTCGTTACCTCGACTTTCATGATCGGTTCGAGCAGGATCGGACCGGCCGCGCGATTGGCTTCTTTGAACGCCATGGAGCCCGCGATCTTGAAGGCCATTTCCGACGAGTCGACGTCGTGGAAGCTGCCGTCGAAGACGGTCGCCTTGAAGTCGAGCACGGGATAGCCCGCGAGCACGCCGCTCTCCGACGCCTCGCGGATGCCTTCTTGAATCGCTTTGGAGTACTCTTTGGGGATCGCGCCGCCGACGACGGCCCAGACGTACACGTAGCCGGAATTCGGCTCGCCGGGTTCGAGGCGGAGCCAAACGTCGCCGTACTGGCCCTTACCGCCGGTCTGCCGGATGAATTTGCCCTGCTTTTCGACCGTCTTCGTGATCGCTTCTTTGTACGCGACCTGCGGTTTGCCGACGTTGGCCTCGACCTTGAACTCGCGCTTGAGGCGATCGAGGATGATCTCGAGGTGCAGCTCGCCCATGCCGGCGATGATCGTTTGCTGCGTCTCTTCGTCGGTCCGCATGCGGAACGTCGGATCCTCTTGCGCCAAACGAGAGAGCGCCGTGCCGAGCTTGTCCTGATCGGCTTTGGTCTTGGGTTCGATGGCCTGCGAGATCACGGGCTCGGGGAACGTGATCGACTCGAGCAGAATCGGTTGCTTCTCGTCGCACAGCGTGTCGCCCGTGCGCGTGTCGCCCAGGCCGACGGCCGCGGCGATGTCGCCGGCACCGATCGAGTCGATGTCCTCGCGATGGTTGGCGTGCATGCGCAGGATGCGCCCGATGCGCTCCTTACGGCCGTTGCGCGCGTTGTAGACGTAACTGCCCTTTTCGAGCGTGCCGGAATAGACCCGGAAATACGTGAGGTTTCCGTACGGGTCGGTCGCGATCTTGAAGGCGAGCGCCGCGAACGGCTGCTTGTCGTCGGGAACGCGCGTGAGGTGCTTGGTCTCGTCGCGCGGGTCGACGCCCGTGATCGCTTTCGCGTCCAGCGGCGAGGGCAAGAAATCGACGACCGCGTCGAGCAACGGCTGCACGCCCTTGTTCTTGAACGCCGAACCGCAGAGCATCGGCAAGACGTCGCCGGCGATCGTCGCCTTGCGCAGCGCCGACTTGAGCCGGTCCACCGGGATGTCCTGGCCGTCGAAGAACATCTCGAGCAGCTCGTCGTCCTGCTCGGCGATCGCTTCGATCAGCTCCTGGCGCCACTTCTGCGCGACCGCGAGCAGCTCGCCCTCGGGCTCGTGCTCCGCGTCCATCGTCGAGCCCAAGTCGTCGGTATAGACGATCTGCTTCATCGTGAAGAGGTCGACGACGCCGAGGAAATCGGCTTCCGCGCCGATCGGCACCTGGATCGGCACCGCGCGCGCGCCGAGGCGCTCGCGGATCTTATCGACGCAGTTGAAGAAATCCGCGCCCATGCGGTCCATCTTGTTGACGAAGATGATCCGCGGAACTTTGTACTTGTTGGCCTGGCGCCAGACCGTCTCGGACTGCGGCTGAACCGCCGCGACCGAGTCGAAGAGCGCGACGAGGCCGTCGAGCACGCGCAGCGAGCGCTCGACCTCGACCGTGAAGTCCACGTGGCCAGGCGTATCGATGATGTTGATCCGCGTCTCGCGCCACGTGCACGCCGTCGCTGCGGACGTGATCGTGATGCCGCGCTCCTGCTCCTGGACCATCCAGTCCATCGTGGCCGCGCCGTCATGCACTTCGCCGATCTTGTGCGTGCGGCCGGTATAGAACAGGATGCGCTCCGTCGCGGTCGTCTTGCCGGCGTCGATGTGCGCGGCGATGCCGATGTTGCGCGTGCGCTCGAGGGGATATTCTCTAACCAGTGCCATGATCGATTACCAGCGGTAGTGGGCGAAAGCTTTGTTGGCTTCCGCCATTTTGTGCGTGTCTTCGCGCTTCTTGACGGCCGCACCGACGTTGTTGGCGGCGTCCATGATCTCGTTGGCCAGCTTCTCTTCCATCGAGTGGCCGGGGCGCTTGCGGGCGTACTGGATCAGCCAGCGCATGGCCATGGCCTGACGGCGGTCCGGGCGGACTTCCATCGGGACCTGGTAGGTGGCGCCGCCGACGCGGCGCGGACGGACTTCGACCAGCGGCATCGCGTTACCGAGCGCCTGCGTGAAGACGTCCATCGGGTCCCGCCCGAGCTTCTCGCCGACCACGTCGAGCGCACCATAGGTGATGCGCTCGGCCGTCGACTTCTTGCCGGCCAACATCACCTTGTTGATGAAACGCGACAGCACTTTCGAATTGAAGCGCGGGTCGGGGAGAATCTGCCGTTTCGGAACGGCTCCCTTACGAGGCATGCGGTGTCCCTACCTTACTTCTTAGTGGAGCGCTTGGCGCCGTATTTCGAGCGCGCTTGCTTACGGTTCGCAACGCCCGAGGTGTCGAGGGTTCCGCGGATGATGTGGTAGCGGATGCCCGGGAGATCTTTGACGCGTCCGCCGCGGATCAGCACGACGGAGTGCTCCTGGAGATTGTGGCCGACGCCGGGGATGTAAGCGGTCACTTCCTCGCCGTTGGTCAGCCGGACGCGCGCGACTTTCCGCAGCGCCGAATTCGGTTTCTTCGGCGTGATCGTCTTGACTTGCGTGCACACGCCGCGACGGAACGGGTTGCCCCGCACTTCGAACGTGCGCAGCGGCAGGTCGGGGTGGCCGGGCTTCGGCCCCGTCTGCGCGACGCGCAGCGCCGGCGCCTTGACCTTCTTCTCGATCTTCGCGCGCCCGTTACGGACGAGTTGACTGATAGTCGGCACGGACTCTCCAAGCGACGGCGTCCAAAATCGGACGCACACAAATTCCGCCCCACCGCGGTGGGCCGGAACCACCGGAGTATATCAGGTTCAGACTCTGCGCGTCAACGCCGAGAAGGCTTCTCGGAAGTGCGCAGCAGCGCCGGCCGGCTCGCCGAGGCGCCGGCCCAAGCCGTTGAAACGGCGGGGCGCCCGACGTAAACGATCCCCAATAGGTACCTAATGGTCCCTTGCCTGCTGCCCTCGTCATTGCGATACTCGGAACCGGCGGCCTGACGAAGCACCCCCGTCGGTTCCGTGCGTTCTTCGGAGACTCGTTCGGGAGGTCGTATGTCGTTCGTTGCACGGGCGCTCGCGCTTACGACCATCGCGGCGGCCATCGCATTGCCCGCAAGCGAGCCGTCGCGTGCAGCGATGCACGGTGGACCGAGCGTGGCGCCCACTTCGTGCACGCGCCCGGCGACCGTTCCTTTGCTTCCGGGCGGGGGGGCCTTGCTCTCGCGTGGCTGCGACGGCTCTTCGGCGCTCCTCGCGTACGGCCCCAACTCGGGGCGCGGTGCCGCGGTCGCCCAACTGCGCTCGGTGACGGCAGCCGGACTACCCGGCCCGGCGGGGACCGTTCCCGTCGCCGCCTTCGAACTCACGGCGCTCTCCGCGCTGGCGCGGGCGGACTTCACGGCGCCGCAGCCCGACCGGTCCTCGATCGTGTCGCCCCTCATCGCGCGCGACACCGCTTACGCACTCATCGGCTACCGGCGCGACGCTCGCGGCGCGCTTCATGTCGCGTACCAGAGCGCCGTCTCCGAAGCCGTCGCGCCGCACGTCGTGAGCGTGAGGTCGCCGCTCGCGGGCGCGACGCTGGCGAGGACGACCGACGTCGTATTCGTTCTCTACGCGCTGCGCGCCGCTACGCCGTCCCCGGCCGTGCTCAGGCCCGCCGCTTCTACGCCCGTGCTCACGCTCTCGAAAACCGACAACGGCCCGTGGCGCCCCGGCACGAACGCGACGCCGCCGCTGTACACGATCGCGGTCGGCAACGCCGGCAGCGTGCCCACGAGCGGAACCATCACCGTAACCGACACCTTGCCTGCCGGCCTCACGTTGGCCGCCACGCCGAGCGGCAGCGGCTGGAGCTGCGCGGGCGCTGCCGGCGCGGCGTCGCTGCGCTGCACGTCGAATACCCCGATCGGCCCGGCCGGCGGCTCGACGCCGGCGACGGGCAAGCCGATCGCCGTTCCCGTCACCATCGGCACCGCGACCAAGCTCGGCGTCAAGTCGATCGCGAACGTCGCGCAGACCTACGGCGGCGGCGACCCGCGGCACGCGACGGCGGCCACGGCGCTCGCCGCAACGGACTTCACGACGGTCGAACTCGAACCGGACGTCAACCTCTACGTCAGTGACGAAAGAGCGGGCAAGGTCGACATCGTCGCGGAAGGCGGCGCCAAGCAGGCGACCCTCGCTTCCGGCTTCGGCGACAACCGGAACATCGCTCTCGACGGCTTCGGAAACGTCTACGTCGCCGACGCGCGCAAAGGGACGGTCAGCGAAGTCCCGGCTCGCGGCGGCACGCCGGCCGCGCTTGCGGCGGGCTTGGACGAACCGACGGGAGTCGCGGTCGATCCGAGCGGGAATCTCTACGTCACCGATTTCGGCGACGGCACCATCCGCAAGATTCCGGCGGGCGGCGGCTCGCCGGTGACGGTCGCCTCGGGACTTGCCGGCAACGGCATCGCCCTCGATGCGGCCGGCAACCTCTACGTCGCGGTCACGTCGAGCAACGTTGTCGTGATGATCCCCCCGGGCGGCGGCAAGCCGGTCGCCGTCGGCTCCGGCTTCTCGCATCCGACCGGCGTCGCGGTCGATTCGGCCGGGAACGTGTACGTCACCGATTCCGGCCACGACGTCGTCAAGGAAATCAGCGGCGGCAAGGTGGTGACCCTCGCCTCCAAGCTCTTGAACCTGCAGGGCATCGCCGTCGACGGGGCGCGCAACGTCTACGTCGCGGCGGCCGGCGCCGCGGGCGGCACGAACGGCGTCTTCGAGGTTCCGGCCGGCGGCAGCGTCCCCGTCGCGGTGGGTTCGGGATTTTCCAATCCCTGGGGCGTCGCCGTGAAGCCGGGCCTCGGGCCCGCGCTCACGCTCTCGAAAACCGATAACGGCCCCTGGCGCCCCGGCACCAACGCGACGCCGCCGAAGTACACGATTGCGGTCGGCAACGCGGGCACCGCGGCCACGAGCGGAACCATCACCGTAACCGACACCATGCCGGCCGGCCTCACCCTGAAGGCCACGCCGAGCGGCAGCGGCTGGAGCTGCACCGGCAGCGCCGGCGCGTCCTCGTTCACCTGCACCTCGACCGCCGCGATCGCCGCGCGCACGGGCTCCACGCCGGCAACGGCCAAGCCGATCGCCGTTCCCGTCACCATCGGCGCGGCGACCAAGCTCGGCATCAAGTCGATTACCAACACCGCGCACGCGTACGGGGGCAACGATCCGCAGCACGCGACGGCAGCTACGGCGCTCGGCGCGAGCGACGCCACGACGGTCGAGCCCGAGCCCGACGTCAATCTCTACGTCAGCGACGAAAGTGCGCGAACCATCGACGAAATATCGGCCGGCAACACGTCGCAGTCGACGCTCGCCAGCGGCTTCGGAGACAACCGCAACATCGCCGTCGACGGCTTCGGAAACGTGTTCGTGCCCGACGTCGCCGCCGGGTCAGTCAGCGTCGTTCCGGCGGCCGGCGGCACACCGACGACGCTCGCATCGAACTTGAGCGAGCCGACGGGCGTCGCGGTCGATCCGAGCGGGAACGTCTACGTGACCGATTTCGGCGACGGCACGGTCCGTAAGATTCCGGCGGCCGGCGGTACGCCCACGACGGTCGCCTCGGGATTCTCCGCCAACGATATCGCTCTAGATGCCGCCGGCAACCTCTACATCGCGGTCACCTATAGCAACGCGATCGAGAAGATCCCCGCGGGGGGCGGTAAGCCGGTTGCCTTCGGCTCCGGCTTCTCGCAGCCGAGCGGTGTCGCGGTCGATTCGTCCGGGAACGTCTACGTCGCCGATTCCGGTAACAAAGCCGTCAAGAAAATCACCGGCGGCACCGTCGTGACCCTCGCCTCCGGCCTCTCGAACCTGGAGGGCATCGCCGTCGACGCCGCGGGGAACGTCTACGTCGCGGGCGGCGTTGTCGGAGACTCCAGCGGCGTGTTGGAAATCCCTGCCGGCAGCAGCGTTCCCATCGCTGTCGGTTCGGGATTCTTCAATCCCTGGGGCGTCGCCGTCAAGCCCGCCGCTGCGCCCGCGCTCACGCTCGCGAAAACCGATAACGGCCCCTGGCGTCCCGGCGCCAACGCGACGCCGCCGCAGTACACGATCGCGGTCGGCAACGCGGGCACGGCGGCCACCAGCGGAACCATCACCGTAACCGACACGCTGCCCGCGGGCCTTACGTTGACCGCAACGCCGAGCGGCACCGGCTGGAGCTGCACGGGCACTGCCGGCGCGACGTCGTTCACCTGCTCCTCGACGGCCGCAATCGCCGCGCGCACGGGCTCCACGCCGGCAACGGGCAAGCCGATCGCCGTTCCCGTCAGCGTCGGCGCGGCGACCAAGCTCGGCGTCAAGTCGATTACCAATACCGCGCACGCGTACGGGGGCAACGATCCGCAGCACGCGACGGCGGCCACGGCGCTCGGCGCGAGCGACGCCACGACGGTCGAGCTCGAGCCCGACGTCAATCTCTACGTCAGCGACATCGGAGCGGGCATGCTCGACGAAATCGCGGCGGGCGGCAAACAGGCGACACTCGCCTCCGGACTCTCAGCTAACCGTGACATCGCCGTCGACGGCGACGGAATCGTGTACGTAGCCGACACCGGTGCCGGAACCATCAGCGAAGTCCCGGCGGGCGGCGGCTCGTCGACGACCCTCGCGTCGGGCTTGGACGAGCCGACGGGCGTCGCGGTCGACCCAAGCGGGAACGTCTACGCCGTCGATTTCGGCGATAGCACGGTCCGCAAGATTCCGGCCGGTGGAGGCACGCCCACGACGGTCGCCTCGGGACTCGCCTGCAACGGCATCGCCCTCGATGCCGCCGGCAACCTCTACGTCGCGGTGACCTACAGCAACGCGATCGAGAAGATCCCTGCCGCCGGCGGCAAGCCCGTCGCCGTCGGTTCCGGCTTCGCGCAGCCGACCGGCGTCGCGGTCGATTCGGCCGGCAACGTGTACGTCACCGATGCCGGTAACAGCGCCGTCAAGAAGATCACCGGGAACACCGTCGTCACGCTCGCCTCCAACCTCTCGAACCTGGAGGGCATCGCCGTCGACGCCGCGGGCAACGTCTACGTTGCAGCGTCCGGACTCGGTGGCGGCACGGACGGCGTCTTCGAAATTCCAGCCGGGAGCACCGTTCCCATCGCCGTCGGTTCGGGATTCTCCGATCCCTGGGGCGTCGCCGTCAAGCCCGCCGCTACGCCCGCGCTCACGCTCGCGAAAACCGATAACGGCCCCTGGCGCCCCGGCACGAACGCGACGCCGCCGCAGTACACGATCGCGGTCGGCAATGCGGGCACCGCGGCCACCAGCGGAACCATCACCGTAACCGACACGCTGCCCGCGGGCCTTACGTTGACCGCAACGCCGAGCGGTAGCGGCTGGAGCTGCACGGGCACTGCCGGTGCGTCCGCGTTCACCTGCTCCTCGACGGCCGCAATCGCCGCGCGCACGGGCTCCACGCCGGCAACGGGCAAGCCGATCGCCGTTCCCGTCACCGTCGGCGCGACGACCAACCTCGGCGTCAAGTCCATCACGAACGTGGCGTATGCCTTCGGCGGCGGCGACCCCATTCACGCGACGGCGAACAGCGCCCTGAGCGCGAGCGATGCGACCACCGTCGAACTCGAACCCGACGTCAATCTTTACGTCAGCAACGCGCAGGGAAACATCATCGATGAGATTCTCGCCGGCGGCAGCTCGCAGAAGGTGATCGCCTCGAACTTCACCATCGGCGACCAGACCGTCCAAGGCATCGCCCTCGACGGTTTCGGCAACGTGTACGTGGCCGCGCTCAGCGGAGACCTTGGTGATGGAAGCGTGACGGAAATTCCCGCCGCCGGCGGCTCTCCCATCGCGCTCGGCTCATTTAGCGAAGCGAGCGACGTTGCGGTAGACGCAGCCGGCAACGTTTACGTTTCCGATATTCCCCTTACCGGCTCGATCCAGAAAATACCGGCGGGGGGCGGGACGCCGGTGACGGTCGCCTCGGGATTTGGGGGCGCGACCGGAATCGCGCTCGATGCGGCCGGGAACCTGTACGTCGCCGACACCTCAGGTAATGCGGTGAAGGAGTTCCGCGCCGGCACCAGCAGCGCCGTCACCCTCGGGTTCGGGTTCTCGAGTCCCAACGGCGTCGCGGTCGATGGCACCGGGCACGTGTACGTGACCGATTCCGGCCATGGCGCCGTGAAGGTGATCGCGGGCAGCAACGTCGCGACGCTCGCCTCCGGGTTTAGCAACTTGCAGTTCATCACCGTGGATACTGCCGGTAACGTGTACGTGGCCGATTCCGTAAAGGGCGCCTTCGAGATCCCGGCCGGCAGCCACGTTCCGATCGCCGTCGGGTCGGGGATCGGCGCACCGTGGGGAGTGGCGGTCAAGCCCGCCGCGACCCCGCTACTCACACTGCGCAAGTCGGATAACGGTCCGTGGCGTCCCGGCACCAATCCCACGCAACCGCAATACACGATCGCCGTCGCTAACGCGGGGACCGCGGTGACGACGGGAACCATCACCGTGACCGACACGTTGCCCGCGGGGCTCACCCTCGCCGCGACGCCGGGCGCGCAGAGCGGCACGAGCTGGACGTGCACCGGCGCCGCAGGGGCCACGTCTTTTAGCTGCACCTCGACGAGCCCGATCGGCCCTCGAATCGGAGGAAAGCCGAGAAACGGAGTACCGATCGTCGTTCCGGTTGCAGTCGGTCCGACGACGAAGCTCGGCCCGAAGTCGATTACGAACGTCGCGCACGCCTTCGGCGGCGGCGACCCCATTCACGCGACGGCTAGCAACGCGCTGAGCGCGAGCGACGCGACCAGCGTCGAACTCGAACCCGACGTCAACCTCTACGTCAGCGACGAAGGTGCTGGTATCGTCGATGAGATTCTCGCCGGCGGCGGCTCGCAGAACAACCTGAGTTCAGGATTTAGCGACGTACGCGGCATCGCGGTCGACGCCGTTGGAAACGTCTACGTAGCGGATCTCGGGAGCAATACCGTCTTCGAAGAACCCGTCGCGGGCGGCCCGGCGCTTACGCTCGGCTCCAGCTTCAAAGAACCGTCGAGCGTCGCGGTGGACGGGGCCGGTAACGTCTACGTGGCCACTTTTGTCGGGGGCACCGTCCAGAAGATTCCCGCGGGCGGGGGCACTCCGGTCACGGTCGCCTCGGGATTCTCCGTGCCTAAGGGGATCGCGCTCGATGCGGCCGGCAACCTGTACGTCGCCGACACCTTCGATAATGCGGTGAAGGAGTTCCCGGCCGGCAGCAGCACGGCAATCACCCTTGGGTCCGGGTTCGTGCAGCCCACCGGCGTGGCAGTGGACGGTAACGGCCACGTGTACGTAACCGATTCGGGAAATGGCGCGGTGAAAGTGATCGCGGGGAGCAAAATCGCGACGATCGCTTCCGGACTTTCGACCTCGCTACAGCAGATCGCCGTCGATACTTTCGGCAACGTCTACGTGGGCGATTCCCAAGCGGGCTTCTTCGAAATTCCGGCCGGCAGCCACATTCCGATTGCGGTCGGTTCGGGCTTTACGACGGCATTGGGAGTGGCCGTCAAGCCCGTTGCGACGCCGCTCCTTGCGCTCCACAAATCCGATAACGGTCCGTGGCGTCCCGGCAGCAATCCCACGCAACCGCAATACACGATCGCCGTCGCGAACGCGGGTACCGCCGTGACGACGGGGACCATCACCGTGACCGACACGTTGCCGGCGGGGCTCACCCTCGCCGCGACGCCCGCCGCGCAAAGCGGCACGAGCTGGACGTGCACGGGCGCGGTCGGCGCCATCTCCTTCAGCTGCACCTCGACGACCCCGATCGGTCCGCGCATCGGAGGGAAGCCGAGAACCGGAGTACCGATCGTCGTTCCGGTTGCAGTCGGTTCGACGACCAAGCTCGGCCCCAAGTCGATCACGAACGTCGCGCACGCCTTCGGTGGTGGTGACCCCATTCACGCGACGGCTAGCAGCGCGCTCGGCGCGAGCGACGCGACCACCGTCGAACTCGAACCCGACGTCAACCTCTACGTCAGCGACATCGGAGCGGGCATGCTCGACGAAATCGCGGCGGGCGGCGCGTCGCAGTCGACGCTCGCCTCCGGACTCTCAGCTAACCGTGACATCGCCGTCGACGGCGACGGAATCGTGTACATAGCCGACACCGGTGCCGGAACCATCAGCGAAGTCCCGGCGGGCGGCGGCTCGTCGACGACCCTTGCGTCGGGCTTGGACGAGCCGACGGGCGTCGCGGTCGATCCAAGCGGGAACGTCTACGCCGTCGATTTCGGCGATAGCACGGTCCGCAAGATTCCGGCCGGTGGAGGCACGCCCACGACGGTCGCCTCGGGACTCGCCTGCAACGGCATCGCCCTCGATGCCGCCGGCAACCTCTACGTCGCGGTGACCTACAGCAACGCGATCGAGAAGATCCCTGCCGCCGGCGGCAAGCCCGTCGCCGTCGGTTCCGGCTTCGCGCAGCCGACCGGCGTCGCGGTCGATTCGGCCGGCAACGTGTACGTCACCGATGCCGGTAACAGCGCCGTCAAGAAGATCACCGGGAACACCGTCGTCACGCTCGCCTCCAACCTCTCGAACCTGGAGGGCATCGCCGTCGACGCCGCGGGCAACGTCTACGTTGCAGCGTCCGGACTCGGTGGCGGCACGGACGGCGTCTTCGAAATTCCGGCCGGGAGCACCGTTCCCATCGCCGTCGGTTCGGGATTCTCCGATCCATGGGGCGTCGCCGTGAAGCCCGCCGCGAAGTGACCCGCGAAGCCGGCGCCGGGGCCCGGCAGCCCCGCGCCGGACGACCGTGACCGGCGTGGAAAGCTTCGCCCGGCCCTGCATCTGACCGGCGCACCACTTCTCCGCGGATCGTAGAGCAGTCGGGCGCGGCTCAACGCCGGGCGGACTTCATACGTACGGGAACTTCCGGGAACGCGAGCCTGCCCGCGGGCGCACAGGGTCCGAAGCCGCGAAAAGGCCGGCCCCGACGTTCGGCGACGACGGCTTCGCCCAGTGCCGTCAGGCTGTAACGAATGTCTGCTGCTTCGTCTTCGGCCTCCGCCTCGAACGGCGCCGCGCTCGGCCGTCCGTCGCGCAGCGATGAAAGGAACGTGGGATCGACCGCCATTTGGACCTCCGGATCGAGCGCCCCCGCGATTGCGGTGGGTCGTGGTCCGGAGCATAACGCCGCAGTGTGACAGCAGTATGGCACACCCAACCGTCGCCGAAGTTAATATGCCGTTCACCCGGAATCGGTATCCTCGGGAGCGATGCGTTCGATCGTTGTTCGCCGGTTCGTGCCCGCGCGGCTCAGCCGCGTTTACCGCTTGGTTTGCGCGCTCGTGCTAGCCCTGACCGCAAACGGGCCGGCCGCGAGCGCCGGAGCGCTTCTCCCCGACGGGCGAACCGTCGCGCCGGAAGGATTCACCATCCCCGTCGAAAGCTTCGCGACCGATGCCGCGGCATCGCCGGACGGCGCGTGGCTCGCGGTACTCGCCGAGGGCGCCGGTGCCGTCGACATCATCTCCACGAGCGATTCCATCCTGGCGACTCGCTTGCCGCTCGCCGGCGCCACCGGAATGACCTGGACCGGCGACGGGCTCTACGTGACCCGCGGCTACGCGGGAACCGTCTCTCGCTTCCGCTACGACGGGTCGGCTAAGGGCGCCGCTCCCGGACTGACGCTGCGCGCCGACCTGACCGTCCCGGGCGGCGGCCTGCTGAACGGCGTGGCCGAGGATCCGGCGACGCACCGGCTCGTCGTCGCGCGGACGGCGGATCATGAAGTCGTCACCCTCGACGACACGACGGGTACGGTCCTCGGGCGCCGGCCGACGGACGGGCAGCCGTTCGCGGTCGCGTTCACCGGCGACGCCACGATTGCGACCCTCTACGATTCGGACCACGTCGTGGCGTGGCGCGGTGACGCCCCTGCCGTCGACGTTCCGACCGGACCCCATCCGACCGCACTGCTGGCAACGGCCGGCCGCGTGTTCGTCGCCGACGCCGACGGACACGATGTCGTCGAGCTCGATCCGGCGACGTTCGCGGTCATCCACCGTTACGATCTTGGCCTGGCGCCCGGTCAGCCGCCGGGGCAGACTCCGGCCGGGATGGCGCTGTCGGCTGACGGCAAGCGGCTTTTCGTGACCGAATCCGGCTTCAACGACGTCGCGATCGTGGCGCTCGACTCGGGCCGGATCCTGACCCGGATCCCGACCGGCTGGTACCCGATGTCCGTGTTCTACCAGGCGCGCGCGACGGGCAAGAAGGACGCACGCGTCAAGGAGCAGCTCTGGATCGTCAGCGCCCAGGGTTTGGGCGCGCAGCCCGACCCCGCGGGCGAATGGAACGGCACCTATACGGGATTGGTCTCGCACCTGATCGTGGAACCGGGCCGTTTCACCGAATGGAGCGACCGGGTCGCGCGTAACGACGGCTTCGTCCGGCCCGCCGCTCGCCCCGCGGCACGGCACCTCCCGCCGATCCGCCACGTCGTTTTCATCGTGCGAGAGAACAAGCAGTTCGACGAAGAGTTCGGCGACGAGCCGCGCGCGGCGGCCGACCCCGCGCTGCTGGTCTACGGACGGGCCTTCACGCCCAACGCCCACGCGCTCGCGGAGCGTTATACGCTCTTCGATGAGTTCATGGGCAACGGCGAAGCCAGCATCTACGGCCACGCCTGGACGACGCAGGGCATGACCAACGACTATCACGAGCGCAACGCACACGCGCGCGACGAGGACGGCCCCGCGCCGGACGCGCGCGTCGCGTGGTCGATCTGGCCGTATCCCGTCGCGGGCGAGGACTCGATTCCGCAGTCGGCCATGGACTTCGACTGGTTCAAGGATCTCGACGCGCTCGAGAACGGCCCGCGCGTCGACGTCAGCGGCGTCTTCGGGCCGCGCGGCGAGTTGATCGACGAGCTGCAGCGCAAGCACGTCGCGTTTCGCGTCTACGGCGAACAACTGACGATGCTGACCGGCGGAAAGATCGCGTCCGGCTTGGCGGATCACGCCGATCGCGATTACCCCGGCGCGCACATCGATTTCAGCGTGCTCGATACGGAGCGAGCGAAGCTTTTTCTCGACGACGTGAAAGCGCACGGTCTGCCCCAATACGCCTACCTGACCCTGCCGACCGATCACACCGCGGGCAGCAAGCCCGGCTTCTACACGCCGGCGTCGTACGTGGCCAGCAACGACGTCGCGCTCGGCCAGATCGTCGCGGGCCTTTCGCGCCGGCCCGACTGGCGCAGTACGGTCGTATTCGTGACGACCGACGACCCGCAGGGCACGGGCGACCACCTGGATTCGCATCGCATGCCCGCGTTCGCGATCGGACCGTACGTCCGGCGCGGCTTCATCGATCATACGCGCTACAGCATTCCGTCGATTTTGCGGACCGTCGAAGTGCTCTACCGGCTCGACCCGCTGAACATTTACGATGCGGGCGCGACGCCGATGCTCGACGCGTTCGCGGCCACGCCGCAGGTCGACGCCTTCGTGCCGTTGCCCTCGAACGTGCCGCTCGAGCGCAACCCCGGCAAAGCGACCTCGCTGGTCTTGCCCCTCGACGGACCCGATGCCGCCGAGATCGCGGCCCAAGAGTGGCACCTGATGCGCGACGCGCGGTAAACGGCGGGGGACGTTCGGGCCCGAACTCGCATCAGAGGGGACATGACGTCGAAATTCCTGATCGCCGCCGCGCTGCTCGCATTGGCCGGCTGCACGCACGTCGGTGCCGGTGCCGGCGTACCGGGTTCGCCTCAGCGCGACACATTGAACGTCGCGATGACCGGAGCGCCCAACACCCTCAACCCGATCCTCTCGACGTCGCAGTTCGAAGTGCAAGTCGAGAACCTGGCACTCGACCCGCTCGTGGCGACCGATCCCGAAGGCCGCGACGTCCCGATTTTGGCGGCCGTGGTGCCGACGCTCGAAAACGGCGGAATCGCGCCGGACGGGCTGACGATCACCTACAAACTGCGCCGCGGCGTCGTGTGGCAGGACGGCGCGCCGTTCACCAGCCACGACGTCCTCTTCACGTGGCGCGCGATCATGAACCCCGACACCGCGGTCGCGACGCGGCACGGGTACGACGACATCGCGCGCATCGATACCCCGGACCGCTACACCGCGGTGTTCCACCTCAAACGCCGCTTCGCGCCCGCCGTGCACACGTTCTTCGCGCACAGCGATTCGCCGATCGAGATCTTACCCGCGCATCTCCTCGAGCGCTATCACGATCTCAACAACGTTCCGTTCAACTCGCTGCCCGTCGGCACCGGGCCCTTTCGCGTCGTGCGCTGGGCGCGCGGCGACCGGATCGAATACGTCGCCAACGACCGGTATTTCTTGGGGAAACCCGGGCTGCGCCGCATCGTCGTCCACTTCGTCGCCGACGAGAACACGGTCATCGACGAGATGCGAACGCACGAGATCGACTGGTTCGTGCAAGCCTCGCCCCGCGTCTACCCGCAATTGCGCGGCATCGCGGGCATCGTGCCGCACCTCGTGCCCTTCAACGGCGTCGACTCGATCATGTTCAATACGACGCGCGCCCCGTTCTCCGACGCGCGCTTGCGGCGCGCGGTCGGGCTGGCCGTCGATAAGCCCGCCCTCGTGCGCAAGGTGACCTACGACACCACCCTGCCCGCCACCGAAGACCAGCCGTCGTTCATCTGGGCCTTCGATCCGAGCGCCGGAACGTACCGGCGCGATTTGCCCGCCGCCAGGGCGCTCTTGGAGGCCGCGGGCTGGCATGCCGGACCCGACGGCATCCGCCTCAAAGACGGCCGCCGCCTCGCCCTGAGCCTCGCGTTTCGCACCGATAGCCTGACCGACCGCAATCGCGGCGTCGTGATCGCATCCTTGCTGCGCGATGCCGGCATCGACGTGAGCCTCAAAGGCTACACGACGACCTTGCTCTACGCGCCCGCGGGTGAAAACGGCATCTTGGCGAGCGGAAACTACGATGCCGGTCTGCTGACCTGGTACGGCGGCGTCGATCCCGACGATTCGACCCAATTGCTGTGCGACCAGATCGCGCCGCGCGGCTACAACTGGTCCCGCTATTGCAACCCCGCGATGGATGCCGCCGAACATCTCGCGCTCGCGAGCTACGACCGGCCGACGCGCAAACGCGCGTACGCGCAGGTGCAGCGCCTGCTCGCCGCCGACGCTCCGTACGTGTATCTCTGGTGGCCGCGTCAGATCGAAGCGGCCACCGCCGGCCTGCAGAACTTCCGGCCCAACGGGATCGTGGAAGCGTGGAACGCCTATCAGTGGCGGCTGGGCGCGGAGCGCAAATAGTTCAGCGTTTGACGATCGATGCGGCCGTCGGTTCGCACGCGATTTTCGAGGTTCTCGACGTGCATGAAGGCGACCAGCGCCGCGCGGGCGGCGTCGTCGAACCGCGCGTCGCCGGCGGGCAGCGCGCCGACGCGCATCAATTCGCGGGCGATCTCGCTGCCGAGTTCCGCATCGACGGCGAGTACGTCGCCGGGTTCGGGCGCGAAGAAGTAGAGCTTGTGCAACTCGAGAATGCGCGCGAGCTCCTCGATGGGTGCCGGATGATCGTCGACGCGTAGATCGACGTAGCGGTCGTTGAAGCCGGCATATCCGCCGCCCGGCTTTTCGATGATCAGCGCCGCGCTCTGTTGGCCGCGCTTGTCGCCACCCGCCGCCTGCGCCGCGCGCAGCGCGGCGACGATCCGGTCCGCGAGGTGGCCCGTGGTGCTGCGAAACGTTTCGGCGAGCGCGGCGACCACTGCCGGTCCCGCCAGGCAATTGCCTTGAGCCGCGAAGTCCTCGCCCGCGATGCCGCCGGCCCAGTCGATGCAACGCGCCCCCGTGAAGCTGAACGACGCGCCGCTCGCCGCGACGATGCCGAACTGACGATCCTCGCGCGCTGCATCCTGGTCGACGAGCGCAGCGCCGACCTCGGGCGGCGCCGTGCCGGCGCTCAGCAGCGCGAGCGCCGCCGGTCCGTAACCCGTGTTCGCGAAGGCCTGGGTCGCGATCGCGCCGGCGCCGGCGCGGACGAACGGAACCACCGCCCCGACGCTCAGGAACTTCGACTGTACGCCGACGCCGAGCTCGCCCGTACGGCGATCCGCGGCGACGAGGGAGAACGTGCTGGGTGGCATGCGCGGCCGTTCTCCAACGGGCCGCGCGATGCCGTCAGAACGGCTGCAGGCCGAAGGAATCCGGATTCGCGGCGGAGGTCAGGAACGTCGGCCACGGCGGAACGCCGGGACCCGCGTACGCGACGGGCGCGCCTCCGGGTGACACGCCCGCAGCCGGGACGGGCGCCGGTCCGGGAGTGGGGCCACCGGGGCCGCGGGTCAAGTAGCCGCCCAGATCCACGTCGCTCGCCGACGCGCGCACGTCGACGCCGCCCGACGGGTTGCGTTGCAACGTCGTCGTGATCGAGCCGCCTTGCGCGTTGACGTCGTTGACCGTCAGCGAACCGTCCGCGTTGAGGGTCACGCTTTCGCCGTTACCCAGCGAGGTCGCAACGCCGGTCTGTAGGCTGACGCTCTGCCCGTTCGAGATCACGCTGTAGGAGCCGTTCCCGTTCAAGGTAACGCTGGTGGCGCCGCCGCTCGTTGCAATCGTCGCGCTCTGGTTGAGGGTCGTGCCGTTCGACGCCGGTTGCGTCGCCGACGTCGAGATCCGATAGCCGCCGGCGAACGAGTCGGAGTTGAGCAGGTCGCCGTGCGAGTTCATGTTATTCCAACTATTCTGCGTCTGCGTTCCGTTCGCGTTCGTGCCGTCGAAAGAGTCGTGCGGGTCGCCGACCGACGATGCGGTCGCGCTGGTGTAGTAGGTCTCGGCATAACCCGGTGGTGCCGTCGAGACGGGCGTTGCGGGCGCTGCGGGCGTCGCGGGCGTCGTGGATACCGGGCTCGACGAGCCGTTCGTGCTTCCGAGCGCCGAGCCCAATTGACCGAGCAGGCTGGAGACGGCGTTCATGAAATCGTTCATGACCGAACCAAAACTCCAGCCCGTCTGTGGCGAGGCCGGCCCCGCGCCCGGGGAGCCCGAAGGCCAGCCCCACGGCGTCGGCGCGACGTCGTCGCCCGGCGGTGGCATCGCCTGCGCGGCGGGAACGGCTGCGGCGCCGCTCTCGAATTCCGGAAACCCCGGGGCGGCACCGAAGGCGCCTCCGAAGGGAGTGTTGTTGATGACGGACATGCTGCTTGCTCTCCGTGGGCGTAGTCGTGTCGCGCTCCTATCGCGACGCGGGCACCCGGCGGAAAGAGCCGTCGAGGGCGAGTGCCGCCGCCAGCAGCGAGAGCACCGCGGCGGTTTCCATCGCGAACCGGAATCCCGCCGCATAGGATCCCGCGATCGCCGCGGCGACGGTCTCGCGATCGCGGCTCGCCGCGAGCGCCGGCGGCACTTGGCCGCCCACGACGAGGCCGTGCTCGCGCGCGAGCACCGCGCGCGTGGAGGGCGCGATTCGCACGCCGCCCAACTCGCGCGCGAGCGAGACGTCGAAGACGTGCGCGAGCGCGATGCCGAGCGCCGCGACCGCGATGAGTCCCGCCGCGCGCGACACCGCGTTATTGATTCCGGATGCGACGCCGGCGTGCGCGACCGGGACCGCGTCCATCACCGTCGTGGTGAGCGGCGCGACGAAGAGTGCCCCGCCGAGTCCCAGTACGACCGCACCGGGAAAGAACGTGGTCCAGTAGGAACCGCCCACACCCGCGAGCGCGAAGAGCGCGAAGCCCCCCGCCGCGAACGCGCCCCCCAGCGCAAGTGGAAGGCGCGCGCCGATGCGCGCCGTGAGCCCGCCCGACCAGCGCGAAAACGCGAACATGATCCCGATGAACGGCAGCAGCGCGGCGCCGGCCTGCGCGGGCGTGTACTTCTGAACGTTGATCAGATCGAACGGCAAGAAATACAGGCTTCCGCCCAGCGCCGCGTAGAGCAGAAACGTGTACAGGTTCGCAGCCGTGAACGCGCGCGACCGGAAGAGGTCCAGCCGGATCATCGGATGCGTCTCGCGCGCTTCGACGAATGCGAACGCCGCGAGCCCGAGCAGGCCGCCCGCGATCGCGGCGAAGCCCGCCGGATCAACCGTCGTACCCTGCAAACGGATCAAGCCGTAAACCAGCGCGCCCAGTCCCGCGGTCGCGAGCGCCGCGCCGCCCACGTCGACCCGGCGCGCGGCGGACTCATCGCGGCTCTCGTCGACGCGCAGCGCGAGCACCGCGATCACGAAGAGCGCGATGGGCGCGTTGATGAAAAACACATAACGCCAGGAGCCCAGACCTACGAGCCAGCCGCCCAAGAGCGGGCCGAGCGCGGAGGTGATCGCGGAAAATCCGGACCACGTCCCGATGGCGCGGCCGCGCGCTTCACCGGAAAAGGCCGCACTGATCAACGCCAAACTGCCCGGCGTCGCGAGCGCCCCGCCCGCGCCTTGGACGCAGCGCCCCACGATCAACACCTCGATGTTGGGCGCCAGGCCGCAGACGATCGAGGCCGCGGCAAAGACGGCCACGCCCGCTCCGAACACGGCGCGCCGCCCGAAAATATCGCCGAGCGAACCGCCGATCAGAATCAACGCCGCCAAGAACAACGAGTAACCTTCCACGACCCACGCAACGCTCGCGGTGCCGGCCCCCAGATCGCGCTGGAGGATCGGTAACGCGACGTTGACCGCCGTGCCGTCGATGAAGCTCATGCTCGATCCCGCGATCGCCGCCGCGAGCGCCCACGTGCCGCGTGCCGCAGCGGACGCGGGCACGCGCCTACCGGTGCGCCGGTCCGGGGACCGGAACGACTCGCAAGCGCTTCAGAGCTTGACCATCGTCTTGATCGAGCGGCGCGAATCCATGGCGGCATAACCGTCGGGAACGCCCTCGAGTCCCACGGTGAGATCGAAGACGGGCGAGGGATCGAGCCGGCCGGCGAGGACGTCGGCGAGCAGTTCGTCGATGTACGCGCGCACCGGCGCGACGCCGCCGCGCAGGGCGATGTTCTCGCCGAACAACCGGCGCAGATTGAGCCCCTTGAGCGAACCGTACGGGACGCCGACGTATCCGATGGCCCCGCCCGGGCGCGCCATTCCCGATGCCATTGCCATCGAATCTTCGTTACCGACGCACTCCAGCACGGCGGCCGGCCCGCCGCCGGTCATCTCCAACGCTCGCGCCACCGCCTCGGCGCCGCGTTCGACCACGACGTCGGTCGCGCCGAACCGCCGGGCCAGCGCCAGGCGCGGCTCGTGGCGGCCGAACGCGATGATGCGTTGCGCACCCAAGCGTTTGGCCGCGAGCACGGCGCACAGGCCGACCGCTCCGTCGCCGATGACCGCGGCGGTCGTGCCCGGCCCGACGCCGGCGGCGAGAGCCGCGTGATGCCCCGTGCCCATGACGTCGGTCAACGGCAGAATGCGCGCCAACAACCCCTGGTCGTTCGCGGCCTCGCGAGGAATCTTTACGAGCGTACCGTCCGCGCGCGGCACGCGGACGGCTTCACCTTGGCCGCCGTCGCAGTCGCCGCCGCCGAAATACCCGCCGTACAGGCACGACGTCTGCACGCCGCGCCGGCAAAACTCGCACGCGCCGCACGAATACGCGAACGGCGCGAGCACCAGGTCGCCTTTGGCGACGTTGCGGACCTCGTGACCGACGTCTTCGACGACGCCCATGAGTTCGTGGCCGGTGCGCCAGCCCGATTTCCACTGCTTGGCCTCGCCGCGATAGAACCACAAGTCCGAACCACAGATGCAGGCATGCGTTACGCGCAGCACGACGTCCGTGGGCGCTTCGATGACGGGGTCGGGAACCTGCTCGACGCGTACGTCGCCGGGCCCGTGATACACGGTCGCTTTCACGCATGCGAGGTACCGCGCGCGTGAACGCGATGCCTGGCTTACGGGTCGAGCGTTTCTTCCTGCGCGACCTCCTCACGTTGCGCGGGCGTGGGCTGACGCTCTTCGGTGAGATCGTCTTCCATCGCGCGATCGCCCGCCGCCTCGTTCTCCCATTGCGACGCCGCGGTGGGACGGCCGGGCTCCACGCCTTCGCCGGGATGCGGATTACCGGTCATCACTCTTCCTCCGCGGTCGGGTCGGCTACGCCGAACGCGTTTCGCTTCGAGGACGTCGTCCGGTCGCTTTGCGACCGCGCGGGCGTGGGGTCGACGCGCGGATCGTCGCTCGTACCGGCATGCGGATCGCCCGCGTCCGCTTCGCGCGGATCGTTCCGCTGCTCGTCGCTCACGGCCACGACGACTCCGCGGACGGACACACGACCATCTCGCGAATCTCGCACTCGGGCGGCTGCGAGAGCGCGTAGACGACGGCGTCGGCCACGTGACGGGGATCGTTGAGCCGCGCATCGGCGGGCGGCTTGTACTGTTCGGTGCGCCCCTCGAAGAAGTTCGTGTGCATGCCGCCGGGAATCAGACAGGTCACCTTCACGCGGTCCTTGAGTTCGACGGCGAGCGCCCGCGAGAAACCGACGACGCCGAACTTGCTCGCGCAATACGCGGTCGCGTCGGAAACGGCTTTGATCCCCAGGGTCGACGCGACGGTGACGACGTGGCCGCGGTTACGCTCGAGATGGGGCAACGCGGCGCGTACGATCGAGGCCGTGCCGATCAGATTCACGCCGATCACCCGCTCCCACGCGTCGGCCGCGACGTCGCCGAAGCGACCGCACGCGTCGACCCCCGCGGAGGTCACGACGGCCGTGATCTCTCCGTAACGCGCCGCGATGGCGGCGACCGCCGATTCGACCGCCGCGCGGTCGGCGACGTCCACGGCCATGTCGCCGGGCTCGTCGCCCGCTCGAAGATCGAGCGACACCGCGGCACCACCCGCCGCGCGCACCGCTTCGACCACCGCGCGCCCGAGTCCCGAACCGCCGCCGGTCACCACCACGCGACCGAGCGCGCGCGGGACGGGGACGCGCCGATCCAAAAGCTCCGTAGTTTGCACGAGCACCTCCGCATGTGGAGGTGCGCGCGGAGCGCATCGTTCAAACGCGCTCGGCCGAGCGGCGAGCGGCCCTGCCGGCTTGGCTCGTGTGATACCATCTGATGCCAATGAAGCTTCGATGGGGAGCGTTCGCGCTGGCGTCGGTCGTCGCGGGTGCGTATTGGGCCGGTGCGCGCCGCAAGCGCGACGTCGTCCGCGCCGCGGTCGCGGCGACGCGCCATGCTTCCGAGAGCGCTTTCAACGAACTCGTCGACGAAATTCCGCTCCTGATCTGGATGCACGGGCCCGACGGTCGCATCGCATACGCCAATAATCGCTGGTTCGAGTTCGTCGGCGTACCGAAAACGAGTAACCGGCCCCCCGTTAGCATCTGCGAGCGCATCGTGCATCCCGCCGACTTGGACCGCGTGCGCGAGATCTTCCGCAACGCGATCGCGCGGCGTACGACGTGCGAGCTCGAGGTTCGCATCAAACCGGCGGACGCCGACGAAACGGCTTATCGCTGGGTGCTCGCGCGCGCCGTGCCGAGCGTCGGCGCGTTCGGCCGCACGCGCTGGATCGGCATCGCCACCGACATCCACGAACGCAAACTCGCCGCGGAAGAACGGGACGCGCAACTCCGCTCGCTCGCCGAAGCGGTGCCCATGATCGTATGGCGGGCGCGGCCCGACGGCAGCGCGGATTACTTCAACTCGCGTTGGACCGAGCTCACGGGGCTGACGCCCGCCGAGAGCGCCGACGCCGGCTGGCTCGAGGCGCTCCATCCCGACGACGCGACGGCCACGGCGACGGCCTGGAAGCGGGCCGTGCGCAGCCGCCGTCCGTACGAAATGGAAAGCCGGTTTCGCGACGCGCGTCACGGCGGCTACCGGTGGTTCCTCGCGCGGTGCGTGCCGCAATTCGATGCGACGGGTCAGGTAACGTGCTGGCTCGGGTCGTGCATGGACATCGACGACCGAAAACGTTCGGAAGCAAACCTTCGTTTGCTCACGGAGACCGGAGCGCGCTTGATCGCATCGCTGGGCGTCCAGGAATCCCTCGACGCCGTTATCGGCGTGCTGATCGCGCACGACGCGGACTGGGCCGCCATCTCGCACGTCGACGCGCGCGCGACGCCGCGCTTCGTGGCCATCCGGCACCGCGAACCGGCGGCCGACCGGCGCGCGGCCGCGGTTCTCGGCGTGTCGTACGGCGGCCCGCGAGGTCAGGGAATCGCCGCGGCCGTGGCCAGCGGCGTTCCGCACCTGTGGTCGCGCCTGCCCGGCGATTGGCTCGACGGCGTGCCCGAGCCGGCTCGCATCGCGCTCGAGTCGCTGGGAACCACCTCGGCGCTCAGCGTTCCGACGCGCGTCGGCCATCGGGTCGCCGCGCTTCTAACGGTGGGCCGCGGTTCCGGTCACCGGCCCTTCGAGGATCGGGATTTGCCGACGTACCTGGAAATCGCGCGCCGGCTCGGCGTCGCCACGAAAAACGCGGAGAGCTACGAGAACGAGCGCCGGGTAGCCGACTCCTTTCAGCGCGCCGCCTTGCCCGCCGAACTCCCCCGCCATCCGCGGATTTCTTTCGATGCGGTCTACGAAGCGGGCCAAAGTGAGGCGCTGGTCGGCGGCGATTGGTACGACGCATTCGTGCTGGGCGACGGACGAGTCGTCGTCTCGATCGGCGACGTGTCGGGTAACGGGTTGGCCGCCGCCGTGACGATGGGCTTGGTGCGGCAATCGATCCGCGCGGCGGCGCGCATCGATCCCGCTCCGGTCGCGATCCTCGACGCCGCCGATCGTACGCTGCGCGGCGACGATCCGGCCCGCATCGTCACGGCTTTCGTCGGGCTGCTCGAACCCTCGACCGGCGACTTCGAATTCGCGGGCGCGGGCCACCCGCCGCCGCTTTGGCGGCGGCCCGACGGCTCGATCGTCGAGTTGAACGCGCCCGGCGTTCCGCTCGGCTTGCGGCACCGTAGCCCGGGCAATCGTGCCGCCACCGTCCGCCTCTCACCCGGCTCCGTGGTGGCGCTTTATACCGACGGGTTGACCGAGGCGACGCGGGACGTCTTCGAAGGCGAACGCTTGCTGCGCGAAGCGCTGGCCGACGCCGCCGTCGCGCAGAGCGACGCGCCCGCACACGGTATCAAGCGCAGCGTGCTGCGTTCCGGCTCGCGGGACGACGTCGCAATCCTGACGATGACGTTTCGAGAAGGCGCCGTGGAGGGGCCCGAGCCGATGCTGTGGTCGTTCGCCGCGGCAGACCACGCAGCGGCGGTCGCAGCTCGTCACGCCTTCGTCGCGGCATTGCGTGAAGCGGGCGTTCCCGAAGCGCGATGCGCCACGGCCGAACTTGTATTCGGCGAACTGGTCTCCAACGCGACGCGGCACACGCGCGGCCAGGTCGACGTGCGCCTCGAGTGGCCCGAGCGCCGTCCGGTGCTGCACGTTCTCGACGAAGGTCCGGGCTATCATCCCGGCGGCTTCGAAGCGGCCGACGCGCTTGCGGAATCCGGCCGCGGGCTCTTCTTGGTCGCGATGCTGGCTGAAGACTTCAACGTCACCAAACGTCCCTCGGGCGGGAGCCACACACGCGCCGTGCTCGCTTGCGAGCGGCGCTCCGCGGGGGCGCTCGCTGCCGGCGCGGCGCTGACGCTCTCGACGGCGGACGGACGTTTAGCCTGAGGCTGGGCAAGGAATCACGCGAGCGAACCAGACTCGGGGGCCGGCACGATTGCCAGGGCGGGATCAGTTATTATCGATCTGTTTGGCATCGGCCGCGCGATCGCGGCCTTCCACGGGCGCAATGCCGGCGACGAGTTCACCGCCGTGGCCGAGACCATCCAGCGCTCGTTGCTCGGCGTGTCCGTTCCGGCGATCGACGGCATCGAGGTCGGCATCCGGGCTGCCCCCGGGCGTCTCGCGGGCGGCGACTACGTCGACGCGATCCGCCTGCCCGGCACGCCCACGGTCATCGGCATCGGCGACGTTAGCGGCAAGTCGTTGCCGTCGGCCTTGATGTCGCTCGGCCTCAAGTTCGCGATCCGCGGTTTGCTGCGCGCTCACCCGAACGATCTGCCGAGCGTCCTGCGGCACGCCAACGACGTGATGGGCGAGACGATCGGGGACGACGAGTACATCTCCGCTCTGCTCTGCTCGATACCGGCGGAGCGCGACCGCCTGATCCTCGCTAATGCCGGACACGATCCGCCGATCGTCTACCGCGCGGCAACGGAAACGATCGAGGAAACCGAGCCGCGCGGGCTCGTCATGGGTGTGTTGCGCGGGTGCCGTTACGAAGCGCAGACGATTCCGCTTCAACCCGGCGACATCGTGGTGCTCTACACCGACGGTTTCACCGAAGCGCGCAATCCCTCGGGCGAACAATTCACCCTCGCGCAGCTCAAGAGCGGCTTGCACGAACACCGCGCGCGCGAAGCGCAGGCCCTGGCCGACGCGCTCTTCGAGCGCATCGAAGACTATACGGCGGGAACCTTTCGCGACGACGCGTCGATCGTCGTGATGCGGCTTCTGCCGTAGCAGGCGAGCGTGTTTTGAGGTAACCCGCGTTCGGCATTCGAGGACCATGCGCGTCCTGGGCATCAACGCGGTTTTTCACGATTCGTCTGCGGCGCTCGTCGTCGACGGCCGCATTGTCGCGGCCGCCGAAGAAGAACGCTTCAACCGCAGGAAGCACGCCAAGACGTGCGTTCCGTTTTCGGCGTGGGAGTTACCCGAAAAGGCGATCCGGTGGTGCCTCGAACGCGGCGGCCTCGATCCCTCGGAGCTCGACGCCGTCGCGTACGGCTACGATCCGCAGCTGGCGCTCCCCACGGAGGATCTCACCGAACTCGAGTACGAGGGCTTGCGAACCTACTACGTCCGGCGCCTGCCCAATTTTCTGGCGACGCTCTTCGGTTCGTTCGATGCCAAGCGAGTCCGCTACGTACCGCACCACGTCGCGCACGCCGCGTCGGCCTACCTCTGCGCTCCCTTCAGGCGCTGCGCCGTCATGACGCTCGACGGCCGCGGCGAGCGTTCTTCGTTTCTCGCGGGCCACGTCGTGGACGGACGGCTGGAACCGCTCGCGACGGTCCCGTTACCGCACTCCTTGGGCTTGCGCTACGAAGATCTCACGACGCATCTGGGTTTCCACCGCTCGTCGGACGAGTACAAGGTGATGGGCATGGCCGCCTACGGCACGCCCCGCTTCGCGCCGCGCATCGCGGAAGCGATGTACGCGACGGGCCTCGGCTTCGTCGCCCCGCCGCTCGATTACGCGGCTTATTGCCCGCCCCGCTCACCGGCCGACGAGGGCTTCGAGCCCGCGCATGCCGATCTCGCCGCCAGCGTGCAACGGCGGCTGCAAGAGATCCTGGTCGAGCTCGCGCACGAACTCCACGCGCGCACGAACGAACGGTGTCTCGCCATGGCCGGCGGCGTCGCGCTCAATTGCGTCGCCAACACCTATCTTGCGGAGCACGGCCCCTTCGAGCGCCTCTGGGTACAGCCGGCGGCGGGCGACGCGGGTACGGCGCTCGGCGCGGCGCTCTACGTCGCGCGCGAAGGCGGCGACCGCATCGAACCGATGCGCAGCGCGGCCCTCGGACGCTCCTGGGACGACGCCTCGATTGCCGCCGCGCTCGAAACCGCCGCCGTCGCGTTCCAGCGCTCCGACGACGTCGCCGAGGACGTCGCCGCGATCTTAGCTGAAAACGGCATCGTCGCATGGTTCGCCGGACGCAGCGAATTCGGGCCGCGCGCGCTCGGGCACCGCAGCCTCCTCGCGCATCCCGGACACGCGGACAATCTGCGCCGGCTCAACGACATCAAGGGCCGCGAGCAATTCCGCCCGGTCGCGCCGATGGTTCTGGCGGAGCGCGCCGCGGAGCTCTTCGACGGCCCGCTGCCGAGCCCGTACATGCTCTTCACGCACCGCGTTCGGGACGGCTGGCGCGAACGCATCCCGGCGGTCACGCACGTCGACGGAACGGCGCGGGTCCAAACGGTCGATGCGACGAGCGAGCCGCTCATCGCGGCCGTGCTGCGCGCGTTCGAACGGCGCACGGGGATCCCGGCCCTCATCAATACGAGCCTCAACACCGCGGGCCGCCCGATGGTCGACGAACCGCGCGATGCGCTCGAGATCTTCGGTTCGACGCCGATCGACGCGCTCGCGATCGAGGGGTACGTGTTGCAGCGCCGCGCGCGCCTGGGCGCCGCCGCCTGACGGCGTGGAGATCGCGTTCGACGTGGTGATTCCGACGATCGGGCGGCCGTCGCTCGGGGTATTGCTGCATTCGCTCGCGCGCGCGGAGGGGCCGGCCCCGGGCCGCGTGTTGATCGTCGACGACCGGCGCGCACCGGCCGCTCCGCTGGAGCTCGAGGGTTTGGGTGAGTTCGGCTCGCGCGTCCGCTTGTTGCGCGGCGCAGCGGCGGGACCCGCCGCGGCTCGCAATCGCGGCTGGCAGCGTTCGCAAGCGCCGTGGGTCGCGTTTCTCGACGACGACGTCGTCGTCGAACCCGCCTGGCGCGCGAACCTCGTGCGCGACCTCGCGGCGTGCGATGCGAAAGCGGCCGGCAGTCAAGGGCGCGTGCGCGTGCCGCTGCCCGCGGGCCGCGCGCCGACCGACTGGGAACGCAACGTGCGCGGACTGGAAGGCGCGCGCTTCATCACGGCCGATTGCGCCTTCCGGCGCGCCGCGCTGCGCGAGGTCGACGGTTTCGACGAGCGCTTTCCGCGCGCGTACCGGGAAGATGCGGAGCTCGCGTTGCGGCTCGCGGCGCGCGGCCGGCCGATCTTCTACGGGCGCCGCGTCGTGCAACATCCGGTGCGGCCCGCGGATGCCTGGGTCAGCGTGCGGCTGCAAGCCGGCAACGCCGACGACGCGTTGATGCTCGCGCTGCACGGCGCGGACTGGTACGAGCGCGCGAGCGCGCACCGCGGCCGCTTCGGTCGGCATCTCGCAACGGTGGCGTCAGCGGCCGGCGCGCTCGCCTGCGCCACGTTCTGGGCCGTCTCGACCGGGCGCTTCGCGTGGGAGCGCATCGCTCCCGGCCCGCGCGACGGCGCGGAAACGGCGAAGATGCTGGCCACCAGCGCCGCGATTCCGTTCGCCGCAGTCTACCACCGCGCGCTCGGCGCGGCGCGGGTCCGGCGCGCGCTGCGACGAACGCACCGGTTGCCGGCGGCCGTGCTCTTCGATCGCGACGGAACCCTCGTCGTCGACGATCCGCAGTTGCGACGCCCGGAGGATCTGCGGCTGGTGCGCGGCGCGCGCGAACAGCTGGCGCGACTGCGCGCGGCCGGAATCGAAGTCGGCATCGTGACGAACCAGCCGCGCGTCGGCGAGGGCCGCCTCTCGCGCGCGGAATTAGCGGCGATTCACGCTCGCCTCGACGAACTCGCCGGCCCCTTCGCCGCGATCGCGAGCTGCACGCACGCCCCGCACGACGGTTGCGCGTGCCGCAAACCCCAGCCCGGCCTGGTCTTGTCGGCGGCGGCCGAAATCGGAGTCGACCCTCGCGATTGCGTCGTCGTGGGTGATATCGGCAGCGATGTGTCGGCGGCGCTCGCCGCCGGCGCGCGCGCCGTCCTCGTACCGACCGCCGTCACGCGCCGCCGGGAAATCGACGCCGCGCCGCTGGTCGCTCGCGATCTGCGTGCGGCGGTCGACGCGATCTTGAGCGGCGTCGCGTGAGCGCCGGCGAACCGAAACGAATCCTCGCGGTTCGGCAGGACAATAACGGCGACGTGACCTTGCTCGGCCCCGCGCTGCGAGCGCTCGCCGCGGCGGGCGAGGTCGTCCTGGTCTGCGCGCCGAGCGGAGAGGGCGCGGCGCGCTTGTTACCCGGCGTCGCGGAGGTCGTGGTGGTGCGCGCCGAGTGGATCGCCGCCGAGCCGCGACCGATCGAGCGCGAAGCGATCGAACGCGACGTCGCGCGGTTGGCCGCGCTCGGCGCGGTCGAGGCGCTGATCTTTACCTCATTTCACCAGAGCCCGCTGCCGACCGCGCTGCTGCTGCGGTTAGCGGGAATTCCGCGGATCGCGGCGATCAGCGTCGATTACCCGGGATCGCTGCTCGACCGGCGCGTGCACGTCAACGACGATCTCCACGAAGTCGAACGCGCCCTCGCACTGGCCGCGGCGTGCGGATATCGTTTGCCGCCGGGCGACGACGGCGGGCTGCGCTACCGTCCGCTACCGCCGCGAGCGACGGAGTTGCCGGCCGAGTTCGTCGCGTTGCAGCCGGGCGCCACCGCGAACGCGCGCGCCTGGGCGCCGGCCAAGATGCGTGCCCTCGCCGCATACCTGCACGCGGAGGGTCACGCGGTCGTCGTCCTCGGCAGCGCGGCCGAACGCGACCTCTGCCGCTTCGTTAGCGGAGATTCCGCGCTCGACCTGAGCGGGCGCACCACGTTCGCGGAGTTCGCCGCGGCCGTGCGCGACGCGCGCGCGCTCGTCGTCGGCAATTCGGCCGGAATCCACGTCGCCTCGGCGGTCGGAACGCCCGTCGTCTCGATCTTCGCTCCCACGATTCCGGCGCGGCGTTTTGCGCCCTGGCGCGTTCCTCACGTCCTGCTGGGCAACGCGGACATCGCGTGCGCGGGCTGCCGCGCCCGCGTCTGTCCCGTTCCCGGGCAGCCCTGCACGGGCATCGTCGAGCCCCACGACGTCGCCGCCGCGCTCCACGCGCTCGGCGTTCATTCCAACACCGCTTCCCGTTCCGAGGTGATCGCATGAATATCGCCATGGTTTCCGAACATGCGAGCCCGCTCGCGGTCCTGGGCGGCGTCGACGCCGGCGGCCAGAACGTGCACGTGGCCGAACTCTCCGCGGCGCTGGTTCGCGCGGGCCATCACGTGACGGTCTATACGCGGCGCGACGACCCGAAGCCGGCGCGCGTCGTGCCGATGCCGTCGGGCGTGTTCGTCGAAATGGTGGACGCCGGTCCGCCGCGGCCGGTTGCGAAGGACGAACTCTTTCCGTACATGGATACCTTCGCCGCGCGGCTGCGCGATGCGTTCGCAGGGGCGCGGCACGACGTCGTGCACGCGCACTTCTGGATGTCGGCGTATGCGGCGCTCGCTGCGGCGCGGCCGCTGGGTCTTCCGGTCGTGCAGACCTTTCACGCGCTGGGCATCGAAAAGCGGCGCATCCAGGGCGAGGCCGACACGAGCCCCGCGCAACGCCTCGCGGTGGAACGCGCCATCATCGCGCAGGCGGATCGCATCGTGGCGACGTCGAGCAGCGAGATCTTCGAACTGTGCCGGCTCGGCGCCGATCCGCGGCGCCTCAAGATCGTGCCGTGCGGCGTCGACGTCGCCCACTTCGACGCCGAGCGCGGAGCTTTGCCCTTACCGCGCCGGCGGCTGCATCGGATCGCGACCTTGAGCCGCCTCGTCGAGCGCAAGGGCGTGGGCGACGTCGTCGCCGCCCTGCGTGAGCTACCCGACGTCGAGCTCGTGATCGGCGGCGGTCCGGCTCCAGCCGAACTCGGTACCGATCCCGAAGCTCAACGCTTGACCCACCTGGCGTTGGCCTGCGGCGTGGCCGACCGCGTAACGTTGCTGGGTCGCGTCGCGAGATGCGACGTGCCGCGCTTCTTGCGCGCGGCCGATGTGGTGGTCTGCGCCCCATGGTACGAACCGTTCGGCATCGTTCCCCTCGAAGCGATGGCCGCCGGACGTCCCGTCGTAGCCACCGCCGTCGGGGGACAGAACGACACCGTGATCGACCGCTTCACGGGTCTGCACGTCGCGCCGCGGCAACCCGCGGCCATCGCGGGGGCGCTGCGCGAAGTGTTCGCCGCGCCGGCCTGGCGCGAGGCGCTCGGCGCCGCGGGGCGAGCGCGCGTCGCGCAACGCTTCACCTGGGATCGCATCGCGGGCGAAACGCTCAAAGTCTATCGGACGCTGGAACGCAGTTCCAACGCGGTGAGCCACACGGCGTGAAGCCGGTCCTGCTCGTCCTGCGCGCCCTCGGCCTCGGCGACTTCCTGACCGGGGTGCCCGCGTACCGCGCGCTCGCACGCGCATTCCCCACGCATCGCCGGGTGTTGGCGGCGCCACGAGCGCTCCACGCGTTGCTGCCCTTGCTCGGGGGCGCCTTCGATGCAGCGGTGGACGCGAACCCCCTCGAGCCGCTCGGGGAGCACGCGCCCGCACCGGACGTCGCCGTCAACCTGCACGGTTGCGGCCCGCAGAGTCATGCGTTACTCGCGGCGCTCGGTCCCCGGCGCCTGATCGCTTTCGCGCACCCAGCCGTCCCCGAAAGCGCGAGCAACCCGCGTTGGTGCGCCGACGAGCACGAGGTTCTCCGCTGGTGCCGCCTCCTGACGGAGAGCGGCATCCCGGCCGATCCCGCGGACCTCGATCTCGCCGCGCCGCTCGCGCCGGCGCCGCCGGCCTTCGCGGGAGCGACGATCGTTCACCCCGGTGCCGCGAGCGCCTCGCGCCGCTGGCCGGCGGAGCGCTTCGCCGCGGTCGCGCGTCATTGCGCGCGGCGCGGCGACACCGTCATCGTGACGGGAGCGCCACAGGAGCGCGCGCTAACGGCTGAGGTGCGACGCCTCGCGCACCTTCCGCGCGAAGCGGATCTGGGCGGCCGCACGAACGTACTGGAACTCGCAGCCCTCGTGGCCGGCGCGGGCCGCTTGATCAGCGGCGACACCGGCGTCGCGCACCTCGCGAGCGCCTACCGCGTCCCGTCGCTCGTTTTGTTCGGTCCCGTATCGCCGGCGCAGTGGGGGCCGCCGCGACGCGCGCAGCATCGCACGCTCTGGGCCGGACGCAACGGCGATCCACACGCACCGCAGACCGATCCGGGCTTGCGTGCGCTCGCTACGCGACGCGTGCTTCGCGAGCTCTCGCAACTGCCCGCGCGCGTGGAAAATCGCGCGCCGCTTCCATAACGCGTTAGCATCGCCCTTGGATTGGGCATAAGCCTACGCGAGATGGCCAAGCAATCAGCGTCCATCACGGTGCACGCTCACGTCGAACAAGTTTACCGGTTGTTCACCCACTTCGAGCACTTCCCGAAATTCATGAGCCACGTCAAGGAAGTGACCTATCTCGACGAACGGCGCACGCACTGGGTGGCCGACATTCTCGGTTCGCGAGAATGGGACGCCGTCGCGGAAAACTGGATCCCCAATCGGCAAATCGGCTGGCGCTCGATCGACGGCGTGCCGCATCGCGGCACGGTGACGTTCGTTTCGCTCGCTCCAGACCGCACCGACGTCCACGTAGAGGTCGAGTACGAACCGCCGGCCGGCGCCCTCGGTTCGCTCGGCGAAGCCCTGGGCGGCGGAGCCGAATTCGCTCGCCGCCTACAGCACGATCTCGATCAGTTCGCACAAATGGTCTACGCCGCACCGCCGGGTGCGCTCGATCCGACGTCGTCGTCGTATATCTTCCACGACGGCAGCGCGGCCGCGCGTTCCAACGCGCCGGACCCACGCGACATATCTTTGGAAGAATCCACAAGAAAGTAAATAGGTAAATCGAATGGGAATTCTCGGCTGGATCATCGTCGGCCTGATCGCGGGCGCCCTCGCGAAAATGGTCGTTCCCGGCGAAGGGCCGGGTGGAATCATCGGCGACATCATCGTCGGCGTGGTCGGCGCGCTCTTGGGCGGCTGGCTCTTCAACCTCTTCGGTCATACCGGCATCGAAGGCTTCAACCTCTATTCGATCATCGTCGCCTTCGTGGGCGCCGTCGTGCTGCTCTTCATCATGCGCGCGTTCACGGGACGGCGCACCGTCGTCTGAGGCAGGCCACGGGCGTTTCGCGGGCCGGCGTCGTTTACGACTCCGGCCCGCTTGCGTTGCAGGCGAACGGCGGTGCGTTAGGGCGAACTCCCGGCGGGGTAAGGCCGCTTCGAGGGCTTGGACGCCCTCGCGACACCCGAGGAGAAACACCTTTGTACGAGACCCTCATCGAACTCGCCGAACACGACGGCGTGCGGGTCATCAAGGTCGGCAACGAAGTCGATATCGCCAACGCGGACACGCTGCAGCGTTATCTCGAGGAAGCGGCCGAGGGGAACGACACCTTCGTCGTCTCCCTGGAGAATTGCCGCTACATCGACTCGAGCGGCCTGCGCCCCATCATCCAGCTCGCCGGCCGGGTCGGCGAGGCGTTCTTCATCGTGGTGCCGCGCGGCACGCAGATCCGGCGAATTTTCGACCTGACGAATCTGGGCCAACGCATGAACGTCTGCGATACCGTCGCCGAGGCGGTTTCCCGCGCGAATGCCTTCCGGCGGGTGGCGGTTTGAGAACCGAGGGCGACGAGCCGCGCGAACTGCATACGCAAGCCGACGCCGAGGCGCCGCTCTCCGAGCGCGAGGCCGAGGTCGCGGGGATGGTCAAGGGCCAAATCGTTTACGGCGACGCGTCGGTCGAACCCAACGCCGACGATCATGCGGATGCCGAGCACGCATCGCCCGACGAGCACTTCTAAAGCGCCGTACGAATCGTCGAGCTCAGTTCTCGATCAGTTGCTCGACGCGCGGGTAGACTTCAGCGACGCGCTCGTGCGGATTGGTCGGGTCGATGATGTCGTGATTTTCGGGCAGATCCTCGAGCACCACGACGTCGGCCGCGCCGGCGCGCGCCGCCGTGAAGCGCGAGGCGACGGCATCGGATAAGGGATTGCTCACGGCGGGCTCGCGCGCGTTGAGCAGCATCGTCGTGCGCGCGGCGGGAACGCGGCGCGGCGCGCTGCGATAGACGCCCAGGCCCAGGCGCATCGCAACCGCGAGACCGCGCGTGGGAAACTTCGGGTAGGCGTGCGGCGGCGTCGAGCGCGGATTTCCGCTGGGGTCCCACGGAACGCTCGTGTTCGGCCACGCACCCAGGGCAGTCGCCAACACCGAATTGAAGAGCGCGCCGAGATTGAAGACGCCGAAGAGCGGCACGATTGCGACGACGCGCGCGATGTCGTGCCGGTCCTGCGCGATCCGCACGGCCAGCGTGCCGCCGAGCGACAGACCCGCGACGACGACCCGCTCGCCGCAGCCGAGCGCGATGTCTGCCGCCTCGCTTGCGATCGACAGGTACGCCGCGGCCGAGACCCGTGCGACCGGCGTCGCGTCGCGGTCGGAGCGGCCATGCCCCGGAAGCCGCGGGATCACCACGCTGTGGCCGCGGCCGTGCAGCCGCGCGGCGAACTGCACCCATTGCTCCGGCGCGTTCGTAAACCCGTGGAGCAAGACGACCGCCAGCGGCGTACGGCGGCCGTGTTCGAAGAAGCGCGAGCGCCCCGTCGGCGCGATGTCGGGGCCGTCGCGCGCGGCGAGCGCCGCAAAGCGCGCCGACGCTTCGTCGAAGTCGCGCGCCGGTTGCGCGGACGGGGCCGGCTCAGGAGTCGACAAGGTCGACCAAAGCGGGGTACACGGCGCGTACGATCTGGGGCGAACGCATCGGTTCGATGATGTCGTGCGAGGGTGGAAGTCCCTTCAAGCGGTGCAGCACCGTGCGCTCGGGCGAGCGGGCCGCCCACAGCGCCGCCAAACGCCGCGCCGCATGGTTGCTGACCGTCGTTTCGCTTTGGTTCAACACGATGCGCACGTCGCGCGCCGCCGGCTTCGAGCGCGCGGCGTCCCGGAAGAGCCGGCTGCCCAGGCCCGCCGCGTGCGCGACGGCGTGCGTGGCGAAGCGCGGATAGCCGTGCTCGGGCTGTTGCCGTTCGCGCAAGAGCGGATCCCACCACCAGAACTGATTCGGCGCGCGGAGCGCGATGCGCAGCACCCGCGTCGTCAGCCGCCGCGGCAGCCAGGCTACGCCGAGGAACGGAGCGATGCTGACGGAGCGGGCCACGGCGCGGTACTGGCCGATCACGGCGCTCAGCAGGCCGCCCACCGAGAAGCCGACCACGACCACCTCGTCGCCGAGCGGCTCCGTCGCGTCGGTCGCGTCGTTGGAGAATTCCAATAACTCGTCGGCGGTCAGATGCGCCAGCGCCGTCGTCAAACGGTCGGTGAGACCGTGGCGCGGCAGGCGCGGGATATACACGTTGGAGCCGCGCTCGTACAGGATTCGCCCGAAGGATTCGAATTGCCGAGGACTCGCAGTCAACCCGTGAAGCAGCAGAAAGGCCCGGCGCGTCTTGACGCCGTGCGAGAGCAGGATGGAATCGTACGAAACCTCGGACCGGGGGGCGTCGCCCCGCGGCTCGGAGAAACCCGGAGGCCTCGTGATATCCACTCGTGACGCGTTCGCCGCGCTTCAAGGAATGCTTGGCGCGCGGGTGCTCGGACGCATGCTCGCGACCGCCGCCGGGGACCCGGTCGGGGTCGCGACGAGCGTTCCGGCGTCGTCGGGCGCCGTCTCGGCCATCGTCCCCGTGCTCGACGAACGTGAGCGGCTAGGGCCCTGCCTCGAAGGCTTGATCGCGCAGCCCGATGCGCTACGCGAAATCCTCGTCGTCGACGGGGGTTCACGCGACGGCACGGGCGACCTCGTTCGGACCTTCGCGGCGCGCGACCCGCGCGTGCGGCTGATCGACGCGAGCCCGGTTCCGGCGCACTGGAACGGCAAGGTCTGGAACCTCGCGAGCGGCTTGGCGGCCTCCGACCCCGATGCGGCCTGGATCGTGACGATCGACGCCGACGTGCGGCCCGGGCCACACCTGATCGCCTCGCTCCTCGCGCACGCCGAACACGCGTACCTCGACGCCTTCAGCGCCGCGCCGCGGCTCGAACTCTCGGGACCGCTCGAGGAAACGCTGCACCCGGCCCTGCTCGCGACGCTGGTCTATCGCTTCGGGTTGCCCGGGAACGTGGCGCGTACGCCGGCCGAGGTGCAGGCGAACGGTCAGTGCTTCATGGCCAAGCGCGAGGTTCTGGTGCGGGCCGGGGCCTTCGCCGCGGCGCGCACCTCGCGCTGCGACGACGTGACCGTCGCAAGGCACCTCGCGGCAGCCGGTTTCGCAGTGGGGTTCTTCGAAGGCGGGGCGCTGGCGTCGGTGCGGATGTACGCGAGCGCCGCCGACTGCTGGGCCAACTGGCCGCGCTCGCTTCCGCTCCGCGACGCGTCGACGAGCCCCGCGCGGGTGTGGCTCGGGTTAGCCGAAGTCGCGCTCGTTCAGGCGCTCCCCCTGCTCGCGACCGCGATTTCGCTCGCGCGCGGCGACGACACGGACACGCTCTTCTTCCGCGTCAACGCGGCACTCGCGCTGGCGCGGCTCGGCGTGCTCGCCGGAACCCGCCGCGCCTACGCCCGCACGAGCGGCGCGTATTGGCTTTCGCCGCTCGCGGACGCAGCGGTCGCACTGCGGCTCGTCGCCTCGGCGACGTCGCGCGTGCAGACGTGGCGCGGCCGGGCCATGGTGGCGGAAGCGTGAGCGTTCCGATGCGGCTCGCGACCGCGTTCCTGGGCCTTCACGTCCTGGCGCTCGCGCTCGGCATGTTCGGGTTGCTCTCGGCGGTGCCGGATCCCGCGCAGTTCGCGGGCAATCCGGCCGCCATGGCGTTCTACGACTGGGCGATCCAGAACACGGGCACGGTCGATATCTGGACCGGCACCCTGGCGATGCTCGCCTTCGGCGTCGCGGTCGTCGGCCTTCGGCGCACCGCGCTCTTCTTCGTCGCGGCGACCGCGATCTCGGCGGCCGCCGAATTGACGGGAACGAAAACCGGCTGGCCGTTCGGCGGATACGAGTACACGGGATTTCTCGGCCTGCGGCTGCTCGGGCGCGTTCCGTACACGGTCCCCCTGTCGTGGTTCTACATGGGCTTCGCCTCGTTCTTGTTGGCGGCCAAGATCGTACAGCAGCGCGATGCGCGCGGGTCAACGCTGTGGTCGATCGTGCTCGGCGCGTGGCTGTTGACGGCCTGGGATCTCGTGCTCGATCCCGCGATGGCCAGCGACAAGATGACCGTCATGCACTTTTGGGTTTGGAAGGAACACGGCGCGTATTTCGGCATGCCGCTGCGCAATCTGGCGGGTTGGCTCGGCACGGGCCTGACCTTCATCGCGGTGGGACGGCTCGCGTGGCGCGGCCCCTTCAACGCGGCGACGGCCGGCACGTGGCTGCCCTTCGGGGTCTACGCGGCCAACGTCGCGTGGGCGATGGCGCTGAGCCTCTCGGTCGGGCTGTGGCCAACGGCCGTGGCGGCCGTCGCGTTGAGCTTGCTGCCCGCGGCGCTGGCCTTACGGCCGGCCCCGAGCCGGGAACCGCTGACGGCGTGAACGTGGCGATCGCGTTGCGCGCGATCGCGGCTTACTATGCGACGCGCGACCTCGATCTGCGCATCGAGGGCATCGAGTCGCTGCCCGCGCGCGGCGGGGCGATTCTGGCCGTTCGGCATTACCACCATCTGTACGACGGCGTCGCCCTGGTGCGCGGCCTGCCGCGCCTACCGCGCATCTTCGTGGCGCTCGATTGGGCGCGCACGCCGTGGCAGCGTTTCCTGATGGAAACGCTCTGCCGGCTCGCGGAGTGGCCGGTCGCGCTGCGCACCGAAAACGTCGCTGCCGCGAGCGGAGCCTTCGCGCCCCACGAAACGCTGCCGTACGTCCGGCGCTCGATCGCTTCGGCGGTGAAGCTCTTGCGGGACGGCAAGATCCTGGCGATCTTTCCCGAGGCCTATCCGGCGATCGATCCGGCCGGAGCGCGTAAAAGTGAGACGGCCTTCCTGCCGTTCCGGCCCGGGTTGCTCGCGATCGTGGCCGCCGCGGAACGCGCCGGCGCGCCGCCGGTGCCGATCGTGCCCGTCGGTTTGCACTACGCCCGGGCCGAGAGCGGACGCTGGAACGTGTCCATGCGCCTGGGCCGGCCGCTGTTTCTGCGCCAAGCTGCGTCACGGCATGCCTTGCTCCAGGAACTCTCGACCCGGGTGCGGGAGCTGTCCGCGTAGGTGGCAATTCCCGAACGCGCCGAGCCGGTCGATCTCGCGGGTTATCTCGCCGTGATGTCGCGAGCCGTCTTCCAGGCCGGCGTCTCGTGGAAGATGATCGAGGGCAAGTGGGAGGCCTATCTCCGCGCCTTCGAGGGCTTCGATCCCGTCGCGGTCGCCGCGTTCGGCGAAGCCGATCTCGAACGGATCATGGCCGGCGGCGGCGTGATGCGGACCTACAAGAAGCTCGCGGCGACGGTGGAGAACGCGCGCACCCTGCTCGCGCTCGACCGCGAGCACGGCGGATTCAAACGCTACCTGCGCAGCTTCGCCGGCTACCCCGAGCTCGCGGCCGACTTACGCCGGCGCTTCAAGTTCCTGGGCGAACTTTCGGTGTATTACTTCCTCTTCCGGGTCGGCGAGCCCGTGCCGCGCTTCGAGGAGTGGGAGACCACGATCCCGGGCGACCATCCGCGCATGCGCGAGATGATCGCGCACGCGCGCGCGGGCGGATGGCCCGGGTGACCTCACGATTGCGGCCGGTGCACAGGCGACGCGGCTCCGGCTGCGAAGGTGCCGCTTGGAGGTTTTCACCATGAGCGCTATTGCCGAACCGGCCGCCGCCCCCTCACCGATCCGCGAGCGCTGTTCGCCCGAAGAGTGGCAGACTCGCGTCGACCTCGCCGCCTGTTACCGCCTGGTCGCACACTTCGGCTGGGACGATCTGATCTTCACGCATATCTCGGCGCGCGTCCCCGGGCCCGAGCATTACTTTCTGATCAACCCGTACGGGCTGACCTTCGACGAGATGACGGCTTCCAGTCTGGTCAAGGTGGACCTCGACGGCAAGATTCTCGAGCCGACGCCGTACTTCATCAACCCGGCCGGCTTCACGATTCATAGCGCGATCCATGCGGCTCGCGAAGACGCGCTGTGCGTCTTGCACCTGCACACGACCGCGGGCGTCGCGGTCTCCGCCCAAGCGCACGGCCTGCTCCCGCTCAACCAGACCGCGATGATCGTCACGGGCGATCTGGCCTATCACGATTACGAAGGCATCGCGCTCGACCTCGACGAGCGGCCGCGCCTGGTTGCCGACCTCGGCGAGAAGAACGCGATGCTGTTGCGCAACCACGGGACCTTGGCGGTCGGAACGTCGGTTCCCAATGCGTTCCTGACGATGTACTTCCTCGAGCGCGCCTGCGCGACGCAAGTCGCGACCTTGGCCGGCAATCCCGAGATCTACCAGCCCACCGAAAAAGTCAAAGCGCTGGTCACCCAACAGGCCACCTACGGCCGCGGCATGGTGGAAGGCATCGCGTGGGCGCCCTTGCTGCGCCGTCTCGACCGAATCGATCCGAGCTACCGCGATTAACGCCGCGGCGTAGGGACCGTGTCCGGCCTGATCGTCCTCTTCGTCTTCGCGTGTATCGCCTTCGGCGCGTACCAGTGGATCCGCTCGCTCTCGCGCGGCGGAACCGGTAGCGCTTCCGGCGGCACGACGTCGGGTAGCGCGCTCTCCGATGCGGTGCGCCGCGCGAACGAACGCGAAGTTCTGCGTCTCCAAGGGCGCGCGTTCGAGGTCGACGTGTCGGACGAGCGCGCGGCTCCCGGCGCGCCGCCGCCCGGCCTCGCCGAGTTCGCCGCCCTCGTCGAACGCGAGACGGGAGGCCGGCTCGGCAGCTCGGTCGTGCGCGCCGGCGCGCTGCAAGCCGCGCTGGAGGCGGCATTCGAGGCGCAACAGCCGAGCCGGCCGCCACGCACGCAGCCGGCTCCGGCGCGTGCCCCCGCGCGCCCCGCCGCGGCGTCCACGCGCCGGCCGCGGCCCGGACCATCGTCGCCCCAACCCGTCGCGCCGCCGGCGCGGCCACCCCTGGAGGCCCTGCGCGCGGTCCCGCCGCTCCGGCGGCGCCACGCGCTCGCGGCGCTCGCACCGATGGAACCGCTGTCACCGCTCGCACCGCGCGCGGTAAGGAGCTCTTGAAGCCATGGCGCTGTTAACCGTTATCTCGACCCTCTCGGACCAGGGTCTCGAAATGATGGGTCCCGAGACGATCATCTATCACTACCCCTCCGCGAACATCGTGAGCGGCTCGCTCTTGACGGTGGAGAGCAATCATTTCTGCGTGCTCAAGTCGCGCGGGGCGATCCTCAACGTTTACGAGACCGGACAATACCCGATAACGACCGGCGATAAGCCCCTGGTCGGTTCCTTCGTGCAGGGCTTTTTCGGCGGCCAGAGTCCGTGGCAGTACGAAGCCCTCTACATCAACCGCGCCAAACTCGTCGTCAAAGCCTCCGGCGTCGCGCTCTCGGCGGAAATGGCCGAGATGACCTACGACGTCGATTATTACATTCACGTGCCGACCAAAGACGGCGCGCTCAAGCTCGTGCAGCACATGCCCTACGCGGGCCACGTCCTCACGACGTCCGCGGTCAACGAGTACGCGGGCCCCGTCGTCGAACAAGCCATCAACCAGTTGATCCAGGTCACGCCGCTCGAGCGCGTCAACGAAAAGATTCACGAACTCGGCGAGCTCGTCCGCTCGCATTTGAGCGACTTCCTCGACGGGTACGGCATCACGCTCGATACGGTGAAAGTCTTGGTGCGTCCGCGCGACGAGCGGATGCGCGCGCTGATCGCGCTCAAAGCGTTCGGGTTGAGCGAACTGGACGCGGTGCGTTATTACACCGCGATCCTGATGGCCGAACGCGGCGTCGTCAGCGCGCCCAACATGGCGATCGGCAAGGAGTTCACGATCGGCGGCGTCGTGCCGACGGTCGCCACCGAAGCCGTGGCCAAGGGGCTCAACGGCACGCCGTGATGCAACCCCAACCGCAGCCGCTCGCGATCGAAGACGTCGTCGCGGCCCTGCTCGACGCGCAGGCGCCGTCAGCCGATCCGATCGTCCAAGCGATACAGGTCGCGATGAGCGGCTTCGGTTACAACTTCTACGACGCGCGCAACGTCGCGCGTTCGAACGACCAGCTCGTGCGCGAGCGGGGCGCGGGACTGCTCGGCGAAGCCGTGGCGCAGCTCGCGACGTACGAGCGCCGCTACCGGGAACGCAACGTGCTTCCCGCCACGCGGGAGAATCCGTTCCCGCCCGAAGACGTGATGCGGCGCGTGCGCGCGCTCGACGCGCTGCGCAAGCGGATCGAAGCGGCGATCGCCGCGCTCGCGACCGCGGAAACGCCGGCCACCGACTCGATCTGGTTCCGCTTCCGCGACGAACGGACGCTGCTGCTCCGCCTCGTTGCGGCGGACGTCGAGCTGGCCCTCGGCGCGAAACGCCTGCGCGACGCCGTCGGGGCGCTTGCCGCCGGCCACGACGACGCCGCATCGCTCGACGCACCGAACGCCCGGCTCGACGAGCTGGACGCCGCACTCGTGAAGCGCCGCGCCCTCTTGCGAGCTTCTTGACGCTCTCGAGCGGCTTGCGCGCGGATGCGTTAATCGAATGCCCCGCTCGAGTGAAAACCAGCGCGCGGCGTTCGAACGGGACGGCGTCCTCTTCCGATTCCGGTCTATGACGAGGAGCGGATCGCGCTCATGCAGTCGCGGCTCGAGGTCCTCGGGCGCGCGAGGTCCGGTCAGTTGCCGCCCGGGCTCAACGTCAAGGTGCACCTGATCGTGCCGTGGCTGTGGAACATCGTTCACGATTCGCGCATCCTCGATCCAATCGAATCCTTACTCGGGCCCGACATCCTGTGCTGGACGTCGAGCTTTTTCGATAAGCCGCCGTTCGGCCCACGGTTCATCCCGTGGCACCAGGATGCGAAGCATTGGGGGCTCACGCGACCGGATGCCGTGACGGCTTGGGTAGCCTTTACATCCTCCGACGTCGAAAACGGCTGTATGCGCGTGGTGCCCGGGAGCCACACGCGGCAACTGCCGCACGTAGGTGACTCCGATCCCGACAACATGGCGCCAAGCGGCGGAAAGCTCTCGCCGGCCGTCGATGAAGCGGACGCCGTCCGCTATATCGCAGCCGACCTCGCGCACGCCGGCGGGGCGCGATACTCGGCAACGCTCGTGCGCGGGCGCGACCACGACACGTTTGATTTGGAAACCGAACCCGAAGGCGAACTGCATCCCGCAGCGCTGAAGCGCCATGCCGGCATCATGCGACGAAATCGCCCGCCCAGCCCGGCGTTCGAAACGGCGACTCGAAGGCCAGGCGGTGCGCCGGCTCTTCCTCGACGGACGCTACAGCGATGCCGCGGCGCGTACGCCGCGCGCGATGGCGCGCGCCGTGGCGTCGGCGGCGAGCACGCCGATCAGATCGAGCGGAAGATCGACGTCGCCGACGCTGCACGCGAAGATCGTATCGCCGTCGCGCGTGAGGTGCGCGGGCACGACGGCGCGCGCGAGACCGTCGTGCGCCATCTGCGCCAGCTTCTGCGCCTCGGCCTTCGTCAAGCGCGCGTTCGTCGCGACCACCGCGAGCGTCGTATGCGCGCCGGGCGCGACCGACGGCGGCTGCGCTAACGCGGCGACGACGTCGAACGACTCGGGACCGCTCGGGCCCGCGATCAGCTCGCCGCTCGCCGGATCGTAAACGTTGCCGACCGCGTTGCAGACGGCCAGCGCGCCGACCACCGCTTCGCCGTAACGCAGCGACGCCGTACCGACGCCGCCCGGCCGGGCGCGCTCGAGGCCGCCGAGTTTGGCGACCAGCGCCCCCATGCCCACCCCGGCGCGTCCCTCGGCCGGCCGCTCGCGCGTGGCGGCACGGACGGCGGCGGCGCCCATGGCGCGATCGGGCCGGCGCGTACCGTCGCCCGTGAAGAGATCGAAGATCACGGCCGTCGGGACCAGCGGCACGCGCCACGGGCCGACCGCATAGCCGATACCGCGCGCTTCGAGTTCGGCCATCACGCCGCCGGCGGCATCGAGCCCGAACGCGCTTCCGCCCGCGAGCAAGACGGCATGCACCCCCTCTACGTGAGCCGTGGGCGCCAGCAGATCGGTCTCCCGCGTACCCGGCGCGGAGCCGCGCACGTCGACGCCGCAGACGGCGCCCGCGTCGTCAAAGAGAACGACGGTGCAGCCCGTGCGCGCGTCCGAATCGTGAGCGTGCCCGACGCGCACGCCCGGCACGTCGACGATGCTGCCGTCCATCTCAACCGGCATTCGCCCGACTCGACGTCATCTCCCGAGGGCCGCGAACCGGTTCTCCGGGGTACGATAGAGGCGTGGATCATCTTTCGGCAGCGCGCGCCCAAATGGGAACGTCGCTCGCATTCCATTACATCTTCGCGGCGCTGGGCGTCGGCTTGCCGATGCTCTTGGTCATCGTCGAAGGGCTGTGGCTGCGCACCAAGGATCCCGTCTATTATCAGTTGGCGCGCACCTGGTCGCGCGCGCTGCTCCTGCTCTTCGCGATCGGCGCGGTGTCCGGGACCACGCTCTCGTTCGAGCTCGGTCTCCTTTGGCCCGAATTCATGCGGCGGGCCGGAGCGATCGTCGGCGTTCCGTTTTCAGCCGAGGGTTTCGCCTTCTTCATCGAGGCGATCTTCGTGGGCATCTATCTCTACGGCTGGGACCGTCTCTCGCCGCGCGCGCACTGGCTGTGTTCGCTCCCCGTCGCAATCTCCGGCGCGCTTTCGGCGGCGTTCGTCACCGCGGTCAACGCCTGGATGAACACGCCTGCGGGATTCACGCTGCACGACGGCCACGTGGTCGACGTCGATCCGTGGGCGGCTATCTTCAACCCCGCGATGCCGACGGAAGTCGTGCACACGACGCTGTCCGCCTACGTGTTCGCCGGCTTCGCGACGGCGGCCGTGTACGCGCTCGCGCTCTTGCGCGAGCCGTCGAACCGTTACCTCGGCGCAGGCTTACGGGTCGCGATGTTGCTGGCCGCGGTGGCGATCCCGCTGCAACTCGTCGCAGGCGATGTGTCGGCGCGCTTCGACGCGCATACCGAACCCATCAAGCTCGCCGCCATGGAAGGCCAGTACCAAACCGAACGCGGCGCCGCGCTGCAGATCGGCGGTTGGCCGGATTCGCAGGCGCGCCGGACGGAATACGCGCTGCGCGTGCCCTATCTGTTGAGCATCCTCGCCTTCGAGAACCCGCACGCGGAAGTGCGCGGTCTCGACGCGTTCCCGCTCCGCGACGAACCCGTCGTCTGGCCCGTGCACCTGTGCTTCGATGCGATGGTGGGCTGCGGCTCGTTGCTGCTGTTGATCGCCGCCTGGTGGGCCGTCGCGACGCGGCTCGGTTCGCGCGGCGGATCGCGTCCGTTGCCGCGCGGGCTCGGCCCGGCGCTCGTCGGGTCGGGCTTCCTCGCGTTCGTCGCGATGGAGGCGGGCTGGATGGTCACGGAGGAAGGCCGGCAGCCCTGGATCGCGACGGGCTTCCTGCGCACCGCCGATGCCGTTACGACCGCACCCGCGCTCGACCTGGCCTTCTATGGATTCAGCGCGCTGTATCTCTTCTTGGCGACGACGCTCGCGTGGCTGTTATTGCATCTGCGCAACGACGAGACGTTGCAACCGCGCGGCGGTTCGATCGCGCAGTCCCGCTGATGCCGCCCGAAACCCTCGTCGCGCTCGTCGCGCTGGTCGCGATCGCGCTCTATGCGATCTTCGGTGGAGCGGATTTCGGCGGCGGCGTGTGGGACGTGCTCGCGAGCGGCCCGCGCCGCCGCGAACAACAGGCGCTGATCGGGCACGCGATCGGGCCCGTCTGGGAGACCAATCACGTCTGGCTGATCTTCTTGATCGTGTTGCTCTTCACGTGTTTCCCGCCGGCCTTCGCGGCGCTCTCGACGGGTCTCTACGCACCGCTCACCTTCGGGCTCGTCGGCATCATTCTGCGCGGCGCCGCGTACGCGTTCCGCTCGTCGGCGATTCGGGAGGCGTTGCTCTCCCAAGTCTGGGGCCACATCTTCGGCGTGGCCAGCGTCATCGCACCCTTCTTCTTCGGCACGGCGGTCGGCGGACTGACCGTCGGGCACTATGCCTGGACGTCACCGTTCGCGCTCGTCGTCGGCGTGCTCGCCGTTGCGCTGTGCGCGCAAATCGCGGCCGTGTTTCTCACGAGCGAGACGCGCGGGTTGCTGCGCGCCGACTTTCGCGTTCGGGCCATCGTCGCGACGTTCGTGCTGGCGGCGGTCGGCGCGCTCGCCCTGGGCGTCGCGTACGCGACGTCGCGCACGACCTTCGTCGCGCTCGTGCGACCGCAATCGATTCCGGGCATCGCCGTCGCGATGACGCTCGGTTTCGTCGTGCTGGGCAGCCTGTTCGCCAAGCGCTTCGGCCTCGCGCGGGCCGCGGTCGCGCTCGAAGCCACGGCCGTCTTGGCAGGCTGGTTCGCCGCACAGGCGCCGTTTCTGATTCCCGGCGAACTCACGTACGCGCGCGCCGCCGCGCCCGCCTCGACGCTCCATGCGTTCTTGTGGCTCGTGCTCTGCGGTTCGGGCCTGTTATTGCCTTCGCTCGGCCTGCTCTTTCGCGTGTTCAAGAGCGAAGCGGCCGCGCGTGAACAACCGGACCGTCGCCCGCGCGTTACAGGTCGACCTTGAAGGCCACGATCTGATCGGCCGCGCGGTGGTTCGTCCAAAAACGCTCGCCGTCGTACGCGAGCGAGCGCGCGGGAAACGGAATGCGCGCGAGATCCGCCACGTCCGGCTTGCCCTCGCGCGCGTCGACGCGCGTGAGGAAATAGTCGTCGGTCGACTCGTCGTCGGTGGTCACCAGGTAAAAGCGGCCGCCGACGATCACTTGGCCGCAAATTTCGTGCGGCACCTCGATCGTCGTGCCGACCTCGCCGTGTTCGCCGAGAGAGAGAATCCGCTTCTTGTACCACTGACTAACGTAGAGCCGGTCGCCGTCGAACGATAATTGCGAACCCGTGTCGTCCGGACACGGGAGCGCCTGGTTCGACTTGAAACCGTGACCGGGCACGAAACGGCGCACGAAGCGATGATCCTCCTCGCCTTCACCGCAGAGAACGCGCAGCTCGTCGCCCACGACCGTCATGCCGTAGGGGACGCCCGGCGCAGTAGCTTCTTCGTGCGCCGTCCACGTTCGGGGATCGATCGTATAGATCCGATGCGTTTCCAGCGACCCCATCCAAAGCGTCGTCCCGTCGAATGCGAGCGACTGCGGTTTGGGTGCCGGTGAGGGTAGGCGTAATAATTCTTCGACGTCGACCATGGGTTGCGGCTTCGGAGTTTCAGGTCGCGGTCCATGCCCCTGAGCCACACGAATCCCAAAGACGGGCCGCACCGCGCACGCCGCTCGCATCACCGTGGTGCGCGCGGCGCACGCTCGTTGCGACGTCGTCGGAGAACACGTACGCGGCGAGGCGTCGCGGTATCTCTTCGTATAACGCAAGTACGTTCGACACGCCGCCGCCGAGCACGACGGTATCGGGGTCGAGGACGTTGATGACCGTCGCGAGCGACCGCGCGAGACGGTCGTAGTAACGCGCGAGCGTGGCGGCCGCGCGCGGGTCGCCGGCCTGGGCGGCCGCCACGATCGCCGGCCCCGCGGCTTGCGTTCCCCCCGCCGCGTGGTGATCGCGCGCGAGCCCGGGGCCCGAGAGAAACGTCTCGATGCAACCGTGCTTTCCGCAGTAACAGGCGGGCCCCGGCAGTTCGCCGGGCTGGGGCCAAGGCAACGGGTTGTGGCCCCACTCGCCCGCGATCGCATTGGCGCCTAGGACGATTCGGCCGTCGACGACGACGCCGCCGCCGACGCCGGTACCCAAGATCACTCCGAACACGCAAGCGGCGTCCCGCCCCGCACCGTCCGCCGCCTCGGAGAGCGCGAAGCAGTTGGCATCGTTGGCGAGCCGCACGGGCCGCTGCAACCGCCGGCCTAAGTCGCTCTCGAGCGGGCGCCCGATCAATACCGTGCTGTTCGCGTTCTTCATGAGTCCCGTGCGCCGCGACGGGGCGCCGGGGGTGCCCACGCCGACCGTAGCGCGCAGGCCGCAATCCCGCTCGACGCTCTCGACCAGCGCTGCGATCGTCTCGACGATCGCAGCGTAATCGTGCGCGGGGCTCGGGACGCGACGGCGCACCAACTCCTCGTCGCGATCGCCGAGCGCCACGATTTCGATCTTCGTGCCACCCAAGTCGACACCGATTCGCATGCGCGTCATTTCGCGCAAGCCGCGCAATCCGCTGTCTCGGAGGAGGGAGATTGCGAGCCCCGGGTCGCACGCAGACTGCAAAGATTTGGTTTAGGCGGTAAGCATTCCGGCCGATCACGTCTAAAGATACGGCGCGAAATTTCGCACAGAAAGGAACGGCGACGTGCTATTGTTGTGCGCTTCCTGGAACGCACCGTCGTCCAAACGCGAGAGCGAACGCCTCTGGTTGCTGGGCCGCCGGCGCCGCGCGCGCCGTCCGCGCCGCTTGGGCGCCGTCCGCCCGCGACGGAGCTACCGGCCGCGTTGTGCGTGCTGCCGCCCCTGAGGCGCGTCGCCGGCTTACATCGGTAACGGCCGTCCGCAATCGAACGCGGGAAACGGTCGCGGCGGCGGGTCGTGCAAGGAAGCGAGCGATTCGTTCTTATAACGCAGGGTCGAGCGCAATCCGCTCGCCCACGTTAGCGCATCGCGCGTAGCCGGCACGCCCGCATATGTTGGAAAGTCGGGCGCGGTCACGAGCGCTCCCGTGGTGACCTGAATCAGCGCGTGGGTCACCGGGACGTTGCCGGGTTCGAACGGGCCCTTGACGTCGACGAGAATCCAGTGCAGATCCGGCGACAGCGTCGGGCCGCCGGGGCCCAACGTGTCGAACTGATAGTTCGAACACAGATTCGCCTGGGACAGCACGGTGCCCGCCGCCACGACGGTAATGCGCTGCGGCGAATCGACGGATAAGCGTACGTCCGAGGGAACGAACTCGGCCGTGCATGCCGCCCAAGCCAAGAGCGCGGCGAGCGGCCGGTAGGAGCGGCGCATCTGTTGAGCTCTTACGTTTGCCTCCGCTCTTAGCGATCGACCGTCGCCATCGAAGCGGCGGGATAACGCGGGCCTGCCGTTGCGCCGCGCGGGAAGGCGGTTTCGATGCACTCGAGCTCGGCGGGAGTTAGCGCGAAGCCGGCCGCGCGCGCGTTCTCCTCGAGGAAGCGGACGCGCTTGGTGCCGGGGATGGGCACGACGTCGGAACCGCGCGAGAGGAGCCACGCGATCGCGATTTGCGACGGCGTCGCGCTCCGGCCGCGCGCGACGTCTTCGATCGCCGCGACGAGGGCCAGATTGCGCGTGAAATTCTCGCCCTGGAAGCGCGGACTCATGCGCCGGTAATCACCCTCGGGCACGTCGTCGGGGCGCCGAAACGTACCGGTCAGAAAGCCGCGCCCGAGCGGACTGTAGGCCACGAATCCGATGCCGAGCTCGCGCACCGTCGGCAGAATCGCTTCTTCGACGTCGCGCGTCCAGAGTGAATACTCCGTCTGCAACGCGGCGATCGGATGCACCTCGAACGCGCGGCGGATCGTTGCGGGCGCGGCTTCCGAGAGACCGAGGTAACGGACTTTGCCGGCGGTGACGAGTTCGCTCATCGCGCCCACGGTTTCTTCGATCGGCACCTTGGGATCGACGCGATGCTGATAATAGAGATCGATCGTCTCGACGCCGAGCCGTCGCAGACTCGCTTCGCATGCGGCACGGACGTATGCGGGGGAACCGTCCACTCCCGCGAATTCGCCGCCCGGTCCCCGCACGTTTCCGAATTTCGTCGCCAAGGTCACCCGCTCGCGCCGCCCCGCGATCGCTCGGCCGACGAGTTCCTCGTTGGCGCCGATGCCATACATGTCGGCCGTATCCAGGAAGGTGATGCCCAAATCGAGCGCGCGCCGGATCGTCGCGATCGACTCCGCGTCGTCGGCCCGTCCGTAAAACTCGGACATGCCCATGCAGCCCAAGCCCAGGGCCGAAACCGTGAGGCCGCTGCGGCCCAGCTCGCGTTGTTCCATGCTCGTTTCGCTACCCACCTCTCACCCCGGCGACGCCTGCAGGGTAGTGATTGCGTAAAGCTCGGGGGAGCGCGCTGCAAACGCGCGAAAGCGCGCCCTCCATGCCGTTCGCACTCGATCTGTTGAACTTCGCGGCGCTCATTCTTGCCGGAATCGCCGGCGCGCTGCTTTGCGACCCATTCTCCAACGCCGTGCGCCTGGTCGCCGCGCGCGTCCGCACGGAACGGCGCCGCCGGTAGTCTGAACGCGCGAGCGCCGAAGTGGGGACGACTGGGTCGTGCCCACTTTCGAACTGGTCGTCCTGCTCCTGGTTGCGACCATTCCGCTCGTCATCGCCGCCCGCGCCGCCGGTGTGGCGTACCCGATCGTGCTGGTGCTCGCGGGCTTGGCCATCGGCTTCTTGCCCTTCGTACCGACCCTCGCTCTGCCGCCGCGGGCGATCCTCGTGATCTTTCTCCCGCCGCTGATCTACTGGACGACCGCCACCGCGCCGACGCGCGCCTTTCGCGCGTTCGCCACGCCGATCTTGCGCCAGGCGGTAGGCCTCGTGATCGCGACCGCCGCAGCCGTCGCCGCCGCGGCGCACTGGCTGATCCCGGGCTTGCCCTGGGGCGCTGCGGCAGCCTTCGGCGCGATCGTGGCGCCGACCGACTCCGTGGCCTTCGGACCGATCGCCGAGCGCTCGCACGTCCCGCAACGGGTCATCGCGATCGTCGAAGGCGAAAGCCTCCTCAACGACGCGGTTGCGCTCGTCCTCTACGCCACGGCCGTCGCCGCCGTCGTCGGCAATTTTTCGTGGGGTGCGGCTGCGACCAGCCTCGCGTGGAGTACGCTCGCGGCGGTGGCGATCGGCGTCGTCGCGGGCGCCTTGGTGGTACGCGCCTTGGCGCTGATCCGCGAACCGATGCTCGCCGTCTTGGCCACGTTGCTGGCGAGCTATCTCGCTTACATTCCGGCGACGCACGCCGGCGCATCGGGCGTGGTGGCGACCGTCGCCGAGGCGCTCTACGTTACGCGTTACTTGCCGCCGTCGCTATCGCCGCGAACGCGCGTGCTCAACCGGGGCGCCTGGGCCGTGCTGATCTTCGTCCTCAATGCGGTGATCTTCATTTTGGTGGGCTTGCAGTTGCGGCCGATCGTGCAGAGCCTGCACGGCCTCTCGCCGTCGACTTTCATCCTCTGGGCGCTCGCGATCAACGCGGTCGTCGTGGGCGGGCGCCTGCTCTGGATGATGGGCGTCGCATATCCGATCGACCGCTACGTACGTTCCTTCGAAGACGTGCCCCCGTGGCGCAATTACGTCTTCACCTCCTGGGCGGGCTTCCGCGGCGGCGTATCCCTCGCTGCGGCGCTCGCGTTACCGCTCGCCGCCTCGGGCGGCGCGCCGTTTCCGCACCGCAGCCTGCTGATCGCCTTGACCTTCAGCGTCATCCTCGTGACGCTCGTGGGGCAAGGCACGACGCTCCCGCTGTTGCTACGCGTGCTGCGCTTCCCGGACGACGGACGGGAACGCGACGAGGAGCGCCGGGCGATCGAAATCGCGACGCGCTCCTCGCTGGACCACCTGGAGGAGCTCGCCCGCGAAGGCCGAGTCGATGCGAACGCGGCGCAGGCTCTGCGGCGACGTTACGCCCGTCACGTCCTCGACGAAGACGCCACGAGCGAAGTCCTGACCCTGCACCGCACCGAACTCGAATTGCTCGCGCTGCAGCATCGCGCCGTCGTGCGCTTGCGCAACAGCGGTAAGATCGAGAACACGACGATGCAACGGCTGGAGACCGAATTGGATTTCAAGCGCATCCAACTCGAGGAACAAGTAACGCGCGGTGCCGCGGCCGAGCTCGAATAACGCTCAGACGATGCCGCTGCGCGCGAGGGCGATGCCGGCGGCCTCGACATAGGCGAGCACCGCTTCCGTCGCGGCCTCGGGCGTCAGACGCTCGGTATCGAGCACGAGTTCGGGATCAACCGGTTCCTCGTACTCGCCCGTGATGCCGGTGAAGTGGGGGAGGTCGCCGGCCCGGGCCTTGCGGTAGTGACCCTTGGGGTCGCGGCGTTCGCAGACCTCGGCAGCGGCCTTGACGTAGATCTCGTGAAAGGCACCGCCGGCGGCGCGGCGCGCCTCGGCCCGGTCGGCGCGGCTGGGCGAGATGAATGCGGCGAGCACGATCAGGCCCGCGTCGGCGAACAGCGCCGCGACCTCGCCCACGCGCCGCACGTTCTCGCGGCGGTCGCTCGGACTGAAGCCCAGGTCTCGGCAGAGTCCGCTCCGCACGTTGTCACCGTCGAGCGCGTATGCCTGAAAGCCGCGCTCGAAGAGGCGCTGCTCGACCGCCAGCGCGATCGTCGACTTTCCCGCCGCCGGAAGGCCCGTGAACCACAGCACGGCGCCGCGGTGGCCGTTGCGACGCGCTCGCACGTCTCCGTCGATGGAGTGCGCGACCGGCACCAGATCGCTGCGCCGCCCGCGCGGCGGTAGCGCTTCGAGCACGGTTCCGCCGGCGACGATGTCGAGGCCCTCGAGCAGAATGAAGCGTCCGAGCCCCGGCTGCTCGCTCGCGAGATCGAGCGCCAGCGTGTCCGGACTGGTAAACGTCACTTCGGCGACGTCGTCGCCCGCGACGCGGTCGCCCGGTTCGCTCCGCAAGCTCTCGATGTCGAAGACCCGTTCGATCCGCGCGACCTCAACGGAACTCGTGCGCGTACCCAATTGCATGCGGTACGGGGCCCCAATGCGCAGCGGCTCGGCACCGAGCCATAGCAGGCGCGCGCGAAACGAGTCCGAGAGCGCGGGGGCGTGCGCTTCGCCGGAAATCACGTCGCCGCGATCGACGAAAAGCGGTCTATCGAGGGTGAAGCCGACCGACTCGCCGGCCTGCGCCGCGCTCCGCGCCCGCGGCGGCCACTCGACGATCGCGGCGACGCGCGCCGTCTGACGCGACGGCGAGATCGTCACCGTCTGTCCGGCTTCGAGCGCCCCGGATTCGAGGCGGCCGACGATGACCCGCTCGAGATCGCGCCGGATCACGCCCTGCACGGCGAGGCGCAGGGCGTCACGGTCGCGCCGTGCGTTCGGGGGTAACGCCGTCAGCGCCGCGAGTACCGTCGGTCCGTCATACCACGGCATGACCTCGAACGCGGCGCGCGCGACGTTCGCGCCGTCGCGCGCCGCGGTCGGGACGAACGCGGCGGCCACGATGCCGATGCGCCTCAGCAGACCGGCGAGCTCCGCCCGAACGTCCTCGAAGCGCTCGGCCGCATAGCCGACGCGATCCATCTTGTTGACGGCGACGACCACCCGGTCGACGCCGATCAATTCCAATAACAACGCGTGGCGCCGCGTCTGTTCGCTGACGCCGTCGTGCGCGTCGACGACCAGCAGAGCGGCATCGGCATCCGACGCGCCGGTCACCATGTTGCGCAAGAATTCCTTGTGGCCCGGCGCGTCGATCAGCACGACATCGCGCTCGGGCGCGCGCAGCCAGATCCGGGTCGTATCGATCGTGACCGCCTGGTCGCGCTCGCTCTGCAGCGCGTCGAGGACGAACGACCATTCGAAGGTCACGCCGCGCCGCCGGCTGACGCCCTGTAATTCCTCGACCTTGCCGTCGGGCAGGTTTCCGGTATCGTGTAAGAGTCGCCCGATCAAGGTGGACTTCCCGTGATCTACGTGGCCGACCGCGACCAAACGCAGCTGCGGCTTCACATGTACCCCCCGGTACGCAACCGTTCGAACGCGTCCTCGCTTTCGTGATCCATCACCCGTCCGGCCCGTTCCGGCGCGCGGGTCGTCTCCAGTTCGGCGATGATCTCGGCGATCGACGCCGCGTGCGATTCGATCGGGACCGTTATATTCTTTTCGCCGAGCGAACGGTAGCGTTTGCCGTCGCGGGCGAGATAGAGCGGGACGATCGGGATGCGCTCGCGCTCCGTGTACTTCCAGATGTCGACTTCGGTCCAATCGAGCAGCGGGTGGATGCGCAGGTGCTCGCCGTCAGGCACGTCGGTATGATAGACGTCCCAGAGTTCGGCCGGCTGCCGTTTGACGTCCCACGACCCGTCGGCGAGGCGCGGCGAGAAGACTCGCTCCTTGGCGCGGGTCGACTGCTCGTCGCGCCGGATGCCGACCAGCACGCCGCGATAACGCTCGCGCGCGACCAACGCACGCAGGCCCGCGGTCTTGCGGGCGGCGGCGCGCGTCGCGGGCGGCAGGGTCGGGTCGATCGCGGACTCCGGCGGACAGAGTTCGTTACGCACGTCGAGCTCCCACGCCGCCGCGAGTTCGTCGCGGAAGCGGTAGACTTCGGGGAGCTCCATCTCGGTGTCGAGCAAGACGACCGGGAACGGTACGATGCCCAGGAAAGCCTTACGCGCGAGCCACAGGAGCGCGGTGCTATCCTTCCCCATCGACCACAGCATACAGAGCGGGGCCACGCGGAAATAAGCTTCGCGCAAGATCGCGATCGAGCGCGCTTCGAGCTCGTCGAGCAAATCCATCAGGCCGCAGAAACGCCGGCGCGCCGGCGAAGGTTTCACGACTCGCGGTTGACCCGCGAGCGGAGCGTGTGCTATAACCCGTCGCATGCGGTTGCGCTCCGGGTCCTGGCTTTGTTGTTGCGGTGGTTCGATGGAATCGGCGTAGCCGGCACCCGCGCGTAGACCTCAACAGTCGACCGTTCTGCCTCTCGCCGCCACCTGCGAGGGGCTATTTTTTTCTCGGGAAAATCGCCACGCTCTCCCATCTCACCGGAGGCACGAATTCATACCAGCCACAGAGCCGCTGCCGTCGCTCGCGCGGCCCGCATTCTCCACTGGGCATCGGCCACGTTTCCCGGCCGCGTCGTCCTCGCGTGCTCGTTCGGAGGTCCGTCCGGCATGGTGTTGTTGGATCTGGTCGCACGTCACGGCTACGAGATCCCCGTCTACTACCTCGACACGGACCTCCTGTTCCCTCAGACGCACGCGCTGGTCGCACGCGTCCGCGCGCGGTACGGCATCGAACCGCGCGCCGTCAAGACGCAGCTCACGCTTCCCGCGCAGGCGGCGCGCTTCGGAGATAGGCTGTGGGAGCGCGACCCCGACCGGTGCTGCGCACTGCGCAAGGTGGAGCCGCAGCGGGCCTTCTTGGCCGGGCAAGGCGCTTGGATCACCGGGATTCGCCGCGACCAAAGCGACCGCCGGGAGGCGATCTCGTTCGTCGACATCGACCGCGCCGTCCCGGGTGTCGTGAAGATCAGCCCGCTCGCCGATTGGAGCGAGGCCGACGTGTGGCAGTACGTCACCGAACGCGACGTGCCGTACAACGAACTGCACGACCGGGGCTTTCCCAGCATCGGCTGCGAGCCGTGCACCCGCGGCGTCGCGCCCGGCGGCCGTGCGCGCGACGGACGCTGGCCGGGGTTCGCGAAGACCGAGTGCGGCTTGCACGCGCCGGCCGCGGAGGTGAACTCGTGAGCATCGCGCTGCACGGCGTCAGTAAGGCGTTCGGCCGGGTCCAAGCCCTCCGGGACGTCGACCTGAGCGCCGAACGAGGCAGCTTGACGGCGTTGCTCGGGCCCTCGGGTTGCGGGAAATCGACGTTACTGCGGGTGATCGCCGGGTTCGAGGCGCCCGACGCGGGACGCGTGGTGCTCGACGGCCGCGACGTCACGCATCTCTCCTTGGGCCGGCGCGACGTGGGTTTCGTCTTCCAGAGTTACGCGCTTTTCCCGCATCAGACCGTCGCCCAAAACGTGGGCTTCGGCCTTGCGGTCCGCGGGCGCCGCGGCGCCGAGGTGGCGGCCCGCGTGTCCGACCTGCTCGAACTCGTGCAACTGGGCGGCTTCGAGAAGCGCCGCCCGCACGAGCTTTCGGGCGGCCAGCGGCAGCGGGTGGCCTTGGCGCGGGCGCTCGCCGCGAGCCCGTCGTTCCTCTTGCTCGACGAGCCGTTCGCCGCGCTCGATTCACACGTTCGCAAAGACCTGCGCCGTTGGTTGCGCGATCTGCACGAGCGGACGCACGTGACGACGATCCTGGTGACGCACGACGCCGAAGAAGCCATGGAGGTCGCCGACCGGATCGTGGTCATGCGCGAGGGTCTCGTCCAGCAGATCGGCTCCCCGCGCGCGGTCTACGCCGAACCCGCTAACCCGTTCGTGATGCGGTTCTTCGGCGAGGTCAACGCCCTGCACTCGAGCGCCGCGACGATCTTCGTGCGGCCCGGTGATTTCCGCGTCGAAGATCGTCCCTTCGGTGAAGCGAGCCCCGCCTACGTCCGCCGCGTCTCGGAACTGGGAGCGCGCACCACGCTCGACGTTGCGCTCACCGACGGCCAGTCCCTCAGCGTGGAAATCGATTCCGGCCGGGCGGCGCGCCTGGAGCCCGCACCGGGGATGACCGTGTACTTGGAACCGACGCGTTTCCGTTCGTTCGCCGCGCCGTCGCGGGCAGGAGTCCTTTGATGCCGTTCACCCACGCCATGCGCCGCCTCGCCGCGGCTGCCGTCCTACTCCTGGGTTCGCTCGCGCCGGCACGTCCGGCGCTCGCCGACAGCACGCTGCTCAACGTGTCGTACGATCCGACCCGCGAGTTCTACGCCGCCTACGACGACGCGTTCGCGGCCTGGTGGAAAACGCGCACCGGCGAAACCGTCAAGATCCAGCAGTCGCACGGGGGTTCGGGGGCGCAGGCGCGCGCGGTTATCGAAGGATTGGAAGCCGACGTCGTCACGTTGGCGCTGGCCTACGACATCGATGCCATCGCTTCGAAAGCCAAACTGATCGATCCGGGTTGGGCCAAGCGCCTGCCGGATAACTCGAGCCCCTATACGTCGACGATCGTCTTCCTCGTGCACAAGGGCAATCCCAAGCACATTCGCGACTGGAACGACCTGATCCGCAGCGGCGTCTCGGTGATCACTCCCAATCCGAAGACCAGCGGCGGCGCGCGCTGGAACTTCCTGGCCGCCTATAATTACGGGCTGCGCAGCAACCGCAACGACGACGCGCGCGCGCGCGCCTACGTAACGGCGCTCTACAAGAACGTTCCGGTGCTCGATAGCGGAGCGCGCGGTTCGACGACGACCTTTACCGAGCGCGGCATCGGCGACGTCCTGCTGGCCTGGGAGAACGAAGCCTTCCTCTCGCTGCGCGAATCGCCGGGCCGGTTCGAAATCGTCGTTCCGAAAACCAGCATCCTGGCCGAACCGCCGGTCGCGGTGGTCGACGTGAACGCGGCCAAACACGGAACGCAGAAAGTGGCGGAAGCGTACCTGCGTTACCTGTACACACCGCAGGCCCAGGAGTTGGCGTGCGCGTACGGCTACCGGCCCCGCCTGACCGCGACGTACCGCCGTTGCAAGACGCGCTTTCCGCAAATGGATCTGACGACGATCGCGGCCTTCGGCGGCTGGACGGCCGCGCAGTCCCGTTTCTTCGCCGACGGCGGCGTGTTCGATCAGATCTACCAGGCTCACTGAGTGGCTCGCGACGCGATTCCCGGCCGCCGCCTGGCCCTCGGCTCGACGCTCGCGCTCGTGACGCTCGGCGTCTTCGTGCCGCTGGCCGCCGTGGCCGCGACGGCCGCCGGCACCGGACGGGAAGCGTTACTCGAAGCGATCCTCTCGCCCCGTGCGCTCGCCGCGTTCCGCTTGACCTTCGGCGCCTCGCTCGCGGCCGCGGCGCTCGACGCCGTCGCCGGCACGTACGTAGCCTGGATCCTCGTCCGCTATGCGTTTCCGGGCCGGGCACTGATCGACGCGCTGGTCGACGTACCCCTCGCGCTGCCCACCGCGGTGACCGGCATCGCGCTCGCGACGCTCTACGGAGCGCGCGGCGCCGCCGGTTCGGCGCTCGAAGCGCACGGCATCCACGTCGCGTACACGCCGCTCGGCGTCGGATTGGCGCTGGCCTTCGTCGGCTTCCCCTTCGTCGTGCGCACCGTGCAGCCGGTCTTGGCCGCGCTGCCGCGGGATTACGACGAGGCGGCGAAGTCGCTGGGCGCGAGTTCGCTCGCGACGCTGGCGCGCGTGTCGTTACCGTTATTGGCGCCGGCCGTGCTGGCCGGCTTCGCGCTGGCGCTGGCGCGAGCGCTCGGCGAATACGGCTCGGTCGTCTTCATCTCCGGGAACCTGCCGCTGCACACGGAGATCGTGCCGCTCTTGATCGTCACGCGCCTCGAAGAATTCGACTATCCCGGTGCCGCGGCGATCGCCACCGTGCTACTGGTGACATCGTTCGCACTCTTGTTCGTCATCAACGCCTGGCAGCGGCGGTTGACTGCGGCGCGGGGGCGCGCGTGATCGCGGCGAGCGCCGAACCGGCGCCGCTCTTCGGGGACGTCGCGACGGGGCGCGTCGCGGAACGAACGGCATCACCGGATTTGCTCCGGCGCCGGCCGCGTGGCGCCGAGACCGCCGCGATCGCGGGCGGCGTCGCCTTTGTGTCGGCGCTCGTCCTGCTACCGCTGGCTTCGGTGTTCTACGAAGCATTTCGGGCAGGCCTCGGCGCATTCGCCGCGGCGTACGCGGAGCCGTACGCGCGCAGCGCGATCGCGCTGACCCTGGAGGTCGCGCTCGTCACCGTGGTCGCCAACACGCTCTTCGGCATCTTGGCGGCCTGGACGATCGCCATGTATCGCTTTCCCGGGAAGGCCTTGCTGTTGAGCGCGATCGACGTCCCGCTGACGGTGTCACCCGTCGTGGCGGGCCTGGCAATCCTGCTCTGCGTCGGCTCCCGCTCGCCGCTCGGCGCGTGGCTGCTGGCCCACGGCGTGCACGTCGCCTTCGCGCCACCCGGCATCGTGCTCGCCACGATCTTCGTAACCTTCCCCTACGTCGCACGCGAGTTAGCGGCATTTCTGCAAGAACAGGGCCGCGAACTCGAGGAGGCGGCCCTGTCGCTGGGTGCGTCCGTCCGGCAGACGCTGCTGCGCGTGACGCTGCCGAACGCGCGCTGGGCCCTCGCCGGCGGCGTGCTGCTCTGCAACGCGCGCGCTATGGGCGAGTTCGGCGCCGTCTCCGTGATTTCGGGCCGCATTCGCGGTTACACGGACACGGTGCCGTTGCACATCGCCAACCAGTACGACGAAGCGGCCTTCGTCTCGGCGTTCGCGCTGGCCGCGGGGCTGGCTGCGGCCACGATGCTCTTGACCCTCGTGCGGGCCGTAGTCGAGCGCCGCTACCAGCACTGAGCCGCTAGGCGGGAACCGCTTTCCTTGCGTCGTGCGCTGCGCGCCGTCAGCCTGCTTGTTTGCGCCGGGACACTTGGAACGGTTGACCGGGATCCCGTGGACGTTCGGGCCGCCACCTGAATTCCTCGTACTGGGCGGCGGCCGCAACAGCGGCCGTCGCTGCATCGTGCCCCTTCGCGCAGGTTTCCACGTGCGCTCGCACGACGCTCAGCCGCCCATCTCGATCGGACCGGCGGGCGCCTTGGGTTTGCGCATGAAGAAGATCAGCGGCGCGCACACGATGCACACGATGGCGATGGCCAAGGTGGCGTCCGCGTACGAGAGAATGACCGCCTGCCCGTTGACGATGTCCGCTAATTGACCTGCCGAACCGTGCTGCAAGAAATCGTGCACGACCGGATTCGACAAGCTCTCGTTCGCTCCGAGAATCTCGGAATGGAAGGTCCAGCGCTGATCGATCAGCACGTCCAGACCGGCCACCGCGATCGAGCCGCCGAGCTGCGTCGAGAGGTTCACGAACGCGCTGGCTTTCGGCCCCTCGGCGGGCGTCGTCGCGCCGAGCACCGCGATCGAGAGCGGTACGAAGAGCAACGCGGCGCCGAGCCCCGTGACGATCAACGCGACGGCGAAGGTCCAAAAGCCCGCTTCTTCAGTCGTGATTCCGGCTTGCAGCCAGCTGCCGAGCGCGATGAGCACGAAGCCCGAACCGAGCAGGATGCGCGGATCGATCTTTCCGGTGACGCGCACGATGATCGGCGTGGCGACCATGATGGGCGCGGCGCGCAGGATGAAGAGCGCGCCGCTGAGCGTCGGCGTGAAGCCGAGCGGCCCTTGCGTGAACTGTGGCAAGGTGTACGTCGAACCGAAGATCGCCGCGCCGAGCGCGAGCGCGAGAATCGAGCCGGCGGAAACGCTACGGTTGCGCAACACCCGCAAGTCGACGACCGGATTGCGGGTGCCGAAGAGCTCCCAATAGACGAACGCCCCGAGGCTCACGACCATCAGCGCGGTCATGAGGACGATCGACGTGTCGGCGAACCAATAGTGGCGTTCGCCTTCGGTCAACACGTATTGCATGGACCCAAGTCCCGCGGCCAGCAACAGCAAGCCGACCACGTCGATCGGTGCCCGGCGCGCCACGTCGGGATCGCGCAACATCAGCGAGAGCACGATCGCGGCGAACAACCCCGGCGCCACGTTGATGTCGAAGACCCAATTCCACGAGAGGTTGTCGACCAGGATGCCGCCGAGCGGCGGCCCCAAGGCCGGGCCCATGATGGCACCGAGCGCGAAGATGCCTTGGCTGACGCCGAGCTGCTCGGGCGGAAAGGTGTCGCGCAGGATCGATTGCCCAGTCGCCAAGAGACCGCCGCCGAAAGCGCCCTGCACGACGCGCGCCGCGATCAGCAACGTCAGGTTGTCCGAGGCGCCGCAGACGATCGAGGCGAGCGTGAACCCGGTGATCGAAGCGACGAAATAGTTTTTACGGCCGAAGCGGTTTTGCAGCCACGGCGTCAACGGAATCACGACGATCGCCGCGATCGTGTAGGCCGTGACGATCCAAGTGCCCTCGTCTTGACTCGCACCGAGATTGCCCTGGATCGTCGGCAGAGCGACGTTGGTGATCGTCGAATCGAGGGTCTGCATCAGCGCCGCCGCCATGACCGCTGCCACGATCAACACGCGGCGCAGACCCGTTTCCGTTACGTCCTGCCGCTTCTGGGGCCCGCCTTCCACCACGTCGGCGTTCCCCAAAATCGCCCGCGCTACACCGGCGCGCCGCGCACGCTACGCCCTCACGGCTCGTCGACCTCGAATTCGGGCACGCGACGCGTGCCGGCGACGAGCCCGCGCAGCGTTTGCGCGACCGCGGCTTGCGCCGCCGCCGTCGGAGCGGCGTCGGCGTCTTCGACGATCGGCAGCAGGCGCGTGAGCGCGCCGTTGACGCGCGCCGCGCGCTCGGCCGCAGCACGGTCTTTGTGCGCGACGGCGCTCGCGTACGCGTCGAACGAGCGATCGAGTCCGCGCGCGATCGCCCGGGCCAGACGGAACTGAGCGGCGTAATCGGCAGCCGTGGCGGTGCTGCGCGGGTCGGCCAGTACGCGAAACGAACGCGAGGTCGTCTTCCCGTCCGCCTGCAAGCGGACGGTGTAGGTACCGGGCGGCACGAGCACGCCCTCGGGCGCGCGCGGCGTATCGTGAACGATCGCGGAAATCGGATAGTAGTGCTCGATCGCCTTGGGAGCCGCGTAGCGCAGATTCCAGACGAAACGGTGATCGCCGGGCGTCGCCTGCAGGATGCGCGGCGTCTGCACCCAGTACGTCGGAACGTCGATTTCGGGATCGATCGGCTCCGGCGCATCGGTGCTCGCGAACGTGCGGACGACGTGGCCCGCCGCGTCGTCGATCTCGAGCGTTACCGGTCCCGTCACGCCGGGAGCGAGCGTGTAATCGAGGATCGCCCCGTCCGGCGGATTCTGCCCGACGGGCTCGTCGGGCGGCAGGGGTGTGTCCGTGTAGGTATCGCGGCGCACGCGATAGGCGGTCGCGGGCGCGAAGAGCGCCGCGCTGCCTTCGCGCAGCGGTTCGATGTCGTCGAGGATCCAGAACGACCGGCCGTGCGTGCCGGCGACGACGTCGTCGCGATGCACGACCAAATCGCGAATCGACGTCGACGGTAAGTTGTGCTGCAAGGACGTCCAGGTGGCGCCGTCGTCGCGCGAGACGTAGACGGTCTTCTCGGTCCCCGCGAAGAGCAGGCCGCGTCGGACGGGATCCTCGCGCACCGTATTGACGGGTTCGTCGCCGATGCCCGATACGATGGATTCCCACGTCGCACCGCCGTCGTGCGTGCGATACACGTACGGACGCGAATCGTCCAGGCGCTGGCGGCTCACGGAGACGTAGGCCGTCCCGCGATCGAAGTGCGACGCGTCGATCTGCGTCACGCGGCTCCACGCCCCGACGCCGGGCGGCGTCACGTTGCGCCAATGCGCGCCGGCGTCGCTGGTCACCCAGACGAGGCCGTCGTCGGTGCCGGCCCAGATGAGCCGCGCGTCGACATACGACGGCGCGAGGCTATAGATAACGCCGCGATGCTTGCCGTAGAGCGGATCGCTCTCGGCGAAGGCAGCCAACGCCGGCGGCTCGCCCGGATCGTCGCGCGTGAGGTCGGGACTGATCGTCTTCCACGTGCGGCCGCCGTCGCGCGTGGCGAACACGACGTTGAGCCCCAGATAGAGCGTCCGTCTGTCGACCCGGTTGAAGACCAGCGGGTTGGTTCGGTCGAAGCGGTAGCGCGTGCGATCGTACGTGGGCGACACGTCGCGCGTCTGGCCCGTGCGCTCGTCGTACACCGTTACTTTGCCGCCGTAGATCAGCCACGGATGCAACGGATCGGGCGCGACGTAGCCGTACTCCTCGACGCCGACCGGATGGAATTCGCGGAACGTGATCGCGCCGTCGTTGCCGCGGCTCCAGACCTCCGCGCTGCCGCTTTCCTGTTGGGCGCCGAAGACGCGATAGGGAAAGCGGTCGTCGGTGATGACGTGATAGAACTGCGCGGTCGGCTGATTGTACCAGGTGCTCCACGTCGCGCCGCCGTCGACCGTCAAAGTCGCGCCTTGGTCGACGCCCAGCAGCATGATCGCCGGATCCTTCGGATCGATCCAGACCGTGTGGTAGTCGTCGCCGCCCGGCGCGCCCTTGATGCCGGTCCACGTCGTCCCGCCGTCGCTCGAGCGATACGTCGTGGTGTTCGCGGAGTAGACGACGTCGCGATCCTTCGGATCGGCCGTGATGCCCGCGAAATCTTCCGTGCGGCCGCAGACGCGCTCTTCGCGATCGGTCACGCGCCACGACGCGCCCGCGTCGTCGGAACGGTAGACGCCGCACGCGTCCTCCGGTTCCTCGACGAGCGCGTAGAGCCGCTTCGAATCCGCCGGCGAGACGCTGATGCCGATGCGGCCGCTTCGCGCCGGCAACCCGTTCTTCAGCTGCGTCCAGGTCGTCCCCCCGTCGACGGATTTAAAGAGTCCGCCGTCGGCATAGCGCTCGTAGACGCGCAGCAGGTTCCACGGCCCGTTGCGCGAGGCCCAGAGCGCCGCGTACACGGTGTCCGGATGATTCGGGTCCAGGGTCACGCTCACGGCGCCGGTGTCCTCACCCGTGCCGAGGACTTTCTCAAACGTCGCCCCGCCGTCGACGGAGCGATAGAGCCCGCGTTCGGCGTTCGGGCCGTACGGATGACCGACGACCGCCACGAAAAGCCGCGCGGCGTCGCGTGGATCGACGGCGATCGCCTGGATCTGCTGACCGTCGCGCAGCCCGAGGTGCGTCCACGTCTTGCCTCCGTCGGCGGACTTGTAGACGCCGTCCCCGGTCGAGAGATCGGGACGCCGCAAGCCTTCGCCGCTGCCCACGTACACGACGTTGGGATCCGACGGTGCGACGGCCAGGGCCCCGACCGACCCCGTATCTTGGCCGTCGAAGACCGGGCCCCACGTCCGTCCGTAGTTCACGGTCTTCCAGACCCCGCCGTTGTTGGGCGCCATGTAGAACACGCCCGGCTGCTGCGGCACGCCCGCCACCGCGACCGTACGGCCGCCCCGGAAGGGACCGATCGAGCGCCAATGGAGATCGTCGAAGGGCGCCGCGCAGGCGAGCGCGGGCGCGACGGCGAGGAATGAGAAGGCGCCCGCGAGCGCAAGATCACGGAATTTCACCCCGCCCCCATTCGAGCGCGCGACGCGGTTCCCGTTGCGAGCGCTCGCAGGGCCGGCCGCCGCTGCGGAACGAAAGCGAGCGCAATGAACAATCGTGTCGAAAACGCGGTATCCCGGTAGTGCGCTCGTTGCACGGCGCGGTAGCGGTCGTGACCGGCGCGGGTTCGGGCATCGGGCGAGCGCTCGCGCGGGCGCTTGCCGCGCGCGGCGTCGACCTCGCACTGGCCGACGTCGATCCGGTAAATTTGGAGCAGACGCGCGCCTCGCTGCCGCCGCGCGTCGCGGCGCTCACGCGCACCGTCGACGTGTCCGACCTCGACGCGATGCGCGACTTCCGCGACGCGACCGAGCGTGAATACGGCCGCGTCTCGATTCTGATCAACAACGCGGGCGTATCGCTCTACGGCAGCTTCCGCGAGGTCTCGCTCGAGGATCTCGAGTGGATCATGGGCGTGAATTTCTGGGGCACCGTGTACGGCTGCCGGCTGTTCTTGCCGCTGCTCGAACGCGAGCCGCACGCGAACATCGTCACGCTCTCGAGCGTCTTCGGCATCATTTCGCCGCCGCTGCAGATCGGCTACAGCGCGAGCAAATTCGCCGTCCGCGGCTTCTCCGAAGTGTTGCGTCACGAATTAGCCGGAAGCGGCGTCAAGGTGACCGTCGTGCATCCCGGCGGCATTCGCACCAACATCGCATCCTCCGCGCGCCGCGGCGCCGCCGCCGACGCCGCGGCCTACGAACGCGACACCGCGAACTTCTCGGCGCGACTGACCCTCGCGCCCGAAGAAGCCGCGAAGCGCATCGTGCAGGCCATTCTCCACGACCGTCCGCGTTTGCTGATCGGCCGCGACGCCGCGTTCCTCGATCTCGTGCAGCGCGCGTTCCCCGCACGTTACATGGAAGTGCTGCAGCCGCTGCTCGATCCCAAACGGCGTTTCGCGCGCGCGGCCGTGGAACGCGTTTGATGCCGAGCCTGCAAGCGCGCGTCGTCAAAGCCCTGGTGCGGGCCACGGTCAAGAGCCGGCTGGCACGGCGCGCCCGCACGCCCGCGGAATCGATCGCTACGACCCGGCGCATGCTCGAACTCGGCGCCGCGCGCAATCGACGCGTGCCGCGCGACGTTCGTCTCGAAACGGTCGAGTCGCCCGTTCGCGGCGAGTGGATTCGAGTCAACGGGGCGCTGCACCCGACGCGCGCGATCCTCTACGTTCACGGCGGCGGCTACGTCGCGTGCCGCCCGATCACGCACCGCACGCTCACGATCGCCTTGGCCCGCGCGAGCGGCGCGCCGCTGTTCGCCGTCGACTATCGGCTCGCGCCCGAGGATCCGTATCCGGCCGCGCTCGAGGACGCGCTCGCCGCCTACGACTTCTTGCGCGAGCGCGGACTGCGCCCCGAGGACATCGCCATCGGCGGCGACTCGGCGGGCGGCGGACTCGCGCTCGCCACCGTGCTCGCGCTGCGCGAACGCGACCGCTGCGAGCGACCCGTCGCGGCCGTCGTCGCGTACTCGCCGTGGACCGATCTGCTGGCCACGGGCGCGTCGCTCGCCACCAACGCCCGGTCCGACGACATGCTGGTCGGCGCGAACGTGGCGCCGATGGCGCGCCATTACGCCGCGCCGGAGCAGCTGCGCCATCCCTTCGTCTCACCGCTGTACGGCGATTACCGCGGCTTTCCGCCGTTGCTGCTGTTCGCCAGCACGAGCGAGGTGTTGCGCGACGACGCGGTGCGGCTCGCGGGCCGCGCGCGCTCCCAAGGCGCGCGCGTCACCTTGCAACTCGAGAGCGCCATGCCCCACGTGTGGCCGATCTTCGCCACGCTTCCCGAGGCGCGCCGCTCGATCGCCCAGAGCGCGGAGTTCCTCCGGCAATGCTGGTCCGCTCCGCCCCCCTGACCCCTTATCTCTCTTGCAGCCGAACAAAGGAGCCCGTTTGCGCAGATATCGCTTCCCGTTCCCGCCTTTCGCCAGGAGTGCCTTTGCTCTCGGTGCCGGAGCGTTCGCCCTCGCCACGGCGGCAGCGCCGTCGCTCGCGATGGAGAGCGCAGCCGCGCCGACGTCGGGCCCCGCTTGGGACGCGTTCGTCAAGGCCGATCAAGGCATCAAAGATTATACGGAAACCGTGACGACGCACGAAGTCAGCGGCGATCGGACCGAAGACCGCGTCTACCACTTCTCTTATCAGAAACCGTCGTACGGACGCTCGGAGATCATCAGCGGTCCGGGCGCCGGCGGCGCCGCGGTCTGGCACGGCGGCGACAAGGTCAAGGGCCACCAGGGCGGATTGCTCTCGGGCATCAAGCTCGTGATCTCCGAGAACGATCCGCGCGCGACGGACATCCGCGGCAAGACGATCGAAGCCGCATTCTTTCCCTGGATGATCGCAGGCTTTCAGCGTCCCGGCAAGCTGAGCGAAGCGCCCGGCCCCACGATTAATGGCGTTGCGACCGACGCCGTCACCTTGATCCCGGCCGACACGAAAGTTCGCAACTTAACCAAAGAGACGATCCTCCTCTCGCGGACGACGCACCTGCCCGTGGAACACATGGGCTGGGAAGGCGATAAGCTCGTCGAGCAGGAGACGTTCACCGACCAGAAGATCAACGTCGGCCTGCCGCACGACACCTTCGAAATGTAGGATTCGGATTCGGGCCTTGCCCGAATCCAGTCGAACGCGATGGCGGTATTGCCGTTGGGGTCGTGGGTGACGAGTCTCTGCAATACGGAAACGGAACGCGGGGGCGACGTCCCGTAGTAGGCGGGAGTGCGGGATGCGGGGATTTCGTTACGTGGATTTCGTGTTGAGTACGGGGCGCGCAAGCGCTCCGTACTCGCGCTCGAGCGCATCGACCTGGAGGTTCCGGCGGGCACCTTCGCCGCGATCATCGGGCCTTCGGGGTGCGGCAAGTCGACGATCTTGCGCGCCATCGCGGGCTTGCAGCGCGCGACGGCGGGCGAGGTGACCGTCGGCGGCCGCGCGCCCGCCGAGATCGTCGCCGCACACCGCCTGGGCATCGCGTTTCAAGACGATGCGCTGTTGCCGTGGCTGAGCGCGTGGGACAACGTCGCGCTGGCGTTCCGCGCCAGCGGCCGGGCCGTCGTCGCCGGCCGCGTCGACGATCTCTTGCAGCGCGTCGGCATCGCGGATTTCGCGGGAGCGCGGCCGCGCGAGCTTTCGGGCGGCATGCGCCAGCGCGTGGCCCTCGCGCGAGCGCTCGCACTCGAGCCCGACGTGCTGCTGCTCGACGAGCCGTTCGGCGCGCTCGACGCCGTCACGCGGCGCCGGCTCAACCTCGAGTTGCAGCGGGTCTGGAGCGAACTCGGCATCACGACCCTGCTCGTGACGCACTCCGTCGAGGAAGCGGTATTTCTGGCCGACCGCGTGCACGTGATGTCGCCGCGGCCGGGGCGGATCCGGCACAGCATCGAGGTGCCGTTTCCGCGGCCCCGCGGGCGCGAACTGCTGGCCGACGCGCGCTTCCACGCGCTGGTCGACGCGCTGACCGCCGAACTCGACGACGAAAGCGTGCCCGCGTGAACGCGGCGGCCCGCGCCGCCGCGTCGGCCAGCGGCTTGGCGCTCCTGGCCGCGGGCTGGGAGCTGGGCGCGCGCGCAGGCGTCCTCGGACCCTCGTGGCCTGCCCTCAGCAGCGTGGCCGCGTACGCTGCGGTCCCGGATCACGCAGCGCTCCTGAGCGCGGCGGCAGCGCGCACGGGAAGCGAAGCGCTCACCGGATTCGCGGCGGGCTCGTTCGCGGGATGCGCGCTCGCGATGTCGTCGGCGCTCGTACCCGCCGCGGCACCCGGCCTCGAGCGCTTCGCCGCGATCGTCAACGGCGTGCCGGTCGTCGCGGTCGGCTCGCTCTGCGCGGTCACCTTTCCACCGAGCGTCAATCCGGCGGTCGTCGCGGGGCTCGCGACCTTCTTCATCGCCTTCGTCGCCACCGTCGCGGGCCTCGACTCGCCTGCCCACGCCCACCGCGCGCTCTTCGCCGCGCTGGGCGCTTCGCGCGCGCGCAGGTTCGGGTTATTGCAACTTCCGTCCGCGCTGCCCGCGATCGCGGACGGCCTGCGCGCGAGCGCGCCGATCGCCGTCGTGGGCGCGATCATCGGCGAGTGGTTCGCGAGCGACCGGGGTCTGGGCCCGATACTGGTCAACGCGATGCAAAACTACCAAATCGATTTGCTCTGGGGTGCGGCGCTCTCCGGCGCCGTGCTGGCCGCATCGGCGTATCTCGTTCTGGGTCTGCTCGCGAACGCCGCGGCGCGACGCTTTCGCGCGTGAGCCGCCTGCTCTCGCTCTACTGGCCGCCGTTGCTCCTGCTGGCGTCATGGCAGGCGTGGGTCTCGCTCGCGCGGGTGCCGGCGATCGTGATGCCGGCGCCGCTGGCCGTGGCGGGCGAGCTCGCCGCGCATCCGGACTTCTACCTCCGCGAAGGCGGCATCACGCTCGCGACCGCGCTCGCGGGGCTGCTCGCGGGCGCCGTCGCGAGCGTGCTGCTCGCCGCCGGCGCGTGGTTCTCGCCCTACGCGACCGCCGCGTTGACCTGGCCCGTGCTGCTGATCCAGGCGACGCCGATCGTCGCGCTGATGCCCGTGATCGCGCGGGTGCTCGGGTACGACCAGCGTACGGTCGTCGCGAGCGCCGCGCTCATCACGCTCTTCCCGACCCTGGCCCTCGTGGCCGCGGGCCTGCGCGCGGAACCGCGCGGCAGCGCCGACGTCTTCGCGGTGCTGGGAGCCGGACGCCTGACCCGCCTGCGCCTCCTCGCGTTGCCCGCGGCCGTACCGAATCTGCTGACCGCGCTGCGCATCTCGTCGGCCAACTGCATCTTGGCCGCCCTCGTGGCGGAATACCTCATGGGCACCTCGGGCCTCGGCCGCGACTTCGCGCTCGCCGAAGGTTCGTTTCGCCTGCCCGCCGCATGGGCTGCAGCGCTCGTGGCGACGGCGCTCTCCACCATCGCGTTCTCGCTCTCGCGCCGGATAGAAGCGTCGCTCGGTCGTATGTTCCGGGCATGAACCGCGCTCGATTCCTCTCTTCCGCCGGCGCCGCATCGCTCGCCGTGGCGAGCGTCTCGGCCCCTGCCGCCGCGGCCGACACGGTCACGACGCAATTGCTGTGGATCAAGAACGTCGAGTACGCCGGATTCTGGATCGCCGACGCGCAGGGCTACTACGCGCGCGAAGGCATCGACGCGCAATTCCTCTCCGGCGGCCCGAACCTCGCCAACGTGGAAGCGGTCGTCGCCGCCGGCCGCGCCGATATCGGCGTCGACGAGATCGCCAAGGTCGTCGATGCCAACGCCCAGGGCGCGGACCTCGTCGCGTTCGGCGCGATCTATCAACACCCGGCCGCCGGACTGCTCTCGTTGCCGAAGAATCCCGTCCGCTCCGCGCGCGACATCCTGGGCAAGCGCATCGGCCTGCAGCAGGGTGCCAAGGAATACATCGACGGCATCCTGACGATCAATCATCTGCCGCTGAACTACACGGAGGTGCCCGTCGGCTTCGATCCGCAGCCGCTGGTGGAAGGAGCGTGCGATGCGTACCTCTGCTACGTGACCGCGCAGCCGCTGGTGCTCAAGTCGCGCGGCATCGCCTACGTGCTGGCGCCCTTCGAATCGCTCGGCTACTACGGCGTGACCGACGGGCTGTTCGCGACGCGCGCATATCTCGCGAAGAACCGCGACCGCGTGGTGCGCTGGCTGCGCGCCTCGGTCCGCGGCTGGGTGACGAACCGTCACGATGCGGCGCTCGGCGCGAACTTGACCGTCGACCGGTACGGGTCGGGCTTGGGGCTGGACCGCGCGCAGCAGTTGGCCACGAATCGAGCCCAGATTCCGCTCGTCGACGGCGACCCGCACCTGCCCCAGCACGGCACGCTCGCGATCTCAGCGCGCGAGGTCGCGGGGCCGCTCTACCGGACGTTGCGCGCGATGGGCAAGACCCATCTGCCGCCGGTCGCGCAGTTGGTCGACGAGACGATCTTCCGCGACGCCTTTCCCAAGCGCGGGGCGTGAAGCGCGCGATCCTGGCGGCGGCCTTCCTCGCGGCATGCGCGGCGGAGGCCCGAGCCCAGGAACCCGCGGTGACCGTCGTCGTGCACGTCGTGCTCGACGTCCCGTACGCGCTGCATCCGCAACCGGACTCGTACTGCTTCGGCGAACGGCGGCCGTTCCGCTCGACCTCGATTCCCGGCGCGACCCTGGCCGCGTACGACGCGCGGCTCGCGAAGCTCGGTCCGGTCGAGGACCGCTTCGGTTTCGGAACGTGGGGCGCCGGCGCGAAGGGCCTTCCGGAAGTCGCCTTCGAGCCGGTCGATCACATCTTCGTTCGCGCGCGCCCCAGCGACGTTGCCGGCGTCCTGCCCGGACTCTTGCGGCGGATGCGACTCGAGTTGCACCAGCAGGAGGCGTTAGCTGAAATCTTCGCCGCGCGGCCCGCGCTCGGAACGGCGCGCACGCGGCTGGACGTCGTCGTTCCCTTCGCGCAGGCACGCTTCGCGACGTTGCGCCGCGTGCACGCGATCTTCGACGACGGCCGGCGCGGCGGAGCTTCACAGTACGCCGAGGCGGACGGCATCCACATCGACTCGAGCCCCGCCCCCGGCGCCGAGGCGCGCGTCGAAGCGGCGCTACGCTCCGCGGGCTTCTCCTATCGTGCCTCCGCGGCGCGCTTCATCGCCGTCGACGCGCCGCGCTGCGCCCCGCCGAACCGTCCGTTATAGCTTGACGGTCAGCGCGCGGGCGGCAGCGGGCGTCAGCGGCGCGCTTCCCGGCCGGTGGCCGTTCTGCTGGAGCAGGTAGGCCATGATCGCTGCGTACGTCGTGGGGCTCAGGCTGCCGGGCGCGCCGGCCGGCATTTGTTGCACCATGAAACTATAGATTTCCGCAACGGACTGCGTTCCGCCGATCGCCGCGCCTTTGAGCGCGGGCGCCGAAACCCCCGAGAGGTCCGACCCGTGGCACCGACTGCAGTTCGCCTTGTAAGCCTTGGCACCGCCGGCGGCCTGGGCGACCGTGTACGACGCACCGGCCGCCGGAGCGGAGCGCGCCGACACGCCCCAGGTGGCCAAGAGCGCGGCTACGGCGATCGTCAGGGTCGCTCGGTGCACGGTTTCCCTTCCAAGATAGCAGGTGGTACGAGGTCGTCCACCGCCGAGGACTATGACGCCGGCAGCGCAGAACCCGCTTTGCGCCGCGGGTGGTGAGGCCGCTGCGATGCGAGCCGCCGCCTACGGCGGCGCCGGCCCGCTCGGGCGCCTGCGGCGGCGTACCTTCAAGTGGTTCACCTTTTCGCTCCGCAACAAATCGCGCTCGCCGGGCCGGGAACTTCCAGGGAATTTCTTGCGTAACGCGCACACTCTACATCCAGATACAACCGAACGGCAGGCAAGCGACAGTTCGCATATAGTTGTTTAGCGTCAGAACTAAGCCGTCTCATGGTACGACTTGGCACGACGCCGTTAGGAAAGAACTTCTGTACTTAACTATTGCAGGTCTTACGTTCGTTTTGTACTAGTGTCACATTGGGACGGCTCGTAAGCTACCATCGGCTTGACGTTTTCGCCGTGCCCTTCCGGAAGGAGGCCAATGGCCAAGTGAATTTCTTCAATCGCGCACGTCTTACCGCATGCGCCGTGACCGTTTTCCTCGCCCTCGCCGCGCCGCAGATCGCGCGCGCCGACATCGGGCACCTCCCCATCATCGACATACGTCCCGTGGCAACTTTCGCAGACACGGGAAACACGTCGAATAGCGGGTTGGCGACCAATGGGGGAAATCTCGGCGGCCCGAGCGGCGGGGTCGTCATCAACGGTACCGTGACGCTTCCGCTCTTCAAGGGGGTCTCGTTCTCTTACGACCGCAACGAAGGCGAACTCATCTGGTCTACCCTCGTACTGCCCGGCGCATCTCCGGCCGGCGTTCCCTTCAAGGACATGATCCAGGACTACCGCCTGGATTGGGTCGCCGACCGTTATCTGACGGTCGAGGCCAGCCTCGCCAACCGGCATCGCGAATGCTGCCCCGGCAGCTCCGATCCCACGATTCCGGCCGCGGCGGGCTCGACTGAATGGCACACCGGGAACCTCGGTCTGACCTTCACGTCGCCGTCGTTCCAGTTCCTCAATCACGGCGTGGTCGTGCTCAACATCACGGGCCACACCGCGAACCACAATCAGACCGCTGCCGTCGCCGCCGCCGAAGGCAGCCAGAGCATCGGCAACGTCCGCGAGTACGGCACGTCGCAAGCGGCGACGGTCGTCTATCCGATCGACCTCCGTAACCGGTTGACGGCGACCGCCACGTACACGTGGGGCGCCCTCGACTATTTCGAGAACGCACCGTTCCCGTGGTCCTACAAGATCTGGATCTTCGGTCTGAACAAGACCGTCAATCCGTGGTTCAACTTCTCGATGACGGCCGCCAACCTCACCCAGGGTGAGCAAGGCTCTCCGTTCCCGGTTCCCGGTACGATTCACGAAGTTTCGTACTGGCTAACGGGCGACTTCCATCTGGACTTCAACAAGATCTTCGCAGCACCGCCGGCCGGGAAGTAGACTGCTCGCCGCACGGCTAACCGTGCGGCGGTGGGACACTTGATATCGGTCATCGTCGCGAGCCTCGCTCTCTTGCTCCAACCGCTTATCGTCGTCGACGATGCGGGGAAGCCCGTGAGCGGGGCTCGCGTCGTCTTCAGCGACGCGAGCGGCGCGCGCGATGTCGAATCGACCGATGCGGCGGGCCGCGTTGCGCCGGCGAAGGGCTTCCCGGCCGTCGCTGCGGAGGTCTCGAAGGCCGGGTTCACCACCTTGCACGTGACGCTACGAGATGCGACGGCGCGCGTCGCACTCGAGCGTGCGTTACCGGTCGTCGGCCGCGTGACGGTCGCGACGGGTTCGTCGCAAAGCCTCCATCAATCGCCGCTGGCGGCATCGGTGCTCGACTCCGGTGCGATCGCGCTCGCGCCCGTCCTCTCGACGGATCAGTTGCTGCGTGAATTGCCCGGCAGCGATCGCACGCGCAGCAACAGCGCCTTCACCAACTACGGACAGTTGCGGGCCTCGTTCTCCGGCGCCGGCAACGATCGCGGTATCGTTCTCGTCGACGGATTTCCGGCTCAAGACGCGTTCGGCGGCCAGATCGATTGGCAAGCCTACCCGAGCGACGTTATCGAACGCGCCGAATTGCTGCGCGGGGCAGGCTCCGCGCTGTACGGTTCGGGCGGCGTCGGCGGCGTGCTCGACATCGACACCTTCGGGCCGCGGGTGGGGCCCGGCGGCAGCGACGGTTTCGCGCGCCTGTCCACCGGTTCCGACGCCCTCGTCGACGACACGCTCGCGATCCGCTCGCCGCTCGGTCCGACGCTCGGCGCATCCTTCGCGACCACCCTCAACCGCCTCGAGTACCGCGATCTTCCGCCTGCATACGCGACGCCGATCGACCGGCCCGCGACCGGAGAGAGCGCGTCGACGATGGGCCGGCTACGCTATTCGTCGAACGGCACGACGGTCGAAGGCGGCGCCACGGTTTCCTCCGACCACCAGGGCGAAGGACGGCCCAACTACACCTTCGACCGCACGTTTCGACAGGAGAACATCACGGCGTCGCACGGGCTCGGAAGCGCGGTCGCGAGCTTCGGCGCGTACTCTCGCGATACGACCGTCTACAACCTCGACGATCTCGCACCGGCGAAGCCCGGCGCGCTGCGTTATACCCAGCACGTTCCCGCCCACGAGGACGGTTTCTTCGCGACGCTGCTCGACGCACCGGGCCCGCTGCAGTATCAGCTGCGGATCGATCAGCGCCGGGTCAACGGCGAAAGCGAACAGTATGGTCCGACCGGTGCGCTGACCGCCAACGGGACGGGCGTCGAACTCGAACAGGGCATCGCGCTGCAGACCACGTTCCGCACGCACCGTTTCGAGGCGCTGGCCGGCGCGCGCGCCGACCGGCTGCGTTACGACGATCTCGCGTTGACGACGACGGTCCAAGCATCGCCCGCGCCCTTTCTGAGCACGACGACCGTGCCCGGTCACGATGAGGGTGCGATCTCGCCACGCGCGGCGTTGCGTTACGACGCCGGCGACCGTTTGGCCCTGCGCGTTTCGAGCGGCGGCGGTTTTCGCGGCCCGTACCTGAACGAACTCGTGCGCGGCTTCAACGTCGGCTCCGTCGTCGAAGCGCCCAACCCGTACCTCGTGCCCGAACGCAGCCGCACCGACGACGTCGGCATCGACTACCTGGTCGGCAACGGCCGCTTGGCGCTCGACGTTCTACAGACGCGCGTCAACGATGCGATCGGCTTCGTGACGATCACGCCGACGTTACAGAAACGCGAGAACATCGACCGCACGCAAACGAACGGCGAGACGCTGACGTACGCGCAGCCGCTCGGCGCCTGCACGCGCTTGCGCGCCTCGGGCACGGGTCAGTATGCCCGCGTGACGGCCGGACCGCCGGGAACGGTCGGGAAGCGACCGCAGTACGTACCCGACGCCTCCGCCGACCTCGGCATCGACGCGGCCGGGCGCGGCCCGCTCTCGTACTCCGTCGACGCCGCCTACTTGGGGCAGACGTATGCCGACGATCTCGATACCGAACCGCTCGGGACCGCGATCCTCGTCGGCGCGACCATCCACGCGGCGACCGCGTCGGGCACGACGTTTTCGCTCGTGGCCGATAACCTGACGAACGCCACCTATCTCTCGAGCATCGATCGCTACGGCCCGCCGCTGATCGTGCAGTTTCGCGTGGGCATCCCGATCGGACCCGGGCACGCGGCCGCGAACGCGCCGCCCTGCGGCTTCTCGCTGCGACCTTGAGCGTCGGGCCGCGCTCGCGCGAACCCTCACCGCGGGTTGTGCCGGTCCAGCCAATCCGCGACGTCGCGCTCGACTTCGTCGCGGTTGGTTTCGTTGAGCATCTCGTGACGCGCGCCGGGGTAGAAGACGAGCTCGACGTCCGCTAAGCCGAGCGCCCGATAACGATCCGCCAGCGCGCGCACGCTCCGGGTGTCGTTACCGACGGGATCGAGTTCTCCGGAGAAGATCAGCATGGGAAGCGCGCGCGGGACGTTCGCATCGTTATCACTATTCCACGCATCGCTCCAGCCGTGCAGGAAGTCCGCCAGCATGCCGTTCGAGAACGGAAAGCCGCACAGCGGATCGTCGACGTACTTCTGCACCTCCGTCGCGTCGCGGCTCAGCCACTCGAATCCCGTGCGCTGTTCGAAGGGTGCGTTGAAGCCCGCGAACATCTGCACGAAGAGTTCCGAAGGCTGCTCCGCCGTGGCGCCGGCCGCGCCGGCATCGGCGATCGCGATGATCTGCTCGAGGCCCGGCAACCCGTACACGGAGCCGCTCAGAACCACGCCGCTCAGCGCCTCGCCGTGCAGCTGCAGGTAGCGCTGCGCGACGATCGAGCCCATGCTGTGGCCGAAGAGGAATAGCGGGACCCCGGGATGATCGGCGCGCGCGCGCTCGACGACCGCGGCGACATCGCGAACGATGCCGTTCCAGCCGTCGGGGCCCGCGATGCCCGGCCGTCCGGCCGCCGTGTCGCCGTGTCCGCGATGATCGTCCGCGTAGACCGCGTAACCCCGCGCGTTCAGCGCCCATGCGAAGCGTGCGTAGCGCGCGCCGTGTTCGGCTGCACCGTGCGCGACGGCAACGACGCCGCGCACCGTGCCCTCGGGTTCCCAGCGCCGCACGGTGACGGGCGGACCGCCGGGCGTCGTCAGCGTGAAGGTCGTAGCGTGCGTCTGCATGACGCGGGCGTTTCGCTGCGCGGGGCGGATTTGCTTCCGGCTACCGGATCCGCGCGCGAAACTTCAGTGCGCGACCAACAGCTCGGCGAGCGCGGCGCGCAACGCGTCGAAGGCCGGTTCCAACTCCTCGCGCGCGATGACGAGCGGCGGCGTCACCAACAGCACGTTGTAGCGGCCGAACGTATACACGCCGAGCTCCCGTAAGCGCCGCAACAAGGCCGGCAGGATGCCCGCACCCGTTCCTTGCCAGGCGATCAGCGGTTCGCGCGTCGCGCGGTCGCGCACGAGCTCGAGCGCGAAGAAGGCACCGATCCCGCGCACGTCGCCGATCAGCGGCGACTCGCGTTGCAGCGCCTCGAGACCCGCGCGCAACCACGTTTCGATCTGCCGCGCGCGCGTGAAGAGGCCTTCGTCGCAATAGGCGTCGAGCGCGGCACCGGCGGCCGCCACGGCGAGCGGATGGCCCGAATACGTGTGCCCGCAACCCAGCGCGCGGTCGTCGAAATAAGCCGCGAGGGATTCACGCAGCATCACGCCGCCCAGCGGAACGTATGCGGAGGTGCAGCCTTTGGCAAACGTGATGACGTCGGGCGACACGCCGAAGCGCAGGCTCGCGAACGCTTCCCCGGTGCGGCCGAACCCCGTCATCACCTCGTCGAAGATCAAGAGCATTCCATGCCGGTCGCAGAGCGCGCGCAAGCCTGCGAGGTAGCCCTCGGGATAGACGATCACGCCGTTCGAACCGACCACGGGCTCGACCACGATCGCCGCGACCCGCGCCGGGTCTTCGTAGGTCAGCACGAGTTCCAGATGTTCGAGCGCGCGTTCGCATTCCGTTTGCGGGTCCGTCGTATGGAACGGACTGCGGTACGGATAGGGCGCGAAGAAGTGGACGACGCCCGGCATGCCGGGTTCGTTCGGCCAGCGGCGGTTTTCGCCGCTGAGCGTTCCGGCGCCGGGCGCCGAGCCGTGAAACGACCGGAAGGCCGTGAGGACCTTCGGGCGCCCCGTGATCGCGCGCGCCATCTTGACCGCGTCTTCGTTCGCTTCGCCGCCGCCCGTCGTGAAGAACGTCCGGCAGCCTTCCGGCCACGGCCCCAGCGCCGAGAGCCGTTCGGCCAGGCGCGAGCGTACGGGATTGCCGAGCGACGGGGCGACGTAACACAGCTTCGCGGCCTGCTCCGCGATCGCGCGCACGACGCGCGGATGGCCGTGTCCCAAATTGACGGCAACGAGGCCCGACGCGAGGTCGAGATAACGCCGCCCCGCGTCGTCGTACAGGTAAACGCCGGCACCGCGCTCGATCGAGGGCGCGCCGGGTCCGCCCTGCACCGACCACGGCGTGAGAACGTAACGCTGTGCTTCCATGAATCCGCTCTATACGGGGCCCGGCGCCGGACTCCGCCGGCACGGCGTTCAGACGGTGGCGGCCGTCTCGCGCGCGTGTTTCTCCGTAAACGCGGCGATCGCGGCGCCTTGGCGCGCGTCGAGCTCCGCATGCCGGCTCTGCGACCAGCGCTCGGAGGCCAAGAGTCGCGTGGCCGAGCCTTGGAAGCGCGGCATCACGTGTCGTGCGAATAATTCGTAATGCCGGCGCGTCGCTTCCCAATTCGCCCAGTCGTGGGCCATCATCAGGTATGCGCCGAAGCCGCCGGACTGGCGTTCGAGCCGCTCGATCTGCGCGATCGCCTCGTCGGGCGTGCCGATGACGCCGAGACCGGTCTCGTTGATCCACGCGATCCGCTCTTCGAACGACGTGCCCGCGGCGCGGAACGTCGGCAGCGCGAGCGTCTTCTGCGAGTAATCGCACCACGCATCCAGACCGTAACGCATGTCTTCGATCGCCTGCTCCTTGGTTTCGGCCAAGTGCATCGGACCGACGAGGCGCCACTTGGAGCGGTCCGCGGTCTGCCCGAACTCGCGCGCGCGCTGCTCGACGACGTCCCAGTGCAAGTGCAGCAGATCGAAGTTCTCGCGAATCGTCGCGCCGACCGAGAGCAGTCCGAGTCCGTAGCGGCCCGCCAAGCGCGGACCCGACGGCGAGGCGATCGCGGCCACCGCGATATCGAAGAGCGGATTGGAATAGGGTGCGAGTTGCGAGCGCGCGTCGACGAGGGTGTAGCGTTTGGTCGCGACGCTGACCGGATCGTCCGTGCGCAGCAGCCGCAAGAGCACGTCGGCGTCGTGTTCGAGCGCTTCGCGTTGTTCGGCGGGATCGATGCCGATCATGACGGCGTCGGTGGGCAAAGCTCCGGGTCCGAGTCCCAGCATGACGCGACCGCGCAGGAGATGATCGAGAAAGAGGATACGGTCCGCGACCCAGAGCGGGTTGTGGTACGGGAGCGAGATGACGCCCGTCCCGAGCTTGATGTGGCGCGTGAGCGCGCCGACGTGTCCGATGAAGATCGCGGGTTCCGGAATCGTCTCGACACCGCCGGAATGGTGTTCGCCGATCCACGCTTCGTCGTAGCCCAAATCGTCCAAGAGCCGGATCGTCTCGACGTCGCGCTGATAGGCGTACGTCGGGTTTTGGCCTACCGGCGCGTGAAAAGGTGCCATGAAGATGCCGAAACGCATGCGATTCATCGACGCGGTCCTCCGATCGTTGCCCGATGCTAGCCGCAAAGCGGACCGCGGTAAAGAGAGGCGATTGCCACGTAGTCTGCATAATCAACGACCGTAACGCTTCCGGGGCTCACCCCGAGCGGCGCGTCGAGTGAGGAAGTGCGAGATGCCGAACGTCGAAACCGTGCGCGGGCCGGTGGAGCTCGCGAACCTGGGAACGACCTTGATGCACGAGCACGTTTTCGTGCTGAGCGAGGAAATACGCGAGAACTACGGCGGCGCGTACTGGGACGAAGAGGTGCGCGTCGCCGACGCGATCGAGAAGCTGCGCCGCTTGAAGAGCGTCGGCGTCAGCACGATCGTCGATCCGACCGTCATCGGCCTCGGACGCTACATTCCGCGGATCCAGCGCATCAACGAACACGTCGACATCAACATCGTCGCCGCGACAGGGCTGTACACATATAACGACCTTCCGCATTTTTTCCATTACGTCGGCCCCGGCACGCTCTTCGGCGGCGACGAGCCGATGGTCGAACTCTTCACCCGCGATATCAACGAAGGCATCGCGGGCACGAGCGTCAAGGCCGCGTTCCTCAAGTGCGCGATCGACGAGCACGGCATGACGCCCGGCGTGGAACGCGCGATGCGCGCGGTGGCCAAGACGCACGTCGCCACCGGAGTGCCGATCACCGTGCACACGAACGTGCACAACCAGTCCGGCTTGCTGGCCCAAAATCTGCTGCGCGAGGAGGGCGTCGATCTCACGAAGGTCGTGATCGGCCACAGCGGGGACTCGACCGATCTCGCCTACTTGACGGCACTCATGGACGCGGGTTCGTTCATCGGCATGGACCGCTTCGGCATCGACGTGCTGCTCCCGTTCGAAGCGCGCGTCGACACCGTGGCCGAACTGTGCCGCCGCGGCTACGCCGAGAAGATGGTGCTCTCGCACGACGCCTCGTGTTTCATCGACTGGTTTCCCGTCGCCACCAAAGAAGCCGCCGTTCCGAATTGGCACTACACGCACATCCACGACGACGTGCTGCCGGCGCTTCGCGAGCGCGGCGTTTCCGAGACGCAGCTCGCGACGATGCTGGTCGACAACCCGCGCCGCTATTTCAGCTAAGGCTCGCACGGTTACAGGAGGAGGGTCAGAATGATTCGCACGATCGAACCGCTGCCGCGCGGCGACGACCCGTTTCCCGCGCACGGCATCACGCGAGGTTCGGACGGCGTCGCGCGCTACGACCGCCTTCCGGCCTCCCTGCTCGCGATGCTGCGCGATTACGTCGACCGCACTCCGAACGCCGAGGCGGTCGTCGAAGCGGGCGGCGAGCGCGTCACCTACCGGCAACTCTGGGACCGCTGCGCGCGCGTGGCGGGTGGGCTGCGCGCGCACGGCGTGCGGCGCGGCGACCGCGCCGCGATCCGCCTCGGCAACGGGCTCGCCTGGGTCGAAGCGTTCTTCGGCACGCTGATGGCGGGCGCCGTGGCCGTGCCGGTCAACACGCGCTTCGCGCAGCCCGAGGTCGACTACGTCGTGACCGACTCCGGCAGTTCGTTCGTCTTCGCACCGGACGACGCGCTTCCGCACGGCGAGCCGTTCGCCGTCGACGACCTCGGACCGAACGACACCGCCGGGATCTTCTACACGAGCGGCACGACGGGCTTTCCCAAAGGCGCCATCACGACGCACGCGGCCTTCCTCACGAACTGCGAGAACATGGCGCGCTGCCTGGAATTGCCGCTCGAGGGCGGCGCGCAGTTACGGACCTTGATTTCCGTACCGCTCTTTCACGTGACCGGCTGCAATAGTCAGTTGCTGACCGCGCTCTACTTGGGCGGTTCGAGCGTGATCCTGCCGGCCTTGGACCTGGGCCACCTGCTGCGACTCATTGGCGAGGAACGCATCAACTTCTTGGTCACGGTACCCGCCGTGTACGCGCTGGCGATCGCCAATCCGGCCTTCGCGCGCGCCGACGTGTCGGCGGTGCAACGCGTCGGATACGGCGGTGCGCCGATCGCGCCGGCACTCGTGCACCGCATCAAGGCCGCATTTCCTGCGGGCCGGGTCTTCAACGGCTTCGGCATGACCGAGTCGGCCTCGCTGCTGACCTCCTTGCCCGACCGCTACGCCGAGGAACATGCCGATTCGGTCGGCTTCGCGGTTCCGGTGGTGGACTTGGCGCTCGACGCCGTCGATCCGCACAGCGGCGCGGGCGAGTTGCTCGTACGCGGTCCCAACATCACGGGCGGCTACTGGAACAAGCCCGAGGCCAGCGCGGCGGCGCTCGTCGACGGCTGGCTGCGCACGGGAGACCTGGCCAAGGTCGCGCCGAACGGCCTGACCTACATCGTCGACCGCGTCAAGGACATGATTTGCCGCGGCGGTGAGAACGTGTATTGCGTCGAGGTCGAGAACGCGCTGGCCGGCGTCCCCAACGTCGCCGAAGCGGCGGTCATCGGCGTTCCCGACGACGTCATGGGCGAAAAGGTCGGCCTGGTGATCGTCCCCGCGACCAACGCGGAAATCGACGTGCACGAGATCGTCGCGTCCTTGCGCGGCAAGCTCGCGGATTTCAAGATCCCGCAGTTCGTCGCGGTGCGCGACTCGCCGCTGCCGCGCAATCCCGGCGGCAAAGTGCTCAAGCCGCTCTTGCGCAAGGAGACCGTCTGGGGGCGCCCCTTGCGTTGAGCCGAGCGGGTTCGACGGCCCGCGGGACGGTCTTGGGACGATCCGGCGCGACAATGGCGTACGTGAGAGACATCGTACGCGTCGACCCGCCCTACCTGGTCGTCTTCTATTACGAAGGCGGCACGCTGTGCGGGAGAGTGCGCGATGTGCGCTCCCAGCAGCAATGGATCGTCCGCGACGCCGCGCTGCTGCGCCGCGCCCTGACGGAGGACACGGTGCACGGCGAAGACCGCGCCGGCCACGAGTAACCGGGCGCAGGTCTGCATCGGCTTAACGCCTATCAGTCTACCGATGGGAGACTCGCTCCTACGCGTCCGCCTGTTCGGCGACGTCAGCGCTGAGTTCGGCGGCGATCCGGTACGAATCGCCGTGCGGCCGATGTGTGCGGTCCTCTTCGCGATGCTCGCCGTGCGGCCCGGGGTACGCCACCTGCGGCGTTCGCTCGCAGCCGAGCTCTGGCCCGACGAGCCCGATCCGATTCGCGCCAACGGGAACCTGCGGCGACATCTCCACGCCTTGCAGGCGACGTTGCCGCGCCTCGCCGGCGGGGGAAACTGGATCGAATCCGACGGCGCGTCGTTGACATGGTCGACGGAGCGCCCGTTCTGGTGCGATGCCGTCGCGTTCGAAGAGGACATCCGGCGGCCCGATGCGGCCCCGGAGCTGCTCGCCGCCTCGGCGGCTTTCATGCACGGGTTCTCCGGAGATTGGGTCCTCGCCCAACGCGAGAACTATCGGGCACGGGCCGTCGAGCGGCTCCTGTCGCTGTGTGTGGAACATCAAGACGAGGACCGGCTCGACGCGGCGCTGGCCTGCGCGCGGGCCGTGCTGAGCATCGACGCCCTGTGCGAAGATGCGGTACTGCTGGCGATCGAACTGCATCGCGAACGCGGCGAACCGGCGGCAGCCGGACTGGTCTACGCCGCCTTCGCCGAACGCTTGCAGCGCGAACTCGATGCGCGGCCGTCCGCGGCGACGAGCGCGGCGATCGAGCGCGTGCGCCGTGCGGCCGGGTCGCGGCGCGAACGCCTCCCGAGCGCCTTGACGAGCTTCGTCGGCCGCGCGGCCGCGCTCGAGAGCCTCGAGGCAGCCCTCGAACGCAATCGCTGCCTCACGCTCATCGGTCCGGGGGGAACGGGGAAGACCCGTTTGGCGCTCGAAACGGCGCGCCGCATCGCGCATCGCTTCGTCGACGGCTCGTACTTCATCGATCTCTCCGTGTTGCCCGCGGGCAGCGAGATCGTGGACGCCGTGGTTCGCGGGCTCGAGCTCCCGGTCGAGCTGGCCGGCGCCGGTGCGAGCGGAATCGAGCGTTTCCTGCGTCACCGCCGCGCATTGGTCGTGCTGGACAACTGCGAACACGTTCGCGCGGCCTGCGCGGCGCTCGCCCATGCCTTGCTCGACGGCGCGCCGCGCTTGACGATCTTAGCGACCAGCCGCGAAGCGCTCGGACTTGGAGCCGAGACGATCCAGCGTTTGACGGCGCTCTCGGAGGGTGAGGCCCGCGCGCTCTTCGTCGAACGCGCCCGGCGCGGCGGTGCGGCGACGCCGTGGGACGACGGCGACCTCGCGCGCATCGACCGGATGTGCGGGCTGCTGGATCGCTCCGCGCTCGCGATCGGCTTGGCGGCCGGCCTCGTGCGCAGCATGAGCCTCGCGGATATCGAACGGCGACTCGCGGATCGCTTCGCGATGCTGCGAACCAGCGACCCGTCGGTTCCCGAGCGCCATCGCACGCTCGAAGCGGCCATTAGCTGGAGTTTCGATCTGCTCGCGCCGCACGAACGGCGGCTCTTCGAACGGCTGGCGGCGTTTCCAGCCTCGTTCACGTTCGATGCCGCGCTGGCCGTGGGCGGCGAATCGGCCGATGCGCTGATCGGCTTGGTCGAGAAATCGATGGTGCAGCGCGACGAGACGCACTCCGATCGTTACCGGCTGTTGTTCTCGCTGGCCGAATTCGCGAATCGGCGCTTCGCCGCGGATCCCGAAGCGAGCGCCGTCCTCGAACGCCATGCCGCTTACTACGAAGCGATCGTGGCGTTCGCGCAAACGCCCGGCTATTTTCGCGGTGAGGCCGCGTTCCTGCGGGAGGTGGATGCTGAACTGGAAAACGTGCGCGCCGCGCTCTCCCGGTTGCTCGCGGAAGCTCCGGCGGAGCCGCACCGCGGCGTGCGGATGGTGATCGGGCTGCAACGCTTTTTTCGGGCCCGCGGCTATTTCGCCGAAGGTCTCGAATGGCTTGAAGCGGCGCGCCCGCGGGCGCCCCACGGAACCGTGGACTACGTGCGCGTCAGCGTCGGGATGGGCACGTTGCTCCTGCAATTGCGCAGACCCGCTGAGGCGCTCCGCGTGCTCGATGAAGCAGCCGCGATCGCTCGCGCCGCGAACATGCCGCGCGAGCTCGTCCTGGCCCTCGGCGAACTCGGCACGCTGGGCATTCGCACGGGCGATATGCGGCGCGCCCGAGAGTGTCTCGAAGAGGCGCTGCACATCGCGGAACGCGACGGTCTGGACGGCACGAAGGGCTCGGTGCTCGGCAATCTCGGCATCGTCATGAACGTGGCCGGCGACGAGGCGCGCGGCCGCGCTTGCTTCGCCGAAGCGGCGCTCGTCTTCCGTCGGCAGGGCGACCTCGCGCTCGTGGCCCGCATGCTCGACAACATCGCCGGTAACGAGTTCAACTTGGGACGGCATGCCGAAGCGCTCGTCCTGTTGGACGAGGCACTGCAACTCGCGCGCGGCGTCGGCGATACGCCGCTCGTGGCGGAGCTGCTGGTCGATATCGGCGACGCGTTGCTGGACATGGGCCGAACGGCCGATGCGGCGCGGCATTTCGAAGAGGTCCTCAATCTCGCGGCCCCGCTCGGGCTGGTCTACCCGCTCTCCAAAACGCTGATCGGTTTCGCGGGCGCCGCCGCGGCAACGGGCGATGGGCGCGCCTGCGCGCGGCTCATCGGCGCGGCGAGCGGGCTGCTCGAGGGCGATTTCTCGCTGCACACCAACGAGACGCTGTACGGCCGTGCGCGAGCCGCCGCAGCCGAGCTTATCGACGACGACGAGTTCGCGCGCGAACACCGGCTCGGCGAAGTATTGGAATTCGACGCGGTGGTCCGGCTGGCCAAGAGCGGGCGGGCGTGACGCAACCGGTGCTGCGCGTCCGGCTCTTCGGCGACGTCGGAGCCGACTACGACGGACGGCCGGTGCGCGTCGCCGCGCGGCCGCTCTGCGCGGTGCTGTTGGCGATGTTGATCACGCGTCCCAACACGCGCCTGAGGCGCGACGTTCTGGCCGCCGACTTGTGGCCCGACGAAAGCGATCCGGCGCGCGTGAAGGCCAACTTGCGTCGCCATCTCTCGACGCTCTCCGCCGCGCTGCCCGCCCTGCCCGGAGACGCGAGTTGGATCGAAGCGGACGGCGCGAACCTCATGTGGGTCGCCGAGCGGCCGGCCTGGTGCGACGCGACGGCCTTCGAGGCCGCCCTCGCCGATCCGAACGCGCCGCCCGAGGCCTTCGTCCACGCCGGCGACTTCATGTGCGGCTACACGACGGACTGGGTCGTGGCTCAACGGGAAAACTACCGCGCGCGCGCGGTGGAGCGATTGCTGGCGCTCTGCATCGCGCGCCAAGACGACGATCGCCTCGAGGAGGCGCTGGCGTGCGCGAACGCGGTGCTCCGCATCGATCCGCTCTGTGAGGAGGCCGTGCAACTCGCGATCGATCTGCACGGCGAGCGTGGTGAGGCCCTCGCGGCGGGTCAGCTCTTCTCCGCATTCGCGGAACGGTTGCGGCGCGAACTCGACGCCGCGCCCTCGAAGACGACCGTCGCGTCCCTCGAGCGCGTGCGCGGTGCGGGGAACAAGAGCGCCGAACGGCTGCCGCGGGCGTTGACGAGCTTCGTGGGACGGCGCGCCGAGGTCGAAAGCGTCACCGAAGCGCTCGAGCGCAACCGTTGCGTGACGGTCGTCGGGCCCGGCGGTGCCGGCAAGACCCGGCTCGCGCTCGAGACCGCGCGCGGCGTCGCGCGGCGCTTCGCCGACGGTACGGCGTTCGTCGATCTCTCCGCGTTGCCGGGCGGAAACGGAATCGACGACGCCGCGATTCGCAGCCTCGAGTTGCCGAGCGAACTTTCGGCCGCGGGACGCGCCGGAATCGAACGGTTCCTGCGGAACCGCCGCGTGCTCCTGATTCTCGATAACTGCGAACACGTTCGCGAGGCCGGTGCGGCGTTCGCAAGCGCCGTGCTCGCATGCGCGCCGCGCGTCACGATCCTCGCCACGAGTCGCGAGCCGCTGGCGATCGAGGGCGAGGCGATCTACCGTCTCGGCCCGCTCTCCCGCGCCGAAGCCCGGGCCCTGTTTCTCGAACGCAGCCGCCGCGCCGACGCGCCGGTCGATCCCGATGACGCGGAGCTCGGGCACATCGAGCGCATCTGCACGGCGCTGGACTGCAGTCCCCTCGCGGTGGAACTCGCGGCCGGCCTCGCGCGCAGCCTCGCGCCCGCGGACATCGAGCACGGCTTGACCGACCGCTTCGCGCTCTTGCGTTCGCGCAATTCTTCGAGACCGCACCGTCACCGGACCCTCAAGGACACGATCGCGTGGAGCTACGATCTCCTCGAAGAAGCCGAACGCGAACTCTTCAAGCGGCTTGCCGTCTTCCCGGCGTCCTTCACCTTCGAGGCCGCGCTCGCGATCTGCGAGACGACCGCGCCGGCGCTCCGCGGGCTGGTCGAAAAGTCGATGGTGCAGCGCGACGACGCCAGCAGCCGTTATCGGCTCCTGTTCTCGCTCGCGGCGTTCGCGAAGCAGCGTTTCGAGCACGACCGGGCTGCGGACGGCGTACGCCGCCGTCACGCGGAGCATTATGCGGAGTTGCTCGCGTTCGCGGAATCGGGCTCCCACGACGGGTTGGCCGGCTGGCTCGGACGGGTCGAATCGGAGCTCGAGAACGTCCGGGCCGCACTCGATTACCTGATGACGAACGAACCCGCGCGGGGCGTACGCGCCGTCCTCGCGCTCTCGCGTTTCTTCGATACGCGCGGGCTTTTCGTTGAGGCGCAATCCTGGTTGGAAGCGGCCCTGTCGCACGCGGAGCCGGGCACGCACGAGTACGCTCGCATCCGCTTTCGCTTCGGGCGCTTCAGCACGAGACGCCAAGCCTTCGCCGAAGCGAGCGACGCCGTTACCGAAGCCGCGACGATCTTTCGCAGTGCCGGCGACGAGGAACATTTGGCACGCGCGCTGGCCGAACTCGGCGCCATACGGATCTGGTGCAACGAACCGGCGGCCGCGCTGGCGCCGCTCGCGGAAGCGCAGGCACTCGCCGCGCGCCGCGGCCTACGCGACGTCGAGGCGCTCGTCCATGCGAACCTCGGCGTGATCGCGATTGCCGAGCGCGATTACGCGCGCGCGACCGAGCGGCTCACGCTGGCCGCGCGGCTGTTCAAAGGTGTCGGCGACCGGCGCAAGGTGGCGGACATGCTGCACGGGCTGGCCGGATTCGATTTCGCTGCGGGGCGCTATGCGGCTGCCCGCGACCTGCTCGATGAGGCGCTCGAGACGGCGCGTGCGATCCGCGACGGGCCGGAGGTGGTCGCCATTTTGTGCGACATGGGCGACGTGCTCCTTGCCGAGGGCCGGCCCGCGGAAGCGCGCCGGTATTTCGACGAAGCGCTGGCGCAAGCGCGGCCCCTCGGCCTGCCGTTCGCCACCGGACACGCGCTGCTGGGTTTCGCCGGAGTAGCGGCGGCCACCGGCGAGCCGCGCCTGGCCGCGCGACTCGTCGGCGCGGCGGCAGACTTCACGGGCTCCGGGATGAGCACGGACATCAGCGACGTGCTCCTGTCCCGCACGCGCGCGGCGGCGCTCGCGCACATCGACGAAGCCGAGTTCGAACGGGAACGCCGGCTGGGCGAACTCCTCGAGCTCGAGAACGCGCTCGAGCTCGCGGCGAGCGTCATGCGACGCGAGGCCGCGCCGGTGCCGCGCGCGGTGCCCAGCGGTGATTTGAGTGCCTGAGCCACCTTCGTTGCGCCTGTGGCTCTTCGGCGACGTTCGCGCCGAGTACGACGGCGAGTCCGTACGAATCGCCGCGCGGCCGCTATGCGCCGTGTTGCTCGCGATGCTGGCGTTGCAGCCGGGGAAGCGGATGGCACGCAAAGCCCTCGCCGGCGATCTCTGGCCCGACGAAAGCGACTCCGCTCGCGCGAGCGGGAATCTGCGCCGCCACCTCTCGGCCCTGCTGTCCGCGCTCCCGCCGCTGCGCGGCCGCGCGAACTGGATCGAGGCCGACGGGGCGTACTTGACGTGGTCGGTCGCGCAGCCGTCGTGGTGCGACGCGCTCGAGCTCGAACGGTCGCTCGACGATCCCGATGCCTCGCCCGGCGCGTTCGCGACGGCCGGCGAATTCATGCCGGGCTACGTCAACGACTGGGTGCTCGCGCAGCGCGAGAATTACCGCGCGCGCGCGGTGGAATGGCTGCTTGCGAGCTGCATCGCTCGCCAAGACGAGGATCGCATCGAGGATGCGCTGGTGCGCGCGAGCGCCGCCCTGCGCCTGGATCCGCTGCGAGAAGAGGCCGTGCAGCTCGCCATCGAACTGCACGGCGAGCGTGGCGACGCGCTCGCCGCGGGGCAAGTCTACGCATCGTTCGCCGAACGCCTTCGCCGCGAACTCGATGCGGCGCCGTCCGCCGCGACCAGCGCGACGCTCGAACGCGTGCGCAACGCCGGACGGGAGAGAATCGACCGGCTTCCGCGCGCGCTCTCGAGTTTCGTCGGGCGCGGTGCCGACGTCGAGGCCCTGTGCGGTGCGCTCGAACGCAGCCGCTGCGTCACGATCGCCGGCCCGGGCGGTGCCGGCAAGACGCGACTCGCACTCGAAGTCGCACGCCGGGTATCGCTCCGCTTCGCGGACGGGGTCGCCTTCGTCGATCTCTGTGCCGTGCCCGAAGGGTGCGCGATCGACGAGACCGCGATGCGCTGCCTCGAGCTCCCGAGCGAACTCGCCGCCGCCGGACGGGACGGTATCGCGCGTTTCCTGCGCAATCGCCGGCTTCTCCTGATCCTCGATAACTGCGAACACGTGCGCGAAGAATCCGCGACCTTCGCCGGCGCCGTGCTCGCGAGCGCATCCCGCGTCGCCGTTCTGGCGACGAGCCGCGAACCGCTGGCGATCGAGGCGGAGACGATCTATCGTCTGGGGCCGCTCTCGTCCGCGGAAGCGGGCGCGCTCTTCTCCGAACGCAGCCGTCGCGCCGACGCGCCCGGCGGCTGGAGCGCTGAGGAGCTCGCCTGCATCGAGCGCATCTGCGCGGCACTCGATCGCAGCCCGCTCGCCGTCGAGCTCGCGGCCGGCCTCGCGCGGCACCTCGCGCCCGCGGATCTCGAACGCGGTTTGGCCGACCGCTTCACACTGCTGGCATCGAACGACCCGTCCAAACCGCAACGCCATCGCACCCTCGAGAGGGCGATCGCGTGGAGTTTCGAGCGCCTCGAACCGGCCGAGCGCAGTCTCTTCGAGCGCCTCGCCGTGTTCCCGGCGTCGTTCACCTTCGAAGCCGCGCTGACGATCTGCGACGCGTCCGCCCGCGTGCTGCTCGGACTCGTCGAGAAGTCGATGGTGCAGCACGACGACGCGGGCGGCAACCGGTATCGGCTGCTGCTCTCGCTCGCTGCGTTCGCGAAGCGCCGCTTCGCTTGCGCTCCGGCGGCGGACGGCGTTCGCGAGCGGCACGCCGGCCATTACTTGACGTTGCTCGAAGGTGCCGACGGGCCCGGCGTCACCGACGCGTCGACGGACTGGCTCCTTCGCGTGGAACGCGAACTCGATAACGTTCGAACCGCGCTCGGGTACGCGCTGTCTGCGAGCGAACCGGCCGAGCGCGGCATCCGGGCGGCGCTCGCTCTGTCGCGATATTTTCAGACGCGCGGGCTCTTCGACGAAGGGCTGAGCTGGCTCGCGGCCGCGCAAGCTCGAACCGAAGCAGACTCGCTCGCGTACGCGCGCGTCCGGTTACGGACGGGCCAACTCCATACCCAGCGTCGCTCGTTCGCCGAGGCGGCGGCCGCAACGGCCGAGGCGGCCGCCCTCCTGCGGACGCTCGGCGATGAGGAACACCTGGCCCGCGCTTTCCTGGAACGCGCCGCCATTCACATTTCGTGCTGCGACCTGCCGGCGGCAGGTCCGCTGCTCGATGAGGCCGAGTCGCTCGCCGAGCGGGGCGCGTTCCTCGACGTCCTGGGTCTCGTGGCGGCCAACCGGAGCGTGATCGCGACGGCCCGGCAAGACTTTCCACGGGCGGCCGGCTACCTCACGCAGGCGGTTCGTCTGTTCAAGAGCGCCGGCGACCGGCGCCATGTCGCCTCGTCGCTCCACGAGCTCGCCGGGTTCGACTTCGTCGCCGGCCGTTACGACGCGGCATGCGAACTCTTGGAGGAAGCGCTCGCGATCGCGCGCCGGATCGGTGACGGACCGCGCACGACCGGTATCCTGTGCGATATGGGCGACGTACTGCTCGCAGACGGCCGCACGGCCGATGCCGCCCGGTGCTTCGGCGAGGCGCTGCGCGAGGCCGCGCCGCTCGGGCTGCCGTTCGTCACCGGGCACGCACTGCTCGGATTCGCCGGTGTAGCAGCGGCTCGGGGCGAGGCACGCAACGCCGGGCGGCTCGTCGGCGCGGCCACGAATTTCAACGATACCGGCTTGAAGACCGACATCAACGACGCGCTCTTTCAGCGTACCCGTCACGCGGCGGCGGCACTGATCGGCGAAGACGAGTTCGAGCGGCAGCGCCGGCTGGGCGAACTCCTCAAGCCCGAAGCCGCGCTCGAACTCGCCGCACTGGTGATGAAGGGCGGAAGCGCACGGCCGGCACGCGCGCCTGCGGCGGGCGACCAACGCGATGGCTGAGCCGCTGCTCCGGTTGTGGTTCTTCGAAGACGTTCGCGCGGAGTACGGCGGCGTGCCGGTGCGAATTGCCGCGCGACCGCTCTGCGCCGTACTGCTCGCGCGGCTGGCGCTGCAACCGGGAAGGCGCGTCGCGCGCAAAGCGCTCGCGACGGATCTCTGGCCCGACGAAAGCGATTCGGCCCGGGCCGGCGGCAATCTGCGCCGCCACCTCTCCGCGCTGCTCGCCGCGCTGCCGCCGCTACCGGCCGGTGCGACGTGGATCGAGGCCGACGGGGCTTACTTGACGTGGTCGCTCGCGCAGCCGTCGTGGTGCGACGCGCTCGAACTCGAAGCCGCGCTCGCGAATCCTGACGCCGCACCCGCCGCCTTCGCGGCGGCCGCCGATTTCATGCCGGGATACGTCAACGACTGGGTCCTCGCGCAGCGTGAGAATTACCGGGCACGGGCCGTGGAACGTCTGCTGACGATGTGTGTCGAGCAGCAGGACGACGATCGCATCGATGCGGCGCTCGAGTGCGCGGAAGCGGCGATCCGACTCGAACCGCTGCGCGAAGACGCGGTTCAACTGGCGCTCGAACTCCACGGCGAGCGCGGCGACCCGATTGCGGCGAGCGCGCTCTTCGCGACGTTTGCGGAACGGCTGCGACGCGAGCTCGACGCAGCACCTGCGCCGGCCACCGTGGAGCTGATCGAACGCGTGCGCGCCGCGGCCGGCGAGCGCCGCGACCGTCTCCCGCGCGTCGCGACCACCTTCGTCGGGCGCGGCGAAGCCGTCGAGAACCTCGATCGCGCGCTCGAGCGCAGCCGCTGCGTGACGATCGTCGGTCCGGGCGGTCTCGGCAAGACGCGCCTGGCACTCGAAACGGCGAACGCCGTGTCACATCGCTTCGCGGACGGCTCGTACTTCATCGACCTCTCCACGCTGCCGGCGCAGAGCGACATCGCGGACAGCGTCGTTCGCGGGCTCGATCTTCCCAGCGAATTGGCGAGCGCGGGCCCCGACGGCGTCAAACGCTTTCTCCGGGCCCGGCGCGCCATCGTGATCTTCGACAACTGCGAGCACGTGCGCGAGCCGTGCGCCGCCTTCGCACACGATCTTCTCGAAACGGCGCCGCGGATCACGATTCTGGCGACGAGCCGCGTGCCGCTGGGAATTCGCGCGGAGAGCGTGTTCCGTCTCGCTCCGCTCTCGGTCGCCGAAGGGCGCGCGCTCTTCGTGGAGCGCGCCGCGAGCGCGGGCCTCGCGCACGCGTGGAGCGCCGCCGACCTGGAACGAGTGGATCGCGTCTGCGCCGCGCTCGACCGCAGCCCGCTTGCGATCGAGCTGGCTGCGGGACTGGCGGCCAACATGAGCCTGGCGGACATCGAACGCTCGCTCCCCGATCGCTTCGGGTTGCTGCGCACGAGCGATCCGTCGTTACCGCACCGGCATCGCGCGCTCGAAGCGGCGATCGCCTGGAGTTTCGAGTTACTTTCGGATGCCGAGAAACGTCTGTTCGCGCGGTTGGCCGTCTTCGCGGCATCGTTTACGTTCGATGCGGCGCTGGCCGTCGCGGGCGAAGGCAAACGGCCGTTCCTGAGCCTGGTCGAGAAATCGATGGTGCAGCGCGACGAGACCAACGCCGATCGTTACCGGTTACTGTTCTCGCTCGGCGAGTTCGCGCGGCAGCGTTTCGCCGAGGACCCGCAGGCCGGCGACGTGCGCGCGCGGCACGCACGGTATTTCGCCGAACTCGCGATCGCCGCTCGCATCGACGAACGCACGCGCGATCAGAAGCGCCTGCTCAAGACGATCGACCTGGAACTGCCCGACCTGCGCTCCGCGCTGCGCACGCTCTTCGCGGGCTCGGCCCCCGACGCCGCGCTCGGGATCGAGGCGACGCTCGCGCTCAATTACTACCATTCCGCCCGCGGATATTTCGCCGAAGGCCTCACCGCCCTCGACGCGGCGCGCCAAGCGGCGCCGCCGGGATCGCTCGATTTCGCACGCGTGCAAGCCGCAGCCGGTAAGCTGTTGTTCCGCCAGCGCCGCTTCGCTGCGGCCAAGGCGACGGACGAAGCGGCGTTAGCTATTTTTCGCGAACGCGGCACGCGCGCGGACGTCGCGCGCCTGCTGACCGAGATCGCCGCCGTGATGATCTCGTTGCGCGACCCCGAAGCCGCACGCGCGCTGCTCGACGAAGCCTTACCGCTGGCTGTGCTCGAGGGCCTCGAGAACACGCAGGCGGTCATCCTGGGCAATCTCGCAGTGCTCGCCAACGCCGAAGGCGATCAGGCGCGTTTCGTCGCGCTGACGACCGAGTCGGCGCGGCTCTCCAAGCGCGCGGGCGATCGACGTTTCCTCGCGCGCTCGCTCGACGATCTCGCGGGCGCCGAGTTCGTTGCGGGTCGCCACGACGCGGCCATCGCCATGCTGCGCGAAGCGCTTGCCATCGTTCATAGCGTGGACGACGTGCCGCTCGCGGCGGAGATCACCTGCGATCTGGGCGACGTGCTGCTGGCGGCAGGCCGCGCTTCGGAAGCGCGCGACCACTTCGCGAAGAGCCTCGACGCGGCTGCCTCGCTTGCCTTGAACTATACGCTAGGCCAGTCGCTCATCGGGCTCGGCGGGGTCGCGCTCGAATCGGGCGACCCGCGACTCGCGGCGCGGCTGCTGGGCGCCGGCGCGAGCGTTGCGGCCGCGACGGTGCCGACGTCCGTGAATACGTCCCTGATCGCGCGCACGAGGGCGGCGCTCATCGAGCGCCTGGGCGAAGCCGAGTTCGAACGGGAATGCCGCCTCGGTGAATTTCTGGAGGTCGAGGATGCGATCGCGCTCGCGAAGGGACGCGCCGCGCGCGACGGCACCGGAGCACCGGCCTGACGGTCCCCGCGCGCGCGGCGCACGAACCGTTCGCGCCGGATCGCGCGCGTTCGGGAGGCTCGCGCGCACGCCGGCCGTAGCAATCCGCATGGTAGACGCTCCCCTTGCGGGTTTGGCCTTCTTCGGCGGCTGGATCGTCCTGCTCGTCGCTTCGGATATCGCGGCGCTGCTCAAATGGTCCGCGAAGCGCTCGTCGCAGGTGCAGAACGCCTTGCTGCTGGGATCGATCGCGGCGACCTTGGCCTTCGGCACCGCCGCCTACACGCGTGCCCACGGCCGGCCGCAGCCCTGCGCGCGCGAGTCAGGCCGTTCCGCGCTCCTCGAGCCAGTGCGCGATCAGACGGCGGGCGATCGTGTCGCCGCCGGGCATGCGGCGCGCCGCGCTCTCCTGTAAGCGGCGGCCCTCCGCGACCGAGAACCAACGGACGTCTTCCATCTCGTCGCCGCGGACGATCTCCGTCGTCGCGGCGGTTGCGATGAAACCGAGCATCAACGAGCGGGGAAACGGCCAGGACTCCGAGGCGAAATAGCGGATGTCGGCAACGCGGACGCCGGACTCTTCGCGGACCTCGCGCGCGACGGATTCCTCCGCGCTTTCGCCCGCGTCCACGAAGCCGGCCAAGGTCGAGTACATGCCGGGCGGCCAACCGGGTTGGCGGCCGAGTAGCATCCGTTCGCCGTCGTGGACGAGCATGATCGTCGCAGGGTCGATGCGCGGGAAGTGACGGTGGGCTTCGCGCGGGTTCTCGCACACCTTCACGAGGTCCGGCGTCTCCCAGCGGAGCGCCGCGCCGCAAATCGCGCAGAAGCGCGTCTCACGCGACCAGCGCGCGATCGCCAGCGCGCGCAGGAGCGCTGCACGCCGGGCTTTGGGCACGCGGCCGAGTTCGAAACGAGGATCGACGAACGCGCCGCCCCGGATCGCATCGCCGAACGCCGCCAGTTGCGGTTCGCCCTCGCGCGCCGGGTCGAGCTCGTGAAAACTGCCGCCGGGCGGCGGCCCCACCAGGATCGGCGCGCCGTCCGGATCCATCAAGACACGGTTTCGCCAGAGGATCGGCGCGGATGCGAGCATGCCGCGCTTTCCCGTCCGCGCCGGGCGCGCTCCTGCGACGGGGAAACGAAACGGACCCGCGTAAGCTGTCCGCCTTCGCCTTCACCCGCACGGAGCAAGTTACCATGAGTGTCGATACCGTAGCCGAGCGCAGCGGCGCCATCACGTTCCAGGGAGGTCCCCTGACGCTCGTGGGACCGGAGTTGAAGGCGGGCGATCCCGCACCGGACTTCGTGCTCACGACCAAGGATCTCGCGCCCTTCACGCGCGACGACGCCACGGGCAAGGGAGCACATGCGGTCCTGCTGGTCGTCGTTCCGTCGCTCGACACGCAAGTGTGCTCGATCGAGACGCAGACCTTCCACCGTCGTCTCAAAGAGCTCCCCGCCGGCACGGCCGCGTATATCGTCAGCCGGGACCTGCCCTTCGCGCAGCAGCGTTGGGCGACGGCCAACGAAGCAACGGAACTGAACTATCTATCGGACTATCGCGAACGCGCTTTCGGAGCGGCCTACGGCGTGGCGATCAAGGAATTGGGCTTGCTCGCGCGAGCGGTTTTCGTCATCGGCACGGACGGCAAGATCGCGTATGCCGAGGTCGTCAAGGAAGTGACGAACGAGCCCGATTACGACGCCGTGTTCGCGGCGCTCGCGGCGCTATAGCAGACACCGCGGCGCGCGCGTTCGTCCGGGCGCTGCTCGCCTGCGGCGCGCGCCGCGCGTTCTGCGTGCCGGGCGAGAGTTATCTCGACCTGCTCGACGCGCTGTACGACGTGGCGGGTCGATTCGAACTCGTCGTCTGCCGCAACGAGGCCGGCGCCACCACGATGGCCGAGGCGCACGGGAAGCTGACGGGACGACCCGGCCTCGCCTTCGTCACGCGTGCCCCGGGCGCGACCCACGCGGCCATCGGCTTGCATACCGCCCTGCAGGATGCGACGCCGCTGGTCCTCGTGATCGGCGATGTCGAGCGCGGCTCTACCGGCCGACGCGCATTCCAAGAAGCCGACTACCCGTCGCTGCTGGGGTCGCTCGCCAAGGGCGTGCTGCGCCTGGACGATCCCGAGCGTGTCGACGAGATCGTCGGTCGCGCATTCGCGTTAGCCGTGGCGGGCCGCCCGGGCCCGGTCGCGATCGTCGTGCCCGAGGACGTCTTCGGGTTGCCGTGCCGTCGCACGGTCGCGGAGGCGCCCGCAGCGGTGCGCCAATCGGCCGCCGAACCCGACCTGCGCGCGCTCGCGGCCGAGCTGGAACGTGCCGAACGGCCGCTCGTGCTCGCCGGCGGCGGCGCCTGGAGCGCGGAGGCGAGCGAGGCGCTCGGACGCTTCGCGACGGCCCGCGGCCTACCCGTCGTGGTGCAGTTTCGCTGCCAAGACTATCTCGATAACGACCACCCGTCGTACGTGGGCGAACTCGGGCTCGGGCTCGACCCCACGTTCGCGGCCGACGTGCGCGACGCCGATACCGTCCTGGTCGTCGGCGCCGAACTCAACGATCCGACGACTGCCGGCTACACGCTCTTCGACGTGCCGCAAGCACGCCGGCGCATCCTTCAGATCGCGGCGGCGCCCGAAGAACTCGGCCGCGTCTACCGGCCGGCCTTCGCCCTCGCCGCCGATCCTCGCGACGCGATCCTACGGCTGGCGGCCGCGCCGCCGGGCCCGCACGCGAACTGGAGCGCGCGAACCGCCGAGCTGCGCGCGCGGGCGCTCGCGCGGCGGAACCTGATCCCCGCACGCAGCGGCGTCGATCTGGGAGTCGTCGTCGAAGCCGTGCGCGCCCGCCTTCCCGAGGATGCCGTTCTGGTGACCGACGCGGGGAATTTCACGCTGTGGGTGCGGCGCCACTTTCGCTATCGGCGTTACGGCACGCAGCTCTCGCCGCGCAGCGGCGCCATGGGATACGGCGTGCCGGCGGCCATCGCCGCTAAACTCGAGCACCCGGACCGTTTCGTCGTCTGCATCACGAGCGACGGCTGTCTCGGCATGGCGCCCACCGAATTGGCGACCGCCGTGGCGCACGGCCTCGATATCGTGATCCTCGTCGTCGACAACGGCCGTTACGGAACGATTGCGATGCACCAGGAGCGGCGCTTCCCGGGCCGGCCAATCGCTACGGTACTCAACAATCCGGACTTCGCCGCGCTGGCACGCGCGTACGGCGCCCGCGGCGAGAACGTCGCGCGTACGGAGGATTTCGCCGCCGCGTTCGAGCGCGCGCTCGCGCCGGGCGGACCGGCGCTGCTCGCGCTCGCGACCGACCCCGACGCGCTGACGCCGTCGTTGCGCGTGGCCGCCGCGAGCGGCTAACGCTCGCCCAGGAGCCGCGCGATCAGGTAGCCGGCGAGGCGCTCGATCTCGTCCCAGCCGAACACCGGACGCCCGCCGGCGTCGTCGAGCGCAGCGACGTCGCCCACGAGCGCGACGATCGGTTCGGCGGCCGGATCGCGGTCCGTAGCCACACCCGAGCGCACGACCAACACCTTCGCGAGCGCGGAATCCGCGTAGCCTTCGACCAGTGCGAGGTCGACGCCGTGTAGCGCCGCGAGCGCGTCGGCCAAGGTGAGCCCGCGCGCGGCGCGGCGTTCGACGTAGCCGGCGTCGCCGGTCAAGATGGTGACGGCCGCACCGGCGGCCGCGGCGCGCGCCGTGTCCTTCCCGGCTTCGTCGAGCGCGCGCATGTGCCCGTGGCGTTTGATCGCGCCGGCGCGCACGCCGCGCGCCGCGAGCGCCGGTAACAGACGTTCGACGAGGGTCGTCTTGCCGGCATTGCGCGGACCGACGATGCCGAGCGCCGCGCGCGGGCCGCTCGCATCCGGCGCCGAGGGCGGCGCGTCGAGCAGCCACGTCTCGACCGCCAAGCCCGGCTCGACGGTCGCGAACGCGGGCCCGAGCACGATCAAGGCGTCGGCGTCGCTTGCCGACCGGATCGTGGCGGTGCCCTGATCGGCGAGCGGCGTCACGCACGACGTGCCGGCGAGGTAGCCGGAGCGCGCCCACACGAACCGGGTCCGGCCGGGCCGCACGTCGAGTCGCTCCGTCAGCCGGGACCATATGCGCGGGCGCGCGGTGTTCGCCGCCCCGAGCATCGCGAGCAGCGCCGGGCGAACGAAGGCCTCGAAGGCGACCCGGCACGCCCCGGGCGTGCCGGGCAGCGCGAAGATCGGCACGGTACCGGCAAGCGCAACCGCCGCGGGGCTGCCCGGCGCGATCGGCGCCCCTTCGAAGAGAAAGCGCGCCCCGAGGTCGCGCAGCGTCGCGCGAACGAAGTCGCGCTCCCCGACGGAGAGACCGCCGCAGGTCACGACGGCATCGGCGCCGAGCGCCGCTTCGAGCAGCGCCCGAACGGCTCGCGGCTCGTCGCGCGCGATTCCCGCTCGCTCGGCCCGCGCTCCGAGCTCTTCGATTTCAGCTGCCAACATCAGCGTATTCGTATCGGCGATCCGTCCGCCCACGAGCTCGGCGCCGGGCTCGACGAGTTCGTCGCCGCACGCGACGATCGACACGCGGACCCTGCGGATCACGGCGACCTCCGGACGCCCGAGCGCCGCCAGCGCGGCCACGTGACCGCCCCGCAAGCGAATTCCGGCGCTCAAGACCGGTTCGCCCGCGCGCATATCCTCGCCGCGCAAGAAGACGTTCTTGCCCGCAGCGACCGGCCGTGAAATGCGCGCGATCCCGTCGTCGATGCGGACCAGCTCCTGGGGCACGACCGCGTCGCTGCCGGCCGGGAGGGGCGCCCCGGTCGCGATGCGCATCGCGCAGTGCGGTTCCGACGCCGCGACGGCGTCTCCGGCGTAGACGCTGCCGCGCACGGGCAGCGCGACCGGACGTTCGGGCCGGGCCTCCGCGACGTCTTGGGCACGCACCGCGATACCGTCCATGGCCGCGCGATCGAACGGCCAGTAATCCGCCGGCGCGACGGCCGTGGCGGCGAGATAGCGGCCATGCGCCTCGGCCAACGGCACGAGCTCGCTGCGCGGCGCGGGCAGCGCCGTCAGCACGGCGCGCACATGTTCGTGCATTCAGCCTCCCCGCGCGAGCATCAGAGGTCCACGCCGTGCTCGTGCGCGTAATCGCGCAGGTGCTGGGAAACCGTCTCGCCCGGGCCCAGGTGCCAGCCCGGCAGCGGCATCGCGAGCGGAACCTCCCGGTTCCCCGCTTTCGACGTACCGGCAAACGGGTCGTCGTCGGCCGGGAAGCGCACGGGCCACGGAACGCCTTCGCGGTCGAACGTTCCGTCGTCGGCTTGCACGTTGCAGGCCACGTAATAGTAATCCCAGTTCCCATCTTTCCAGTCGCGCACGGGATCGCAGAGCCCGTGCGACCCGGTGCCCAGCGCAAACGACGAATAATCGTGCCCGTAGTGCTTCATGCTCGGCGTCGCTTCGGTCGGCGGAACGCGCAACGGATCGATGCCCGCGCGATCCTGCCGGATCGAATCGCCGAGGTCGCCTTGGATCTGCGCGATCTGCTGCTCGCTCAGATGCGGCTTGCCCCGAACGATCGAGGCCGGCGGCGGCAACGCGGGGCGCGCGACGTGCGTTTGCGGCAAGGTCAGCGGGGCGTGCGGGGCGATGCGCGCGAGTTCGTGGGGATGCGGTAACGCCCGCACGATGGGGCGCGCCGTCACGACCGGTTGAGGCGCGACGACCCGCGGCGCGGGTGCTGGCCGGTACACCGTGCGCGGTTGACGCGGCGGCGGTGGCGGCTTCTTCTTCTCGAACTCAATTCGCTCGGTCACGACCTCGGCGGGCTTCGGCGGCACCGGCGCGAGCGCCGAGAAGAACGGGTAGAGCAACGCGAAGAGCAACGCCGCCAAGACGTGCACGACGATCGACGCTGCAAGCGAAACTCGCGTGCGCCGGTCGACGGCTGTTTCGGGAAGCGAAGACTCTTCGTCGACGTCACTCACGCTGCGGCGTCGTTACTTGGACACGGCCTCCACGTTCAAATCGATCGTCACGTCGTTGGCCACGACGAGCGCCCCACCCGGCGTCGTCTTGCCCCAATCGAGCCCCCAATCGCGACGATCGATCGTCGTAGCGGCGGTGAAGCCGACGTGCGTGCGCCCGCGCCCGTCGACGATCTTCCCCTCTTCCTTCGCCGTCAAGACGACGGGCTTCGTGACGCCGTGAAACGTCAAGTCGCCGTCGATCGTAAAAGCGGCGGGCGTACCGCTGATCTTCTTGGCGACGAACGTCATGGTCGGGTATTTATCGACATCGAACCAATCCGCGCCGCGCAGATCTCGGTCGCGATCGGCGTCCTGCGTTTCGATGCTCTTGACGTCGAGCGTCGCGGACACCGCCGTCGGCAGATCGTTCGCCCCGATCGCGATCGTCCCCGACGCGAGCGGAACCTGCCCCCGCACGTGCGAGATCGCCAAATGCGTCACCGTGAACTCTGCCTGCGTATGATCCGTATCCAGCACAAAGTCCGCCGCCCGAGCAGCCCCCGACGCAAGGAACACAAACGCAGCGACCCCACCGGCCACCCGCACCAAAAAAGACCCAAACACCAACATATCCTCTCAGACGTCGCCAACGTATTTCGTCACCCGCCCCCCACCCCCGTCCCAACCCAAGCAAACCCAACCCGCCCGCGACCCACCCTGACCAACGCGCGAAGGCCCAGGGCGCAGCGCCCTCCCTCACCGGCGCCCGTCGATCCGCGCTCGCGCGAAGCGCCGAGCGCCGCCCGCGTGTAGCGTGGCCCACGCCCGCCCAGCACGCGCCGTCGCCAACCGAGCCGGCGCGCCACCGACAAACGCACATCGGGAGGAAGCCGGCGACACCGCGAAGAGTCCGGACGCCGATGAGATTCCAAGCTAGCCTGCCACGCGTGATTTCTTCCACCGTCGAAGCCGGCCCCGAGCGTTCCCGGCCCGTGCTCGACGGCAGCGACGTAACGGTGGCGAATCGCTGGAAGCTTCCGCCGCACTCGGTCGCGATCGTCGGCCGGCCTGCCGTATGGGTCGGGCTCGACGTGACCACCCCGGCCCTTTCGCTCGGATTTGCACGCTTGCCGTCGCGGCGCGTTCGCTGGGAGCAAGACTTCGGCGGTCACCTCTATCTGGCCGTGACCGGCGCGGATGCGAGCCGGGTTACGATCGTCGAAGCCGGTCCGCTGCATCCGGGCGGCACGGGCAACCTCGTGCCGTATGCGTATCCGGAAGACGATTTCGCGGAACGGGGCATCGTCGATTTCGAGCCGATCGTGCTCAAGCCGCCGCATGGGCTCAGCGACGAGTTCTTCGCGACGCTCGTGCGCGACACGCAGCGCGCCTACGACGGCGACCAGCGTTATCTCGCGATCGAGATGCCGTTCCTGCGCGTCGGCCGCGACTCGAATTCATATGCGGTCGGGGTGCTGCTCGCGTGCGGCGTCGATCCGCGCGCAATTCCCAAACCGCAAAAGGAAATGCGCTGGGAATGGATCGGCTACCCCGGCGCGGAGGACCCGGTGCACCGCGCGAACTTCGGTGCGTATCTGGGCGCGCCGGGCGACCTCGGCGACGGCGTGATGGACGTGGCCTATCATAACGCCGACGGCAGCGTGCGCCTCGCCCTGCTCGGCGGCACGCCGCACGGCACCGCCCGGCTGCCCGACGGAATCGAAGTAACGCTCGACGAGCTCGGGCGGATCGCGTTCTCCCCCGACGATGCGCGCGCGCACGGCCTACCGAGCGCACACACCGATCCCCCCGAGCAGATTCGCAACCGTCGGCACTTTCCGCCGGACCCGCAGCCGCAAGGCGCGCAGATCACGCTCGTCGCCGGCGGACGCTCCGTGCCGTTGCAGCCCGGAAACGAATATCGCGGCACCGTCGTGGCGCGGCACGACGCGCTCGGCCTCGCGACGTTGCGGACCGGCGCCGGGATCGACGTCGTTCTGCCGCTGACGGAACTCGGCGTCGAACTGCGGGATCCCAAGCGCGTCGACGAGCTGCTCCACGTCGGCACCGAACTCACGGTCGGCTTGCACAGCGACCGTCATCCGAAGATCGTCGTGCACGGGAGCGCGTCCGTCGACGATCGCTTCACCTGGCACCGCCCGCACCTGCCGCGTCCGGTCAACGTCGCGGGCGCGCTCGCGCTCGGAGCGCTCGCGCTCGTCGCGGCGATCGCATGGTGGCGCGAGCGGCCGACCTAGAACTCGCGGCGCATCGCCGTAACGTCGCTTTGCCGGGCCTCGATCCGCGCGCTCGATGTTCGGTCGCCGCTTTGAGCGACACGATCGCGTCGTAGATATCGCTCTTTTTCAACCTGCCCGTATCATCGCGCAGGAGGTTCCGCGCGGCAAGGGGCAACTGCGCGACCGATGCCGCCCACACTCTGCGAAAATATCGATTTCGAACCGAGCGCCGCGATGCTCGCCGACGCCCTCGACGCGTTCGCCGGACTCGGCGACGCGGGCGGCGGCGTCGTGGAGCCGGGCGCGCGTCGCGTCGCCCTTCGCGCCTATCGCGCATTCGGTCGCGAGCGGAACCTGCCCGCGCGCTGGCGCCACGACTACGCCGCACTGAGCCTGAACGGTCTGCAGTGGTCGACCGGGCGCATGCGCGTCCCGGCGTTACCGCCGTATCGCGCCGCGCGCGGCGACGCGGCGGCGCGCGAGGCGAGCGATGCGCCGGCGCTGGCGGCCGAAAATGCGGGCGGGCTCGTGCACCTGGGCAGCACGTATCTCGAACCGCACCGGCACCTCGGCGATCCACGCGTGACCTTGACCTCCCTGGCAGACGCGTATCGCTCGCGTGCCGCAACCGTCCGCGCCGTTCACGGCCGCATCGTCGCTGCGACGTCGGACCGTTTCACCGCACTCGCGACGGCTTTTCAGAATTGTGGGGCCTTCATCGACGTCCCCTCGAACGTGCAACTCGACGCCCCGCTGCAAGTCGTGTGGTCGGCGCGGCCGGGCGAACCGCAGGCCGTCTTTCCGCATACGGTCGTTCGCCTGGGGGCGTACGCGCGCGCCGTCGTGCTCGAGCGGCACTTGGGTTCCAGCGAGGCCTTCGTCGACGGTATCGTGGAGGTCGAACTCGACGAGGGCGCGCGACTCGACTACGTGGTCGTGCAGGAAGCCGACGACGGTACGCGGCTCTTCTTCACCCGCGCTGCGCGTTGCGCGCCGGGCGCGACCATCGGTTGGCACGTCGCGGACCTCGGTGGCGCGCTCGTGCGCGAAAACGCGCGCGCGCGCTTGAGCGGCGACGGAGCGGCCGCCGAACTCAACGTATTCTTCTTCGCACACGGTTTCGGCCACGTCGACTCGTACGCCGAAGTCGAGCATGCGGCGCCGCGGACGCGATCGCAGACGATCGTGCGCAGTGCCGCTACCGGTCGCGGCCAAGGCCGCTTCACCGGTAACATCCGCGTCGACGCGGGCGCGCACGAAGCGGACGCTTCGATGCGCGACGACGCCCTCGTGCTTTCACGCGACGCGCACATCGACGCAACGCCCGCCCTGGAGATCGCGGCGCACGACGTCAAGGCCTTCCACGCCGCCACGGTCGGCTCGCTCGACGAAGAACAGCTATTCTACGTGCAGGCGCGCGGCGTCGCGCGGGGCCGGGCCGAGCGCATGATCGCTCTGGCTTTCTTCGAACCGGCGATCGCGCGCTTTCCGGGCGAAGCGCTGCGCGATGAGATCCGCACCGCGCTCGACACGCGGCTGGACGAGATTCCCGAAACGTTCTCTTGATCGCGCGAAAGAGGCGAGCGTGGCAACTTCGCGTAACGTCGCCGGCAACCATCCGCGAACGGAGGCTCGATTGTGGAAGTTACTCCTTATCTGCACTTCGCCGGAAACTGTGAAGAGGCCATCACTTTCTACGCTGCGGCGTTGAACGGTTCGATCGAATCCCTCAACCGGTACGGCGGCTCGCCGATGGAAGCTCGCGCGGGTAAGGGGTACGAAGAGAAGATCATGCACGCGACGCTCGTCGCCGGCGGCGTGAAGCTGATGGCGTCCGATACGATACCGGGTCACGCGCTCGGCTCCGGGAATCCCGCGGTAACGTTATCGCTGCACAGCGCCGACGCCGCGGAGGGCGCAAAGGCGTTCGAGGCGCTCGGCGCGGGCGGCCAGGTGGACATGCCGCTGCAAGAAGTCTTTTGGGGCGGCCGCTTCGGCATGCTGACGGACCGCTTCGGCATCCGTTGGATGATGAGCACCGGCTAGTTCCGGGATCCGACGTGGATTGCGTCACGCCGGAACGACGAACGGCCGGGCTCGCGTGAGCCCGGCCGTTCGCGTCTTCCGTTAGCGGACCTTACAGGTCTTCCGGGTTGATGCCCTTGGGCTTGTATTGCGTGCTCTTGGGCGGAGCCACGACGGCGACGTCGCCTTCGTAATCTCCCTCGTAGTGCACGGTCTGCTCGAGCGGCGGGCGACGGTCCTGGAAGCCGCTGACCAGTTTCGAGCCCGGCAGCGGTGCCGGCTCGTTGTCGAAGTAGTCGGCCGCGTCGAGGATCGCCCCCCGCGGACGCCCTTCGTCGTCAAGATCCTGGCCTTCGGGTTCGATCGCGATGTTGCGATAACGCGACATCCCCGTGCCGGCCGGGATCAGCTTGCCGATGATCACGTTTTCCTTGAGACCGAGCAGCGGATCGTGCTTGCCCTTGATCGCGGCGTCGGTGAGCACGCGCGTCGTCTCTTGGAACGAGGCCGCCGAGAGGAACGACTCCGTTGCGAGCGACGCTTTGGTCACGCCGAGCAGGACCGGCTTGCCCTCGGCGGGCTTCTTGCCTTCTTCCTTCATGCGCGCGTTCTCTTCGTCGAACACGTTGGACTCGATCAGTTGACCCGGCAGCATGCGGGTGTCGCCGCCGTCGACGATCTTCCGCTTGCGGAGCATCGAACGGACGACCGTTTCGATGTGCTTGTCGTTGATGTCGACGCCCTGCGAGCGATAGACCTTCTGCACTTCCTGAACCAGGTATTGCTGCAGCGCGTTCTCGCCCTTGTACTCGAGGATCTCGTGCGGATCGAGGCTGCCTTCGTTGAGCGGGTCGCCCGCTTCGACGCGCGCGCCGTCTTGCACGAAGGAGCGGGTGTTGTACGGCACGTCGAACTCGTGCGCTTCCCCGACGTCGTCCGTGACGACCATGACGCGCTTGCCCTTTTCCTCGGTGATGCGGATCGTGCCGCTCACCGTCGAGATCGTCGCCTTGCCCTTGGGTTTGCGCGCTTCGAAGATTTCCTCGACGCGCGGGAGACCCGTGATGATGTCCTCGGTCGCGACGCCGCCCGTGTGGAAGGTTCGCAGGGTCAACTGCGTTCCCGGCTCGCCGATCGATTGCGCCGCGATGATGCCGACGGCTTCGCCGATATCGACCTTCTTACCGGTCGCGAGATTGCGGCCGTAGCACATCGCGCAGACGCCGATCTTGGCTTGGCACGTGAGCACCGAGCGGATCTTGACCTCTTTGATGCCCGCATCGATGATGGCGCGCGCCTTCTCTTCGTCGATCTCCTCGTCGCGCGCGACCAGCTTGGACTTGGGTTTGGCCGGATCTTTGATGTCCTCGGCCGAGCGGCGCCCGATGATGCGGTCGTAGATCGGTTCGATGATTTCCTTGCCGGATCCGATGTCGTAGACCACGATGCCGTTGGCCGTGCCGCAATCGTCTTCGCGCACGATGACGTCCTGCGCGACGTCGACGAGACGGCGCGTCAGGTAACCCGAGTCCGCCGTGCGGAGCGCGGTGTCGGCCAGCCCCTTGCGCGCGCCGTGCGTCGAGATGAAGTACTCGAGAACCGTCAGGCCCTCTTTGAGCGAGGCCTTGACCGGAATCTCCAAGATGCGGCCCGACGGATCGGACATCAAGCCGCGCATGCCGCCCAGCTGTTTGACCTGATTGATCGAGCCGCGCGCGCCCGAGGTCGCCATCATGAAGACCGGGTTGAGCGGATTTTGCGCGGCCTGCATGGCGGCGGTGACGTCTTCGGACGCCTTCGACCAGACTTGGATCGTCTTGTTGTACTGCTCGTCTTGCGACATGAAGCCCTGATCGACGAAGTCGTGCAACTTGTCGACTTCGCTCTGCGCGGTGTCGAGGATCTTGAATTTCGCGTCGGGGACGACGATGTCGCTGATCGAGACCGTCGTGCCGGACTGCGTCGCGAAACGGAAGCCGAGCGTCTTGATCGCGTCGAGGAACGAGGCCGTCTCCGCATTGCCGTGACGCCGGTAGCACTCGGTGATCAACTTCTTGAGCGCCGACTTGTCCATCGTCTGGTTACGGAACTTCTCGTGCCACGACTTCGGGAAGGCGTCGTTGAAGATCACGCGACCGACGGTCGTGCGCACGATCTCGCCATCGAGCCGCACCTTGATCCACTGCTGCAGGCCGATGTGCTTGTGCTCGTAGGCCATGACCGCGGCGTTCATGTCTTCGAACGTCGGCAGCTTTTCGCCGTTGGCGTCGGTGTCTTCGCCCTCGACGTGCGCGTGCGCCGCGCCGTTGCCGTTCTTGCCGATCGCGGCGAACGCGCGCTGCCCGATCGACGAGATCAACGCGTCCTCGGGGATGTCGCCGCGCGCCGGCCCCTTGTACTCGTCCTTCTGGAACGTGAGGTAATAGAGGCCCAAGACCATGTCTTGGGTCGGGATCGACACCGGCTGCCCGAACGACGGCTGCAGGATGTTGTTGCTCGAAAGCATCAGGATGCGCGCTTCCGCCTGAGCGCCGGCGCTCAGCGGCAAGTGGACCGCCATCTGGTCGCCGTCGAAGTCCGCGTTGTAGGGCGTGCAGACGAGCGGATGCAGGTGGATGGCCTTGCCTTCGACCAGCACGGGTTCGAAGGCTTGGATGCCGAGGCGGTGCAAGGTCGGCGCGCGGTTGAGCAGCACGGGATGCTCGCGAATCACTTCATCGAGCACGTCCCAGACCTCGGGACGCACGCGTTCGACCATCCGCTTCGCGCTCTTGATGTTGTGCGCCTGACCGCGATCGACCAGCTTCTTCATCACGAACGGTTTGAAGAGTTCGAGCGCCATCTCTTTGGGCAGCCCGCACTGGTGCAGCTTGAGATGCGGGCCGACGACGATGACCGAACGGCCCGAGTAATCGACGCGCTTACCGAGCAGGTTCTGCCGGAAGCGCCCCTGCTTGCCCTTGAGGATGTCGGAAAGCGACTTGAGGGGCCGGTTGTTGGGGCCGGTGACGGGGCGGCCGCGGCGGCCATTGTCGATCAGCGCGTCGACCGCTTCCTGCAGCATGCGCTTCTCGTTCTTGATGATGATCTCGGGCGCGGAGAGTTCGAGGAGACGCTTCAGGCGGTTGTTGCGATTGATGACGCGGCGATAGAGATCGTTGAGATCCGACGTCGCGAACCGTCCGCCGTCGAGCTGCACCATCGGCCGCAGTTCCGGCGCGATGACCGGCACGGCGGAGAGGATCATCCACTCGGGCTTGTTGCCGCTGTTGAGAAACGCCTCGACGACTTCCAAGCGCTTGATCGCCTTGACGCGCTTCTGTCCCGTCGTCTCCTTGAACTCGCGGCGCAGCTCTTCTTGGAGCTTGCGCAAGTTGAGGTCGCGCAGCAGCTCGCGGATCGCTTCCGCGCCCATGCCGGCCTTGAAGCCGTTACCCCATTTGTCGCGGGCCTCGCGATACTTCTGCTCGGTCAGGATCTCGCGCTTGGTCAGCGACGTGTTGCCCTGATCGATCACGATGTACGCCGCGAAGTAGATGACTTTCTCGAGCTGGCGCGGCGACATGTCGAGCAGGATGCCGATGCGCGAGGGAACGCCTTTGAAATACCAGATGTGCGTAACCGGCGTGGCCAGTTCGATGTGGCCCATCCGCTCGCGGCGCACCTTGGCGCGCGTGATCTCGACGCCGCAGCGATCGCAGATCATGCCCTTGAAGCGGATCCGCTTGTACTTGCCGCAGTGGCACTCCCAATCTTTGGTGGGCCCGAAGATTTTCTCGCAGAACAACCCGTCGCGCTCGGGCTTGAGCGTGCGGTAGTTGATCGTTTCGGGTTTCTTGACTTCACCGAAAGACCAGGCGCGAATTTGCTCGGGGCTGGCCAGCCCGATGCGCATCGCGTCGAAGTTGTTGACGTCGAGAAGATTCATACAGTCCTTGTGCCACGGCTCGCGAAGGTTTGCGGAAGGAAAACCCTTCCGCCTACACGGGTAGCGTCAAAATGCAAACAGGGCTCGACGGTCGTCGCTCCCTGAATTTCCAGCTACTTTCCGCGGGGCATAGATGACGATTCTAGCACCGTTCGTCCACAATTGCAAGTGACTCGTGTGGCCGGCCGCACCCGGCCCGGCGCCGGGGATGCGGCGACGGCGTCGCACCCGGACCGGCTCCCGGCGGCGCAGGCTTCGGCGCCGGAAGCTCTCCGGATGTCAGCGAGTCGCGCTTTGAGCCAAACCGACCAGCGGGGCGTTGTGTGCGGCGTGCGCGCGGGCCTGCTCGTGCAGGGCGAATCCGAATCCCACGCTCGCGCTCAACGTGATGACGGCTAGGCGGCGTACCAGCATGTGAGTTTCTCCTTCGCTCGACCGGAGGCGTTCCGGCACACCCACATACTAGCGAGACCCCGTCGATGTTCCGTCGGCGGCGCGTCGAGGTGCGGTCACGTCGAGATCTGCCACTCGCGGCGGATCTCGTTACGAGCCGCCTCCAGCGCCTCATCGACCAACCGGGTCAGATTCTTGCCGCAACCGCATCCCGCGTAGGTGCAGCCCGTCGGCTCATGTGCGGTCGCCCCGTGGCCGCAAGACTCACAGTAAACTAGCGCTTCCATTCCTGTCTGCCAACTCTCCGAATCGTTCTCTGGGCCAAGTGCCTGGTGGCTAGTAGGATTGATACCCCGCTCAGCCCCGATTATCACCTCGGGAGCCCAAAAGCCTCGAGAACGACTCGCTCGGATCCCGCGATGGCGCCGCGCGCACGCGCTTCGCCGCCCCCGGAGCCGAGCGCCGTCGCGAGCCGAGCGCGCACGCGCATCTCCGTATGGCCGGGGACCAGCTTGCGGCGCGTCCGTTCGGCGTCGGCGAAGCCGAGCAGGAAAGCGGCCCGCGCCTCGTCGCCTCGTCCGGCGGCCACCGCCGCAATCGTCTCGATCGCGACGACGGCCCGCTCGGGGAGATCCAGATCGCGCGCGATCGCGAGCGCCTCGCAGGCATCGCGCAGCGCCTCATCCAGACGCTCGGCGGCCAACGCGTAGGCCGCGACGTTGGCGGTCACCTCGGCGAGCCCACCGGTTCGGCCGAACAGCTCGCGAACGACCGTCCGCGCCTCCGCGGCGCGCTCGAGCGCTCCGGCGACGTCGCCGGCAGCGAAGGCGGCTTCCGCTAGCGCGACCCGCGTCGCCGCCACGATGCCCGCTGCGCCGGACCTGGTCGCCGAGGCGAGCGCGCGGCTGAAAGCCGCGTCGGCGGCCGCGAAATCGCCGCGTGCCGCCTCGAGCTCGCCTTTGGCGAGCCAGGCGGCGGCGTAGGCCTTCGGGCGTGCGACCGGGTCCTGCAGCCGCTCGGCCTCCTCGAGCGCGGCGGCCGCCTCGGCGAGACGGCCCGCGCGACGGTAGACGCCGGCAAGCCAACAGAGCGCGTCGGCGCGCGTCCGGGCGTCGCCGCGGTCGCGCACGGCAACGGCTACCCATTCGGCGTGCTGCCCGTCAGCCTGCGAGATCGCGGCGATCTGCCAGAGCAGCCGGACGGTCAAGGCATCGTCGGCGGAGCGATCCATGCGCTCGTAGGCGAGGTCGAGCCAGCGCCGGTCGGCCCGGCTCGTGCCGTAGTGCCAAACGGTCCCGTATGCGCTGGCCAACCGCGCGCCAAGCGCGGCGTCGCCGCCCGCGCCGAAGGCCCAGGCCAGCGCCGCTCGCACGTTGTCGAGCTCGGAGCCGGCCAGCGCGTACCAAGCCGCATCGGGCGATTCCTCGTACGCGCGCTCGACCTGCGCACCGAACGCCGCATAGTAGACGGCGTGGCGCGCGGCCAAGGCCCCCGTCTCACCGGCCGCTTCCGCTTTCTCGCGGGCATAGTGGCGGATCGATTCGAGCAGCCGATAGCGGCTGCCGCCGGGCGCGTGTTCGCAGACCAGCAACGATTTTTCCACGAGCGCGCTCGAGAGGGCGATCGCGTCCGCCGCATCGAGCGGGGCGTCGAAGGCGATCGCTTCGGCAGCCGGCATCTTCCAGCTACCTGGAAACACGGATAGACGCCGCAGCAGCGTACGCTCCGCGTCGCTGCAGAGATCCCAGCTCCAATCGATCAAGGCTCGCATCGTGCGCTGACGGGGGAGCGCCGTGCGCTCTCCCCCGGTCAGGACGCGGAAGCGTTCCTCCAAACGCCGGGCGAGCTCGGGGGGCGCCAGGACCGGGACGCGGGCGGCCGCAAGCTCGATCGCGAGCGCGATACCGTCGAGCCGGCCACAGATCTCGACCACGTCGCCGACGTTGCCCGCGTCGAGCGTGAAGCCGGGGTCGGCAGCCGTTGCCCGCGCCTCGAACAAGGCGACGGCGCCGTGGGTGCGCGCGCGCTCCGGCGTGAGGGGTTCGAAGGCGGCCGGCACGTCGAGGGAGGGCACGCGATACACGCGTTCGCCGCGCACGGCCAGCGGTTCGCGACTCGTTGCCAGGACCCGGATGGCAGGGCAACCGGCCAACACCCCCGCGACGAGCTCGGCCACCGGCCCCACGAGGTGTTCGCAGTTGTCGAGAATCAGCAGCAACGTGCGGCCCCGCAACAGTCCCACCAGCGTCCCGAGGTCGAGCCGGCCGGTGGCCTGGCCGATCCCCAGCGCCGCGCCCACCGTCATGGCGAGCAGGGAACCGTCGCCGAGCGGACCGCAATCGGCGAACCACACGCCCTCGGCAAAAGCCGGGAGCGCTTCCCAGCCGGCTTCGATCGCGAGGCGCGTCTTTCCGACGCCGCCCGTCCCCGCCAGCGTCGCGATGCGGGTACCGTCAAGGAGCGTGCGAACCGCCTGCAGCGCGGCGTCGCGACCGATCAACGGCGCCGAACGCGCGGGCAGATTCGTCGAGCGCGCCGGCGTGACGGGAGAAACCGGCGCGGCCGGCGCCGGCGAGTCCGCGTGCGCGATCGCCTCGTAGACGGCCGTCGTTTCGGGCATCGGCTCCACGTCGAGTTCGCGCCGCAGCCGCGCGGCGAAATCGCGGTATTCGCGCAGCGCTCCCGCGCGGTCGCCCCCGCGATGCCGTAACTCCATCGCTGCGCGAACCGCATCCTCGCGCCACGGGTCGATGCGCAGCAGGCGTTGCGCGAAGTCGAGCGCGCGCCCCGGCTCGCGCTCGCGCTCCCGCGCGATCAGCTTCTGCAGGCTCGATTCCGCGAGCTTCCGGAGACGTTCGCGCTCGGGCTCGATCCAGTCATCGTCGAAGCCCTCGAGCAGCGGGCCGCGATAGAGCCGGACCGCATCTTCCAGCGAGGCGTCGGCGGCGCAGAGCCGTTCGAACTCCGCTATGTCGAACGCGAACGGCGCGCGTTCGTTCCATGCGATCGTTTTCTTGTCGGTCACGAGCCACGGCTCGCCGTTGTGCGCCGGCAGCGCCTTCGAGAGGTAATAGAGGTGACGCCGCAGATCGCCGCGCGCGTCTTCCTCCGGGGCGTCGGGCCAGAAGGCAAAGGCAACTGCGTCGCGCGTGACCGGAGCGCGACGGTGCAACAGCAGCCACGCGAGCAACGGCAGCGTACGCGGCGGTGCCGAGAAGCGGAACACCGCGCCCTCGAACGTGAATTCCGGCGCTCCGAGCAGCCGTATCTCCAGCACGTCGAGCCCGTTCGACGCCTCGCAATGCGTGCCCCGGGAGCGAGAGGGAGACGGATCGGAGCCCCCGTTCCGATCCGTCCCTCGCGTTCACCATACCGCCCCAGCGTCGCGGCAGCATCGACGCAGCGTCGACCGCGCCGCCGCGCGGTTAGGCGATCGAACGAACGACGCCGCCGTCCACGCGCATGGCGGACCCGTTCGTGGCCGACGCTGCGGGCGTGCAAAGATAGACGACGGCGTTCGCGACCTCGTCGACGGACGCGAAGCGTTTGAGCAGCGACGACGGACGCGCGCTGCGGAAGAACTCCGCTTCCATTTCCGCCTCGTCGATGCCGCGCCGGCGGGCCAGACTCGCGACGAAATCGGCGACGCCCTCCGAACGGGTCGGCCCGGGCAACACGCTGTTGACCGTGATGCCCGTTCCCGCGACGCCCTCGGCGATGCCGCGCGCCACTGCGATCTGAGCGGTCTTCGTCACGCCGTAGTGGACCATTTCGACGGGAATGTTCAAGCCCGATTCGCTGGAGACGAAGACGATGCGCCCCCAGTTGCGCGCGCGCATGCCCGGCAGATAGGCACGGCTGAGCCGGACCCCGCTCATGACGTTGGTCTCGAAGAAGCGCGTCCAGTCCGCGTCATCGATCTCTTCGAAGGCCTTGGGTTCGAAGATGCCGAGGTTGTTCACCAGCACGTCGACGTCCGGGAAGGCGGCGACCAGCGCCGCGACGCCGCTCGCGTGCGCGAGGTCGAAGGGCGCGGCGCTCAGCCGGGCGCCCGGAACGGCCGCCGCGATGCGTTCGACCGCGGCGGCGCAGCGTTCGCCGGTGCGACCGTTGACGATGACGCGCGCGCCTTGCTCGGCGAGGCCGCGCGCGACCGCGAAGCCGATGCCGCCGGTCGAGCCGGACACGAGCGCTACGCGCCCGCTCAAATCGAGATCCATGACGCCGCTATCGTACCCCGCAGCGCCGCGCCTTACCGCTACGCCGCCGGTTCGCGCCGGGGACCCGATCGCGCGTTCGCGGTGCAAAAGAGTTCGACCATGCGCCCCGCCGCAGCCGCGGAGACCGGGCGCGAGAGATAGTAGCCTTGCGCGTTCGTGCATCCGAGCGCCCGCAGAGCTTCGTATTGCTCGGCGGTTTCGACGCCTTCGGCCGTCGTTTGAATCGACAGGCCGCGCGCGAGCGACGTGATCGTCTCGACGATCTGCGGATTGGCGACCCCCGCGCCCGCGCTGCTCACGAACGACCGGTCGATCTTGAGCGCCGCGACGGGAAATCGATGGAGGTAGCCCAGCGACGAGTATCCGGTCCCGAAGTCGTCGAGCTGAACTTCGATGCCCATCTCGCGCAGTCCGGCGAGCGTTTCGGTGGCGCATCGAGCGTTGCTCATGATCGCGCTCTCCGTGATCTCGACGTGCAGGTTCGCGGGCTCCAAGCGATAGCGCGCCAGCGCGTCCTTGATGTGGTCGAGCAGACCCGAACTCAAGAATTGTTTGGCCGACACGTTCACGTTGACGGCGAGCGGAAAGTGGCCGCCCAGCGCGTCGCGCCACTGCGATGCCTGCCGGCACGCTTCCTCGATGACCCACGCGCCGATCGGGAAGATCGCACCGCTTTCCTCCGCTTGCGGGATGAAGTCGCTCGGCGCGACGAGTCCGCGTTCGGGATGATTCCAACGAATCAACGCTTCGAACCCGCGCAGATCGCCCGTCTCGAGCGACACGATCGGCTGATAGAGCAGTGCGAACTCGCGGCGCTCGAGCGCGCGCTTGAGGTCGTTCTCGAGTTCGAGCAACGCGACGGCGCGCGTCAACAATTCCGGTGCGAACATCTCGTAGCGTTGCTTGCCGAGATCCTTCGCGCGATACATGGCGATATCGGCATCGCGCAGCACGTCTTCCGCGCGCTCGTCTCCGAGCGTCGTCAGCGCGATGCCCACGCTCACCGAGGCGTACATATCGCGCCCGGCGACGTGCAGCGGCGTCCGCATTTCGGCTAAGATGCGCTCGGACACGGTCACGGCTTCCGCCGCTCCGCCGATGCGCTCCAGGAGGATCACGAATTCATCGCCCCCGAAGCGCGCCAGCAGATTGCCCGCGCGGAGACACCGTTCGAGGCGCCGCGCGACCGCTACGAGGAGCAGATCGCCGGCGAGGTGACCGAGGCTATCGTTGACCCGTTTGAAGCGATCGAGGTCGAGAAAGAGCACCGCGGCGAGATGCGCCGCGCCCGGTGGCGCGCTCGCGATGATCGCCTCGAAACGTTCCATGAAGTGCGCGCGGTTGGCGAGGCCGGTCAGCTGATCGTGCGACGCCACCTCGACGAGCCGTTCCTCGACCGACCGCCGTTCCACGATCTCGCGTTCGAGAGCGGCGGTTCCGCGCCGTAGCGTCGCGTTCGCGATGCCGAGTTCGCGCGTGGCACCCTGCGCGATGACGCCCGGTAAGACGATCCCGCACCGATCGTCAGGAGCGCCACGACGACGAAGATGTCTTCGAGCAAGGCGATCGTCGCGGCGTCCCCGCGGGCCATGCCGTGGATCGCCAGCAGATACCCGGCGCCGTCGAAGAGCAGCACCGCGATCATCGCGGCCGTCAAGCTCAGATGCAGCGACGGCACGAAACCGGTCAGACCCGAGGACCGGCGATCCTCGAACTTGCGCCAGGCATAGAGGGCACCTCCCGAGCTCGCGAGCAGCAGGCCCAATAACACCGTGGGCAGACCGAATTGCTCGAAGCCGAACACGGCGGATACCATCCAGGCGGCGGCCGCGGCCAGTCCCAGCCCGATGCTGCCCCGGGCCGCGCGATAGGGCCGCGGCCGCTTTGGCGCGTCGCGCCGCAACAGCCAGACGGCGATGCTGGGCAGCGCGATCGCGATCAAGTAGGCGAAGTTCGCGGCCGCGATCAGCCAGATCGGGTCGCCCACGAACAAAAAAGCCACCGCGGCCGCCGCCGTGACCAGGGTCGCCACCCACGGGACGTCGCGCTTCGAGCGCCGGCCCAGCACGCGCGGGAAGATACCGTCCTCGGCAAGCTGCGCCAGCGTGCGCGACGCGCCCGCCAGCGGCTGCAACGTACCGCAGAACATATTGAAGACCATGAAACCGAGGGCCAGGGCTTTCGCACCGGCGCCGAACCAGGGTGCGAAGACCGGCCCGAGTTCCACCGCGAGGTCGCGGCCGAGCGCGGCGGGGCCGAGCGTTCCGAGCCACAGCAGCGGGAGCACGAAGAAGTACATTCCGGCTAACGCTGCGGCGGCGAACATCGCGCGCGGCACGTTCCGCGCGGGATCGACCATCTCGCCCGCGTGGCAGGTCGCCGCTTCGAACGCCGGCGCCGCGAAACCGGTGAGGTAGAGGCCGGCCATCAACGACGTGAGGCCTCCGAACCAGCCGGGGAAGGGCGTGGTCAAGGTGAAGGTCGTGGCCGAATGCCAGTCGACCCGGCCTGCGAGAACGGGGATCAGCGCTGCGAGGAAGGCCAGGAGCCCGGCCGTTCCGCCGATCGGAGCCGCGAGCCGGGCAACGAACCCGATTCCGCCCAGATTGGCGGCGCAGAAGAGCGTGATCAGGGCGATCGCGATCGCCTCGACCGGGATGCCGGGCACGAGCCACTGGTGCAGCGCCGAAGCGGCGAGGATGGCCGTCAGGCCGCACGTCGGAACCCATCCCCACCAATAGCAGGTGCCGGCGAGCGCGGACAGCAGCGAGCTATAGGGCCGGAACGCGTCGGTGCACGCCGAGGCGATCCCGCCCACGCGCTCGGGGGACATCAGGACCAGCTCCGTCCACCCCGGCGACGCCGCGTAGGCGAGCAGCAAGCCCACGAGAAGGAGCGGGACGGCGGCGCTTCCTTGCCCCGGTATGCTGCCTTGTCCCGCAAACAGCGCGCCGATGATGAAGAGGCTCTGATTGCTGCCGCCCATCGCGAGCGCGGCCGTCGAGAGCCATCCGAGCCGGCGCGGGTGCGAATTCGGCGGAACGCCGGAGCGGAGCGGGGAGGCGATCGACCGGACTGACATAGGGCATCCTCGTCGTCGTCCGGCCGGGTCAAAATTATTACTTGCTACATATCAGAAGTGAAGCCGTACGCTGCGCGACATTCGCCATTATGGTGCGCCGGCGCACACGACCAGGCCCGGTTACTTCGCCGCCCGTTGGAATTGCCGATACACCCAGGGTGACTCCGACGCAGTGGTTCAAGAGCACTTTGAATGCCGTCCGGCGCTCGCCTTCGGCGAGCGTGTTGTTGCTCGTGCTCGTCCTCGTACTCCTGGAGTCCGTGCCGCTCGAAGCGCTCGTGTGGCAACCGTCGATGACCCCCGCACTCTTGGATCAAGCCCTCCTCTTGGGTTTCATCGTCCTCGTCATGGGTGCGATGCTCGCGTGGTACGGCACGGCCCGGCCGATCGAGGCAGCCTTGCGCGAGAACCGTCATACGTTGCGCTCGCTCTTCGTCGGTAACCCCGAATCGATCGCCGTCTACGATCTCGAGGGCCGGATTCTCCGCAGTAACGCCGCGGCGTCCAAACTCTTGAACCGCGCACCGGACTCGCTGGTCGGAGCGCACTTCGACTCGCACGTCGCGCCGGAGCACGTCGTGAACGTGCAGGCCGCGTTCGACCGCGCCGCCGCCGGCGAGATCGTCGAACTCGACACCGTTTTTTCCGGATCGCCCGAGCAACGCGTCGAGGTGCACTGGAGCCTCTCGCCGCACGCGGTCAACGGACGAACGGTCGGCGTTTTCGGCGTCGCCCGCGACGCGACGGAATTCAACCGGATGCGCGCGGCCGTGAACGCGCAATCCGAGCGCATGGCCGATATCGCCGCGATCGCCGATCCTACCCGCAACACCTCGTCGCGCCTGCACGGAGCCCTGGCGTTGCTCTGCCGGCAGCTGCAATTCGAAGAGGCGTTCGTCGCCGAGATCGAAGGCGAACGCGTTCGCGTCCTCGCGCAGGAGACGGCGAGCCCCGGCGAAGCCAAGATGGTTCCCACCGACGTCTTGCGCAGCGTGATCTCCGCGGCAACGATCGTCGAGATCGGCGATTTCGGCGCGACGACGGTCCGTTCGTTCGCGGCGTTACCGTTGAAGGTCGGAGGCGCGCAAAACATCGTCCTCGCGCTGACTTCACCCTTGGGACGCGAGCGCGAACTCGACGACGCCGACTGTCACTTCATCCGCGCGGTCGCGTCGCTCGTCGTGCTCGCCCTCGAACGCGGCCGCCAAGACGAACGCTCCGGCCAACAGGCCTTCTACGATGCGCTGACCGGCCTGCCCAACCGGTTGCTCGTCATCGAACGCCTCAGCGACATCTTGGGTTCGCCCAAGTGGCGCGGAATGCACTTCGCCGTGCACTACATCGATCTCGAAGGCTTCAAAGAGATCAACGACGATTTCGGCCACGCCGTCGGCGACCGCATCCTGCGGCTAGCCGCACGCCGAATCCAGGATTCGATCTCGTCGCTCGACCTGCTGGCGCGCCTCGGCGGCGACGAATTCGCCGTCGTCCAGCCGTTACCCGACGGCGACAGCCACGCGGACAAGATGGCGCGCCGCATCATGGCCGCCGTGGCCCAGCCCTTCTCCGTCGAAGGCACGCCCCATCAGCTCGGCGTGAGCATCGGCATCAGCATCTCGTCCAACAGCGCCCCGGACGGCCTCTCGCTCCTCCAGCACGCCGACGAAGCGCTCTACCGCGCGAAACACGAAACCGAACACCGCATAACCTTCAGCCCCAACCTCGAAAGCGTCGCCTCCTGACCGGCTAACGCGGCGCAAAAGGTTTGCGCAGCAAACGGGCTCGCATCCACAACACCGCCTCCGAACGTCTGCGCAAGAGAGAGCACGCCAAGAGCGTGCTCTTCTCTTCATATCGAGGTCCCGCCAGGCCCCGATCGCAGGCGAACGGCGCGCCCATCCGGTCGTGCCGCGAGGCGAAGAGACGCCAACGACATAACGATAGACCGAGCATGCAGTTACCGCTGAAGGGCCGGGCGGCTCTCGTTACCGGAGTTAGCCGGCGTCGTGGAATCGGCTTCGCAATCGCCCGGCACCTCGCGGCGCTCGGAGCCGACCTTTGCGTTCACGCGTATTCGGCGTACGACGCCGAGCAGCCGTGGGGCGCCGACGCCGACGGCCCGCTCGCGCTAGCGAACGAATTGCGCCTGCACGGCGGAACAGTCGTGCCCATCGAGTCCGACCTCGGCGGCGAGGACGAGCCGGAACGCGTCGTCGCCGCGGCCGCGAGCGCGTTCGGGCATGTGGACATCATCGTGGTCAATCACGCGTATAGCACGCCGGGCGAGCTCGAGCAGCTAACGGCGTCGCACATCGACCGGCATCTGGCCGTAAACGTCCGGGCTGGCTTACTGTTGGTCAAGGCCTTCGCCGCCCAACACGACGGACGCGACGGAGGGCGCGTCGTCCTCATGACCTCCGGCCAGGACCTCGGCCCGATGCCGAGCGAACTCGCGTACGCCGCGAGCAAAGGCGCCTTGCACCAGATCACGACGAGCCTCGCCGCGCACCTCGCCCCCCGCCGGATCACGGTAAACGCCGTCAATCCCGGAGCGACCGACACCGGCTACGCGCACGCCGCGTTGCACGAAGCCATCCGCGCCACCGCACCGATGGGCCGCTGGGGCACCCCCGACGACGCCGCCCGCCTCATCGCCTGGCTCGCCACAGACGAAGCCCTCTGGATAACCGGCCAAGTCCTCAACAGCACCGGGGGGTCGTAAGAGCCGGTGGGGGAACGAAAGGAGAACCCGCTTCCGGCATGTCGGCGGCGCGCTCTCGTTTTGCTCCGAAAAAACTTCAGGTTGTGACGGCCAACGCTAACACTGCCGGAACATCGGGCGCGAAGGATTCGCTAATACCACCCGACGTTCGCAAAGCAAACAAGAGCGCACCCCCCGACGTGCGCGGAGCGCGCTCCCCCTCTCGGCCACCACGAACTCGATAATACGAGGACCTCTCACAACCGGAAGTCTTGCGAAGCAAAACGAGAGCGCACCCCGACACCATCGAAAGCCCGCCCGCTCTCGCCGTCCACAGCTCCGATCGCGGTCGACGCCGCGCGCCCCCGCCCCGCAACCTCAAACCCGAAGTTTGCGAAGCAAACGAGAGCCCACCCCCGACACCATCGAAAGCGCGCTCGTCGTCACCGCTCGGCGCCCCGCAACCTCAAATCCGAAGTTTGCGAAGCAAACGAGAGCGTACCCCCGGCACCATCGAAAGCGCGCCCACTCTCGCCGTCCACAGCTTCGATCGCGGTCGACGCCGTGCGCCGCCGCCCCGCAACCTCAAACCCGAAGTTTGCGAAGCAAACGAGAGCACACCCCCGCTAACATCAAAAGCCCGCTCGTCGTCACTGCTCGGCGCCCCGCAACCTCAAATCCGAAGTTTGCGAAGCAAACGAGAGCACACCCCCGACACCATCGAAAGCGCGCCCACTCTCGCCGTCCACAGCTTCGATCGCGGTCGACGCCAGGCGCCCGCCCCGCAACCTCAAACCCGAAGTTTGCGAAGCAAACGAGAGCACACCCCCGACACCATCGAAAGCCCGCTCTTCGTACGTCCACCACCAACTCGATGGAAGCTCAGATTTTCGTCGGGCCTAGGCGCGCGAGGGCGAAGTGTGCGCATGCACATGAGCCCTCGCGCAACGACGGCCCGGCGGAAATATGAGCTTCTCGCTAATAATCTTCGTCGGGGCCGAGGGAGCCTAATCCCTCATCTTCCTCTTCTTCGGTTTCCAGCTCTTCGTCTTCGTCCTCGAGCACGTAGCCTTCGTCGATCTCCTCTTCGTCGGCGGCGGGCTCTTCTTCCAGGACGTCGGCATCGAGGACGTCGTCGCCCAGGCCGCCGATGCGTCCGAGGCCGGTGTCGGCGTCGAGTTCCGGCGACGCCGGCATCACGCTGCGCGGTGAAGCCTGCGCGGCCGCGACTTCCTCGTCGCTCGCCTCGGCCTCCTCGTCCTCTTCGGGCTCCTCGCCCTCGGCGGTGGTGACGCCCTCAGCCGAGTCTTCCATGCCGATCCCCGCGGGCACCGCGACCGCGGCCACGCGCTGGTGTTCGGCTTCGCGCGCCGCTTGCGCGGTCTGCGAGAGACGCGGATCCTCGTCGCCGACGAGCAGGCCGATATCCTTGGCGGTCTCGGTCATGTCGTCGTCCTGGATCTTGATCTCGATCTCTTCGCGGTTCTCCGTCAACACCTTGACGTCGAGGGCCAGCGATTGGAGCTCCTTGATCAAGACCTTGAACGATTCCGGAACGCCCGGTTCCATCACGTTCTCGCCCTTGACGATCGCTTCGTAGGTCTTCACGCGGCCGACCACGTCGTCGGATTTGACCGTGAGCAGCTCCTGCAACGTGTACGCTGCGCCGTAGGCTTCGAGCGCCCAGACTTCCATTTCGCCGAAGCGCTGGCCGCCGAACTGCGCTTTGCCGCCCAGCGGCTGCTGCGTGATCATCGAGTAGGGGCCGGTCGAACGCGCGTGGATCTTGTCGTCGACCAAGTGCGCGAGCTTGAGCATGTAGATCATGCCGACCGTGATCGGGCGGTTGAAGCGTTCGCCGGTGCGCCCGTCGCGCAGCCACGTCTTGCCGTCCGCGGGAAGACCCGCGTCTTGCAGCCACTCGCTGATGTCTTCGGCGTGCGCGCCGTCGAAGACGGGCGTCGCGATCTGCAGGTCGAGCATCTTGGCGGCCCAGCCCAGATGGGTCTCCATGATCTGACCCAGGTTCATGCGCGACGGCACGCCCAGGGGGTTGAGCACGATATCGACCGGCGTGCCGTCTTCCGTGTACGGCATGTCCTCTTCCGGCAGCACTTTGGCGATGACGCCCTTGTTGCCGTGGCGGCCGGCCATCTTATCGCCCTGCAGAATCTTGCGCTTCTGCGCGACGTAGACGCGCACCAGATGGCTCACGCCGGGCGACAGTTCGTCGCCGTTATCGCGCGAGAACATCTTGACGTCGATGATCTTGCCCTTTTCACCGTGCGGCACTTTGAGCGACGTGTCGCGCACTTCGCGCGATTTCTCGCCGAAGATCGCGCGCAGCAACCGCTCTTCCGCCGTTAGCTCGGTTTCGCCCTTGGGCGTGACCTTGCCGACCAGAATGTCCTCGGGACGAACCTCCGCGCCGATGCGAATGATGCCGTTCTCGTCGAGATCCTTGAGCGCGTCCTCGCCGACGTTGGGAATGTCGCGCGTGATCTCTTCGGGCCCGAGCTTGGTGTCGCGAGCCTCGCACTCGTACTCTTCGATGTGAATCGAGGTGAAACGGTCGTCTTTGACCATGCGCTCGCTGATGAGGATCGCGTCCTCATAGTTGTAACCTTCCCACGGCATGAAGGCGACCAGCACGTTCTGCCCGAGCGCCATCTCACCGAGTTCGGACGACGGACCGTCCGCCAAGATCTGCCCGCGCACGACCTTCTCGCCTACCGTGACGATCGGCGTCTGGTTGATGCACGTGCCCGCGTTCGAGCGCGTGAACTTCAAGAGGTCGTACGACTTCTCGAGCCCGGTCTCGTCGCTCTTGACCACGACGACCTTCGCGTCGACCTGCGTGACCTCGCCGCCCTCGTCGGCCAGGACGCAACCGCCCGAGTCCTTCGCGGCGCGGTACTCCATGCCGGTGCCGACGATCGGCGCCTGCGGACGGAGCAACGGCACGGCCTGACGCTGCATGTTGGCGCCCATCAAGGCACGGTTGGCATCGTCGTGTTCCAGGAACGGAATGAGCGCCGTCGCGACCGAGACGATCTGTTTGGGTGAAACGTCCATGAGCTGCACGCGCGCGGGCGGCTCGGCGACGTACTCCTCGGCGTACCGCGCGACGACTTGCTCCGCCGTGATGCGGCCGTTTTCGTCGAGCGGCGTGTTGGCTTGCGCGATGATGTATTCGTCTTCACGATCGGCCGTCAGATAGCGCAGCTCGTTGCTGACGACACCGTCCGTGACGATGCGATACGGCGTCTCGATGAAGCCGTATTTATTGACGCGCGCGTAGGTCGCGAGCGAACCGATCAGGCCGATGTTCGGACCTTCCGGCGTCTCGATCGGACAGATGCGTCCGTAGTGCGAGTGGTGGACGTCGCGCACTTCGAAGCCGGCGCGCTCGCGCGACAGACCACCCGGCCCAAGGGCCGAGAGGCGGCGCTTATGCGTCAGCTCCGCCAACGAGTTGGTCTGGTCCATGAACTGCGAGAGCTGCGAGGAGCCGAAGAACTCCTTGATCGCCGCGACGACGGGACGGATGTTGATGAGCGCCTGCGGCGTGACCGTCTCGATGTCTTGCACGGTCATGCGCTCGCGCACGACGCGCTCGAGGCGCAGCAAACCGACCCGGAACTGATTCTGCAGCAGTTCGCCGACCGAACGGATGCGCCGGTTGCCGAGGTGGTCGATGTCGTCGACGTGGATCTGCTTCGTCGCGACCTTGATCAGACGGCGGATGACCGCGATCATGTCCTCGCGCACGAGGCACTTCTTGTCGATCGACGGAATCGGCACGCCCGCCGCGTTATATTCCTTCTCCAGCTTGCCGGAGAGCTTGTACCGGCCGACGCCCGCCAAGTCGTAGCGCTTCTCGTCGAAGAACAGCGATTCGAGCAGCTTCTCGGCGTTCTCGGCGTTCTCGGGCTCGCCGGGGCGCAGCTTCTTGTAAATTTCTTTGAGCGCGTCCTCGCGCGTCTTGATGTCCTTGTCCTTCTCCAAGCAGTTCTGGATCAGGGGCGAGTTATCGAAGAGCTCGAGGATCGCTTCGTCGTTCTCCCAGCTGAAGCCGAGGTCGGGACGCGAGAGCGCGCGCACGAAGGTCGTGACGTAGATCTTGCGGTTCTTGTCGATGCGGACGCCGACCGTGCCCTCGGTCTCGTCGTTCTTCGTGCCGTTATCGGTTTCGAACTCGATCCACGCGCCGCGATTGGGGATGATCGTGGCGTTGTACGTCGGCCGGTTGTTCGTGTCGACGTCCTTGAGGAAGTACACGCCGGGCGAACGGACGAGCTGGCTCACGATCACGCGCTCCGCGCCGTTGATCATGAACGTGCCCTTGTCGGTCATGAGCGGAAAATCGCCCATGAAGATCTCTTGATCGGGGATGCCTTTGATTTCGCCCGATTCGGCCGTGATCAGACGAACCCGGACGCGCAGCGGGGCCGAGTACGTCATGTCGCGCTCGCGGCATTCCTCGACCGAGTACTTCGGCTCGCCGAGCGAATGATCGCCGAACTCGAGCACCAGATTCCCGGTGAAATCCTTGATCGGCGAGATCGAGTCGAACGCTTCCTTCAGGCCGTCGGTGATGAACCACTTGAAGGACGCCTTCTGCAGTTCGATCAGGTCGGGCAGGTCGAGCACGTCCGCGATCTTGGCGAACGTGTGGCGCTTGCGCTTGGGCCCCGGATCGGCATAGCGCTCGACGGTGAAGGCCTCGGTCTCGGGCGCGAAAACGGCCGTCGAACGAGGCGCGGGCATGACGGGGGTGCCGTCTTCACCTTTCGTCGAGCGCTTCGAGCGGGTCGTCTTCCCGGCGGGCGCTTTGGCAGCGGCTGACTTGGGAAGTGTCGATTTCGCCATTAAATTCGTAGTCTCTCAATTTGAAGCGCGAGGCAAGGGAAAACGCACCCGAAGCGGTCTCCGGGCATAGGCAGGTATCTTAGCACGCGGCCCGGAGACCGTCAAGCGCAACGGAGGAAGCCCGCGGCCCTAAGGCCGCAGGCTTCCGGGCTGCCGCCGGCTAGGTCTTACCGGTAAGAGGACCGGGACTGGAAGCAGTCGCGGCAGTAGACGGGCTTGTCCCCGCGCGGCTGGAACGGCACTTCCGCGGTCTGTCCGCACTGGCTGCAGGTCGTCTGGAACATCTCGCGACCGCCGCCCCGCGCGGCTCCGCCGCCGCCGCCGGCGTAGCTTCCGCCGCCGCCGCCGGCACCGCGCTGGGCTTTACGCGCCGCGCGGCATTCGGGGCAACGGTTCGGCTTGTTTTGAAAGCCTTTGCTCGCGAAGAACTGCTGCTCTCCGGAACTGAAGATGAACTGGCTGTTGCAATCTACGCAGCTCAGGGTTTCATCGGTGTACACGTTCGGGTCTTCTCCTGGCGTCTGTTGTGATTCGGCCCCGCTGAGTACCTGATGGAGAGCTACGTTCTGTGCTAACTACCGGACCGCGATGGTTTCGAGCCGGGCGGCGTGACGCCATGAGTACCCGACCGGCTACGCGGACTATAACACACTCCGACCTAAGTTGGACGCAGTTGCCCGAGAAAAATTCCCCGCGTCACATTAGCCCCTGAAACGGCCGCCGCGCCGGCGGGCCGCCGGGTGCCGAACCGCCCGTTCTGCAGCTACGCGGGATCCAATTCCAGGCTCATCGGCTGATGGAGAATTCCGGCATCCCATAACGGTTCGCCGTCGTCCAGAAAACCGGCCTTGAGGTAGAACCCGCGGGCGTGGGTCTGCGCGTGCAGGTGCGCGCGGCGGAATCCGTGCCGGCGCGCTTCGGCCACCAGCGCTTCGAGTAACGCTCGCCCCGCGCCGGTGCCGCGCGACGCGGGCTCGACCGCCATGCGCCCGATTTGTACCGTGCCCGGTTCGCGGACGTAAAAGCGCCCGGCGCCGACCACGCGCGGACCGGCGCGCACCACGGCGTGGACGGCGCGCGGATCGCTGCGGTCGTGCTCGTCGATCTCCTCCTCGGGCGGAACGCCCTGTTCGCCGACGAACACGCGCGTGCGGATCGCCAGCGCCGCCCGCATGCGTTCCGCATCGCTTATGTCGAACAGCTCAACGGTCACGGTCGCCTGCGCTCTCTGCGTCGGCGGCGCGCGCGAACTCTATCTCGAAGCCGCGCTCGCGTCGATCGCGGGGGCCGTCGACCGCTTGACCGTCAACGACAACTCGGGCCGGGCGCGCAGCGAAAACGCCGCCGTCCTGGAACGCAGCGCGTTCGCGGCGCGCGGCACCCTCGACGTCCGGCGGCATCCGTTCGTCGATTTCGCCGACATGCGCAATCGCGCGTTCGCGCAGCTGGCCGGACTGCCCGAGCGGCCGGACTGGGTGCTCTTCCTCGACGCCGACGAAATCCACGGCGAGCAAGTGCGCTACATCGCGCGCGAAATCTTGCCGCGGCTGCCCCCGTCGGTCGGCAACGTCGATGCCTACACGTACCACTTCTTCGGCACCTTCGGCTGGATCACGGACGTCGCCCGGCGTTTCTCGTTCTATCGGTATTCGCCCGGCCTGCGGTGGGTCAACGCCGTACACGAGAAGCTCGAGGGTCTGCGCGGCAGCGCCCTCGTGCTGCCCTATGTGTACTACCATTACGGGAACGTCGTGCCCCCGGCCATGCTGGCCCGCAAACACGGCCGCTACTTCGAGCTCGGCAACCCGGTGCCGGAACCGCCCGCGGAGGATGAGGCGACCTTGGAGATTTACCTCGCCAAAGCCGCGGACGTGCGCCCCTACGGCGGCGGCCATCCCAGCGCCGCGCGCGCGGTCGTGCGCGAGCTCGAGACGGCGTTCGCCGCGGAGTTCGCGACGCTCGACGCCGGTTTCCGGCAGCGGCGCACCGCGCGCGACCGGGCGGCCGCGGCGCTGCGCGCGGGAGTGGAGGGCTTGCGAGTCGGCCTGCGCCACGTCGAACATCCGGGTCTGTACCGCGCCGCGAGCCGCGCGAGGTAGCCGCGATGAGCGAGCGCGTTCACCTCGTGACCGGGATCCTGGAGCGCCCGCAGGGTCTGCTGCTGGTCGCCTCGCGCTACCCCAATCACGCGCAACCCCTCTGGAATCTCCCCGGCGGCCGCCAGCGGCCGGGCGAGTTACTGGCGGCGTCATTGACCCGTGAATTCCACGAGGAAACGGGCTTGGACGTCGTCGTCGGCGGCCTGCGCTACGTCAGCGAATCGTACGATCGGGCGACGGCCACCCACTTCCTCAACATGGCGTTCAGCGTCGCCGCGGACGGCGCGCCGGGCGTCAGCGGGAGCGACGCGCACGTCGTCGACTGGGCCTGGGTCCCCCGGGCGCAACTCGCGGCTCGACTCAGCGTCGCGGTCGTACGCGAACCCCTCCTGGCGCACTTGGCCGACCCTTCGCAGCGCTATTTCGGCTATGCCGATGCCGGCATCACGATCGAGTTCTCCGACTCGCCCTGAGGCCGCACCTCAGCCGCTCGAGCGGCGCTTCTCGCGCGGCGCGGGCGTATCGTCGGCAGCGCGGGCCTTCCACTGCGCGCGGGTCAGCTCGAAGATCACGATATCGACGGGACGGCCGCGCACGATCGCCCCGTTGCGCTGAACCCGCGTCTCCGCGAAGCCGATGCGTGCGAGCAGCCGGCGCGAGCCGTGATTCGCCGGAACGCAGCATGCCTCGATCATGCGCAGTTCGCTGCGCTCGAAGGCAAACGCCACGACGGCTCGCGCGGCCTCCGTCGCGTAGCCCGCGACCCGGTAGGCCGCCAGCACGCTGTATGCCAGCTCGGCGGTCCCGCGCGCGTGATCGCCGACCCGCAGCGATACCCAGCCGATCGCCTGGCGCGAGTCGGCGAGCACCATGAGCCACTCGAAGCGGCCGATCGCGAGCGCGTCGAACTGTTTGGGCCGCGCCGCCACCCGGCGTTCGAACTCCTCGCGCGTGTAGCGCGGCACGTCCTGGAATTCGCGCAGATGGGCGCTCTGCATGATCCGCCACAAGACGGCGGCGTTCTGCGAGGTGACGGGTTCGAGGATCAGCCGCTCCGTGGTCAGGCGCTTCACGGTGTCAGCTCCGCGTCGTGAAAGTCCGACGCCGCGGCGTCGGCGGGCCCGGCCCGGAAGCTGACCCGGTCGCCGGCGCGCACGAGCAGGGCGGCCGGGTCTTCCCGGGTTTCGATCGCGTAGACCCGGCGCGAACCGCGCAAGGTCAGGTAGAGCGTGCCGCTCGGCGCCACCGCGGCGCGGTCGACGACACCCGACACGGGCGCTTGGGTGGCGCCCGATGCTGCGGCGGCCACCGCGCCACCGACGCCGAGAAAGGTTGCATATTGGGCGAACGCGTCGCTCTGGGGCGACGGACTCGAACTGGATCCGACCACCACGTGTCCGTTCTTCGCTTGGACCAGCGCCACCGTTTGATACTTACCCGTTTCGGCGATCAGGGGCACGACCCACGTATTCTGCCCGAAGGCGTTGTATAGGAGCGGTTGGGTCGGATAGAGCTTCCCCTGGCGCACGACGGGATTCGAGGCCACCGCATCCTCCGCGCCGCGTGAGTTGAACTCGCCGCCGGAAGACGTGTAATAGACGATCTCGCCCGTCACCGTATCCATGTAGGTGAAACCCGTCATCGATTGGTCGCTCGCGGGCGAGGTGTGATCGACGAACCAGACGAAACGCGCGCCGGCCAGCAGCCCGAAGACTTCGGGGCGCGCCGGCACGTGCACGTCGCGCTTGACCAACAGATAATTCCAGAGGCCGTGCACGAATTTGCCGAACCACTCGTTGTACTGCAGCGCCAAGTCGGCCGGATAGACGCGGCTGACCCAGCCGGGCAGCGTGCCGAAATCCGCGCGCGCGATGCGACGCATGGCGCCCGTCACCGGGTCGACGAGCACGACCGCCGTAACGATCGTACCGCTCCAGCCGATCGTCGGCCGCCCGAGCGTGCAGATATACTGAGGATCGCCGGCGGCGTCGAGCTGGAGCGTGGTCTCGAGAATCTGCTCGGTTCCGTAGCGCATGTACACGTGACGACGCAAATTATCGTTGAGCAATGCGGAGGGAATGTAGCGCAGCGCTCCGCGCCGGCGCAGCTCCGGCGAGGCATCGGGATCCTCGGCGCTGACCACGATGACGCCCGGGCTCGTGCGCCGCGAGAGCCATTGCACGAACCCCTGGAACTCGAGCGGCGCCACCCACACGAGCTTGCCGTCCGCGACCTGCACGTTGAACTCGCCGACCTGATAGTACGCCCCGAGCTGGCCGACCACTTTGTTGCCGGCGAAGATCGCCGCCTCTTGCGGTACGACCCGCACGTGACGCAGATCTGCCGAAGGCGGCAGCGACGTCGACGACCTCACCGCGGCCACGTCGCGCAATCCGCCGGCATCGACCCAGGGCGCAGCCGCCAGAATTCCGGCGAACGCCCCGAGCGCCCCGAGTGCGACGACGTAGGGCACGACGGGCGTGCGCCGGATGGAAACGACCCGGCGCGAAACGACGAGCGTGCGCGCCGCCAGCAACAGGCTGTACGCGGCGTTGGGCACCAAGGTCAGGAGCAACAACGTCAGCGCCTGGGGGAACACGAGCGGCGGCATCTCGACGTACGCGTAGGCCAAGACCAACGGCACACCGACTGCCAGGCGGAGGCGCTGTCCGTGCCACCAGTTGGGGCCGAAATCGAGGTTGGCCAACCCCAGCGACATGAACAAAGTGGCGAGCAGAACGATCACGCGGTGTATATGGCGGACGGCGCGCCCGGCCCCCCGCTAGCGCGGCCGTTGCCGCTGGCCGCCGTCGTCGCGATACGGCGGCACGTATGGAAACGCTCTCTTCGGCTCTGGCTCGGCAGGCGCCGAGCGAAGTGACCTTCGGCGCGACGGTTCTCTCCACGCCGCACTTCTTCTACGGCAGCAACACGCACGCGGTCCACGAGGCCTTTCGCGTCCGCAGCGACGACGGCCACGATCTCGAGATCGTCGATAACGTCGCGCTGGCGCCGCGCGTTCCGGTCGTTCCGGGCGATCGCGTCGGCATTCGCGGCGAACTCGTGCCCGTCACGTCGCGCGGACCGCTCGTGCACTGGACGCACGCGGATCCCGCGCACGTTCACCCGGACGGCTATATCGAACTCAACGGACGGACGTACGCGTGAGCGCGGCCGTCGCATCGGCGTCGGCGATCAACTGCGGAATGGTGACGAACCGATAGCCCCGGGCACGTAGCGCCTCCACGATCTCGCGCGTGGCGCCGACCTCTTGTTCGCGGTCGCATTCGCGCGCGGGCACGCGCGGGTCGCGGCCGCAGAGCAACCCGCGATTGCCGTCGTGCAAGACGATGATGCTGCCGTCCGATACGTTATCGATCACGCGCCGCGCGATCGTCGCGTCGCCGGGCTGCTCCCAGTCCTTCGGTAGCGGCACGCTCCACATCACGACGCGATAGCCCAAACGATGGGCTTCGGCGATCACCGCGAAATCGCGCAGCCCGAACGGCGGCCGCATCAGGTGCGTGTGCACGCCCGCGGCACGAAAGATCGCGGCGTCCGTGCGCACCAGCTCGGCGCGCATCGCCGCGCGCGACTGCACGATCAGATGGGGATGATCCCAGGTATGGTTGCCCAGCGCATCGCCGTCGCGCGCGATACGCCGCACCGTGGCGGGGTAGGCTTCGGCCGCGCGCCCGACGACGAAGAACGTCGCGTGCACGCGTTCGGCATCGAGAACGTCGAGAATGCGCTCGGTGTACGGCGGATTGGGTCCGTCGTCGAAGGTCAGGGCCACCTCGCGGCGCGTCGGCGCGCCCTGCACGAGCGTCTTCCCGAAGAGCTGGTTGCCCGGCGCTTCGACCGTTTCGAACGCGCCGTAGGAACCGAGCGCGAAAGCCAGCGCGAGGGCGACGATACGGAGGGGCTTCATCCCTGCGGGCGACCGCCCAATCGCGTTTGCGCCGCCGCGACCTTCGCGCGAAACGACTCGGGTCCGAACGTGCGAAAATCCGTCACGAGCTTCTCGTAACGCGGTTCGACCACGACCGTGCTCGTGAGGTTGAGCAGATCCGGCACCGGCTTGTTCTTATCGAGTTTTATGTGGAATTGGTGCCCGCCCGTCGTCGCCCAATAGTGCGGATCGGTGAACGTGAAGCGGTACGATCCGTGCTTGCTGCCCGTCAGTTGATAGACCGAGATCGTATAGCGTGCCGACGCATCGCCGCGCGGCGGTTTCGAGGGTAGATCCCAGATGCCGTCCTGCACGGCCTGCCCGAAGAAAAAAGCGACGTTACTGCCTTCTTCGATCGTCTTGCGCGGCCGCTCGGAGATCGTCACGGTGACCCCATTGCGCCCGACCCCGCGATACTCGACGGTCGAGGTGCCGTCCGCGTCACGCATCGCGTAGTCTTCCTCGACCAGCGGCCCCCGCTCGTAGCGCACGAGCATCCGCAACTGCAGATCCGAGCGCGAGGTGAGCACGGTGCGCGTGGCCTGGTACCGCGGCACGACGGTCTGCTCGAAGAACGCGTACGCACCTCCGAGCCCGATCAAGGCTGCGATGAAGATCAGCGGAGGGATCGGATTGCGCCGGGACATTACGGTTCGCCCTCTCGAGCGCGCGCGGCCGCGTCGTCGAGGACCGCGTTCACGACGGCGTCCGCCGCAGCGTTGTCTTTGCGCCGCACGTGGCGCACGTCGACGCTGCGAAAATCGCGCAGCAGCGACTTGGCCCGGGCCGCGAGCGGGATGAGGTCGGCATGCTTGACGCGGTAGACTCCGGTCACTTGCCGCACGACCAGTTCGCTGTCCATGCGCACGGCGAGCTCCTCGACGCCCAGTTCGCGGGCTTTGACGAGCCCCGCCAACAGGGCCTTCCATTCCGCGACGTTGTTGGTGGCGACGCCCAGATATTCGCCCACCTCGGCCAGCTCCGTGCCGTCTTCGGCGTAGAGGACCGCGCCGCTGGCCGCGGGACCGGGGTTGCCGCGCGAGCCGCCGTCGGCGAAAAGCGTGGCCTTCACGAGCGGCCCCGTCCACGGGCCGGGTCTGTTTCGAACACCTGCCCTCCTTCGGTTGGCACGCCCCGGGACCCCCGGCACCGGCGCCGCGGAAGTCCCGGCCCGCGGGACGGCGGCGCGCGCCCCGTCTCGCTAGTAGAACATCGTTACGAAGTAGTTGCCGGGGATGGAGGTCGTCTGGGACGACTGCGTGATGCCGATCGTGCGACGCTGCAGGCTGCAGACGTGCAACTGCGCATTCACGGTCGGCGGACCGCCGCCCCAGAGCGTGGCGATCACGGAACCGGCCAGTGAGTTCGAGCCTTTGCTCGAACCGTCGCTGTTGGTCCCGAGCCACGTCATCTGCTGCGAACGGGCGTCCTGGTTGACGACGGCCGAGAGCAGCTCGCTCGGCGTCTGGGTCCCGTTGTTGAACGCACTTTCGCTGACCAGAACTTGGACCGGAAGTTGCACGGCGGGCAGCTGGAAGCAGAGCGAAGCGCCGGGGCGCAGGGTGAAGTGGAAGTTGCGCTCGGCGGCCGCTGCCGGCGCGTTCGTCGCGGTGAGAGCCCCAAGGCCGAGAGCCAGGGCCAAAATCGAGCGGTTCATGGATGCTCCTATGGGTGAGGTCGAGCGCCCGAGGGCGATTGCGCCATCCTACGGCGGAGCGTCTTACCGCAGGCTTACAACGACGCGACGACGCGTACGCCTCGCCGCCGCAACTGTAGCGGTGAAGTGTACCTGTCGTAGGTGTCGGCCGCGGCGCACATTCGAGAGCATGGGCGCATACCCCAAGACAGCCGGAGGAACGTCCATGTCGCTGCGCCCGCCCTACATCTCGATATTGGAGAGCACGGTCCGCTGCGGCTCGCGTACCGCCACGTTGACGCGCCGCGACGTCGAGCTCTTTTACCTCCTAGGCAGCGCCGGACGCTGCGTCGCCTCCACGTACCTCGCCGACGCCCTGTTCCCCGACGCGGATGCCGCCGATGCCGAGAATCGGCTCCACGTCGCGGTACACCGCTTCCGCAGGCGCTGCGGCGAGCCGCGCGTCATCTGCCGCGACCGCTTCGGCTATCGTACCGGCGACGGCGTGCGCTGCGATCTCGATGACATCGAAGCGGATTTCAGGGCATGCGCGGGAGCCGCGGGCCTAGACGACACGCAACTCGCGCGCGCGAGCGACGCATATGCCCGGCTCGTCGCTTCACCGTTCGTGGCGGCTGCGGGGACATCGCCGATAGGCATTGCGATCGCCGCCCGCGTCGCGGCGTTGCTGCGCCGGCTCGGAGACTGCATCGCTCGCGACCAACTGCGCCGAGGCCGGTACGATAGCGCGCTATCCTTCGCGCGCGGCGCGATCGAACGCGACGGTTGCGACGAATCGCCGCTGGAGATTTTCCATCCGCGCGCTGCTCGGCGCCTGAACGCACGCGGATCCGATACGACCGTCAGGACGCCGTGAAGATCGAGGCGCAGTCGCGGCCTTTGGCCTTCGATTCGTACATCGCCGCATCGGCTTCGCGCAGCATCTCCGAGGCGATGCGCCGTTGCCCGCTTCGCCCGTCCTGGAAGGCGATGCCGATGCTCGCCGAGATCCGCACGAAGGCATCGGCGTGCTCGACGGCCAGCGGCACGGCCAGATCGATCCCGATGCGACCCGAGACGTCCGCGATACGCGAGCGGAGCGCGCCGGCCTCCGGATCGTCGAGCAACATCGCGAACTCGTCGCCGCCGAGCCGCGCGGTTATCCGGCCGCCGCTCTCGGCGCAGATCGCCGCCAAGCGGGCGCCGGCAACACGCAGCACGTCGTCGCCCGCGGCATGGCCGTAGTTGTCGTTGATCGCTTTGAAACTGTCGAGATCGATGAAGAACAGCGCGACGCTGCCGCCGTCCTTCCAAGCGCGGTCGATCGCGGCTTCGAGCGCTTCGAAGAACGCGGCACGGTTCGGAAGGCTCGTCAGCGCATCGTGGGTGGCCTGGTGGCGCAGTTCCAACTGGTGTTCGCGCAGACGCGCCATCTCGGCGCTCTGGACCCGGCCGCGGATTCCGATCGCTACGACGAGCACGCCGGCCAACACCGCCACGATGCTGGGCAAGAGCGTCAGCAAGAGGCGGCGATGCAGTCCGACCAGGCGTTCGTCGAGGATCGTGCGCAGCGACGGCTCCAGCTCGGCCATCAGCCGCTCGGCGGCGTCGCCCGCGGCTCCGGTGGCCGCGAGGGCGGCGCGCCGGTTCGCGGCGGAGGGTACGGCCACGGCGCGGTCGAGCGCGGCCGACGCCGCGTCGCTCGAGCGCTCGAGCGCGTCTTCCGCCGCGCGCAGCGGCGGCTCCAAGGCGGGAGGCTGCAAGGTCACGGCCTCGCGCACGTCCTGGGAGATATCGGGAACGAGCACCTGGAGCGCTCCCTCGTCGCGGGCCAAGCTCGCCCGCACCGGCTCCGAGAGCTTCGACGATCCGCACAACGTACTCTGGGCGCGGCGAAACGCATCGACGGCGCCCGGGAGCCGGTACGTGAGGGCATCGGCCATGTCGATGCCCCGGACCTCCGGATCGTAGGAGAGCTTCATGTCGTCGGCCGTGATCCGGAAAGCGTTGACGAGTTCGCCAATGGCGGCCGATCCGCGCCGGGCGGGGGGCAGCATCTTCCAGGCTTGGCGGGTCGACTCCCAATCCTGCAGTGCGAACGGCGCTTGCGCTTCGAGGGCGTCGACGGAGGCCACGTCGCGATCCACCGCCGCGGCCACCGAGGGCCGTACGCAGGCCTGGGCCAGGCGCTCGGCGGCGACGTCGGCCAGGACGCGTTCGAGGGCGGCCACGTCGGTGAGTCCCAGGCGCTCGCTCTGCGCTGCCGGAATCGCGCGCCGCAGATCACCCGCCATGAACAGCATGAAGATCAAGAGCGGGATCGCCACGGCATAGGCCAGCAAGAGCACGGGCGACGTAATGCCGCCGAGCACGTCTCGCCCACCGGATCCCGGGTCGTGGCGCATCTTACGTTAGCTTTTCGGCAATCCGAGCAGTTCCAATGAGCTACCTGGGCGCCAAGGGGGCGCCAACTACCCCGCGACCCTCCCGGGCGCGCCTTCGCCGTACGGGGTCGGGCACGAGCGGCTCGCAGGGATCACCGCTTCTCGAACGTCAACACAGCCGACCGTGACGGAACCAGCGATCGCGGTGCGCGACTTGATCAAGCGTTACGGCGCCGTGACGGCGGTCGACGGCCTCTCGTTCGACGTCGTACCCGGGACGATCTTCGGCCTGCTGGGGCGCAACGGCGCGGGCAAGACGACGACGCTCGAAACGTGCATCGGACTGACGCCCCCGACGTCGGGCAGCGTGCAGGTGTTGGGTCTCGATCCGGCCCGGCGGCGCGATTTCGAGCGCCTGCGGCGGCGGATCGGCGTCCAGCTCCAGGCAACGTCGCTCCCCGAGAAGGCCCGGGTGCGCGAGATCCTCGATCTCTACGCCGCCTACTACGGACGCAAACCGCGGACCGCCGAGCTGGCGCAACGCGTGGGCCTCGAAGACAAGCTGGAGCGCTTCGTCGGCAAGATGTCGGGCGGCGAGCAGCAGCGGCTCGCGCTGGCCATCGCCTTGCTGCACGATCCCGAGGTCGTCTTTCTCGACGAGCCGACGGCCGGCATGGACGCGTTCGGGCGCCGAATCCTCTGGGGAGAAGTGGAGCGCCTGCGCCGCGACGGCAAGACCTTGATCCTGACGACCCACTACATCGAGGAAGCGGAACGGCTCTGCGACCGCATCTGCGTCGTGCAGGCCGGGCGCATCGTCGCGAGCGACTCTCCCGCGGGCTTGATCGCGCGCTACGGCGGCGACGCGTGCATCGACTTCACGGCCGCCGGTTTCCGGCTCGAACCGGCGCTCGAAGCGCTCGGCTCGTGGACGCGCGACGGCGAGCGATGGCGCCTGTCCGTGGAGACGGAACCGGGCCGGGCGCTCGGCGCAATCGTGTCGCGGGCCAACGAGTTGCAGGTCGCGATCGACGCGCTGGACCTGCGCCGGCCGGGCCTCGAGGACGCGTTCATCGCGATCACGGGCGAGACGCTCGACGAGGATCGCGCGAGCGCGGCCGCATGAGCGCGCTACGCATGTTGGCGGCGCAGACGCGAGCCAACTTTATCTGGTATTTCCTGCGCGACGGCGAGATGATCTTCTGGTCGCTGGCCTTTCCGATCTTCTTCCTCTTCGTGTTCTCGTTCGCGCTCGGCGGCGGCTCGACGCGCCAGACGTCGAGCTTCCTCGTGCCGGGCCTCATCGGCGCGCAGGTGCTCAGTTCCGGCTTCTGGGGCGTCGGTGCGATGCTCGTGACGTTTCGCGAAAAGAAAGTGCTGCGGCGCATCTACCTGACGCCGATGCCGCCCTGGATCTTCTTTCTCGCGCTCGTGCTCTACCGGATGACCTTGCTCGCGCTGCAAGCCATTTTGCTCGGCGTCGTCGGCGTGCTGGTCTTCCACGTGCACGTTATCGGAAATCCCCTGGAGATCGCCTTCGTGCTCGTGCTCGGCGCGACGACCTTCGTTTCGCTCGGCACCGTGATCGGCGCGCTCGTGCGCTCGACGGAGAGCGCCAACAACGTCGCCTCGGTCCTGACCGTGCCGCTCGCTTTCGTCAGCGACGCCTACATCCCGGTCGACCGCTTTCCCGCGCAGGTCGCGGCCGTGCTCCACGCGCTGCCGTCGACGCAATTCATCGACGCCCTGCGCGGCGTCGCGATGGACGGGCTGCCGCTCGTGCACTACGCGGGGTGGATCGCGATCCTCGTCCTCTGGGCCGTGGCCGGAACGGCGGTCAGCGCGCGGTATTTTCGTTGGGTATCGTAGCTTACCGCGCCGGACGGTATTTCGGGTCCGCGTCGTGAAGGGCCCGAACATGGTACGTCCCGTCGTTTTTTCGCTTTCGCTTGCGCTCGCGTTCGCGCTCTCGCCGGCCGACGCCGCCGCGGCGGCCGATCCCACGCCTTCCCCCGAACCCGCACTCGCATCGCCGCTCCCCGCCGCAGAACCTTCGCCTCCTGCGGCGTCAAGCGCGGCGCCGAGCCCGCCGGCCACCTCGCCCACGCTGCCCGCGTCGGCGCTGCCGATCGGTTCGGCGGCGCCGGTACCGGCGCCCAGCGTCGACCAAGCGATCACGATCCGCGCCATCGACTGGCTGCACCGGCTCCAATCCGGCCGCATCGACCGGACCCAACTCTCGATCCCGTTCAACAAGCTCTTGACGCCCGACGCCGTCACCGGCATCGAAGCGCAGTTGCGTTCGCTCGGCCCGGTCAAGAGCTATGCGTACGTCGGCGACGCCCTCTCGCACGGCGTGCACGGCTATCAGTATCGCGTCGTCTTCACCGCCGCACCGTACGAATATCTCTTCGAGATCGACACCAAGGGCGACGTGGCCGGCATCCTGTTGACCCCGGCGAAATAGTCGCGTGGAATACGTGCGCACGCCGGACGAACGCTTCGCGGCACTGCCCGACTACGCGTTCCCGCCGCACTACGCCGACGTGCCCGCCGGCGACGGCACGACCTTGCGGATGCACTACCTCGACGAAGGGCCGCACGACGCGCGCCCGCTGCTCTGCCTCCACGGCGAACCCACGTGGTCGTACCTCTATCGCAAGCTCGTGCCGCATTTCAGCGCGGCGGGTTATCGGACGATCGCGCCGGACCTGATCGGCTTCGGCCGCTCGGACAAGCCGGCGCACCGGGAGGCGTACACGTACGCGCGACACGTGGCCTGGACGGGCGCCCTCCTCGACGCGCTCGACCTGCGGGGGGCGGTTCTCGTCGGTCAGGATTGGGGCGGCCTCATCGGCCTGCGGCTCTTCGCCGAGCAGCCGCAACGCTTCGCGGGAGCGGTGGTCGCCAACACGTTTCTGCCGACCGGCGACGAACGGCCCAACCCCGCGTTCGCCGCGTGGCGCGACGCGTCGCAGGGCATGCGCGAGTTCGCTGCGGGGCGGATCGTCGCGCGCACCTGCACGCCTTCGCCGCCGGCCGAGGTCGTGGCCGCGTACGACGCGCCGTTCCCCGACCAATCGTACGTCGCGGGCGCGCGCCAGTTTCCGCTGCTGGTGCCCACGCGGCCGGACGACCCGGCGTCGGCCGCAAACCGGGCGGCTTGGAACGTCCTGCGCGCGTGCGAGAAGCCCGTGCTGTGCGCCTTCTCCGACGGGGATCCGATCACGCGCGGCGCCGAGCGATTCTTTCTCGAACACGTTCCCGGCGCGCGGGCCGTTCCGCCGGTCACGATCGCGGGCGCGAGCCACTTTCTACGAGAAGATCGACCGCACGAACTCGCCGCCGCAATACTTCAGTTCTTGAAGAATAGCGGGCTCTAACCCGGCACGCCCGCGGACGCATCACCCGAGAACGAGTACAGGGTCCAGCGCGGCGTACCGCGCCGGGCGTGACGGTCGAAGTAGACGATCGCGACCCGGCCCTCCGGGGTCGTGAACTCGAACCAGTGGCGCGCGAGGTACGTATCGCCTCGATCGACTTTGGTCGAGCGCCAGGTCCGGCGAACCGCGCCGACGACGATGCGTTCGCCGCGCCAGCCGAACGCGGGCGGGAGCGACGGTTCGCCACGCTCCATCGCGGCGGTGTCGAACGAGCCTCCTTCGGGTTCGATCGTCTCGCTGACGAATCCCACGGCGTCAGGCGCGCGGAAACTGCGCGAGAAAGTCCGTGCTCGCGCCGAACGGAACCGCCGCACGCGAAAAGCGGCGCTCGATCGCCTCGGAATCCTCGGGCGGCGCCGCGGTCAGCAACGCGGAGCCGGCGTCGAAGCCGCGCACCATGACCACGTCGAGCGCGGCCGGCACGATCGCCGACTGATACGGTTCTAAACGAACCGCTTGGCCGCGCGCCTCGAGTTCGACAGCACCGCCGAGCGCGAGAACGACGAGCGGCATGCCGTCGAGATCGATGCCGCGCCGCTCCGGCTGCAACGCCACGCGCTCGAGGATGAAATGCCGGTCGGCCACGAGCGTCGTGCGCTCCAGCCCGTCGAGCGCGTAGGCGATGCTCGCCAACGCCCCGGCATGCGACTCGCGGTAATCGAGCACGTCCGCGGCTTTGTCGACGTGAAGTTCGCGCGGCTTGCCGCCGGGTCCGGTGCGGTTGTAGTCGAAGATACGATACGTCAGATCGCTGGCTTGCTGCGTTTCGAAGAGCACGATGCCCCGACCGATCGCGTGCAAGGTGCCGGCGGGCAGGTGGAATGCGTCGCCCGGACGCGCCGGCACGTGCCGCAACAGATCGCCGAGCGACCCGTCGCGCACGCGTTCGAGATATTCGCCGCGCGACGTGTCCCGATTCCAACCGAGTACGATCGTCGCCCCGGGCTCGGCTTCGAGCACGTACCAACACTCGCTCTTGCCGACCGGCTGGTGCTCGACGCGCCGCGCGTAGCCGTCGTCCGGGTGCACTTGCACGGAGAGCGCGTCGCGCGCGTCGATGAGTTTGGTGAGGAGGGGAAACGTCGCCGCCGGGTCCGCACGGCCGGTCAGGTCGCGGCCGAGCAGCGAGCGCAGTTCGGCCACGCTCTTGCCGGCGTGGACGCCGTTGGCAACCCGATTGGCATCCCAACACTCCCACGACTCGCCGATACGCTTATCGTGAGATCCGGGCTTCCCGTAGCGCTCGACCAGCGCGTGACCACCCCAGATCGCCTCGCGCTCCTGCGGTTCGAGCCGCAGCGGATAGAGCCCGCTCATCCTGCGAGCAGCGCTTCGATGCCCGCCGTGGCGACGACCACGTCCTCATCCGACGTGCCGGAACTCACGCCGACTCCTCCGATCGTCTGGCCGTCGACGACGATCGGCAGACCGCCGCCGATACCCGTGACGTTGAGTTGCGCGGCCAGCGCGAGCCGCGTCGCCTGCAAGACGTCGCCGCCCGCTTCCTCCGAGGTGGGACGCCGGCGCCGCGCGGCCGAGCGCGCCTTCGTTATCGCGATCTCGATCGAGCCCGGCCGCGCGCCGTCCATGCGCGAGAAGGCGAGCAACTCGCCGGACGCGTCCACCACGGCGATGCACTCCGGCACGCCGATCTCAGCCGCCTTCCTCTCCGCGGCGTGCACGACGACGTGGCCGCCTTTGCACGAGAGCGCGATCCGATCGCGGACGACGAATGCTTCATCCATGCCGGTGAGCTTCGCAGGGTCCGCGCCCGTGCCTTCGGAACGAGCGAAACGAACCTTCCCAGGAGCAACCAAACGCTAGCACCGGACATCGTTTTCCAGCACGCCGCCAACACCGCTGCGGCGACGGTCGCGCAAGCCCCGCCGTTCGTGACCTATCACGTCGCCACACACGTCAGCGCGCCGGCGCTCGGCAAGGAGCGCGACGTGCTGCGGGCGGTCTCCGTGCGAACGAAAGACGACGTCGCGGTCATCCAAGATCTCCCGCGCGGGGCGAACGTCCTCGGCCACGGCTTCCCGGTAACGCCGAGTTTCGATGCCCTGTCGTATTTCACGCTGTCGTGGCGAGTCGGCGCGCACACGGAGGTCTCGTCGTACGTCCACGACATCACGCCGCTGACGTATCCCGACGTGCAGGACAACGCCGCCGACGTCGTCGTCGTGCGCTTGCGCCAATACCGCGCGAATTTCGCGCCGGACTCGAGCGACGCGCCAGACGGGAAGACGCACGTCACGTTACAACCGTACGATTTCGTCAAGAAGCAGGTCGTCAGCCCGGGGAGCACGTTTTTCCTCAGCGACGTGTACATCGATAACGCGACCAATCTGCCGACGGAAGTCCGTTACGCCGGCGGCGACGACATCGTCTTCCTGGTCGATTACGGGACGGTGCAGGGGCACTGGCTCGTGACCCACGCGCATTACGAGGAGACGTTGCGCGGCCCGCTCAACATCGGCCGCCTGCACGTGATCGCCGACGCCGTGTACGATCAATTCGCGTTCCCCGACGAAGCGCCGGACCCGCGCCTCAAACCGGCCGGCTGATGCGCGCGGCCGTGTACGAAGGCACGGGCGGAACCGAGGTCATCGTCTTCCGCGACCTGCCCGATCCCGCTCTCGGAACGGAGGACGCGCTCGTGGACGTGGCCTTCGCGGGCCTCAACCGCGCCGACGTGCTCGAGCGCCAAGGCCGTTACCCGACGCCGCCGGCCGACGTGCGCATTCCCGGCATCGAGTTCTCCGGCACGGTTCGCGCGGTCGGCGCCCGCGTCACCTCGCTGCGGCCCGGCGACCGCGTGTGCGGCCTCGTGCCGTCCGGGGCGCACGCCGAACGGCTCGCCGCTCCCGCGCTGACGCTCTCGAAAGTTCCCAGTGGCGTCGACCTCCGCACCGCGGCGGCGATCCCGGAAGCGTTCATCACCGCGCACGACGCGCTGTTCGCGCGCGGCGCGTTCGGCCTGGGCCAAACGGCCGTCGTGCACGCGGTCGGCAGCAGCGTCGGGCTGGCGGCGGTCGGGCTCGTGAAGCGCGCGGGCGGCGTCGCCCTCGGAACGTCGCGCACGGCGGCGAAGCTCGAGCGCGCGAAGGCGCACGGCCTCGACCACGGCTTCGCGCTCGACGACGCGTGGGTGAAGAACGTCATCGCCGCAACCGGCGGCCGTGGCGCCGACGTGATCCTCGACTTCGTCGGCGCACCGATCCTCGACGCGAACGTCGCGGCGCTCGCGCCGCGCGGACGCATCGTGCAGATCGGCACGCTCGGCGGCACGAACGCGGCGCTCAACCTCGGCCCGCTGATGGCCAAGCGCGGGTCGCTCCACGGCACCGTGCTGCGCAGCCGGCCGCTCGAAGAAAAGATAACGCTCGCCAAAGCGTTCGCGCTCGAACTGTTACCGCTCTTCGCGCGCGGAGAGTTACAGCCGGAAATCGACCGCGTTTTTCCGCTGGATGCCTTGGCCGCCGCGCACGACTACATGGAGTCGAACGCGAACTTCGGAAAGATCTTGATCGAAGTTGGCGCGGCCGCGTAGGCGCGCACGCGGAGACTCGAGGCCGGATCGAGTCGAGTCGTGGAAGTCCGTTAGGCCGGCACGAGATGGCCGGACAACAATTTGAGAAACAGCGCGGGCGCAAACCATTCGAGACCGCGCGTCGGGCCGCCCGCGGCGACAACACCGAGCGCGGCCACGCAGAGGCCCGCTGCAACGGCACGCTTCAGGCGCGGCGGCGACGCGAGCACGAGCGAGGCGGAGAGGAACAGCAGCGACGTGACCACGATGCCGTAGCGTACGTCGAAGACCGGGCCGCGTAGGAGAGCCGCGACCACCACGATGTAACCGACATGTGGAGCGACGAACAGGGCATGGTCCCGCCAGCCCACTGACGATCGATGGTACCAGGCCTTCGTCGTGTCGGTCGCGTTGCAAACCGCGCCGCCGAACAGATCGAATCCCATGACGCCGGCGAGCAGCACCAGATACCATTCCGCGCCAATTGCGGACATTCGGGCCGCCGCACATGCGGCACCGAGAGCGCAAGCCATGAGAACGAGGCGCGTTTCGCCCCGCGTCATGCCCGGACCAACCACGCGCTCCCAGAGGCCCAACATCCCTTGGCGAGGCATTTCGATCATCATCTTCCTATTCGTCGAAAAGCGTGGCCGCACGCCGCGATTCGGCCGGCCTGCGCACGTCGAGCACCGCTCGCGAGGACGTACTTCAACCCAACGCGCCGCCGGCGCGTGAAGGCGTTCCCAGCGGCGGCGGCTTCAAAACGTACGTGGAGCCGGCAACCGGCGTGTCCGCGCGCGGGCCTCTGCGCCAAGAAGCAGCGCGCGAAGCGAGGCTTCCAGAACGGCCCGCTTCTCGGCTTTGCCACATCGGCACTCGCAGACTGTCCCGAACTGGCGGAGAGGGAGAGATTCGAACTCTCGAGACGCTCATCACGTCTGCCCGCTTTCGAGGCGGGTGCCTTCAACCACTCGACCACCTCTCCGCGGTGGGGCGCGTCCGTTCCGACGCGCCGCGGCCAGCCCGGACTATAGCACGCGGGGGAACGCGGGTCCTTGCGCGGCCGGCAAACGCCGCTTCGCCCGCCGCGCGGCGAAAAACGTACGGAGCTGTTCCGCCGTCTCTTCTTCGAGAACGCCCGCGGTGACCGCGACGCGGTGATTGACGGCTTGCGACGCGAAGACGTCGAGCACGCTCCCGCCCGCACCGCCTTTGAAATCGCGGCAACCGAAGACGAGCCGCTCGATCCGCGCCGCCACGATGGCACCGGCGCACATCGCGCACGGCTCCTTCGTCACGTAGAGCGCCGCACCGGTGAGCCGCCACGCGCCGAGGGTCGCGGCCGCGTTGCGAATCGCGAGCATCTCCGCGTGGGCGGTCGGGTCGGCCCGGCGTTCCTTTTCATTGCGGGCGAAAAACGTCCGGCCCCCGCTCACCAGGACCGCACCGACGGGTACGTCGCCGTCGCGCGCCGCTTCGCTCGCGAGTTGCATGGCCGCTCGCATGAATCGTTGATCGTGAATCGACGCACTCTCCCGCGCCGGTTCTCCGGTTTCGTTCGACGGAGAACCTGCGCTCGGCGGCCCGAGCGGGCTTGCGGCCTCCGAGGCGCTAATGGGCGGTTTGGACCGCCGCGGAACTGCGCACCAGGAAGGCCAGCAGGGAAGCGATGCGCGTGTCGTCCTCATTGAGATTCCGCTTCGCCAGGGCCAAGGTCTGCGAGGCACTGGCCACCTCGCTCGAAGCGCCGAGAACGTCGGAGCGGGCGGCGGCCAACGCGTAATCCGTGTAGTTGGCCTGATCCTGGAGATCGGCCATGCTCTCGCGGCGCGTCCGTTCGAGTTGAGCCGCGTCGGCTCCGCCGGCGAGGCGGTGCTTGCGCTCCGATTCGCGCTGGAGGTCGGCGACGGTCGCCTCGAGGGCTTCGCGCCGGCTCCGCGCACGGTCGAGGTCGGCGCTGGCCTTGACGACCGCGGAGAGAGCCCGCAGGCGCGCGGTCAGGTCGGCGTGGAGCGACTCTTCGGCGCGTTCCATCGCGAGCTTGTCCAGCCGGACGTGCAGCTCGCGGTCCACCGCGGCGTTGAACGCGCTCAACTTGCCGTTGACGTCGGCAACCGACGAACGCCGGAAGAGCGGGGTCGCGATGCGCCCGGTGGCCACCGGAATCTCGAGCGAAAACCCATCACCTTCGGAGCGCGACAGCCACCGGTACGACATCGCCGCCTGCGCCTCGGGGGTCTCGCCGACGATCGTCAGCAGCGCTCCGTGGCGATCCGTGTTGCCCGTAACCGAGAAGTGGCTACGCTGGAGGCCGCCGCTGCTCTCCGGATTGCGCACGACGACCGTGTAGTCGCCCGTGATGCGCTCGCCGTGGCGCAAAAGATTGAAATAGGCGACGTTCCCGCCGTCCGAGTTGACGAAGATACCGTCGAAGGACTCGGCACGCGCGGCGACCGTCGTTGCCATGACGAGCAAAAACATCCACGAGAGAAGGCGGGTCAGTCTCATTCCGATTCGATGCGCTCCGTCACTCTTCAAGGAGTATCGGCCGGCCTTAGAGCGTCCGTACCTCGCGGCAAACGAATTTGTAAAGAATGTGTAGTATCGCCTCAGGGCTGCCGATACGTCACACATGGGCCGGCGGTGTGCAGGAGGCGCGGCGCGTCCGGCGAGGCCCGGATGTACAGCGAGTCGGTGGAGCTGGGTGAGCGGGGGCTCGTCCCCGGAATCAAACGAAGCCGTCGAGAGATCGACGGCTTCGCGTTCGTATTCGTGCGCCCGGAGGGATTCGAACCCCCGGTCTCAGCCTTCGGAGGGCCGCGCGTTATCCAGCTACGCTACGGGCGCGAGGTCGGCCCTACTTCGGCTCCTCCGGCGAGAGCGGGGCGGTCGTTGGCAGGTGCTTGAAGAGATCGAGCTTGTGGTCGACGAGACCCCGGTAGAATTTGCGAACGCAATCCGGGTGGCCGAAGAAGTACGTGCGCGCGTAGGCCAGATCGTCGCCGGACGAATCGGGAACGTAGTGCGAGATCTCGATCTCTTCCATCTGGCCCCGGTCGACGGGGTGGGGACAGAAATCGCAGGGGATCGTTGACATCGTACTCTCTTACCTCGGGTGAAAATCGCGACTCCCGAGCACGCTCGCGAGTCACCCACCCAGGACCCCGTTACGCCGGATAAAGATTCGCATCCTCGCGCCGCGCCGGCACCGCAATCGTGCGCTGCGTCACGCTTGCGAACCCGCCGCGGCGGACTACTCCCCGGCGAACCGATTCATTCGATGACGATGTTTGCCCGCTTGGTTCGGCTGACTGCTATGCTTGCCCGGCCGCACGTCCGCGGCGTTCGGCGGCCGGTGGAGCCTTCGCGAGTGTCCCCGTGAACGCCGCGCTGCCGCGCCCGCGTCTCCTCGACCTGCTCGCCGTTCCCGACGACAAACGGGTCGCGCTGATCTGCGCTCCATCCGGATTCGGCACGAGCACCGCGCTCCGCGATCTGAGCCGCCGGAGCGGCGCCCCTTACGTCGCGGTGCGCGAAGGGTCGTCCTTGCCCCGCTTCGCGGCGGACCTCGTCGAGGCGCTCGCCGGGGTGGTGCCCGGCATGCAGATGACGTTGACCGCCGCCTACGAGCGCGCGCTCGACGCCCAGGATCCCACGGCGGCACTCGCGGCCTGGTTCGCCCGCCACAGCGCCGGGCGCAGGTTCACGGTCGTGCTCGACCACCTGCACGCAGCCGGCAGCCCGGAGATCACGCGCTTCATCGTCGATATCGTCGAACGTTCGGCGCCCGGCGGTCGCTGGATCATCGCTTCACAGAGCCTCGACGATCTGCCGGTGGCTTCGTGGCTGGCGCACGGGCTGGCGAACGTTCCGCGCGACGCAAGCGACTTACGGCTCGACGAAACGGAGGCCGCCGCGTTCGCCGGCGCCCTGGCGCCCGGGACGGACGCGGGCTCAGTGGCCGCGCTCCTGGCCGCGACGGGCGGCTGTGTCGCCGATTTCGTCTACTTCCTGCGCACCCCCGAGGCGCTCGCCGCAAACGCGGGAGTACCCGATGCCGGCGCGGACATGCGCTCCCGGTTCGCGGCGCTGTCCCGGTCCGAGCGGACGCTCGCGGTCCGCAGCGCCCTCCTGCCCTCACTCGACGATGCCGCGCTCGCAAGTCTGCGCATCCCGGGCTACGCGCGGACGTTGGCCGGGCTCCGCGCCCGCGCGCGTGGCCTCTTCGCGGATGATGGCAGCCGCTGGGATCCGCGTTTCCGACGTTTCCTGCGCGACCGTCTCGATGAATGGAGCGAGCCGCGTCGCGCCGCGGTCGCGGCCCGAACCGCCGCCGCCCTCGAGCGCAGCGGCGATCTCGCGGGCGCCCTCGACCTCTACGCGCGCTTTCGTCTCGAACGGGAGATCCTGCGCGTCGCGGAAAGCCACGCGTTTCGGCCGCTGGAAAGCGGCGCGGCGTCGCTGTTGCACGACGCGCTGGCGGCCGTCGACATCGGAGCGCAGAAAACGAATCCCGCCGTGCTGACCTTGCGCGCGCTCTCCGCGTCGCTGCGCGGCCGCACGGACGTGGCGGAGGTGCTCTTTCAGCACGCCCTGAGCAACAGCCGGAACCCAGCCCAGACGATTTCGGTCCGCTACCTGTACGCGAAGGACCTCCTGCGGCGCGGACGGCTCGATGCGATCGCCCTGCTGCAGCCCGACGAGACCTTCCTGGCCGCTCCCGACGACGTCCGCGTGGCTTCGATGGCATCCCTCGGCGTCGCCTACGCGCTGGACGGGCAGCCCGAGCTCGCCGAAAAATGGGTCGCGCGCGCGCTGCGCGATGCCGCTCGTTTGCGCGACGGCGCGGTCCGCGCGCGGGTCTACCAGCAGGTCGCCTATGTCGCGGTCGAGGCGGGCGACTGCGACCGGGCGACGCGCTTCGCGCGGCGTGCGGCAGCGCTCGCCGAGGCGGCCGGCGAGTTCGAGGTGGCAGCGAGCGCGTACAGCGTCCTCTACGTCGTCGCCTCCGATTTCGACGACGATCCCGCCAAGGCCGCGAGTTATCTGAGCCGCATCGCCGCCTTCGGCGCCAAGTCGGGCAGCATCGATAAGCAGCTCATGGCTTGGGTCGCCGCGTACGAGATCGAAGCAGAGCGGGGCGACCTCGCCGCCGTCGCGGCGATCGAGCGCGAGCTCGGCGAATTCGATCTGCACTACAGCGCGCGCATTCCGAGCGAAGGGCTCTTGCCGGCGCAGGTCCTAAAAGCGACGTGGGCCGGCGACTTCTCGCGCGCCTTTCACACGCTCAATCCCAGCGCGGGTCTGTTGGCCACCCCCGACCGGGAAGCGCTGCGCTGGGCCGAGATCGCCGTCTACGCGGCGGCGGCCGGCGAACACAAGGCGGCGACCGCCGCGATTCTCGCGGCCCTGCGCTGCCTCAAGCGAACGTCGACGCACGACCTGCGGACGCTGCGCGCGCGGCTCTACTGCGCCCTCGCGTTCGTGCTGCTGGGGCGCCTCGCCGCGCCGCGCATGATCCTCGAAGCCGCCCGGCGCGAATTGCCGCCCGGCCGGCCACGCGTGACCGCGCTGTACGAGGCCGTCGCGCAGCTGGCACGCTTTCGAGCGGGCGACGGCAATCACCGCGAGCTCGCGGATGCCTTGGACGGGTTGCGCGCGCACGACCTGGGCGGCATCGCCCGCATGCTCGAAGCCTTGCCCGCGCGCCTGCTGCGCGATGCCGGCAACCGGGCTCGCAGCGCATGATCGCGCTCAAGCGCGCGACGCCGGCCCCGCGGGAGCCCGACGAACGCGACGAGATAGCCCTGGCGCTGCTCGAAGGCATACCCGCCGCGGAGCGGACGCTCTTACTCGAACTGCTCGCGCGCTCGTTCGTCGATGCGTACGCGGCGGCCGAGCGTTCGGGCAGCGTGCTGCAACTGATCGATTGGGCGGACCGGATGTGCGACGCGCACGCGGACGCTCCGGCCGTCCGCGACTTCTTCGCGACGGCTGTGCCCGCCATGGCGAGTTACATGCGCCGGTGCGGCGCCGGCAGCGAGGAACGCGGCACGCTCGCCGCCCTCGAGCGATCGTTGCGCGCGGTAGCCGCCAAACCGCGCCGGGAACTCACGTGCGCCGGGCAGCATCTCGACGAGATCGATGCGGCCCTCAACGTGCTGATCGTACGCCTCGAGCGCTCCGACCCCCTGACCGCCGAACACTCGCGCGCGGTCTCGGCCTGGTGCGCGAGATTGGCACGGCGCCTCTCGCTCTCCGAAGCCGAGACGACGTTCGCGGCGCGCTGCGGCATGGTTCACGACGTTGGGAAAGTGACGACGCCCGCCGAGATCCTCAGCGCGCCGCGTAAGCTGACCGAGCGGGAGTGGAACGTGATGCGCAGCCACACGACCGTGGGCGAACGGATGGTGCTCGACGATCCCCGGCTCGCGATCTTCGCGCCGGCGGTTCGTTCGCACCACGAACGGCTCGACGGCAACGGCTATCCCGACCGTTTGAGCGCCGCGGGCATCGATCTGGCGACGCGCATCGTCACCGTCGCCGATTCGTTCAACGCGATGATCGGGCGCCGGCCCTATCGCTTGCCGATGTCGCCGGCGGCCGCCCTCGAACAACTCGCGACGCACGCGGGAACGCAATTCGACCCGACCGTCGTGGCCGCGATGCGCGATATCGTGCGCTGAGCCGCGGCGATGTGTGCGCGGGCGCACGCGACGGCGAGGCCGATCCTGACGTACTGTAGACGACGACCCCTTTTTTCTCGAGGTAGCGTACGACGTGGCTTGGTTCACCCGTTTGAGTCTCTGTCTCGCATTCGCCGGCACGCTCGCGCCGAGCGCGAGCTTCGCGTCGGATACCGGCACGCACCCGGCAAAGCACGTGACGCCGCGGGCCGGCGGACACCACGCGCGGCCGCAGAGCGTGCGCGCGTTTCCGGTCGCGAAGCTGCGCAACCCTCCGCCGCGCGCTCGCGCGCCGCATAAAACCGTGAAGCCGGCTGGCACGAACGCCTGAGTCGAACGCGGCTCGTCGTGCGGCGGAATCGATAATCGCGACGCCCGCCCCTCCGCCAAAACCGAAGAGCCCGGCGCGCACGCAGCCGGGCTCTGCTTCACGTCTGTGACTCGGGCAGGATTTGAACCTGCGACCTAGGGCTTATGAGTCCCCCGCTCTACCGCTGAGCTACCGAGCCGCGGGCCGCACGAGATCTACATCGACGGGACGTTACGCAGCAGCGCGGCGCAACCAGCCGAGTCGTGCGGTCGGAGGGACTCGAACCCCCAACCTACAAGTTCGTAGCCTGTTGCTCTATCCAATTGAGCTACGACCGCACGCGTCCAAGGCGGACCCGGTAGAATACCGCGCGGTGCTAGCGTTCCCTGCAACGGATCAGTCGCTACAGGCTACGGGCGTCGAACGGATTCGGAGGGAGAGAGATTCGAACTCTCGGTGGGTTTTTTAGACCCACGACCATTTAGCAAACGGTTGGTTTCAGCCACTCACCCATCCCTCCGGGCGACCCGTCATTTTGCGCGCCCGTTGCGCGGTCCCTGCCCTCTGCTTTCCGCAGCCTGCTTAGAGGATCGACGCCGGCGCGGTGCGCTGCACGTCGTCGATCACTTCGCCCAGGACGTCGGCCCCGACCGGCCGGGCAAAGTAGTAGCCCTGGCCGTACGTGCAACCCAGGCGCTTCATCAGGCCGGCGATTTCACCGCGCTCGATCCCTTTGGCGGAGACGCCGATGCGCAGTTGCTTGGCCATGGAGACCGCCGACATGATCTCGCGGCGGTGATCCATGTTGGCGTCGGCGTCGTTGACGATCTTGCCGTCGACTTTCAATTCCGCGATCGGCAAACGGCCGATATCGTAGATGGTCGATTGCGAGATGTCCGTACCGAAACTGTCGGCGCTGAAGCGAGCGCCGAGCTCGCGCAATTCCAGCATGCAGTCGACCCGGCGCTTGTCGCCGATGCTCTGGACGCTCTCGTCGAGCTCGAACCACAATTTCGTCGCGTCGAACCGGTGCTTGCCGAGCGCTTTCTTCACGCGCTTCGGCAGATCGGGTTCGTCGAGGTTGAGCAGCGAGAGGTTGACGGAGAGCGCGACCCAACCCCGCCCGATGCGGTGCCAATCCGCGAGCGCCGCGTCCAACGTGCGCTCGGCGAGCTTCTTGATTCCGCCGAAGCGCTCGGCCTCGGAGATCATGTCGATCACCCGGCCGCCCGGCTCCGAAGGCCGGCAAAACGCCTCGACCTTCGCGACCGCGCCACTCGACAGCTCGACGACCGGCTGGTACACGAGGTTCATCGCCGGCGGCTTACTGGAGAAAATCGGCATGGGGCGGCGGTTTCGACCTTTACGTATTTCGGCCTCGCCGACAGGTCAGCAATCGGCCGATCGCGATAGCTTTTCAGGCGTGATCCTTTCCGCTCCTCCGGCGTGATCGTCACTATTACGGCAGGCGGTCGGGTCGCGGGCGCGTGCGCGGATGCGATGGGCACGGACGTAAAGGCGCTGGCGCGCGTCGGCGGCCGCACGCTGCTGGAAACCGCGGTCGAGGCGGCTCGGACGCTCGCGCCCAGCCGCATCATCGTCGTCGGCGGCGACGCGGTGCGCGCGGCCTGCCCGGCCGCGGTGGACGAGGTGATCGACGAATCGCCGCGCGGCCGCGACAACATCCGACGCGCGATCGAGACCGGCGCCGCCGAGGCCCTCCTGCTCTTGACGAGCGATACGCCCTTCGTCGATGGAGCCGCGCTCGAAGATTTCGTCGGGCGCGCCGCCGGAGCCGACGTCGCGTTGCCGCTGGCCGACGCCGGGGCCTACGCGAGCGCGTTTCCCGGCGCGCCGCCGCACGCGGTGACCTTGGGGGGCGAGCGGGTCGTCAACGGCAGCGCGGTCTTCTTCAAGGCCGGCGTCGGACCGCGCGTGCTCGCGACCGCGGAACGGCTCTTCGACGCTCGTAAATCGCTGCTGCGCATGGCAGTTCTGCTCGGACCCGCGCTCCTCGCCCGCTTCGCGCTCCGGACCCTGCGCATCGCGCACGTCGAACGCCGCGCGCAGACGCTCTTCGGCATGCGGGCGCGCGCCGTCCGCGACGCGGCTCCGGGACTCTGCTTCGACGTCGACACGCTGGAAGATTACCGGTATGCGCTCGGACGTTTCGACGCGGCCTGACGCTGCGCGTCTGTGCGCGCTCAGCGCCGGGATCCAGCTGATCTGGGGCGCGGTACTGGCGGTCTCCCTCCAAGAGCGGAGCATCGCCTTGGCCGGCCGCGGCAACGCGATCGGGCTCTATGCGATGGTTGCCGCGGCGGGCGCGCTGATCGCCACCGTCGCGCAACTGCTCGCGGGTGCGAGTTCCGATGCCGTTCGCCGCAGCGGCGGCAGCCGGGCCGGGTTCTACGCTGCGGGCGTGGCCCTGGCGCTGCCGGCGCTCGGCTGGTTCTACCTGGCGCCGGATTTCGCACAGCTCGTCGCGGCTTTCTTCGCGCTGCAGGCCGCGCTCAACATCGTGGGCGGCCCGTATCAAGCGATCATTCCCGATTATATCGAACCTGGATCGCGCGGCCGCGCCGCGGGCTGGATGAGCGCGTACCAATCGCTCGGCAATGCCGCGGGGCTCGTGATCGCGGCATTCGTTCACAACTTGACGATCGTGGCGGCGTGTCTCGGCGCGCCGCTCGTGCTGACCTGGGCGGTGACCGCAGCGCACGCGCGCCGGCTGAGCCCCGCGGCGCACGCGCCCGGCGCGAGCCCGCGCTTGAGCCTGCGCGGGCCGCTCGGAGCGCTGTTGCTCTCGCGCGGCGCGATCAACGTCGGCTTTTATACGCTACTGGGCTTCCTGCTGTTCTTCGTTCGCGATGCGCTCGGCGTGCGCGGGAGCGCGGTCGAGACGCAAACGGGTCTGGTGTTCCTGACCTTCACCGCAGCCGCGATCGGCGGTGCGGTCCTGGGCGCGGGCCCGGCCGACCGGTTCGACAAACGCCTCGTGGTCACGTCGGCCGTCGCGTTCATCGTGGCGGCCCTCGCGCTGCTGGCCGTCGCTTCGAATCTGCCGGCGGCCTACGCGGCCGCCGCCGCAGCGGGCGCGGCCTGGGGCGCGTTCGTGAGCGCCGACTGGGCCCTCGCGACGGCGCTGCTCCCGACCGGTTCGATGGCGACGGCGATGGGTGTGTGGAACGTAGCCACCACGTTACCGCAGGTGATCGCGCCCGTGCTGGCCGCGCCGCTGGTGCTGCGCGCCAACGCCCTGCACGCGGGCGCCGGACCGCGTGCCGCGATCGCGTTGGCCCTGCTCGAATTCACGCTGGGAGGCGCGCTCGTCTGGCGCCTACCCCGCGCTTAGCGCGACGCGACCGCCCGGTAACGAAGCAGTTCCACGATGCGCTCCGCCACCGCGCCGGCCGCGTCCGGACGGCGCAACGCATCGACTCGGGCGAGCATGTTGTCGCGCCGCAGCGACGAGGTCAGCAGGTCTGTCACGGCCGCCGCGAGCTCGCGTTTGCCGCGCGCTCGAATGGCCGCCTCGCGCGAGACCAGATAACGCGTGTTGCGTTCCTCTTGGCCCGGCAACGGCTTGACCAGCACCAGCGGAACGCGCGCGGACAACGCTTCGGAGGACGTCAGACCGCCGGGTTTGGTGAGCAGCACGTCGCTCGCGTGCATGTAATCGAACACGTTATCGACGAATCCGAAGACGCGCACCGGGTAATCGGTCAGCTCGGCCGCGGCGATCACCCGGCGCTCGAGCCCTTCGTTGCGGCCGACGATCACCGCCGCGGCGAGCGGCACGTCGACTTCGCCGAGCGCGCGCATCATCGCGTCGAGCGGTCCGATACCGACGCCGCCGCCCATGATCAGCACGATCCGGCGGTCGCGCGGCAGACCCAATTCGGCCCGCAGCGCCGCGACGGGCAGACGCGGGCGCGCGAAACGCGCGTCGACGGGAATGCCCGAGAGGACGACGTTCTGCTCGCGAACCCCGCGCGCGAGCAACGCGCCGCGCATCTCCGGCGTCGCCACGGCATACGCGTCGATGTTGGTGTAGATCCAAAACGGATGCACGACGAAGTCCGTGACGATGCCGACCACGGGCAGGCCGGGATCGAACTGCGCTTTGTACTCCGACATGACGCCGCACGGAAAAGCGTGCGTGCACACGACGAGATCCGGTTTTCGCTCCGCGACCAAGCGGCGCAGGTTCGCCGCCGTGTAACGGCTGACCCAACGCCGCATCGCGGGCACGCTCGTGGCACGTTCCGCACGACCGTATATGTAGCTGTAGAGCTGCGGAACGGTCTTGACCATTCCGATGTATCCGTCGGCCACGACCTTCGCAAAGATGCTCGCGGCGTACTTGTACGAGTCGACGGTCTCGCTTTCGATCTCCGGGTCGAGACCCGCGAGCGCCGAGCACACGGCCCGGGCGGCCGAGGTGTGTCCGACTCCCACGGCCGCCGACAAGAACAGAACGCGCGGCCGCGCGCGGAAGCGGGTCAGTTCTCCTCGGGCGCCGACTCCTCGGCCAAGACGAAAAAGTCGTCGAGGATCTCTTGCGCGAGAGCGTCGTCCTCGAGCAACGTCCCGTTGTCGTCGGTCACGACGAACTCGTCGGCTTGCTCGCTGTACGCAACTGCGAAGCCATGATTCTCCTCGTCTTCGACGAGTCCCACGACCTCGAATTCGTATTTCTTCCCATCCGTCGTCTCGATGACGAGGGTGTCGCGCAACTCGATTTTTCCTTCACCGTCCGCGCCGGTGCTATGTTCGTCGATGATATCCTCCCGTGGACGCCCGCTTAACGTTCGTACCGCGCGACGTTGGCGTTGTGTTCCGCAAGCGTTCGCGAAAACGCATGATGTCCATTCCCCTTGTACACGTAATACAGATACGCCGACGCTTCGGGATGGAACGCCGCGAGCAGCGACGCGCGGCCGGGATTGGCGATCGGCGTGGGCGGCAGGCCGGCGTGGAGATAGGTGTTGTAGGGCGATTCGCGCGCCAGGTCGGCCAGCGTGATCACGTCCTTGTGGTGGGCGAACGTGTACTCGATCGTCGCATCGACTTGCAGCGGCATGCCCAGGCGCAACCGGTTGTAGTACACGCCGGCCATCAGCGGCCGTTCGTCGTCGGCCTTGGCTTCTCGCTCGACGAGCGAGGCAAGGGTGACGACCTGCGGGAGCGTGAGGCCGTGGCTCGCGGCCAGCCCGCGCGCGTCGGGCGGGAGTTCGGCCTCGAACTGGTCCGTCAAGATCTTCGCGATCTGAGCCGGCGTGGCGCCGGTCGGGATCAGGTAGGTATCCGGAAACAGGTAGCCCTCGAGACCAAGGGTTCGCACCCCGCCCAGCAGCAGCGACTCGTGCGCGAACGTCGCGGCGAGCGCGTCGGATGCGCCAAGGTCCTGCACGGCGAGCCGCCCAGCGATTTCCTTGGCGGTGAACCCCTCGGGTATCGTGACCCAGACCGCCACCTGGCGGCCGCCTTCAACGACTTGGCGCAGGATCTCGGCCTGCGTCTGGTGCGGTTCGAAGCGGAACTCGCCCGCCTTCATGGCGGACTGCCGGCGTTCGAGCCGGGCCAAGAGCTCGAAGGTCAGCGCGGATCCGATCACGCCGCGGGCCGCGAGCAGCCGGGCGACCTCCGCGCCCGTGGCGCCGTTGGGCACGATGACCGTGGTCTCGGCTACGGGAAACGCGCGGTCCCCGCTGACGGCGTGGCGGAACCACAGCGCGGCGCCGCCCGCCGCGCCGAGCAGCAACAACACGGCGAGCGCGAATCCGCGTCGCATCCCAAGCGCGCCCGCGCGCGGGTTCACGGCGCGCTCGTCCGGCGCCGCCGCGCGAGATACGAGTCGAGGATGAGCGCCGCCGCGAGCTGATCGACGACACGCTTGCGGTTCTTGCGCGACACGTCCGCGGCGACGAGGGAGCGCGTGACCTGCGCCGTCGTCATCCGTTCGTCGACCCGCTCGACCGGCATCCCGGCCGCCTTTTCCAGCACGCTCACGAAGGCGTCCATCCGCTGCGCGGCGGGCCCGCGTTCGCCCGAGAGCGCCACCGGATCGCCGACGACGACGGTGGTCGCGGCATACTCGCGCAGCACGGCGACGATCGCCTCGAGATCGTCGTGCAGGGAGCCCGTGCGTTCGAGCGTCCGCAGCGGCAGCGAAAACGACTCGCCGGGGTCGGTGATCGCGACGCCGATGCGCCGTTCGCCGACGTCGAGCGCCACGATCACCGGCGACGCGTTCCCGCGAGGTCGTCGAGGAACTTGGCCGCCTTCGTGCGCTTTCCCAAATGCCAGGTGACGAATGCGTCGACCGCTCGCGCCGCGAGCGGCGTCGCGGCGGTCACCGCGCGCAGCGCATCGCCGCGACCGGCGCCCAACCCCCGGAAATTCGCGACGTCGCCGGGTTCGAGCCCGAGCGAATCGGCACGGTGGGGGCGGCAGCGCTCGCACGCGAGTCCCCCGGCTTCCAGGTCGGCCCAGGCGGGGCAGCCGTCGAGGGGGTCGCCGCAGCGCACGCAACCATCGGCGGCGGGCGCGTACCCGAGCGCGCCGAGCAAGCGCAGTTCGAAGCGCGGCACGAGTGCCGCCGGCTCCGCCGCCGCGGCGAGCGCGCGCAGCGCGCCGCGCAGCAATTCGAAGACTTCCGGCAGCGCGAGGTGCGTCTCGCAGAACGCGTCGATCAACTCGGCCAGGACGTGCGCGGTCGCGAAGCCGCCGGGATCGACGATGGCCGCCCAGTGCGCGCGTCCGATCTCGGCGCTCGTGATCACGTCGAGCGAACGTCCGCGATGCATCGTCAGCGTCGCCTCGCTCATGAATTCGAGTTTGCCGGCCACTTGGCTGCGGGCGCGGCGCACGCCCTTGGCCACGGCATCGAGCTTGCCGTGAGCGTCGGTGAAGAGCGTGTAGATCTTATCGGCTTCGCCGAGATTGCGCGCGCGCAGCACGATGCCGCGCGTCTTGTACGAGCGTTCGTGCGCGTGCGGAATCGAGCGGCCGCTCACGCGAGGTTCGCCGCATCGAAGGCCGCGGGCAGCAGCGCGGCGACGGTCGTGGCCACGACGCCCGCGCGTGCCGTATAGAGCACGCGCGCGTCGCCGCCGAATTCCGCTAAGACTTGCCGGCACGCGCCGCAAGGCGCGCAATCCGCACCGTCGGGACCGGCCACCGCGATCGCCGCGAAGCGCCGGTATCCGGCCGCGATCGCCGCGCACACCGCGGCGCGTTCCGCGCAGATCGCGAGCCCGTACGAGGCGTTCTCGACGTTGGTTCCCGTGACGAGCGTCCCGTTCGCGCACGCGATCGCGGCTCCGACGGCGAAGCGCGAATACGGCGCGTAGGCCCGCTCGCGGGCCGCGCGCGCGGCGTGCAGCAACGCTTCGTCGGCGGTTTCCGGCTCGCTCACACGCGTTCGGCGTCGAACGCGTCGTCCACCGCTTCGTGCCCGGCGCCCGGTGCGGCTTTGCCGTTGGTGAAGACGTGCACGGAGAGGATGCGCCGGCCGCGCGTCCGGTCGATGCGCAACTTGACGTCGTCGCCGGCGTCGATCTCCTCGCCTTCCTGCGGGAGCCGGCCGAACAAGCCCACCGTCAAACCGCCGATCGTTTCGAAATCCTCGTGCGGCAAGTGCGTGCCGAGTTTGGCGTTGACGTCCTCGATATTGGTTTTCGCATCGACGATCGCTTCGTCGTGCGCGAGGATGCGAATCGACTCTTCTTCGCCCTCGTCGTGCTCGTCGCGGATCTCGCCGACGATCTCCTCGAGGAGATCTTCCATCGTCACGAGCCCCGCCGTGCCGCCGTACTCGTCGACCACGATCGCAAGCGAAAACTTCCCGCGCTGCATCTCGCGCAAGAGTTCGGAGACGCGCTTGGTTTCGGGCACGAGCGTGATAGGCCGCATCAGCGCGCGAATGGGCGTCTGCGCCAGGGTGCCGTTGGAGAGCGCGATCAGCAGTTCGCGATCGTGCGCGACGCCGATGACGTTATCGATCGTCTCTTCGTAGACGGGCAGCTTCGAATAGCCTTCGGCGATCACCAGATCCAACGCGCGGCGCGCCGACGAGGCGACGTCGATCGCCACCATGTCGGGGCGCGGCGTCATCACCTCGCGCACGATCGTGTCGCCGAATTGGATGATCGAGTGGATCATCTCCCGTTCTTGTTCTTCGAGGACCTTCTGCTCCGCGCCGACGTTGACGATGTTGCGAATGTCGTCTTCCGTCACGAACGGCCCGCTCGCCGCGGGCGAGACGCCGAAGAGCCGCACGATCATGTTCGTGAAGAACAGGAAGGCCGCGTTGACGGGCGTCATCAGCCAGGCCACGCGCTCGAGCACGGGCGCCAAGCGCACCGACCAGCGTTCGTTATTGGCTACTGCGATCGTCTTCGGGATGATCTCGCCGAAGGCGAGCAGGAGCACGGTCATGATCGCCGTCGACCAGAGCGCCGGGTTGGGCACGCCGGCGCGCACGAAGATCAGGGTCGCCAAGGAGTCGGCCGCCAGCAGCACGACCGTGTTGCCGATCAAGATCGAGGTCATGAAGCGGTTGCGGTCGTCCAAGAGCCGCACGACGGCCTCGGCACCCTTGACGCCGCGTTCGACCATCCCGCGCGCGTGCAGGCGCGAAAGCGAAATCAACGCCGCCTCGGACCCGGAGAAGAACGCGGAGCCGGCGATCAGGAGCAGGAGCGCGCCGATTTCGGGCCAGTGGCGGCTCCAGGCATCCAGCGTCATCGGAGGGTCGGCGGTAGCCGGGTGCCCCGAGTCGCCGCGCGCGGAGCAGGTAGAGGGTCGGTGCTCAAATCGCCGCCATTATAGCACACCGCCGGGGTCTCCTCAGGCCACCCGGATCAGCAAGAACAAGCCGACGGTGACCGTGCTGCCGAGCGCGGCTCCGACCAGCACCTCGGTCAGGCTGTGAATCCCGCCCTCGATGCGACTCTGGCTGACCAGGAACGCGAGAAAGAACGCCAGCAGCCCGACCACGGGCGCCGGGGCGAGCAAGACGATCAGGGTCGCTCCCGCGAAAGCCAGCGCCGCGTGACCGGAGATCGCGCCGCCCTGCAGCGGCGAACCGTGCCGGCCCGCATACGCCTTGGCGAAGATCGTGACGACGCCGACGATCACGAGGGTCACGAATGCGAAGTTGCGCGGAATGCCCGCCACCGCGACCGACACCTTGGCGCCGGCGGCGGTGACGCCTTCGTAGAAGACGAGGTAGCCCACGATCACCGCCGCCATGGAGGCGACCAGCACCGCCCCGGCGGCGGCGTCTTTGGCGATCTTGGCCAGCGGATGGTGCGCGACGGTCATCAGATCGACGACGGCCTCGATCGCCGTGTTGACGAGCTCGAGCGCGATGACGAGCGCGATGCACAGCAGCACGAGGGCCACGTACGCGCGTTCGAGCCGCAAGAAGAGCGAAGCGAAGAGCGCGAAGGCCGCCGCGAGCAAGTGGATGCGCATGTTGCGCTGCGTGCGGGTGGCATACAGGATGCCTTGGAAGGCGTAATCGAAGGCGGCCCAGACACGGTGCTCGTGGACGCGTTTGGCGTTCGGCGGAAGCCGCACGGGATGCATGCTGCTCCCAAGGTTCGGCCGGAAGGCTAGAATTCCGGCCACGGAAGGCCGATTGCGGCAGCCAGACGCTTTTCCTCGCGCAGCATGCGGGCGCGTTCGCGCGGCTCCTCGTGGTCGTGGCCGAGCAGATGCAAGACGCCGTGGATCAGCAGGCGCTCGATCTCCCGCTGCGGGGTCGCCCCGTACGCGGCGGCCTGCCGTACTGCGACGTCAACGCTGATGATGATGTCGCCCAGTAAGAGTTCGGGTTCGCCGGGTCGCGCGCGCTTGGGGACGGCAAAGGGCTCGAAGAGCGGAAAGCTCAGGACGTCGGTCGTGCGGTCCTTACCGCGGTGCTCGCGGTTGAGCCGGCGCATCGCGGCGTCGCCGACGAAGCTGAGCGAGAGCGCCGCGTCCGGGCGGCCGACCGCGGCCAGCAGGGTGCGCGCCGCGGAGGCGATCCGCCCCGTCGCGAGGCGGCGCCTGCGCGTGGTGTTGCGCAGGTAGATCACGCCGCGGTCAGAGGCCGCGCGCGTACGCGCCGACGATTTTCGCGACCAGCGGATGGCGCACGACGTCGGTCGCGTCGAGTTCCACGATCGCGATGTCGTCGATCCCCGCGAAGAGTTTGGGGGCGTCGAGCAGCCCCGAGCGCACGCCGCGCGGCAGGTCGATCTGCGTGACGTCGCCGTTGACGACCATCTTGGAGTTGGAGCCCAGCCGGGTCAGGAACATCTTGAGCTGCTCGCGCGTCGCGTTCTGGGCTTCATCCAAGATGATGAAGGCATCGGAGAGCGTGCGGCCGCGCATGTAAGCGAGCGGGGCGACCTCGATGGTGCCGCGCTCGACGAATTTCGGCACGACGCTCTCGTCGAGCAGCTCGCCCAGCGCGTCGTAGAGCGGGCGCAGGTACGGGTCGACCTTCTCCTTGAGATCGCCGGGGAGAAAGCCGAGCTTTTCACCGGCCTCCACCGCGGGGCGGGTCAGGATGATCCGCGAGATCTCGCGCGCGCGCAGCGCTCGCACCGCCATCACCGTCGCGAGAAAGGTCTTGCCCGTGCCGGCCGGACCGATGCCGAAGGTCAACGTGTTCGCTTCGACCGCGTCGACGAAGCGGCGCTGGCCCTCGGTCTTGGGACGGACGTCCTTGCCGCGCTGGGTCGTGTAGAGCGTCTTGGGGTGCGCGCGGCGTTCGACCGAGTGCTGTTCGCGGACGGCCAGCGCCACATCGTCCGGCGTCAGGAGCGCGCCGCCGTTGGCGGCATCCCGCATGCGACCGAGGATCTCCGTCGCCGACTCGACCGCCTGCGGGGCGCCCACCAGGCGAAGCACGTCGCCGTCGAGGGTCAAGACGACGGGGACCAGGGTCTCGAGCGCGCTCAGATTGCGGTCCAAGTGGCCGCAAAAGCTCAGATGGTCGCGCACTCCGGCAAGCTCGAAAACCCGTTCCGTCCGCGCGTCAGCCAGCGTCGATTCTCCGCATCTCTGCCTCTTCAACGCTCCGGGCGGGCAAAGAGTTGTCGCGCAAGGCGACGGGCGGCGCGAGCGCTTCGGAAAGCACGATCGCGGCCAGCAAGCGCTCGCGCGACGTGAAGGCCGACAGCAGCCCGAGCGGCGGCGCCGGCGGGACGTCGACGCGAACCGCCGGGCGCGGCGCCGCGACCGGACGCGCCGGTACCGGCGGCGGGGCGGCGGGCGGCGCCGCACCGCCGGCAGCGGACGCCCCGGGCAAGCGGACGTGGAGCGGTGGTCCGGACGGCGCGGGCGCTCCCGGCGCTCCCGGCGGCCGTGCAGCTGCCGGCTTGGCCCTGGCCGCGGCCGCTTTCGCCTTCGCGCTCTTGGCGATGGCGTCGACGACGAGGCCGATCACTTCCTCCACGAGCTACTGGCCGGGCAGCTTCGGCGATGAGCCGGGCGCGTTCGGATCGACCGGCGTGACGCCGCTGCCGATCGAGGAGCGCATCTCGGTATCCGCTTTGATGTTATTGAGTTTGTAATAATCCATGATGCCGAGATTGCCCGAACGGAAGGCTTCGGCGATCGCTTGCGGGATGGCTGCTTCCGCTTCCACGACCTTGGCGCGCATCGCTTGCGTCTCGGCCTTCTGCTCCTGCTCCGCGGCCTGAGCGCTGTACTGCCGTTCCGCGGCCTTCGCCTGCGCGATGCGGCGGTCGGCTTCGGCTTGCGAGGTCTGCAACTCGGCGCCGATGTTCTTGCCCACGTCGATATCCGCGATGTCGATCGAAACGATTTCGAAGGCCGTTCCCGCATCGAGGCCTTTCGCCAGCACCGCGCGCGAAATGCGGTCCGGATATTCGAGGACTTCCTTGTGATCGACCGCCGCGCCGACGGCCGACACGACGCCTTCGCCGACGCGCGCGACGACCGTCGGCTCGCCCGCACCGCCGACGTACCGGTCGAGGTTCGAACGCACGGTGATCCGCGCTTTGACGTTGAGTTGGATGCCGTTCTGCGCCACGCCCTGGAAGATCGGCGTCTCGATGACCTTGGGGTTGACCGACGTCTGCAACGCTTCGAGCACGTTGCGGCCGGCCAGATCGATCGCCGCGGCGCGCTGCCATTCGAGCGGGATCTGCGCGCGCTGGGCCGCGATCATCGCGAAGGTCACGTTCTCCACGTTACCGCCCGCCAGATAGTGCGATTGCATCTGATCGACGGTCAGATTGAGCCCGGCCTTGCGCGCGCGAACGAGGTTGGTCACGATCACGCCGGGTTGGATGCCGATGAGCCGCATCCGGATCAGCGCCATCATCGAGAGCGGCACGCCGGCCGCGATCGTGCGGATCCACAGCCCGAACGGAAAGTAGTAAAAGAACAGAAAGAAACCGATGACGACCGCAAAGACGACGAGCGCGACGCCGAAAGAAGCCACGAAATTACCTCTCCTCAATCCGATCCACGAAGATGCGCGCACCTTCGACTCGGCTCACGCGAATCGGTGAGCCCGCAGGAACGAAGTCACCTTCCGTCAGGACGTCGACGCGCTGCCCGTCCACGTGAGCCACGCCCGCCGGACGTAAGTACGACGTCGCGACGCCCGTGCGGCCGATCAACGAACGATGATCGCCGCTCGCGACGTAATCCGCTCCCTGAACGCCCGCGAACGCGATACGCCGGAAGAACGCGCTCTCCGGAAAGAGGCGCGTCGAGAAAAAGAACGCGATGGCCGAGAGCACGATCGCGATCGAGAGCGCCTGCACCGCCACGAAGACGAAGGCGAACCCGAAGGCCATGACGATGGCCGCCAAGAGCGCGAGCACGCCGATCGTCCCGGCCACCCCGTGCCCGGGAAAAACGTGTAATTCGAACAGGATGCCGAGCACGCCGGCCAGCGCCAGGGCCACGACCAAACCGTTCGAGAAGCCCGCGTACACGTGGGTTCCGAAGAAGAGCGCCAGCGCCGAAACGCCGACCGCCCCCGCGATCCCGTGCAGGGTCTGCATCTCGATCAAGAGCCCGAGGACCCCGATCGAGAGCAGGATGCCGCTGACTTCCGGGCTCGTCGCGAAGCGCGCGACGCTCTCGCCCCACGTATACGTTTCGTCGCGGATGGTGCCGCGCACGCCTGCATCGGCGAGCGCTCCGCTCAGGGTCGGCGCGATCGCGTCGGCGACGTGCGCGCGCAGCGCTTCGTCGGCCGTCAGCGAGAGGATCGCGCCGGATTTCTTGTAAGCCGGCGCATCGACGCTCTTATCGACCATCGCGGCGGCGATCACGGGATCGCGATGATTGCGCGACGCGGTCGAGGCAAACTCGGCGCGCAGCGCCGAGACGTGCTTGGGATCGTTGGGAATGGGCTCCGCGGCGCCGATGCTCGCACCCGGCGCCACGACGATCTTCTGAGCCGAGAGCGTGATCAGCGCGCCGGCGGAGTACGCGCGTTGCGAGACGTAGGCGACCGTCGGCACCTTGGCCGCGAACATCGCATCGCGAATTTCGAAGGCCGAGGCGACGAGGCCGCCCGGCGTGTTGACGTCGAGCACCAGGGCCGCGGCGTGGGTATCGTTCGCTTCGGCAACCGCGCGCTGCACGAGGTGAGCCATGCCTTCGTCGACCGTGCCTTCGATCGGCACGACGATGACCTCGCCCGAACTCGCGACGGGCGCGGCGGACGCGCCCAAACTCACGGCGCCCAAAAGAGCGGCGAGGCCGAAAAGCGCGAGCCGGAACGTGCGAAGCATAGCGCGGCGTACTATCCGCACGGCGCAGGAAAGTTGCGGGCGCTCAGGCGCCCAATGCCTCGAGCTCCTCGAGGACGACTTGCCGAATCGTTCCGCCGTCGGCCTGGCCTTTGAGTTGCGGCATCACGGCCTTCATCGCCGCGCCTTGGTTCCGGCCCTCCGGCGGCAACGCTTCGAGCGCGGCCCGTACGACGGGCCGGATATCGTCGGCGCTCTTCTGAGCAGGCAGCAGCGCCGCCAGAATCTCGCGCTCGCGCGCTTCCTTGGCCGCGAGTTCCGGCCGGTGGCCGCGCTCGTACTCCGCGATGGAGTCCGTGCGCTGCTTGACGAGCTTGCGCACGACGTCGAGCTGATCGGCTTCCTCGAGCTCCCGGCCCGCTTCGATCTTCTTGTAAGAAAAGGCCGAGAGGGCGGACCGCAGGGTATCGATCCGCACCTGATCCCGGGCCTTCATCGCGTCTTTGAGCTGGGCGCCGATCGTCTCTTTCAGAGCCACGCGGGCCTACGCACGACGCTTGCGAGCCGCCGCCGACTTCTTCTTGCGGCGAACGCTCGGCTTCTCATAGTGCTCGTGCTTGCGGGCTTCGGCCAGCACGCCGGCCTTCTGGGTGGCTTTCTTGAAGCGGCGCAACGCACTCTCGATCGTCTCTCCCGGTGCAACGCGAACTTCCACAGAACAACCCCCCTTTCGAACTCGCGAGCGAAACAAACGCCTCGCGAGAAAATAGTGTCCCCCACACGAGAACAACTTGTAGAATCTAACACAGGCACGTGGAGGCGTCAATTTCCATGATCTCCGGACGTCCGGCCTTCAGCCCTTCGGGCGAACTCCAGCGCGCGGCCGAACTCCTCTCGCGTTACTGGACGCTGGCGATTCCCACCGCCCTCGCCTCGCTGGCGCTGGGAGCCGTCATCATCTTCGGCATCCTGTCGGTCGTCGCGACGGCCGTTCTCGGACATTTCGCAGCCGGACACGTCGGCACGGGGCTGGGCCTGGGTATGGGGCTGGTGGTCTTCTGCGGACTGCTGCTGCTCGGATTCATCGCCCTGTACATCGCTCAAGGCGTCGTCATCCGCGCGGCGGAGGACGTCCTGGAGGATCGTCCCCCGGACCTCGCCGCGAGCTTCGGGGCCGTTCTGCCGCGCGTACCCGCGCTGTTGACGGCGCTGGCGGCGTGCGCGGCGATCTGGTTCGTCCCCCTGATTTTCTCGGTCGTGCTGATCGGGCTGCCGTTCCTCGTGCTCGCCGGCTACTTTACGATGTACGTGCCGGCGGCGGTCATCGTCGGCGGCGAAGGCGGCTTACAGGCGGTCGGTACCTCGTTTCGCCTGGCCTCGCAGCACGTCGGCGAAAGCGTCGTCGCCTGGATCGGGATGGTGATCGCCATCATCGCGGGCCAGGTCGCCAACGCCGTGTGCGCCCACTTGCCGATCGTCAACCTGATCGTACCCTTCGCCGTCGGCGGCCTGACGTCGGCCTACGCGGCGCTGGTCGGTGCGAGTTTTTACGCGGCACTGCGCGACGGCGCTCCGGCCGGCGCATATGTGAGCGCGGGCACGATGCCGCCCCCGCCCCAACCGCCGCGTAGCGGTCCGCCACAAATCATCCGGTAGGTTGCCGCGCCGGGGAACAGGAGCCTCGCGGGCAGGGCGGGTACTGCGCTGTCGAACTCTCGCCCAGGAGTAGTGCCTGTCATGAATCGTCTTCCCATCGCCGCCGCTCTGGCGGCCGCCGGCATGTGGTTGCCCTCGCTGCCCGCGGACGCTGCCGGCGTACCGGCGGCCGTCGCGCGATCCGTCGTGGCCGCGCCGCTCGCCCGTCCGGACCTCGTGGACCTCGGTCGCGCGCCGGCCGCGACGCCGGTCCGCTTGGCGCTGACGTTGCGCTATCGCAATCAGGCCGAACTCGACCGGCTGGTCTTCCTTCAGGCCACGCCGGGCTCGCCGCTGTATCATCACTTCCTGACGGTCGAGCAGTTCGCCGCGTATTTCGCGCCGGAACCGGCCGCGTACGAGCGCGTCGCAGATTCCTTGCGCGCGGCCGGATTCACCGTCGCGCCCGCGCGCGCGGACCGGACGATCGTCGATGCCGTCGGGAGCGCTTCCGCCGCCGAACGGTATTTCGGAACGCGATTCCACCTGGTCCGCCAGGCCGGCCACGGCGTTCGTTACGCCAACGTGACCGCGGCGACGTTGCCCGCCGGGTTCGCGAGCATCGTGGCCACCGTCGCCGGACTCGACGATGTGGTCAAGCGCCACAGCGATGCCGTTCCCGCGGCGGTCCGGCCGCAACCGGACTCGGCCGCGAGCGACGCCGCTTCGCGGCTCGCGTCCCAGGGCGCGCCGATCGAACGCAACGAGGGCGGCGGCAGCGTCGGCCTGTATCCGGCGGCGTTCGCGAACGCGTACCGCTATCCGGCCCTCGCGGGCTACACCGGCAAAGGTCACGGCATCGCGATCGTCATGGATTCCAACATTTCCAACGCCGACCTCGAGACGTATTGGAAGGCGGCGGGCGTCACGCGGACGGGCGCGTTCGTTCGCGTGAGCGTGGACGGCGCGGACCCGCACGAAAACTACGACGTCGGCGAAACGGCGATCGACACGGAGATCACTTCCAGTCTCGCGCCTGCGGCGAACATCTACTTATATTTGGTCGACAGTCTCGACGACGCGCCGATCGAAGACGCATACGACCAAACGTTGAGCGACCGGGACCACGAAGTGATCGACGTCGTGAACTCGAGCTTCGGCGGCTGCGAACTCGACGACACGGACTTCGCGCAAGCGACCAATGCGATCGCCGAACAAGGTGCGGCCGAGGGGCTCACGTTCGCAGCGTCGAGCGGCGACGCGGGCGGTTACTGCGAGGACACGAACTCAAAGGGCGGGACCTTCTACGAACCCGACATCGTCAACAACCCGGCTTCGAATCCGTACTTCATCGCCGTCGGCGCGACCACGCTGCTGGTTCATCCGTCGACCGGCGCGCGCGCCAGCGAAACCGCCTGGTCGCCGGGCGGGCCGTCCGGGGGCAGCGGCGGCGGGGTGTCGAGCTACTTCGCGCGACCCGTCTACCAGAACGGCGTGGAGGGAATGGCCGTCGTCCCGACCGTCAAGGTGACGCCGCCCGCGACGCAGCCCAAGAGCGGCTACGCCGGCCGCAACGTGCCGGACATCTCGCTCGACGGCAGCAACGGTAATTACTCGTACTTGGCGGTCTACGCGGATGCCCAGTGGACGGGCTACGGTGGAACGTCCGTCGCGTCGCCCGCGTTCGCGGCGCTCCTGACCGAACAAAACCAACTGCGCAAGTCGCAAGCCGGCTGGTACAATCCCAAACTCTACGCCACGTTCACCAACTCCGGGAAAGCGCCCGGCGGCGTGTACGATACCGAGTTCTACGACATCACGAGCGGCGGTACCGGCGCCGGCTGGTCGGCGCACAACGGCTACGACCAGGCCACCGGGATCGGCTCGATCGACGACGGATCGATGTAGCCGCGCGACGCTCGTCGAAACGACACGGGGAATCCGGCCTGGCCGGATTCCCCGTGGGTGCGACGGTCGTTTGCGATTTACCAGTCGTCGCCGTCGTCGCAGTTATCGTCCATCGGGAGCCGATGCGACGACGCTCCGAATCCGGGGACGCGAGCATCGCAGCCGCCCCCGCCGCCGCCTCCTCCGCCGCCACCACCGTCGAGCGTGCCGTCAGCGTAGGACCAGGTCGTGTTGTCGGCGATGCTGGCATCGTGTTGCGCTGCCCAGATGATGATGTAGCCGGCTACGATCGTGACGAACCCGATGCTCCCGAAGCCGGGTAAGGCGATGATGCTCTCGCCGATCGTCACCGCGGCGGCGCCCACGACGGGGTTGACGAAATCGCCCGGCGAGAGGTCCGGCCGGCGCCGCGCGGCGATCTTGCTATCTCCGCCGCTGCTCCGGTACACGATGGGCGACGTCTCGCTGTAGACGGTTCCGGAACTCGACACGCCGTGGAAGTACACCGAGAGGCCGCCGCTCTGGGACTCGCTGACGATGTAGTAATCGTTGCCGGTGCTATCGATTTCCACCAAGGCCTGGTCGGTCGTGAGATAGGCCCACAGGTTGCATCCGGGCAGAACGACCCAACCGCTCTGCGGAACCGCGGAGGGAACGGGTAGGATCCCGTTGGTCGTCGTGGACGAATCCTTCGTCGCTAACGTCGTCGAGGGGAACGTGACCGAGCCGCCCTTTCCGCCGTTGACCCACGGCTCCCACCAGGTCGTCTTCGTGGCGGAGTGAGTGCCGGAGGCGAGTTGCTTGCCGCCGGAATTGAACGCGGTCTCGGACACGATGTCGTTGGTGATCTGGCTGTAATAGAGGTTCCCGTAGTTGCCCGACGTGTCGTACGAGTTCTCGATCGGATACGGAACGTTGCACGGCGGATGGCCGCAGTTTTGGAAGTGCGGCTCCCGCGCGCCGGCGCGGGCCGCCGCGGCTTGCGCGCCGCACGCACGGATGGCCGCGCCGACGCTGAATCCGCGATCGGCGACCAGCGCGCCGGCCCGGAAGGTCGCATAGTCGCGCGCCGTCATCGGGAGCGACGAACCGCCTTGCGGCCGGACGCGAGGCATCGTCGCGAGCGCGAAAGCCTTGACCGCGCTCGGCGAGCTGAGGTCGGGGTGGCGAAAGCGCTCGAGCGCCGTTTGCCGGCGCGCGGCGAGCACGGAACTCGCGTAGGCGGCGACGTCCGAGGCGCGCACTTGAGCGCACGCGCCGGCATCCGCCGCGAGGTTTTCGACCGTCGCGGACGGCGTGGGTTCGGGAAGGGACGCTGCGGCGAGCGGCGCCGGAGCGAACGAGGCTGCGATCGAAACCGTCGCGACCGTGGCTGATAACGCGGCGGAGATCGATCGTTGCAGCAGTCGTCGTGGTACGTGCATGACTGGGCTCCTACGTTCGTAAGTGAGTGAAGCATCGCCGTCTCGAAGCGTGACCGGCGTGCATCGATCGTAGTCTGCGAGCGGCTCGCGCGGCGCGGCACGAATTGATCATCGATTCCGAAATCGCTCGATCCGCTCGCGGCGGACTCGCAGCGTTTTCCCCCGCGCGCGAAATACTCGGCGGGCAGCGTCGCGCCGCCCGCGAGCGCGCAGCGGCGCGTCGATCGCGTGCATCTCAACAATAGCTAAGCTGCGCCGCCGAAGCCGGCAGACGCCGGCCGGGAAATGCCTCCGGGCTAACGGCTCGGGAGCATGGCGCGACGCGGGCCCCGCGTGTCATCCACGGGGCCCGCTCTTGAATCCGTAGGAAAGGAGCGCCGTCCGCAGCAGCCTCTCGGCTTCGGCGACGCTCAGCCGATGTTCGCGAGCGACTTCGTCGACGGACGAGCCGGCGAGGAAGTCGCAAAGCACCGCGAATGCAGCCGGCTCGTCGGCCGCGGCAGCCACGGCCCTTACGAGCAAAGGGGCGGAACGCTACCGGGTTCGTACGACGGCGCGGGGCTTGGCGCGACGCCGTTTTGCGGAGGGCACTTCCCCGAAACGGCGGGCCTCGCGACGGTCTTCGGCGCGACGGAAACGGACGGTTTTCCGGAGAGTCCCAGGGCGGCCAACAAGCTCGCGAAGAGAACGAGGGTCCACGCCATCGGAGTGTTCCTTTCAAGACGACGCCGGCCTAGGCTGCCGGCGTGTACTCATCCTAGCGTGCGGCACGGCTCGAGTGCGAGCCGAAAATTGATCATCGAGTCCGAAAACGCGAGCCTAGGCGATGATGCCGAGACGGCGGGCGTGAGCGACCGCGGCCAATCGGCCACTGACTTGGAACTTCGCGATGATCGCGCGCGTGTGATTGCGAACGGTGTGAACGCTACGCATCGATTCCGCCGCGATTTCGGCGGCCGTGTAGCCCTCCGCGATACCTTTGAGAATTTCGAGTTCGCTCTCCGTGAGCGGGCATGCGTCGCGCAGCGCCCGGCGCTCCGCGACCGCGGCCACGACCCCAGCGTAGCCGCGAATGCGCAGCGGTGCGTCGGCAACGCGCAGACCCTCCGCCACCGCGACGATGGCGCGCATGTCTTCGTCGGACTTGTTGGTCCGCGACGCCGCGATGCGCTGCCCGCGCACGGTATCGCCGATCATGAGACACGCCGCCGCGGCCAGTGCCCGGGCGAGGTGGCAGTAGCGCTGCTCGTACACCGGGGCTCGCGACGCGGTCTTGAGGTTCGCGCAGTCCAGCGCGAGCCGTGAGTTCTCGCGCGCGCTCTCGTCGTCGCCGGCGTACACGGCGGAGAGCGCCAGCAGCGCGTGGCACAGCGCTTTCGCCGGCTGGGTGGCCGCGATGCCGTCGCGCAACGCCATCACCCCGTTCGCGAAGGCTGTGAAATCCTTGTCCCACGCGAGCGGAAGAAAGTCCGCGATCCGCGCGGCGAAACGTTCCCGATACTGGGGCGGATAGGCGTTGGAGCGCAGTTGGTCCGCCAGACGGTCGCGCGTCCGGCGATCGAACGTCTCGGCGGCGATCGCGTACTGCGCCACGAGGCCGACGGTTTCGAACGAACGATCGTCGGCCAGGATCGCGCTTTCGGTCATGCGTTGTGCCCACGTGAGCGCGTCCTGCGCGTTGCGCGTCGCCGCGTGCGCGATCAGATAGAGAATCGAGAACGACGTCGCGCGCAAGCGATGCGCGAGCAGTTCCCCGAAGATCGCCGCGCTGCGCTCCGCGAGCGCGATCGCGGCTTCGAAATCGCGGGCGTGAAACGCCACGAGCGCCAGCCTCTGTGCGAGCCGCGCTTCCGAAAGGGGCGACCCCGCCTCGCGTGGATCGATGTCGCCGGCGATCCGCCGCGCCGCCACGGTCTCTCCGGCCTCCGCGAGCGCCACCGCGCGCATGGCATGCAGCAACCGCGAGACGTCGGCCGGTGCGGCGGCGTAGCCGTCGAGTAGCGCGTCGAGTTCCGTCCGGCGCCCTTGCATGAAATAGATCGGTGCCAGGAGGTCGGCTACGAACGGTCGCTCGGCGGCGTCGGCGAGGCGAAGCGCCGCCCGCAACAGCGTGGTCGCCTTCGCGGTATCGCCCGACAATTGCGCGATGCTGGCTTCGAGGATGTGGCGCGCGACCGGCGGAGCCCCGTCAGTTACCCGCTCGCGCAACCGCGGACGCGAGAGGACGAGCGCGTCTACGTATGCACGCTCGACGACCGTCATCTCCATACACGCGCTCTCAACGCCGTTGAACTGCGGCGCGCGCGAGCAGGAGTCCTCCACGGTGCGACGCGCTCCGCGTGCGCGCGTGAGGCCGGCGGCCCGGAGGCGACGTTAGAATCTCACCGCGACGCGGCTCGGCTCGGATTCGCGCTCACAACCGGCTCGCGACGTACGCGCGGGTCGCGGCGTCGGCGAAAAATACATAACACCCGCGCATGCCGCGGGTCAGCAGCACGCGGTAGGCGTTCTTCACGTTATCGGTGAAGCGCGCGCCGGAGCGCGTTCTCACGACGTGGTCGTGCGAAGCGGCCGGTTCTCCGGCCCACGACGCGGTGCCGGGATCGTAACGGAGGTCGCGTCCGAAGATCACGCCGATGTAATCGAACTCGAAGCCTTGCGCGGTGTAAATGCAGCCGACCTGGTCGAGTCCGCCCGGATCGCTCGCCCAGAAGCTCGCCTTGGGAATGCCCTTTTTCAGCCGCGCGGCGTCGGGCTTCGCGTTCCAGGGCCGCGCGAAATCGCCGATCACGACGTCGTCGACCAGCGTGCCGTCCGGCGCCGGATCCGACCACTTCCAGCAGAATCCCGCGGCCAGGCGCGCGGAATATCCCTCGGCAGCACGCGAACGCACCGCCGCGTCGAGTGCGAACGGATCGGCCACGATCTCGAAGTCGAAACCCGTCCGCTCGCCGAGCCGGAGGCGGCCGGTCTTGCGGATTTCCAGAAGCTGATCGATCCAGTCGACGTACTCGTCCGAACCCGCGCAGCGGAACTGGGTCTGCAGTTCGACCTCGCGATACGTCGCGTCTCGCGCCGCCGCAGCCTCGCGAATCAGCGTGGAGGAACCGACCTCGCCCGGCCGCACCGCCTGGTGGTCGTCGATGAAGAACACGGAGAGCCGCGCGGCCCCGATCAATTCGTCGACCTGCGGCCGGTCCGTCTTCTTGGCCTTCGGCGTGTAGAGGGAGTTGCTGGTCGTGGGATGCGATGCGATTCGTCGCAGACCAGCACGTCGACGGCGCCCGGGTCGGCCGCCCCGTAACTATTGAAGTACTGTAGCAACGGACGCGAGCGCGCGCCCAGCACTTTGCGCAGGTTCTCGGTGAAGGCTTTGGAGCCCGTCGCGTGTTGGACGTTCTTGCCTTCCTTGAGCAGTTCGCCCATCAGGTTGACGGCCAGGACGGATTTGCCCGTGCCGGGACCGCCTTTGACGACGACCACGGCGCGCTCCGCCTTGGAACGCAGCCCCTTGCGCGCCAGGGTCATGACGGATTGGAACGCGACGATCTGATCGTCCAGGAGCGTGTAGGCGGATTCGCCCGCGATGGCCCGCGCCGTATGTTCCAAGAGTTTCTTGCTCGGCGCGTAACGGCCGCCGGTGACGCGCGCGAGCACCGGGACGCCGCGCCCCGCGGCCAACCGTTCGCGCAGGAACGAGCGGAACGGTTCCGCATCGTGACCGGTGAAGAGCGGCGCGGCGGCCACGGCCGTTTCGAATTCCGGCCCGCGCAGTCGCGCGCGCGACGCGGCATCGAGGTTGTGCAGCCAGCTGCAGGCGTCGAGCAGCACGGCTCCGCGCTCGTCGTAGAAGGCGGAGTTCATGTCGCCCAGGTAGCGCCGGTAGTTCGCGACCTGCACGCTCGGATGCGGCACCTCGCGCAGCTTTCCACCTAAGAAGGTCAACACGCAATCGTCGATGCCGGCCGGTTGGGCCGACGTCCATTGCTTGAGTTCGACGATGACGGCGCGCTCGCGCCCGGCCGCATCGTGGCCGGTCAAGATCGCGTCGAGCCGGGCCGAGGTCAGCGGCAACTGCAGTTCGAGCGCGATGCCGCCGTCGTGCAGGTCCGCGTATTGCAGGTGCGACGTCAGCGCCGTGAGCGAATTCTGCCAGGACGCGAATTCGGAAGCGCTCGCGCGGAACCGGAAATACTCATAATAACTCTCGCCGAGCTTCTCGGCGACCCGGTGTTGGACGGCATCGCTGATGAACTCCGCCGTCGACCCCGCATAGAGCTGCACGGGCTATCCCGGCGGCCACCCGAGCGCCCGCCCCGCCAGCACGTGCATGTGCAGGTGGAAGACGGTCTGACCCGCGTCGTGCCCCTCGTTGACGACGATCCGGTAGCCGCCGGGGGACGCGCGGCGGCCGGCGCGGGATGCGATGGCGAGCAGATCGCCGACCTCGCTCGGGGCGGCGGCGGCCACGAAGTCGCCGAGGTTCGTCGCGTGCCGCTTGGGGATCACGAGCAGGTGCTGCGGCGCCTTCGGGTTGACGTCGCGAAAGACCAGCGCGTCGTCGGTCCGCTCGACCTCTTGGGCGGGTATTTCGCCGCGAAAGATCTTGCAGAAAATGCAGCTATCGTCCGGTGTCATGGCCCCGCTTTCGGCTTCATCGTGATGAAATTGAACGCTCCGTCGGGACTTGCGACGATGCCGTCGATCGAATCCTTCGCGGCGAACGAAACGGCGCTGCTCCCCGGTGCGCGGTAGAGACGCACGCCCGGCGCCTGGGAGAGACGGTCGATGTCCTCGGGTCGCGGATCGGCCAAGAGATCGATGTCGGACTTCTCGAGCGCGAGCACGGTCGTGAGCGGATCGGGAATATCGCGGATCACGACCTGCGCGAACGCGGGCCGCGCGCCGCTCCAGTACGGGTTGCGAACCAGGTCCACGTACTCACCGCGCACCCACCCGCGAACGGCGTACGGTCCGCTCGCGACGGGATGTTCCGCGAAGGCGCTCGGGCTCGCGCTCAGCGCGCCGGGCGACCCGATGCCGAAGGCCGGCGCGGCCAGATCCTCCGGTAACGCGTCGAGTCGCACGCGGCCGCGAACGACGAGCGTGCGCGGGCCGGCGGCGACGACCGACGCGATCGCACTCGCCCCGTCGAAGCCGCCGAAGACGCGCGCGTAGGCCGCGAACGGGCCCGGGCCGCGCGCGGGATCGCGGCTATCGCGCCAGCGATCCAGGTTGAATTTCACGGCGTTCGCATCGAGGGGCGTGCCGTCGGCGAAGCGCAGGCCCGGCGCGAGCCGGAAGGTCCAGGTCCGGCCGTCGCGCGAGACGCTCCAAGCGCTCGCGATCCCGGGCGCGATCCGCTCGGTCCCGGGCTGCAAACGCGCGAGGGTGTCGAACGCTTCGCCCGCAACGCGCAGGGACCGCTCGTCCGTGGCCCGCGCGGGGTCGAGCGTCTCCACATCCCCGATCCAGCCGGCCGTCAAGACCGGCCCGGGCGCCGCATCGGACGGTGCGCCGGCGTCTCCGGCGCAGGCCGGCAAGAGCGCCGCCAGCAGAAGCGCGGTCAGGCGGACGGGACGCACCGCGGGCCGTTACCGGGTGCGAATCGTGAAGGTCCACGTCTTGGTCGACGTGTTGCCGGCCGCGTCGGAAACCCGCACGCTCACGACGACCGGACCGTCGGGAAGATCGACGCCCGGGCTGTAGGTGATGAAACCGCCGGTGCGCGTCGAGGCCGACGTGACGTCGTGGCCGTTCACTTCGATCGTCACGCTCGATGCGTTGATCGCGATCTCGGTGGGCGCATTGTACGTCGCGTAGATGCTCGGACGCGAGTTGTTGACGGTTTGCCCGGGCGGCGGCGCGACCTCGCCGATGTTCGGCGGCGTCGTGGCCGCGGAGAGCGAGCGCGCCGCCTCGGTGCGCGGCGCGGATGCGCCGCCGACGGTCAGGTTCCCGTACACGGGGACTTGCGTGACGTTGAAGCGTTCGGGAATCGTGTAATGGCCGACGTAGGTGCCCGGCTGCGTTTCGTGCATTTCCAGGCCCGTCAGGTAGTCGCCGATGTCGAAGGAGGCGCGGCCTCCGGCCGTCCCCTGCAACGTGACGTCGAAACTCTCGCCGGCTTTCAAGGGCCGGTCCGCCGACAAGGTGACGCTCGCGATCGCGACGCTCGGCGCGGTCGCGGGCGTCGACGTCGCGAGTTGGGCGGCGAGCGCGCGCGAGGCGACGATCGCGCGCAGCTCGCCGCTCTCGGGATTGCTGCGCACGGTCACGTAGTCGCCGGGCCGCAGGTCGCCGAGCTTGGCCGCCGCGCTGTTGAGGCTGATCTCGGTCGTCGGCGAAGGCGTGACCACGCGGCCGCTGGCGAGTACGAGCGACGTCGGTGAGAGCGCGGTGATCGTCCCGCCGACGGATTTGTAGAAATCGAAAACCGACTCGACCCGGCCATCGCGTGCCAGGATCGCGTGGATCGCATCGCCCACGCGCAGGTCGGTGAGCTCGCCGTGGAGCTGCGAATGGATCGTGACGTCGTCGATCCAGATCTTCGCATCGGAATTGATGGAAATCGTGCGGGAGGCCCCACCCCGGACGACCGTCACCGAGGGCGGATTCGAATCGACGTCGACGGCCGAGACCACGCCCTGCACGTCGCTGCCGCCGCCGGGCCGGGGCGTCTGCGCCGCCCCGTTGCGCCCCACGAATGCGGAAACGATCTCCACCTTCGCACCGCGCTGATCGTAAACGGCCTGCGCCCCGAACGCCGCCGTCAACAAGCTCAGCGGCGCGAACGTCGTGCCGTCGCGCTCGATGACGGGCGACCCGAGCGCGACCGGCTTCCCGTTGACCGTGGCGGTGGACGAACCGACTTCGAAGCCGACGCTGCCCGTCGGGAGCCGCGCGGTCATGCTGGATCCGGCGCGGGTCACGCCGATCCCGAGCGCCTCGAAGACGTCGCGCAACGGCAGCAGGAGCCGCCCGTCGATGACTTGCGGCGGGGTATCCGTGTCCAGCGTTTCGCCGTTGACGACGATCGCGATCGTGCGCACCGGCTTCTCCGCCTCCTCTACATGGCGCGGCGGCGCGGCGAGCGCGGCGTGCGCCGACGAACCCGTCAGGAGGACGGCAACGGCGAATGCGGCGACGCGGGGGTTCGGCCCCAAGGCCTTCATCGGAGGGCGCTCTCCTGCAACACGGTTCGATACACCTCGGCGGTCCGTTCAGCACAGCGATCCCAAGTCAGCGTTCGGGCGAAGCGCCGCGCCTCTTCGCGCGCGGCCGGCTGGGAGACCGCGCGCGTCATCAGCGCCCCGAGCGTGCGAACGTCGCGCGGTGGAAAGACGTCCACGTAGGGGCGCAGCACCGCGGGAACCGAATCGGCGCACGCGATCACCGTTGTGCCGACCGCTGCGGCTTCGAGCATCGGCAGGCCGAAGCCCTCGCACAGCGCCGGATGAACGAGCGCCAGCGCGTTGCGATAGAGCCGCGGCAGGCCCGCCGCCGGCACGTCGCCCAGAAAACGCAGCCGGCCCCGCTCACGGCTGGGGCGCGCCGCGCCGGGCGCTAGATCGTCGGCGCCCGTTACCAGCAGATCGGCCTCGATCCCGGCGTCGAGGCTCTGCCACGCGGCGAAGAGCGTCGCCAGATCCTTGTGTTCCCGATGATTTCCCACGTAGAGAAAGTAAGGCACGGCCGGCGGTTCCGCCGCGACGGGTGCGAGGAAGATGTCGTCGACGCCGAGCGGCACGACGCTCACCTTGGCCGGCGGCACGCCCAGGTACCGCTCGAGGTCGCCGGTCGTCCGTTCGTCGTCGGTCAAGACGCGCGCCGCGCCGGCGCACACGGCGCGAACGACCGTCGCATAGTACGGCCCGACGGAACGCTTGAAATACGCGGGGAAGCGCAGGTGTATCAAGTCGTGGATCGTGATCACGTAGGGGCGCGGGGCGAAGAGCGGCGCGTAGACCGAGAGAAAGTGCACGAGCCGCGGGCGCAATCGGCGCAGCGCCAGCGGCAGGCCGATCTGCTCGTTGGCGTCGAGCGCGGCGCCGCGCGGCAGCGCCGCGAAGCGCAGATCCGGCGCGACGCGCGGCAGGCGCGCGGCCAGCTCCTCCGCGTAGGCCCGCATGCCGGCCGACATCTGCCGGAAGCGAGCGAGATCGAGCGCGACGTCGATACCGGCGTTCAAGGCCGCCACAGTGCTTTCCAAGCGACGGCCACCGGGTACGCGGCGGAGGCCAGCGCGACGAACGCGCCGCGCCAGCCGTCGCGCCAGCCGCCGCGCACCAGCAACAGCCACGGCGCGCGGAGGACGGCCACGAATGCGGCGCGCAGCAGCGCCGCGGGCGAAGCCCGCAACCCGCGCGCCTCGAGCGAGGTATAACGCGCGAACTTCTCGCGATACGAAGCCAGCGTCGGATACGAATAGTGCAGCAGTTCCCCGGGGAGCCGCTCGACGCGCCCCGGAACGCACCAGCGCTCGTGGAGTTCCGCTTCGCCGCCCGCGGCCGGCTCCGCGACGAGCGTGGCGCGCGCCGTCCGAAAGAGACGAACCGGCGCGTCGCCGCCCCACGCGCCGTAGCGCATCGGCCGGCCGCAAAAGAACGTGGCTCGCTTGACCGCGAACGCGTCGGTCCCGAGCGCCGGCTCGGCCGCGAGGAGGGCCGCGCGCAAGCTGGGGTCGAGCGCTTCGTCGGCATCGAGCATGAAGGTCCAGGGCGTGCGCACGCGTTCGAGCGCGAAGCGGCGGGTCGAGACGAAGCCCGTCCACGGTCGCACGAGCACGTCGGCGCCCGCGGCGCGCGCGATCTCGACGGTTGCATCGGTGGACTCGGCGTCGATGACGAGCAAGGCCGCACCGGGCGGCAGGCTCGCGAAAGCCCGCGGAGCGCTGCGTTCTTCATCCTTCGTGAGGACGACGAACGTGACGTCGCCCGGCGTCAGGACGACGCAGTAACGGGTGAACCCGCGCCTTGCGCGGCGCCGTCGAGTTGACGGTTCCGCACGGCGCCGGCCAGCGACGCTCCGATGAAGTCGCGATAGAGCGGCGACGGCCGCGTCGGCCGCGACTTGAATTCCGGGTGGGCCTGGGTTCCGACGAACCAGGGATGCAGCGACGGCGAGAGTTCGACGCACTCGACCAGCGTCGTTCGTCCGACGACGTGGTGGCCGGAAAAGACCATGCCGTGCTCCTCGAAGAGCGCCTTGTAGCGATTGTTGAACTCGTAGCGATGGCGATGGCGCTCGCTGATGTCGAGCGTTCCGTACGCGCGCGCCGCGAGCGTTCCCGGTTCGAGCCTGCAATCGTAGGAACCCAGCCGCATCGTGCCGCCCATCAGCTCCATGTTGCGCTGCTCCGGCAAGAAATCGATAACGGGATCGGGCGTGGCCTCGTCGACTTCGGAGGTCATCGCCTCGGGCAGGCCGCACACGTGCCGCGCGAACTCGACGCAGGCGAGCTGCATGCCGAAACAGATGCCCAGGAACGGCAACCGGTGTTCGCGCGCGTATTGGATCGCGCGCAGCTTGCCCTTGACGCCGCGCGAACCGAAGCCGGGCGCGACCAGGATCCCGTCCACGCCGTGCAGCGCGGCGGTTCCCGAATCCTCGACCGTCTCGCTATCGACGCGCTTGATCTCGACGTGCGCGTCGTGGTGGATGCCGGCGTGATAGAGCGCCTCGTTGATCGAGATGTAGGCGTCCTTGAGTTCCACGTACTTGCCGACGAGCGCGATCTTCACGTGTTCCTTGGGGTGCGTCAGACGCTCGACGATCGACTCCCAGTGTTCGAGCTCGAGCGGGCGCGTCTCGAGCTTGAGACGCGCGATGACGGCTTCGGCCAAACCCTCGCGCTCGAGGTTGATCGGAACTTTGTAGATCGTCGGCGCGTCGCCGTTCTGCACGACGTTGCGCGGCGGAACGTCGCAGAAGAGCGCGATCTTCTCCTTGAGTTCGATCGGTATCGGCAGTTCGGAATTCGTGCGCACCACGATCGCGTCGGGCGCGATGCCGATCGCGCGGAGTTCGCGGACGCTGTGCTGCGTGGGCTTGGTCTTCAGCTCGCCCGCGGCGCCCAAGTGCGGCATCAACGTGAGATGCACGAACATCACGTTCTCTTCGCCCACGTCGTAGCGAACCTGGCGGATCGCCTCCAGGAACGGCAGCGACTCGATGTCGCCGACCGTCCCGCCGACCTCCACGATGCAGATGTCGGCGCCGCTCTTCTCCGCCACGCGCCGGATCTGCGCTTTGATCTCGTTGGTGATGTGCGGAATCACTTGGACCGTCGCGCCGAGATAGTCGCCGCGGCGTTCCTTATCGATGACCGACGCGTAGATCTGGCCCGTGGTCACGTTATTGATGCGCGTCAGCGACTCGTCGATGAAGCGCTCGTAGTGCCCGAGATCGAGATCCGTCTCGGCGCCGTCCTCGGTGACGAAGACCTCGCCGTGCTGGTACGGATTCATCGTGCCGGCATCGACGTTGATGTACGGGTCGAGCTTTTGGATCGAGACCGACAGGCGCCGGCTCTTGAGCAATCGCCCCAGCGACGCAGCAGTGATGCCCTTACCGAGGGAGCTTACGACACCGCCGGTAAAGAAAATGAACTTCGCCACTATGGAACGGGTGCGTTCGCGCCCGGCGCTCGCCGTCCCCCCAGCTCGACGACGATCGCCCGCTCGAGTCCCGCGAGATCCGCGACCACGCGCACGCGTGCCTCCGCGCCGAACGCCGCCGCGGCGAGTGCGGCGAGAGGTGCGGCCGTCGGGGGGGCGGCCTCCATGATCAGGCTGCCCGCCGGCGCCAGGTGTTCCCCCACCTCGGCGATCAGGCGGCGATAGAGCGCCAGACCGTCCGGTCCGCCGTCGAGCGCGAGACGCGGCTCGAACGACGTGGGATCGGGTGCCGGCGCCAGCGCGCCGGTCGGGACGTACGGAAGGTTCGCGACGATCGCATCGAAGCGCGCGCCGCGCGCGAGCCCGCCGAGCAGATCGCTCGCGACGAACTCGATGCGCGGCGCCGCGCCGAGCGCGCGCGCGTTGCGTTCGGCGAGCTCGAGCGCGGCGACCGATACGTCGACCGCGACAACGCTCGCGGCGGGCAGCTCGAGCGCGAGCGTGATGGCCAGCGCGCCGCTTCCGGTCCCGACGTCGAGGATCGCCGGATGCGTTGCCGGGCCCGCAAACGAACGCAAGCGAGCCAGGGCGACTTCGACGAGCAGCTCGCTCTCGGGCCGCGGCACGAGCGCGTCCGGCGTGACCGCGAAGGTGCGACCGTAGAAGCCCGCGCGTCCGGTGATGTACGCTACGGGTTCGCCCGCCGCGCGCCGCTCGAGCGCGGATTCGAACCGCGCGGCCTCGGCCGGGTCGAGGCGCTGTTCGCCGTGCGCGAATAACCAGGCGGCGTCGCGCGCGACGATCGGTTCCAGCAGGCGCACCGCGTCGAGCCGCGCCGAGGGCGAGCACGCGCGGAGCCGTTCGCCGGCGCGGGCTAGCGCCTCGGCGACCGTCACCGCTGACTCAGCTCTCGTCGGCGAGGGAGGCCAGCAGGGCGGCGTGCTCCTCGTATGCGAGACCGTCGAAGGACCAGAAGAGCGCCCACGGCTGCCGTCCGCGCAGTTCCGCAGAACCGCTCTCCTCCTCGTCGCCGTACGACAGCACGAGTTCGGAAACACGCACGCTCTCCGGAAAGGCGCCGGCCGCGTTCTCGACCCCGAACGCGGCGGCTCCGAAGAACGTCAGGCGCGCGAGATAGGTCGCGGAACCTCCCTGCACGGACCCGTACAGCGAAAGGGTCAGGCGCCGGACTTGCATTTCGAAATCGACTGCAACGACGTAGGCGTTTGCAAAGGTCCGTGAAGCCACGACGTCGAGGGCTTCGCGGTCGCGCTGAGTCAGGCTCATCGCGAACGTCTGCTCGTAGCGGTCCCCCGCGTCCTGCCCCGCTCGCCGACCGAGCGCAGCACGGCTTCGCCGCCCCGCGGCAGGCCCTCGCCGGTTCCCTTCGTTGCTGCCGAATTCAGGATAATTACTTTTTCTAATCTAGGCCGCCGCCGCATGTACAACGGCGCGGCTGAGACCCTATACTACCAGCACGTCTGCTCGCTCGATGGGAGGGATGCCAAAGTATGCCGGTGCGCGTGCAAAGTTTCTCAGTAATCGAGCGACGGTCGACCTCGAACTCTTAGCTATTCCAATGATCGAAACCGACGCACCGAACATCGCGCTCGTAGCAGAAGCGGCGCCGCTTCCAATCGTCGTCGCGGATGCGGACGGGCTCCTCAAGCTCGTCAACCAGCAAGCCTGCGAATTGTTCGGCTACGAAGCGGCCGAGCTGTGCGGAAGACCGATCGCGACGCTCCTGCCGCACCTGCGCCCCGATCGGCCCGAGCCGGCACGCGGCGACTTGGTCGGCGTGCGAAAAGACGGACGGACCGTCGCGATCGAGGTGGGCCTCAAGCGCTTGGGCGGCGCCGAAAACGGCTGGTTATTGGCCGCCGTCGTCGACGTGAGCGAGCGCGTTCGCGCGCACGAGCACCTGCGCAAGATCATCGACTCCGCGCCCAACGCGAAAGTGCTCACCGACGAACGCGGGCGCATCGCGCTCGTCAACGCGGAAGCGGAACGCTTGTTCGGATACAACCGGGACGAACTCGTGGGGTGCGAACTCGACGTCCTCGTTCCACAGCGCTTCCGCGCGGGACACGAGGCGTTGCGCGAAAGCTTTCTCGCGATGCCGGTGACGCGCCCGATGGGCGCGGGCCGCGATCTCTACGGCCGCCGAAAGGACGGTACCGAAGTTTCGATCGAGATCGGCCTGGGACCGATTTCGACGCCGGAAGGCCGCTTCGTGCTGGCTTCGATCCACGATATAACGGAACGAAAGCATTTGGAGGCGTTGCGTCTGGCCAATGCCGGCGTGATGGCGCACAACGCGGATCTGGAGGCGCTCAACGCGGAGTTGGAGAGTTTCAGCTACACGATCTCGCACGACTTGCGCGCGCCGCTGCGCGCGATGGCGGGATTCGCGCGCATGCTGCGCGAGCGCCACGCGGACCGGCTCGACCCCGAAGGACTGCGGCTGCTGGGCGTCGTGCAGAGCGAGGCCGCGCGCATGGACGCGCTCATCGACGAAATACTCGAACTCGCCCGTTTGGGCCGCGAGCGCATGCAGCTCGACCTCTTGGACATGAACGAGATCGTTGCCGGCGTGGTCCGCGATTGCATCGCGCGCAGCGAGGGCGCCGACCTCGAATTCGAGGTCGAGGCCCTGCCGTCCGCGTACGGGGATCGCGCGCAGCTGCGGCGCGTCTGGGAGAACCTCCTCTCCAACGCGGTGAAGTTTTCGAGCTGCCGGGCACCGGCACGCATCCACATCTTCGGCGAAGCGCAACCCGACCGGACGATCTATCACGTCCGCGACAACGGTATCGGTTTCGACATGCGCTACGTACACAAGCTCTTCGGCGTCTTCGCTCGGCTGCACCCGGTCGAGGAAGTACCGGGAACCGGGGTGGGGCTCGCGATCGCCCACCGGGTGGTCACCCGCCACCAAGGCCGGATTTGGGCTGAGGCCGAGGTCGACCGGGGCGCCACGTTCTCGTTCACCTTGCCGGTCGTCGCACGTGGCCTCACGACCGCATGACCGGCGGCGACGAACCCTGGGCGGCCGCGCTGCGCCCGATTCGCATCCTCTTGGTGGACGACAATCCGATCGATGCCGAACTGATCGTCTACGAGTTACGCCGCGCTTCCCTGCACATCGAAACGACTCTCGTCTCGGACGAGCGCAGCTTCCGGCGCGCGCTCGACGAGTTCCGGCCCGACGTCGTGCTCTGCGACTTCTCGTTTCCCGCGTTCGACGGTGCGGCGGCGTTGGCGATCGTTCGCGCCGAAGCGCCGGCGACGCCGCTCATCTTCGTCAGCGGTACGCTGACCGAGGACCGCCTCTCGCTCGTCGTCGAGAACGGTGCCGCCGATTACGTGCTCAAATCCAACCCGCTGCGGCTGCCCGGCGCCGTCCGCCGCGCCGTGGAACGGGCCGGCAAACTCCGCGCGCTGCGCGCCGCCGAGACGCGGGTCGCGCGACTGAGCGCGATCCGCGATTTCATGTCGGCGATCAACGCTGCGATCGTCCGTCTCCACGACCGTGCCGCGCTGTTTGCGGAGGCCTGCCGCATCGCGACCTCGGCCGGCACGTTCCCGTTCGCCGCGATCATCACGCGGCGCGAACCGGGCGCGCCGCTATGCGTCGAGGCGTCGGCGGGCGTGGCGGCAACCGGCATCGTTGCGAGCTGGCTCGGCACCCTGCCCGGCGACCTCGCCCGCGGCGCGGGAACCGTCGGCGTCGCCTTCTCGGAGCGGGCTCCGGCGGTGCTCGCCGACATGAGCGACGACCTCTCGATCGTTCCGCGCGACGACCTGTGGCAACTCGGACTCCGTTCGGAAGGCTCGTTTCCACTGGTCGTCGGCAACCAGACCGTCGGCGTGTTGATGATTTGTGCCGCGGCGACCGACTTCTTCAACGAAGAGGAGATCGCGCTGCTCAGCGACGTCGCGAGCAACCTCGCGTTCGCGCTCGAATTCATCGCGGAACAACAGCGGGTGAACCGGCTCAGCCGCATTCGCGACGTGCTCTCCGCCGTGCCCGAGGCCATCGTGCGCGTCGTGGATGGGGACCGGCTCGTGGAAGAGGTCTGCCGGATCGCCTACGAAACGGCCGGCTACGTCAACGTGTTCGCGGTCGCGCGCGACGCCGAGCGGGAGCGCCTGCGGATCGCAAGCGCGGCCGGTGCGTGCGCCGGCGAACTCCCCGCGCTGCGTGCCCGCGCGAGCGGCGCCGGCGGCATCGTGCTCGCGGCGCTCCGCGACGGGCAGCCTCACGTCGACGACCGAACGGACGGGACCGGCATCGGTGCGAGCGCCGCGTTTCCGCTGGTCGTGGGCGATCAGACGTGGGGCGCGCTGGTGTTCGACGCGGCCGTGAGCGGATCGTTCGACGACGAAGAGTTGCAACTGCTCACGAACCTCAGCAACAACCTCGCGCTCGCGCTGGACCATCGCGAGCGCGAAAAACGCTTGCAGCGCCTGCGCCGCATTCGCGACGTGCTCTCCGCCGTCAACGCCGCGATCGTTCGCCTGCGCGACGGCGACGAACTGTGCCGGGAAGCCTGCCGCATCGCGGTCGCGTCGGGCGGATTCGTCAACGCATTCGTCGCGGACGTGGACCTTCGTTTACGGCGACTCAGCCTGCGTTCGTTCCTGGGCCGTTCGGAGCGAGGGTCGGTGGAGGCCGTGCTCGCGCGCCGTCTGGCCGATCCCCGTCGCGACCCCGGCATTATCGAACTATCGGTCTGCACCAAACGGCCCGCCGTCAAGAGGGTTTCCACCGCCGAAGACCCCGGCGACGGCTGGGCCGGGCGCGACGGATTACGCGCGGCCGGCAGCTTTCCGATCGTCATCGACGGCGAGTGCAACACCGCGATCGTCTTCGAGACCGACACCGCCGACTATTTCGATGCGGAAGGCATCGAACTGCTCACGAACCTCACCAATAACGTCGCGTTCGGCCTCAGCTTCCTCGAAAAACAGCGGCGCGTCGACTACCTCTCCTATTACGACACGCTCACGGACTTGCCCAACCGCACGCTCTTCTACGATCGGCTCGGGCACGACATCGCCGCCAGCGGTAAGGCCGGTAAGTCCGTGGCGCTCGCGATCGTCGACCTCTTGCGCTTCTCCGACCTCAATAACACGCTGGGCGAACACGTCGGGGACCAGGCTCTGCGGGCCATCGCCGCGCGCTTGCGCTCCGCCGTCGAGAACGGCCACGTGGCGCGCGTCGGCGGAGATAAATTCGCGCTCTACGTTCCGATGATCGACGGCTTGCATCCCCTCGCGGATCTGCTCGGCGAGGACGGTCTGCTGGCCTTCGCGGAACCGTTCGACGTCGCCGGCCACGTCGTGCCGATCGCCGCGCGCGCGGGCTGTGCGGTCTTCCCGGCCGACGGCGCGTCACCCGAAGAACTCTTCCGCAACGCCGAGACCGCGCTCTCCAACGCGAAGGCGTCGGCTTCGGGTTATTCGTTCTACGCGCCGGACTTCAACGTACGGCTGGCCCGCAAGCTCGAGCTCGAGGCGCGTTTGCGCCGCGCGCTCGACGAGCACCAATTCGTCCTGTACTATCAGCCGAAGGTCTGCGTGGCCCGCCGCGAGCTGGCCGGGTTCGAAGCGCTCTTACGCTGGCACGATCCCGAGCGCGGACTCGTTCCGCCGAACGAGTTCGTGCCCTTGATGGAACGCAACGGCATGATCGTTCCCGCCGGCCGCTGGGTTCTCGAAGAGGCCGCGCGCCAATACGATGCTTGGCAACGCGCGGGCCTGAGGCCGCCGCGCATCGCGGTCAACCTCTCGGCCGTCCAACTGCATCACCCGCGCCTCGTCGACCACGTGCGCGAGGCGATCGGGCGCTACCGGCACGATTGCGGACTCGATCTCGAAGTCACCGAGAGCATGCTGCTCGAGAACAGCGCCGCCGCGATCAACACGCTCGAGGCCTTGCGGGCGCTGGGTCCCGAACTCTCTCTCGACGATTTCGGAACGGGATATTCCTCGCTCTCGTATCTGCAGCGGCTGCCGCTCAACGCCCTCAAGGTCGATCGAAGCTTCATCTCCGGCATGGTCGGAGACCGCCGTAAGATGACGATCGTCTCGACGATCGTCTCGCTCGGCCGCGCGCTGAACCTCACCGTGATCGCGGAGGGCGTCGAATCGGAGAGCGAGGCGGCTTTCCTGCGCTCGTTACAATGCGATCAATTCCAGGGCTATCTCTTCAGCCGGCCGCTTCCCGCCGAGGAGGCGTCGCGCTTCCTGCGCGACGCCTCGCGCCGCGGCCAACCCGCGCCGGCGTAGCTCCCGGCGGAGCCGGTCACGAGATCGCGGCCGCGTCGCGGGCGGCGAGCCGTTCGAAGGCGGCGATCTGGTCCGCTTCCCAGCGTTCGTCGCGGCCGAGTTCGCTCGCCAGTAATCGAGCCACGCCCGGGGCGGCTTCGCGCGCGGCGCCGACGTCGACGAAGAGCGCGCGCGTGCGGCGGGCCAGCACGTCGTCGACCGTTCGCGCCATTTCGGCCCGCGCGCCGAAGACGACTTCGGCCTGCGTATAGGGGAGCCGGGGATGCAGTCGCCGGCGCAACTCGGGATGCGCGCGTTCGAGCGCGACGAGGGCGCCGCGGTCGCTGCCGTATGAAGCATACGCGCCGCCCGCCGGTCCGGCGGCACCCGCGGGCTTCCCGTGCAACGCCAAGCACGCCGTCGGGCTGGGACGCCGGGGGAGCGCGGCTCGTCGCGCTGCCTCGTCGATCGTGTCTTCGGCCATGCGCCGGTAGGTCGTCCACTTGCCGCCGGTGACGGTGACGACGCCGCTCGTCGACACCTCGATGACGTGCTCGCGCGAGAGCTTCGCGGTCTCGCTTGGCGCGCCGCCGCCGGCGACGAGCGGGCGCAGGCCGGCGAAGGCGGCCAGCGCGTCGGCGCGCCGCACCGGCGTCTCGAGATATGCGTTGACTTGCGCGACGATGAAGTCGACCTCTTCGCGGCTCGGCGCCGGATCGAGCGCCGCGCCTTCGACGGGAACGTCGGTCGTGCCGACGACCACGTGGCCCTGCCAGGGGATCACGAAGAGCACGCGCCCGTCGTCGGTCTTGGGCACGAGCAGCGCCGAGGCGCCCGCGAAGGCTTCGCGCGCGAAGACCAGGTGCGTCCCGCGGCTGTGCGCGAGCAGCGGCGCGGCGGCGGCGTCGTCGAGCCGGCGCAACTCGTCGACGAAGATTCCCGTCGCGTTGACGACCGCGCTCGCGCGGACCTCGAATTCCGTACCGCTCTCTTCGTCGCGCACGAACGCGCCGCACGCGCGCCCGCCGTCGTAGAGAAAAGCCGTCGCGCGAACGTAGTTGGCGACGGCCGCGCCGTGATCGACGGCCGTACGCGCGAGCGCGAGCGCCAAGCGCGCATCGTCGAACTGTCCGTCGAAATAGCGGATGCTGCCGTGCAGCCCGCGCCGCCGCAAGTTCGGGAGCGCCGCGAGCGTGGCCGCGCGTCCGAGGTACCCGCTTCCGCGAAAATCCGTCCGGCCCGCCAACACGTCGTACGCCTTGAGTCCCGCGAAGTAGTAGGGTCCGTCGAACCAGCGGTACACGGGGCAGATGAAGCCCAACTCCTGGACCAGATGCGGCGCGTTGCGGCGCAGGTTGGCGCGTTCGTGCAGCGCCTCGCGCACCAGCGCCACGTTGCCCTGCTGCAGGTAGCGCACGCCGCCGTGGACGAGTTTGGTCGAGCGGCTCGACGTGCCTTTGGCGAAATCCGCGGCCTCGACGAGCGCCGTCTTGTATCCGCGCGCGGCGGCGTCCACCGCGGCGCCCAAGCCCGTGGCCCCGCCCCCGATCACCAACACGTCGAAGCGCTCGCCGAAACGCGCGAGCGCCGCCTCACGCTTCACGCCCGAGGTTCTCCTCGCGAGAAATCGCTAACGCTTCCCGAGCGCGTAGATCCAAGCCGCCACGGCGATGATCCCGCCTTGCATCATATACTTGGCCGGTTCGCCCAAACCGAAACTGTTGAGAAAGTTGAACAGAAAGGTGAGCATGAAGGCGCCGGCCATCGGGCCGAACGTGCCGCCCGCGCCGCCGCCGAAGTTGATGCCGCCCAGGATCACCGCCGCGATCGAGTTCAGCACGAGATCCTGTCCGAGCGTCGTGCTGCCCAGGCCCACGAACCCGGCCAGCAACAAGCCGCCGACCGTGGCGAAGAGCGCCGACACGACGTGTGCGATGAAGACGATGCGCAAATACGGAATGCCGGAGAGAGCGGCGGCTTGCGGGTTCGCGCCGACGGCGCTCAGGTAACTGCCGTAGACCGTGCGTCCGAGCCCGAACCCCGTCGGAATCGCGATCGCGAACCACACGAGCAGCGAAATCGGGATGCCGTGGAAATCGCCCGAGCCGATCGCGCGCAGGAAATCGGGCACTTCGCCGGGTTGGCTGTAGTTGCTGAACGCGACGACGACGCCGACCAGCACGATCGACATGCCCAAGGTCACGATGACCGCCGACGCGCGCACTTTGGTGATCAGCAGGCCGTTGATCGCCCCGACCGCGGCGCCGAAGAGCAGGCACAACCCGATCAGCGCCCAGCCTGGCAACGACGAAAAGATGCCTCCCGTCACGATGAAATCGGAGACGACGAAGACGCCCGCGATCGAGAGATCGATCGAGCGGCAGCGCATCACCAGGGACTGCCCGAGCGCCACCATCCCCAGCGGTGCCGCTTGGCCGACGATCGCGAGGAAGAACACGCCGCCGAGCAGCACGGGGCGCAGCACCAGCGCCGCGAGCAGGAGCAGCACCGTACCGTACACCGCGGGCGGCAAGTTCAGCGCCGCCGTCAGCGCGCGGCGCAGCCGCGGACTCGCCGGATGCGCGGCGCCGGCCTCGAGCGTCACAGTCCGACCGAATTGCGCCGTTGCGCGCAGATCGCGAAGATCAGCAAGAGCCCCTTCGCGGCCGACTGCAGGAACGGCGACACGTTGAGCAAGTTCATGCCGTTGCTGGCGAGGCCGAGTGCGATCGTTCCGGTGATCGCGCCGATCACGCCGCCCACGCCGCCCGAGAGCTGCGTGCCCCCGAGCGCGATCGCCGTCACGGAGTCCAGGCCGAACGATTGGCCCGCCGCGGGATCGCCCGACGCGATGCGCGCCGAGAGAAAGAGGCCCGCGAGCACGGCGAAGACGCTGCACAGCACGTAGGCGGAGATGCAGACCCGCGCCGCGTCGACGCCGTTGAGCCGCGCGCTCGCCGGATTCCCGCCCGTGGCGAAGAGATGCAAACCGAAGCGCGAGCGATATAGGAGCCACGCCAGCACGAGCGCGCAAACGATCGACCACAGCAGCGAATCCGGTACCCCGAGGACGCTGCCGCGCGCCGAGCCGGCCAGCAAATCCGGCACGTGACCGCCCGGGACCGCGCGCAGCAGATACGCGGCGCCCTGCAAGAACGTCATCGTGCTCAAGGTCATGATGATCGGGTGAATGCCCAAGAGCGCCACGCCGCTGCCGTTGACGAGTCCGACGACGATGCCGATTGCCAGGGCGATCGGAATCGTGATCCAGAGCGAGGCATCGCTCGCGACCACGCAGGTCGCGAGGCTCATCACCGACCCGACCGACAGATCGAGGCCGGCGACCAGGGCCACGAGCAGCTGGCCGAATGCGACGATCAAGAGCGCGGTCATCTGGCCGCTGAGGTTGGTGAGATTTTCCCACGACAGAAAGTAATGCGCGGTCGACGCCACGAGCAGCGCGACGAGCGCGAGCGGAATGCCCAGGGTCACCGCGCTGACGCCGGAACGCGAGTTGCGGCCGAGGACGGTCATGCGAGCGCCGTCCGTTCCGCGGCGTCGAGCGCGTGTTCCAGGAGCGCCTCTTCCGTCGCACCGGGCCCGTCGAGCTCGGCCACGAGCCGGCCGCCGCGCGCGACGAAGATGCGGTCGCACAGCCCTGCGATCTCGATCAGCTCGCTCGAGACGATCAGCACGGCCCCGCCTCCCTGCGCGAACTCGCGCAACAACCGGTAGATTTCGGCTTTGGCGCCGACGTCCACGCCGCGCGTCGGCTGCTCGATCAAGAGCACGTCGACGCCGGCGGCGAACCAGCGGCCCAACATGACCTTCTGCTGATTGCCGCCCGACAGAGACGCGACGGGTTGCGCGGCGTCGCGGGCGCGCAACTGCATGCGCGCCATGATCTCGTCGACCAGTTTCCCCACCCGCGGCGCGGGCGACGCGAGCGGCAAACCTTTGAGCTTTCCGAGCGCGACGTTATCGTAAATCGAGAGGTTCAGGTACAAACCTTCGGTCTTGCGGTCCTCGGGGACGAAGCCGATGCCGCGTTTGACCGCCGCGATCGCGCCTTCGCCCGGATCCAACCGCGCGCCGACGCCCTCGCGCGACGTCTTGACGATGTCGCTGCGTTCGGGCCGTTCGACGCCCGCGAGCGCGCGGACGATCTCGCGCTGGCCCTGTCCCTCCAGCCCCGCGAGTCCCAAGATCTCGCCGCGCCGCAACTGGAACGCGACGGCAGGCCGGCCGGCTTTGGGCACGAGTTCGCGCACGTCGAGGGCGACGGCCGTCTCCGCGACGCCCCGCGGGGGAAAGAGTTCGCCGACCGGGCGCCCGACCATCAACGTCACCAGCTCGTTCGCATCGAGCGACGTCGCGGGCACGGTAGCGACGTGCCGTCCGTCCTTGAGCACCGTGACCGTATCGCAAAAGCGAAAGATCTCTTCGAGGCGATGGCTGATGTAGAAGATCGCTTTGCCGGCGGCCCGGAGCGACTCGAGCAACAGGGCGAGCCGGTCGACCTCGCCCTTGTTGAGCGCGGCGGTCGGCTCGTCGAAGATGAAGACCGACGCATCGGCGGAGATGCCCTTCCCGATTTCGAGTAACTGCTGCTGTCCGACCGTCAACCCTCCGGCCAGCCACGCCGGCTCGGCGACGAGACCGACGCGCTCGAGAACCGCGCGCGCGTCGGCGAGCATTCGGCGCCGGGCGAGACCGCCGGCGGCGAGCGGTTCGCGACCGAGATAGAGGTTCTCCGCGAGCGTGAGGTTGGGCAGTAAGGTCAATTCCTGAAAGACCGTCGAGACGCCGTGCAGCAGCGCGTCGCGCGGGCTCGCGAAGCGCACCTCGCGACCGCCGACCAGGATGCTGCCGGCGTCGGGCTTTTCGACGCCGGCCAGCATCTTCATCAGGGTCGATTTTCCGGCACCGTTCTCGCCCGTGATCGCGTGGACGGAGCCGGCCGCCGCGGCGATGCTGACGCGGTCCACCGCCTTCGTCGGCCCGAAGGATTTCGAGAGCTCCCGCGCCTCGATCGCCGCGGCTACGCTATCCACGCCGGCTTATTTCTTGGCGTACAGTTCCTTGACTTTATCCTCGGGAAGCGACGTCGGCACCCAGAAGTTATCGTTCATGTCGGGCCGATAGAACTTATCGAGCGTCGCGGACGTGATCGGGGCGGGCTCGCTCCAGTAGTGCTTGTAGACCGACTTCCCTTCGAGCAGCGCGAGCGTCGCGCGCACGGCAGCCGTGGAGAGGCCGGGCGGGAAAACGGGCGCGACCGAGCTGACGCCGCTGCTCTTCCAGATCCGCAAGAACCCGTTATTGGCTTCGCCCGTCATCGGGACGAGGGGTTTGTGATACTGCGCGAAGACGTCGAGGCACGCGCGAGTCATCTCGGCGCCGGAGAACCAGATGCCGTCGACCGGCTTGCCCGAGAGCACGAGATCCGTGCACTCCTGCTTCGCCTTGGCGTAGCCCCAATCGCCGTAGACTTCCGAGCCGATCTTCACGTCCGTGCCCTTGAGCGCCGAGGCGAACCCGTTATAGCGATCGACCTCTTCCTGGATGCCCGCGACGCCGCGAAACGCCCAGACCGTCCCCTTGCCGTGCAGCTGCTGGACGAGATACTGGCCGCCGACGCGGCCGAAATACTCGCCGCCGCCGCGAATTTCCACGGCGAATTTGCCCGTCGTGCCCGAGCCGCTGACGACCACCGGAATGTGCCGTTCGGCAAACTTATCGAGTTCGGCGTTCACGTTGCTGGGCGTGACCGTGCCGATGATCAGCGCGTCGACGTTCTTGGTCAGCAAGTCTTCCAGATCGGCGACTTGCTTGGCGGGCTGCCATTCGGCGTCGGTCTGGACGAACGAGCCGATGTCCTTGTGCCGCGCGGCCTCGACCTTGCCTTCTTCGATCGTCTGCACGATCCAACTGTTGCCCACGCCGGGCAGCGCGAAGGCGATCTTATAGGGACCGTTCTTCTTGTATTCACCGGGTGCGGTCTTGTCGGTCCCCTTGGGGTTGATCAGTCCGCCGAGCGTGATATCGGACTCGTTGTCGACCTGCGACTGCGCGGGCGGCGTGAACGCGAACAGTCCGGCGAGCACGAGTGCCGCGGCGATGCGCTTCGGTAAGGCGTGGTGCATCGGATTCTCCCACCATCGAACGAAAGTGATGACAACTGAAAAAGCCGTTTGAAGCCGCCGAAAAAACTTCAGCAGTACATCAAACGGCCTATCAAAGGCTCTGGCCGGTTCGCGCTACCGTATCACAACGCTTCCGCGCGTGCAAGGCGTATGAAAACGCACATAGGTGCGCGCGCGGGAGCGCTCACGCGACCCACAGCGCGGGATCGCTGATCGACACGGCGCGCACGCCGGCGCGCACGAGCGCATCGACCTCGGCGAGCGAGGTCACGAGGCCGCCGGCCGTCAGGACGACGTCGGGGTGCGCCGACGCGAAGGTGTCCAGGACGCGCGGCGCGACCGGCGCGGGCAGCAGTTCCACGGCGTCGGACTCGAATCGTTCGAGCGCCCGCAGCGCGTTCGCGACCGCTTGTGAGTCCAGCAAGAAACTGCGCTGGACCGCGCACAGACCGCGCTTGCGCGCCGCCCGTAACGTTTCCGGGCGGGTCGAGATGATGCCCGTCGCGCCGCTGCGTTCCAAGAACTCCACGGCCGAGGCGTCGCCGGCGAGGCCGCCCAGCAGGTCGATGTTGACCAGCGCCGCTTTCCCGCCTGCCCGCAGCTCCGCGACGAGTTCGCCGACGTTGACGACCGTGCCGCAGAGGAGATAGACGACGGCCGACGGCGCGCCGACGGCCCGCGCGACGTGCTGCGGCTGACGAACCGCGGGAATGACGGGCGAGCGTTCGATCAGCTCGCGGAACGCGACGCTCAGGCGGCGGTCGTCTCGCCCGCCAGCAGCCGCGACTTCTCGTCCTGCTGCAGCCGGGCGACGATTCGGCCGAGGTTGCCGTCCATCACGTCCTTGATGTTTCCGAAATTTTCGTTGATGCGGTGATCGGTGATGCGGTCCTGCGGAAAATTATAGGTCCGAATCTTCTCGCTGCGGTCGCCCGTACCGACTTGGCTCCGGCGCAGGCTGCCCACGGCCTCTTCCGCTTCGCGCCGCTTGCGGTCGGCCAGGACGCTGCGCAGCATCTGCATCGCGCGTTCGCGATTCTGCAATTGCGAACGCTCCTCGCTGCACGACACGACGACGCCGCTGGGCACGTGCGTGATGCGGATGGCGGACTCGGTCTTGTTGACGTGCTGGCCGCCGGCGCCCGACGCCTTGAACGTGTCGACTTCCAGGTCGGAGGACTTGATCTCGATCTCGCCGTCGTCCTCGACTTCGGGCAGCACCGCGACCGTCGCGGTGCTCGTGTGAACGCGACCCTGCGATTCGGTGACCGGGACGCGCTGCACGCGGTGCACGCCGCTCTCGTATTTGAGGAAGCGATACGGTTCGCCGCTGCGCACGCCCAGCACGATCTCTTTCACGCCGCCGGCCTCGCTCTCGTTCTGCGAGAGGATTTCGGTCTTCATCTTCAACGACTCCGCGTAGCGGACGTACATGCGCGCCAGCTCCGCGGCGAACAGGCCGGCTTCGTCGCCGCCGGCGCCGGCCCGGATCTCGACGAACACGTCCTTCCCGTCGTTGGGGTCGCGCGGCAGCATCAACTCGGTGAGTTCGGCCTCGAGTTCGCGCCGGCGCTCGCGCAGCGCATCCAGCTCTTCCTGCGCGAGCGCGGCCATCTCCGGATCGCTCTTGTCGGCGGCCAGCGCTTCGTTCGCATCGATATCGGCCAGCAACGCGCGCAGCCTCCGGTAGGTCGCGACCGTCGTCTCGTTCGCGGCGCGCTCCTTGACGAGTTGGGTGAAGCGCGCCTGATCGAACGTGCCGCCGGAATTGGCTAACTCCGCTTCGATTTCATCGAAGCGTTTCGAGAGCGTCTCCAGGCGATCGAAGTTGAAATTGGTGCTCATGTCTCTTTCCGCCGGAACGAGCGGCGTCGCGCCGGGATATCAAAAAGACGAGTCGCGGGCGCGACTCGTCCTCAGACGTGACCGGGGCGCTACGCCTCGACGGCGGCGGACTCGGCCTTCTTCCGGGCGCGCTCGGCGGCTTCGGCCTTTTTCTTGTCGGCGGCGGCCATGCGCTGGTTGAACTTATCGACGCGGCCGGCCGTGTCGATGAACTTCTGCTGCCCGGTGAAAAGCGGGTGGCATTGCGAGCAAATTTCGACGCTGATTTCCTTGGCCGTCGAACCGGTCGTAAACGTGCTGCCGCACGCACAGTGGACGCGGGCCTCGGGGTACCATTTGGGGTGGATCTTCTGTTTCACAGCCTAAAGAGTATATCAGAGAACGCAAGAGGTGGCACCTGTATGCGAGGTTCGCCGGTGAGACCGACCGAACGCCGCCACCAACCCATGGCCGCCGCGCACCTCTCGAGCTCCGCTTCACAACAGCCCCGCGCGCACCGTTGAAGCTGCCGTTCTCCGGCGAGCTGGCCGCCGTTCTCCTCGGCACGGTGCTCTTCGCGGTGCTCGACGCGGCGCTCTTCGGCACGCCCCTCTACCGCTCGTACATCGACCCCGCCTCGAGCGCGGGAAGTTTCGAGCGCGGCCTAACGCTCGCTCGGGCGGCCGCGCGCGATCCGAGCCGGGACGTCCTCGTGTTGGGCGATTCGCGCATCTACAACGGCTTCGACGCCTCCCTCGCGGGACGCACGGCGCCGGGCCTGAACTTCATCAACGCCTCGGTCCCCGGCACGACGCCGCGCTGCTGGACCGTCTTCGATCACGCTCTCGACCCGCATGCCACCCGTTTTCGGGCGGTCGTGATCCCGGTCGATACGCTTTCGGACGACGACGGGGCGCTCGGCAGCGTCGACGGCGACGACCGCCTCTTCGACCTTCATTACATCGTTTTCAGCGCCACGCTGCCCGAGGTCGCGAAGGTCGCGCTGAGTTTTCCCGAGGCGGATCGCCGGATCGAATCCTTTTTCGACCTGGGCCTGCGCGGGCCGCTGATGCGCGACGACGTCCAGGCGTTCGCGCTGGACCCCGCCGCGCGGTTCGCGGCCGTCGCGCGCGCGCGGGCGGGCGTGGAACCGCCGCACCGCCGCACCGAAACGATGGCCGGTCTGCGCGTGAACCCGGACGGCGGCCTGACCGTGCCGGCATCGTTTCCCTCGGCCGAACGCGACGAACTCGAACGCCAGGTGCGCCACGTTCCGGTGCCGAGCGAGAGCTACGCCCGCTACCGGCGCGAGTGGCTGCTGCCGATCGTCCGCCGCTACCGCGCGACCGGCACGCCCGTGATCTTCGTGCGCATCCCGACGCGACCGCTGCAGCCGGCTCCGCCCGCGCCGCTGTCCGGGACCCTGGCGGACTTCGTCCGCAACGACGGCGCACGCGTCCTGCCGCAGGCGCCCTTCACGGCGTTGGAACGGCCCGAGCTCTTCGCCGATGCCGTGCACCTCGACGCCCGCGGGTCGGTGCTCTTCAGCTCTCGCCTGGCCCGCGACGTCGCCGGCCTGCTGGGCGTCCGGCCGGCCGCCGTAGCCGTCGCCGTGCGCGGGCCCGAGCCGCCCGCACGGGCCGCGCCGCCTGGGCCGCCGGCACCTGCGCCGGCATCCGCGGCGGCGACCCCTCCGCCGCCGTCCGATCCGCCTGCCGCGCCATTGCCCGCGCGGGGCCATCCGCTGCGGCCCATCCTGCAAGCGCTCCTGATCGGCGTGCCGCTGCAGTTCCAGTCCTTCCAGTACGGGCTCTTCTTCGCGCTGGTCGTGGGGGCGTATTACGCCTTGCGCGGCGCGCGGGCCCGGCGCACGCTCTTGCTGCTCGCGAGCTGGTATTTCTACGCTCGCTGGAACGCCTGGTATCTGGCGGTCCTGCTCGCGCTCAGCGCGACGGACTACGCCTTCGGCCTGGGCATCGAGCGCTTCAGCGGCGCGCGCCGGCGAGCGATGCTCGCGGCCGGCATCGCGGTCAACCTGTTGTTCCTGGGGACGGCGAAGTATGCTGACTTCTTGACCGGGACGCTCGCGAGCCTCGCGCGCCTGCCGAGCGATCCGTGGGCGCTACACGTGCTCGTGCCGGTCGGCATCAGCTTTCACACCTTCCAGAGCATTTCGTATCTGGTCGACGTGTCGCGCGGGAAACTGCGCGCCGTCCGCAATCCGTTCGACTACGCGCTCTACCTCGCGTTCTTTCCGCAGCTGCTCGCCGGGCCGATCGTGCGCGCGGGGCGCTTCTTCAACGAACTCGTGCGGCGCCACGGCCCCGAGCCCGGCCGCATCGCGCACGGGATCGGTGAGATCGCCCTGGGCCTGGTCAAGAAGAGCGTCTTGGCCGACCGCTTCGCCCCGGCAGCCGACGCGTACTTCGGATCGATCGCCGCCCATCCCGGAGCGCCCGCCGCCTGGGGAGCGGCGTTCGCCTTCGGAATGCAGATCTATTTCGACTTCTCGGGCTACAGCGACATCGCGATCGGGTCCGCACGGGTCCTAGGCTTCGATTTTCCCGCGAATTTCAAGCGCCCATACCTGGCCTGGAGCATCACCGAGTTCTGGCGGCGCTGGCACATGACGCTCTCGAGCTGGCTGCGCGATTACCTCTACATTCCGCTCGGCGGGAACCGCGGCGGGCGCCTCGCGACGTATCGCAACCTGATGCTGACGATGCTGCTGGGCGGCCTGTGGCACGGAGCCAACTGGACCTTCATCGCGTGGGGCGGCTACCACGGGGCACTCCTCGCGCTCGAACGCGCGCTCGGAGCATCCCGCGACCGCGACGCGCCGCCGCCCGGCGGTCTGTCGCGGATCGCGGCGACCGTCGTGACGTTCGCGCTGGTCCTCGTGGGCTGGGTCCTGTTCCGGGCCCAGAGCTTCCCGGACGCCTTCGCCGTCTTCGGCGAAATGGTGGCGGGCGGCCCCGGCGTGCCGCTGATCGATGCGCCGTCGGTCGCCTTGGCGGCCCTGGCCCTGGGCATCGAGGTCGCCGTGGAACGCGGCATCGCGCTACGCGCGCGGGCCTCGCTGCCGATGCGCGCGGTCGCCTTCGGCGCCCTGCTGCTCGTCCTCGAACTCGCGACCTATCCCGGCGCCCCCGCGCAGTTCGTGTACTTCAAGTTTTAGAGGCGGCGGGCGCAAGAAACTCGGGAACGGGACGCGAACGCGCTGCGTTGGCCTTTTAGCGGCCGCCGTTTGTGTAGTGAGGGCCCTTGAACCACGTTCGTCTCCCGCGCCTCTTGCCGGTCCTCGGACTCGCTGCGGCGCTGATCGCCGCCGTCGCGCTCGGGCCCGCCGGCCGTCTGCGCGTGAGCGCACAAGCGCCCCCGCCCCCGCCGCCGCCGCCCTCGGTTCCGGGGCCGACGCCCGCTCCGAGCGTCGCGCCGACGAACGGCGAGCCCGCCCCGGTCCCGAGCGTTCCGCTGCCGGCGGTTCCGAGCGCCGAACCGACCGCCTCGCCCTCCCCCTCACCGGAGCCGGGACGGCACCACCGGGGACGCCGCGGCGCTCCCGCGAACGCCGCGTCGGCCTCGCCCGAACCCTCGTCGACGCCCACCTCCCCCGCGTTCGCGACCCTGGACGGCACGTGGGAGCTCCAGCTGCAGTTCATCGACCGCACGGAGTACTCGTACCTGGTCATCCAGCAAAAGGAAGGCGGCGCGATCACCGGCGTCTGGCGCGTCAACAAGCACGAGTGGCCCTTCGAAGGCACCTATGACGGCCGCCTGATCCGCATGCTGGTGAAGGAGCCCACAGGCAACGTCACGCTGAGCGGGTACGTCGAAGGCGCCTCGGACATGGTCGGCACGGTCGACGACGGTTCGGGGAAGGGTTCGCCCACCGCGTTCACCGCGGAACACCGGGCCAGCAACAAGAGCAACCCGTTCGAGAAAAAGAAAGGCTAGCAGCGCCGGCCACCTGCGCCGCGCAACCGGGCGCGTCGCTCTAGGCGTCGAAGGGTCGCCCGCCATGCAAGACCATTCCTTCGGATTCCGCACGCGTGCGCTGCACGCCGGCACCCCGCCCGACCCGGCGACCGGGGCGCGCGCGCAGCCGATCTATCTTTCGACGAGCTTCGTCTTCGATTCGACCGAACACGCCGCCGAGCTCTTCGCGCTGCGGACCTACGGGAACATCTACAGCCGTATCGGCAACCCGACGGTGGCCGCGTTCGAGGAGCGCATGGCCAGCCTCGAAGGCGGTCTCGGCGCGGTCGCCACGGCCAGCGGTCTGGCAGCGCAACTGGCGGCGATCCTCTGCCTCGCGCAAGCCGGCGACCACATCGTGGCCACGGCGAGCTTGTACGGCGGAACCGTCACGCAATTCACGGTGACGCTCAAGCGCATGGGCATCGCGTGCACGCTCGTGCCCGGCGACGATCCCGAGGCGCTGCGCGCCGCGATCCAACCGAACACGAAGCTCGTCTACGCGGAAACGATCGGCAACCCGCTGGGGAACGTCGCCGACCTCGAGGCGCTGGCCGCGATCGCGCACGAGAACGGCGTGCCCTTCGTCGTGGACAATACCTTCGCGTCGCCGGCGCTCTGCCGCCCGATCGAATTCGGCGCCGACATCGTCGTGCATTCGGCGACGAAGTTCATCGGCGGACACGGCACGGTCATCGGCGGCGTCGTGGTGGAGAGCGGAAAGTTTCCGTGGGGCGCGGGGAAGCATCCGCTGCTCTCCGAGCCGAGCCCGGGCTATCACGACATGAACTTCGCGGAAACGTTCGGCGAGTACGCGTTCCTGATGCGCGCGCGCACGGAAATCTTGCGCGACACGGGCGCCGCGCTCTCGCCGATGAACGCCTTCATGCTGATTCAGGGTCTGGAGACCTTGCCGCTGCGCATGGCGGCGCACGTCGAGAACGCGCGCATCGTCGCCAACTTCCTGCGCGGGCGCGACGAGGTCGCGTGGGTCAACTACGCGGAACTCGACGGCTCGCCGTATCGCGCGCTCGCGGCGAAGTATCTGCCGAGCGGCGCGGGCGCGATCTTCACGTTCGGCCTGCGCGGCGGGCGCGAGGCGGGTCGCGCGTTCATCGAAGCGCTCGAACTCTGGAGCCACCTGGCCAACGTGGGCGACGCGAAGTCGCTCGTGATCCATCCCGCGTCGACGACGCACCAGCAGCTCAGCGACGCCGAGCTCGAAGCCAGCGGCGTGACGCCCGAGATGGTGCGGCTCTCCGTCGGCCTCGAGGATCCGGCCGACTTGATCTGGGATCTGGAGAACGGACTCAAAGCGGCGCGCGCCGCAACGCTCGCGGAGGCACGCTCGTGATACTCGATACGGTTTCCCAACGCCGCAACCTGCTCGCGCGCACGCGCACGGTCGCGATGGTGGGTGCGTCCGCGAACGTGACGCGCCCGAGTTACTTCGTTTTCTCCTATCTGCGGACCAAGGGGTTGTTCGAGGTGACGCCGATCAACCCGATGCTGCACGAGATCGACGGCGTGAAGGCCTACCCATCGCTCGAAGCCTACGCGGCCGAACGCGGCGCGCCCGATATGGTCGACGTCTTCCGCAAGCCCGCCGACGCCGCCGCCGTCACCCGCGAAGCGATCGCCGCCGGCGCGAAATCGATCTGGTATCAGTACGGCGTGATCAATCAGGAAGCGATCGATCTCGCCGATGCGGCCGGCCTCGACGTGGTCGTCGACCGGTGCATCAAAGTCGAATCCGCCCGGTTCGACGGCGGGCTCTCCGTCGGCGGACTCGATAGCGGGCTGCTCACCTCGCGGCGGGTCATTCCGTACGCGAAGGCCCAGCGTTGACCGACGCCGTCGCGCGCGCGCTCGACGACGCGTTCCTGGCCATCGTCCGCGATTGGCGCGCCGGAGGCCCGGGTTGCGACGAAGCGGCTTTCGACGCGCACGCGCGCGCCACGTTCGCGTACCAATTCGAGCGCAACGAGCCGTACCGCAACTACGCACGCTCCCGCGGCGTGGATGCGGACCGGATGCCGCCCACGTGGCGCGACATCCCGGCCGTGCCGTCGAGCGCGTTCAAGGACGCGGTCTTGGCGACGTTCGATCCGCGCGCCGCGGAACTCGTCTTCCAGACCAGCGGCACGACGGCCGCGACGGCGGGCACGCATTACATCGAACGCGCCGCCCTGTACGACGCCGCGCTGCTCGCTGGTTTCGACCGTTTCGTGCTGCCGGACCGGCCGAAACTTCGGTACTTGAACGTCGTACCGAACCCGCGCTTGCGGCCGCGCTCGTCGCTCGGATACATGCTGGGCCACGTCGCGGTGTTGCGCGGCGACGGTAAAGCCGCGTACTTTCTCGACGACGACCGGGTCGACACGGCGGGCTTCGCGAAAGCGCTCGACGCCGCGTGCGCGGCCGCGCAGCCGGTCTGCATCGCGGGGACGGCCTTCGGCCTCGCGGCGCTGCTGGACGAGCTCGAACGCGACGGACGCCGGTTCGCCGCGCCGGCGGGCTCGCGGCTGATGGAAACCGGCGGCTTCAAGGGACGCGCGCGCGAGGTGGAACGCGGCGAGCTCTACGCGCGCTTGAGCGCGGCGTTCGGCATCGGCCCGGAGGCGATCGTGGCCGAGTACGGCATGACCGAACTCGTTAGCCAGTATTACGACGCGCCGTACGCGCGCGCGAGCGAACCGCGGGTCAAGGTCGCGCCGCCGTGGCTGCGCACGCTGGTCGTGGACGGCCAGGGCCGCGAAGTCGCCGACGGCGAGACGGGTTTTCTGCGCCACGTCGATCTGGGCAACCGCTCGTCGGCCGTCGCCATCGATACCGAGGATCGCGGCTATCGCGTGGGCGAGGGTATCGTGCTGCTCGGGCGCGAGCTCGATGCGCCGGCGCGCGGCTGTTCGCTCGACGCCGAAGAGCTGCTCGCGGTTCGCTCGCGGTAAGCGCGCGCGGCGTGGCCCCGGCCGAGCGGCGGCTGGCCGCGGTGGCGGACGCCGCCGCGCGCTGGACCGACGCGGATTTCCCGCCGCGCGTCCGCGCGACGCGCGCGGTCATGGCGCGCACCGGCTACACGGAACCCGTCGTGGACTACGCGCTCGACCGGCTCTTCGGCGGGCTCGGACGCGCTGCGCTGCGGGCGACGATCGCAGGCGAACTGGGTTCCTTCGCGGCGCTGGACGGTTTCGTGCCGCGCGCGGGCCGGCCCGAGGTGACCTATCGGGCGCTCGAGCGCGTGACGATCGTCTCCAGCGATACGACGGTCGGCGTCGCGATCGTCCCGCTGGCCTTCGCGCTCTGCGCGGGCTCGCGCGTGACGGTCAAGGACCGCGACGACCGGCTCGTCGCGGCGTTCGCGGCCACGCTCGCGGAGGAGGCGCCGGAGTTCGGCGGGTCGCTCGCGACCGGCGTGTGGGCGGGCGCCGACGAGGCCGCCGGTCGTATCGCGCTCGGCGAGGCGGACGCCGTCGTGGCCTTCGGCCGCTCCGAAACGCTCGGCGCGATTCGGGCGCGGCTCGCGCCGGAGGCCCGTTTCGTGGCCTACGGCCATCGGACGAGCGCCGGTTACGTCGCGCGCGAGGCGCTCGACGACGAAGCGCTCGCGAACGCGTGCGCGGCCGGTGCCGCGCGCGACGCGCTGCTCTACGACGGCGAGGGCTGCCTTTCGTTGCACGCGCTCTTCGTGGAACGCGGCGGGCGGATCGGGCCGGCCGATTTCGCGCGCCTGGTGGCGGCGGCGTGCGATGCGGCGGCAATCGAATTTCCCGCCGGCTACGCCGAACCCGATGACGGCGTCGCGGCCTACCGGCGCTCCGCGCTCTTTCGCGCCGCGCAGGGCAAGGGCGCCGTGTACGCGGGCGTGACGGCACCGCACCTGGTCGTCCTCGATCCGCCGCAGGAGGATCCGCCGCCGCTGCTGCGCCGGACGCTTGCGCTCTATTCCGTGGACGGCCCAGCGCAGGCGCTGGACTTTCTGCGGCGGCACGGCCTCGCGCTCGAAGCATTCGCCCTGGCCGCGCCGGCGCGGGCGGACGCGGAAGCCGCCGCGCTCGCGAGCGGTGCGGCACGCATCGCCGCCTTCGGCGCCCTGCAAGATCCGCCGCTCGGCGGCGAACACGGCGGCGGCGGGCGGATTCTGCCGTTCGTGCGCGCTATCTACCGCGCATGACGGACGAGTTCGAGTCGATCGTCACCGCGGTACCGGGGCCGCGCTCCTTGGAACTCGCGGCGGCCCTGCGCGCGAGCGAGTCGCGCGGCGTCACCTATCTGGCGGACGACTTCCCCGTGTTCTGGGAATCGGGGCGCGGCGCGCTGATCACGGACGTCGACGGTAATCGTTATTTGGATTTCACCTCGGCGTTCGGCGTCGCGACGACGGGGCACGCCAACCCCGCCGTGGCGCGCGCGCTCGCCGAACAAGCGGCGCGCTTACCGCACGGCATGGGCGACGTGCACCCGAGCGAACCCAAAGCGCGCCTGCTGCAGAAGCTCGCGGCGCTCGTCCCGGTCGACGAGGCCAAGACGTTTCTGTGCGGCAACGGCTCGGACGCCGTGGAGTTCGCGCTCAAGACGGCGCACTTGGTGACGGGCGAAACCAACGTGCTGGCCTTCGCGGGCGGCTATCACGGCCTCTCGTACGGCGCGCTCGAGGTCACGGGCATTCCGAAATTCCGCAATCCCTGGCGCAAGCAACTGCGCGAGGGCACGAGCTTCGTGAAGTTTCCGGACCCGCGCGAACCGCGCAGCAAGGAAAAGGCGCTTGAGGCCGTCAGCAAGACGTTGCGTAAGGACCGTACGATCGGCGCGCTGATCGTCGAGCCGGTTCAAGGCCGCGCGGGCGTCATCGTGCCGCCCGACGGGTTCCTCGCGGGCTTGCGCGAGCTCTGCACCAAGCACGCGACCGTGCTGATCGTCGACGAGATCTACACGGCGTTCGGCCGCACGGGCCGCCTCTTCGAATGCGAACGCGAAGGCGTGCGACCCGACATCCTCTGCGTGGGCAAGGCGCTGGCGGGCGGATTCCCGCTCTCGGCGGCCATCGCATCGGGCGAGGTCGCCGCGGCGTGGGCGCCGTCGGCCGGCGAAGCGCTGCACACCTCGACGTTTCTGGGCAATCCGCTCGGGTGCGCGGCGGCCCTCGCCAACCTCGCCGAAATCGAACGTCTGGACGTCCCGCGCCTCGCGCGCGAACGGGAGCACCGCATGGCCGAACGCTTGCACGCGCTGGAACGCCCGGGCTCGCACATCGTCGACGTCCGCGGACGCGGCATGCTCTGGGCCATCGAGTTCAAGGATCCCGCGCTCGCGAACGCGAGCGTCGTGCAGGCGCTGCGCCGCGGGCTGTTATTGCTGCAATCCGGCCTGCGCGGCGAATCGATCACGATCGCGCCGCCGCCCGTCATCGGCACCGCGCAACTGGAACGCGCCTTCGATATCTTGGCCGACGTTGTACGCGAGCCGCTCGCCGCATGAGCAAGAAATTGCGGGTCGGCGTCGTGGGCGCGAGCTTCGGCGGCACGGTGCACGTGCCGGCGTTCCAAGCCCAGGGCAGCTTCGAGGTCGTCGCGATCGCGTCGCCCAACCGCGCCGTCGAGGTCGCGGCCCTGCGCCGCATTCCCAACGCGTTCGCGACGATCGAGGAGATGCTGAGCGGCGTCGAGCTCGACGTCGTGTCGATCGCGTCGCCGCCGTATCTGCATCGCGACGCGGTTATCGCCGCTCTCGCTGCCGGAAAGCACGTGCTGTGCGAGAAACCCTTCGCGCTCACCGTGGCGGAAGCCGAGGAGATGTGCGCGGCGGCAGCGGCCGCCCCCGGCCTCGTCTGCGCGCTCGCGCACGAGTTCCGCTATCTGCCGTCGCGTCAGGCGCTCAAGGAGTTGGTGGTCAACGGCCATCTCGGACCGTTGCGGGCGATCGAGTCCGCCTGGTACGGACGCATGTTGCGGGCGGACGCGGAGCGACCGAACTCGTGGTGGTTCGAGCGCGCGCGCGGCGGCGGGTTGACGGGCGCGATTTTATCGCATCTGGTCGACCAGGCGAATTGGCTGGCTGGACGTCCGCCGCTGCGCGCGACCGGATACGAGCGCACCGCGAACCCCGAGCGACATTCGAAGGGCGAGCGCTTCACGAGCGACGTTGCCGACGGCGCCTTCGCGACGATCGATTACGGCGACGGGCTGATCGCCACGGTCACGGCCGACGGCACGCGCGCCGTGGAATCCGCGACGCTCGCGGTCCACGGCGAAACGCGAACCGCCGTGGCCAGCGGCGCGAGCATCCTGGAAACCACGACGTTCGTGGTGGACGAGGACGAAACTGCGGAGTTGGAATTGGCGCCGCAGCCGCACGCGAACCTCGTTGCCGCGCATCCGAATTTACCGGCCTTCGTGACGTTATTGGACGCGTTCGCGGCCCGGCTCGCCGGCCGCGAAGCCGAGGTTCCGACGTTCGCGGATGGGCTCGCGACGCAGCGGGTGCTTTCCGCCTGCGGCTACGCCTGAACGCGCCGGAACACGCGTGTGACGGCGTCACAGCCTCAGTCCGGACATGTGTAATCTGTAACAGGAACCGACCGATTGAATAGATAGTATTTCCCCAAAGCTTTCCTCGAAGGCCGGATCCATGTATCGAACCATCGGCGGCCTAGCCGTTATCGTGGCAATCCTCGGGTTCGGCGCGTTCATGCGCCGGTCGCTGCCCGAGGACAGTATCGCGCGGGGCATGTTCGTGGCGCATCCACCCCTGGCGGCCTACGGCGTCCTTGCGCCGCGTTTCGACACCTACGGGGAGGCCCAAGCCCACTGCCCGGGCGACGCCGTCCTCCACGAATCCAAGCGCACGAGGGTCGCCGCCTACGGCCCGGGACGCACCTATTACGACACTCCCGCAAACGACTACGTCTGCGCCACCGAAGCAAACGAACTCGATCCCGATTGGCGACACACGGGCGACATGACGACCGCGAGCGTTTTGGGGCACAGCCACCAATACGGCCGGCTCTTCGGCCACCGGCACTAGCGGAGGAAGCCTCGGCTACGGCAGCGTGACGGCGCTCGTGGCTCGATCTCGCGCTTGCGGGGTCAGAGCCCGCGCGTCGAAAGGTGCTGCTCCCGGTCGAGCTCGCGCCACAGCATGTTCAAGGCCAGTACGACGCTGCGGCGCCGCACGTCGTCGCGCGAACCCGGCAAGGTGACGCGCCGAACGTTGGTTTCCCCCGCCGTGGTCGCGAGCGCGATGTAGACCAATCCCACGGGCTTCCCTTCCGTCGCACCGCTCGGGCCGGCGATGCCGGTGGTCGCGACCGCCAGATGCGTGCCGATCCGCGCGCAAGCGCCGCGCGCCATCGCGAGCGCCACGGGTTCGCTCACGGCGCCATGCTCGCGCAGCAGTTCCTCGCCGACGCCGAGCAGCGCCGTCTTCACCGCGTTATCGTAGGCGACGATGCCGCCGCGAAACGATTGCGATGCTCCCGGAACGCGCACCAGCGCGTCGGCGATGCCGCCGCCCGTTATCGATTCCGCGGTGCCGAGCGTCAGGCCCCGCGCCGCAAGCCGCGCGAGCAGCGCGCTCTCGAGCGTCTCGTCGTCGACACCGAAGATCCCGGGACCGATGCGTTCGCGCAACTCCGCTTCGACCGGCGCGATCGCGGCATCGGCGGCCGCGCGGTCGCGGGCCTTCGCCATGATCTTCACGTCGACTTTGAACTCGTGCGCGAGCACGGCGATCTTGGGATTTTCGAGCGAACGGAAGAGCGGCTCGATGCGCGCGTCGAGATCGGATTCCGGGATGCCCACGGTGTGCAACGTGCGCGTGAAGATCGCATCGCGCAGCGCGTAGCGCTGCGCGAGCCAGGGCACGAGTTTGTCGGCCAGCATCGGCTTCATCTCACGCGGCACGCCGGGCATGCAAGCCACGAACTTACCGTCGGCGCGCAACGCGACGAAGCCCGGTGCCGTGCCGTGCGGGTTCTCGAGCACGATGCAGCCCTTGGGCAAGATCGCTTGGCGCCGGTTGTTCTCCGCGATCGGGCCGGTGCGGCCGAGCGCGGCGAAACGCGCCTCGATCGCGCGCACGGAGGGCTCGTGCAATTCCAGCGTCGTACCGACGGCGGCCGCGACCGCATCTTTCGTCAAGTCGTCGACCGTCGGGCCGAGGCCGCCCGTCGTGATCGCGCCGTCCGCGCGGTCCAGCACGCCGCGCAGCATCCCTTCCAAACGCGCCGCGTTATCGCCGACGGAATGCTTCGCGAACACGTCGACGCCGCAATCCGCCAGCACGCGCGCGACGTGGGTGGAATTAGTGTCGACGAGTTGGCCGAGCAGGAGCTCCGTCCCGATCGTCACGATCTCGACGCTCGCCATCAGCCGAGCCTCGGGCGCGCGGCGGCGCGTTCCGCTTCGAACCAGTCGGGATAGCGCAGTCGCACGTCCACCTCGAAGCCCTCCGCCGCGGCGATCATGGCGGCGCGTCGCGCGCCGGCATCTGCGATGAAACGTCGATTGCGGCGCTTCTGCGTTCCGAGGCACTCCAGAAAGCGAGCGAACTTCGCATCGAGCGCGGCTTGCAGGCCTTCGCGCAGCTTCTTCCCCACGCGAGGCGCGACGCCGCCGGTCGAGATGCCGATGCGAGCCGGGCCGGCGCGGACGACGGCCTGCATCGCGACCGCGCCGAAGCGCGGTTGGTCGATGCAGCACAGCAAGAACCGGTACTCGTCGGCCAGCGTTCCCAGGCGGCGCGAGAGCGCTTCGTCCTGCGGGCACGACACCACGAGGAACGCTTCGCGCAGATCCTCGTCGCGAACGTCCGTTCTCGAAACGCGCAGCACCTCGGCGGCGAGTTCGCGCAGTGCCGCTTCCTTCTCGTCCGCCTCGCGATCGTCGCCGATGACGACGCAACGCCGGCCCGTCAGGTTGAGGCTCACGGGAAAAAACGCCGGCGGTAACGGGTCGTCGATGGTCTGAGCAGGCATGACGCGAGGCTTGGACCCCGGCCGCCGATTTACCGCTGCTCCGCGGGACGCGGTCGCTGCCTGCTCACGCATGGCGGAAGAGCGCCGTGCCCAGGATGCCGTCGAGCACGAACTGCACGGCAAGCGCCGCGAGGATCACGCCGAGCAGCCGCGTGACCACGTGAATTCCCGTGCTGCCGATCGCGCGCAGCAAGAGCGTCGCGCCGCGCATGCAGAGCCACGCGGCTCCCAGCGCCACCGCGTAGGCGGCGAAGAGAATCAATAACTCGATCGCGTTCCCCTTGGAGAGGTTCAGCAAGAGCAGCACCGTCGTGATCGTACCCGGCCCCGCCAGCATCGGCACGGCGAGCGGAAAGACGGCGGGGTTGACGGCCTCGGCCGCGGCGCGTTCTTCTTCGTCGGTGCGCTTGGCGCGCGTCGGGCGCGCGAAGAGCATGTCGATCGCGATCATGAACAGCAGGATCCCGCCGGAAATCCGAAACGCCGGTAACGTGATGCCGAGCGAGCGCAAGAGCACGGGCCCCACGAGCGCCATGAAGAGCATGATGCCCGCGGCCACCGCGACCGCGGTGTCGATGATGCGCAGCCGCTTGCCGGAGGGGACGTGGGCCGTCGACCCGAGCGTGAGCGGAATCATGCCGATGGGATCGATGATCGTGAAGGCCGTCGCAAACGCAGTGGCGGCGAAGCGCCAGTCGATATCCGCGGGGGTCATGGCGCTAGTAGTCGACCGGGCGCAGGTAGAACTCGTTGATCGCGGTGTTGGAGAGCATGGCGGTCGTCGGCAGATGCCGCTTCCAATGCGTGCCTTCCACGCGCCGGCGCACGAGGCGCACGTCATCTTCCGCGAAGCCGCGCGCGACGATCCGCGCGTCGCCGTATCCCGCGAGCATCAGCGCGAGGATGCGGTCGGCCTGCAGATACGTGATGCCGAGGTCCGTCTCGTCGGTTTGGTTGGCCTCGAGATCGGCGCTGGGCGGCTTGCCGACCACGCGCTCCGGCACGCCGAGATGGCGCGCGAGCGCCCAGACTTGGGTCTTGAAGAGATCGCCGATCGGGTTCACCGGCGGCGAGTCGTCGGCGTGCCAGGTGAAATAGCCCATCAGCCGTTCGGTCTTGTTCCCGGTTCCGATCGGCAAGGCTTCGAGTTTCGCCGACTGATCGAAGAGCACGAGCATGCGCGTGCGCGCCATGACGTTCCCGCGCCGACGCGCGTCGGCCTCGGGCTCGTGCTGCAGGTACCCGTCGACGGCCGCGCTGATGTCGATCGTGCGCGCCCGGCAGCCGAGCGCGTCGATCACCGACTGCGCGTCCTCCAAGCTATCCGGGCTCGACGTGCGGTAGGGCATGCGCACGGCCGTCACGTTCGCGGCGCCGAGCGCGCGCACGGCTAGGAACGCAACGACGGCCGAATCGACCCCGCCGGAGAGGCCGATCACGGCGCGCCCGATCTTGCGGCGTTCCAATAACTCGTCGCGCAGAAAGGCCTGCAGCCAGGTCGCCGCGAGTTCCGCATCGATCGCGAGCGACGGCGCGCCGGGCGGTGCCGCGGCGATCACCGGGACGCTCACGGCGCGTCCTCCGCGAGCGCGAAGTTCCGCCGCACGGCGTGGGGCAGCAGTTCGTCGTCGAAGAGCAGATCCGGTAGAACGGCATTGAGATCGCCGAGCAACGGCAGGCTCGCGCGCGCGATCTCGATGTCCCCGCTCTCGAGCGTTACGGAGATCACGTGCGCCCCGAGCGCCGGAGCCGTCACGAGCGTCTCTCCGAACGGATCGATGACCGACGACGATCCGGTCATGCCCTTGCCGCCCTCGAAGCCGGCGAGGCCGGCGTAAATCACGAACACGCCGTGTTCGACGGCATACGAGCGCAGCACGTTGCGCCAATGCAGCACGCTCTCGAGCTCGCCGCCCGCTGCCAGACCGCGGCCCGGCGACGCGCTCGGCACGATCAGGAAGCGCGCGCCCTTGATCGCGGCGATCGTCGGCATCAAGGCGTGCCACGCGTCTTCGCAGATCAAGAGCGCCATGCGTCCGAAACGCGTATCGAAGGCTTGCAGCCGCCGCCCACGCGAGAGAAAACGCTCCTCGTCGAAGACGCCGTACGTCGGTAAGAACATCTTGCGGTGCACGTGCACGATGCGATGTTCGAACGCGCCGACGTGCAAGTAGAGCGCGGAATTATAGTACGTGCCGCCGCTGTTCTCGTAAAAGCCCAGCACCAGATCGACGTCGTGAACGCGGCCGGCGCTCGCGCGGCGCCAGAGCGCGGCGAGCCGTTCCGCCAACGCCGGCGCTTCGAACGCCCGCTCGTAGACCGCGCCTTCGAGAAAATAGCCCGTCAGCGAGGCTTCGGGCGCGACGATGAGGTCGTAGGGCACCTCTTCGGCCGCTAGTTGCGCGTAGATCGCCTCGAGTTCGGCCAGGTTCGCGGCGACGTCGCCCTTGCGCGGCTTGAACTGGACGACGCCCAGTTTCAAGCGTTCACGACCATCTTGGCACGGGCGCTCAACTGGTCGACGATGTCCTCGGCCGGGTAGGTCAGGATCTCCGCCAACGTCGGATGCAAGTGCGGGATCTTGATGAAATCGTGGACGTTGCCGCGATAGTACATCGCCACGATCACTTCGTGGATCAAATCCGAGGCCTCGGGCCCCACGATTGCGGCGCCCAGAATCCGTCCGTCCTCGGGTGAGGCCAGCATCTTGACGAAGCCCTTGGTCTTGTTGATCGCGACGGCCTTCCCGTGGTCGCTGAAAAGGTACGAGCCCGCGAGGTACGGCGTGCCGGCCGCGGTCAGCTCTTTCTCCGTCGCACCGGCGACGGCGACTTGCGGGTCCGTGAAGATCGTGTGCGTCTTCTGCAGCGAGTAATCGGCGAGTTCGCTCGTGCCTCGAACGGCGTTGCGCGCCGCGATCTCGCCTTGGTAGATCGCCACGTGCACGAGCGGGAAGGCACCGGTCACGTCGCCGACCGCGAAAATGTGGGGCACGCAGGTCCGGAGGTCCGGCCCGACCCGAATGCCGCTGATCGGATGACATTCGACGCCCGCGCGGTCGAGGTCCAGCCCCGCGAAGTTCGGCACGCGCCCGAGCGCGTAGAAGATCTCGTCGGCCGCGACGCTCTGGCGCTCCCCGTCCCGCACGTAGTGCACGACCTTCTTCCCCTCCACGACCTCCACGTGCGAGAGCACCGCGCCGGAGCGGACGTCGATGCCCTCCTCGCGGAAATAGAAGGTGAGCGAATCGCCGACGTCCTTGTCCTCGGTCGAGAGCAGGTGCTTGGCCCGGATCAGAAACGTGACCCGCACGCCCATCCGCGCGAGAAACTGCCCGAGTTCGGACCCGACGTAGCCCCCACCCAGGACCACGACCGACTTCGGCAGCGACTCGCGGTCCAGGACCACGTCGCTATCGATGTAGCCGGCCTCCGCGAGGCCCGGCACGACCGGCGGCGCCACGACGCTGCCCGTCGCGATCAGGAAGCTCCGCGCTTCGAGCACGGTGTCGCCGCCCACCCGCAGCTTGTGGGGCGACTCGAAGACCGCGTCGCCTTCGAAGAGCGGAAACGACTTGAGGCCCTCGATGCGGTAGTCGGCGAAGCCGGCGATCAGCTCGCGCTTGCGCGCGAAGATGTGCCCGAGATCGATCTTGGGGTCGGTGGCGGCGATTCCGAGCGCCGCGCTCTCGCGGAACTCCTGGGCGAGGTCGCTCGACGCCAAGAGCGTTTTGGACGGCATGCAGCCGCGCAGGATGCACAGGCCGCCAAGCGGTCCGCGGTCGACGAGCGCGACCGTCGCGCCCAGGTCGCGCGCGGTTCGCGCGGCCGCGTAGCCGCCGCTTCCGGCACCGATCACGACCAAATCGTATCGCAAGCTCATCACACCAGTCGAAAACCCGGCACGGCCGTGACGGATTCGGGGGGTTCCCTGGGACGGTACCCGAAGATGGGCCTCCGCATGTCCGCTCAGGCCACGTTTTCGGGTGGCGGCGCACGCGGCCGTTTTCGAGCCTTCGAAACCGTCGCCGCTTGCGGTCCGCTGGCCATTTTCCTCGTCGCGCTCGGCGGCGCCACGGTCGGCTTCTTCTTGTGGTACACCGCGCTCACGCATTTCGGTGCGAGCGCCTTGGCCGACGGTGCGGGCCTCGCGGTCGCGATCCCGGCGGGGCTGCTGCTGACCTTCGCCGCCTGGTACCTGTACGGCGGGTATTTTTCGAGGCGCTCGGGCATCGGGGTCGTTACGGCGATGCGCTGGGACGCCCTTTCCTGGGCGCTGCTCTCGGCCTACGCACTGGGCCTCGTCATTCCGGCGGGCTGGGCGACGCCCTCGCACGCCGCCGCGCTGGCCGCGGCGCTCTTCGCGCTGACCAAGATCCTGGTCGCCGCGCGCTTCGTCCACACGGTGCGCGACGTGCTGATCACGTTCGTCGTCACGCGGATCTCGATCATCGTCATCGCGGAACTGGCCTCGATCGTCATCGCGCAGCGCCCGGGCACCCACGTCGCGGAGTCGGCCAATCCCCTGCTCGCGGTCTGGGGGCGCTGGGACGCCGTCCACTACCTGGACATCTCGCAGCGCGGCTACTACGGCACGGACATGGCATTCTTTCCGCTCTACCCGGCGCTCATCCACCTCGTCGGCATCTTCGTGGGCAGCGATCTGATCGCCGGGCTCATCATCTCCAACGTCGCGCTGTTCTTCGGGCTGCTGTTTTTCTACAAGCTCGTTGAGCATCAGTACACGCGGGCCGTCGCTCATCGCGCCATCTTCTACGTCTCGATCTTCCCGACGGCGGTCTTTTTCTCGGCGGTCTACACGGAGTCGCTGTTCTTCGCCTTGACCGTCGCCTCGTTCTATTACATCCGCGAGCACAAATGGGTGACCGCGGGCATCATCGGCGCGTTCGCCGCGATGACGCGCTCGGAAGGCGTGCTGCTCTTCGTGCCGTTCGCGATCGAGGTGGCGCTCGCGGCGCAGGCGGCCGGCTTCACGCACTTCTTCGGGCATCGGCGGCGCGTGGCGCGCATCGTAGCCGGCGCGCTCGCGATCCCCGCGGGATTGGCCGCGTACATGGCCTGGCTATGGGTCCTGCGCGGCGATCCCCTCTACTTTTCCCACGTGCAGGCGCACTGGAACCGCAAGCTCGCGCCGCCGTGGGTCAGCTTCACGCACGCGTTTACGGTCATCTCCAAGGGCCTGCGCACGCACTCCACGCTCACGGTCGCGAACCAGTCGATCGAACTCGCCTTCACCGTCCTGATGATCGCCGTCTTGGTCGCGGCCTGCTGGCGCCTGCGCCCCTCGTACACCGCCTACATGGCGCTCTCGATTATCGTGCCGATGTCCACGTCGAGCCTGATGAGCATGCCGCGCTTCGCGCTCGTGCTCTTCCCGATGTTCACGCTATTGGCAGTGTGGGGCGGTCGTTCGTGGGTCAACAGCGCGATCGTCGCATTCTCGTTGCCGCTGCTCGGACTGTTCACCGTGCTCTTCGCGGACTGGTATTGGGTCGCTTGACCGACGTTCCATTGGTGCGGCGCATCACCCAACGCCGCGGCGTCCGGCAGTTCGTCAAATTCGGGATCGTGGGCGCGTCGGGCTTCATCGTGAACCTCGCCGTCTTCACCCTACTCCAACGGCTGGTCCCGGGCCACACGACCACCGCCGCCTATAATTTCATCTATTCGGTCGCGTTCCTGAGCGGCGGCGTCTCGAACTATTTCCTCAACCGCATCTGGACGTTCCGCTCGAGCGCGCACGCGGGGCGCGAGGGCGCGCAATTCCTCTCCGTCTCGCTCATGGCACTCTGCGTCGGCTTGTTCGTCTCGTGGCTGCTGCAGCCGTATCTGGGCCACGGGCACCGGCTCTGGTTCGTGTCGACGGTGGCGGCCATCTTCGTCAACTTCTTCATCAACAAGTATTGGACGTTTCGCGTTCAGTAGCGGCGCGCGGCTGGGCCCTCGGGCTCGGAATCGCGGTGCTGCTCGGCTTCGTGCTGCGCCTCAAGGGCATCCACGATCCGATCCTCGACCATCCGGGCTGGCGGCAGGGCGACACCGCGGCGATCGCGCGCAACTTCGCGACCCTGGACTTCAACCCGTTTCACCCGCAGACCGATTACGACGGGCCGCCTCCCAACTACGTCGAGTTGGAGTTGCAGATCGTGCCCTGGCTCGCGGCGCTGCTCTACAGGATCTTCGGCATCCACGAGATCTTCGGGCGGCTGATCTCGATCGCGTTCAGCCTGGGAACGGTCGCGGTCGCCGGCTACTTCGCGCGCTGGATGTTCGCGAGCCGATCCGCGGGCATCGCCGCAGCGCTCGCGTTCGCCGTCTATCCGGGGAGCGTCTATTACGGGCGCACGTTCACGCCCGACACGACGATGACGTTCTTCCTGACCGCCGCCGTGTTTGCGAGCGCGCGCTGGATCGTCGACGACGAAGCGCGCCTGGGACGGAGATTCTGGCTAGCCGCGGCGCTGACGGCGCTCGCGCTGCTGGCGAAGCCGGTCGCGATCGTGGGGCTCGTGCCGATCGCCGCATGCCTGGTCGAGAAGCGCGGGCTCGCGGCGACATTGCGCGCGCCGCTCACGTACGCGTTCTTCGCGCTCGCACTGCTGCCGTACGCCGCGTACGACGCGTACGTGCGCGCGATCGCGGAGTGGCATTGGGCGAGCGGCATCACGCGCCTCCACGTGCTGCCCTCGCTCGCCGAGTCGCTAACGTCGTTTGCGGCGCTGCGGCACAAGCTCGACCTCTTCGGCGACGCGCTGCGAATGCTGCGCACGACGATGCTCGGACCGCTCGGCGCGCTGGCCTTCGTTGCCTCGTGCGCGGCGACGGCCGTCTGGCGCGTGCCCGTGCAATCGCGCGCGCTACTCTGGGCCTGGTTCGCGGCCGCGCTCGCCTACGCGTACGTCGTGGTAACCGTCGAGCGCGTCGATTATTATCTGTATCCGTTCCTGCCGCTCGCGGCCGTCTGGACCGGCGGTCTCGTCGAGGGCGTGCGCCGCACGCTCGCCCCCGGCTCGCGCACCGCCGCGGCGGGCGCCGGCGTCGCGCTCGCCCTCGTCGCGACCTATCTCGGGCGGGAAGCGGTCAGGCCATACTACGCGTACAGCAAAGCCGTCTATCGCCAGGCCAAGGCGCTCGACGCCACGCTCGCGCCGGGGGCGCTGGTCGTGATGGGACATTACGATCCTTCGGTGCTGTACTACATCGACCGTAAGGGCTGGGAAGAGGATCCGTACCTCTGGACGCCGTTCGACGAGGAGAGCGCGATCCGTAAAGGCGCGCGCTACTTCATCGCGATCGAGCCCAAACGTCTCAAGCGCAACGTCGAACTGCACGCTTGGCTCGAACGCTTTCCGCTCGATAATCCCGACGCGCGCTGGCCCGTCTACCAGACCGATCCCGCCAAGATTCTGCCGGGCGCGGAGGAGCGCTGGAAGGCCTTCCGGCGCGCCGAGAAGGCCGGCCACGGGGCCGCCTTCGGCGGCTGACGGGTCCGCGCCGTCGCCTCAGTCTTTCGGTAAATTTCGATTTTTGATACACTAACGGTGGAAATGACCGTTAAGTCGACATATTTCGATCCTAGGTTGCTCGCGCCATCGGAGATTTGCCGCGCCGTCGGCGCCCGGGTTCAGGCGCTGCGGCAGGGTCGCTCCTTGCGACAGGCCGATCTGGCCCGAGCCGCCGGCGTCACGCTCGCGACCGTCGGGCGGCTGGAACGGACCGGGCGCGTGGGGTTCGAGGTGATCGTGCGCGTCGCCGTCGCCCTCGGCGCCGAAGCCGAGCTCGCGCAGCTCTTCGCCCCGCCCGCCGTCCGGCCGATCGATGAGATCGTCGCGCAAGATCGCCCGAAACGACGCGTGCGGCGGCGCTCGTGAGGCTGCCCTCCGGCGCGCCTCTTAGCGTCGCACTCGCGCTGCTGCCGAGAGAGGCCATCGCGGCGGGCCGCCTGGCACTCGACCGCGCCGGCGCCGTCTTCGAGTACGATCCCGCTTTCGTGCTTTCGGGCCGGCGCCTCAATCCGTTGGATCCGCCGCGCGCGGGCCCGATCGCCGCGCGCGAACCTCGGGTCTTCGACGGATTGCACGGGGTCTTCGCGGATAGTTTACCCGACGCGTGGGGCACGGAACTCCTTCGTCGCCGTTGCGCGCGCGCCGGAATCCGTTACGATTCGCTGACGGTGCTCGACCGGCTGGCGGTCGTCGGCAAACGGGGCATGGGCGCGCTCGTGTACCAGCCCGCGATCGCCGACGACGGCGACGACCGCATCGAACTCGATCGGCTCGCGGAAGGCGCGGAAGCCATCCTCGAGGGACGCGACACCGACGTGCTGCCCGAACTCGAACGGCTCGGCGGCTCGTCCGGCGGAGCGCGCCCGAAGGTCCTCGTCGCCATCGATTCGAGGGGCCACACGATCTCCGGAACGGGCGATATCCCGCGCGGGTACGACGCATGGCTCGTGAAATTTCGCGCGTCCCACGATCGTCCCGACGCGGCAGCGCTCGAAGCGACCTACGCCGCGCTGGCCCGCGAAGCCGGCATCGACGTGCCCGATCACCGCGTGATCGCCTCTGCGGCCCGCGCACCCGGATACTTCGCCAGCAAACGATTCGACCGGGGGCCGAACGGCGAGCGGCGGCACGTCGTCTCCGCGGCGGGCGCCCTCGATCTCGACTGGACCGTCCCGCAGATCGATTACCACGGGTTGCTGCAACTCGTGCGGCGCGTGACGCGCGATCAAACGGCGGTCGAGGAAATGTTTCGCCGCATGCTCTTCAACGTCGCGGCGCACAACCGCGACGATCACGCCAAGCAACACAGCTTCATCCTCGCGGCCGATGGAAGGTGGCAGCTCGCGCCCGCGTACGACTTGACGTTCTCGAACGGTCCCGGCGGCGAGCATTACCTGGCCGTCTCCGGCGAAGCGCGAGATATCGGTTCGGGTGCCGTCGCGTCGCTGGCTGCCGAACACGGCATGAAACCACGCCGCTTGCGGGCGGCCGCCGGTGACGTCCTCGCGGCGCTCGCGCGCTTCGCGGCGGTCGCGCGCGACTACGGCGTCTCGACGCGAACGAGGGTCGAAACGGAAGCCGCGATCCGGGTCACGGCCGGGCGCCTCATTTCGCTCGGCAAGCACGGATGAAGCAGCACGCGTCCCCGAACGGCTCGGGTGGACGCTCCCATCCGACCGTGGAAGCGACTTCGGGCCGTCAGGGTAAGGGCAGCAGCGACGCGGCCGGGGCGAGCGGCGCCTGGTCCGAGCGCTCCGGCGAACCCGCTTCCACGAGCTGCCGGTAATTATCGAGGCGCGCGGTCAGGCGTCCGATCTCGGCATGCAAATCCTCGGACTGCCGGATCGCCTTGGTGAGTTCGGCCGAATCGTAGGTGTAATCGAAACGCTGCAAGGTCGCGACGATCGCGCTGCTCTCCTTCTTCAACTGCGCGTACGAGCGCCGTAGCGAGAGTCCCGTCTCTTTGTACGTCGGATAGTTGGAGAGCGCGATCTCGCGCTTGACGCGGGCCTGTTCGATCTCCGTGCGTAATTCCGCTAACCGGACGCTGTCGGGTTCGAACTTCGCGGCGATCGCGAGCGAGGCCAGCGCGTCGTCGAATTTGGAGAGCGTGTATTGCTGCGCGGCGATCCGCAGCTGCACGGCGGCGAGGCCCTCGCGCGCGTGTTCGTCGTTCGGGGCGACCTGGAGCGCGAGCCGGTACGCCGTCGCGGCATCGGTGAAGTTCTGGTTCTCGAGGGCCATGTCGCCTTGGTGGTTGCGCGTGTCGACGATGAAGCGCGCGACGTCGCCCCCGCACGCGGGCAGTCCCAGCGCCAAGAGCGCCGCACACACGAGCGTTCGAACGAGGCGGTTCATCGCGATCCTTTCTGCATCGTCAGCGCGGGATGTTGATCAGGTGCGCCGCGCCGCCGATCACGAACGCCGCGGGCACCAGCAGCAATTGCGAGAGCACCGTACCGATCACGGCGGTCAATCCAAGGTAGAAGACCATCGTCTTGACGTCGTGCAGGGTCTTCTCACCCTTGGCGGCCTGATCGACGATATACGCCGACGTCGGATCGACGACCAGCGCGAAGGCGATCGTCGCCACGCCGTTGACCAGCCCCGAGGCCGAAAGCGCCGTCCGCGCCACGTCGGGCCGGATCACGCTCGCAAGGTACGCCGCCACCACGCCGACGGCGTAGATGCCGGTCACGAGGATGTTGCCGAGCAGCAGCTTCGCCGGCACGTCCCGTAACGAGAAGCGCCGGAACAGATCGAGCGGCGGAAGACGCAAGGTGCGCAGGATCGCGAGCACGACCCGAACGTCGGCGAGCCGCCCGATCGCGCGCGGCATCGAGCCGCGGCGCTCGAAGGCTCCCACGCCGCGCGCGAACGCGTACGCGAACGTCGGCAACAGGAGCGCGCCGACCAAAGAGCCCAGCGACGCCGCGCCGATGATCGCGCGCATCTGCATCTCGTACTGGCCGACCTCGCCGTCGTGTAGCCCGGGCACGCGCACGAGCTTGCCGGCCGCATCGGAGATCGAGCCCAGCATCGGCGCGTAGAACATGTTCGCGAAGCGGCTCGCCGTCACCACGATATTGAAAAGGGAAATGGACGTGCCGACGCGGCCGGTCGTCACGCCGGCCAAGCGCGCCGCGTACGCGCCGATCTGCAGCGCGTTCAAGAACACGTTGAGCACGATCGCAACGACGAGCTGGTACGACCAGAAGGGACCCAGGTGGGCGGCCACCGGTCACTGGGCCGGTGCGTGCGCGCTCATGCGGCGTTGCGTTGTGAGCGGAGCACCGCATCTTCGACCGGACCGAGCACGCACAGTCCGAGCCGGTCGGGCGCGAAACAATCGCGCGCGAGGGCGCTGACCGTGTCGTAATCGACCGCGTCGACGGCGGCTTCGATCTCCTCGATCGTCATCTGACGGCCAAGGTTGAACTCGTTGCGGCCGAGCCGAATCATGCGGCTCGAACTCGCTTCGAGCGAGAGCGTCAGGCTGCCCTTGATGTGCTCTTTCGCGAGATTCAACTCCGTCTCGGTGGGCCCCGTCTCGGCGATGTTCGCGAGCTCTTCGACGATCACGTCGAGACATTCCTGAACGCTATCCGGCGACGTTCCCGCCGAAACGCCGAAGAGCCCCGCGCCGCGGTACCCCTGCTGGAACGAGTACACGCTGTAGGCGAGACCGCGTTTTTCGCGCACTTCCTGGAAGAGGCGGCTCGACATGCCGCCGCCCACGATCGTATCGAGCACCGAGAGCGCGAAGCGGCGCTCGTCGCACACCGAGAGCCCCTGCGTGCCGAGCACGACGTACGCTTGTTCCGTGTCCTTCGTCTTCACGAGCGTGGCCGGCGTCAGGCGCGGCTGCTCGGGCACGGGCGGCTTCGCCCAGCCCGCATAACCTTCGAAGGCCTGCTCGATGAGAGCAACGATCGCATCGTGATCCACGTTGCCGGCGGCGGCGAACACGACGGTGTTCGGCGCGTACCGCGCCTTCAGGTGGCCGTGCAAGTCGTCGCTGGTGAGCGCGGAGACCGTTTCCGCATACCCGATCGTCGGTTCGCCGAGGTTGGAGCCGCTCCACATCGTGCGGATGAACAAGTCGTGAATCATCTCGTCGGGTGAATCGTCGTACATCCGGATCTCTTCGAGTACGACCTTCTGCTCTTTGGCGAGTTCCGCCGGCGCGAACGTCGAGTGCAAGAACATATCCGCCAGAACGTCGATCGCGAGCGGAACGTGATGGTCGATCACCTTCGCGTAATAACAGGTCGCCTCTTTATCCGTGAAGGCGTTGAGGTTGCCGCCCACCGCGTCCATCGTCTCGGCGATCTCGCGCGCCGTGCGCCGCTCGGTGCCCTTGAAGAGCATGTGCTCGACCAGGTGCGAGATGCCGCGTTGCGCGTGGCTCTCCGCGGCGCTGCCGACGTCGGCCCAGATGCCGAGCGAGGCGGAACGGACGTACGGCATCGCCTCGGTGATGACGCGAACGCCGTTCGCGAGCGTGGACTTCCGGTACAATAAGCGCTCCAAAGCGGTGATCGGGGATTGCGGTCCCCGCGGACGAGAAAGACCCACATCGTTTGCGCCACCGGGCCTCCGGCCCCTTCGGCGCCCGCCGCGCGACTACAGCGTGCGCCGCCAGGCGGCATCCCAGAACACGCCGGTTCCGCGGCGCAGGCGGGCGGCGAACGTCCCCGCCTCCGCCCGGCGCACCGTCGCGGAGTATACGATGCGCGCGGTCGGCTGGAGGTAGTCGCCGCTCTGCACCTCCGCGCGGCTCACTTTGAGCGGCGTCACCGCCCACACGTCGACCTCCTCGACGCCCGACGCCGCGAAGCTGCGAGCGATCAGCGCGACGACCTCGTCGGTGAAGGCGGCCGGCGAGAGGCGCTCGTGGAATTTCACCCCGGACACCAGGAGCCCCGCGATTTCGTGGGAGCCGACGCCGTCGATACGGACCTTGAGCAATTGCGCGGGCCAGGTGACGGCCAGCAGCGCCCGTGCGAGCGCCGTCGCATCGGCCTTCCGATTGCCAGCGGCCCGCGCGCGCGCGTTGAGTTCGAGCACCGAGGCCGCGCTACCGTCGCCCGGTGCGGCGAGCGCGGGCGCGCCCGCCGCCAGCAGGGCGAGCGCGAAGGCCAGCAAGCGCGCCATCAGTAGCTTTGCGCGAAGTAGGCCCGCACCGTCGCGGGCTCGCCGCAGGCGACGCACGTCGTATCGCCGGGCTCGAGCGCCCGGGTGTTGCGGGTCGTGGCGCTGGTCTGGGCCTTGACGATCGCCTCGCATTCCGCCCGGCCGCACCAGGCGATGTCCAGCATGCCGGCGCGCTCGCGAGCGAGCTCGAAGAACGTCGCGGAATCTTCCACGCGTAACGTGTGGGCGTTCAAGAACGCGCCGGCCTGGGCGAACAGGTTTGCCTGGATCTCGTCGAGGAGCGCCGGGATCCGCGCCGCCACGCCGGCCAGGGGTACGGTCAGCTTGCCGCCCTCCTCGCCTTTCTCCTTATCGCGCCGGACCAGGGTCGCGACGCCGGCCTCGAGATCCTTGGCCCCGAGTTCGATGCGCAGCGGCACACCGCGCATCTCCCAGTCCGCGAACTTGTTGCCGGGCCGCAGGTCGCGCTCGTCGAGCTTGACCCGAAAACCGGCGGCTTTGAGGGTCGCGAAGAGTTCGCGAGCCGCCGCCACGACGTCGCCGCTCCCGGCCCGCACGATGGGCACGATCACGGCTTCGAGCGGCGCCATCTTGGGCGGCAGGCGCAGGCCGCGGTCGTCCCCGTGAACCATGATCAGGGCGCCCAGCATCCGCCACGACATGCCCCACGAGGTCGTCCAGGCGTGCTGAACGGTCTGGTCTTCGGCCGCGAACGTGATGTCGTAGGCCTTCGAAAAGTTCTGCCCCAACTCGTGCGAGGTGGCGGCCTGCAGGGCCCGTCCGTCGGGCATCAGCGCCTCGATCGAGAACGTGTGATCGGCTCCCGCGAAGCGCTCGCTGGCCGATTTCTCGCCCTTGTAGACGGGCACGGCCGCGACGTCCTCGGCGACCTCGCGATAGACCTCCAGCATGCGCGCCACTTCCTCGGCGGCCTCGGCCTGGGTCGCGTGGGCGGTGTGGCCTTCCTGCCAGAGGAACTCGAGGGTCCGTAGGAAGGGCCGCGTGCGCTTCTCCCACCGCATGACGTTGGCCCACTGGTTGATCAAGATCGGCAGGTCGCGGTACGACTGGATCCACTCCGCGTACATCACCCCGATGACGACCTCGGAGGTGGGCCGGATCGCCAAGCGCTCGGCGAGCTTCTCATTTCCCCCGTGCGTGACCCACGCGACCTCGGGCGCGAAACCTTCGACGTGCTCGGCCTCGCGGGTCAGCAGACTCTCGGGGATCAGCAACGGAAAGTAGGCGTTCTCGTGACCCGTGGCCTTGAAGCGCGCATCGAGGGCCGACTGCAGCCGCTCCCAGAGCCCGTAGCCGTAGGGTCGCAACACGACGCACCCGCGCACCGGCGCCAGCGACACCAGCTCCGCCTTGTAACAGACGGCTTGGTACCACTCGGAGAGATCCGCGGCCTTGGGCGGAATCGCTTTGACGAGCGGCGTTTTCTCGACTGAATCGGACATCACGACCGGCAACACTTCGCAGCCCGGCTATGCAGTCCTCGACGGCGGCGACCGCGAACCGTGCGCTTCGTGCCGAAACTCACGAGAATCTACACGCGCACCGGAGACGACGGAACGACCGGCCTCGTCGGCGGTCAGCGCGTCAAGAAGAACGCGCTGCGCATCGAAACCTACGGGACCGTCGACGAACTCTCCAGCGTCCTCGGCCTCGCCCGCACGGCGCTGGCCGACGTGATCGCCGCGGACGGTCCGGGCGCGGAACGCGCGACCGAACTCGATGCGTGGCTCGCCTGGACGCAGGACGCGCTTTTCAACCTCGGCAGCGATCTGGCCACCTTGCCGGCGGACCGCTGGGAGGGCATGCCGCTGATCGCACCGGCCGACGCCGAAGCCCTCGAACGGGCCATCGACCGCTGCCAAGAGGATCTCCAGCCGCTCGCCAATTTCGTTCTGCCGGGCGGTTCGTATCCCGGCGCGTTCTTACATCAGGCGCGCACGCTCGCGCGTCGCGTCGAACGGCTGCTGGTGACGCTCTCCGGTAACGAGCCGATCTCCGAGGACGTGATGCGTTACGTCAACCGCCTCTCCGACGCGCTATTCGTTTGGTCGCGTTGGATCAACGTGGGCCTTGGCCAACCGGAGCATCTGTGGAATCCCAAGACGGCCCCACCGTCATAGGTTCCGTCCGGCGCCGCGGCTAACGCCCGCCCCAATGCAAAAAGCGAACGCCTCATCGACGTTCGTCGCGAAGATATTTGCGACGTCGTCGATCGACGCCATGCGCGACGAGAAGAAACCCTCGGGCCTGCGGCGCGCGCTGCGCGCCCGCGACCTGATCGCGGTGGGCCTGGGCACGATGATCGGCGGCGGCATCTTCACGACGATCGGCCCCGGCGTCAAACTCGCGGGGCCGGCCATCGTGCTGGCCTTCGTGTTAGCGGGCCTCGCCTCGTTCTTCGCGGCGCTCTGCTATGCCGAACTGGGCGCGATGGTTCCCGTGGCGGGCAGCGCGTACACGTACGCCTACGCGACGCTGGGCCAACTGGTCGCGTGGCTGATCGGGTTCAGCCTGCTCTTCGAATACGGCATCAGCGCGGCGCCGGTCGCGCAGCAGTTCTCGGCGTCGTTCCAGAGCGTGTTGCACATGATCGGGTTCGATTTGCCGGCCTGGATGCAAACCTCGCACTTCGTCGCGCACGGCGCGTGGTGGCAGTTCTGGCAATGGGACTTCCTGCACTCGCAGTACGACATCGTCGGTGCCGCCTTCGTGCTGTTGCTCTCGGCGTTGCTCTCGGTCGGCATTCGCGAGACCGCGACCACCAATAACGTGTTCGTCGTGCTGAAGATCCTAGCGCTGATCGTGTTCGTGATCGCCGGCATCCCGCTGTTCCACTGGAAGAACCTCGTACCGTTCGCGCCCCTGGGCTTCGGCTCGCTGACGCCGTTCTCGGGTGGAAACGGCAGCGGCATCATCCCGGCAGCGGCGCTGGTCTTCTTCAGCTACATCGGTTTCGACACCGCGACCACGACGGCCGAGGAATGCCGGCGCCCGCAGCGCGACGTGCCCGTCGGGGTGATCGGCGCGCTCTTGATCGGCACGGTGATCTACTGCGTCACCGCGATCGTGCTCGTCGGCGTGGTGCCGTGGCAGCACGTCGACGAGAACCGAGCCCTCGCGGCGGCCGTGGCGCCGCTGCACAATCCGTTCGTGGATTGGGCCATCACGATCGGCGTCCTCGCCGGCACGACGAGCGTCGCGCTCTCGTCGTTGCTCGGCCAGTCGCGCATCTTCTTCGTGATGGCCCGGGACCGCATGCTGCCGCCGTTCGTCGCGCGCATCGACCCACGCTTTCAGACGCCCGTGCTGATGACGATGATCACGGGCGTCGCGATTGCGATCCTCACGCTGATCGTGCCGCTCGACATCCTGCTCGATCTCGTCAACATCGGCACGCTCTTCGCATTCACGATCGTCTGCGCGGGCGTGATCTATCTGCGCCGCAAGCGACCCGATTTGCCGCGCCCGTTCCGGGTTCCCTTCGTACCGCTGTTCCCGATCCTGGGGATCCTGTTCTCCGGGTTCCTGGCGATTTGCGGCCTCTCGGCGCTCACGTGGCGGAACTTCTTGATCTCGCTCTGCATCGGGCTCATTATCTATTTCTCCTACGGCTTCCGGAAGTCGCGCCCCGAGCGCAACGCCAGCGGTTCGCCGATCGGCTGACGCGTGAGCGGCGAAGGCTCGCACCGTTCGCGCCTGCGGATCGGTCCCTCCGATCCGGCACTCGAGATCCTCTCGATCGTCATCGCCATCGTCCTCGCCACGGCGGTGGGCGGCGTGGTCGAGTGCAATCGCGCGGCCGCCCGGACCCACGAGGCCCTCTCGCAAGCGTGCCAGGAAATCGCACACGACGGCGCACGCCTCGCGGCCGTGCATCCGCTGCACGAGCGCGTCCGGGATGCCTTCGTGCGCGCCGTCGCGACCGCGCGCGGCGAACGACTGGACTACGACCGTTTCACGCGCACGTTCGAAACCGCCGCACCGCGAGGCTTTCAGCCGTTCACCGGGACGGCCACGGCCTGGGAGCTCGCGCGTTCCTCCGACGCGCTTGCCGACGTTCCATATGCGTTGCATGCGTCGCTCGTGACCCGACCGACGCGCATCCGAACTTCTATTTCGTGGCGGCAGCGGCGAACCTCACCCTCGGCGACGTTACCTACGCCGAGCAGCGACTTGGAGAAGACGACGCGGCGGCACTCCGAGCGCTTCGGTCGGGCCGGGGACTGCTGAGGGCAGCACCGTTCGCAGGGCGCGGGGGCGCCGTTAGCGCACTTTTGGCCATGACGTTCGAGGAGTTTCTTCCCGAGTATCTGGCGGCGCATTCGGATCCCCGCACACGGCTGGTCCATACGGCCGGAACGACCGCGGGCGTGGCCGTCGCCGCGTACGCCCTGGCGAAGCGCAAGCCGGCGCTTCTCCTCGCGGCGCTGGCGACCGGCTATATCCCCGCGTGGCTCTCGCACTGGATCATCGAAGGCAACCAGCCCAAGACGTTCAAGTACCCGCTGCTCTCCCTGCGCGGCGACTTCGTGATGGCCTACCGCACGCTCAGCGGCAAGGTCACGTAGCGCTTTGGAAGGCCTGTAAGAGATGAAACGCCGACGACCGGCCACCGCGCTCGCCTTCGCGTGCTTCGTCGCAACGGTTGCCGACGCGCGGGCAGCTCAGTCTTTCGCGAACGCAACGGCCGGCGTGTCGATCGTCTTCGCGGGCGTGTCTCCCTCGACTCGCTCGGTCGGCGCTCGATTCACCTCGGGAACGGGATCGCGTTTGCTCGTCATCGCGCTGGACCCCCGGACCGACCCCGCGTGCCACGTTTCCGCAGCCGGGACGTCGTGCACGCTACGCTTCGCATTGGCCGCCGGATCGTACGCGGCGGACGTGGCCGCTTACGACGGTCCAATCGGCCGCAACCGGCGGCCGACGGGAGCGCTCCTAGCCGCCAACCACGACGCGCGCTTCACGACGGCCCAAGCAACGATTCCGATAACGCTGTTCGGCATACCCGCTTCGGGGCTGTTCGTGCCGCAGCCGGGAGGCCGGCTCGGCGGCTCGCAATTCGCCGGATTCACCTTTCCCATTGCGGCGACGTCGCTCCAAAGGCTGAATTTCGTCGCCCTCGATGCCGACGGAAACGCAATCGTCGGTCCGGCCGCGCCGCAGGTCTCGCTCGCGACCACGGATTCCTCCGTAACCGTCACGCACCCGATTGCGGCTACGACGTTCTTCCAAGTGCAGAAGAACGGTCACCCGCCGGCAGGCCACGCGGCGAAGCTGATCGGCGTCGTCACGCCCGCGCCGGCGTCCGGCGCGGCGAAACTGGCGCTCGAGCTCAGGTTGACTTTCACGGACCCGTTCGCGAGCGGCAGAGTGACGATCGAGCCGTACCCGGTTTCGTTGCCGAGAAATCAGCTAATCTCGATTGCCGCGGGTCCCGATGACGCGCTTTGGTTCACCGGTATCGGTGCGTCCAGCATCATCGGACGCGCGGCTCCCGGGCAGGCGTTTCGGGAGTACGCCGTCGCCGCACCCCCGGAAGCGATCGCGCTCGGAGCCGACGGCGCGCTGTGGTTTACCCAGAGCGCGCCCGCCGAAATCGGCCGCATGACGACCCAGGGCGCCGTTAGCGAGTATCCGTTGGCCGCCGGGTCGTCCTCCATCTTTCCGAGCATCGCGCTCGGGTCCGACGGAGCGCTCTGGTTCGTCGATTCTTCGGGGCGGATCGATCGCATCACCACGGGCGGGTCGCTCAGCTCGTTTCCGATCCCGACGGGATCCGCCGAGCCGCTGGGCATAGCGGCGGGTCCGGACGGCGCGCTCTGGTTTACCGAAAACGGGGAAAATAAGATCGGCCGTATCACCACGTATGGCGCGGTGACGGAATTTACGCTGCCCGGCCCGATCTTCTCGCCGAACAGCATCGCGGCCGGTCCCGACGGGGCGCTCTGGTTCACGTGCAACGACCAATTCAACGGCGCCATCGGGCGCATCACGACGAGGGGTGCGGCCACGTACTGGGCGATCGAGAGTTCGAGCTTTCCCGTGGTCTTCGACGCCGCCGATCAAATCGCAGCGGGCCCCGAGGGAAACCTGTGGTTCACGGTCGATACCGGAATGGTGCCCGACTACATCGGCTCGACGTCGACCGAGGGTTCCCAATTGCTCTACCCGATTCCGCAGCAGACGCCCAACGGCGCGCAAGCGGTGGCCCCGAGCGGCATCGCACCGGGACCCGACGGCGCGATGTGGTTCACCGAGACCTTGGGCGGAGGGATCGGCCGGGCGCTCTGAGCCGCGGTCTTACGGTCGCGGAACCCAGTATGCGAAATCTTCGCCGCCGCCGGCATAGTAAGCGAACATTTTCGATAACCAGTCAAGCTCGTCGTCCGCGATGCGAACCGTATTGGTTTCGTAGTTGATGAGTCCGTCGTAGTCCGACGTGAAGACCGCGCGCCGGCCGGCAGCTCCGTCGTTCTTCGAAAAGCAATAATATTCGCCGAAGTACTGTGCGAAGATCACGATGCTCGGCCTCGCGTCCGCATCGCCGAAGCGGCGCAGGACTTCGTGCAACTCTTGCGTGCGCCCGGCGACTTCTTCGGGCGACATGATCCGCACTTCAGATACCGAGTGCGGCTTCGCGGGATCCGAACAGCGGATCGCCGCGCCGCCCGCCGCTCGAAGCAGGCCGGTGAGTCCCGGCGTTACAAGTCCCGGCAGGCCGGCGTCGAGCGTCGCGAGCTCGCCATCACCCGCCCCCTGCGGCGGGGCGGATATCCGCAGCTCCGTGCCACGCGCTATCGCGGCGGCATAGGCTTACGCGAGCGGAAGATTCTCGAACATTTGCCGTCCTCGGTGACGCGAATGCGAGTCGGATCTCGTGGGAACCCGGGCGTGGGCGCTCGCGCGGAACGGCGTACGCGCTCGCCGCCTCCGCTCGGTGCCGCCGAGCTACGGCGCGACGACGTCTTGTTGGGCGCCGGTCTCGTCCGTGCCCGACGTCATGACGTCGATCTGGGCGTGGGCGGTATCGTAGTGGACGCGGGTCTTGAAAGCCCGTGCGATCATCTGCAACGGCACCATCGTGCGGCCGCGAACCGCGAACGGCGCCGCGTGCAACGTGAAATGGTTGCCGTTGAGCGTGGCGTTGCGGTCGCCCACGTGGAGGCGCATCGTGTCGTTGGCCCGGATCAGTTCGATCGTCCCGGTCTTTGCGTCGTAATTCGTATTCGCGCCGAGGGTCTCGGCCACGACGCGCAGCGGAACGTAGGCGCCCTTGGCCGTCGTGACCGGCGGGACGTCGGACACCATGCGCTGGCCGTCGACGCGCAGCGCCGCCGGATGCGAGAGCGACGTCAAGGCCGCGGCGAACGCCGCGATCGCCGCCGTCGCGCCGACGGTCTTCGCACTAGGTAACCGAGGCGAGATCTTTGCCATACGCCGTCTCGTGGATGAAGTCGGGATAGACATCCGCGATGACCTTTTCGATCTCCAAGCGCAGCGCGCCCAGGAGTTCGGCCTCCGGGAAGGTGCCGACCAGCTCGCCCTTCCGAAAGATCGCGCCCTTGCCCTTGCCACCGGCGACGCCGACGTCGGCCATCTTGCTCTCGCCCGGGCCATTGACGACGCAGCCCATGACTGCTACTTTCACGGGCGCCGTGTACTCTTTGGCGATCGCCTCGACCGAGCGCGCCAGTTCGACGACCTCGATCTCGGCCCGGCCGCACGACGGGCAGGCCGTGATATCGAAGCCTTTTTCGCGGATCCCCAGCGCCTTGAGGATACCCCAACAGACCGGCACCTCTTCGATGGGATCGGCCGCGAGCGAACAGCGCAGGGTGTCGCCGATGCCTTCCCAGAGCAGGACGCCCAAGCCGATCGCGGATTTGATGGTGCCTTCGCGGGGCAGACCGGCTTCGGTGACGCCGAGGTGTAGCGCGTAGGGCGTCTTGCGCTCGGCCAGCATCTGATTGGCCAAGCGGTACGCGTAGATCGTGGTCGGGACGTCGTGCGCCTTCAGCGAGATCACGATATCCGTGTGGCCCAGCTCCTCGAGGATATCGACGTGGCGCAGCGCCGAACGAACCATCGCTTCGGGCGTATGCCCGAACTGTTTCTCGAGGTCGGCCGCCAGCGAACCCATGTTGACGCCGATGCGAATCGGCGTGCCCATATCCAGCGCGAGCTTCACGACTTCGCGGGTCTTCTTCGGATCCGTGATGTTGCCGGGGTTGAGGCGCAGCTTGGCCACGCCGGCTTCCAGCGCCGCGAGCGCCATCTTGTGATCGAAGTGAATGTCCGCCACGATCGGCACGGGCGAGCGCGCCACGATCGCCGGCATGCCGGCGGCGTCCGGCGCGTCCTTGACCGTCACGCGCACGACTTCGCAGCCCGCCGCCGCCAGACCGTAGATTTGCTCGAGGGTCTTCTCGACGTCGGCGGTATCCGTCGTGGTCATCGACTGCACGACCACCGGGTGATTGCCGCCGATCCAGACCTTCTTGGCGCCGCTCGACCACTTGGATTTGTTCTCGAGCAGAACCGGCTTCGATTCCCGCCGCAAACGCAGCATCAGTCCACCACTCCCCATGTACGCTGAAATTCTACGCACTTCGCTCGTTGCGGCAACGAAAAATCGCTGTCGATTCGTGTCACTCTGCCTGTAGAGCGGCGCACCTAGAATACTCCCTTACCGGAAACGATGTTCGCGATGTCGTGGTAGGCGACCGCGATCATGAGGACCATGAGCACGGCGAAGCCGGTGACGTGCACCAGCGCTTCCTTTTCGGCTTCGACCGGTCGTCCGCGCAGCATCTCGGCGAGGATGAAGACGGCGCGGCCGCCGTCGAGCGCCGGGAACGGCAGCAGATTCAACAGGCCGAGGGCGATCGAGATGGCCGCCGCGAGCGAGAGGTAGAGCGCCCAGCCCAGATCCTGATACTCCGAGGCGGCGCGCTCCATGCCGATCACGCCCGAGAGGCTCGACGCGTGCTGGACGGGGTGCGCGAAGAGTTCCGCATAGCCGGTCAGCTGGCCGGCCAGCGCGTTGTAGAACTCGGTGCCCGCCACGGGTACCGCGGCGATCGGATTGACGCGCTGAAATTCCGGAATCCGCAAGAATCCGATGCGGCCGATCGTTTTGCCGTCGACCTTATCCGCACGCGGCGTGACCTTGACGGTCTGTTGCACGCCATGGCGCACGAAGGTCACCTCGAGCGGCACGCCGGCTGAGGCCTTGATCTTGTCGACCAGGCTCTCACCGCTCGCGACGGGCACGCCGTCGAGCGCGACGATCCGGTCGCCCACCTGCAAGCCCGCCTTCGCGCCGGGCGAACCGGCCTCGAGCGGCCCGATCTGCGTGGAAAACGTGGTCGACGCGATGCCGAAGGTCGTCGCCGCCACGAAGAGGATCGCGTAGGCCAGGATGAAGTTCGCGATCGGTCCGGCCACGACGATCGAGAGGCGGCGCAGCGGCGACTTGCTCTGGAAATTATCGTCGGCCAACGGCCCCTCGACGTGTTCGCGGAAGGTCCGTTGCTGCTCGGCCTCGCTCGTCTTACCGTCCTCGCCCTGCATCGCGCAGTAGCCGCCGATGGGCAGGAGGTTCAAGCGGTAGTTCGTGCCGCTGCGCGGCGACGTCCACTTCAGCAACGTCGGACCGAAACCAACGGCGAAGTCGTTGACGCGCACGCCGTTCCAGCGGGCCAGCCAGAAGTGGCCGGCCTCGTGCAAGACCACGAGCACGGAGAGCATGATCAGGAACACGACGACGTGCCAGACACCGACGAGGTAGGCGGGTGTCGCGAGCGCCAGGGTGAGCGGCAGATCAGTCATGTGTGGCTTCCTATTTCGCCGGGACCGCGATGCCGGCCTCGACGGCGGCATGGGCGAGTTCGCGTGCTCGCGCGTCCGCGCGGCGGACCGATGCGAGGCTCAGTGGTTCGTCCGGCGTTCCGTCCACCGCGGCGCTGACGACGGCCGGGATGGACCCGAAGCGGATCTTCCCCCCTACGAACGCAGCCACGGCGATTTCGTTTGCGGCCGACAGTGCCGCGGGCACCGTGCCGCCGCGCCGAAGCGCCTCGTACGCCAGCCCGAGGCAGGGAAAACGCTCGAGGTCGGGCTTCTCGAACGCTAATTGGACGCCGGACGCCGCGGGGGCGGCTCCCAGTGCCTCGTAGGCGTCGATCCGGGACCGGTCGGGCAAGCGGTCGGGGTAGGCCAAGGCATAGCCGATCGGCAGCCGCATGTCGGGCGGCGCGAGCTGCGCCTTGACGTTGCCGTCCGTGAAGACGACCAAGCCGTGCGCGACCGACGTGCGATGGACCAGCACGTCTATCTTATCGGCAGGAACGCCGAAGAGCCGGCTCGCTTCGATGACTTCCAACCCTTTGTTCATCAGCGAAGCCGAATCCACGGTGTTCTTGGTGCCCATCTGCCAGGTGGGGTGGCGCAACGCGTCGGCCACCGAGGCGCCGGCGATCGCCTCGCGCTCCCAGGCCCAGAACGGACCGCCGGAGGCCGTCAAGATCACCGAACCGATGCGCTCGGGCGGCTCGCCGACCAAACACTGGAAGATCGCGCTATGCTCGGAGTCGACCGGAATGATTTCGGCGCCCGAGCGCTTGGCCGCCGCGATGAAGAGCTCGCCGGCGGCGACGATCAGTTCTTTGTTGGCGACCGCGATGCGGATGCCGAGCTCAACCGCGGCGAAGACGGCATCGAACGCGACGGCACCATCCGTGGCCGCCAGCACGACGTCCGCGCCGCTCTCGGCGGCCACCGCGAGCAACCCCGCGGGTCCGGCCGCGACGCGGGCGTGGGCCGGAAGCCCGGCGCGCAGTGCGGCCACGTCTTCGCGTCGGCCGCAGGCGACGAGCGGAACGTCGAAGCGGCGGGCCTGTTCGGCCAGTTCGGCGACCCGCGACCCTGCCGCGAGCGCGACGACCGTGAAGCGGTCCGGATAGCGCGCGATGACGTCGAGGGCTTGCGTGCCGATCGAACCCGTCGAGCCCAAGATCGCGATCTTCTTCTGCACTGCCGCCACTTGCACGGCGCCCGGCGGACTACCTCGCGACGTGGTGCGTCAGGAACAAGCCTGCGTAAAAAGCGATACCGCCGAACGAATAGGAATCGAAGCGATCGAGGATGCCGCCGTGGCCGGCGAGGATCGTTCCGGCGTCCTTGACGCTCGCGTCGCGCTTGAGCGCGGATTCGACGATGTCGCCGGCCTGCGCGGCGACGCTGGTCAGCGCGCCGATGAAGGCGCCTTCCCACCAATGCATGCCCATCACGGGCACGAGCGCGAGCGACGCGCCGGCCAAGGTCGAAGCGACTAGGCCGCCGACGGCGCCTTCGACGGTCTTGCGCGGCGAAATCGAGGTCAGAGGCGTACGCCCGATCGTCGTGCCGACCAGCATCGCGAAGATGTCGGTGAAGGCGATGACCACGATGCTCGCGACCGCATACGCGGCGCCGGCGTGCGGCAGGTTGCGCAAGGCCAGAAAGTACGAGCCCAGCCAACCGATGTAGAGCACGCCGAACACCGTGAACGCGCTGCGCGCGAAGTAACCTTGGCGCTCGCCGGCAAGCCCGAACGCGAGCGACGCGATCACCGTGAATCCCAGCAGCGTCTTTTCGTAAGCGTGCTGCAGGCCGAGCGCCGCGAGCACGATGTAGATCGAGACCGCCACGGCCGCGACCGGAAAGATCAGTCCTTGACCTTTGCGGGCGGAAAGGGCCGCCAATTCCCACAGCGAGAGCAACGCGATCGCCAGCACCACGACCGTGAAGGTCGGGACCGTCGCGATCGAGCCCAGGACGATCGCGGCCAAGACGATGCCGCTGACGACGCGGCGCCCGAGTTCGGGAGAGGCGGCGGCGTCGGATGCGGTTGCCGTCACGTACCTCTGCGTTCGGCGAAAGCGGCCAGGGCACGGGCGAAGTGCTCGCGGTCGAAGTCGGGCCAGAGCGTGTCGGTGAGGTACATCTCCGCGTCCGCTAATTGATAGAGCAGGAAGTTGGAGAGGCGCGACTCGCCGCCCGGCCGGATCAGCAGATCGGGATCGGGCATGTCGGCGGTGGACAGGTACGACGCGACGATCGGCTCGTCGATCGTTTCGGGATCCAGACGTCCCTCGGCGACGTCGCGCGCCACCCGTTCGACCGCCATGCGCAATTCGGCGCGCGCGCTGTAATTGACGGCGAGGTTCAGCTGGAGGCCGTCGTTGTCTGCCGTCTTGGCCATCAAGCGATCGAGCGCGTCGCGCGAGGGCCGCGGTAGAGCTTGGTATTGGCCGATCACCTTGACCCGCACGTTGTTGCGGTCGAGCTCGGCCAGCTCGCTCTGGGCGAAATAGACGCAGAGATCGAGCAGCAGCGAGATCTCGGTCTTGTCGCGTTTCCAGTTCTCGGTTGAAAACCCGTAGACCGTCAGCAGAGGGATGCCGAGGTCGCTCGCGGCGCGCGTGACGTGTCGCAGCGCCACGATGCCGCGCCGGTGGCCCTCGATGGCCGGCAGCCGGCGGGCCTTGGCCCAGCGGCGGTTGCCGTCCATGATGATCGCCACGTGCTGCGGCAGCGCGACGGCGACGTTCACGTGCGCGCCCCGCGCCGTTCCGGCGCGTCGAGCCGCTCGTAGCGTTCGTAACCGGCCACGAGTTCGGTGCGCGCACCACGCTCGGCTACCCGCAAGACCCGCAACGTTCCAAGACCGAGCGCCGGAAACGGCGGAGCAAGCAAGCGAAAGGCTAAGTCCCTGCCGGCAAGCAACCGGCGCACTTCTACCTCCGGCAAAAGCGCGAGCGGTCGCGCGAGGGCGGGATCTTCCATCGGCGTTCCGTTGAGTAGCGCCGCCGGAAAACCCTGGCGCGGGCTAGGTTTTGGCGGGTTTGCTGCCCGGCAGCGTGCTCGGCAACTTGGTCCCGAAATAGTAGTAGAAGTAAACGGTGTGACCCTTGCCGTCGGTGATTTGGGCCGTCTCCTCGTCGCCATCGTTGAGCGTGCACGGATTCGCGCCGGTCGTCCCCGGCTTGTTCGCGTTGACCGCGACGAACGTGACCACGTTCACGTGATCCGTCGTGTCGGTGTTTTGCGGCTCGAAACACGGTACGTCGAAACCGTTGTACCACTTGATCAGGCTGACGGCGTACGGACCGCCGAAATTCGTCTCCGCGATCCCGATCGGAAACGATCCGGCCGAGACGAGGTACGGCGCTTGCGGGCTGGTATTGAGGACCGCGCCCGTGGTGGGATCCGTGATCGTGATATCGCCCTTGGGAAGATAGCCCGTTCCTAAGAAACCTCCGCCGCCCGAACAGCCTGCTCCCAGCAGCAACGCGCCGATCAGGCCGGCCCGTAACGATCGCTTCATCCCGTAAACACTCCAACTCGACACGCGTTCGGGACCCGCTCAAAAGCGTCGCCCCGTTAGCAGGTGTATCGGAAGCGTAAAGGCCGTGCTTTAGAGCACACCTGACGATTGCTGCAGGCAGGCCGAGCGCGACCTAGGCTGCGAACCCTTCGCACGATGCTCGGCCCGGCGTATTGGCGCACGGCGCGCTTCGTGTTCTTTGCGCTCGCGTGCGCGACGGGGCTGGGAGTCTCTGCGTTCCTGCGCGCGCCGCAGAGCATTTTCCCGGCCATCGAGTTGGCGCGGGTCGAAGTGTTCGCGGATTGCGGCGACCTCGTTCCGGAACGCTTGGTGGTTGCCGTGGCGCACCCGCTCGCGGCGACGCTCGCGACGATGCCGGGCTTGCGGACGATGCGCGCCTACGTGGATACGGGAAAACTCGAGATCGAACTCGACTTCGACCCGCGCGACGACGTCGGCGCGCACCTGCGCGACGTGCGCGCCTCGGCGGAGGCCGCCGCGCGTCGGCTTCCGATAACGCACCTGACCACCCTCGTCGAAGGTCCGGACCTCGAACCCGTCGTCACCTTCGCGCTTCGTTCCGCATCGGCGTCGCAAGCGGACCTGCGCGAAGCGCTCGAGCGCGCCACGCTGCCTGCGTTCGCCGGGGCGCCGGGCCTCGAGCGCGTGGCGGTCTTCGGCGGCCCGCGGCGAGCGTACCTGATCGATCTCGACGGCGCGAAGCTCGCCCGCGCGGGACTCGACGCCCGCGCGGTCGCCGATGCCGTGCGCGCGGCCGCGGAACCGCACGGGGCGGGAACGCTCGCCCGCGGCAGCGAGCGCTTCGACGTTGCCGCCGGTGGTTTGCCGAGCGATGCGGCAACGCTCGCGGACGTGCCCGTGTGGGGCGCGAACGGCCGCGGCCCCGTGCGCTTGGGCGCGCTCGGCAACGTTCGCACCGGTGAGGCGTCGCTCGATCAGCAGGCCTCGTTCGACGCCACGCGCGCCGTGCTGCTGAGCGTGTACGGCGCTCCCGGCGCCGACGCCGTCGCGCTGCAACGTTCCGCGCTCGCGCGCATGACGGAGGTGCGGCGCGCGCTCCCGCGCGACGCGACGATCGACGTCGCTTGGGATCAGACGCGCCCGATTCTCGCCTCACAAGCGGCGTTACGGGTGGAGATGCTACTGGGCGCAGCGCTCGCACTCGCCGTTATTTTCTTTTTCCTGCGCGACCGGACGCTCGTTGCGATCGCGGCACTGCTCGTCCCCGCAACGTTCGCGCTGACCGCGCTCGTTATCGCGCGCGCCGGCCTCTCCCTCAACGTGATGACGCTCGGCGGCCTGGCCGTCGCGGTGGGCCTGGTCATCGACGAAGCGATCGTCGTCGTCGAGGCGATCGCGCGCGAACTCGCGGCCGAACCGGATCGTTCGCGGCGCGCGGCCATCGGCCGCGCCGTGCGCCGCATCGCGCGGCCGCTGCTGACCGCGACGGCGGCGAACGTCGTCGTGTTCTTGCCGCTGGGATTGCTCTCCGGGGTTCCCGGCTTCTTCTTTCGCGCGCTCTCCATCACGCTCGCCGTGGCGCTGACCGTCTCGATCGTGCTCTCGCTCGGCGTGGCCCCGCTCCTGGCCGACGCTCTGGGCGCGCGCTCGCGAACCGTGCCGGCGTTCGCGCTCGAACGGGTCTACGTACGTCTGCAAGAACGCGCGCTCTCACGCGGCCTACTCGTCTACGCCGGGGCGGGGCTGGTGCTGGCGTTGTCGCTCGTGCTCGGCTTGCGTCTGGGCACCGATTTTCTGCCGTCGGTCGACGAAGGACAATTCGAGATCAAATACGCGTTGCCGCCCGGAATGTCGCTCGCCGCAGCCGACGCGGTGATGACGCGGGTCGAACGCGCGATCGCGGCGGACCCGGGAGTGGCGCACGAAGCGCGGCTCTCGGGCGTCGACACGAACGGCTACCTCGCCACGCCCCCCGACGCCGGAACGATTCGCGTGCTGGCGCGCGCGAACGCCCCGCCGTTCGATACGTTGGCCGAGCGTCTGCGCAAAGCCGCGCTCGCGGAGAACCCCAACCTCTACATCGAGATCCACCAACTGCTCGAGGACCAAATCAACGATCTCTCCGGTGCGCCCGAGCCGGTCCAAGTCACGGTGCGGGGCCCCGACCAGTCCGTGCTGGAACAGCTCGCCGACCGCATCGCCGACCGGATCGACGACGTACCGGGCGTGGTCGACACGTTCGACGGCATCGTTTACCAAGCACGCACGATCGACGCGTCCCCGCTCGCGCCCAATGCGCCGGACGCGCGCGATTTCGCCGATACGCTGCGCGCCCGGGTCGGCGGCTTGGAGGCAGGCGACGTCGCGGCGCCGGGCGGTCCGCTGCCGGCGATCGTGCGCCTCGCGGGCGACGGTCCCCTCGGACGTCACGTGCGACTGTCAGCGCCCCGCTTCGCGACGGAAATCCAGGAAGAGAACGGCGTGCGGCTGGTGCGGGTCACGGCGGGTATCGAAAACGCCAGCCTCTCGAGCGTCATCGCGAAAATCCGTCACAACACCGCCTACCTGACGGCGCACTTGCCGCCGGGCTATTCCGTCGAATTGGGCGGTGCGGTCGACGCGCAACGCAGCGCCTTCCGCGAGTTCGCGCTCGTCTTCATCGTTGCGATCGGTCTGGTGTTCGCGGTGCTGCTCCTGGCCTTCGATTCGTTCGCGTTGCCGCTGGTCGTGCTGGCCGCCGTGGCGGTGACGCCGCTCGGCGTCGTGGTGGCGCTGCTGCTCACCGGTACGACGCTCAACGTCGCGTCGTTCATGGGTTTTCTGCTGCTGATCGGCATCGTCGTGCGCAACGGCATCCTGCTCGTCGACGGCGCGAAGCGGCGCCAAGCCGCGGGGACGGCCCTACGCGAGGCGCTCGCGGCTGCCGGCGTCGAACGGCTGCGACCGATCTTGATGACCACCGTCGCCACCCTGGGCGCGCTCGCGCCGCTGGCGCTGGGCGCCGGGGCGGGTTCGGAATTGGAGCGTCCGCTCGCGGTCGCGGTGATCGGCGGGATCGTCAGCGCGACGGCCTTCAGCCTGATTCTGATCCCGGTCCTCTACGCGAGCGTCGATACCGCGCGCCGTCGCAGCGGAATCGCCGGTTAGACCTCCATGATCTCTTTTTCTTTACCGCTCACGAGCCCGTCGACGTCCTTGATGAATTTGTCCGTGAGCTTCTGGATCTTGTCGCCCGCGCGCTTGACCTCGTCTTCGGTGATCTTCCCGTCCTTGTGCAGCGACTTCACCTGATCCGTACTCTTGTGGCGGATGTTGCGGATCGCGACCTTGCCGTCTTCAGCCTTCTTACGAATGACCTTGACCAGATCTTTGCGGCGCTCTTCGGTGAGCGGCGGGATGCCGAGGCGGATGTTCGAGCCGTCGATGTTCGGCGTGAGGCCCAGGTCGCTCGTCTCGATGGCTTTGCGGATAGCGCCGACCGTGTTGCGATCGAATGCCGCGATCTGCAAGGTGCGCGCGTCGGGCGTCGAGACGCTCGCGACTTGCTTGAGCGGCACGTGCGCGCCGTACGCTTCGACGAAGAGCCGATCCAGCAGCGCGGGCGACGCGCGGCCCGTGCGGACCGACGCGAAATCGTGGCGCGTGGCCTCGATCGCCTTCTGCATGTGTTCTTCGGTATGCTTGTACACCGCATCGATATCGCTCATGGCGCTACGTTCTCCAACCGCACGTCGCTGCGCTCCCGCGGACGCACGATCGTGCCGATCGTCTCGCCGAACACGACGCGCCGGATGTTGCCGGCCACGTTCATGTTGAAGACGATAATGGGCAGATCGTTATCCATACAAAGCGTCAGTGCCGTACTATCCATCACTTCCAACCCGAGCTGCAAGACCTGCAGGTAATCGAGCCGTTCGAAACGTTTGGCGGACGGTTCCTTTTTTGGGTCGGCATCGTAGATGCCGTCGACCTTGGTGGCCTTGAGAATCGCCTGGGCACCGATCTCCACGGCACGCAACGCCGCCGTCGTATCGGTCGTGAAATACGGATTGCCCGTGCCCGCGCCGAAGATCACGACGCGGCCCTTCTCCAGATGCCGCATCGCACGGCGGCGGATATACGGCTCGGCGATCTGCTGCATCTGGATCGCCGTCTGCACGCGCGACGCGATGCCGATGCGCTCGAGCGCATCCTGCAACGCGAGCGCGTTGATGACGGTGGCGAGCATGCCCATGTAGTCGGCGGTGGCACGATCCATGCCGCCGGCTTCGTGGGCCTTGCCGCGCCAGATGTTGCCGCCGCCGACCACGACGGCGATGGAGACGCCCTCGCGCGCGACGGCCGCGATTTGTTCCGCCATCCAGGCGGTCGTGACCGCGTCGACCGAACTCTCGCTCCCGCCGAACGCCTCGCCCGAGATCTTCAGCAGGATCCGATCGTAGGCCGGACCGCCGTTACTGCTCGCCAAGCGCGAACTTCGCGTAGCGCCGCACCTGGATGTTCTCGCCGAGCTTGCCGACGGCTTCGCCGACGAGTTGGGCGACGGTCTTGTCGTCGTCCTTGATGAACGGCTGATCGAGCAGCACGTTCTCCTCGAACCACTTGTTGAGCTTGCCCTCGACGATGCGATCGATCACGTTGGCGGGCTTGCCTTCGGCCGCCTTGGCGAACTCGGCGCGCAGCGGCGCGATCTCCTCTTCGGGCACCTGATCGCGCGAGACGTACTTGACCGGCATGGCCGCCACGTGCATCGCTATGTCGCGCACGAGTTCTTTGAAGCGCTCGTTGCGCGCGACGAAGTCCGTCTCGCAGTTGACCTCGACCAGTACGCCGATCTTGTTACCCGGATGGATGTAGGACTCGACGAGGCCTTCCTTCGCAGCGCGGTCCGCCTTCTTAGCGGCCTTGCTCAGGCCTTGCTCGACGAGGTTCTTGCGCGCGGACTCGTAATCGCCGGTCGCATCGAGCAAGGCCTTCCGGCAATCCATCATGCCCGCGCCCGTTTCGTCGCGGAGGCGCTTGATGTCGTCGGTGGAGGGTTTGTAGTCCGTTGCGGAACTCACGGAGGATGTGCCTTTCTGAAATGCGCTTCTCGGTGATGGGGCCGGTTCAGGCGGACGCCTGCACCTCGGCCGCGCGCTCCTCGGGCAGGGCGTCGGGCAGGTCGGCCGGCATGGGTTCGGGGGCAGCGGCGTAGGCGTCTTCGTAGGCCTCGTCCTCGAAAGCGCCGCTCTCGACTTCGGTGCGGCCCTCGATGATCGCATCGGCAATCTTCGAGACCATCAGCTTGACCGCGCGGATCGCGTCGTCGTTGCCGGGAATCGGATAGTCGATCTCGTCGGGGTCGCAGTTGGTATCGATGACGGCGATGATCGGAATCTTCAGCTTCCGCGCCTCGAGGACCGCGATGCGCTCCTTCTTGGGGTCGACGATGAAGACGGCGTCCGGCAGGCGGTGCATGTCCTTGATGCCGCCCAGGAAGCGCTCGAGCTTATCGAGCTCGTCGGTCAGGCGCGAGACCTCTTTCTTGGGCAGCAGATCGAAGCTGCCCTGAGCCTTCATGCCTTCGAGTTCGCGCAGGCGCGCGATGCGTTTCTGGATCGTCGAGAAGTTGGTCAAGGTGCCGCCGAGCCAGCGCTCGTTGACGAAGTAGGTGCCGGCCCGCTCGGCCTCTTCCTTGACGACGTCCTGCGCCTGCTTCTTCGTACCGACGAACAAGATGACTTTGTTATCCCGCGCCATCTGCTTGACGGCCGCGTAGACCTCGCGCAGCATCAGCACCGTCTTCGAGAGATCGATGATGTAGATGCCGTTGCGCTCCTGGAAGATGAAGGGCTTCATCTTCGGGTTCCAGCGCCGGGTCTGATGCCCGAAGTGAACGCCGGCCTCGAGGAGCGCTTTCATGGAAATGACCGATGCCATCGGTGGTTGGACCTTTCTGATCTCCCGCGTCGGGCAATCCGTGCCGCCGGCGGCCGTGAGACCATCGCACCCGGCCTCCCTGCCGGGTGAAGTGGGCTGCGCCGGCGCGGTCTCGACCGCGCCGAACTACAACCGCTCGATTATATCACGGCGGCGAGAGGGGAACAACGCTCGGTCAGCCCGCTCGGTCAGCCCCCGCGCTGGATCTCTTCGTAGATCTCCGCGCGGTGGACCGTGACCGAGCGGGGCGCTTCGATCCCGATTCGAACCTGATCGCGGTCGACCGAGACGATGACGACACGAACGTCGTCGCCGATGACGATCGCCTGATTCGGCTTGCGGGTCAGGACCAGCATGGCGACTCCCTACACGGTTTGTCAGTTACCGGACGTCCTTCGCGTCTCAGCTATGACAGCCCCACCCGTCCCGCGGGCCTTTAGACCCAATCGACGACCCGCAAAACCGGTATTCGGGCGAATTCGCGCACGTTGCGGGTAACCAAGATGGTTTCTTCCCCGGTCTTGACCGGCGATCGAGACGTCGGTACGGTCCGACGGGCGATCGGGTTGCCGAGAGCTCAGCGCGGATGGAACCCGCCTCACGGGCCTCTTCACGGTCGAATTCGACGACGGGGAAACGCAGGTGTGGTCAGGCGAACTGGGCGGCGTGGAGCGCGGCGTAGGCGCCCCCCAGGGAGATGAGGTGGTCGTGCGAGCCCACTTCGAGAACGCGGCCGGCTTCGATGTAGAGGATCTTGTTGGCGCGGCGGATCGTCGAGAGCCGGTGGGCGACGATGAGGGTCGTCCGCCCGGGCAGCAGGCGATCGAGGGCCGCCTCGATCAGGCGCTCCGAGTGGCTGTCCAGCGCGCTCGTGGCCTCGTCGAGGATCAGGATGCGGGGGTCGCGGAGCACCGCGCGGGCGATCGAGATGCGCTGGCGCTGGCCGCCGGAGAGCCGCAGGCCGCGCTCGCCCACGGGGGTCGCGTACCCGAGCGGGAGGTCGAGCACGAACTCCTCGGCGTTGGCCTCCCGGGCCGCCGCTTCGACTTCTTCTTGCGTCGCGTCGAGCCGCCCGTAGCGGATGTTCTCGGCGACCGTGCCGCTGAAGAGCAGCGGTTCCTGGGGCACGATGGCGATCGCCCGGCGCAGGGCGTCGAGGCGATACTCCCGCAGGTCGACGCCGTCGAGCGTGATCCGGCCGGCTTGGGGCTCGTAGAAGCGCGGCACGAGGTTGACGATCGTCGTCTTGCCCGCGCCCGAGGGGCCGACGAGCGCCACGATCTCGCCCGCCTCAGCGACGGCGTTCAGATCGAGCAGCACGGGCGCCGCCTCGGCCGAGTAGGCGAAGTTGACGTGTTCGAAGCGCAGCGCCCCATCGACGCGAGCCGGCGCGAGGCCGCCGGGGGCGTCATCGGTCTCGACGGGCAGATCGAGAATCTCGAAGACCCGCGAAGCGCCGACCAGCCCCTTGGAGATGTCGCCGATAAAGGCCGCCAGACGATTGAGCGGATTGATCGCGAGCACCACGAGCGTCCAGAATTGGAAGACCTGGCCGCTGGTCATGCGGCCCACGATCGCCTCCCGCACCGAAAATGCCATGATCGCGAGTAGCGCGACCGTGACGATCATCGAGACGATCGGCGTCTGCGTCTGGCCCAGCTGCAACACCTTCATGAACGCGCCGAAGTAGTCGTCGTTACTGCGTCCGAAGCGTTCGACTTCGTAGGCCTCGCGCCCGAAGGCTTTGACGATGCGCTGGCCCTGCAAGACTTCCGTGAGGTTGGCGGAGAGATCGGCGATCCGCTCCTGCGCGCGTTTGGTGCTCGTCGAGATCATGCGCGTGAAGAACGCGACCACGAAATTGACGACCGGCGCGAAGACGAAGAGGAACAGCGACAGCAGCCAATCGACGTAGAGCATCGTCGCCACCGACCCGACCAGCGTAACGACCGCGACGAAGAACTGGGGGAGCGCGACGCTCAGCGCGTCGGTCATCAAGGTCAGGTCGTTGTTGAAGCGCGCGATGAATTCGCCGGGGCGCCACTTGTCGAATTCGGTCATCGGCATGCGCATCGTGCGCTCGAAGAGGCGCACGCGCAAGGTCGCGATCAAGCGCTGGCCGCTCCACGCCGTCAGATAGCTCTGACCGTAGGTCGCGAGGCTCGAGATCGCGTTGACGAGGAAAACGCCCGCGATCACCCACACGAGCAGGCCGATCGGGTGACGCGGGTTCTCGATCACGCCGTCGATGATGAGCGGAAAGGCCTTCGTGAGAGCGAGCGGTCCTACGCCCGCGATGATGCCGAGCACGAGCGCGACGATCAAACGGGGATAATAAGGGCGCGCCTCAGCGAGCAAACGGTCGATCACCGCTCGCCGCCGGGCCGCGTCGATGCCGGTCTTCAGAATCGAAACCTTTCCGTGGATCACCTAGTAGATTCCACGAACAACGACACACACCGTTCGCCGGAGCGCTCGTCATGGACTGTTACTATCACAACGCCGTCCCGTCCGTCGCCGTCTGCAACGACTGCAGCCAGACGATCTGCGCGACGTGCCGGGACGAGCACGGGCTCTGCCCGGGCTGCCGCCTGGCCCGCCGGATCGATGCCGCGAGCGCCGCACGCTCCGGGCTGACCGGGGGCGTCGGGCCGTCGAATCCGCCTCCGGGCGCCGCCTATCGCCAAGCGCCGCCGCCACCCGAGCCGCCGCCGTACGTCTCCTATGCGCCCGCGGCGCGCCCGGCCGGGCCGCTGGCTACCGTATCCCAAGAAACCCGCGGCTTGCTGGCGCTGGGCTACCCGCTCTGGCCGCTGGCGGCGCTGGCGCTGCTCGATCCCAAGCGTTCCCCGGCCGTTCGCCGACAAGCGATCCAGGCGTTGGCGCTCAACTTCGGCCTCTTCGCGGTCGGCAGCGCCCTCTCGGTCATCGCGCACATCTGGGTGCTCGGCATCCCGGCGATGGTGCTCTTCCCGTTCCTGTTTCCGGTGTGGCTGATCGCGACGATCGTTTACGGCTTCAAGGTATGGCACGGCGACGACGTCCGCGTGCCGCTGATCAGCGACTGGCTCGACGAGCGCGAGAACCGCACGACCGTCACGGTCTGAACGCGGCGTAGCGGTCCAGAAACGCCCGCGCCGCCCGTTCGTGATCGACGACGGGCGCCGGATATCGCTCGCTGCCGAAGAGCGGAAGCGCCATCTGGCGCGCGGGCGCGCCCGGCGCGTCCCACAGGTCGGCGGCGGGAACGTCCGCGAGTTCGGGCACCCAGCGGCGCACGTAGGCGCCGAGCGGATCGAAGCTGCGCGCCTGCTTGCGCGGATTGTAGATACGCGGGAATTGCGCTAAATCCGCCCCGACGCCCGCCGACCACTGCCAATTACCCGTGGCGAGCGCGAGGTCGTCCTCGACGAGTTCGCGCTCCCATGCGTCGCGCCCAACGCGCCAATCGACGCCGAGGTCGAAGCAGAGAAACGACGCGGCGACGAGCCGCGCGCGCGGATGCATCCAACCCGTCGCGCGCAACTGGCGTACGCCGGCGTCGACGAACGGGAAGCCCGTGCGGCCTTCGAGCCACGCGGGGAGCGCGGGATGAGTTGTGGCGAAGCGAAACCCGCGCATGCGCGGCTGCAGCGCCGCATCGGGCGCGCTCTCGAAGAACCACGCCAGTTGCAGGAAGAAATCGCGTTGCGCGAGCGACCGCACGAACGCGCGCAGCGACGCGCGTTCCTCCGTCAGCAAGAACGGGTCGCGCGCGCGAACGTCGACGCGTTCCAACACCGTGCGCGCGGATACGACGCCGAACGAAAGCGCGGCGGAGAGCCGCGAAGTCGGATCGCCCGCGGGCACGCTGCGCGCGCTCGCATAGTGCAACACCGGTCCCACGAGGTACGCATCGAGCGCCGCCAGCGCGCCGCTTTCCGACGGCGGATCCTCGAGCGCCGCATCCGCCGCGCCGAACTCATCGGCCTGCGGAAGCGGCTCCGTCGCGCTCGCATCCGCCGCGGCGAAGCGCACCACGCCCTTCACCACGCTTCGCGATTGCGCGGACCAGGCGCTGAAATAGGGCGCGAAGGCGCGGTAGCCCAGACCGCCGTCGTCGCGCCGCGCGGCCGCGGTATCGTCGGGCGCGACGGCCGGCGCATCGTGCACGATCGTCGCGCGCAAACCGGCTTCCTCGAGCGCCGCCCAAAGCGCGCGCTGGCGCTCTTGCGCGGCACCGTCGTAACGTGCGGACCACGTCACCTCGCGCGCGCCGCACGCGCGCGCCAAACGCAGCACCGTGGCCGCGAGCGGTCCGCGCCGGCAGATCAAGCGCGTGCCGCGCGCCTCGAGATCGCGCGCCAATGACGCAACCGCGCCGCAGAAGTATGCGGCGCGGCGAGGATTGCGCGACAGGCGTTTGACGCCGGCAGGCTCGAGCACGAGCGCCGGCACGACGTCGCCGAAGCGGGCCGCCTCGGCCAGCCCCGCGTGATCGTTTACGCGGAGGTCATGGCCGAAGAGGAAGAGCGTCTTGGCGAAAGCTCAGTGCCCCGACCCATGAATGGGGTGACACCAAGCGAGAGCGATTTTTCGTCGCTCCAAGGAGCGAAGAGCGCCGAATTGCAGCGCAATTTCAGCGATGAGCGACGCCGGAGCGGCGGAAAAGCGCCGAGCGACTGTTACCCCATTCATGGGTCGGGGTACTAGAGGCTCTGAACGTACGCTGCCACGTCGTCCACGTCTTTTTCCGACAGCGGCGACGGGTACAGTTTGGGCATCGGCGGCTGCGGGTTCTTGATCCACGCCACCGTGGCCTGATAGTTCTTGCGCGATTTCTCGCCGACGAGCTTGGGGCCGATGCCGCCGCCCGCGCCGTTGGCGCCGTGGCAGCTCGCGCAATTCGCGCTGAAGATCGACGAGCCGTGCGACGCGTCGCCCATCGCGACCTGCGCGGCCGGCGTCGGCTTCATGCCGGTCGACGCGCTGTCGGTCACGGGGCCCGAGGCGGCCGCCGACGTCTCCGCGGCGGGCGCGGCACTGGCACTCGCGCTCTGATCGTCGGAACCGCTCTTCGTGCACCCGGTCACGAGCGCGGCGGCCACCGCACACATCGCGAGGGCCGGCAAGAATCGTTTGAACACCAACTGTCTCCTTATGAAAGCTACGGGTCCGTCTTTCTTCTCTCCAATTCCATCCCCCGCCGCGCCGGCCCCCAAAACGGGCCGGCCGGCGCGGGCTCGTGCGGAGCGGGGAGCACCGAAGGGAGAACCGGCACGACAACAAACGGAATGAGCGCCTTGAAAGAACCTCTGAAGCGGACGCCATCGCCGATTCCCTCGCCCGCGCCGTTCGTGCGGCGCGCGACGGCCTCGCTCGTGTGGGCCGAACGTATCGTCTTCTTCGCGATCGGCGCGCTGCTGTTCTTAGCGGCGCTGGCCCTGCTCAAGACCAGCGTCGGCGTCCTGTTCTACATGTTCGTGGGCGGAGCCGACACGCCGATCGTCTATGCGTCCGAATTCCTGGACGCGGTGCTGCTCGTTCTGATGATCGTCGAACTCGCCTATACCGTCATCCTCTCGCTACGCGGTTCGGTGCTGCAGGCCGAACCGTTCCTCATCGTGGGCCTCATCGCCGTCATCCGGCGCATCCTCGTGATCACGGTCGGCGAACCGGGGCAGCACGGCGGAAACGTGGGGCAGACGATCCAGGAACTCGCGATCCTCACGGGCGTCGTCATCGTGTTCGTCGGCGCGATCGTGCTGCTGCGGACTCGGCCCCGTGAGGATCCGCCGATGGAGGACGAACGCTCGCGCTAAGACGCACGAGGGCCGCGGTTCACGGCCGGTCGTCGAGCGACGAATGCTTTGCTTCTAAAGCGACGTTGCGAGCGGTGCCGTGCGACTTGCCCGTGAGATCGAGCCCCGCCAACACGTCGGGCACGTCCGCCGCGGCGGCGGGCGGCGCGAGCGCCGGTGCGGGAGCGACGGGCGCGGTTCGATGCGGACGCGCCGCTAGCCGGAAGCCCGTTCGGATATCGTGCTTGCGCCGGCGCGGAACCGCGACCCGTCGCACGGCGAGCGCCGAGAGCGCGGCCGCGGGATGCGGCGCCGCCGCGGCCACGCTCGCCACGGACTCGCGCGCGCCCAGCGCGCTGTAGACCCGGCCCGCGAAGCCGCTGGCGAACAGGCCGTCGACGGCGATCGACACCGCGACGCACCAGCCGAGCGCCCCGGCGGTGAAGCGCATCCGGGAACGGCGCGTGTCGCGGATCCGGCGTTCGACCGCCGGCGCCACGGACGGCCGCCAGGTCTCCGCGCTGCGCCCGGCTTCGAACGCCGCCGCGAAGCCTTCGGCCGTGGCCGCGTCCGCGCGACACGGCGCGCACCCGGACGCGTGCGCCTCGAAGGCCGCCCGTTCCGCCGGGGTCGCTTCGCCGAGCGCGATCGCGCCGGCCAATGCTTCGTACCGGTCGTGACCGGCTAACACACCGGCTCCCCAAGCGTCTTGCGCATCGCGCGCATCGCGCGGCACACGCGCTGGCGCACGGCATCCGCGGAGGTGCCGATGATCAGCGCGGCTTCGGCCGACGAGTAGCCGGCGTAACTGGTGAGCAGCACGCACGCGAGTTGCTCGGACCCGAGCGAACTCAAGGCGTGCTGCAAGTCGAGCGACGTCGCGGAGGTCTCGTCGGTGCGGAAGGCCGTTCCGACGTTGTCGAGCGGCTGCGTCTCGCCGCGCCGCTTGGCCTTTCGAAGGTGCGTGATCGCGCGGTTCGTCGCCGTCTTGTAGAGCCAGCCGGCCGTCAGCGGCCGGCCGGGCTCCGCGCGCAACAGCCGGTACGCCGCAAAAAAGACGTCCTGCACGATGTCGAGCGCGAGCTCGGAATCCGCGACGAACCGGCGCACGTAACGCGCTAATTTGGTCTGGTGCTCCAGCACCAAACGTTCGACCCGCATCTCCGCGTCGAGATCGCGGTCGAGGCCAAGTACGTAGACGTTGGCGTTCTCCACGGCGAGGAAACGCGCGCCGGCTGCGTTTCGTGACGGGGTCACGCCCGCTTAGCCGCCGATTTCCGAGAAGGCGCGCATCCGGCTGGCCGGCTTGCCGAGTTCGAGGTGATGGCGCTCGGGCTTGATCAGCATGCCGCCGCGGAAGAGCCCCGCGATCTCCTGCGCGCTGGCGCCGGCGCGGACCGGGCCGCGCAGATCGATCTCGTAATCGCCGAAGAGACAGAGGCGCAGGCGGCCGTCGGCGGTGAGGCGCACGCGGTTGCAGCGTTCGCAGTAATCGTGGGAAAGCGGGCTGATCACGCCGAGCGCCCCGGGCGCGCCGGGGTATTGGAAATAGCGCGCCGGACCGTTGCCGCCCGGTCCGTCGACGGGCCGCAAGCGGTCGAGCCGCCCGACGCGTTCGAGGATCTCGTCCGAGGAGACGTAGAGATCGCGTTGCTCCGCGGCGTTCTCCACGACCGGCATCACTTCGATGAAGCGCACGAAGACGGGCCGCTCGCGGGTCAGCGCGGCGAACTCGAGCAGCTCGTCGTCGTTGTGTCCGCGCATCACGACGCAATTCAGCTTCACGGGTGCGAGCCCGGCGGTGATGGCTGCATCGATCCCGGCCAGCACTCGGTCGAGTCCGGGCCGGCGTGCGATCCGCTCGAATCGATCGGGGCGCAGGGTGTCGAGCGAGATGTTGGCTCGCTGCAGTCCGGCGGCGGCGAGCTCCGCGGCCAAGTCCGGCAGTAACAAACCGTTGGTCGACAGCGCGATGTCCTCGATGCCGGGGATGGCGGCCAGCGCGCGCACGAGCACGGGCAGGTCGCGGCGCACCAGGGGTTCTCCGCCCGTGAGGCGGATGCTGCGCACGCCGACCGCGGCGGCCGCGCGGACGATGTACGCGATCTCCTCGTACGAGAGGATCTCCCGCTTCTCGATCCACGGCAGGCCGGCCTCGGGCATGCAATACACGCAGCGCAGGTTGCAGCGGTCCGTCACCGAGATGCGCAGGTACGTGATCGGGCGCCGGAACGCGTCGGCGAGCGGCGGGCTCGCTGCGGCGTTACCGATCAGGTCGATCGTTTCGAGGGCCATGCGCACCTGCTTCGGCGTAGCTCGGGGTTACTTCTCCTCGAAGACCGAGTCCTCGACGGCTACGTTGAGCTTGTAGTTCGTGAAGTTGGACGTCACGTCGGCCTTGTATGACGGCAGTTCGACGTGACCGCTCTGCTTGTCGACCAGATAATTTCCGTCGATCGACCGGAACGATTGGTCGAACATGACGTAACCGCCGTCCTTGTACGTCCAGGTGTAGTTCCTGATGGTCGCGGTTGCGTCGTCGACCTTCACGTCGAGATGTTCGACCCGGCCGTTCTTCTTCGGTACCAGACGAAACGCGGTCTGGGTGCCGTCGTCCGAGAGGACGGCGACGTCGTAGAGCTCGGTCCAGCGCGCGGGCGGCTCGACGTTGGGATAGACCTTCTTGAACTGCGACGCGAGCGCCGGCACGGTATCGAAGACGACGGCTTCTTTGTCGGGGCGCTTGTAATAGATGTTGCCTTCGAGCGTCGGACTGATGTACGGAAAGGTCTTCAGCGCGACGTCGAGCTTGACGGCCGCCGTGTAGGTGCGCAAGTCGGCGTTGAGCGCCACCATGCGCTTGAAAAGCGGATTGGTCGCGGCGTCGAGCGGCGCGGGCGTCTGCGTCGCGGCCAGCAGCGGACGCGAGCAACACAATCCGCCCGCCAGCAAGGCGAAGAACACGATTCGTTTCATTGGCACCTCCCGGACTTCAACGCCGGGCCGGTTTCGAAGGTTTCTCGAGCCGCGAGCGCGGCCGCGATCTCGTCCCGGACGTTCGGATCTTCTTCCACCCTCGCTGCGTCCTCAAGCGCGCTTAGCGACGCAGGCGAACCGATCCGGCCGAGCGCCCAGGCGACGTGGCCGCGCACCATCGGGTGCGGGTCGGCTGCGAGCGCTCGAACCAGGGCCGGCACCGCGCCGCGGTCGAGCGCGTTGCCGAGCGCCACGGCGGCGTTGCGGCGCAGCACCGCGGCGCCCCGCCACCCCAGTGCCGTGCGCGCGAAGCGGCGCTTGAATTCTCCGCTCCGTAACGAGAGCAGGTCCAAGAGCCGGGGGTAGGCTCCGCCGTCACCGCGCGGGGTGAAGGCGCTCGCGTCCGCCGGCGCGCGGCGGGTCGGCGGGCAGACGTCCTGGCAGAGGTCGCAGCCCCAGACCCAATCGCCGACCAGCGGTCGCAAGTCGCGCGGAATGCCGTCGGTGCGCTGCGTCAGGTCGGAAATACAGCGCGTCGCATCGATCGTGTAGTCGCCGCGCAGGGCGCCCGTCGGGCAGGCGGCGACGCAGCGCGTACACGCACCGCACGATTTCCGCAAGGGCCGGTCCGGAGCGATCTCGAGCGTCGTCACGATCTCGCCGAGAAACACGTACGATCCCAGACGCGGAACGATGAGGTTCGTATGCTTGCCCGTCCAGCCGAGGCCCGCGCGTGCGGCGAAGGCTCGCTCGGCCAGCGGCGCGGTGTCGCACACGATGCGCGTCGCCGGGCCGCCCGCGAGCCCGTCGATGACCCGCGCGACGGTCTGGAGCAGTTTGCGAACCGAGCCGTGATAGTCGTCGCCCCAGGCGTAGTTGGAGACCCGGCCCGTCAACGGCGGGCGGCCGGCCGGCGCCGGCGACGCATAGGGCACCGCGAGGCAGACGATGCTGGCCGCACCCGCGAGCACGTTCCGCGGCGCGGCGGCGCGCGCCGCGTAGTCCTCGTCGTAGCCCCACGTCGCGAAGTCGCCGCGGGCAAACGCCGCGGACATGCGGCCGGCCGCGCGCGCGTCGGGTTCCGCATCCGTCACGGCGACGGCGCCCGCGCCGGCCGCGAGCGCCGCGCGCACGACGACGGCGCGGCGCTCGCCGGGCGTCAAAAGGCCTCGAACTCGTGCTGGGATACGGCGTAGGCGAGCAAGCCGCCGTCGAGGTGGTGCAAGCGGCGGAATCCGGCATCGTAGAGGCGGGCGACGGCCCAGCGGGATTTGGCGCCGACGCGACAGGCCACGACGTACTCGCGCGCCGAGTCCAGCTCGTGCATCCGCGCTTCCAAATGCCCGGCGGGCACGTGGAGGGAGCGTGGCGCGGCGCCGAGCGCCGCTTCGTGGGGTTCCCGCACGTCGAGCACGAGCGCGCCCGGATGGGCCGCCAAGAACGCGTCGAGGGCATCCGCCGCGAGTTCGGGAACGCCGGCCGTCGTCGCCGAACCGGCGGGCGCCGCCTGAACCGGCGCTGTGACGTCGAGGATCGTCGGGTGATCGCCGTGCAGCGGGCACGCCGGGTCGACGTCGAGCGCGATCTCCCGGACGCGCGTCGCCAGCGCGTCGACCAGAAGCAGGCGGCCCGCGAGCGAGGTCCCGATGCCGAGCATGATCTTGAGCGCCTCGTTCGCCTGCCACGTCCCGACCAAGCCCGCGAGCACGCCGAGGACGCCGCCTTCCGCGCAGGTCGGCACGCTGCCCTCGGGCGGCGGTTCCGGAAAGACGCAGCGATAGCACGGACCGCCCGGCGCGAAGACGCTGACCTGGCCGTCGAAGCGGAAGATCGAACCGTAAACGTCGGGCTTGCCCTCGAGGCGGCACGCGTCGTTGATCAGGTAGCGCGCGCCGAACGTGTCGGTCGCGTCGACGACGACGTCGTAGAGCCGCACTAGCTCGCGGGCGTTCGAGGCCTCGAAGCGCAGGGGATACGGATCGACGGCAACCTGCGGGTTGAGGGCCGTCAGCCGCTCGGCGGCTACGGTCACCTTCGGGCGGCCGACGTCGGCCTGGGCGAAGATCACCTGCCGCTGCAGGTTCGTCAGGTCGACCGTGTCGTCGTCGACGACGCCGATGCGGCCCACGCCAGCCGCGGCGAGATACTGGAGCACGGGAGCGCCGAGGCCTCCGGCGCCGACGACCAGCACGCGGGCGCGGGCCAGCCGCTCCTGGCCGGCCAGGCCGACCTCGGGGATCAACAGGTGGCGGCTGTAGCGCCGCAGATCGCGCCGCCCGGCCAGGGTGCTCATCGCGGGTGACGTTCGTTCAGCCAGGCCAAAACCGCTGCCCGCGCGTTCTCGCCGGCGGAAGTGTGGTCGCTCGAAATCGTGACGAACGTCTTGGGCTCCGGCGCACGCGCGACGAGTTCCTCGGCGCTGCCCCGCGAGACCATGCCGTCGCGATCGGCAGCGACGTAGAGTACGGGCCGGCCCGCCAGCAGCGGCAGCGCGGCCTCCAAGTGCGGTTCCGTGGCCTCGACGAGTTCCGGCAGCGAGAGCCCGTCGACGTAGGCCGAGCGCAGATCGGAGACGCCGCGCGCGACGAGGCCTTGCAGCGCGCGCGGGCGGCCGTAGCCCGTCGCGATCGAGATCGCGCCCGTTACCCCGGCATCGTGCGCGCAGACGCGCAGCGCGGTCGTGGCGCCCATGCTGTGCCCGAGCGTGTAGACGGGCTCGCGATACGTCTCGCGAGCGAACGCGACCGCGGCGCCGAGCGCGGCGGTCAGATCGTCGGCGGATTCGAGCCGGCCGCCGCTCGCACCGAGCTTGTGGCCCGGGAAATCGATGCTGATGACGCGGTACCCGTGACTCGCCAGAAACGCGCACAGCGGGTCGAGATTATGTTTGGAACTCGAGTATCCGTGGCCCGCGGCGATGCTCACGCCGCGCGCGCGGCGCGGCTCGTAATCGAGGGCCGCGACGTGCGCGCCGCGCGGCGTGCGCAGCGCGAGGACGTCGAGATTCACTGCGCGTTTTCGCGCCAGGTCGCGCCGCCGTCGACGTAGCGCTCCTTCTTCCAAATCGGCGCGCGGCGTTTGAGCTCGTCGATCGCGTACTCGCAGGCATCGAACGCGGCGGCCCGGTGCGCCGATGCGACCGCGATCGCGACCGCAGCTTCGCCGAGCCCGAGGTCGCCGATGCGGTGCACGATCGCGACGCGTGCGTGGCCGAAGCGCGTCGACGCTTCGGCGCCGATCTCGCGCAGCGCGGCGAGCGCGAGCTCGCGATGCGCTTCGTACGAGAGCCCGTCGACGGGCCGGTCGTCGTCGCTGCGCTCGCGCACGTACCCGACGAACGTGACGAGACCGCCCATGCCGTCGGTGCGCACGGCGCGGATCAGCGCTTCGAGGTCGAGCGCGTGCTCGACGATATCGTAGAGCACGTCCGCTACCCGCCGCCGTACGGCGGCAGCAGGGCCAACTCGTCACCGTCGTTCAACCGGACGGCGGCGTCGACGAAGGCGCCGTTGCGCACGAGCCGGGTCGAGAGCGCCAGCTCGCCGAGCGCCGGGAATTCGCCGGCCAAACCGTTCCAAATCTCGCCCGCGGTCGCGCCTTCGGGCGCGTCGCGCACGAGCGCGTCGCTTCCGACGATGTCGCGAATGCGCGCGAACGGAACGACGCGGACGCGCATCAATACCCGCCGAGGTCGGTCGTGTAACCGCGTTCGCGCAGCCACGCGCGCGACTCGTCGTGCAGGCCCAGCAAGTCGATGCGATTGCAGGTCAACTTGTGAAGCATCACTTCCCAGAAGTGCTGCGGCTGCGCGTACACGTCGTCGGGGATTTGATTTTCCTTGCGCGAGAACTCGCGCAGCGCTTGCCAATCGCGCGAGCTCAAGATCCCGCGCAGCTCGCGTTCGTAGGCCGCGGTCGGCGCGCCGCCGTCGGTCACGCCGGTTTGCGCCCGGCCGGGACGCTGCCGAACACGAAGCGTTCGATCGCGCGCGCCACGCCGTCCTCGGCATTGGTGCCCGTCACGTAGCGCACGCTTTCCTTCACCTCGCTCGATGCGTTGCCCATCGCGACGCCGGTGCCGGCCCAGCGCAGCATCGGCACGTCGTTACGCGAATCGCCGATCGCGAGCACGCGTTCGGGCAAGATCTGGAAATCCGCGCAGAGCTGTTTGAGCGCATTCTTCTTGCTCGCGTCGCGATTGAGGACGGCGCACTCGAAGAACGTGCCCCACGTCTCGAATCGGAATCCCAAGGGCCAATCGCCGAACTCGCGTTCCATCGCGCGGACCGACTCTTCGCCCAGAAAGCGGATGAACGTGGGCGCCTCGTGGAGCACGTCGGTGAACGACGTGGCTTCGCGCCAGGCCGGACCCTTCATGTCTTCCATGTAGAGATGCGAACCTTCGAGACGCCAGAAGAACTCCTCGGCGTAGACGGCGATCGAGAGGCCGTGGTGCTCCGCGTACTCGATCATCGGCTTGGCGTACTGCAACGGCACCGGCAGGTGCACGAGCGTCCGGTTCGCTCCGAAATCCTTGGTCAGCGCGCCGTGGCAGCAGATCACCGGTAAGTTCAGATCGAGTTCGCGCGAGAGGCGGATCGGCAGATCCGTGCCGCGCCCCGTGACCAGCACGACCCGCACGCCGCTCTCGAGCGCCCGGCGGATGACGGCACGATTGCGGTCGGAAACGTTTTCGTTCGGATCCAGGAGCGTGCCGTCGAGGTCCAGGGCGATGAGATCGATACGCATGGGCGACGGGGCAGCTTATGGTTCGCGAGAGCGCGCTCCTCTGCGGCGAAACGGCGAGCGCTTGCGTCGCGTTACACGAGCATGAACACCGTCGCGGCGCGTTTCGCGCCCGTCCCCGCCGGAGCGGTCGCGCTCGCCGGAGCGGTCGCGCTCGCCGGAGCGATCGCGCTCTGCGGCTCCCTCGTGCCCGCTTCGGCCGCGCTCGCGGCGCCCGCCTGTTCCACGGATGCCTTCACGATCGAGGGCACGCCGCTCACGGTCGAAATCTGCCTCCCCGAAGAAGGCGCGACAAGTCCGAAGGTGACGTTGACGGAACGCTTCACGGTCAAAGGCCAGCCGCCGCTCGAGCGGCCGCTGGTGATCGACGTCCTTCCCAAGGCCCGGACGTCGCGCGCGATCGACGACGTCTCGCTCGCGAAGCTCGGCATCGAAAAGAGCCTGCACCTGACGATCGTCTACAAGCCCGACGCAGCCCGCCTCGAACACGCGCTGCTCGTGCCGGGAGCCGTCGCCTTGAAGTGAGGGCCGGCCGCAACCGAGCCGCCCTCGCGTCGTTTTCAGGAGGCCATGAGGCGCCGTTATATCGCGTTTTCGAGTGCTAAGCTGCTCGAGTGTAGCCGCCCGCCCGCGCGCGGATTTGTCCGCTCGCTTGCCGTCGCCGTCCGTTCCGGAGTGGGGATAGCATGACGCAAGTGGGATGTACCGCAATCGATCCGACCATGAGCGCGCGCGATCAAGCACTCTTCCTCAACGAAAAGATGCCGCCCGGGCTCTTTACCGGCGTCGGCGTCGATGAGAGCCGAGTCGCCTGGCGCCTCTCACCCGAACCGTTTTGGCTCTCACCCAAGACGTTCGAGGCGATCGAGAGCCTGGGGCCGGTCCTCCTGAAGTTCTACCGGGCGCTGGCCGGGCTGTACGCCCGAAGCGCGCGCGGCACGGCACCGGCCTTCATCGCCGACTACCTCGATGCCGGCAAGCCCGACAACATCGTCAAGCTCGGGCGCCAGAACCGCTTCAAAGGCGACGTGCCGGGCGTGATCCGGCCGGACCTGATCCTCACGGGCGACGGCTATATCGCCTCCGAACTCGACAGCGTCCCGGGCGGAATGGGCTTCGTCGGCGCGATGGCCTCGGCATATTGCCAACTCGGCTACGAGAGCGCCGGCGGGGTGGAGGGCATGCTCGAAGGCCTCGCGGCGATGCTGACGCGCGCGGCCGGCAAGGAGCGTCCGTCCGTGGCGATCGTCGTCTCGCAGGAATCGGACGGATACCGGGCCGAGCTCACGTGGCTCGCGGACGCGATTCGCGCCCGCGGCTTGGCGCTGGTCCACGTGTGCCGTCCCGAAGAGATCGTGTTCACCGAGGACGCGCTTTTCGTGCGGCTGAGCGACGGCGAAGAGGTCAAGCTCGACGTGCTCTACCGCAACTTCGAGATGTTCGACCTGCCCAACGTGCCCAAGCAAGATCTCATCCTGTACGCGGCGCGCCACAATCGCGTGAAGCTGACGCCGCCGCCCAAAGCGCATCTCGAAGAGAAATTGAGCTTCGCGCTGCTGCACCATCCGGCGCTGGGCAAGCTCTGGCGGGCCGAACTCGGCGACGCGTACGACCGCCTGCGCACGATCTTTCCGCAGACGTGGGTGCTCGATCCGCGCCCGTTGCCGCCGCAAGCCGCCATCGTGGGGCTGAGCGCCGGGGACGTTCCGCTGCAAGCGTGGTCGCAACTCGTGCCGCTGGGCAAGAGCGAACGCGATTTCGTCGTGAAGCCGTCGGGCTTCTCCGAACTCGCTTGGGGTTCGCGCGGCGTCAAGGTCGCGAACGATCTCACCAAGGACGAATGGCAGACGGCGCTCGACGAGGCGCTGGCATCGTATCCCAAGACGCCCTATATCCTGCAGCGTTTCCACAAGGGCAAACGCGTCCGCGTTCCCTACTACGATCGCAGACTGGACGACATCGCGACCTTGGAAGGCCGCGTTCGTTTATGCCCGTACTATTTCGTGACCGGCGATACCGAGGTTCGCTTGGGCGGCATTCTCGCCACGATCGCGCCCGCCGACAAACGCTTGATTCACGGCATGTCCGACGCCGTCATGTCGCCCTGCGCCGTGCGCGAGGACGGCTACTGACGGTCTACGTCGCGCTCCTGCGCGGCATCAACGTCGGCGGCAAGAACCTCGTGCCGATGGCGGAGCTGCGGGAGATGTTGGGCGCGCACGGCCTGCGCGACGCGCGCACCTTGCTCCAGAGCGGCAACGCCGTCTTTCGCAGCGCCGCGCCGGCGGCCGAACTCGAACGGACCCTCGCGGCACGCACGCACGCGACGTTCGGCTCCGAGGTCGACTACTTCGTGCGCAGCGCGGCGGAATGGAGCGCGACGATCGCCGCGAACCCGTTCCCGCTGGAGGCCGAGCGCGATCCGGCGCGCACGGTGGCCGTCTTGCTGGCCGGCACGCCCTCCGCCGCGAAGGTCGAAGCTTTGCGCGCGTGGATCCCGGGACCCGAGCGCATCGAAGCGCGCGGGGCCGTGCTCTACGCGCATTATCCGAACGGACAGGGCACCTCGAAGCTCACGAATGCCGTCATCGAACGCAAGCTCGGCACGCGCGGGACGGCTCGCAATTGGAACACGATGCTCAAGCTCGCCGCGCTCGCTTCAGAGTTCCGCTAAGAACGCGTCGATCTCATCGGCCGTGTTGTAGCCGTGGGGCGAGACGCGGATACCGCTCGGCCGGTACGTGGTCACGAACCCTTTGCGTCCGAGCGCGCGCCCCTGTTCCACGGGGTCGCGGTCCGGCATGCGGAAGGTGACGATGCCCGAAGAGATGCCCCGTCCTCGCAGCGTGGTGACCCTCGCGCCGCGCGCTAGAAGACCTTCGTAGAGGCGATCCGTCAACGCGAGTACGTGCGCGGCGATCCGTTCGACGCCGGCTTCCGCCAACACGGCCATCGAATTCTCCAGCGCCGCCACGCCGAGGAAGTTCTGCGTGCCGCCTTCGTAGCGCGCGGCGCCCGGCGCGAACGGCTGCTCGTAATCCAGGAAATTCCAAATGTCCGCGACGTCTTTCCAGCCGCGCCAACGGACGGTTAGGCGATCTTGGAGTTCGCGCGAGACGTAGAGGAAGCTCACGCCGGGCAACGCCAGGAGCCATTTGGCGCCGCCCGCGTAGAGCGCATCGATGCCGTCCGCGCGGACGTCGAGCGGAAAGGCGCCGAGGCCCTGGATGGCATCGACGCAAAAGAGCGCGCCGCGCGCGTGCGCGAGCGCGGCGAGCGGCGCCAACTCGTGGCGATACCCGTCACCGAAGCTGACCCACGAGAGCGCGACGACCTTCGTGCGCGCGGTCAACATTCGCGCGAGCACCGCGGGCGTCAGCCGTTCGCGGGCGGTCTCGACGAACTTGAGGACCACACCGTGTTCGCGCAGCGCGAGCCAGGGGAGCACGTTGGAACCGAACTCGTTATCGCAGACGACGATCTCGTCACCCGGCGCCCAAGCGAGGCCGCGGGCGATCGTGTTGGCGCCGTCGCCGGTGTTGCGCAGAAAGGCGATCTCGTCGCCGCGCGCGCCGACGAACGCCCCGACGCGTTCGCGCGAGCGCGCCAGGTTCGCTTCGACGGGCACGAATCCCAGAACGCCGGCGCGCGCCTGCCCGTCGACGATCTCGACCAGCGCGTCGCGCGTGCGCACGGGTAGCACGCCGGCCGCCGCGTGGTTGAGGTAGATCACGCCGGCACCCGGCGAGACCGCGTCGCGGCCGAGGGGCGGCGCGTTCAGCTGGCTGCGGGGCTCGGGGCCGGGGTGGCCACGCCGAGCGAGATAGGCGCGCTGTCGAGCGGGGCGGCGGTCATCAGACGCACCCGTAACGTGTATCGCCCGGCCGGCGCCTTCGCGAACGCGGGCCAGTCGGCCGACTCCGATTTCGTTTGGCGCGGGCCCAAGGTCAGCGTGCTGGCGGGCGCCGCGGGTTCGCCGGCGGCGGAATTCCAAACTTCATTGCCGTTCCGCGAAACGACGAACGCCACGTGCGTACCGCCGGGGAACGCGACCGTATAGGGCTTGCCGGTCCGGTTCACGATATCGACCTTCGCGTGAAGCCCCGCCGCGTCGACCGTCGCCGTCGGGACGAACGAGAGCGCCTGCGCGGGTGAGGGAAGCACCTCATCGGAGTCGGCCGCCTCCGCCGCGGCCGTGGCCGACGCTGCCGGGTACGCCTCACCCGCGCCCGGTTCGAAATCGACGATGCGCGCTTTGCCGTCGACCCGGAACTGCGCGCCCGCGAGCGAAGCCATCGCGGCGACGGGAACGTACGTATCGCCGTCGAGCACGAACGGCGCGCCGCTCAGCCGTACGCGGGTGACGCCGTCGAGCAGCGCATCGCGGCTGCCCGCCGTGAACACCATCGTGCGTTTGCGGACGGCGACTCGAACGACGCCGCCCGGATCGAATGTCAGCAGACCGTCGAAGGCCTTGACCGCTCGCACGACGTTGACGTAAGCAACGCCGCGATGCAGCAGCGCGCTATGCCCCCGGCTATCGAGCGGGCGGCTTCCGATGGTGACGCTATAGCGCGTATCGGCTGCGGATGCGTGCACCGGCGGGGCGGACAACGCTAAGCCCGCGACGAGTGCGGCGCACGTTCCGCGCAGCGGAAACGGTCCGTTACGCAGCGCCCAGCATCTCCTTCGTATGCCAAGCGACGTTTTGCGCGCGATCGCCGACTCGTTCGAGGTTGGCGAGCACGAAGAGCATGATCGCGCCGGCCCGCACCTTGCCGGAATCGGCTTGCATCTCTTCCTGGAGTGCCTCGATGCCGCGCGCGTACAGGTGGTCGACTTCGTCGTCGCGCTCGATCACGGCCTCCGCGATCGTCGCGTCGCGCTCCGTGTAGGCGCGCATGGCGCCGCGCAGCATGTCGAGGGCGATCGATGCGATGCGGCCGATTTCCACGCGCGCCGGCCGGATCGGCACGTCGGCGAGCTTGATCGAATTCTTCGAGATCTCGACCGCGTAGTCGCCGATCCGTTCGAGGTCGGTCGCGATTTCGAGCATCGCCGCGACTTGACGGAGCTCGCCGGCCACCGGCTGCTGACGCCAAATCAGTTCGATGGCCATTTGCTCGATGCGCCGGCGCAACGCGTCGACGTCGTCGTCGCCGGCGATGACGCGCGCGGCCAGGGTCGTATCCCGCTTTTCGAGTGAGGTGACCGACGCATTGACGGCATCTCCGACCAGCGCTCCTAGCCTGACGACGTCGAGCCGCGCCTGCTCCAAGGCCTCGTGGTAGGCCGTGCGCATTCCAGCCATTCGTTCCTTCCCGATACAATGGGTTCGCAACTCGAGGTCCGACCGGCTCTTTCGACTTCGGAGCTGCTCTCGAACGGGAGTATACCACTAATACGCTACCCTCGACTGCCGGGACCCGCGGCGGCGAGGTAGAGTGCGGCAGCTTCCGGAAACGCGTCGGCATGACGTACGAAACGATCGTGGTGGAACGCGACGGCCCGATAGCGGTGCTGACGTTGAACCGCCCTAAGGTTCTTAATGCGCTTAATGCGTTATTGATCGGCGAGCTGCGCGACGCCCTCGCGGCGCTGGAGAACGACGATGCCGTGCGGGCCGTCGTGCTGACGGGCGCCGGCGACCGGGCCTTCGCGGCCGGCGCCGACATCAACGAGCTCAACGCCCTGCCAAGCGCCGTCGCGGCAGCGCGGCTCGCGCGCCGCGGGCAAGCCCTCACGTTGCAGATCGAGCGACTGAGCAAGCCCGTGATCGCTGCGATCAACGGCTTCGCGCTCGGTGGCGGCTGCGAACTCGCAATGGCCTGCGACATTCGAATCGCGAGCGAGAATGCGAAATTCGGCCAGCCGGAAGTCAACCTCGGTCTGCTGCCGGGCTACGGTGGAACGCAGCGCACGGGCAAATTGCTCGGACGCGGCATGGCGATGTACCTCTGTCTCACCGGCGAGACGATCGACGCCCGCGAAGCACATCGCGCGGGTCTGGTGGAGAAAGTCGTGCCGCACGCGGAGTTGTTGACCGAAGCCAAGCGCATCGCGGGCGTCATCGCCGCGAAAGCTCCACTTTCGATCGCGGCGACCAAACGCGCCGTCGACGAAGGCATCGCCTTGCCGATCGCGGCCGGACTCGAACTCGAAGCGCTGCACTTCGGGACGATCGTGGGAACCAACGATTTCAAGGAAGGCACGAAGGCGTTCTTGGAAAAGCGGGCCGCCGTCTTCACGGGTTCGTAGGCGCGAGGCGCCACTCCCAGGCGTTCCAATAATCGCGCCCGAGGACACCCGGGCGAAAGCCGGCGAACCGGCGCGACACCACGTAGGCGCTGCGTTCGAAGCCTAGCGGCACCACCGGCATGTCGCGTACGAGGATGTCGTCCGCGCGGCGATAGGCACGCAAACGCGCCGCCGGATCGTACGTCGCCGCGCCGGCGCTTTCGGCCGCATCGTAGGCCGGATCGCAATAACCGCCCGCGTTGCCGCCGCCCGGGGGCAGCGCGGCGCAGCCGAAGAGGTACGACCGGTCGGGGTCCAGGCTCGGCGACCAGCCGGTCAAAGAAAGATCGAAGGCGCCGCTTTCCAGGATGCCGCGCGCGGACTTCGGCCCCCAGAACTGTCCCTCCGAGTAGGAATGCACGGTCGTCGCCACGCCGGCCGCCGCCAATTGGGCGGCGATCTGCACCGCGGCCGCGCTACTGGAGCGCCACTTCCCGGCGATCGCGAGCTCGAGGCTGAGCCGGCGCGGCGCCAGGATCCGGCGCGCCGCAGCCGGATCGTACGGCGGCACGCGCGCGCCACCCGCGAGGGCCGGATCGAGCTGGCCGGTGTCCGTCGGCGCCTCAAGCCCGCGGTAGACATCGCGGTCCAAGCGGCGCCGGTCCAGCGCCTGCGCGAACGCCCGGCGCACGGCGGGATCGCGTAAGGCGGCGTCGCGGCGCAGATTGAACTGAAGGAAATCCACCACGTTGGTCGTCGCGAACGCGACGCGTTCGCCGGCCCGGGTCGCGTCGTCGACCTCGAGACCCGAGATCGAGGTCAGGTCGAGTTCCCCGCGTCGCGCCTGCAAGAGGCGGGTCTCGGCGTCGGGTTCCACCGACACGTCGATGCGGGCCAGCCCGGCCGGGCCGCGCCAATAATACGGATTGCGTTCGAATTCGAGCCGTTCCCCGCGGCGCCAGGCGCGCACTCGAAACGGGCCGAGCCCCACCGGGTGCGTATCGAGCGAGCTGCGGTTGAGGTCGGGCAACGGCGCCGCGATATGGCGGGGCAGGATCGCGAACGGATCGTCCGCGCCCAAGGTGAGGAATGCCGAGACGAACGGTGCGGAGGGGCGGCGCAATCGGACCACCAGGCGATCGGGGCGCGGCACCGAGACCGCTTCGATCTGCTCGACGGTCGACCGGTCGGGCACGTTGGTGCGCACGTTCGCAAGCGCGGCCGCCGTGAAGGCGACGTCGCGGGCGTCGAACGGCTCGCCGTCGGACCAGCGGCCGCGACGGATGCGATACACGATCGTGCGGCCATCCGCGGAGATGCCGCCGTTTTCGCGGGTCGGCACCGCGAGCGCCCGGTCGGGCACGAGCCGGCCGCGATCGTCGACCACGAAGAGATATCCCTGGGTGAGGGGACCGAGGAGCCAGCCATATGGGGTATTGAGGATCGTATCGAGGCTGGACGGGTCTTCGGGCAAGAAGATGGTGAGGGGCAGCGGAGCGGGCGCGGCCCCGCGGCCACATGCCGCCGGAACGACGCACAGCGCCGCGAGCGCGAGGAGGAACCGGTAGCTGAGCCGCACGGTCGGCCGACGTTCGCGGGAAGGCGGCGGCTGCCTTGCCTCAAAAGTGGGAGCGCCATGGCTAATACCCGGGTCCCCGCGATAACGCTCGATAGCCGAACGCTGCCGAACACCAACCGGAACATCATCATTTTAGAGGCCTTCGACAAGCTCCAGCTCGGCGGAATCCTCGAGTTGCCGGAGGAGAGCGACCCGCGGGCGCTACGCAACGAGTTCTTGCAGCACCGTCCGGGACGTTTCTCCTGGGACGCGCGCAACATGGGCTCCGGGCGGTGGACAGTGCGCATCGAACGCATCGACGAACACGCCGACACCGCCACGTTTCTCGCGCACTGTACGCCCTTCGCCAACGCGAAATCGGCGACGATTCGCGAGCTGGCCGCCACCGCCACCGAACGCAGCTTCAAGCAGAGCGAGACGATCTTCGACGAAGGCGAGATGTGGCCGTATCTGGCCTTCGTACGCACGGGCAAGGTCGTCTACACGCTGCTCTCGCCCGACGGTAAGACGCACGCGCTCGGCGAGCGGCTGCCGCTCGATCCGCTCAACGAAACGGGAACCTTCGACGGCGGCGGCGCGACGACGCGCGCCGAGGCGCTCACGGACTGCACGCTCGTGCTCTTGCCGACGGAAGCCGTGCTGCACGCGATCCGCAACGACGCGGAGCTCGCGATCGGCTTCCTCACCGACGCATCGCAGGCGCGCCGGCGTTCGATCGACACGATCGCGGACCTCGCGTTCGCGCACGTCCTCCAGCGCGTCGCGAAGTTCTTGCTCTCGTACGCGCCCGCGACGACCGGCATGGCACGCGGACTCTCCGGCATCGAAAACCTCTCGCAGGCGCAGATCGCGGCCGCGGCGGGCACCGTGCGCGACATGGCGGCGCGCGCGCTCTTGCGGCTCAAGAACGCGGGCGCGGTGGAACTCGATCGCGGACGCGTGCGTGCCCTCGACCGCGAACGCCTCGAAGCGTTCGCTCATAACGTTCAGGCGCCACCGGTTTAGCGCGCGACCGAACCTTTGGCGGCGGCACGGTTTGCGGCGCGTGGGTGCGGCGGGACCGTTCGTCGCCGCCCCTTCCGGGGGCGGCTCCTACTGCTCCGCCTCCTCACTCCCGCCATCCGTGGCTCCGTTCGTCGGTCGGAGCTCCCGCCGCACCCACGCGCCGCAAACCGCGCCTTAGCTGAGGTTGGCCGGGCGAAGGTGGGCCGGCTTTTGAACGTTTCTCGTTCTCTGGGTGGGGTTGGGGGATGGCGTTGTTGGTTGGGGGGTGGTTTAGTGGTTTAGGGGTGCGCTATCGCGGGTTGGGGTTGGGGGGTTGGGGTGGTGGCGATTGTGATGCCGGGGATTTTGGATAGGCGGTGGAGGGCGCGGGCTTTTTCGCGGTCGCCGGCATCGGCTACGGCGTCTTTGAGGACGACGACGCGCAGGCCGGCGGCGCGGGCGCCGCGTGCGGTCGCGGTAACGCAGGCTTTGGCGTAGACGCCCGTGAGGATGACCTCGTCGACGTCGCGCTCTGCGAGGTAGCGGTGTAGGCTAGCGTTGGAGAACGCGTCGCCACGCTGTTTCGCGAAGTAGGCGGCTTCGCCGATCGGCACGCGCGCGTCCCAAGCCGCACCTTTGGAACCGGCGATCGCGGCGCCGCGCCGCAGGACGTTCATGAGGCGATCCGCGGGGTCGAATTCGTTTCCGACCGCGACGATCGTCAAGCCGCCGGTGCGAGCCTGCGCGATCGCGCGGTTCGTGGTAGCGATGAGGTCCGCAAGTTGGTGGCGGGCGATCGGCATGCGTCCGTCGGCGGCGAGGAAGTCGTGCTGGAAATCGATCAGCATGAGCGCGCTTCGAGATTGCATCGGTAGTGCTCCGTCTCCTTACGTATGGACGGCTGCTTCGAGCCGCCCGAGTTCGATCAAGATGGGGCACGGCGCGTTTTCGTCGCGCGCGGCGCAACGTGCCAGGAAGGCTTCCAGCTCCGCCTGCAAGCGCTGTAACTCGACGATCCGTTGCGCTACGGTCTCCAGGCGCCCGCGCGCCGTCTCCCGCAACGTCGCGCAAAACGCCGGACCGCCGTCGAGCCGGTCCTTGAGCCGCTCGACGTCTTTGAGCGAGAGACCGAGCTCTTGCGCGAGCCGGATGTAGCGAATCATCGCGACGACATCGTCGCCGTAGTGCCGGTAGTTGCCGGGCGACCGGGGCGGCTGCGGGATCAGTCCGCGACGTTCGTAGAAACGGATCGTCTCCACGCCGATACCGAGTTCCGCCGCGACCTGACCGATCGTCCTCCCCTTCACCTCGCCGCTCCCCATGACGCGCTCAGTCTACACTCCGTACCTAGGTACGGAGTCAAGGGTCTATGCCCCGCGAGCTACCGGAGCCTGCGCACCGCTTCCGCGAACGTCGCTACGGGAACGATCGTGAGGCCTTTTTGGCCGGCGATCTCTTTGTAGTTTTCGCGCGGCACGAGGAAGATGGCGGCGCCCGCGCGGCGCGCGGCTATCAGTTTTTGCAGGGTGCCTTCGATCGGACCGATGCGACCGTCGGGGGCGATCGTGCCGGTGCCGGCAATCGGGGGACCCGCCGGGAGCGGGCGAAGCGCGGCGTAGATGTCGAGCGCGAACATCAAGCCCGCACTCGAGCCCGTGATGTCGCCGACCGTGAAGCGCACCGGGACCGGTAAGTGGGGCGGCGTGCCGCGGACGCGCGCGAGGATCCCGAGGCGCACGCCGCTCTTCGTTCGCATCGTGGGAATCGCGAGTTTCAAGGTGCGGCCGGCGCGTTCGACCGTGACCCGCGCGATGCCGGGCGGACGCGCGTCGACGGCGTTGGCCACGTCTTGCAGCCCGCGCACCGGTACGCCGTCGACGCGCACGATGCGATCCTCGGGGCGCAGCAGCCCCAACGCATGGGAGCCGGGCACGACGTCCGCGATGTAGACGCGATCGGGCGGCAGCGGCACGCGCAGGCCCGCCGCGCGCTCCGCGACGAACGCGGCGACCTGCTGGCTATCGAGCATCGCATCGACGAGCACGCGATCGTACACGCGCGCCGGTTCGCCTGGCGGCACGAGTTCGTCGTGCGGCACGAGCCGGACGTCCGGCGAAAGCGCGGCCGTCAGCAGCAGCACGCTGGCACGCGTGACGGTGACGTCGGTCAGGTAGAAGCGCCGGCACGGTCGCGGCCGGCCCGCGATCGCGACACGGCGCGAGAGATCGACGGCGCTGCCCGGTGCGATGAGGTAATAGGGCGTAGGGATGACGGAGAGCGCTGCGAGCACCGCGAGGGCGAATATGACCCAGACGAAGATCTCGTGCCGCCGCCCCCGCGCTCGCGGCGGCACGTCGCGGGAGGGGTTAGCTACCGTCCACTCACCCGTGAACTTCCACGGGATCGAGGGTCGCCGTCTCGTCCTGTGCGTCGAAGGCGGCGCGTTTGGATTTGGCCGCGGCCTCGGCGACGGGCTGCTGCGAACGCGGAGCCAAGGCTTCTTGGCCCTTCTTCACGGAACCCAGCGCCGTGGCCAGCCGCGCCTCGAGATCGGCCAGCACCTGCCCCGCATACGCGTCCGCGCCGGCGCGAATGCGCCGCGCTTTCTCCTCCGCTTCGCGCAAGACGATCTCGGCGGTCGTGCGCGCCTGTTTGACGACGTCGGTTCCCTCGACCAGCTCGTTCTTCTGCGCCACGGCTTCGGTGACGATCTGTTGCGCCTTCTCTTGCGCGTCGCGGATCACCCGATCCTTATTGGTGGCGATCACTTTGGCGCGGCCGACCTCCTCGGGAAGCGTCGACCGCATCTTCTCGATGTACTCGACCAGCCGTTCCTCACTGAGGATGCGGTGCCCGAAGGGCAGCCAGGTGCCTTCGCGGACGTAGGTCTCGAGCTTATCGATGACGCGATAGATCGACAAAATCATTTCCTCACTGGATGTTGGCGCTTGTTGTGCATGTACTCGAGGACGACGTCGGGGACGTACTTCGCGATATCGCCGCCCTGCAAGAACACCTCTTTGATCAGGCTCGAGCTGACGAACGAATAACTGGAATCCGACATCAAGAACATCGTGTCGACGTTGGAGAGGGAGCGGTTCATGTGCGCGAAGGCCATCTCGTTTTCGAAGTCGGAGACGACGCGCAGGCCCTTGACGATGACGTCCGCATCGATGCTCTGTAGGTAATCCGCGAGCAAGCCGCGGAAGTGATCGACCCGCACGTTGGGATGGACGCTCGTGCAGCGGCGCAGCATTTCCTCGCGCTCGTCGAGCGTGAAGAACGGACTGCGTTTCTGCGGATTGACGACGACGGCGACGGTGACGAGCGGGAAGATCGCGGCCGAACGCGCGATCACGTCGAGGTGTCCGTTCGTCGGCGGGTCGAACGAACCTGGATAGACCGCGTGGCTCTGCGGCTGCGAGCCGTTACGCACGAACGTCGCCGACGCGCAAGAATTGCAGCATCACCTCTCCATATCGAGCTTCGCGCACCGTCTCGAAACCGGGCCCGGCGAAGGCCGGGCCGGCCTCGCTGCGTTCGTACACCAGGATCGTGGACGCGTCGATCGCACCGCGCAGACGCAAGGTCGAAAACGTGAGATGCGGCGGCGGCAGCGCGTACGGCGGATCGGCATAGACGAAATCGAAACGGCCCGTGAGCCGGCCCGCCGCCTTTTCCGCCGGCGCGAGCACGATGGTCGCGCGCGATGCGAGCCCGAGTTCCGCGGCGGCCGCGCGAATCGCCTGCGCGGTCGGCGCGTGCAATTCGACGAAGGTCGCGCTCGCGGCCCCGCGCGAAAGCGCTTCGAACCCGATCGCGCCCGTGCCCGCGTAGAGATCGAGGACGCGCGCGCCGGCGATCGCGTCGCCCAAAATCGAAAAGAGCGCTTCCTTCACGCGGCCCGGCGTCGGACGGACGGCCGTTCCGCGCGGAGAGCGGATGACGCGAGAGCGAAGTTCGCCGCCGCTCACGCGCACCGCAGATAACTCGCAGAACACCCACCGAATACCGACGACCGGTGCGTCATCCCCCGAAGTTCGCCGCCGCCGAAGACTTGCCTTGGAGCAAAGGAACCAATTCTGCGAGCTTGTGGATAACCGCGTTCGGCGCGGGCAGTTCGGGCGCGTAGACCGCGCCCTCCCAATCGAACCACACCGCGTTGGCGCCGGCCGAGCGCGCGCCGGCGCAATCGGTCTCGGGGTCGTCGCCGACGTACCAAATTTGGGAGAGCGGCAATTCCAACTGTTTCGCCAACAGATCGAACGCCGCGCGCGCGGGCTTGCGCGCGCCGATGCGTTCGCTCACGAGCACCGAGCCGCGAAAGCCGATCAGCCGCGCCTTCTCCTCTTGCAGCGGGCTCCAGCCGTTGGTGAGCAAGGCGTACGGCACGCCGAGCTCGTCGAGGCGCGTCAGCATCTCCTGCGCGCCGGGCAGCGCTTCGACGTGCCCCGCAACGCGCTCGATCACCGTATCGCGGAAGGTCAAGGCCAAGTCGAGCGTCGCGGCTCCCGACGGCGCGAATCGTTCGAAGAACGTTGCGATCGCGGTGTCGATGCTGCCGGTTCCGTGCCGGTAGGCCGAGATCGCGACGTCGACCTCGCGCTCGGCCGCCGCGGCGTCGTAGCCGATGCCGTTCGCCGCGGCGAGCGACGCCAGCATCTCGAGAGCGACCGTGCGCTCGAGCTTGTTATCGATACCGAGCGTGTGGTCGAAATCGAAGCCGACCGCGAGATCAATTGCCATATCGGGCCTCCAGGTTCTGCGTTCGGGAAGCGTTACCCACGTCGGGCGCCTTTCACGAACTGAGCATCGTCGCGCGCGCGCTCGCGTCGTCGTCGAGCAGCGCGCGCAGCGCCCGATGTTCGGGACGAGCGAGCGCCGGATCGTCCGCGACCAGTTCGTCCGCGTCGGCCTTGGCACGCATGTAGATCGCGAAATCCGAGATCAAGTCGCCCAGCAGCGCCGTGCCGCCGCCCGCTTGTGCGGTCCCGGCGAACTCGCCCTCACCGCGCAGGCGCAGGTCGGCTTCGGCGATCTCGAAGCCGTCGGTCGTATGCGCCAGAATTTCCAGGCGTTCGACGTCGCCGCGATCGTCCGGCGCGATCAGGAGACAGTAGGAGCGCGCCACGCCGCGCCCGACGCGTCCGCGCAACTGATGAAGCTGCGCGAGCCCGTAGCGGTGTGCGTCCAGAATCACCATGACCGAAGCATTGGGGACGTCGACGCCGACCTCGACGACGGTCGTGGCCAGGAGCACGTCGGTTTCGCCGCGCGCGAAGCGCGTCATCACCGCGTCCTTTTCGCGACCGGTCATGCGGCCGTGCAAGAGCTCCACGCGCAAGTCGGGAAACACCGCTTCGCGCAGCACGTCGAGCTCCGCGAGCGCGCTGGTCAACGCGCTCTCCGATTCGTCGATCGCGGGCGCGACCACGTAGGCTTGCCGGCCGCGTTCGACGTTCTTGCGCACGAATTCGTAGGCGCGCGCCTTGCGGCTCTCGCGCAGGACGTACGTCTCGATCGGCGTGCGCCCTGGCGGCAGCTCGTCGATGATCGTCAGATCGAGATCCGCGTACTTGGTTTGCGCGAGCGTGCGCGGGATCGGCGTGGCCGTCATGTAGAGGGTGTGCGGCGCGCGGCTCTTGCCGCGCAGCTTCGCGCGTTGCGCGACGCCGAAGCGATGCTGCTCGTCGATGATCGCGAGCCCGAGCTCGCGAAACTCGACGCCGTCGACGAGCAACGCGTGGGTGCCGACGACCAAATCGCATTCGCCGCTGGCCAGCCGCCCGCGCACGCCGGCGCGTTCTTTCGCGCCGAGGCTGCCGAAGAGCGCGTCGACCCTCACGCCCAGCGGCAGCAGCAACGGCGCGAGCTTCTGCGCGTGCTGCGCGGCCAGGATTTCCGTAGGCGCCATCAGCGCGCTCTGGACGCGATTGGCGGCAGCGAGCACGATCGCGGCCGCGGCAACGAGGGTTTTACCGCTTCCGACGTCGCCCTGCACCAGCCGGTTCATCGGCGCGGACTGCGCCATGTCGCGCCAGATTTGCGCGATGGCGCGGCGTTGCGCGCCCGTCGGCGCGAAGCTCAGGGTCCGCTCGAAGCGCTCCTCGAGATCCCGAGGCGCCTCGAGCCGGAGCGCCCCGCCGGCGGCCTGGCGCTGCGCGCGCTTGACGGCCGCGGCCAGCGCGATCCCAAAAAACTCCTCGTAGACCAGCCGCTCGCGCGCGGCGGCCGCAGCCTCGGGCGTCGCCGGCCGGTGCGCGTCGCGCCAGGCCGCGACCCGCGTCCCGTAGCCGTGCTTGGCCAGTACGGCCGGCGGCAGCGTTTCGCGCACGCAGCGCGCGAGCGCGTCGAAATTGCGCTCGATCAGCGTGGCGATCGCGCGCGACGAGAGCTCCTTGGAAGCGCGATACACGGGCACGAGCTCGCCCGCGAACTCCTCGCCCTCGGAAAAGGTTCGGTGGTTGAGCACGTTGAGTTCCACCGCGACGCCCGTCCGCGACCGTTTGAGCGCGGCGCGGCCGTGCACGAAGACGCGTTCGCCGGCGATCAACTTGCCGGCGAAACCGCGGCGACCGAACCAGGTCGCTTTGATGCGGCCCGTCCCGTCGTCGAGCTCCGCGTTGACTACCGGTACCCGGCCGCGGAATTCCCAGACGCGCAGGATCCGCCCGAGCGCGATCGCTTCCAGGGCGGAGTCCGCACCCTCGGCGAGGGCACCGCGCACGATCTCGGCGATCGGCATCGGGCGCCGCCAGTCCTTGTAATCGCGCGGATAGCTCTCGGCCAAGTCGCGCGGCGTCAGGACGTCGAGCGCGGCGAGCTTGCGCGCGAGCTCGGGGCCCACGCCGCGCAGGTCGCGCAAGGTGCGCGGTTCCGGGGTCGCTATTTGGCGCGTCGCAGCAGTTCCGCGCCGACCGCTTGCAGCGAGACGCCGCGCTCTTCGAGCAGCACCAGCGTGTGATAGAGCAGGTCGGCCACTTCCCACGCGATCTCGTCGGGCGCCGCGTTCTTGGCGGCGATCACGACTTCGGTGGCTTCTTCACCGACTTTCTTGGCGATCCGGTCGATGCCGCCGGCCAGGAGCCTCGCGGTATAGCTGCTTTCCGGCGGCGCGTCGCGCCGGGCCGCGATCGTCGTCCGCAAATGTTCGAGCGCGCGGGCGAAGTCGTCGTCACGGCTCGCCGGTTCGGCCAGGAGCGTGCCGGAAAAACACGACGCGGCACCGGTGTGGCAGGCAGGCCCCTTCGGGATGACGCTGTACAGCAGCGCGTCCGCGTCGCAATCGTAGCGCACGCCGACGACCTCCTGCGTGTTGCCCGAGGTCTCGCCTTTCTTCCAGAGGGCGCCCCGCGAGCGGCTGTAGAGCCACGTCGTGCGTTCGTCCAGCGTCCGTGCCAGCGCTTCACGATTCGCGTAGGCGAGCGTCAGCACCGAACCGCGCGCCGCATCCACGATGACGACGGGCAGCAAGCCGCTCGCGCCCCAGGTCAACTCGTCGATCGTCATCTCGAGGACGTATGTACGAGCGGACGCATCGGTATTCCGCGCGACGCCAGCGCGTCTTTGAGCGCGCCGATGTCCAGTTCTCCGTAGTGGAACAGCGATGCCGCGAGCGCCGCGTCCGCGCCGCCCACGGCGAAGGCGTCCGCGAAATCGGCGATGCTGCCCGCACCGCCGGAAGCGATGACCGGGACCTCGACCGCGGCGCGCACCGCGCGGGTCAGCGCGAGGTCGAAGCCAGCGCGGGTGCCGTCGCGATCCATGCTGGTCAAGAGGATCTCGCCGGCACCGAGTTCGGCCGCCTCACGCGCCCACGCGACCGCGTCGCGGCCGGTCGAGGTCCGGCCGCCGTCGACCACGACCTCCCAGCCGCCTTCGGGGCGGCCGCGGGCGTCGATCGCCAGGACGACGCACTGGCTGCCGAACTCCTCCGCGGCTGCACGCAGGACGCCCGGAGCGCGGACCGCGGCGCTATTGAGCGACACCTTGTCGCACCCGGCCCGCAGCAGGCCGCGCACATCCTCGACCGTCGCGACGCCGCCGCCGACCGCGAACGGAATGGTCAGCTCGGCCGCGACGGCGCGTACGACGTCGCGCATCGCGCGCCGGCCCTCGATCGTGGCCGTGATGTCCAGGAAGACCAGTTCGTCCGCGCCGCGGGCCTCGTAGATCCGCGCGAGTTCGACCGGGTCGCCGGCATCGGCGAGATCGACGAAGCGCACGCCCTTGACCACGCGCCCGGCTTTGATATCCAGACAGGGAATGATGCGGCGCACCAGCACGGCTACGGCCGGCCTTCGATGGCGATGGCGAGCAGCGCCAGATCGTCGAGCACGACGCCGCCGCTTCGCGCGCGCACCGCTCCGACCAGCTCGTCGGCGCAGGTCTGCGGCTCGAGCGATGTGTGGCGCAGGAGCTCCATCGCGCCCGCATCGTCCAGGAGCGCTCCGGAGCGATCGCGAGCCTCGGTGAGACCGTCGGTCGCGAGCACGAGCAGGTCGCCGGGGTGCAACTCGAGGCGGCGGGAGCTCCAATCGAAACCCGCGTCGGCACCGAGCAAGGGACCCGTCACCTCCAACTGCGAGACCGACGCGCCGCGGCGCAAATAGGCTCCGCTATGGCCCGCGCTCGCGTACGTCATCGCCGGAACGGCGGCATCGAAAAGCCCGACGAAGGCCACCACGAACAGGTTGGGATCGGAAATCGTCTCCAGGAAGATCGCGTTGAAAGTTGCCAGGATTTCGGCCGGGTCGTCGTACGAACGCGCCAGCGCCCGCACGGTGTACTTCACGAACGCCGTGTTCACCGCGGCCCGGATGCCCTTACCGCTGACGTCCGCGATCACGACCAAGCCCCGCGTCGCGCTCAGGCGCCGGATATCGTAGAGGTCGCCGCCGACCGCGGCGTCGAGTTCCGCGGTCACGTACGCCGTTCCCACGCGGGTCCCGGGCAGGTGGTCGAGATCGGTCTGGAACGCCCGCTGTAAGGTCTCGACGATCGTGCGCTCGCGATCGATCGCCACCAGCATCCGCTGGCGCGAGGTCACGAACACGATCGAGACGACGCCGAAGGCGAAGACCAAGGTGAGCCCGGCCAACAGCGCCTCATCGATCCGCTGCTTGACCTCGTCCTGGGCGACCTGCAGGCGCTGGGCGAGCAAGGCATGGATGCCGTTCGTGTCGCCGCGCAAGCGGTCCACGAGGACCTTCCCGTCGGTCTCGCGCCGCACCAAATCCTTCGCGCGCGGGTCGGCGAGCAACGGGCGCGCTACCTCGTTCTCCCAGCGCGCATGGAGCGCGAGCATCTCCTCGATCGTGGCGGACATCCCCGGAATATCGAGGTCCGCGACGGCGACGCGGAACTCGTCCACGGCGCGTTCGTAGCGCGCGGATCCGAGCAAGTATGGATCGAGGAACACGCGCTGCCGGGTAGCGAGGTAACCGCGCAACTCCGACTCTTCGTCGAGTTGGAGGGCGATGAGGTCGTCGAGCGCGGCTTGGGCCTGGGAAAAGGTCCGTTGAACGCTTTGGGCGCGGTCCAACTGCGTGTAGATCCGCAGCGAGATCCCAAAAGCCGTCGCCAAGACCGCAGCCAAGAATGCGCCGAGCAGAAATGCCCCGCGCACGCTTGCCTTACGGATGTTGCTGCGGATGGGTCCCTCTCGGGCGGTACGAACGTCGCTCCCCAGCAGCCGAGCGGGGAGGACTCGAGGCGACGCCCAGATTCGAACTGGGGAATAGAGCTTTTGCAGAGCTCCGCCTTACCACTTGGCTACGTCGCCATACCGCGTTGTCGGTGTCTGATGAGCGGGTGGCGGGAATCGAACCCGCGCGTCAACCTTGGGAAGGTCGCAGGCTGCCATTACATCACACCCGCACCTGGCTCGCCGAAGTTCCCCCCGCCGACCCCGGCCTCGGATGCACCCGGTTCTCCCCAGACCCACCCGCCCCTCCGTCCCCCGCCCCCCACTACCACCTCCGAACAACGCCCGAAGCAAGCCGAGTAATGGAGGAGACCCTTCTTAAAGAGGGGCCGAAGTGGAGGGCAGAAGCCCCAATCGAACCACCCACTGGGGACGTCGCAAGGCGTCCGGCGCGCGGACCGCTCGCGGGGTGTACAGCTTTCGGGCGGAGCCACGGATGGCGAGAGCCCGAAAGTGGACAAGTAGACATTTTGCAGGATGCAAAATGTCGGGCGTCCCCGCGAGTGGTCCGCGTGCCGGACGCCCAGCAGAGACCCTAGTCCTCTACGGCAGCAAACCCTTTCGTGACCTTACCGAGAAGGTCGACGAGGGTCTTCTTCTCGGCCTGCGTGAGCCCGCGCAACGCGAGCTTGTTCTTGGAGAAGTAGGCGGGAAGGAGCTGCTGCACGATGCGTTTGCCGCTCCGCGAGAGGGAGATGTAGGAGACCCGGCGGTCCTGCGTGCTGGCCTTACGGTCGATGTAGCCGTCCCGCTCGAGGCCGGCGACCAGACCCGTCACGTTGGCTTGCGTCGTTCCCAGATAACGACGCAAGTCCGATAGCGAGATCGGTTCGCCTTCGGCCGAGAGCACGATCAGCACTCCGAACTTTTGCGGCGTGAGCCCCGCGTCGAGAAACCAGGAACCTAATGCGTTCTCCACGCGTTGTGCCGTGGTACGCAGCGCGAGCAGCGCGCGCAACGTCGCGGCATCGAATTCGGCAAAGCGCTTGCGGTGCCCGACGAAGTGCTCGTCGGGCCACCCGACGATGTCTTCGGATTCACTAATATCGCCGTCTCTCATGCCCCTATGCTATCATACGCTGCAGTAAGTTAGGTCGCGATGTTATTCTTCTTAAGGAGTTTTCTATGAAGAAATTCTTCATGGTCCCGGGTCTTTTCTTGGTTCTGGCCGGTACCTTCGCCGTATCGATACCGGCTACTGCCGATTCGGCGCTGGTGACGAAAGGTACGCAGGTCGACGCGGTCCTTAATCAAACGCTCAACTCGAAAACCAGCCACAACGGCGATACGTTCACGCTTACCGAAAAGGATACGTTCTTCCACAAGAACCCCGCGATAAGCGGGGCCACGATCGACGGGCACCTCGAGAACGTCACCCCGGCGGGGCCCACGCACAAGGCGACGATGACTGTCGTCTTTGACGACATCAAGCTTCAGAACGGCACGACGCTCGCCTTTCCGGCAACGCTCAAGTCCCTGAGTACCTTCGAACCGCACACCCACCACATCCGGGATCTGGGCCTGATCGTGGGCGGAGCCGTGGCCGGGCACATGATGGCTAAGACGCATCACGGGGGGCTCGCGGGGGCTGCCGCCGGATTCGCACTCGCCACTTCATTGAAGAGCGATATCGTCGTCAAGCAAGGAACCCTTGTCAAGTTGAAAATGGCGCAAGATCTGGTCAACGCGCCGGCCGCATCTCCGACCTAAACCGCCGGGTGCCGCCGAGCCCGGCCCGGGACGGGCGCTAGCGGCCGCCCGAGACCGCGAGAACCGTTCCGGTCACGTAGGCCGCCGCGGGCGAGAGCAGCCAGAGAATGGCCTCGGCGACCTCGTCCGGCGTACCCGCTCGTGCGAGCGGAACGCCGGGGGTCAAGCGCTCCAGGCGCTCGGGCCGGCCGGCGGCGGCATGAATTCCGGTATCGATCAGGCCGGGGGCGACCGCATTGACGCGGATGCCCTCGGCCGCGACTTCGTTAGCCAGACCTCGGGTCAGCGTGTCGACAGCGCCCTTCGAAGCCGCGTAATGGACCCACTCGCCGCCGCCGCCCAACGCGGCCGCCCGCGACGACACGTTGACGATCGCGCCGCCCGCGCCGCCGCGCGAGCGGGCCAGCCGGCGAACCGCTTCGCGCGAACAGAGAAATGCGCCGGCGACGTTGACCGCCAGCGTTCGTGCGAGCACCTCGGACGAGAGATCGGCGACCCGCGCGAAGCCGCCGGTGATGCCCGCGTTGTTCACGAGTCCCGTCAGCGGTCCCAAGGCGCGTTGCGCGCGCGCGAACAGGTCGATCACCTCCGCCTCGACGGCGACGTCCGCCGCGATGGCCAGCGCGCGGCCGCCGCTCGCGACGATGTCCGTCACCACGCGCTCCGCGCTCTCGCGGTCGTGCGCGTAGTTGACCGCGACGGCATAGCCACGCGCACCCGCCAAGCGGGCCGTCGCGGCGCCGATACCGCGCCCGGCACCCGTGACCACGAGCGTGCCCGGGCGCGCGCGAGACTCCGGGTTCATACGCGATCGCGCATCCGAATCGAACTCCTCCGCTCGTTTCCGGCAGAGCGACTGCGGGAAAGGTGACCCGTAGCTGGCGCGAAAGCTCGCAGGCTAATCAGGCTCCGCCACCTCTGAAAGTTGAAGGAGACGTTCTCATGGCTTACCACGTGACCTGTCCGCTCTGCGGCCAGACGATTTCGGGCGACACGGAGGACGCGCTGGTCACCGCGGCCGACGCCCACGGCGACGACAACCACGGCATGCGCGCGCCCCGCGAGATGATCGTCAGTAGCGCGACGCAAGACTGATCCCGGGCGTCCTTGCGGTCGGGCCCGGCGTCGCGCCGGGCATTATGCGTTGCGCATCCGTTCGAAGAACGCCGCATGCTCGGGCCCGATCGCCAGATCCGCGCGGAAGCCGCCCGCGAACCAGGGCTGCCACTCGTCGACGCGCACGTAGGGCAGCAACATGCGTCCGTCCAGGTTCTGCAGGATCGGACCCGTCCAAACCGGTTCGTCGTCGGGACCGTAGATCCGCAGCCGGTCGCCCTGCCACAGCGCGTGTAAGCCGGCGTACTCGTCGCCCGGGATCAGTCGCGGCAGATCTTCCTGAAAGAAGAGCGACCCGTCGCCCGCGGAATCCTCGGCAGCGTGGCCGAGGTGGCCCGTCAGATAGCCGGATTCCGGAAACGCCGTGGCGTCGACGGGTTTGAGCACCGCGATCTTCGCGAGCTCCGGCACGGTCCGGGCGGCCGCGAAGTCGAAACGGTTCTGCATGTGCATCACGCGTTCGCCGGGCAGCTGCAAGCTGCGCGCGAGACGCACGGCCGTCTCCACGTCGATCGACGCGCGGCCCTCGAGCATGGCCGCGAGCCGTTCGGCATCCATGCCGATCTGTTCCGCGAGCGCCGCCGGCGATACGCCGAGCGGATCGAGGAATTGCCGCTTGACGATCGGGCCAGGATGCGGCGCGGCGGCGCGACGTTCCGTGAACTGACTCATGGTTTCAGTAGTCGGCCCTCCGCACCGGATATTTCGCCGGGCGGTCTATGGGCGCCCCCAGCCGAGGATGCGATCCAACACCGTTGTAAAGGTGGTGTAGAATCCGCGATGGGTCGGCGTCGTGGCCAGCGACGGATCGGCCGTGCCGTTGAAGTTATAGCCCACGGCGAAACGATTGCGGTCGCCGATGCGCGTCCCCGCTTCGAGGGCCAGGGCCGTCGAGGTCGCGCCGTCGATGCCTTGCACGGACGCGTGCAACGCTTCGATGCCGATGTCGTAACGCGAACCCAGCTGCTGGCCCAAGCGCAGCGCTTCGAGCGAACTGTGCGCTGCGTAGAACGAGTCGCCGTCGAGCTTGTAGGCCAAGCGACCCACGAGCGTCGTACGGGAACTCGCGCGCACGACCTGTTCGAGCGACAGGACGCCGCTTTGCCCCTGCGTGAAATCCGACGTACCGGTCGTACGATCGAATTGCAATAACGTGACGCCGTCGTCGTTCTGCGAGGGGCGCCACGCCAGCCCGACGCGGTCGTCGTATTGCGATTGACCCGCCACGCTGGAATCGAGCACGTTCGCATAGAGCGACACGTCGTGCGTGAGCGCGCCCGCGGCCGCGAGCGAGAGCGAGAAGCCCGCCGTCGCGCCGGTGCGCAGTTCCGCCTGACCGCTCGCGCGGAAACGTCCCGACGCGTCGCCGTAGTTCAGCGACGTACCGTACACCGTGAAGCCGGTGCCGGCACCCGCGCCGGCCGCCGTGCCGTGTTGCAGATAGCCGTCGCCCGCGACGCGGCCGAGTTTGAAGCGTTCGCGGATGCCCAGCACCGCGAATACGTCGTTGCCGTTAGCGGTCTGGTCGACGTCGTAGGACGTGTCGACGGTCGTGGCCGGTCCGAGGCTGCGCTCGACGCCGAGTTCGAAGGCGTGCTGTCCGTTGGTCGGCGCGGTAAGCGCCTGCGTCGAACTCGCGAAACTGGCGACCGGTGCCGAACTCCAGCGCTCGCGCGCGTACACGCGCCCGCTCTTGCCGAGGTCGTAGCTCAGTTGCGCGTCGGTTTGAGTGGGCTGCACGTCGTTCTCGCCCGCGATGGTTGCGATGTGCGCGACGCTGAGATCGAGCGGCGCGAGGACGCGCCAATCGATGCCGAGGGTCGCCTGCGTCGAGGACTCGTAGGGCACGACCGGCAGCGCGTTCTGCGACGCCGGCGTTCCGGGCGTGGAAGCCGGTGCGGGCGACGCTTGCGCGAGGGCGGAGGCGTCGACGGTGTTGGAGGCGTTACGGCGTTCGAGCGCGGCGTTGAGCGTGAGGCGTTTGCCGAGCGAATGCCGCAGCCGCAGCGCCGCCGTCGTTTGCGCGCTCGCGGGGCCCGATCCCGTATTCGATTGATGTCCGAGTTCGAGCGCGAGCTCCCCGACGGTCGAATATTGATGCGTGAAGCTGACTTCTTCGTTGAGAAGTCCCGGCGTCGACAGTCCGCCGAAGGGATTGTTGTACCCCGCGGTCGTCTGGTCGAACACCACGCCGATACGGTTATTGCCGAACGCGTCGTTCAGGCGCGCGCTCACCGCCGAGCCCGCGCTCGGGGGCACGAACGATCCGCTCGATCCCGTGCTTCCCGTCGTGCCGGTCGTGCCGGTCGTGCCGGTCGTATCGATCAACGCGCTCGCGTCGCTCGTGCCGTTCAAGAGCGTCCCGCGGCTGGTCGCGTGTTCGAGCGCCCACGTGCCGCCGTGCAACTTGCCCGACACGTCTTCGGTCGCGAGGTTGACGGCTCCGGCACCGGTCGAATCGTTCACGTAACCCGCGCCGACGTTGACGCTGCCGAGCGACGCTTCGGCGCGGCCGCCCAGCGTGTGCGCGGCGTTGCCGGGCGAATCGAATTCGTACGTCACGACGATGACCTGCGGGTTGAACTCGTCGTCGAACGGCAAGGGAACGTTGATGAAGGTCAGGATGCCGCTCGAGTACTCGAGCGCGTAATCGATGCCCAGCGACAGAGGCGTTTCCGACAAGATCGCGCCGGTGCGGCGGTCCAGCGAGGCGAGCATGATCACGTCGGATCCCACGACGATGTTGGGGCGCAGCGTGACGCCGCCGGCCAGCCCCGTCGGCGAGAAGACGCGGCGGTCGTATCCGATATCGTTGGTCGCGGTGAAGGCGCTGCCGCGCAGGCCCGCGCCGTCGTAGGACAGCTTCGCGCCGTCCACGAGCTGATCGAATCCGCCGAGCCCGGTTTCGGGGCCCGTGCGCGCCCGGAACTCGCCCCACAGGAAGCTGGCGAGGCCGGCGTCGTAGCGCGCGTACAGGCGGTCGCGCGAGAGCGCGTCGTCGCGCAGGAGGCTCGCGTCGCCGGTGATCGCATAGGGGCGGTCGGCCGGGTCCGAACCGAAGATCGAGCCGCTCTGCGCCGTGCGTTGCAGCGTGTTCGCCGAATTATAGGCGATCGTCGCGAGCGAATGTCCGACGGCGCCGGTCGCGAAGAACGCGAGGCGCGCGCGTCGCGAAGACGTGCCGTCGGGCGTGCCGTCGGGCGAATTCGGAATTCCCGGAACGGCGCCCGCTCCGGCGGTGACGAGGCCCGTTACGAACGGCCGGCGCAAATTGGGGGCGAGGAAGAAACGGCCGTCCGCGCTCGTCTCGGCCGAATCGACGCGCACGGTCACGGCGCCGGGTTTGAGCCCGGGCATCAGTTGCACGGTCGCGGTCCCGTCGTCGCCGAGGGGAACGTCGACCTCCTGCGAGACCGTGTTGCTGACGCTGCCGGCCGTCGAGGTCGGCAGGGGTACGGGGCGCGGCGCGGCAGCGGCATTGCCGTCGCCGCCGCGCGAGATGCGCGCATCGCCGGACACGAGCACGACGCGCACGACGTTTCCTTCCGCCGCGGGGTGGTTCCACACGTCGAGCGCGCGGATCTTGATCTCGTCGGGCGTGTGGCCGTCGGCGCGCAGCGGACCGCTCGCGGAGACGGAGATCGAGGCCGGCGGGCCGGCGGCGAAGATCGTGTAGCTGCCGGAGGGTCCGCGCAGATCGCCGGCACCGAGCGGCGTCAGGCGCACGGCGTTGCGTCCCGGCTTCATCGGGACCCCGTAATACGTGTAACGCGTGGCGCCGGTCTTGCTGTCGACCGCACGCTTGCCGATGCGCGAGAACGGCACGACGCTCCCGTTGACGCACAGTTCGACGCCCGCGCCGGCCACGGTTTCGACTTCGATCGAAGCCGCTAAGATCGAGACGACCCCGCCGTCCGCGGGGGTGATCAGCGACGCGCTCAAGTTGCCCGTGGCCGTGAACGTGAGATGCGAGAGATCCACGCTACCCGGCCGCGCGCCGATCAGCGCGGCGGAGCTCTGCGCTCCGGCCGGAGCGGCCGGGGCGGAACCGGCCGCGAGCGAGAGCGAGAGCGCGAACGGAATCGCGCGCGAGCGAACCTTGTTCAATGAACGTACCATTATGCCGGTGCCACCGCGAAGTTCACGTCCTGCATGAGATCTGAATCGAAGATGCCGTGCAGCAAGCGCTGCAAGCTGCGCGGGCTGTCGATGCGATGGTCGCCGAACGGCTTGACTCCCGGCGGCAGCGTCGTTTCGTCGACGCGCAGCACGTGCTGGCCCGGATTGGCCGCCGGAAACGTGAACCGGCCGTAGGAGTCGGTGACGACGTACTCGCCGTCTTCGAGATAGATCGTGACGCCCGGAACGCCCGTATCGCCGGGCCGGAAGCGTCCGGTGCCGGCGAGGTCGACGAACACCCGGCCCGTGATCACGATGCGGTGCGAGAGCGCGCCCGCGATCACTTGGGTATCCGCGCTGGCGGTTCCGGAGAGTCGCGCGCCGCTCGCGGCGATCGCGTTCATGGCGACGACGTTGACCAGCGTCGCGCCCGCGACCACGCTCGGCGTGATAACGCAATCGTAGGTGAGCGTGTGCTGTCCCGCGACGTCCTTGAAGCTCCAACGCAACACCGAGCCGATGCGGACGGGCTCGACGGGGAGGTTGTCGACGCGCGCCGTGCCCGGTGCGTAGGCGACGCCGGGCGGTAAGGTATCCGCGAGCGTGACCGCGGCGAACGCGCTCGTATTGGAACCGTAGGTAACGGTATAGGCCAGCCGGTCGCCGGCGGTGGCCACGTCGCGATCGACGGTTTTCGTGATCGACAGCGGGTGCGGCGCGAACATCGGGATGTTGCCGAGCAATCCGAAGACTTCGGGTAAGGTGACGTTCGACGTCGTCAGCGTGTAGGTGCCCGCCGACGCCAGAGGCTGCGTATCGAGCGATTGCAGTTGCGCCGTGTAGAGCACGCCCGTCGGGTCGGGCGTCAAGGTGATCCCGATGCGCCGGTTCTGATAGCCGGACGCGACGCAGTCGAGCTCGTAACGTCCCGGCTTCACCGGCGAACCGAGCTGATTCTGCGCGAAGATGAAACTGTATCCGCCGTCCGAACCCGTCGTGAACGGATTGGCGTTCGCGAGGTTCGGCGGGATGCCGACGCTTTGGCCCGCGACTTTCTGCGGCAGCGGCACCACGGCCCCGTTCGCATCGCGCAAGGTCACGACGGCGCCGGCGATCGGCGCGCTGGATCCCGCGTAGCCGTCGTACACGACGTTCGCGGCACCCGTGAAAACGCTGGCGGGCGTCGTCGAGAGCGACGACACGCGGTCGGCCGTGAGGGTCGCGATGTTGACGAACGAGTTCCCCGGCGGCACCGTCGTCACGATCGCCTGGAAGGTCACGACCTCGGGCACCTTGACCGGAACGTTACCGGCCGGAACCGTCAAGGTTTGCCCCTTGAGCGTGCTCGAAGCGGAGACGTTCGCGCCGTTGAGTTCGATCGTCCGCGGTAGCACCGTGAGTCCGGTGGGCACGTCGTCCGTGAGGATGGCGTTCGTGGCTGGGGATCCTCCGTAGTTCTCGAAGCCGACCGAATAGGTGACGATTTGGCCAGGTTTTGCGACCGTCGAGCGATGGCCGTCGACGAGCTTGACGACTTGCGAATCGGCGCCGGTGAGGCCGGCGACGACCGCGGGCGGCGTCGCGATGGCCCACTCCCGGCCGCTGTCGGACACGAGGCCGGCCGAGGTGCGCGCGGTGTCGCGCGCCGCGATCGCGATGGGAAACGGGAAGCCGGCTGCGATGCCGAGCGTGGTCATGTCGACCCGTACCGTCACCGTGCCGCCGGGAGCGACTTGCGGCGATACGGTGCTGCCCACCGTGACGGGCAGCGTGCCCGACGGCGTGACGAACGAGATCGCGGTGATCTTCGCGGGCCCGGCCGTCGCCGAAGTGAGCGTGTAGGCATCGGTTACGTTACCGGTGTTGGTAATCGTAAACTTCCGTACGATTGGGGTTTCGAAGGTATAGCTCTCGGTGCTCGGATCGACCGCCGCTTCTTTCGGGCTCACCAGGATCGCAGCGACCGAGTTCACCGTGACGACGACGGTATTGGATTGGGCGCCGAGCTTGTCGCCCGCGGAATCCAGATACGTCGCCGTCGCCGTGTTCTCGACCCGCGTTCCGGCGGCCGGAGCGCCCTCACCGGTCGACGTCGCCAGAGCGACGAACGAACCGATGAAGACGAGCGTGCGCGCGAAGCGCGGGTCGAGCAGGTTCACCGGGTAGCTACTTGATCTGGACCTTGAAGGTCACGTTCCCCGACGCGCCCGCCGCGAGCGACGCGATCGTATCGGTGAAGGTGGTCGAACCGGCGGCCGTGCCGCCGGAGTAGCCGCCGAGCGTTCCGCCGGTGCTGTCGACCGGGGCCGCGTAGAGGCCGTTGCTGTTCGCCGCCCAGCTGTTGGTATAGGCGGTACCGTTGGTGGTGCCGGTCGCGTTACCGTTCTCGGTGATCACGATCGACGAGGCGTTGAGGACGACGTTGTTGGCGCCCGAGCCGTTCGTCGGCGAGACGTTGAGATAGGTGACGGTGTACTGCACGCAGTCGCCCGGATTGGCCGTGGCCGAGATCACGAAGGTCGTGGCCGTCGAACACGGCGTGCCCGCCGCATCCGCAGCGGTCTTGGTCAGCTTCACGAAGCCTCCGACGAAGAACTCGTCGAGCGTCGCGTTGGTCTTGGTGCTGTCGTTGCCCGACGTCGCGGTGATCGCGTCGCCGTACGGCGTATAGGCGTTGAACGTGGTCGCCGACGCGGGCGGCGTGTAGATGGTTTGGTAGTTGAGCGTTGCGCCGGATTCCACGCAGAGCGAGGTGATCACCGTGCCCGCCGTTACGGCCGCGCAGTTAGCGGTCGCGGGCGTGCCGACGCTCTTGTACGTCACGGTCCAGCCGGCCGGGAGCGCGGTGAGACCCGTGCCCGTCGCCTGGGAGAACGTGAAGGTGTCGTACTTGTTTCCGGTGTTCTGAAGCGAGTTGGTGAAGGTTATCGCTACGGCGCTCGCCGGAACGGTCTCCACGTTGCCGCCGTTGGTCGCCGCCGTGCAGCACGCGTTGCCGCCGTCGGTGTAGCTGATCGCGGTGAAGTCCGTGTTGTTGGAACCATCGGGACCGAGCGCACCCGGGAAGCCGTTGGGTCCGTTGAGCAGCGCGCCCGCGAGCGGCGCTGCGGCCGAGGTCACTTGCGCGGAGCCCGGGAGCGTGCCGTTGGTGTTCGCGATCGCCGGAGCGGTCGACGAAGCGGGCGTCGTGCCGTCGTTCTTGAGCGTGTACGGCGTGAGGCCCGGACCGTCGATGTAACCGGTGCTATCGCCGTAGATCGAGTTGACGACGTTGGTGATCGCGTTGGTATTGGCCGCGCCGTTCGCGGTCGAGCCGTTGACCGTGAACGTGAAGTCGAGCTGCGCTTGCGCCGCGGTCACGCTGCCTTGGCTCGAACCGGGGTTCGAGGCGCCGAAGGTGCCCGTGATCGCCGACGCCGGGATGAAGACGCCGATGTACGTGGCGCCGGTCGAGGTCGTCGTCCAAGTGGTGCCGTTGGTCGAGTAGATGAAGGTCGCACCGGTCGGCTGTTTGACGAACGTCGGCGAGCCGGTCAGCGTCAGGCTCGTGCCCGTCGGATACTGCGGCAGCTTGTCGGTAACGATGATACCGTTGCCCGTGATGCCGCTGCCGCTCGGTAGCGAGGCCGAGTTGACGGCCTGCATCGCGCGACTGCCGCCGTTGTTGAAGCGCACGTCGTACTGGACGGTCGGAGCCGTGGGCGTGCCGCCGACGGTCGCGGTCTTCTGCGCGTCCATGCGCGCGTCGGGCGTGATGGTGTCGCCGTACTGGCCGATCGAGGTGCCCGACGTGACGGCGGGCGCGCTGCCGGCGGCAGGCTGCGTGATCGTGGCCGTCAGGTTGGTCGTGATCGTGCCCGACGCGCCGGTGTTCGCGGAATAGTTAACGGCGATCGTGATCTGGTTCGCGGAGGTCGGCGTGCCCGACGCCTGCGGAACGGTAAACGGCGTGCCGCCCGTGTTGCCCGTCGCGAGGTAGGTATTGAGGGCAGCGACGGTCGTGAACGTCTGCGCGCTCTGTCCGGGAACCGTGACCGTGAACGAGGTGAACGTTGCTTGGCCCGCGGTCACGCCGTCGTTGGTGCCGAGCGTTCCGGAGAGTTGGAAGTAACCGGAGCTGTTACCGACGTTGGTCAGCGTGTAGAGGTCGGTTCCAGGCGCGCCGGGGCTGACGGTGTTGGCGCCGGGCGTCGACTGCGGCGGCGCGATCGTGAGCGCCGGAGCGTTCTGCACCGTGACGGTCACCGTGTTCGATTGCGAGTTATAGGTCGTCGTGCCGTCGGAGTACGACGCCGTCGCCGTATTGGTGATCGCGGTACCCGCGGGCGTCGCGGCCTCCGCGGCCGATCCGTGCGCAAACACGAACGCCGCCGCGAAGAACGCAACGGCAGCCGCACACGAGCGCGCGATCAGCAGCAGTATCTTATTCGACGCGCGTATCACTTGACGCGAACCTCATACGAGTACGTCGCTCTGGTACCGGGCGCGAGCGCGCCGGACTGAACGAAGCGTACCGACGTGTAGAGTGCGGTGTCGGCCTTCTTGACGACCGGGCCCGCCGGAGTCTTCTCGGCGACGGTGGGCGTGGCGGACCACGTCTTGCCGTTGTCGATCGAGAACTGCGGCGCCGCATGCTCGGCCTTCGCGCTGCCGGCGACGTACGCCGTACCGGCCGGGATGCGCGCCATCGGCACGAACTTGAGAGCGGGGCTCGAACCCGTGTTGGTTGCGACGACGTCGTATTCGATATCGTCTCCCGGCTTGAGAACGACGTTGTCGACCGGCGCTCGCTTCACATGACCATCGACGACGGTCACGAGCGAGCCGACGAGCTTGAGCGTGACGTGGGGTGCCGCCGAAGCCAAAGCGGGGCCGGTTACCCAAACGATGGCAAGAAGCGACAAAAGCGGCGGCAACGATTGCCGTTTCATACTGGGGACCTCCAGACGAGAGTGATATGTTGAGACGGGTGCGGGCATAGCCGTCGGCCGGAGCGTCATCGAACGCGCCGGACATGAGCGAACTAGCCCTTCTCATAACGAGGGCACGAACGGGGCATGCTTACCATCGCGAAGCGTCCCGTGCGTTGCATCGGCGGACGCGACCGCGGAGTGGTGCTGCCTGTAACTTCGGCAAGCACGTAGAGCACATTTGCCCCCGGCACCGTCCTGGGCGCGACTGTGCGGCTATCACATTTCGAAAGAGGTTCAGAACCCATAGATCTTTACGGGAACTCGATTGGAACTTTACGCGCGCGGCGACTTTGACGCGTGCACACGCCCCCGCGGGCCGTTCCGTCACCGCGGAGCGGAAGAGACCTCGCGTCTGGCGTCGGGCGGCTTCCCGCAGACAACCGAGCCCGCTCGACGGGTCCGGCTAAGGCCCGCTGCAAAGCTTTACCGAAGCTTTACGAGGGAGGTGATGGACGTTGGCGCTGCGGCTGGGCACGAGCCGCCTTGCTTTGCTCTTCGGGGTCGCCCTGGTCGTGGCGCTCACGATCTTCGGCGCGATTTCCCTCGAGACGTACGCCGTGAGCGGTAACCTCCGGGCGCTACGCCACTCCGTGGAGACGGCCGACGTCCAGCGGGATTCCGTGCTGGCGCTGGTCGACCAGGAGCGCGGCGTGCGCGGGTACGTGGCGACGGGCGATCCGCAGTTCCTCGAAGCCTACCGCGCGGGGGTCCGTCTGCAGGCGGGCATTCCCGGCATCGATCCCGTCACGGCGAAAACCTTTCCCGACATCGCCGAACGGGTCGAGACCGCCCGGCTCGCCGCGCGCGATCTGGCCGGCTACTTCGCGCGCACGGTCGAGGAGGTCCGGCGCGGCCGGCGCGACCTCGCATTGGCTTCCTTGAAGGAGGGGAAGACGAAGTTCGACGTGTTCGAGAGCCGCGACGCCGCCGTACGGGCCGCGGTCAGCCAGGACCTCGACCGCGTCGAAGTCGAGGCGAACTCGGCGATCCGCACCGCTCTGCTCCTGGGCCTGGTCGGCATCATCGTGCTCACGATCGCCTCGAATTTCATCGTCCTCGAATTGATCGCGGAACGCCGGGTCGAGCGGCTGGCCGAACGCGACGTACTGACCGGACTCGCGAACCGCCGCCTGTTCCAGGTACGCGTGGAACGGGCGCTGGCGCGGCACGCGCGCGAAGGCACATCCTTCGCGTTGATCTATCTGGACGTCGACGAATTCAAGCGTATCAACGATGCCTACTCGCATCTCGTCGGCGACGAAGTGCTCCAATCGATCGCGACGCGGCTGAGTGAATCGATCCGCTTCGACGACGTCGCGGCGCGCCTCGGCGGAGATGAGTTCGCCGTGCTCTTGGGCGACGTTCCCGCGGGAGCCGACGCGGCGCGCGCGGCCGAACGCGTCGCGGAGACATTGGCGGCCCCGTATCATCTGCCGAGCGTGGCCGTCGAGGTGCGCTGCAGCTTCGGCACGAGCATTTGCCCCGATGACGGAACGGACTTCAAGACGTTGCTGCTACGGGCCGACGAACGAATGCTCGATCGTAAGCTCGGGCGCCGCCACGAGCGGCGGCGCGCGCCCGAGCGCCGTCGCCGGGAGGACCAGCCCGGGGAAGTGCGGCAACCGCCCGCGTGATCGATTTTCGAGCGATCTCGCCGGAGTTGCAGGCGGCGCTCGCCGACGTTGCATTTCCCGAAGTCGCGCTGGTCGAACAGGCGTTGCCCAGGCAGCCGGAGATCGTCGACGTCGCGGCAGCGGTTCGACGGGCCCTGGCGGCGGCGCCCCTTCCACGCGGTCGCGTGGCGCTCGCCGTGGGGAGCCGCGGCATCGCTCGCATCGCGGAGATCGTGCGCGCGCTCGTGGACGTGCTCGCGGCGGCCGGCGCCGGCCCGTTCATCGTGCCCGCGATGGGTTCGCACGGAGCCGCCACGGCGGACGGTCAGCGCCGCGTGCTCGCGCACCTCGGAATCACGCCCGAGAGCGCGGGGTGCCCGGTCGAAGCCACGATGGAAACCGTGTCGCTGGGCCGCGCCACGTCCGGCGTCGAGGTGTTCGTCGATCGCCTCGCGTACGCGGCCGACGCGATCGTGGCGATCAATCGCGTCAAGCTGCACACGTCGTTCCGCGGTGCGATCGAGAGCGGCCCGGCCAAGATGCTCGCCATCGGGCTCGGCAAGCGCGACGGCGCGCGTTCGGTCCACGCGGACGGCTGGGAGGCGATGCACGAACACGTGCCGTCGGCGGCCCGGACGGTGCTTGCGACGGGCAAGGTCGCCTTCGCGCTCGCGATTCTCGAGAACGCCGACGACCGGCCGTATCGCATCGAGGTGCTGGCGGCGCACGATCTGCTCGAGCGCGAGGCCGCGCTACTCGCCGAGGTGCGGGCCGGCTTCCCGCGGCTGCCCTTTCGCGAACTCGACGTCTTGGCGGTCGACCGCGTCGGCAAGAACATCAGCGGCGGCGGCGGCGATCCCAACGTCACCGGACGCTTTCCCGGCCGGCACATGCGCGGCGAGATCGACGTGCGGCGCCTCGTCTACATGAGCTTGACGCCCGAAGGGGAGGGCAACGGTAACGGGATCGGCTTGGCCGACGTCGTGACCGCGGAACTCGCCGCCGCTTACGCCCCGGCGGCGACCTATCTGAACGCGCTAACGACGACGGCGGCCGAAAACGCGCGCCTGCCGATGGTGATGCCGACGCGCGAACTGGCGCTGGCCGCGGCCTTGAAGCTCGTTCCGGGATTGGCCGATCATCGCCAAGCGCGCTTCGCGCGCGTGCTCGACACGTTGCACGTGCGGCGCTTCTTCGCGTCGCGCTCGGCGCTGGACGATCTCGCGCGCCGCGGGTCCGTCGCCTTCGACGTGTTGACGCCGTTCGCGCCACCCGCACTGCACGACCTCTCCTACGCGCGCGCGTAACGCTCGTCGAACGCGCGCGCTTCGACCGCGGCGGGCCGCCCCCTTAGCGGCCGTTTCGGAGCAGCTCCGCCGCCCGCCGCCGGCGCAAGAGCGCTTCGCCGCGATACGGCAAGACCTGCTGCGTCCGCCGCTCGCCCGCGAACCGTTCGTCCGCCGTTCCGAGCCGGTCCAGCAATGCGTTGATCGTGTTGGCGAGATCGTCCGGCGGCGAGGCGCTCGCGCCCGGCGCCCAATTGCGGGTGTTGAAGATAAAGCAGAAGTCCACGCCGTCGTTGCCGCGCGAACCGGCAACCGACGTCGTTCCCGGCATGCTGCCGTCGCGCTGCCAGTACCAATTCCCCGGTGCCGGCCGCTTACCGTTGCCCCACACGAGCCAGGTGTGGATGAGCGTGGTGACCGCGGTGGCGCTGCACGCGATCGAGCTCGCGCCTTGCGCGACCTCGTAGAGCAGTTGGTCGCCGCCGTAGGCAGCCGGTATGAGGACGAGCGACGTCGGTGCCAGCGCGCTGTAGCCGACCTCGTCGTCGTCGTAGAACACTTCCCCGGCCAGGCGGAGATTCTGCGCCGTGCGCGTCAAATCGACTCCGGCCTTCACGCCCAGCGGCGCCATGACTTCCTTGTCGATGAACTCGATGAAGGGCATCCCCGACACCACGGAGATCAAATAACTGAGGATCGCGTAGCCGGTATTCGAGTACGCATAGACCGTTCCGGGGTTGTGCTGGAGTTTCTGCGAGTATACCCATTGGACGAACTGGAGAACGTCGATCGGAACTTTGAGATTGAGGTCGAGCGCGATCTGCCGCATCGAGAACACGGGGTCGGCAACTTCCGTATCGTCGTAGCCGCCCGTGTGATCGAGCAATTGCTGCACGGTAATCTGATTGCTGCGCGGATCGCCCGGATTCTTGAAGCCCAGCTTCGGAAAGACGAGCGTCGTGGGCGCGAGCTTCTTCTGATCGAAGAGCGTCTGGACCGCAGCCTCGACGAAGGCCTTGCTGACGCTGGCGAGCCGGAAGAGGCTCGTGGTCTGCGTGAGGGGGTAGCCTACCTCCGCGTACGTGAATGCCCGTTCGTACTGCACGACGCCCCTCTTCGCGATCGTCAGCTGGCCGGCGCGCACGGCGTTGGTTTCCATGAACTTGACGATTTCCGATTCGATCGTCGCGAAGGTCGAGACCGCGTTGCCGGTGATCGTCAGCTTGCGCGGCGGCGGAATCGGCTGATCCGTCTCGGCGAAGATCGCGGCGAACACCGGCGCGGCGCTGCTGCCGCCCGCGCGCACCGAGATCGGCATGTAACCCTTGGCCGTCATCGTCGCGTAGAGCCTTTGGTAGCCGGCCGTGCTCATCTCGTGCTGTTCGAGCCACGGTCCGACGTTATCGGCGTGATAGATCGAGGAGTACACGCCGTACGCGTTCCGGGCGACGAGCGTCGGCCGGTAACCGGCCTTCTTCTCGTCGGCGATCAGGGTCGCGAGTTCCGTCTTGCCGTCGTACGGGCTATCGGCCCACTTCAGCGCCGTGCCGTTTCCCGACCAGCACGCGAGGTACTGCGGCGCTCCGGGGTCGCCGTAGACCGCGAGCGCGGCCAGATCGAGATTCTGCGCGCGGTATTGGGCGTCCCAATACTGGAAGGTTCCCTGCGTCCTCGCCGAGCCGCCCGAAAGCGCGAACCACCAGTAAAAATAGTTATACGTCTGGTGCATGACGACGGAGATGCTCGGATTGCTCGCGTCGCCCGTTGCGGCCAAGATGACCGGCACGTAGCCCGGGTACTGACTGGGTAAGTTGCCCAGGCTCGTGAAGTCCAGTTCGACTTCGCATAACCAACCATAGGGGAGGGTGCGTTTCACCCACACCGAGGCGTACAATTCGTTTCCAACGGCTCCGTACACGTCGAGGGAGATCAGGATCCAGCCGGCCTTCGCGAGCGAGGCGAAGGACGTGCCGAACTGATTCACGTTCTGGTTGATGAACGCTTGATAGTCGACTTTACCGGCGCTCACGCCTCGAGCCGAGAAGTAGGGATCGGCATGGGGCGTCAGGATCGCGGCTTCGCCGCGGACCGCCGTGACAGCGGCCGCTGCGGCCGACGCAATGAAGCCGGAACGTTTCAGCAAGACGTATTCCTCCCAGAAATAGGCGGCCCACCGCGGGCAAAGCGGGGTTGCAACGACATACTAGCAGCCCGCGCCGCGCGGGGATATGGGGGGAACCCCTACGTCGGCAGCGACGCTCGAAGCGCCAGGAACTCGCGGCGGATTCCGCGGTAGAGTCCGGTAGCGCCTGGGCCGAGGAGGACGACCACGTTGAGAGACCGGCAGCAATCGCTGATCGCGGCGGCGATCTTGAGCGCGCTCTCGCTGCCGGCGTGCACGCCAGATGCGCGAAACGCCCGAGCGGATAGCTCGCCGTCGCCGCGCGCGTACGTGTCTCACGGCGGCGCCTACGCGGGCGGCGCCGGTGCGAACCGGAGGCCGGGACAGTCCGGCGACGAGGGTGACGCCGATTCGAGCGGGTCCGAGGGTTCGCACGGCGGCTTCGGCGAGGCCGGAGCCGCCGGCGACGCCGGCGGGTGAAAGCCCCGGACGTCGCGGGCGATGCGGCGCGGCGCGGCTTCTTCGCGGAACACTTCCCCGATTTCTGGGCCACCGTCGAGAACCACCCGTATGCGCTCCTGGAGACGCACCGGATCTCGAGCGAGACGGCGTCGGTACTCCGCTCGGCCGCGCGCGACGCCTGGCAGATTTTCGCGCGCGTCTTGCCCGTGCTCCAGAATCTCCCGGACGAGCAATTCGCCGCCATCGGCATCCCGGAGTTCGCGCGCGGCATCGTTCGACACAGCGACGCCGCAGCGGGACCGGCGGTGCTCGCCCGTTTCGATATCGCGCTCACGGAGCGCGGCCCGAAGATTCTCGAACTCAACGCCGAGACGCCCTTTCTCCTCTGGGAGTCGCACGAGATCGCCGGCTTCGTCGCGGAGCGGCTCGGCTACGCCGATCCGAATGGCGGCGCGCGCCGGACGCTGCTCGCGGCGCTGTCGCGTTGCTTGGCCGGCGTTCCCGCCGGCGCGCGCATCGCGGTGACCGCGCTCAACACGTGGCGCGAAGATTGGTTCACCGCCGCGTTCATCGCGCGCATGCTGCGCGAGGCCGCGGGTCGCGACGCCGCGCTCGTCGCGACGAGCGACCTGCGGGTCGAAGGCGGTTCCCTGCGCAATGCCGGCGGCGAAGCGATCGACGTGCTGTGGCGCATGTATCCGCTCGAACATTTCTGCAACGACCGCGGCGGTCGCGCGTTCTGCGAGCTGATCGAACGCGGGCGGCTGCGGATCGTCAACCCCGCGACCGCGCTCCTGCTGCAGAACAAGGCCGCCCTCGCCCTGATCTGGGGCCTGCACGAGGCGAACTCGTACTTTACCGTCGACGAACACGCGTGCGTCGAGCGGCTGTTCTTACGATCGTCGTTGGAACCGCTTCGCGATGTGGAGCGCTACGTCCGTAAGCCGGTTCTCGGTCGCGAGGGCAATGGGGTCGCCATCGTCGCGGGCGGCCGCGAGACGGAGGCCTCGCCGCACGCGACCTACGCGGCGCAACCGGTGCTCTATCAGGACTTCGTCGAATTACCGAAGATCGCATACCGCCATCCCGTCGAAGGCGCGCGTGAGGACTTCGGTGTGTACACGGCGTTCGTCGCGGGCGGCGAGGTCAGCGCGCTCTGCCTGCGCGTCGGCGCCCGCATCACCGACGCTTGGGCGCACTTCCTGCCGCTGGGGCTGTAGCGCCGTCGTTGCGCCGCGCTCTCACTCGACCTTGGCCGGCGCGACGGCTGCGGCGGCCGGGGTCTTCACGAGCGGCTCGCCCGGGAACAGCCGTTCCGCAGCCACCCGCACGATGCCGGCGATCGGAATCGAGAGCAGCGCGCCCAAGATGCCGAAGGCTTCGCTCCCGAGCAGCAGCGAGACGAAGATGACCAGGGGCGTGACGCCGACCGAGCGCGCCACGTAAATCGGAACGAGCACGTTCTGCTGCACGCCGATGATCGCGGCGAACAGCACGCCGACGACGATCGTCTTGACGAGGCCGACGGTAAAGAACGAGATGATCAAGACCGGGATCAGCGCGATGATCGGACCGATCAACGGCACGATGCTGGTGACGCCGGCGAGCAATCCCAATAAGATGGCGTACGGGACGCCGACGACCACGAGCACCGCCGTTCCGGCGCCCGCCACGAGCACCGCCAGCAGCACTTGACCGCGCACGAACCCGCCGATCACCTCGTCGACGTCGTGCACGATCGAACGCGTCTCCGCCCGATAGCGCACGGGTACCAGCCGCAAGCCGAACGCTTGGATCGCGGGCAGATCGCCCAGAATCAGCAGGGTGAGCCCGAGGATCAACCCGATGCTGACGACGGCCGCCGTCGTTCCGGTCAGGAGCGCCAGCGTGTGCGAACCGAACTGAGCGGCGAGATCGCCCAAGAGCGTCCCGGCTTTCGCGGCGTTCGCGGCGATCGCGGCCCGGGCGCTCGCGGGCAACCGGCCGAGCAGGGGCGAATGGGTCGGGTCCGCGATCTGCTGCTGCGCTTGCGCGACGAGGTGCGGATACTCCCGGCCGAACGCTTCCACTTGGCTCGCCACGGCCGGCGCGAGCCACGCCAGCGCGCCGAGCACCAGCACGCCGAGGACGACGTAGACGGCGATCGCGGCGAGCGGAACCGGGACGCGCTTCGAGGCCAGCCACTTCACCGGCGGATAGATCGCGTAGGCGAACAGCACCGCGAAGACGATCTCGACGAGCGTCGTGTGCACGCGATCGAAGACCGATGCGACCATGCCGCAGAGCGCGCCGATCGCCAGGGCCAGGGTCGCAATCAGCAGCGCCCGGATCAGGCGCTGGGTCGTCGGATCGTTCGGAAACGGATTGGTCAGCATAGTTCTCGATCAGCGCGCGACGAAGCGGAAACCTGCTTGCGGCGGCGCTCTCCCTGGCCGCAGGCCCTCGTGCCCGACGAATACCCGTCCTTCGGACAACGGCGGCCGCGACCTCGTCGTGCCGGAAACCGGAGGCTCCCGGCCACGCGAAACCCGCGCGCAGTGACTCCGCCCGCCGCAGTGGCCGGCAACGAGCACGACCAGCAGCGCATCGGATTGCCGGCGTTACCGATTTCGCTAACGGCGGCCGCGGGCCTCAACGTACGAGCGAACTGCGCGCGGAAACCGTCATCACATTCCAGGTTCCAACTCCGTTACGTTGCAGGGTTATCTATTATCACGGCGCGAACGGCGTTCGCTCATCGAACCGTCGCGGTTAGCAGATATCGAAACCATCGTTGAAGCGGACGCCGGTCGGCGTTTCCGGAAGAAACGGCGCATGCGGATCGGCAAGCCCCTTCTTTTCATGATGAGCCTCCTCGGTACGGCTGCCCTACTCACCTCCAACGTAGCGGGGGCACCGCTGACTCGCGTACGCCCTGCGCTCGAAGAAACCTCAGAGCCGAATGCCGGCATCGTCTTCCAGACGATCCATAGCTTCAAATCGAAGAGCGACGGCGTGGACCCCTGGGGAAATCTCGTCGACATCGACGGCGTCTTGTACGGAACCACGCTCGAAGGCGGGGTATCTTCCAATAACTGCCTGAACGGGACCTGTGGTACGGTGTTCGCCGTGAACTCGCGCGGCGAAGAACGAATCGTCTACACCTTCAAGAGCCGCGACGACGGCTCGACTCCGGGCGGCCTGATCGACGTGGACGGCGTTCTCTACGGAACGACCTTGGTCGACTCGGCGAGCGGCAACGGCACTCTTTATTCGCTCACCGTCGCCGGTAAAGAGAAGATCATCCACTGGTTCGCCGGCACCGACGGGAGCACGCCGAGCAGCAGGCTCGAGGACATCGGCGGCAACTTTTACGGGCTCGCCTTGACCGGGGGGCTGCACGGCTCCGGAACCCTCTTCCGGGTCACTCCCGCCGGACGAAGCACCGTCGTGTACAACTTCCGCGGCGGAACGATTGACGGGTTCCAGCCACGGGGCGACCTCGTCTATGTGAACGGCTCGTTCATCGGCTCCGCCAGGGGCGGCGGGGAACATCAGCTTCCCCGGGGCGCCCGGCCTCGAGCAGCCGACGAACGGACTCACCTATTTCGACGGAAATCTCTACGGCTACAGCTTTGGAGGTGAGGCCGGCGGAAGCGGTGCGCCCTTCCGGCTGGGAGATTTCACCAGACCCGCGATCCTCTACGCCTTCCCGCCCGCGTACCCGCCGTATGGCGGCAGCGGGCTCGTCGCGTTCGACGGTTCCCTGTTCGGGACGACCGTCGGCGGCGGGGCGCACGATCGCGGAACGATCTATCAGTTGACGCCGGTCGGCAACGTCCGGATCTCGTACAGCTTTAGCGGAGGCGCCGACGGCTGCGGCCCGAGCGGAGAGCTCCTGGTGGTGGGCAAGACCCTCTACGGCGTGACCGGGACATGCGGCAAGAGCGACAACGGCACCGTTTTCGCCCTCACCATCGACTGATCTACGTGGCCCTCAGTCGTCGCTGCGACCGAGCCGCCCAACACCCTCACGCTTGAGCAGCGCGGCGATCTGACGCTCCGTCTTGCCGTCCAAGAGCTTGCCGACGGCGAGATTGACCAGGCCGCTCATCGGGACATCGTGAGCCTCGGCCGCGGCTTTGAGGACCTTGAACACCGCCGGGCGCATCGTGAAGGACGTGACTTTGACTTTCGCGCGGGATTGCATGGAGGTCAGCTATACTTGAAAGACCTCCCACGATCCTATTCACGCCCAACGTGCACTCAGGCGATTCCCGATCCGCTCGAAGTTCGTGGCCGTCGGCCCAGTTCAAGACGGGCTCGCGCCGGCGTTCCGCGTCAAGCATGCTGCGCGCGGAGCCGTTGAATAATGCCCGAGAATGCAATATGGCGAGCGCCGGCCTCATGCCGCCGCCCGCCGTGACTGCCTCAGGTGAGCAGGAACGCGTAGTGGCCGCTGCGGGTCTCGACGTGCCCGCCCGGGCCGGGGACCGGTTTTGCCAAGCCGTGCGGCATGGGTACCACTGCCGCCGGCCGTAGGGCGCCCCCTGCGGGACAGTGCCCCAAGCGACACCAGCACCGGACGGCCCGAGCTCGGCCGGTAAAATACTTAACAACAAGTCTTTTTCATAACGCAATCATGCCACTAACGCTCGCGAGGAGCGACTGGGACCGGCACGCGATCGAGCGAAGGCAGCAAGATTCATCTGAGCGATTAAGACGCCCAGGTAAGCGTTTCGGCGAGAATCTCGTCGGAACGCCCCGTCTCGTCGGGAGCAGGTAAACCGGATAGCGTAGAATTAGCGACGATTACTCTAGCGAGCCTTGCAAGCGCTACGGCCAGGCGACTCGATGAGACGCTCCAACTGCTGCACCAGGCATGCGACGATGCGTCGCTTCACCATCGATCGCTCTCGCCATTCCAGTCGCAGACAGCGGCAAGCGGCACGGCCTCGGATATCTCCATCCGCCATTCCTCAAAGCACATGAAACGCTCACCGAACTTCCGGGGAGGAGGGCCGGCTACGAGATCAGCCGCGGAACCGAGGCGGCGGCCGGAAGGACCGGCGAGGCCACGCACGCACCCGGCGACGCGGCCGTGCTCTGCTCATCGCGTCGATGCGGCGTGCGCACGTAGAAGCGAGCGCCCTCGAGCTGCGCGATCAATAGCGCCACGTTCCGAAGAGGAGGCTAGCCCAGCCACCGTCCGCGTCCGCGACCGCTGTTCGTAAGCTATGCCCTCCGAAATTAGCATCCCGTATCACCATCGAAACACCTTGCTATTATTTCGAGGGTCCGCTAGACTAGCGCAACAAGTGGTTAGACAAAGCGAATTTAGCGGACATCAACCTCCATAGCGGATTTCTGGGAAACGCGCCGAGCCGCCCGAACGATTCGGCCGGCTCGCGATGTCTCGTCGCTGACAAACGCATCCAGGGACGACGGTCCCCGTTACACTCCCTTTCCACTGCGAACGTAAGGAGTCTCTTTGTGGCTGTTCCGATAACTCAGTGCAGTGTTTTCATACAGATATGGGTGGACACGAACGCGGCGCAAGCCGGCACGACGAAAGGCATTTATCTGGTCGATAACCGCGTCTCGAGCGGCAGCCAGAACGAGGGTTCCGCCAACCTTCAAACCGCGTGCACGCTCAACTCTTATATCTGCTGGCAGGTGTTCGCGATCGACCCGAACTTCACGTCGATCGGCGGAAGCGTTTCGATCCAGCAGATCGGTAACTCGAATGCGTGGGGCGACAGCGGGCAGCCGCAGATGCTCAACGCGACGACCTTCACGGGACAGGTCCAGAACGCCGGTTCGGCCGGCTACTCGCTCAACCTCAACCTTCAGAGCCCGGGGCAGAGCGGCATCACGCTGACGGTCACTCCGGGCGTCAACGTGACGGCGGCGGCGAGCTTGGCCGCCGCAGCCAACGGCGCGGGGGTCGCGGTATGAGCAAGCACGCTCACGAAGGCCATTTCGTTCGCGTGGTCGCCCCTTCGGCCAGCCTTCCGAACCCGCAAACCCAAGTCGCGATCGCCGTCGATACCGCCTACATCGCGGCCAACGCCGGTCAGAACATCACGACCGGCATCTATATGTTCGACAACCAGCTCAACCTGGGCAGTTCGAACGAGGGCCAACTGGAGCTGCACACGGTGTGCAACAACCACAGCTTGATCGGCTTCGAAGCCTACCCGATGGACATCAATTCGGGCGACAGCGTCGCCATCACGGGCTTCAACGTCTCACAGGGGAACGTCTTCGGCGGCGCCGGGTATCCGATCCAACAGACGCCCAGCTATTGGATCGGGCAGGCGATGAACTCCGGCTCGCAAACGTACCAGATCCAAATCAAGGTCACGACCGGAGGCCTGCGGCCCGTCAGTTACTACGTCAACTGGGATCCATTCATTACGTCTCAGTAACTCGCGGGGCGACCGTCGCGGGGCGCCGCCGCTTTGAGCGGTAGCGCCCACGTTCGGCGCGCGCTAGCAGCCGCGGGATTACCCTATCCGCAGACGCAAGTGGCGCTCGCCGTCGATACCGCGTTCGTTGCCGGACACGGCGGTTCGCGCGTCGCAAGCGGAATCTACGTAGCGGACAACCAGCTCAACGACGGGAGCACGGGCGAAGCGTCGATCTCGCTGCATACGCGTTGCAACGTAGGCTCGTTGATCGGATTCACGGCCTATCCGATCGACGTGGGCTCCGGAGACAGCGTCGCGATCACCGGCTTTAGCGTCGTGCAGGGAAACGTGTTCGACGGCTCCGGTTATCCGCTGCAGCAAACGCCGAGTTACTGGATCGGGCAAGCGATGCTGCTCGGCTCGCAGACCTACGAAATTCAGCTCTGCATCGTGGCCGGCGCCTTGCGCCCGGTAAAGTTTTACGTGTCCACGGAGTGCCAACTTACCGCACATTAGGGAGCCCAACGCTCCTGACGCCGCCGAGAGGGGCAGACGTGCCGCCGAGCCCGCCTTCCTACAATCAGTACTTCGTGTATACGTCGTATGTGGGACCCGACGCGCCCGGCACGCAGCCGTGGCTGCTCCCGCCGTCGTTTGCCTACGGCCAGGCGACGCCGGCCGCGAAACTCTCGCTTCCCAACCTCTGGACCGGTGCGGGGAACGTATCGTCGATCGCCTTCGCCAACGCCGACTTCGTGCTCTCCGCGACCAGCGGCGGCGGCGCGCCGACAAAACAGAACGTCGTCGTCAACCTGCAGCTCACCGGAACGAACGCCTGGAATACCAGCGCGGCGTCGCGCGCTGCCCTGCGCGCCAACTATTTGGCCTTCGTCGCCGGCGTCGAACAACAGTTGGAGATCGGCTCGCCCGCGCTGCTCGTCCCCGGATCGACGGCGCTGATCGCGTCGTCGATCGTCCAATACATGCCGCTCCCGCTTTCCGAGATACTGCTGTATGCGTGCGGCCTCGAGACGGGCATCGGCACTGGGGCGCCGGCCGCCGTGGATCTGACGCCGGGCATGCGCCTGCGCAGCGAACCCTCTCTTCGCCAGTACCTCGCACCGCCCAACGGATCCCTTGGGGGCTACGTATCCACGGGCACGCTCGAATGGATCGTTTCGACCAATGTCTCGACGGGTAGCGCGATGGCGGCCTTCGATCCGTTCCTGGGTACGATCGCCGCGCCGCAAGTGGTGCCCCCGCCGGCGGCGCCGGCCCCCGCGTACGGATTGCTCGATCTACAGCAGACCGGTGCCACCTTCAAATATTACCGGCTGATCTACCCGCAGAACATCGTCGCCGGAAGTTCGCCCGGAAGCAGCGGCGCGACGAACAACGTGCAACTCACGGGCTCCGACACCCTCGCCGGCCTGCGCTCGAATCCACCGTATTCCACGTGGTTTTTCGGCCGGGACGCCGTGATTCCCGAGGTCGCGATCGTCCTGCAACTCGGCAGCAACGGCGCGCCGCAGCCGCTCTACGTTCCGGTCGGAACGACGCTGACGAATCTGCTCGAACGCTTCACCCGCTGGTTACCCCTCAACTCCGGACAGAACGTGCTCCAATTGCGCCGGCTCGCGCTCTCGCCCAATCAAGGCTCGCAGGGCGCGCAGATCTATTCACAAGTGAAATTTCAGCAGCCCTCGCCCGCCGTCGTGAACGATCTGACCGCGTTCCCGGTGCCGCTGCTGCCCGGCGACCTCGTCACCCTCACGCTCGGCACGGCCTAGGAACCCGCGATGGTCTACCTGCGGTCGTCCGACGTCCCGCAATTGTACGCGGCATCCGACGACGGCAACCCGCCGGCACCCGGAACCACCACCCGCTGGTTCTTGCTGCCGCAAGGCGCGAGCGGCGATGCCGTGCTGACGCTCGCTCAGGCATGGGCGACCGCGGGGACCTTTGCGTTCTTGGAAATCCCGCTGCCCGCGGGCGGCGACACGGCGTTCGCGACGGCGGCGTGGCGGCTGCTCGGCATCCCGAGCTTCCTCGCTCCGCGCGTCGCGTGGTTTCCGAGCGGCGTGCCGGCCGGCGGCGCATTGCAGGCCTACGTCCTCTCCGTCGTACCGAACGCCGGGGTGACGTCCCGGACGCTATCCATCGAGTTCCGCAATTACGCACTGATCGTCGCCGCCGGCACCGCGTTCGGCTTCGACGAATCCGCGCCCGCGCTGACGCTCGCGCAAACGAGCGCGTACGCGATCGGCTTCACGACGGACTTCGGCGCGGCCACGCTCGACGGCGCCGGTTCCATCGCAATCCCGCTCCAAGGTTCGAGCGCCGGCAGCTTGCAATTCGCGCTCGCCACCGGCGTGAAGAACGGCGTCGCCGATCTGCGCCTCCTCGACGTCGGCATGCGCACGTATTTTCCGACGCAGGACGGCGACGGCGCGGATGCGACCCTGGTCGGTTCGCTCGCGTATCCGCTGCTCGACATCACGCAGACGCCGGTGTTGCAGGCGACCTTCGCGCCCTGGAGCGATGCCGAAACGCGCACGTACTTCACGTTCGATCCGTCGACCGGCGCGCTCGAGTCGTGCTATCGCACCGTCACCGGGCACGTGCTCTCGCTGACGCCCGTCCCAGACACGAGCGGACCATCCGCGACCGCCGCACGCCTCGTGCTCGCCACGCGTCCGAGCGCCTTTCCCGCCTCGCCCGACGACCTCTACACGCTCGTTCCCAAGGGCGACTTCCTCGCGGCCCCCGTTGCGGCCGCGTCTTTCGGCCACGCCGAGAGCGACGGCCCGCGTGCCGCCGTCACAGCCACGCCGGCCGCGAGCCGGCTGATGTGCGGTTTGTCCGGCGTCGAGTACGTGGGCCTCGCCGCCGCGAACGCCGTCGCCTTCTTCACCGGCGGCGCCGCCTACGCGGACGGTTTCGATCCCAGCTCCACGACGCCGGCGCCCACGAAACTGACGAACGCGGCGACGACGGCTTGGGCGCTGCCCTGCGGATTCGAATCGGCTACGGCCGCGGCGCTGACGTATTTCGCGCAACCCGACGGCGCCGTGCTCTTCCAGCCCTCAACGGCGAAGGACTTCGCGCCTCTGGTCTATCTGGAAGTCCCGGCCGCCACACTGGCGGCATCGGTCGCGGCGACCGGCGCCGTCCCGCTCTTACCGTATGCCGGCGTGCCCGCGAGCGACCCGAATCTCACGACCTATCGCGCGCTCGAAGCCAAGGTCGTGAGCCCGAACCGGCGCGCGACGATCGCGGCAACCGGCGGTCCGCCGCCGGCGGCCACGGTCGATGCGGCCTTCCGCGACGCCGTCCGCGGCGATGCTGCCGACACGCGATTCGGCAGCGCCACGCCGCAAGGTCTGCTCGCGCTCTTCTCCAATACGTCGCTGCAAACGATCGACGAACTCGTGCTCGCGCAGATGCCCGACGGTAGCCGCTTTTCGTTGGACGGCCTGCCGAACGGCGATCCGTTGCGGACGGCGCTGGGAAGTAACCAGCTTTTCCTGGTCTTATCCAACCCCGCGGCGATCGCGCCGTATCTCGCGCAGGATCCGCTGCAGCGCGAGATCGTCATCGAAGGTTGGAGCTTCGCACTCGATGCCGACCAATGGACGCCGGCCGCGACGCCGCCCGCGCTCTACACCGCGATGATCTTCAAGTTCGCGCAAGGCCGGCTGGCCGATCTGATCAACGACCCTGGATCGTGGGCGAAAGCGACCAACGGCGGTGCGCCCGCGCCGAACCCCTTCAACCTCGACGACGCGTCGACGAGCGCGCGCCTGAGCGCGCAGATCGAAGCGGCCATCAACTCGAACGATCCGGACTTCGCCACGTTCGTCGCGGCGGCCACCGATCCGACGTGGCAAGGGGTGGTCTTTCTCAACGTCACGACGCCGCTCACGCAACTGCCGGAGCAGTGCAAAGGATTGGCAGCGGGCATCGATCCCACGCTCTTCCGCGCCCACCACGTGGCCATCGAGATCGCGAAGATCGATGCGACGCAGACGCCGCTCGCGGTCAAACCGTCGTCGATGTTCGCGCTGATCAACTACGCGGCACCCCAGATTCCCGTCCCCGCGACCGGCGCGCCCTATCAGTTCCAAGTCGACTCGCTCAAGGTGTTGTTCGTGAACTCGGCGATCGCCTCGTTCTCGAGCAAGATCGAGCTAATGATCCGCGAGCTCTTCGGCGACGAGGTCGACCTGACGCCGGACGCGAGCATCCTCTATCTGTACGGGGCGCTGCAGCACCAGACCGTCGACGGCGTCGTGTACGACACGTACCTGTTCCGCACGCTGCAGAACGTCCCGGCCGACTACCCGATCGTCAAGGGGAACGTCTTCAACGCGATCCGGATCGACAGCGCACAATTCGTCACCGAGCTCAACGCGACGAGCGACGGTCTGACGCACGCTCACTTCGCGCTGACCGGGCTGCTCGACTTCGCGCAGCTCGAACTCGACGTCTTCTCCTTCGGCCGCGACGACCAGCCGGCACCGGCCGGGTTGCAATACAGTAAGTTGCTGATCCGGATGACCTTCGATCCGGCGCAACGCGCGGACGCGCTGTTCACCTTCGACGCGAGCACGGTCGCGCTCGACCCGGCGACCAGCTTCGCCCGCCCAAACAGCCTCTACAACCATTTTCCGGTCACCCTCGCGGGGATCGTGCAAGCCGACTCGGTTACGACGCCCGGCGGCGCGGGCTATCTCGGGCTGCAGAGTCCGCTCACCCAGAGTTCGCTGCTGTATCCCTGGTTCGGCCTGGTTTTCGATCTGGACCTCGGGACGCTCGGAGCCCTGGCCGCGAAGGCGGGGTTCGTCGCTGCGTTGATCGCGGCATGGAGCCCGTCCGCCGGTTCCTACAAGGTCTTCGTCGGCCTCAAGTTACCGGGCAGCGACGGCGGCAAGGGCACGATCAGCGTCGAGGGCGTGCTGAACATGTCGTTCCGGGCGCTCGTCCTGGGCCGCATCGGCGACGCGAATTATTTCTTGTTACTCAACGCGCTCGCGCTCAAACTGCTCAGCGTGACGTTTCCGCCGGGAGGTCAGATCGACATGGCGTTATTCGGCAATCCGGTGGACGAGCACAACTCGAGTTTGGGCTGGTATGCGGCCTACACCAAGGACCAGGCTCAAAAGTCCGGCGGCGCCAAGGACCGCGCCGCCCACGCGGCCTTACGGCAAACGACCGTGCGCGCCCTGACCGGCCGCGGCGAGGCCCCGCAATGAAGATCCTCGTCTGGAACATCAAGTTCTTCTCGAAGAACCGCATCGTCGGACAGACGGAAACGCAATATCAGGCCAACGAGAACCAGATCCGAACGGCCAACGACGCGTATCGCGCACAAGCGACGCTCCTCTATATCCTCAGCACGATCAAGCAGGCCGACGCGGACGTGTTCGTCATCGTCGAGCCGCGCGCCTCGGCCGGAAACCCCGGCACGCTGGCCGACCCCGACAGCGGCGGAGCCGCGGGGCTCATCCTGCTCCTCGCGCACATGCGCTCGAGTCTCGGCAATACATGGTGGCTCGTGCCGCCCCAGCGGATCAATACCACACGCTTGGACCCGATCGACAGGACGAGTCAATACACGGAATGCATCGGCGTCTTTTGGCGTTCGGACCGGGTGACGTTCACGGGACCGTGGATCAACACCGCTAAGTTCCCCTGGTCCAACGGCACAGCCGTGGAGTACAGCGGCGAGTGGAAGAACGTCGTGCCGAACGGCACCACCGCCGCCGGACGGTGTCTCTATTTCACGAACGAGAATAAGCTGCAGGGTTTTCCCGAGGTGACCTCGCGACTTCCGTTCTGCACGACGTTCACGGAGATCGGAGGGACGCAACGGCTGCTCGAGCTGTATTCCGTGCACTGCGATACCTACCAGGGTGCGTTGGCGGCGGACGCTCTCTTGAAGCTGCCGTTCTCGGAAGCCGACAAGAAGGTGACGCTGATCGCCGGCGACTTCAACATCAACGTCAGCGCCAGCTCGACGCTCGACGCAACCTCGCTCAGCGCGCTGGAAGAGCTTTTCACCCTGCTCTACCCGGGGCCGAGCGTCAACGTGATCGGCAAAGGAGAGCAGTACCGCCCGACTACGGTCAAGAGCGGCCCGAAAGCCACTCCCGGCCTCTATGCCAAGAAGGCCACGCTCGACTACGGCCTCGTCCACTTCTCGACGAACGCGTTCGTCACGGTACCGACGTGTCAGGTGGTCGACCGGGTCGCGGTGACGCCCAATCCGCCGTTCAAGCAGCTCATGTCGTATCCGCTCGGCGCGTTCACGAGGCAGAACGACCCGCTTCCCGTCGAGACGTTTCGCGGCCGCTGGAACTACGCGAAGGTCGGTACGCCGGCCATGCTCGCAGCTTCACCGGCGGTCCTCGCCGACGGCACGAGCGACCACCTTCCAATTCTCTTGACGGTGTAGGTCGCACGGATGATAACGGCACAAGAGCTCGCGACCGCACTGCGCGCGCAGGCCGCGGCGAGCGGCACCATTCGCATCGATGACGCGCTGTTGGGGATCAGCGGATGGGATGCGCTGGTAACGCGCGATCTGTTGCGGCATGACGGCGTACTGTTGCTCGAGGCCACGCAATCTTTAATTCCCCAGGCGCCGCCTGCCGCGGGCTTCTCGATCCCCGGTGCGGGCGTGCCGGAGGGAGCCGACGGGTTCCTCAACCTCGATAAACGGTGGGCTTCCATTACGTTCGCGTTCGGGAGCACGATCGACGTGACCCTAACCGTGCAGCCCGACCAATTCGCGGGAGGCCAGGCCGCACCGTGGGCGCCGAGCACGAGCTTTCCCGAACTGGAGTACCAGGGTTACGATCAGCTCGCGCTCGCAAAGACGCAACTCGTGCTCGCGACGACCGATCAGCAGGGCGGCCTGAGCCTCCAGAGCACCCTCACGCCGAGCGGCGTGCTCGCATCGGCCGAACAGCTGCTCGGCCTCACGACCACGTTTCCGCTCGCGGGCGAAATCGAGCGCGCCGACAACGGTGACCTGTCGCTGCAGCTGGATGCGGATCTCGGCATCAAGACCTTCGGAATCGCGGGCATCGTGGAACTCCAGCAGCCTCGCATCGCGATCGTCTACGCGCGCACGACGGCGAAAGACGCGACGATCCAGATCTTCGTCAACATCGCGCTGGTCGCCACGATCTCGGCCGGTAGCACGAACGAAACCGGCGCCGGAACCGGCAAGGTCGAACTCGACGTCAGCATCGGCATGCCGCTGGCGACGCCGGATTCGCCATTGCTGCAGCTCGCCGTGCTTCCAAAAGATTTTTCGGCGAGCCTCTCGAGCCTCGGGTCGCTCGTCGCCGGCCAGACGTGGGACGATTTCTTCACGGGCCCCGGCGCCGAACTCAAGCCGTACTTCGACACGTTCGGCTTCATCGGGTATACGATGACCTTCACGACCTCCGCGAAGGTCTCCAGTCTCACGCTACGCGTCGGGACGCTCAAGCCGTGGACGCTCTGGAACAACTATACCCTCTCCCTCGACGCAACCTGGAGCGTCACGTTCCTCAATCCCGGAACCGTCCAAACCCTCGTGCTGCACGCCGGGTTCGATTTCGACGGCAAGATGCAGTTCGACGTCGACGTCTATTTGCCGGCGTTGCGCATCACCGGTGTGCAGAGCGGCGCGCCGCTCCAGTTGACGTTGGCCGACGTCGACAAGAAGCTCTTCGACGGGAACCTCAGCATCCCGGACGACTTGCTGACCGTCTCGGTCGGTAGCTTCTGGATCGATATCGACAAACCGAACAAGAAACTCGGCATCGGTGCGATCGCGAGCGCCAGCGTGTCGCTCTTCGGCACGCAGTTGCTCTCGGTCGCCGATATGGCGATCGCGGTTACGATCGACGACTCGGGCCCCAAGAAGATCTATAGCGCGACGCTCGACGGTCGGATCAGCCTCGGGCCGATCACCGCGCAAGTCGACGCGGTCCTGAGCAACGATCCCGCCACCGGCTGCACCTTCACCGTGCACCTGGTGAACGAAACCGTCGGCTCGCTTCTCGGCCACTTGGTCCACCTGGTCGACCCCACGTACGACGTCTCGTTCGGCGCGCCGTGGGATAAGCTGCTCGACATCAGCCTCGATGCCCTGGTCCTCAAGGTCGACATCACCAATAAGAAAGTCGAGATCGACTACGTCGCCGAGATCGATCTCGGCTTCCTGAAGATCACGCAGCTCGGTCTCTCGTGGCAGAAGAACGCCGGTGGCCCGAGCACCACCAAGATCACGATCGCGGGCAGCCTGCTCGGCGTCAGCTTCGGCGGCGATTCGGGTAACCCGCCGCTGGCCTGGGATCCGATCAACGAGAACCCGCCCGCCGTTCCGGGCGGCGGCGACAAATTGCTCGATCTGCGCTACGTCGGTATCGGCCAGCACGTCGGGTTCGATCCCTCGTGGCAACCGGCGAATGTGGAAGCCGTCATCACGAAGATGGAAGCGCTGGCGTTGCCGGCGGGCGGTTCCAACATCCCGAATTTGACCACCGCCGACGGTCTGCGCTTCCGCAGCGACAGCGGCTGGCTGGTCGGCGCCGATTTTACGGTCTTGGGCACGGTTCAGCTGGCGTTCGTCTTCAACGATCCGTCGCTGTACGGTCTCCTGATCGCCCTCTCCGGCACGCGCGCGAAGAGCTTCGCGGGGCTCAAGTTCGAGATCCTCTACCACAAGGTCACGGACACGATCGGCGTCTACCACATCGAACTCACCTTGCCCGACGTGATGCGGCATCTCGAGTTCGGCGAGGTCTCGATCACGCTGCCCCAGATCGTGTTGGACATCTACACGAACGGGAATTTCCGAATCGACTTCGGCTTTCCCAAAGGGCTGGATTTCAGCAACTCGTTCTGCCTCCAGATCTTCCCCTTCATCGGATACGGCGGCTTCTATTTCGCGCTGCTCAACGGCGATACGTCGACCCGCGTGCCGAAGATCACCAACGGCCGGTTCGACCCCGTCATCGAATTCGGGATCGCGCTCTCGGTCGGCGTGGGTAAGACCATCGACGAGGGCATCCTCTCCGGCGGGCTCTCGGTCGTCGTGATCGGCATCGTCGAGGGCGTGATCGGCTGGTTCAACCCGAGCGATGCGGGCGTCGAGAAGGCCGAATATTACTGGCTGCAAGGCACGATCTCGATCGTCGGCCGTCTCTACGGAACGATCAACTTCTATATCATTCAGGCGAGCCTCTCGGTCACCGCCTACGCCAGCGTCACCTTGGTGATCGAGGCGCACCAGCCGATCCTGATCTCGATGTCGGTCGGCGTCTCCGTCGAAGTCAGCATCAAGATCGTCTTCTTCACGATCCACTGTTCGTTCAGCGCGACGGTCAGCGCGTCGTTCACGATCGGGTCCGCCTCGCCCACGCCGTGGATCGTCGCCGGCGGCAACGCGGCGCCGCGTTTCCAACTCTTCGCGCACCGCGACGGCGTCCACGCCCCGCAGCAGCGCATGTTCGCCGCATTCCCCCGCTTCGTGCGCCGCGAGCGCATGCAGCAACGCCTCGAGGCCGGCGACCTCACGCTGACGTGGAACGTCCAAACGGTGTTCTCTTCGCCGCGAGCCGTGACGTTGCACGCGATGCCGGCCTTCACCCAAGCCGGCGGCGGCGTCGCGGCGATTCTGCTGCTCGGGATCGCCGACGGCATCCCGGCGCGCGCCGCGACTTTGCGCGACCACGTGGCCGCCGGCGACGGCGCGCCCGATGCGGGTATCGGCGACGTACTCGAAGGATTGGTGCGCTGGGCCGTCCTCAACGCCCGCGCCACGCTCGGCGAGAGCGACGGCACGCTGGTCAGTCACGACGACGTCGCTTTGCTGGCGCGCGCCTTCGCCGACGGCGCCACCTTGGCCGACGCGCTCGACTACGACGCGTTCCTGAGCGCATTCCTGGGCGCCAACTACCGCTTCACGATCGCCACCCCGGCAGCCGGAGCCGGGGGCGACGACACCGGCGTGGCGGTCTTCCCGATGCCGCCCGCGTTGACGATGACCGCGGGCTCGAATCCCGCGATCGACTTCGCGGTCTACAACGGTCTCGATGCTACGACGCTCGCGAAGCTGCAGGCGTACTTCCAGTTGCTGGCAGTCGATTACGAGAAGTTCGTCGCACAGAGCGGCGACGCGCCCACCGCACAGGCGGAGGCGGACGGCGCGCTCACGCCCGTCGCGCAAGCGGTCTTCGAACAATACTTCGCGATGTTGATGCGCGCGGCGGTCAAGGCCGCGGGCGACGTGATGGAGTCATACCCCTTCGCCTACGACGACGCAACGCAGCCGTTCGGCATCGCCGACGTGCGCACCGCGCTCGGCGACCCGGGCCTACCCGCCATCGATGTGGTGTCGCCGAATCGCGCGAACGATGCGATCCTCGCGCAGGGTGCGGTCATCGCGTTGGAAGGCGTGCAGCACCAGGTGGCCCTCGGCGATAGCTTCGCCTCCGTGGCCGCGGCCTTCAACGCGCTCTTGCCCGCCGGCGCGCAGATCACCGCCACGCAAGTCGCGCAAGACAACGTGAACGCGGGAGCGCTGCTGCAGCCGGGCGCGTCCGTCACGTTCGCGAACCTGGAGTGGACGACGCTCGCGGGCGAGAGCATAGATCTGGTCGTCGCGCGTCTGCTGACCCGCGCCGCCACCCAGGCCTTCCTACAGCAGTTTACCGGTTTGCAGACTCTGGCCCAAGGACTGCTCGCGGCCAACCCCGCGGTCTTCCCGCCGCCGTTCGATCAGGCCGCAGCGCTGCGCATGCCGATCGATCCCGTGAAATTCCCGCAGCTGACCCTGACGACGGGCGCGACGTATTCCACGGCGCCGGGCGACACCTTCACATCGATCGCCGCGTCGCTGCTCGCGTTGACCGGCACCTACGTGGATATCCCGAGCGCCGCCGCGTGGGTGCTCGCGAACAACTCGTTGCCCGTAACGGACCCGGCGTTGCCGCAACCAACCGGAACGGCCATGACGCTGCCGCCGGTCGTGCACGTCCTGCAGACGGGCGAGAGCATCGCGGACCTGGCGGTCTTACTGCTCACGAACGTCTCGGCCGTCATCACCGGACTGCTCGCGGTGCCACCGCAGACCGCTCTGCTCGCGGCGCAGGCGATGCTGGCGTTACCTCCGCTGCAGTATGCGATTCGCTCGAACGATTCGTTCGCATCGATCGCCGCGACGTTTAACCTCTCGCTCGACGGTCTCGCGGACGCGCTCGACGCTTCGCCGGCGGCCGTCTTCGCGGCGGGCGCGCAGCTCGTCGTCAGCGATGCCGAGCAGATGACCGTCGACCGGCTCGTGGCGGCGCTGGCCGCGACGCAGTGGAAGACCGTCGCTCCGATGGCCTCGCGCTTCATGCTCTCCGGCTTGCGGTTACCAAACCCGGCCGATCCGACGTTCGCCGCGCTCACGTTAGCCGAGATGAGTGATCCCACGAAACTCGGCGCGATCACCACGATGCCGCTCTACGCGTTGACCGGTCAGCAGTTCGCGATCGCGAACCCGCCCGCCGCGGGGTACACGATCGCGCTCGCGCCCGATACGGGGACGCCTTGGATCGCGGGTTCCATCGCGTACGAGTTGGACCAGGCGCAGATCGACGTCATCGCCGAAATCGCCGGCGCGACCTTCGCCCCCGCCGTCGAACTCGATGCGCTGCCGCTCTTCCGGCTCGCGCCGGCGCGGTACACGATGCAACAGCACGTCGCCTGGCAACCGGCGCGTCTGCCGTCCGGCGCCGTCTACTCGCCGGCCGCGGCGGGCGGCGTGACCGGCAATCCGGATCTGTGGATGTTTCCGGACGCGCTCGTCGCACGACTCGCCGCGGACGGCACGAATCAGCCGCCGTACACGGTTTCGATCGGCACGCACGAAAACGCGCAAGCCGGGATGAGCGTGAGCGGCGCGCGCGCCTTCGCGTGGGCCACCGCGGTCCGCGTCGCGATCGCACAGCTTCCCTCCGACGAATCCGCAACCGCGACCGCCGCAACGATCGCCGCGGTCACGGGCGTCGACGACGCGGGCCTCGCGCTCCTCGACGCACTGCTCGCCCACTTCGCGCAGAATCCCGGTGAAGACGCGACCCTGTTCCTGCTCTATCCGCCGAATCCGGCGTCGACGGCGGCCGGCCTGTATTCCGACGACCTCGGCGCGCCCACGGCCCTCGTGCAAACGAACCTCTCGACCCTCAGCCACAGCGGCGCGCTGCTGCCTGCCGCGAGGCGCTCCGCCTTCTTGGTCGATGCGGATTCGGGCAATCCCACCTACGTGGCGCCGCTCACCAGCGCCGCGGCTTTCCTGCAGTTGTTGTGGGAATGCTCGATCGTGCGCAGCGGCGGTTACTATCTTCGCTACGCGCCCGCGAACGGCGGCGCGCTGCCGCCCGCGCTCTTCACGAACGGCCCCACCGCGGAGCTCACGCTGCTGGTCGTCCTCGAATCGCAAAACGCCGCGCACGCATCGATCCTGCCCTTCAACACCTGCGCGATCGTCGGCGATAACATCGATCCATCCAAGAGTAACGTCTTCGTGCAATCCGCGACGTGGCTGGTCGCGCAGCCGAGTTCGCTCGCGGACGCGGCTGCGTACGCGTCGCAGACGTTCGGTCTCACACTCGACGCGGCTGCCGTCGCAAGCCTCAACGCCGACGTGCCGCAGTTGTTGCGTCCGGGGGCCGTCGTTGCGGTGCCGAACGCGCCGGGAACCGACACGGTGCGCATCGACGACACCTTGACGAGCCTGGCCGCGCGCAACGGCCTGCAACCGGCGACGCTGGCCGCGTTCGGCACGAACGCGACGGCGCAGATCTTGACCCCGACGGGCCTCGTGCAATTCGCTCCCGGAGCGCTCGCCAAGACGGCGGCGTTCGATGCCGGCAACGCCGGATTTCAATTAACGCGCCCGAATCCCGATCCGGGGAACACGTTGCAGGCGACCGCGATGGACGGCGACACGCTGCTTGCGGAGCTCTATCACATGCTGGCGCAGCGCATCGTCCCCAACGCCTCGGGGTCGCCGGACTTCCTGCGTAGCGGCGAGGCCGTACCGGTGAGTCCGGCGCAGAGCGTGCCGACCGAGAACGGCGGGAACGTGCCGCCGGACGTTGCAAACGATCGCTGGGATTACCACCAGGCCGTGGCCGTTGCCCCGTTCGCGCTCGGCGCCTACGGTAGCGCGAGCCCGGCGTTGCCGCCGGCGGCCGCGAATCCGTACGCCGGCGTGGGCCCCGACGCCGCGGTGACGCTGGACTTCATGTTCGCCGATCCCTACGGTAACGAACTTCCCTTGCCCGCCGGCGCGGCGGCGCTCGTGCAACCCGTGCGGTACTTCGACGAACTGATCGGCGTCCGGCGCTGGCCGTCGGCCGCCGCGGGATACACGCTCTCCGGCGACGGCACCTCGGATCCGTCGCTCGTCGTCGAGCTGACGATGCAGCTCGATAAGTACGCGGTCTCGCCCGCGCTCTCCGCGAATCGCGCCGCGCGCAATGCAGCGACCGACCGCGCGACGTACGTGCGCGCTTACTATCAGTTGTCGCAGCCGGACGTCGGCTTCGCGCTGACGACGACGCTCGAGCCTGCCTCCGGCGGCGTTCCGGTGAGCCACGCGCTCGACCCCGTCCCGTTCCGGAGCTTCGTGATCGCGGCCTGGCTCGCGCTCGACGCGCTGTGCGCGACCAGCGCCGCGGTCTTCGACGCGACCGGCACCGAGTCGATCGGATCCGTCGCCGCATCCTACGGCGTGGCGCTCGCCGACGTGTTCGCGGCTAACGGCAGCGCGCTCTATTCCTCGCTCTTCGGCGAGACCGCGCTGAACGTTCCGCAACTCTACACCACGGTGCCCGGCGACACGCTGGCCGCGATCGCCAAGGCACAGTCGATCGATCCCGTGGTTTTGGCTCAGCAGAACCCGTGGGCTGCGCTCGAAACCGCGAACGATCTCAGCGTGCCGGCGCGCAGCTTCGAGCCTACGGCGCAGGATAGCCTGGCTTCGATCGCCGCGACCAATCAATCGTCGGTCAGCGGGTTGGCGACCGCGAACCCAAGCGCGGCGCTCGCGGACGATCTGGCGATCGCCGTCGCCGGAATCGAGATACAGACGCAGGGCGACACTTTCCCGAGCCTCGTCGCGAAATTCGGGGCGCGCGGCATCGCGGTGACCGCGGGCGAGATCGCGATCGCAAACCAAACGATCCCGGGCATCTTCGTTACGCCCGTCACGCTCGCGATCGAAGATCTCGTGCCGAAGACAGGCGATTCGCTCGGCGCGCTGCAGCAGCGCTTCGGCTTCACGCTCGAAACGCTCGCGACAGATAACGCTTCGTTGCCGAACCTGTTCGCCGCCGGAACGCCGCTCTACATCGGGCCGGGGACGCCCGCGCCGGTGCCGGCCGCCGGAACGACGCTCGCGCAGTTCGCAGCCGGCGAGCGCGTACCGCTCGCGGCCCTCGGCCTCGCGCTCTGGAACGGTCTGCAGCCGGCGACACCCGCAGCGGTCAATGCGGGTGCCGTGCTGACCGCGAAAGCCACGCTCACGATACCGGCGACGATCGTCAATCCCGGCACGGGCTACGCGCCCTATCGAGCGCAGAGTTTGGATACGGACATCGCGGCGATCGCCGCAAAGTTCGCGGGTAACGATCCGGGGCTGCTCGGGACGCTCAGCGTCGATCTTCCGGGACTCTTCGTGCCGGGCACGCCGGTCGTCGATGCCGCGAGCGGCACGTCGATTCCCGCGACGGCGCAATCGACGTTTGCTTCGCTGGTCGCTGCGTTTGCGGCGCAGGGCCATACGGTGACCGCGCAGTCGCTCGCGACCGATAACGCGACGACAACGAACCTCGTACAGAGCCGGGCGCTCTGGATCGCGCCGCCGATGCTCGCGCTCGCGCAAGCCGGCGGCACCCCCGACACGCTCGCGCGCATCGCCGCACGCTACGGCAGCGACGTCGTTACCGTCGCCTCCAGCAACGCCGGCGTGCTCGGCTTCCTCGCACCGGGCGTCGCGCTGCCATCGTTTGGGGGCATCGCGCATACGACCGGCGCGAACGACACGCTCAACGCCTTGCTCGCCATCTACACGCCGCCCGGCGGCAAAGCGCCGTCGCTCGCCGCGCTCGCGACCGCGTTCGCCGACGTCGCGCTGATCGCGCCCGGAACGCCGGTCCTGCCGTTACCGATTCCGAGCAGCATGGCCGTGACGATCGCCCCGGCGTTTGCGGAACCGATCGTCGAACTCGGCGTAACGTTGACGGAAAGCCGGACCGCCGGCTGGGTTGCGGACGGTTTCGCGACCGTCACCGACGTTGCCGCCACATACTTCGAGATTCCCGCTCAGGCGGTCGCGGGCTCGTCCACATCGAGCGACCCGAATGCGCTCTCGCTCGATGCGTTCGCGACCTCGGTCGAAACCGCGCTTCCCGGGGTACGCGTGGCGACGGGCGAAGGCGCGAACGAGAACGACGACACATCGCGCCGGACGCTCTGGGTCGTCAATTTCACGAACCCGCGCGGGCCGGGCATCGCCTACACGTTCGAAGATGCGACGACGCTGCGCTCGTTCGCAATCCCGCCGCTCTCGACGTCGCTCGCATCCGGCACGGTCCCGGTGACGCCCTACGTTTCGGGGACGGGGCTGAGCGGCGATCCGTTACCGGTGGTTTTCGCGGGAACCGATCTCGACGTCTGGGGCGCGACGTTTCTGTCGGCCATGGACCTGGTGCTCTCTCCCGTGTACGCGGTTCCGGCCCAGGAAGGGTCGCTTACCGATTTCGATACGATCGTCGAAGCGAAGCGCACCCTGGCCACCTCGATCGCGGGGCGCGTCCAGTATATTTTGGATGGCGGCGGACCCGGCGAGTACGGCGCGACCGACCCGCGCCGCGACGCGGCAATCGCGGCCATGCAAGAAGCCCTGCTGGTTGCGCTCGGCAGCGCATATTCGATCGAGAGCGTCGTACAGGCCGCGGTCGATGTCGTGTCGCCGTACGCGGATGCCGTCACGGCGCCGCGCCTATCCGGCCGGGCAACGCTGACCCAGCCCGGCGCGAAGACCCCGGTCAAGAACGCGTCGCTTTCGACCGCGAAGGTTCCGGTCGCAGCGGCGAGCGCCGCCGATCCGGCGCTGGCCTCGTTCTTATTGACGGTGCAAGCGCCTGCGACCGACCGCAGCATCGAGGCGCAGATCACGTACGACGTTACCGAGATCGAGCGCCCGAGCGGGCCGCCGGATCCCAACGGTTACCAGACCTCGACGTGGCTCACGCTCGTCCATCCTCTGTCGAAGGATGCCGTTCCGGACGTAACGTTACCGATTCCGTTACGGGCGTATCCGTTACCGCCGTCCCTACTCTCGCAAGTTGCGACCGCATCCTATGCCGACCCCGCGACGCCCGCCGAGCTCGTGCGCTGGGACGCGAGCGCGGTGTGGGCGCACCAGGATGCCGATCAAGATGAGACCGCGCTGCAGCTCCGCGTCGGCAACGCGCAACACGGGCCGACACTGGCGGTTGGATCGACGGACGCCCTCTTCGCCGCGCTCGCCCAATTCATCACCGTCTGGCCCGCGGTCGAAGTCGACCTGGCGCTGTTGACCAGCCGCGGGCCCGGCGCGGCCGCCGACAAGACCACGGCCGGCGCGGTAGCCGCTTTCGCGACGATGGCCACGGCGATCGCGAACGCGTGGCCGGCCAACGCGATCGTCCCGCCGGCCAAGGCGTTCATGGAACTCGCGCTTGCCGCAGACACCGTGCCGGGAACGTACGGCTACACGCTGATCCGGCCGTACGACGGCAACCTCGTTTTGACGACCCTCAGCGTCGTGGCGGATGCGGCAAACCCGGCAACGTTGTGGCCCGAACTCGCGGTAGACGACGGCTCGTCTGCCGGCATGCAACCGCTCGTGCTGCAGTCGTCGACGCCGTCGCAGGCAACCTACGCGTATCCCGCCGGCATCGCGAAAGGTCAATCCCTGCAGTATCGTGCGACGTTACCGAAACTCGACGTCGTGATGATCCCGGACTTCCAGCTCAGCGCCTCGATCGCGCGCAACGCCGACCTCGTTGCCGGCACGACGACCTGCCCGCTCTTCGTGTACCGCACGCCGTACACGGGCTTCCCGTCGCCGCTGATCCCGCTCTTGCTCGACGACACGGACTTCGATATCGGCGGCGGCGCACTCTCGGGTCTCGAGGCCGCGCTGCAGAGCTTCCTGACGGCGCTCCTCCAGCGCGCCACTGCCCCGGCCGGCTCCGAGCGCCCCCTGCGCGTGGCCGCGAGCTACGGTTACGAACTCGCCTACGCGATGGCCGGCGCCACCGCGACCGCCGTGCGCGGCCGCAAGAGCGCGCTGCTCGAGGCCGACACGGGACTGGTACCGACGCTGCCGATCGCGCTCGTCCCGTCGATCGAACTCACGATCAACGGCGACGATAACGCGACGATCGACGCGTTCGCGAACAACCTCGCAGCCTTCGTAACACAGTGGGACTCCGTGGTCACACCCGTCCACGCCGGCGGCGCCCTGTTCTTCGACGTCAGCCTATTCTCCGCCAACGCCGGCTCCAACGACAAACCGTTGTTGATAGCGCGGTCGGTTCGTTACACGCTTCAGGCTTGAGAGCCACGCTACAAAGGCGCCGACAGGGGCAAGGTCACGTGAGCGGACGGGCATTTGCGGAATATGCCGGGGAACCAGAATCGAACTGGCGACTCAAGACCGACGAGCCGCGCGCCCGCCGGTAAACCGGCGGACGCGCGAACCCCGCACTCGCTAACGCTTTCGACCTCGTTCAGAGCTCGTCGCCGAAACCATCGGTGTCATCGGAGAAACCGCCATCGAATCCGCCGATCGGATCGTCGTCAATGAAGTCGTACACGTTGGACGCGCAATACTCCATGATGTCGGCATCCGCGTAGCCTTCACCGCTGCAAAATTCCTGCACGCCGGCTCCGCTGAGCAGATCCAAGCAATCGATATTCCCACACGCAGCGATGATCTGACCGCCTCCGGCGATGACGGTTCCCCAGTTCCCGGAGGACAAACCACTCAAAATGTTTCCGATCCCCGTTATGATGCCGCCGATACCGACGAGTGCATTCCCACCCGCCGCGGCCGGCCGCGCATTTCCGCCGCTCGGAGTCAACAGCGAGTTCTGTTTGCCGCACGACTGCAGCGCGTTGTTGACGTACACGCACGTTTGCATCGTCTTACCGCTTACGGAGATGTGCGCATAGTCGCCCGAGTACGCCGAGCCGCCGATCGGCCAAACGAAGCCGTTCTCTCCCGTCGCGTCGATGTAACCCTGGCCCCCCTGGGTGTTACCGGGGAGGAGAAACCAAATGTTGGTCTGAGGAACGCTCTTGGCAGCGGGCATCGTGACCGTGATCGTCTTGCCGCCCGTCGAAATCTCCATCGTGGCTGCCGCAATTTTTCCGGTGTTGACCCAGCCGTTGCTGCCGACGACGTAATAAGAAAAGTTGGCCAACGTCGTCAACGAATACGAGGTCGTCGCCACCGTATTGCCGCTCGAGTCCTGCGCAGACGTGTTGCTGAACGCGTAAACGCCGTTGGCATACGCCTCCGTCGTCCGCGTCTTACCCGCGCTGTTTTCCATCGTCGTGAAGGTCGTGTACGTGACGCCCGTGCAGCGAGACCGGAGCGCTTGGCACTCGGGCGCGGGGCCACGGTGCAGGGCTCGCCCGGCTCGTTCGGCTTGCGCCGTACACTGCTGGATCGCCACGCTCAGGGGGACGTTGTATACCGCCGCGGTGCGTGCGGCCCGGAAGGACGCATACTCGCCGCCGGTCATGGGGTGTCCCGACGCATCGACTCGCCCTGCCGGCGGCAGTTTGAGCTTCTCCGCCAGCACTTGCGCCGTCGTCAACTCGGGTCCGAGCCGAGCCACCGCCTGCATCCGCCGCGCGACGTGCATCGCGTTCAGCATGGTCGCGGCGAGAACCGGATTGATGTCTCGGCAAGCTCCGACATCCGCCGGAAGACTGCCGGACGACGTGGGCGCGAAGCCACGCGTCTTACCGAACGACGCCTGCGAGCCGACCGTGGATGCGCCGGCCGCTGCACTGCCTCCGGCCAGCGATGCGATCAGCAGCGTCGCAACGCATCCTCGCGCCATTGGAACCGTCCCCAACAGGCGTCGTGATAGAAAAGCAATAGCCACCTTCGTTTGCCTCCCTCGCAAAGGAAAAGTAGATCGAGCCGACTGCTATTACCGGACCCGGCTTCGCACGATCGGCGCGGGGCAATGAGCCGTGTAGGTTTCCAGCCGCCGGACGACGACCGATGTGTTTCCCGCGCGAACGAGGCGCACACCGCAGCGATCAGTCGGCTTCGATCGCCTCCGGCCGTTCTGGAACGAGCGCCATCGTAGCATCCGCGCCCGGCACGCGAAATAGGTCATTACTCAGGACGCTGCCATCGCAAATCCGCTACGGTCGGCGCACGACCCACCGCAGGGCGCGCTCCTTCCAGCGCCGAAATCCAAGCTCAGATGTCCAGGACGCGGGGCAGTGATTTCGTTCGGTGCCTAACCGTCGAACAACGCACGGCTCTGCTCGCGCGCCTCGAATCCGCCGGAGCGGTCGGACTGAGCAAAGATCGGGCGAACCGTCAACTCCGTATCGTCCGCCACTGTCTTCTCGGAACGGAGTCTCGCGCGGCGATCTGCGAAGAGTTCGGCATCTCGCGTCAGCAATACTATGCCGACCGCAAGGCTGGGCTCGACCGGGCGCGTCGATGCTATCTTCGTCCGGGCGCTCGCGCTGCGACGCTGCCGCGGCAAACGTCGCCGGCGAGCATCGTCGTTGCGATGTCGCTTTACGACGCCGGTCAGGCCCAGCAGGCGGGGATGATGCTCGACGGCATTCCCGACGAGGAGCTCTGCGGGCTGCAACTGCTCGAACGCGTTGCCTTGGAGATCGACATCGATGCGGAGCTTGCCCGCGACCGGCGCGCGCAGCGGCGCCGGAGATTACAGCAGGTTCTAGCGACCGCCTCGGGATCCGTCGTACCGTTCGTGCAAGCGGCGCTGCAAATCAACGACCTGCTCGGCGTTTCCCGCTCGTGCGACGAGGGCCAATTATCGAGTCGACTCACGCGGACGCTCCACTTCTTGGACGCGTGCGAAGCGGTCGACTCCCGGGCGGCCGTCGTGCGCGCGCGCCTCCTCAGCAACCTTGCGATCGTGATGGTCGAATCCGGGCAATCGACGCAGGCTCGCGACGCGATCGGCACCGCCGCTCGGGTCATCGAGGCGCGCGACGACGTGCCGGTGTCGTTGCGCGCCCTGGTGCACGCGCATCGCGCGTACGTCGACGCAGCCGCGCCCGAAACGCTGGTGCGTTCTGCCGAGGAGCGAGAACGAGCGCTTACGCTTGGGCGCGCTCACGCACTTCCGCGAGCCATTTGGATCGGGCTATATTTGCGCATCGTCGATTTGTTATGGCAAGGCGAGAACGCGCAAGCGCTTGCCGATGCCTGCGAACTTTGGAACTACGTCGAACTGAGCGACAGCCGGGCCTGGCGTGATATCGCCTCGACGCGCCTGTCGAATGCGTATAGCGCTCTGGGCCGCTTCGACGACGCCGAACGTGCGATTCGTGCCGCGGAGTCCGAGGTGGGCGCTCTCGGGTTCGCGATGCAACGCTGCGCGGTAGCACACCGGCGCGGCTATTACGGCCACGTGCTCGCACAATCGGCACTGATCCATTCGAAATGGCCTCGCCTCTCTCAGCGGTACCGCGCTAACGCGCTGCTCTTCAGTGCCGACGCCGCCAATCGCCTCGGCGATACGGTGCAGGCTCGAATCGATATCGATGCCGCGGTGAGCATCACCGACTCGCAGCCTCCAGCGCTTTATATCGCCCAGCGCATCTATGCGTTGGCGCATCGGCTCACGGGTCGAAAGCGCTACCGGGACGCCGCCGACGACCTGCAGCACGCGGCCGAAGCCGTGGCCGAATCACCCGAACCGCAGAGGCGCGGGCTGACGCGGCGCCAGCGGGAGGTCGCAGCGCTAGCGGCACAGGGCGCGTCAAATCGCGAAATTGCCGCACGCCTCAACGTAAGCGCGCGCACCGTTGCCAACCATCTCGCCGCAGCGTTCGCTGAATTCGGCATCCGCGCTCGTTGGCAGCTCCCCGCCAATCTCGAGTCCTCATCGAACGGCTGACCACACACCGCGTTCAGAGAGCTCTTACAAGATCAATAATCGCTTGGCTTCAAGCCGGTGATAATCGCCGTCGTACCGGCGACCGTGCAGACAGGCGGGTCGCCGGCCATCGCGCATTCCAGGTTGATGATGGTTGGCGTGAACGTGAGTGCGTGGACGGCCGCGTTGCTGAGGACTTCAGCGCGGCCTATGTCGCAGCCGCGAAGACGAAATCCGGCGTGCGACGCGTCGACCTGCCGGCGATCGCCGCGCTCGCGCTCGCGCAGCGCCTTACGCCCGCGTCGCTGCTGCGCCGGAAAGCTAGCGCCTCGGCCATTGGTCTTTCCTGGCGCGCGTGGCGCGGCGCTTCAGTCCCGGAACTTCCTGCGGCGCGAGCTGTACCCGACGATGGCCAGGGCGAAGCTGTGCCGGATTACCGTTCACGGCTTCCGGCACTCGGGCGCGATGCTGATTGAGCGACATGGTCCCGCTGACGGTCCTGCGCGAGCGCCTACGGCATCGATCGACGTCGACGTCGCTGATCTACGCCGGCCACCGCTCGCCGGGAACCCGGCCGCGTCCGTCACGGCGTTCGATACGATCGTCGATCAATGGCAAACGGACGGCAAACGCGTGAAGCTCGCGACAAACAAAAAAGCCCCATACCCTTGTAGGACGGTCGTTTGCGGAATGTGCCGAGAGCCAGAATCGAACTGGCGACACCAGGTTTTTCAGACAAGTTCATCCCTGCGCTGTCATCGAAAAGTGCCGAAAAGTCGGCGCACAACGCGCATTTTGCGCACATTACGGCTTCTATAGGTTGCACTTCGGTTGCACGAATGGTAAGATGGCGGTGCCGATAACACAAGCGAGCCCCGCCGGTGGTTCAGACCGACGAGGCTCTCGCCACCGGAAGTTGAGGTTCCAGGTGACCATTCCAGCATACCACGCGCCAGCGACCCGGCCCGCCGCGAGCGACCTGCGTCGGGCGCTCCGCTTCGCAATCGACGGCGTCGTCCCGGGTGGCAGCCCGCAGCCGAGCGCCGAGGACATCGCCTCGTTGCGCGCGCGCCTCGCGGCGCTCGAGGTGCGAGCGTGATCGCGCCGCTCGCGGTGCCTGCCCCCCGCTCCCTGGCCGTCGAGGCGCTCGTCGAGCGCGCCCGCGGCTACGCCGAGAATGCCCAGGCGCCGAACACGCGCCGGGCATACGAGAGCGGCCTGCGCGACTTCCGCGACTTCTGCGACGGCCACGGCCTCGTGGCGTTTCCCGCGACCCCGGCGACGATCGTCGAGTACGTGACGCATCTCGCGGCGCGCGCCAAGGTCGCGACGATCCGGCAGCGCCTCGCGGCCATCTCCGTGCAGCACCAGCGCGCCGGCCAGGATTCGCCCTGCGCGCATCGCCTCGTTCGGGACGTCATCCGCGGCATCTCGCGTGAGAAGGGCGTCGCGCCGGTCAAGAAGAGCGCCGCGACGACCGACGTCGTGCGCTCGCTCCTGGTCGCGATCGAGGGCGACGACGTCGCCGCGCGCCGCGACCGCGCGATCGTACTGCTCGGTTTCGCGGCCGCGCTGCGCCGGTCCGAGTTGGCCGCCCTACGCGTCGAGGATCTGCGTTGGTCGAAAGAGGGGCTCCTCGTTCGAATTGCGCGCTCCAAGACCGACCAGACCGGCGAGGGCGTCGATCTGGCGGTGCCCTACGTCGGGACGCAGGCCCTATGCGCCGCGCGCGCGGTCAAGCGCTACCTCGCGGCCGCCGCCATCGAGTCCGGGCCGCTCTTCCGCTCGCTGACGATGCAGCGCGACCTCGGCGCGTCGTCGATCGGCGGTCGCGACGTCGCAAACCTCGTGAAGCGCCTCGCGCGCCGCGCGGGCCTCGACGGGGATTTCAGCGGCCATAGCCTGCGGGCCGGGTTCGCGACGTCGGCCGCGGCCGCGAAGGTGTCGCTCGACGCGATCGCGCGCACGACGCGGCACAAGTCCCTTTCCGGGCTGCTCGGCTACGTTCGGCCGGCGCAGGCGTTCGACGACGTCGCGCTGAGCAGCATCTTCTCCTAACCGATACGCACCATTTATCGCGGGCGATCCGCCCGCGCCGCTTTGGAGGATTCAATGGGCGAAATCTTCGACTTCTCAACCGGTGCGCGCGTCGCGGCCGCACGGGCCGCCGCACACTCACCGCCAGCAACGCACGTCGTGCCGATCACGACGGACCCGGTGTCGATCGCGCTTGCCCGCGCACGCGCTCGGAGCGAAGAGATGCTAGCTCTTGGCGGTGAGCCGCTACTACGCTTCCCGATCAGCCGCGAGGCGAAGATCCGCCTCGCACTCGCCGCGCTCGATGCCCACGAGGGCGAATTTCGCGCCGCCCTTGGCAGGATGCAACGCCGCGCCGCTGAGCGCGTCTGGCTCCGCCAAGATAGGAGCGAGCGGTCCGATGGGTGACGTGCTGCAATTCCCTATCGACCCGCTCGACGTCGTCGCGATCGAGTGCTCCCGGATTGCCGACGAGTGCCTCGCGGCTGCGGATCGGCTCGAGGAGCTCGGCAACGCGAACGTCGTGCAGATCACGCTTGACCCGGACGCGAAGCTGCGAGGCGAGCTTCGATCGCTTCGCGCAAGGAGCTCCGGCCTGGTCGCTGAGCTTCGCGCCCTGGAGAGGAACGTCGTGCCGATCACGACGGACCCGATTGCAACGGCGCGAGCGCTCCTGGAATCCGGCCGCCAAGATTTCCAGGCGTCTCTTCAGCGCCTACGAGCACTTGCAGCGCCCGCTCAAGATAAGACCGCCGCCGATCGGAGCGCTGAAACCTAGCGCCAACGCCCGAGAAACCGGCCCAGGAGCGCGTTTCGCCCGTCGTGGAGTGCCTCAGAGGACTCCCGGCGGGCGAAATCGCGTCCTGGGGCCGCATTTCGGCTAACCGGCCGCGGATTCGTCGATCAGCCGGATTCGGTCCGCCTGCGATCGCCGCGCGTACTCGACGAGCTCGCGCTTTGCCGCGCCCGGGTTCGCGCGCAGCACGTCAATCTTCACCGATGCGAGACCGACGACGATCAACGGGCGCGACGTGACGCTGACGCGCCGGAATCGCTCGAATGGGCCGCGCGGATAGCCACGCTCGAGCACCGCGCCGGCGAACGCGTCCAGGACCTGATGCGCGAGCCCCGGCCGGCGGAAATAGAAATCGTACTCGCCTTGCGTCAAGCGAGGGACGCGGATCGTCGGCAGATGCGTCTGTACGATCGGCTCCGCGAGCTGCTGCTGGATGCGCCTGCCGGCGCCGCTCGAGACGACCTTCGTACGCGCGCGCCCTTTCGCGCCGCCTCCGCCCTTGCCGCTCACGCGAACCTCGCGCTGCAGCGTGGCGGCCGTGACGATGTTCGCCCGCGGGTCGCGCTCGCCGTCGACGCCGTAGTCCGGATCTTCCGGGTCGTCGTCAACTGCATACCCGAGCATGTCGCCGGCACGAGCCGCGGGACGCGATCCCCAAGCCCGTCACTCGCGCGGACGCGCCTGGAGGCGTCGCTCTTCGGTGAAAAACCAGCCACCGCCACGCGACCGTCGGTTCGCTAGTCGGCTTCGGATCTCCGCCGACCGAGAGGCCGCTCCGCCTCCGAAGACGCCGGTGCTACCGGGGGAGGGGGCGCGTCGCCGACCGCGAGCGACACGCGATCACGATCACGCTCTTTCAAGCGCTGCAGCACGTTCATCAGGGTCAGCACACGGTTCTCAGCCATGGCTAACCCGTCGCGATCGGCACGACCGGCATGAACTGCGAGGTCCGGATGCTGCCGCTGCGGCCCAAGATCAGGCGCGGGTCTTCGATGATTCCGCCCAGGAAGTCGCCAAGGACCCGGCCCGCGTCGCGCGGGTGCGTGCCGGCCGGCAGGACGACTTGGGCGATGTGGACGACGGCTTGGTTCGTGCTTACGTGCTGCTGGGGACCGAAGTGCACCGGACGCTCAGGACCGAAGTGCACCGGGCGCGAGAGGTGGCCGTAGTCGTTTCGATGCGTCGTGGCCCGCTGCGGTTTTCCGAACGATGGCTGCCCCCGCCGCGTCGGCCCAAAGTGACGCGGGCCGCCTGAATAGTCGTCCATTTTCGAGAGGAAATAGCCGGCAGCTGCGGCGGCCGCGAGGATGGCGGCTGGCAGCGCCAGGAACGTGCTCAGAAAGGTCGCCGTCGCAGAGATGATCCCTCCGCTTTGCAGCGCGGCGGACAGACTTAATACCGTGGTCCGAAGCATGTTTAAGCCCGGCGGAATGCCGACAAGCGCCTCGATCGCACCGGCGTCCACGAAAAACGAAAGCGTGCGTCCCAAGATACCGAGGCCCGACGTGAGCCCAACGAGGTTGGCGAGCTGGATCGTGGCGCCGATCGCCGCAGCCGCGCCGAGCAGACCCGTCACACTTGCGAAGGCACCGCCGATGATCTTTTCCGCGTCGCGATGATGATGCAGCCACTCCTGAAACGTGTGCAGATCATCGGCCATGCCGCGGAAGAAGTCGGTGAGACTCTGAAGCCACGGGTAGCCGAGTTCTGTCATCACGGCCTTGAGATTATCGGCGGCGCGCGTGAACTGGAATCCCAGCCCGGTGTCGCGATTGCGCTTCGCCGCTTCGAGCCCGACGTTTTGGTTTCTGAGGTAGTCGCGGATGCCTTTGAGGATGCCGGCAACCTGCGGATCTCCGAACAGAGCAGCGATCGTGCCACCCTGTTTTCCGAACGCACTCATCATGATCCGGGCGATGTCAGCGCGCGTCACGCCTTCTTTGAGTTCCTTCGATACCCACGTGCCGAGTTGTGAGAGTTCGCCGAAGAAGTTGACCGAGCCGTCCTTGTTGTTCCAGGCGAACTTCCCATGCGCGTCGAGCAGGCCCATCTCTTTGAGATAGCCGATCTTCCCGGCTTGGGCGTGCGCGGTCAGCTGGAGCGGACCAAGCGCCGCGAGCACCTCGGCGCGCACGTTCGTGCCGACCTTGTTTTGAAAGCCCATACGATCGAGCAGGGCCATCATCGCGATCGAGGTCTCGTTTCCGATGCCGAGATTCTTGAAGAGTGGCACGTAATACGACATTTGACGAAGTGCCGCGTCGGGCGACTCCGCCATGAGGCCGGAGAGGCGATACACGGAATCGAGCAGCTTCGTCAACTGGCCGGGCTGATAGGCGCGGAACAGGTGCGCCGTTTGAATGCCCGTCTTTGCCGCGTCGTCGACGCTAATGTCCGGCCGGTTGAAGTGAACGCTCGACGCGTAGCCGGCCACGGTCGGCGCAATCTTCATCATTTGGTCGAGCGTGAATTGGCCAGAGGTGAGACGCGAGATGGTTCGAAGAATCTCGCCCGCCTGAACCGGCGTCATCCCGTTCTGATTCGCGACCGCGAATGCCGTGTTGTAGAACTTGCCGATTTGCGAGTCGGACGCGCCGGTCTCGTTCTTGATCGAGAGGAGAATCTGCTGCAGTTTTGCGGCATCGGAAACGGCAGCGCCGATTGCGGCGAATCCGATCCCTGCCCCCAGCGCGGCCGCAGCGACTCCGACGCGGAGCATAGACGCGCGAAGCGCTTCCATCCGTGCGGTGTACCGGATCATCGCCAGGTCGGCGGCCGAGATCGCGCCCTGCTGCCGCTGCAGTTGCGCGTTCGTTGCCGTGACGGCCGCACGCAGCGTCGCCATGTAGGAAACCGCGTTTCCGGCGAACGAGATAGTCGCCCCGACTCTCCAATTTCCAAACGCCATAAAAACATTTCTCCCTTATTTTCCCGCAGCGGCCTTCGCGAAGACCTCTTGCGGTGTCTCGCCGTTAGCGATTTTCTCGCACGCGTCGGCAACGCGCAGCAGATCCGACGCCTTGCCGCCGAGCAGCGCGTAGCGATCAACGACGGCGGCGAACGCGGCGTTGTCGAGTCGGTCGACGCGGTCGATCTTCGGCGATACATACGCATCGATGCGACGGTGCCGCATCACTTGTTTGAGGTGGTCCTCGAGTTGCGCTCCGAATGCCTCGCAAAACGCTACGATCGCCGCCGCGGCGTCTTTCCAGTGCTTACCTTGCTCGCCGAGCGCGAGCGCGTTTATCTGCGCGTTCGCGGCCCAGCCAACCGCCGCACGACCGTGCAGGCGCGCGAGATCCCACTTCTGCTCGTGGCTGCACATGACTAACGTCGCGTCGTGCAGCGTCGCGGACGTCAGAGGGCCGACGAGCTGCTCGACCCAGTTCTTTCGCATCAGATCGCGTTCGATCGCAGCCGCTCTCGCGATCGTCATTGTAGCTTCGCTCCAGAGATCTCAGGAAACTCACGCAAGAGCGCCCTAAGGGAATCCTGCGCTGCCTGTAATGCTTGCGAGGCGAGATTCTCCTCGCCCCCGAGATCTCGCCAAGACTTGACGATCTCGCGATCGCGATCGTCGAAGCGGAGCTGCGCCGGCCATTTCGGATCGGGAAATTCCGTCACGGCGCGCTGCCCCATCGTTCTCCCACGCGACGATTCGAACCATGCCGCGTAGAGCTGGAAGGCTCCACCAACACCAAACGCGGCCGCAATCCCGGGCGCTTGGCGCCAGCGCATGATAACGGGTAGCTGCTCCATTTCGCGCGCCTTGGCCGCGGCCGCGAAGACCCGCTCCTGCGCTGCCTGTATCTCGTCCAGGAGCCTGAGCCGCTCTTTGAGCGCGCCGGCTAAACGCTCGCCCAGGGCGCGCTGCGCCGCGGTGTGCTTCTGGTTCTCCAGATCTGCGAGCCGCTTCATGGAACCTGCCCACGGGTTCTCAATATCGCCGAAGGCCGCGCTGAATGCGGTTTCGGCCGCGGCGCACCGTTGCGCGAGATCCAGTTCGGCTTGGGTCGCCAGTACTTGGGTCGCCATTATTTCGCCACTCCTTCAGCGCGCTGCCGCGCGAGGATCGACTTCAGCGCGCCGAAGTGTTGGCTCGCTGTGCTTTGATCGCCGTGATTCACAGCCCTAATCGTCGTGTCGACCATTTCACGCTCGCGCTCGCTCAAAGCCGCGTAGTCGATTGCCTTGAGATCGAAGTCGGGCTCGAGCGGCTTCGCCGGCTGAAACAGGGCATTTCGCATGCGCTGCTCCTGGCTATCGAACTCCTCGTCGTTCATCGTGCCCCAGTCCTCGAAGAGGCCCGGCTTCAGCCGCCGCATCTCGAGGACGGCGCGCTCCGCGTCGGAGGCCGTCGCCACCTTCCTGACGATCTCATCGAATGCCGCTAGCCTGATCGCGTCGACGTCGACGATGCGTGCGTCGAGCGCGGCCGTTTCGAGCAGCTTTTTCGCTTCCGGCGTCATTCGCTCACCACCGCACCTTTCGCCGCAACGGGCGCCGCCGGCGGCGCATCGACGGCGACCTTGAGTTGCGCACTGGCGCTCAAGTCGGCGAGATCAATCTGCCAGCCCGGCCAGCTCGAGGCAAACGTCAGGGTCGCGCCGTCGATCCCGACCGAATACGGCGGATACTTCAAATGCCTCACGATCTGGTCGCGCAGGTCGCGCAAGCCCTCCGCCAGCGTCTGGTCTCCGCGGAACGTGTGCGCGTACGCGACGCCGTTGAGGCGAAAGGAAAGATATTCGCCGGCGTGCACGTCGCCGGCGACCGTGATTGTTCTACGCATGGTGTCTCCTGTTGGTAAAAGCCGCTCTTACCGAGCCAAGAATGAGCCGGTGATGAATCCGCCCGGAACATTGATGATGTCGGCGCCGAGCTGCGCGCGGAGGACCTGTCGCTCGAAGCGCGCGGAGATGATCGCGGAGGCAATCTTGAGAGCGATCAGCGTCGCGTCAACCTGGTCGTCGTGGCGCCCGCCCGGGAACGAGGCGAACTCGTTGATATAGTCGTCGATCCAAGGCGCCTGCTTCGGCAGAAGCACGCGGCCACTCTCGAAGACCGGTGTCGCCGCCTCGGCCCGCGAGATCTTCGAACCCTTCGCCGGAACAGGGATGACCGGGACGCGCGTCTGCCGGCGCAGCTGCTGCACGATCGCGATTCCGGCCGACGCATCCTCGACGAAGACGCGCGAGGGCCGATGCTTGCGGTACTCCGCGACGACGCGTGCCAAGAGATCCGTGAATTCGAGCCGCTCGCGCACGACGTCGACGATGTAGTATGACGGCCCGTCGCACGCGAGCGTCACGATCGCGCTGTAATCGTTGAAAACGCCGGTCTTCGACGCGCAGTCGATCGCCTGCACTTTGACGAGCGGCGGATTCGGCCGCGCCGCGCGAAAAACGTCGTAGACGCCGCTGCTCTCGTGTATGCGATTTCGTATCGCCGTTTCGCTGAAGAGATCTTCGGGCGGTCGTTCCGGCAGCGCATCGTAGCGATTCTGAAACCAAGCCCGCTTGAACATGCCGCCCGTCAGGCTGACCGGCTGCTGCTGGAACTGCGCGCCGAACGCGCGCGAGCCCATCGAAACGCGGCGCTCCTCGAGCTCCGCAAGTGGGAACCGTTCGGGCCACAGCGCCTCGCCTGGCGCGCGCCCGAGCGGGTCGTCTTCTTCCGCGATCGCCGGCAGGTTCACAACGGTCCAGTTCTTGCCGTCCTCGCTCGCGAGGATCTGGCCACAGAGATCTTGCTCGGAGAATCGCGCGCCGATCATGATGATCGCGCCACCAGGCTCGACTCGCGGGACCGCGACTTCGGTGAACCAAGAGAACGCCGACGCGCATTCCGCCTCGGAGAGGCCGTCGTGCAGCGCGTCGTCGACGATCAGGAGGTTCGCGCCGCGGCCGGTGATCGCACCGCCGACGCCGATCGCGTAGCAGCCGCCCCGCGCCGTCGTGTTCCAGCGGCCAACAGACGCCGAGTCCGAGGCGAGCCGTACATCGAACGGCCAGCGATCGTCCTGGGTTAGCGATTTCGCGACGCGGCTATTGCGCACCGCGAGGTCTTCGGAGTGACTCGCGAGGATGACGTCGCGCTCCGGGTGCCGCCCCACGAACCACGCGGGAAACAACTGCGAGGCGATCACGCTCTTGCCGTGGCGCACGGGAAGGGAGATCATCAACTTGCGGATTTCGCCGCGCTCGATGCGCTCGAGCAGATCCGCGAGCATCGCGATATGCGGCGGGGCTTCGAACCCGGGGTAGACGAGCCGTGCGAAGTCGAGCAGTCGGCGCCGCGCGAGTTCCTCGCGGACGACCGGCGCCAGGGGCGCGACGTCGAGCCGATCAAGCACTGGCGGCCTCCAGTGCGACCGTGTCGCCCGATTCGGCCCGCGCGAGCAGCGCACGCAGGTCGTCTTCGCTCAGCGTGCCCAGGACGTTGAGGACCTTCATCGAGCGATCGACGTTGAGGGTGACGCCCTTCGAGCCGAGTACCCGATGCATCTCACCGAAGCGATCGACGACGGCCACGACCTGGGCGAAGATGCGCTCCGCGCTCTTCCAGTCCGCCCGGGCCTTGGCTTGCTCGAACAGGCCGAACGCCTCGACCCGCAGGCGCTGCAGGTCCTCGACGACGTCTTCGGCGGTCTCGATCGCCCGCAGCTCGACGGCCGCGGTCTTCGGGGTGCGCCGGCGCCCGCCGCGAGCCGCCTGCCGATGCTTGCGCGTCTCGATCGCCGTCGTGTGCCGCGCCGCATGGCTCGTCAGGGCCGTCCGGCCGACTCCGAACGCCTTGCTGACGCCGCGAAGGGGCGTGCCAGCCCGCAGGGCAGCGTCGATCTTCGCCCGGTCGCGGTGTTCGCAGACCGAGCAGCTCGTCGGGGCTGGCATGTAAGAAGGCTCCTGGGAAGGGGTGGCGTGCACGCCATTTCGTGCGTAGCGTGCGTGCCAAAGTGCATGCCGGTGCGCGCCGGTGCGCGCCGGGGTAGGGGCTGCCGAGGGCCGCCCGAGGGGCATCCGGCTCCCCTCGAGCGGCCGCCGCCGAGTGAGCCGAGGGTCAGTCCGACTCACCCGTCGTGGGACACCTCGCCACGCTTTACAGGCGCTTCCGGCCTCGCTGCCGTGCCGGCCGCGCGCATCGCAGGCGCCACGGTTTTCTGCTCCGCATCGATGCGATCGGGCCGGAGCTCGCCCACTACTTCCTCGACTCCGCGGCGGCCGCGCCACTAGGCGCCGACGCCGTCGCCTGCATCGCGGCGCCCAGGGCCTCGCCGAGTGTCCGCGCGACCGCAGTTGCCATCGCCGGTGAACCCTCGGCTCCGCGCACGCGCACGCTGCAGCTGGCCGTGATCGTCGTCGTCGCCATTCTCCACCTTCGGGGAAAGCAAAAAGGGCCGCGGCATGTGCCGCAACCCGTCATAAATATTATCCCACGGCTGTCAAACGGGGCGCCTACGCCGTCGCGAGCACCCGCGAGACTTGAACGGGGTTCCAGTCGCGACCGGTGCGCGTCGTGTGGCCATCCGTGTTGAGCTGCGCGGCGATCGCGCGCAGCGAGAGGCCGTTCTTCGCGAGCTTACGGACGATCGGGAGCAGATCTTCATACGCGGCGGCCTTCTGCCGCCGGATCGCCACGGCTGCGGCCGCAGCGCCCTTCAGCGTGCCCTCTCGCGTGAGATTACGGGCGCCGGCAGCGCCGAGGACGACGCCGCGCGCCTTGGCAGCCGCAAGGGCCGCTTTCGTGCGATCTGAGATTGCGCGCGCCTCGGCTTCGGCGACGGCGGAGAGGATGTGCACCGTCAGCCGGTTCGCGTGCGGGTTGTCGCAGGCGATGAAGTCGACGCCGGCCTCCATGAGATTCGCGACGAACGCGACGTTACGGGCGAGCCGATCGAGCTTCGCGATCACGAGCGTCGCCTTCGAGCGCTTCGCGTGCGCGATCGCCTTGGCGAGCTCCGGGCGATCGTTTTTCCGACCGCTCTCGACCTCGGTGTAGCTCGCGACGAGGGTGCAGCCATAGGTCGCGGCGTGGCGCTCGACGGCGGCCTGCTGCGCCTCGAGGCCGAGGCCAGATTTGCCCTGCTTTTCGGTCGAAACGCGGTGGTAGGCGACCAACTTGCACTTCATGCCGTGAGTGTAACACATACCCAAACGCTCGTCTAGGCATTTGTTACAGTCTTTTTGGAGGGCGTCCATGACGCTTCGAACATACGTCGAGCCCGCGCGGAGGTCCGTTTTCACGCGGGTTCCTCCCGGTCAATGATCAGAATCGGCGTGCGCCGGCGTTTGCGCGGATACATCTGCCGGAAGCGTGCGCGATCGTCCGCGAAGGCTTCAGCGACGTCGAACGACGTGCTGCACGTCACCGTGAAGAACTCGACGACGAAGTTCGGCTCATCCGTCGTCCGACTCACGCGCGAGCGTCCGCCCAGCGCCGTTCCCAGCGATCGGGCGGCCCGACGCAAACCTCGTCATCCGGCTCGCCAGACTCGCAACCGCACGGCCGCGCGATCGCGGCGAGTAGTCGCGCGAGGGCCTCGATCGGCACGTCGCGGAGGGCGGCGGCGTCGGCGGTGTGCGACGTCAGCACGCTGCTAACTTCCGGTTATCGGTAGCACGCGCGACGGCGCCGACTCGGCCGAGAGCGGCTCCGATCCACCCTCCAAGCACTACGAACTTGGTCGCTCTCGCTTCGTCGCTTGTCTTTCGCGCTTGTTCGTTTTTCCTACCAATGAACAGGCAAGAGGGTGGCGTGCCGAATTTCCGGATCAGGCGGTATCGGCGCGAGTCGGCGGCGACGGAAACCCAAAGTGACAAGTGATAGAGAGTGAGTCTTTTTGCCTGAACTTTCTCTATACCGCCTTCGTGAGGGGAATTACGGGCAAAACGCTCACTTTCACTCACTTGTCACTTCCCGCGTTAGGTCACGAATTCCGAGGCCGATGCATGTGGGGTATCCGTCTCGTGCCTTCACGGGGAAGCCTCGGCGCTCGAGGTCAGCGCGAAGCTCCCGTGACTTTGGGTATGAGCGCTCGCCCGCGTCCTTCGCCCATTCGGAAAAAGCCGCGTACATCTGCGACATGCGCGCGTAGGCATGCGGAGCGCGGACGCACCGCTCGGCGATGAATTGGCCGATCATGTCGGATTGCGATCGATACGAATCAGTCGCGTCGAGCACCGCTTGTGGCTTACCAAGCCCCTCGGCCCGCCAAAGCGCGTAACCACTGAGCGCCCAGTTCAAAATGCCGGGCAACTCTTCGATGAGTTTTTCGCGCAGGCGTTCGTCGCGATGGTCACCCTCGAAGATGGCCTCGAAGGGAACGAGATGCATGCGGCGCCACATGGCTTCGCTCGTGTCCCGAATGGTAGGAGCGTGGTTCGTGGCAATCGCGATCTTCCAGGTGGGATCGAACTCGATGACGCCGGTGTAGAGATCTCGCGTCGCGATTCGGTCGCCGCCCGTCATTCGCTTCACGACGTTCTCAGATAGCCGCCCGCCTTCGGGCAACTCGCTCGCAGTCACGAGGCGCGCTCCGTGCAGGCGAACGAGCTCGGGACTCGGGCCCTTTGCGTCCCGCTTGGCGAGGAAGAGAGACGGGTCGACGACGACGCCGTAATCGCCAAGAAGCGCCTTCAGGATCTCAAGTAGCGTCGTTTTGCCATTCGCCCCGCTGCCGTGGAGAATGACGATCTGGTGTTCGATGACGACTCCGGCGAGGCACATACCTACGAATTTCTGGAGGTATTCCACGAGTCGATCATCATCGCGAAAAATCTCGCGGACAAAGAGTTTCCAGCGCTCCGCAGTCGCGCCGGCGTCGTACGCGACTGGCGCGAGCTTCGTAATTAAGTCCCGCGGGTCGTGCGGGCGAAGGTGCCCGGTGCGGAGATCAATCGTCCCATTTGTGACGTTGAGGACCTCGGGATCGGCGTTGAGAGCCTCGGATAGAACCGGTAGCTCCGGCTGGGCGAGAGCAATCATCGCGTCGAGTCGCCTACGGTTCTGCAACGCCATCGCCTTCTTCACCGCACTCGTTCGCTGTTCGTCCCCCTTGAGATTCGCGGCGAAGTGCAAAAGCTCGAGCGCCACTTCTTTCGCGAGTCGCGCGACGGTGCCTGAGCGATCGGGTGTCCATCGCGCACCGTCGTAATGCAACCACGCGTTGAGGGAGTACGCGAAAAGCAGACGACCGCGTGCACGCTGGGCAAAAAATGCCGAGTTGGCGAGGTCTGTCCCGTCCCGGAGAGCCTCGTCGCGAGCCTTATCGGTGCGTAGCTCGCCGAGGTCGAAAACGCCTCGGGCGCCATTCGGCGTCGTGTTTACTCGCGACTTGGCCGTCATTTTACCTCTGTGCTGAATAATCGACGCCCGACGTCGTCTCGAAGCGCGTTGAGTTGCTGAACTCGCTCCGCGATACGCGGCTCTGGGTCACATCGCCCGGTTAGCGCGGAACTCCACATTCGCCCGACGTCCAACGCGTCGAGGTCCTTCGTGATAGTAGTGTAGCGTTCTTCAATTGGATTTCTCACGAGTCGCGTACCGCGTCGAGCGCTTCCTCGAGCGAGGCGAACGCCTCGCACCGATCCGGGCCGATGTGCCAACGCCACGAGCGTCGAACGCAACGCGCGACGAGCGGAATGAATCCAACTGGCAGCGGCCGCTCCGTCAACTCCGCGAACGCAGATCCGACCCGCTTGCCAATGCCGCCGCATTCGACGAGCAGATGCGGCAAGCGAGTATCAGCCGGCGCGAAGGCGATCAAGTCACCCGGGATCCGGTTTTCTCGACGCTCGGCGCTGCCGGCGCGGCCACTCGCGCTCGACCGAACGAAACGATAGCCGAGCGCAGCGAGTTGCCGCTCGACCGACGCGACGCGGGCCGCGCCTGTCGCCGAGCTGCTCAAGAAGCCTCCCGCTCGCGCCGGGCGAGCTCGGCCTCGATCGCCTTACGAATCGCGATCGCAAACCACAGGTCGAGCCTCGCGGTGTGCACATATCCAGCATGTTTGGTTAAGACCCCGCGCGCGATGACGCGTGGCGGTCTGCGATTGGACTCCTTCCGTGATAGAAGAACTACGTCAATTTCGCCAACGCCGGCGATCGCGATCGTTGCGTATGTGCGGGCCCGCGGCGTGAACCCGCGCTCGAGGGTGACGATGTGGAAGGCGGGGAGGCTCGTAGTCGAGCGCTGTAAGACCCGCACCGCCCTGACCGGCGGTGCGGCGCTCACGCGGCGCTCGGATCGCGCGCGGGAACCAGGTTTCGCTGGAGAAACTCGAGCAGCGCGCGCCGCGGAATTAATCGCTTCGTACCGATGCGGGTGTACGGCAGTCGCCCGTCGTCCATCGCCTTTCTGTAGAGCGACTCGGAGCCACCATAGGTCCGGGCCGCAGCGTGCGAGTCGACCGAGCCGTCTTCGAACAGTCCTCCGGGCGCGTCTGCCGCTAGCGTTACCGATAACGTCGAACGTACTGGCTTACTTTTGGTGCCCTTTGTAGACTTCGGCATAATTTATGGTGCGGGAAGTGCGGGTAGTGCGTGCGAAGTGATGATCATGCGTAAGAGTCTACCGAACTCGCCGTTGCAGCGCACCTATACCCTCGACGCGGTTAACGAGGTTGACGCTGAAAAGGTTGGGAAAAGCACGGAGGCCGTTGATTATCTGCCTGGTTTCCTGCCCGACGCCGACGCGGCGTGGGTGATTGAGAAGACCCGGAAGCTGCTGAGCGGGCAACTATCCCAGGCCGCATTTGCCGAGCGGTTGGACGTGTCGCGACAAGCCTTCGAGAAGGTTCTGAGTGGAAAGCATCGCTTGACGCGCCGCGTCGCCGAGAAGATATTCAGTCAGCTGTGCGTAGTGGCTGACGAGCGCGCCTTCACCATTCGAAAAAGGCGGATATTGCTCCGGATGCGGTCGGTCCTCAATTTCTATTTTGACTTGCGGCGTAGGGCTGAGAGTCGACTAATCATCGCGCATTTGGTTCGCGGTGGCATTGTTGCACCCAATGACGTTCCGGCGGCCGTCTCAATAGCAGATGATGCATTCGACGATCTCTCGCTCAATTACCGCTACGGGCGCGGAGACACTCTTTCGACGCTGCGATCTGAAACTATGTGCGCTCAACTCACATTTGAACAACGCGCTGAACTACGCGATTACTTTTTAGATGAAATGGACTATCCGACTAACGCCCTGACGCGCATTAACAACGGGGGCGCGTATCCCGAAGCAAACTAACGCGCAGCGCCAACGAAAGAGGGCGCGCGGTCCCAAGGGCAGGGGCAGTGTCTATGAGAAGCGCCCGGGGCTTTGGGGTGGAGTTATCGAACTGCCGCGCGACCCCGAAACTGGCGCGCGCCGGCGCCGATGGATCTACGGCAAGACGGAGACCGAAGTCGTCGACGCCCTTCGCAAGTTGGAGCGCGCCGACACGCGTAAGTCGCCCGGGCGCGATCGGCTCGACGATTTCCTGCGTCGTTGGCTGAGCGAGTCGGTCGAGCCGTCGATGCGACCGGCTACCGCGGTCAGCTACCGTAGCGCGGTCGAGACTCATATCGTCCCGGCGATCGGAGCGATGAAGCTGGAGCGGTTGACGCCGGCCGTCGTGCAGCGGTTTTACGCGGATCTGCGCGAGGACGGCGTCGGCGATCGTACGCGCCAGAAGGTGCATGCCGTCTTGCATCGCGCCCTCGCGTCGGCCGTGCGCCTGCAACTGCTGCAGTCGAATCCGGCCGCGCTCGACGAAGACGCGCCGAAGTACCGCGCGCCGGAACGCGAGCCGCTTACGCTCGAGCAGGCGCGCGCGCTGCTGGACGCCGCAAAAGGCGATCCTTTCGAAGCGCTGTACGTGCTGGCGCTGACAACGGGCGCGCGCCAGGGGGAACTATTTGCGCTGCGCTGGCGAGACGTCGACCTCGCGGCCGGCACCCTGCGCATCGCGCGCACCGTGCAGGACGTCGACACGCGTGGCACGCTGCAGGGCGGCCCGACGAAGACCTCGGCGAGCCGGCGGCGCATCGAGCTCTCACCGCTCGCGATCGAAGCGCTCGAGCGGCATCGCGAGAAGGCGCCGCCGGCGAGCGCGAATGAGCTGATCTTCGCGGCACAGAACGGCGCGCTGTTGCGCCGGCAGAACTTCACACGACGCGAATTCTATCCGCTGCTCGACAGGATCGCGCGCTGCACGCGTTGCCGACATTCCGCCGAGGAGCATCGGCACGTCGCGAAGCGCAAGGTGACGCTCGCGGCCTGCAAGGCGTGCGGCGACTGCAAGCAATGGGCGCCCGACTTCCCGCGGATCCATTTCCACGACCTGCGGCATACCGCGGCGACCCTGAGCGCCGCTGGCGGCGTCCCAGTCGTCATGGTGGCGCACCTACTCGGCCACGTCGACCCGACGATCACGCTTCGCACTTACCAACACGCGTTCGAGGGCGGCGCCGGCGACGCTTCAAAGCGGCTTGGCGAGTTGCTCGGGAATCCTGCGCCTAAGCGTCAACCTTAGCTTTAGCAGTCCTGACCGATTCAGCCGACTAGCTATGTCGCGATGGCGGCGATCCGTCGGCCGGCAGAAGCCACGTTGGCCGCCAATCCTCGACGTTGCTGATGCGATGGCTCACGTAATACAAAGGGTTCAACCCTAGGGACTCTCCACGCTCGTTCTCAACAGCGATTGAAATCGGCGGATGCGTGTACTGTATTAACAATTTAGAGGCGATGACGCTGAGCGCCACGGCAAGAGATTGCTCGTCCTGGAAATCAATCGTGAGTGATCCCATCGCGCTGTCCGTGCCCTCGTAGCCGGGGTTCCTCACGACGAACTCGATCCTCTTGTGCACTTCGGCTTCCCTATAGGTTGCAGATAGGTTGCAAGCAGCCTCTTTCGGGCCACCAGCCCTACGAATTGAGAAGCCCCAAACCCTTACGGGACGGGGCTTTTCAAATGTGCCGAGAGCCAGAATCGAACTGGCGACACCAGGTTTTTCAGACCTGTGCTCTACCGACTGAGCTATCTCGGCGTGACCATCCCGAAATTTCGACCACCGCGCGGCTCTTCGGCCGCCGCTAGGGCCGACGCCTGAGGTTCACCGGCCGTGCCGTGCGCCCTTCAGGGCGCCGCTCGGCTCGCGCGAACCTTCCGCGCGGGCCTGGTGGATGTTTCAGCGTAGCTGCCCGACGCTCGAGAAAGGGGCACCCTCCCGCCTTACTGGTAGGAGATCACCAGATAATACGTATCGAAGGCGGTCGCCGAGAAGGGGCCGGAGCCCACGAAGCCTGTGAACGTGAACGACTGCCCGTTCGGCGTGAGGCTGACCGTCGAGCCGAGTTGGGCTCCGGAGTTGCCGTCGTAGAGGGTCTCGTACACGGTGTTGGTGGAGCTCAGGGATGCGATCGACGTCGGAATCGTCACGTTCGTGAAGCCGAAGTAGTTCGAGAACTGCACGCTCGCCCCCAGCACGAGCTCGCCGTAGACGATCGGCGTCCCCGGCGGCGCGAAGGATAGGGCCGGCGGGTTCGTCGTCAGGGTGTATTGCGCGCTGACGTTCGTCGCGCCGGACGAACTCGGGTACGAAAGCGTGCCGCTGAGGCCGGACGATGAGAGCGTCGGCGAGCCGCCTGCGGTCGAATTTAGGGTGAACGTCGTCTGGGCCTGGATTCCACCGGAGCCCGTCGGCGTGGCGCTCGGGTTGCTGCTTCCGCTCGGAGACGGCGAAGGTGACGACGAGGAGGCCGGCACCGAATCCTTGTGGCAGCCCGTGACGACGAGCGCCGTCGCACATACGAAAGACCAAGCGACGAGGTCACGACGCCACCGAATGCTCATGAGCAGCCGTCTATGAGGCGCCTGTCCGTAAGCCCTCTTTTGAGGATTAATGGTGGATTAGCGATGGCGCCCATGGCAGGGTCAGGTCGAGCGATCCCGGGGTCGCGCTCGCGCGCCTCACTCGATAACGCGCAGCACGGAATCCACGTCGCGCGGCATCGTCTTGGGCGCTTCCATCGCGGGCGTTCCGACGTAGACGATGCCGACGATCCGGTCCGACGGCTCGAGGCCGAGGAACTCGTTTACCTCCGAACGATAGGCCATCTCGCCGGTTCGCCAGATCGCGCCGAGACCGCGCGCGTGGGCCGCCAACAGGACGTTCTGGACGGCGGCCGACGTCGCCGCGAAGTCCTCGATCGCGACGACCGGATCGGGATCGGTCCGCGTGCTCACGAAGAGGAGTAGGGGCGCGCGCAGCGGTTTTCGACGCTCGCGGCTGCGAAGATTCTCCAGGTCCTCGCCGGCCACGTCCGCCTCGGCACAAACGAGCGCCGACCAGAGCGCTCCCAACCGCTCTCGTGCATCCCCGCGCACGGCCGTGAAGCGCCAAGGCCGGGTCAGCTTATGGTTCGGTGCCCACGCACCGGCTTCGACGAGCTCGCGCAATTGGGCACCATCGACGTCGCCGCTCAGCCTTCCGATGCTGCGCCGCGTTCGCAGCGCTTCCAGAACGTCCATCGTCGTGGTCCAACCCGCGATGCGCGCGGGGCGTTGCGCGACGCTGCAAAACCATCTCGGCGCGCCCCCAGGGAAGCGCGTTTTCACCCCGCGCCGCCGGTGCATAAGACGAGCATCCCAACCGAGCCAGCCAAATCCCGCGTTTTAGCACTTTCCGCGAAGGAACAGGTGGCGCAGCGACGGCGCGAGCCGGAGCGAGAGGTGGGGCAAGTGCAGGCCGGAGCTAGACCGGCCCTTTTCCGGGCGGCACGCTTCACAAGGTGTGCCGCCTGGAGGCGTATTGGAACGGCGCGCCGCGCGTGGGGGCCCAGGAAGAACGCGTTGGCGTTCCCGGGTGCAGAATCGCCGGCGAGCGCATCGACCCTCCGCGCGAGCGCAGCTAATCGCGCGCTCCCGCTTCATGCAAGGGAACCGTCCCGCCAAACTGCGGTACGAAAACTGCCCGGCAGAATGCCGGTCTCGACGACGTTCAACCACAATGCGTAGTGCGGCACGAAAACGCAGTGATCGCGCGACGATCTGGCCGCGATCAACGGTTTTCAGGGTCGTCGGCGATGATGCAGTGGGAAGGTGCGCCGCGAGAGCCCAAAGCGCCCGGGAACATCCTCTCGCGAGACTTGCAGCGTACCCCGCCATTCACTCATCGTGGTCCGGTATCGGCACCGCGGGGCATCGGGTCGAACTGGCCGGAACGAGAGTCGTCGTCGCTGTCGCGGCGTTCGATTCCGGCGTCGTGGCGCGCGCTCGTTCCGAATCGATGCGGCTTGGGTGCGAACGGCAGCTCCTCCTTCGAAGAGAGCGGTGGCGCGTCTCGCTCGGAACGTTCCGCGGGCGGACGGCACCAGATGGCAACCGCGGTCGGGAGCAAAAAAGAAAAACCCTGATTCCTCAAGGTTTTTCGCGCCGAAAAGTGGCGACGTTGATGGGGCTCGAACCCACGACCTCCGCCGTGACAGGGCGGCGCTCTAACCAACTGAGCTACAACGCCAAGCCGGTTCGCGGATCTTGGCGCCTCCGACGGTTCTCCCGGTGCGGAGAGCTTTCCCTTGTGGTACGCGTGCAGACGATGGTGGGCACGGTTGGGATTGAACCAACGACCCCCCGCGTGTGAAGCGGATGCTCTCCCACTGAGCTACGCGCCCGTTGCCGGACACCCACCCGTCTGACGAAAACGGAGTATACCGCATAGGGTCGAGCGTGTCCATCCGCGTACAGCGAAGGTCGTGCGCGGCCGTTCCGCCCTTCCCTTCCTCCTCTTCCTCTCGCTCCTGGCGACCGCGTCGGCGCAGAGTCCGCAGCCGGACCCCACCCCGGCGTATGCCCGCGTGCAGCGGCCGCTCTCGACCAGTACGGGCGACGCGGTCGCGGCCTTCGACGATGGGCTCACCTTGCTGTACGCTTTCAATCCCGAAGAGGCACGGGTGGACTTCGAACGCGCCGCCCGCGCGGACCGGAGGTTCGCCCTCGCTTGGTGGGGCGTGGCGATGACGTACGGGCCGAACATCAACACGTCATACGATCCCGCCGCTCAGCGCGCCGGGCACGCCGCGATCCGCAAAGCGGAGGCCCTCGAAGCCACGGCGACGCCCGTCGAACGCGCTCTGATCGGCGCCGCCGCCAAGCGCTTTGCCTTTCAGCGATCCGGCGACGCCGACAATGCTGCGCGCGCGTATCGGGACGCGATGTACGCCGCCGCCGACGCCTTCCCGCTCGACGACGACGTGCAGACCCTCGCCGCCGAAGCGGAGATGGACGTCCATCCCTGGTCGTACTTCAACGCCGACGGCTCGGCCACAGCCGGTACTCCGTCGCTGATCGCTCGCCTGCAGACGGTGCTCGCGCGCGACCCGCAGCACATCGGCGCCAACCATTTCCTGATCCACGCCTTCGAGGAGTCGCCGCATCCCGAGGAGGCGCTTCCGGCCGCGCGGCGGCTGGCCGCCATGAACTTCGAACCCGCGGCCGAGCACCTGATCCACATGCCCGCGCACGATTTCATGCGGATCGGAGCCTACCACGAGGCCGGCGAGGCGAACGCGCGCGCGATCGACGCCTACCGCGCCTACCTTGCCTCCGGGCCCGCGGGACACGCCGAGTACTACGGCCACGACTGCATCTTCGGCGTCGACGCATTCATGATGTCGGGCGAGTACGGCCGCTCGCGTTCCTTGGCGGCGCTATGCCGGCAGAGCGCCGACGGCGAGCTCGCGCTCGTGGACTGGCGCTTCCGGCACTGGGATGCTCTCCTGGCCGATGCCACCACCAACCCGTTCCTGGCCGGCATGCTGGCCGTCCACGCCGGACGCCTCGCGGACGCGCAGAACGACCTCAAGATCGTACGCAAGGGCAGCGACACCACCGCGACCATCGAAGCCGGCCTGCTCGACGGCGCGATGGCCGGCGCGCGCGGCGACAGCGGGCAGCAGATCGCGGACCTGCGGCGGGCCGTGGCGGCGCAGGACACCTTCGGCTACTCCGAGCCGCCCGAGTTCTTCTTCCCGGCGCGCGAGTCGCTGGGCGGGGCGCTTCTGCGAGCCGGGCGCGCGGGCGAAGCGGAAGCGGTATTCCGCGCCGACCTGGAAACCAACCGGGAGAACCCCCGTTCGCTCTTCGGGCTCGCAGAAGCGCTCGCCGCCGAGGGTCGCGTCGAGGATGCGCGGGCGGCACGCGCACGATTCACACGAGCGTGGGCTCACGCGGACACCGCACTCGACATCAAGGATCTGTGACAATGTTGGAACGCTACCGAAAGATCAACCGCTTCCGCGTGGAGTTCGCCGACGTCGACATGCTGCGCCACGTCAACAACACGACGTATCTGCGCTGGGCGGAGACGGCGCGCAGCGAGTACTTCTACGACGTGCTGGGTGAGCACATCGGCGGCCGCAGCGGGATGATCCTCGCGAAGATGGAGGTCGTCTACGAGCGGCCGATGTTCTATCGCGAGTTCGTGGCGATCGGGGCGCGGGTGAGCCGCATCGGCACGAAATCGTTCGACTTCGAACACGAGATCTGGAGCGAGGATCGCGACGAGCGCTGCGCGCGCGTCACGTCGACGATGGTCGCGATGGATTACACGGCGAACGAGACCGTCGCCGTCCCGACCGTGTGGCGGGAGCGGATCGCGGCGTTCGAGCCGATCCCCGCGGAATAGGAGCAAGCATGCCGGAAGAAATCGTGCCCCTCATCAGCTCGAGCGTTAGCGGTCCGCTCGGGATCGCCCACCTGCCGCGGCTGTGGCTGAAGATTCTGCTCCATGCCTGCGGCCGGCTACCCGACGGGTACCGGCACGGCGTCGGCGGCTTCGACGAGCTCCTGTGCGAGCGGCTCGGGCTCGATCGCGACGCCTTCGTCGCCTTCATCGAGACCGAGAAGCCGGACTACTTGACGCTCGAGCGCTGGGTGGTCGAGCATGCCCGCGACCTCAGCCCCCAGACGATCGCCGCCTTCAACCAGCGGGTCCGGACCGGGAACATGCGCGAGGAGCTGGCATCCGAACGCCGGCGCCGCTTCGGGATCGAAGACGAGTCCTTCGCCCACGCCGTCACCCTCAACGACCTCGACGACTGGGCCGGCATGCACGAGCGGGTGGCCGGGGCAGGGCGCCCCCTGGACGGCTCGAACCAGATAGGGTAAACTTCCCGGGTCCCCGGTCTAAGGGCGCGTAGCTCAGGGGGAGAGCGCTACATTGACACTGTAGAGGTCATAGGTTCGAAACCTATCGTGCCCACCATTTCGGAAACCCTTACTGCGTAGGGGTTTCTTTGTTTTCGGGAAGCCTGCGGATGCCGGCTCGGCGTAGCGCGCCCGAGATATCCTCGCGCACCTGTGCTGTAGATCCGGGGACGAGTTCAGAATCAAGTTCTGAGCCGACACAAATCTATCGCTTCATAACGCGAAGATTTGCGAGAACGTCATGTGGCGACACGCGCCGCCTGATGCGCCGGCTATCGCCGGCCAAACTAAGCGGTATCACCCTATCAGGTTCTCCTTATCGGCTCACGTCATCCCCACGAACGTCGCGAACCCTCCGATCAAGAACGATCCAGGGTGCAGCACATCAAACGAAACCGACCGGGGTACCGGCTCGGATCCTCGTCTTCGCTATTTCGGGCAGTCTAGCGACGCCGGTCGTTCCAAGGTTCTCCAGTAACATAATACGCCATTAACGGCCGATGACACCCGGTATTTGCCCGGCATCGACGACCGTGCCGATTCCACTGTTAGCGATTGCAACGATCTCGACGCAAACAGAGCGGCCACGAAGCTACGCCATACGATTTCGATAGTGGTTCTTTTGGACTAGGCCGTAAAGCCCAGTAGCCAATGCGGCTCCACGACCCGTAAGCAACAAGATAGGCCGAGTCACGACCGGCGGTATTATCTCGGAATATCCGATCTCGACACAGAACGGGTTCCATGGTCAATCGCCGCCGGTCCCCATTGTTCGTTTGGTTCACTCAACCGGGTGCCGGAAGCATCGGCCGCATCGCTACGGGCTTGACACCATTCGATGAGCATCGCGCATCGCCATGACTAATTCGCGACTTAGATGTGTCGAACGCGAGACCGTTCCTTGCGACCCACGTTATTGGCTTCGCGTTGCTTCGGCGAAATCGGCTATTATGCCGCAGGTTGAGCACCGCAGGCCGCTGCAAGAATGCGGTTGGTAGGTAGCCAGTTCATGCCTCTAGCAGGTTGCGGAAAATCCACGATTTGAGTTGTGCGCAGGCTGCGTAGATCTGGTCAGGGATCCACGTCGACTACTCACTTCGGCCCTTTCGGAGAGCCGGGATCGGCAGTTTGCTTCGCTTT